>Ga0209723_1000003_pt1 | contig 497917 bp, 372 predicted proteins | sample BiotimSIPDNA_2_FD_185750 | JGI IMG/M metagenome (GOLD analysis project Ga0209723, IMG submission 185750) | Anaerobic biogas reactor microbial communites from Washington, USA - Biogas_R2 time_0 SIP DNA (SPAdes) (version 2) | ecosystem: Engineered > Bioreactor > Anaerobic > Unclassified | place... | reverse complement strand
TGAGATAATAATACCCGGTGATGATGGAAGTCACTCGACTTTTAGACCTCACAACAATCCAATCCAGCAAAAAATCATTGAAATAATAAGCTCATCTTAATTTTGGGTGTCTTTCGCACAAAACAGGCCTTTATCTGAATCCTGCATTTTCGGGAACCCTGGGGGTGCCCCGCGTGAACCTCCAGTATCGCGATCAGTGGCATGGGTTGACCGACGCCTATGTGACCCAGAGCGTAGCTTTTGATATGCCGGTAGAATCGCTCCAGGGAGGCATCGGATTCAACCTGGTCAGGGACGCACAGGCCAATGGTATGCTCGTCGGACTGCAGGCTGATTTTATCTACTCCTCTATTTTCAAGTTGTCAGAATACTTGTGGTGCTCAGGAGCCCTCGAAGCCGGATACCACCAAAACCGCCTTAACTGGAACAGACTGGTATTTCCCGACGATGTCGATCCCTACACCGGCAATTATACGCCCACCACGGAAATCCCTCCCGGAGACACGGAATTCCACTTTGCCGATTTCGCCGCCGGAATCCTGGTTTTCGGGGAGAAAATGTTCGCCGGCATGGCCGTGCACCACCTTTCGCAACCCCTTCAAAGCTGGGACCGCAATGCAAAGGAGTACGGAAAACTTTACCGGAAATATTCCCTCCATTTTGGCACCCGCATCCCCATTCACGAGCATGGCTACTGGCGTAAGACCTTCGACCTTTCACCACAGGTGGTGCTTATGCACCAGGGGAATTTCAGCCAGTTCAATTACGGCATGCTGGCAAATTACAGCGGTTTTACTGTGGGTACCTGGTTCCGCCAGGACCTGACCTTCCATTATGATGCGCTGATCTTACTGGTGGGCTATATGAAAAAAAGATGGCATTTTACCTATAGTTATGATTTCACCATCTCAGGACTGGGGGTTCAATCGGGCGGTACCAGCGAAATCTCGCTGGGATTCCTGCTGAAGGACTTTCTTCATCACACTGCTTTCCCCTATTATCGCCCTTATCACGACTACATCGGGGAATAATGTAACATTAACCCAAACAAAACCTTATACCTGGAGTCTTACATAGGGTTCTGCCACTGATCTTAATCTAAACCTCAATCCCAACCTTCTTCAGGCACCGTCATCGTCAGACAAAGGTGACTTTGACGACCGAAATCCGAAGCCTCATGGATCACCGCAGTTTTATCTCACCAGCATCACCTGACCCTTCCGGGAGTGGCGGAATCCCTGAATGTCGGTATAATCCATCTTCCAGACATAATTTCCCAAGGGGGCATCCTTCCCGTTTTTCATTTTCCCGGTCCAGGGGTGGTCAAGGTTTTTCGATTCGAAGACCATCTCCCCCCAGCGATTGAAAACCTGAAGATGGACAAACGCCGGATCAACGCCCAGGATAACGGGAAAGAAGGTCTTGTTGTTATCGGAGACCTGGCTGTCGGGCCGGAATGCATTCGGGGCGTATACATCGAAAGGCAGGATCTCGATACCCATGGTGAAGGTATCGGTGCATTGATCAACATAAGCGATTAATTCGGCCTGGTAATGTCCAAGCGAAGTATACCGGTGCTCCGGATGTTCTTCATTTGAAAAGGAACCATCCCCGAAATTCCACCGATAACTGTCAGCCCAAAGGGAATTGTTCGTAAACGACAGGTTGGCGTGATCCAGCAAGGCCACCGGGTAGTTCACCTCAAAATCCGCCACCGGATGGATTTTGAAATATACGGAACCTGTAACAGGACATCCATAGTGATCATATGCCCGTACTTCGTACACACCTGTCGTATCTGCCACAATCCTTTGCGTGGTTGCCTCCCCGGGAGTCCATTCATAGCTGCGGTACCCCCCGCCGGCATCCAGCACAACGGAACTCCCCGGACAACCCAATATTTCCCCTCCCAGGTTTACCGGAGGAGGATCATCAACAATGATCTCGATCTCATCAGTTTGAGTGCAAACTTTGTCCGAAGTACCAGCCTCCACCCTGTACAACCCCGACGTTGAAACCGTCAGGGTACTTTCCGTTGAACCATCATTCCATTGATAATAATCAAAATAGGGGCCAGCATCGAGCAATACCTGATCCCCGGGGCAAATGACCAGAGTATCTCCCTGCGGACTGAGATTGGGATGATCTGCCAGGCTCTCACTCAGGTTCAGGACCAGGTTAAGATTAAAACCGACACCATAGCCATAAGCTTCATTTCCGCCAAAACCATATACATAAGCGATAAAACCCTTGTTGGGAGTGATGTTCCGTAACCGCCAGGTACCCTGGCTCAGGGGAAGTTGGGCATAGGCATACTTGCCGTTCGGGTAGGTTCTGAAAGAACTACTGCTTATCATATCTCCCGAAAGTTCCATGTGACCTGTCTCTGAAACAGGCACCACCACATTCACATAATAAACCCTCATCAGGGTAGATTCATAGGCTACGAAGGTCACATCATTCTTGGCCTGACTCACAGGGTTCAGTATAACCATAAAACCATCCCCGTTCTTCACCTTGTCATTGCTTTTAGACTGGCTGTACTGAGCAACCAAAATAGGTTTATCAGCAAAAATCCTGGCCGGCTGGTTCATAGCAAATTCCTTGAATTCCGCTTTTTGAAGAACCGGATATTTGGTGTTATTGATGTAAAAAGTAGTATTGTCCTGCATGGCCATTACCCTGAAATAATCCTTACTCCTCCCCGATAATGGCACGGTATAATATTCCCTGCCCCAGGCGGTGACAGGCGGCATCTGCTCATACAGATGATCCCAACCCCCGTTGGGGGTTTCAAAGGGTATGGTCGTACTGAAAGAACCTGAAAAAACAGCCACCGGCTTGTCGGAAGAGACAATACTCCCTGTGAGATCGCCAAGCAGTGACTGTACCTGGTACAAATCCCCCCTGTTCATAATAACGGTGATTGGCTTCCCTTTGACGTTCGGTCCATCGGGTTCTTCGGAAGGAGTAATCCTTACCGTCGTGCTGTCCTCCGAAGCAACAATGACAAATTCGCTGTTGCGCCCATGCTCAGGATCCGGAATGGGGCTCCTGTCAGAAGTGTAAATATGCGGTTTGTAGCACATCGTCAGGTACTCGGTCCCCAAAGATCCAACAGGGTATATGACCGCGACATCCGAGGAATTGTCATCATGGTTCAAGGCATATACGTTGACCGGATTGTCAGAAACCAGGCGAATACCCATGGGAAGCAGTTCCTCAGAACTTGTCGGCTCAACCAGTTCAAAAGGGATCCTGAGCTGTTCAGAACCGTTCGCCGGCACAAAAAATGATCGATCATCATAAGGATCCTGCGAACCGCCGATGTAAACTGAAAAAGTAGCATCCAACCTGGAAGTCACTGTTATTTCCGTGTAATGATTTTTGCTGCTGCTTCTTCCTTCCATGAAGCCAAACCAGAATTCCGTACCTTCTGTGGAACGCTGACAATTCGGGTCAATCCCGTCTCCTGAGGAATTGACGAAAAAACACAGGCAAACCAGAAAAGCCACTACTCCGGAATAGTTCATCGGAAACACTATTTTAAAAACTTAAAGTTGGCGTTTTTTCCGCAAAAATAATAACCTGTCAGGACGATAAAGGTTAAATTCCGGGGAATTCTCCAGTTTTAGTTTTCCTGAAGAGAAATTTGAGATTCTTTTCCTTAAATTTCACACTTATAATTTAAACCATGAGGATGGTTATATCGTCTAATTATATTAAATATCAAACCAAAAATCAACTTAATGAAGAAAATGTCTTTTCTGATCACCACACTCTTTGTTGTGGTTTCGATCTATGGCACTTTTGCCCAGCAGGCATTGTGGAGCCGACAGGAAATCGTATCTCCTGAAATTCATGCCGATAATTCGGTTACCTTTCGTTTTATGGCGCCTCAGGCCGGGGAGGTAAAACTCTCGGGTGACTGGATGCCTTCCGAAGGATGGGCACCCGGATCCCAGCTTATGTCAAAGGATGACAAGGGGGTATGGAGTTATACTACGGCAGCCCTGCCCTCTGATCTTTACAGCTACTGGTTCATCGTTGACGGCCTCCGGTGTACCGATCCTGCCAATGTCTACATGATCCGTGATGTGGCTTCGGTTTTCAATGTTTTCATCATTGGAGGGGGGAAAGGCGACCTTTACCAGGTGAACGACGTTGCGCACGGTACCGTAGCCCGCCGGTGGTATAATTCTCCCGGGAACGGCATGATGCGGCGTATCACTGTGTATACCCCGCCCGGGTATGAGGAGGGAAAGCAAAAATATCCCGTCTTATATCTCCTCCACGGCATGGGAGGAGATGAAGAGGCCTGGATTGCCCTGGGACGTACCTCCCAGATCCTCGACAACCTCATCGCACAGAAAAAGGCCAATCCCATGATCGTGGTGATGAGCAACGGAAACGTAGCCCAAGAAGCAGCCCCCGGAGAATCAAGCCTGGGATTCACCAAACCCACCATGCAACTTCCGAATACCATGGATGGAAAATTCGAGGAGACCTTCCCCGATATCATCCGGTTTATCGAAAACAACTACCGGGTAAGAAAGAAAAAAGAGTCCCGCGCCATCGCCGGCCTATCCATGGGAGGATACCACTCCCTCCACATCTCACGGTACTACCCCGGGACTTTCGGATATGTGGGGCTTTTCTCAGCCGCCATCATGCCCAATGAGCAGGCTACTTCAAAAGTCTATCAAAACCTGGATGCCACCCTGGAGACACAGATGAAAAACGGTTTGAACCTCTATTGGATCGGCATCGGGAAAACCGATTTTCTCTACAAAAACAATGTCGATTTCAGGGAAAAACTCGATAAAATGGGATTTAAATATACATATCTCGAAACCGAAGGCGGTCACACATGGACCAACTGGAGAATTTACCTCACCGAATATGCACAGTTGATTTTTAAATAACAGAAAAACTCCGGTTATGCCTGTACCTTTTTCAGGATATCCGGAAAAATTATAAATATGAAAAATTAAATCAATGAAAAAATCAATATTTCTGATATTCATCATGACAGCTACGGCCCTTGTGGCTGTCATTTCAGGATGCAACTCCTTATCCAGGGCACCTCGGCCGGCACTGCTTCAGAATGAGAAACAGATTCAGGAGATCATCGGGAAAATGACCCTTGAAGAGAAGGTGGAGATGCTTCACGCGAAGTATATGTTTGTATCTGCGGGAGTGGAGCGCCTGGGAATTGCCGACATGATCTATGTCGACGGTCCCTTCGGCATCAGGGAAGAGATGCAACCCAACGGTTGGGCTCCCCTGGGATGGGAAAATGACAAAGCTACGTTTTTCCCCACCGGATCAGCACTGGCGGCCACCTGGAGTCCAGGACTGGCCTATGACTACGGTACCGCAATGGCCCGGGAAGCCCGGCTCCGGGGCAAGGACATGCTCTTGGGTCCCGCCATCAACATCCAGCGTATCCCCACAGGGGGGCGTACTTACGAATACCTGAGCGAAGATCCCTTTCTCAGTGCCCGTCTGTCGGTCGGGTACACCAAAGGGGTTCAGGATAACGGGGTCGCCACATGCCTCAAGCACTACGCCCTCAACAACCAGGAAAACAACCGCGGCACCGTCAATGTCATCATCGGGGAACGCGCCATGCGCGAGATTTACCTGCCCCCCTTTCAGGCTGCCGTCACCGAAGGCGGTGCCTACGGGGTCATGGCCGCCTACAACAAAGTGAACGGTTGGTGGTGTGCTGAAAATGACATCCTGCTCAACAAAATCCTCCGCGATGACTGGGGGTTTGCCGGAATGGTCATCTCCGACTGGAACGGGACACACAGCACGGTGAATGCCATCAAAAACGGCCTCAATGTCGAAATGCCCACCAAAAGGTTTCTTGGCGACGCCCTGATCGATTCTGTAAAGGCAGGACTGGTCAGCGAAGAACTCGTCAACCAGCGTGTCCGCGAAATCCTGCGGGTGAGAATGGCCATAGATCCCATCCCTCCCGAAAAAGCCAACCTGGAAGTCACCTCACAACCCCCACAGCAGAAAATCGCCTATGAGGTCGCCTCTAAATCGATCGTCCTGCTTGAAAACGATGGAATCCTCCCTCTCGACCTCGCCGCAAAACCCGTTATCGCGGTAATCGGCGCCAATGCCGAACAGAAAATGAGCCAGGGGGGGCTGGGAGCCGGCGTGAAAACCCTCTATGAAGTGACGCCTCTTGAAGGATTGAAGAACAAAATTGGTGATAAAGCTGAAATAATCTACGCGAAAGGGTATGAGTCCACGGCTTCCGGTTTCGGCAGTATGTTCAGAAGAAGGACCGCTGAAGAAAGAGAGAAAGAGGCCCGAGAGAAGGAAGAAAAGGCAAAAGTCCTGATGCAGGAAGCCGTTGAGGTAGCCTCGAAGGCCGGTGTAGTCCTCTTCATCGGAGGGAACAACAGGACCGTCGAGACTGAGGGAAGCGACCGCAGGGACATTATGCTGCCCGCGGGACAGGATCAGCTGATCTCCGAAATCGCCCGCGTCAACCCCAACATCGTCACCGTTCTGGTCAGCGGAGCTCCCAATGATCTCACCGTGGTGAAACCCCTGTCCAGGGCCCTCCTGATCTCCTGGTTCAACGGAACCGAAGGCGGAAACGCCCTGGCCGACGTCCTTACTGGGAACATCTCCCCAGGCGGGCGCCTCCCCTTCACCCTTCCCCTGAAACTGGAGGACTCACCGGCCTACGCCTTGGGAAACTACCCCCAGGGAACGAGAGGAAGTGACGTCTTTGCCAACCTGGTGGCGCAAACTGAAAAAACGGAAAAACCGGAGGAAAAACAAATAGAAAAAGATCTGAAAAATGATCCCAACACCGCAATATACTCCGAAGAGTCGCTCATAGGCTACCGCTGGTTCGACACCAAAAAACTCCCGGTCATGTATCCGTTTGGCTACGGCCTCACCTACTCGGAATTTGAATATGCAAATCTTAAAACCGACAGGGAGAAATATGGGCAAAACGATGTCATCAAACTTTCCCTTGAATTGAAAAACAGCGGTCCGGTAACGGCCGATGAGGTGGTGCAGGCATATGTCCACCGGATTAATCCCTCCGTGGAGTGGCCTTACAAGGAGTTGAAAGCCTTCTCACGGGAAACCCTGGCTCCCGGGGAAATCCGACAGGTGACACTTGAGATTCCGGTGAAAAGTTTGCAGTACTGGGATGAAAAGCTCCAGTCCTGGAATGATGACCTTTGCAACATCGAATTGCAGGTGGGCGCCTCCGCGGGTAATGTCCTGGTGAAAAAGGAAGTGACATTGAAGTAGTCTTTTCTGTCGGCAAACACCATCGAATGGAAATAGAAACAATCTGTAAAAACAGCATATCATGACAACCAACCGTAGATCCTTTTTCAAGACTGCGGGAGCCGGAGCGGCAGGGCTCGGACTGGCTCCCATCCTATCTTTTCCGTCGTGTACCGTTTCCGGGGAGGATTCCGCCCATGCCAATGACGAACAGCAGCTCTTTGTGGGCGACGATGTTGCCATTGCCGCCACCCGTTATGGGAAGGTACAGGGGTTTCTGCTCCGGGGCATTTATAACTTCCGGGGGATCCCCTATGGCGCTGATACCTCGGGAAAAAACCGCTTTATGCCTCCGCAGCCCCCGGCACCCTGGGAAGGGATCCTTCCGGCGGTATGGTGGGGCAATTCTGCCCCCCAGAACATGGATAACCGGTATGGCAACGCCTGGGCATCGTTCGTCGACCATTGGAATTACGACGACGTAAGTGAGGATTGCCTGCGGCTTAACATCTGGACCCCCGCCCTGGATGACGGAGGAAAGCGGCCGGTGATGGTGTGGCTCCACGGAGGAGGTTACACCAACGGCAATGGCATAGAACAGGATGGCTATATGGGGGAGAACCTCAGCCGTAAGGGGAATATCGTCTTCGTCTCCATCAACCACCGGCTGGGGCCCATCGGGTTCACCGACCTTTCGGGAGTCGGGGGAGAGAAATATGCCTCCTCGGGGAATGCAGGGGCCCTTGACATGGTGGCTGCCCTGGAGTGGGTCCGTGATAACATCGCAAATTTTGGTGGTGACCCCGCCAACGTGACCATCATGGGGCAGTCGGGCGGAGGCGCCAAGGTGTGCGTTCTGACCGCCATGCCTGCAGCCCGGGGTCTTATCCACAAGGCGGTTCCCCTCAGCGGAAGTTCCACGGAAGCCCTCAATCAGGAATACGCCCGCAAACTGGGGGAATATGTAGTCCGCGAGGCAGGCCTCACCCCCGCAGAAGTCGATAAATTGCAGGATATCCCCTGGAAAGAGTATCTAAGAATCGCCCAGGCGGCCACCCGGAAGATGGCAGAGGAACAACCGGCTCCCGGCATGCGGGGTGGATTTGCCCCCGTAGCCGACGGAACCCTCCTTCCCAAAGGGAAGTTCTTTAGCGATCCCGCCGGACTTTCGGCAGATGTACCCATGCTTATTTGCACTACCTTCCACGAATGGGGCATGGCCCGCACCAATCCCGAAATGGAAGCCCTCACCGCAGAAAAAGCCATTGAGATGATGAAGGGGGGCCGCGGTTTCAGGGGTGGATTCGGCGACAAAGCTCAGGAAGTCTATGAGGCTTACGCCAAAGTGTTTCCGGAGGTCAAACCCATCGAGGTGATGACCCTGGCCGCCAGCAACCGCAAGGGAGCGATCGAAACCGCCAACGCCAAAGCCAACCAACCGGCACCCGTTTATCTGGCATGGTTCGGGTGGGAACCTCCCCTCTTCAACAACCGCATGCGGGCCTTCCACTGCCTCGACATCTGCTTCTGGTACGCCAATACCGACCTGATGCTCACCCATACCGGCGGCGGCAAACGACCCCGCGCCCTTTCCGAAAAAATGAGCGGCGCCCTCCTGCAGTTCATGCGCACCGGTGATCCCAACGGGGCCGGATTGCCCCAATGGCCACGCTATACCACAGAAAATGGCGAGACCATGATCCTTGACGACACCTGCGAAGTCAAAAACGACCCCGACCGGGAGGCCCGAAGCCTGATCTGACCTCTGCCGATCAGAAGGCACGTCTCTTTTTCCGGAGGCTGCTCCGGCCTCTGGCTGACAACCGGAAGGCCGGAGCATTTCTTACCGGCAGATTTATTAATAATCTTTCCGCAAAATCAGAAGAAGAGCGAACCGGAATTGAAAAACCGGCACATTTGAGAAAACGTTCAATAATCAACGGAACCACCTATTTTCCGACACAAATGAAAAAACTATCTATCTCCGGGTTTGTAGCCCCACTGGTATTGCTGCTTTGGGCCGGAACTACCCTTTGGCAGTGCACTCCTCAACAGAGACAAATGAACGATGACCAAAAAATAGCAGCGATACTTGATTCCCTCACCCTGGAGGAAAAAGCCCGTCTGCTGGTGGGTACCGGGATGCATTTTGAGCTTCCCGGGGGATCCGACCAAGCTATTGGCAGCACGGCACAAAGAACAGAACGACAAAGCCAGGCCAGGCCGGCCGGCAAAGGGAGAAGACCCGCCCCTGAAGGCGTAACGGGCACTCCCGGTATTAACACCGGTTCCGCGGCCCCCGGTGGCGGAGTAGCAACTACCCCTCCTGGAAGAGGAAGGATGAATCCCTTTACGGGGTCACCGCAGGATTCCCTCTATATGGCCATGGTCGATAAAGTCAGGAAATACCTGCCCGGCGCCGCTGGCTTCACCGTAGAATACCCCCTGTTGGGGGTGACCACCCAGGTGCTGGCCGACGGCCCCGCAGGGCTGAGGATCTCCCCCCGCCGCAAGGGCGACGACAGTACCTATTTCTGTACCGCCTTCCCCATCGCCACACTCCTGGCTTCCACCTGGGACCCCCGGCTTGTCGAAGAGGTGGGGCAGGCCATGGGCCGGGAAGTACTCGAATATGGCGCCGACGTCATCCTGGGCCCCGCCCTCAATATCCAGAGGGATCCCCTCTGCGGACGTAACTTCGAGTATTATTCCGAAGATCCCCTGGTCACCGGCCGCATGGCCTCGGCCATGGTCAAAGGCATCCAGTCCAACGGCGTGGGTACTTCACCCAAACATTTCGCCGCCAACAACTCGGAGACCTTCCGCATGTCGGTGAATACCATCGTCAGCGAAAGAGCGCTGCGCGAAATCTACCTCCGTGGCTTTGAGATGATGGTCAGGGAGGCACAGCCCTGGACGATCATGTCGTCTTACAACAAAATCAACGGGGTTTATGCTCCCGAGAGCGAAGGGTTGCTCACCACGGTTCTCCGCGGGGACTGGGGTTTTGAGGGGTATGTGATGAGTGATTGGGGCGGCGGCAACGATGCCGTGGCCATGATGAAAGCTGGCAACGATGTGCTGATGCCGGGCACTCCCATGCAGGTCAACGCCATCGTAGCTGCTGTGGAAGCAGGGCAACTCGATGAGGCCATCCTCGACCGGAACATCACCCGCATGCTGAAGATCATGTTCAAAACGCCGCGCTATAACCAGTACCCTTTCAGCAACAAACCTAACCTGGGCGCCCATGCCAAGGTCACCCGTCAGGCCGCTGCCGACGGGATGGTCCTCCTGAAAAACGAAGCCGGCGCCCTGCCTCTGGACACGGAAGTTAAAACGGTGGCCGCTTTCGGAAATACCTCCTACGATTTTATTTCCGGAGGAACCGGCAGCGGCGATGTCAACGAAGCCTATACCGTTGCTCTCACCGACGGCCTCCGCAATGGCGGATACACCCCTGACGAGGAGCTGATGGAAATCTATACCGGCTACATGGAGGCCGCCCGTGAAAAGATGGCCCCCCCGACGAACTGGCTGACAGCCCTCATGGGTGGCAAACAACCTTTGGCGGAGATGCCCCTCGACGCCGCCCTGGCCGTCAGAATGGCTGACAAGGCCGACATCGCCCTGGTGACCATCGGCCGCAACGCCGGCGAAGGGCAGGACCGCACCGCCACGGAGGGCGACTTCCTGCTCACCCCCACCGAAAAAGACCTCATCAGAAATGTTTCCGAAGCTTTCCGTGCCAAAAGCAAGAAAACCATCGTCATCCTCAACATCGCCGGGGTTATCGAAACCGCCTCCTGGCGCGACCTCCCCGACGCCATCCTGCTGGCATGGCAACCCGGCCAGGAAGGGGGCAACTCGGTGGTCGACATCCTCTCTGGAAAAGTCAACCCCTCTGGGAAACTGGCAGCTACCTTCCCTGTAAACTACAGCGACTGTCCCTCCGCCATTAATTTCCCCGGAATTCCCGAACCCGGCGTGGAAAAAGAGGATCATTCCGCTGACCTCTCGGGATTCTCCATGATGAAGCGCGCTCCCTGGCAGATTACCTATGAAGAGGATATCTACGTGGGATACCGCTATTTCAACACCTTCGGTACCCCTGTTGCCTATGAATTCGGATACGGCCTTTCCTACACCACCTTTGAGATTTCCGAACTGAAACCTGAAAGCTCCGCATTCACTGGTAAACTAAAGGTTACTGCCGAGGTGAAAAACATCGGAAGCGTAGCCGGCCGTGAGGTAGTGCAGCTTTACCTGACAGCCCCAGCCGTCAAACTGGAGAAGCCGGAAACGGTGCTGGTGGCTTTCGCCAAAACGAAGGTTCTGCAGCCCGGAGAGCGTGAAACGATTACTTTCACCCTTACCACCCGCGACATTGCCTCCTTCGATGAAGCCGCCTCCCGGTGGATCGCCGAAGCCGGGGAGTACACCCTCCGGGCTGGCAATTCCTCCCGTAACCTGCCACTCTCCGCCACTTTCACCATCGCCGGGGAGATTGACGGCGGTGCAGTCACCAAAGCCGTGGCACCCCAGGCTCCATTCAACCGACTGACCCGAAAGTAACACCCCGGAGGTGTCCTGCTCGCGGAAACGGTTTCATTAACATTCCGTTATGAAAAATCAGGGATTCCTTTTTTTAGTTTTGCACTTCAAAACAGTCCAATTTTTTTGATTGAACATTTTTATTGCCGAAAAGTTATTAATAATAAATTTCCATGGCTGTCCACAAAAAAAAGATGACAAGGATAATCACCTGGACGCTGGTGCTGCTGGTGATTGCTGGCATAATTTTTTACCCGAAGATCAGGCCCCTTTTTAGAGGGGGCAAAGGTGATGGGGGCCCGGCAATGGGTCAGGCGGCTCCCGGAGGTGCCGGTTTGGGCATGCCGGGTGGTCCCGGGATGCGGGGCGGCATGGGCCAGCAGCCTACCATGGCCAGCGGCTATGTGCTCGTCCCCACCCGGATGTTCGACCTCATGTACAGTACCGGCTCCCTGCTGCCCGATGAAGAGGTGGAGTTGTCGTTTGAGACCTCCGGGAAGATCGTTGCCATCCATTTTTCTGAGGGCACCAATGTTAAGAAGGGGCAGCTCCTGGCCAAGATCAACGACCGACCGTTGCAGGCCCAGTTGCTAAAGCTGCAGGCCCAGAAGAAACTGACCGAAGAGAAGGAGTTCCGGGCGAGGCAACTCCTTGACCGCGATGCCGTGAGCCGGGAAAGCTACGACCAGGTAGCCACCGAACTGCAGGCCCTGGAGGCCGACATCCTGCTCGTGGAAGCCCGGATCGCCGAAACCGAATTGCGTGCCCCCTTTGATGGCATCGTCGGCCTCCGCATGGTGAGTGAGGGAGCTTTTGCCACCACCCAGACCAAGATCGTGCGCCTGGTAAAAACCAGCCCCCTGAAAATCGAATTTTCGATTTCGGAGCGGTATGCCGGGGAAATCACCCCCGGTTTCCCCATCACCTTCACTGTCGACGGAATCAACCGGGTCTTCTCTGCAAACGTGTATGCCATCGATCCCAAAGTGAATACCGACACCCGCATGATTGCGGTCAGGGCGCTCTACCCCAACCGTAACAATGAGCTGAAACCGGGTCGTTTCGTAAGTGTGAAGGCCCAGCTCTCGGAAATCAACGATGCCATTTCCATCCCCACCGAGGCGGTGATCGCTGAGATGGAAGGAGAAAGGGTTTTTGTTTACAAGGGGGGAAAAGCCGAGTTGCGCATGATCGATATAGGTCTCCGCACCGAGTCACATGTGCAGGTGCATTCAGGACTATCCTTCGGGGATACCCTGCTTACCACTGCCATCCTGCAGCTCCGCCAGGGCTTGCCGGTACAGTTTGACACGCTGGTTACCAACCAGACCGTCACTGCCCCGGAGATGGTTACCAACCCTGAAATTCCTGCTCCATGAGTCTTGCATCCACCAGCATTCAGCGACCGGTACTGGCCACGGTATTCTCCCTGGTCATCCTCCTTTTCGGGGGAATCGGCATCACCTACCTGGGAGTCAGGGAGTTTCCCAGCGTCGACCCACCGCTGATCTCTGTCAACACTTCCTATCCGGGGGCTAATTCCGACGTAATTGAAACCCAGATCACCGAGCCTCTGGAACAGTCGATCAACGGGATCCCGGGAATCAGGACACTGACCAGCCGGAGCAGCCAGGGTCGCAGCAGCATCAGTGTGGAATTTGAATTGAGTGTTGACATGGAGACCGCCGCCAACGATGTACGCGACAAGGTTTCCCAGGCGCAACGGTTTCTGCCGCGCGACTGTGACCCGCCCACCGTATCAAAAGCCGATGCCGATGCCAGCCCCATCATGATGATCGCCGTCCAGAGTCCCAAACGATCCCTGCTGGAACTGTCGGAAATTGCAGACCTTACCTTTAAGGAGCAACTGCAGACCATTTCCGGTGTGAGCGCCGTGCAGATCTGGGGAGAGAAACGGTATGCCATGCGGCTGTGGCTCGACCCGGCCAAGCTTGCGGGCTACCAGATGACCCCCCTCGATGTGCGCAACGCCATCCTCCGCGAAAATGTGGAACTTCCGGCAGGAAGCGTCGAAGGCAACACCACCGAACTCACTATCCGCACCCTGGGACTGATGACCACACCCGCGGAATTCAATAACCTCATCATCCGCCAGGTGGGCGACCAGCTCGTCAGGGTCCGCGATGTAGGCCGCGCCGAATTAGGACCCGAAGATCTCCGCGGCATCATGAAAATGAACGGCGTCCCCATGGTATCTACCGTAATCATCCCCCAGCCTGGAGCCAACCACATCGATATCGTCGACGAAGTCTACAAACGCCTTGAATACATCAAAAAAGACCTCCCCAATGATGTGGTCATCGACATCGGCTTCGACAATACCCAGTACATTCGCTCCTCCATCAGGGAAGTGATGGAGACCATCTATATAGCCTTTGCACTGGTGGTGTTTATCATCTTCCTCTTCCTGCGCGACTGGCGGACCACCATGATCCCCATTCTCGTGATCCCCGTCTCCCTTGTGGGAGCCTTCTTTGTCATGTATCTCGCCGAATTCACCATCAACGTGCTTACCCTGCTGGCTATCGTGCTCTCTATCGGTCTGGTGGTGGACGATGCCATCATCATGATGGAGAACATCTATGTGAAAATTGAAAAGGGAATGACCCCCATGGAAGCCGGCCTCAAAGGATCTAACGAGATCTATTTTGCCATCATTGCCACCACCATCACCCTGGTGGCGGTCTTTATCCCGATCGTCTTTCTGGAGGGGATGACCGGTCGGCTCTTCCGGGAGTTCAGCATCGTCATTGCAGGGTCCGTGACCATCTCGGCATTCGTCGCCCTCACCCTGACCCCTATGCTGTCGACCAAGCTGCTCAAAATCAGGAAAACCCGTAGCAAAATCTATAATTTCACCGAGAAGTTCTTTGTGAAACTCAACACCATCTACCGGAATTCTCTCGATTCTTTCCTGAAGAAAAAATACATCGCTATTGTTATCCTGTTATCTGCCTTCGGGCTGATTCTCTGGCTATGGAACTCCATCCCGGCGGAAATGGCTCCCCTTGAGGACCGCTCCCAAATGAACATCAACATCACCTCGCCTGAAGGGTCTACCTATGAGTATAACCTTGCCTATGTGGAAGACCTGGCATCGGTAGTGGAAAGGACCATCCCTGAAGCCGACAAGACCACTACGATGATCCGCGGCGGTGGGGGATTTGTGCGTATCGTGCTGGTGTCTCCCGACATGCGCGACCGCACTCAGCAGGAGATCGCCAACCAGCTTACCCGTGAACTGCGCAAGAAAACAAAGGCCCGCGCCAATGTCATGCAGCAGTCCACCTTCGGGGGCCGCCGTGCAGGAATGCCCATCCAGTATGTCCTCCAGGCCCCCAACATTGAGAAACTGCGGGAGATTCTACCGGCTTTTATGGCCAAAGTACAGGACAATCCCACCTTCGTGATGGCTGATGTCAACCTGAAGTTTACCAAACCGGAGATCCAGATTGAGATTAACCGCGATAAAGCCAACCTGCTGGGCGTTTCCACCCAGAACATCGGGCAGACCCTTCAGTTGGCGCTCAGCGGACAACGCTTCGGCTATTTCATCATGAACGGCAAACAGTACCAGATCTTCGGGGAGCTGGCCCGTCAGGATCGTAACAAACCCCTTGACCTGAAATCGCTCTACGTGCGCAACAATACAGGCCAGATGATCCAACTCGACAACTTTGTCAACCTGAAGGAAACCACAGCCCCGCCGCAACTGTTCCGTTACAACCGTTTTGTGGCAGCCACCATCTCTGCAGGCCTCGCCGAAGGCAAAACCATCAGCCAGGGCCTCGAAGAAATGGACAAGATAGCCGCCGAAGTGCTCGACGACACCTTCCGGACAGCCCTGGCAGGCGACTCCAAGGACTTTATGGAGAGCTCCTCCAGCCTGATGTTCGCCTTTATCCTGGCCATCGTTCTCATCTTCCTGGTACTGTCGGCCCAGTTCGAAAGCTTCAAGGACCCGGTGATCGTGATGATGACGGTGCCCCTGGCCCTTACGGGAGCCCTGATTTTTATGTGGTATTTCGGGATCACCATGAACATCTTCAGCCAGATCGGACTTATCATGCTGATTGGACTGGTCTCCAAAAACGGGATTCTCATCGTGGAGTTTGCCAACCAGCGCAAGGAGGCCGGCATGAATAAGGAGGAGGCCATCCGTTTTGCCTCGGCAGCCCGCTTCCGGCCTATCCTGATGACCAGCCTCTCCACCGTCCTGGGAATCCTCCCCCTGGCCATGGGCTGGGGCGAAGGCGCCCAGAGCCGCGTCGCCATGGGTATCGCCGTGGTCGGAGGCCTCACCCTGGCAACCTTCCTCACCCTTTACGTGGTGCCCGCTATATACCTTTACATCTCCAGTGAATCCAAACACCTTAACCGGGAAAAAATGCCTGACGATTCCACACTGGCTACCACCTCCCAGGCGGAAACAGACCTGTAATGCCCCTGGTTACGATCGAATGAAAATGAACAAAACACGAAAAAAAAATAGTCCTCTGGCAGAGACCTCCTGCACACCGGAACAGTGCAGGCCTGAAGGATTTACCGGTCCTGCCGGATGTAAGGATCCTTCCGGGAAAAAAAGTCCTGCAGGGATCACCCATCGCTGCGGGAATACAAATGGTGCAGGCAAACCAACGCCCGTCATTATGTTTCTCACCCTCCTCGTTACAGCCTTGTTGTTACCGGGGCTTCTCCCGGGGCAGTCAGGAAATTCCGCCGGCGCCGGAAGAACCATGCGTGCCGCCACCATCCCAGAGGGGCAGGTGGTCGACCTGGCCGGGTGTATCGTCCGCGGATTAGAAAATAACTTCAATGTGCTGGTTTCGCGCAACAACCAGGCCGTCTCTGAAAACAATCTCACCCCCGGAAATGCCGGCTACCTTCCGGAGATTGCTTTCACCAACCGGTTCGGGGGAACCCTTAATACTACCCACCAGTCGCTGGCCGATGGTGGGGAAACCTCCGCCAAAGGGATCCATAACACCTCCAATGCCGCGGGAGTGACAGTGGGGATGACCCTTTTCCGGGGATTCCAGGTGCAGACCACCATGAAGAAACTGGAAGAGCTGAGCAAGGTGGGGGCACTTAACTCCCAGATGGCCATGGAGAACCTGGTGGCCAGGATCGCTTCCGAGTATTATCATTATGTGGAGCAGGTGAGCATGTACCACAACCTGGCCTATGCGGTTACCCTTTCTCGTGAACGGGTCCGTATCGACGAGCAGCGCTACCTTCTGGGAGCCTCTTCCAAACTGGATCTGCTCCAGTCAAAGGTTTACTTCAACGCCGACAGCAGCCGTCTCGACCGCCAGAATGAAGTGCTCAGAGCTGCACAGATCCGCCTCAACGCACTGATGGCTGCCGAAGATGTCGGGCAGACAATCCTTCCCCGCGACACGGCCATCTCCATCAACGAAAACCTGAATTATTCCGACCTGCTGGGCTCCACCCTTCAAAACAACACCAGCCTGCTCATCGCCACCCGGCAGCAGGTCATCTCGGGCCTCGACTACAAAATTATCGCTTCCCGCGAATACCCCTACCTGACGGCTTCCACCGGTTATAACTACAACTACAACGGCTATGAGTCCTCTACCCTCCGGAACCAGCAGGTGCAGGGCATGAACTATGGCGTCACCCTGGGCATCGACCTCTTCGACGGTTTTAACCGGAAAAGGGAAAAGGCCAACGCCCGCATTGAAATGGAGAACCGCCAGTACCAGTACCGCGAAATCGAACAGGAGGTGAAAGCCGACCTGCTGACGATCTTTTACGGTTATGAAAACAACCTCAGGCTCCTGCGCCTCGAGGAGCAGAACCTGGAGGTGGCCCGCGAAAACCTGGAAATTGCCCTGGAAAGATATAAGCTGGGAAGCCTTACCGGACTGGAACTCCGCGAAGTGCAGAAGAGCCTCCTCGATGCTGAAGAACGGCTTATCTCCGTGAAATACCAGGCCAAAATAGCCGAGATCTCCCTCCTTCAAATTTCGGGAAAAATCATGGACCTGGTGCCCGGAACCTGATCTTATCGTTTTTTCATTACCTTGCACACTGAAACCTGTTAAATTCTGATGTGCAATGAGAAAATATCTGCTCCCGGCGCTTTCCGCAGTGCTGATGATCTGGGCTTTCACGAAATGCAACACCCCCGGTTCCCCGGTTGGAAAACCGGGATTCATCACCATCAGCGGTCATGACCTCACCACCCCCGACGGGGAAAAATTCTTTATCCGTGGCACCAACCTGGGCAACTGGCTCAACCCCGAAGGGTATATGTTCCGTTTCGGCCGCACCAGCAGCGCCCGCCTCATCGACCAAGCCTTCCGCGAAATGGTGGGGCCCGATTTCACCGATGAATTCTGGAAACTCTTCAAGGACAACTACGTCACCCGGGAGGATATCCGCTACATTAAAAGCACCGGCATGAACTCCATCAGGGTGCCCTTCCACTACAAGCTCTTCACCGATGAGGACTATCTGGGGCTTACCGTCAACCAGGACGGCTTCCAGCGCCTCGACAGCGTCGTGGAATGGTGCCGCGAGTCGGGACTTTACGTGATCCTCGACATGCACGATGCTCCCGGAGGGCAGACGGGCGACAACATTGACGACAGCTATGGCTACCCCTGGCTGTTCGTGAGCGAAAAAAGCCAGGAGCAATTCATCTCCATATGGAAGAAGATCGCCGCACACTACGCCAACGAACCGGTGATCCTGGGGTATGACCTGCTCAACGAGCCCATCGCCACGCATTTCAGGGAGGACTATGACCTGCTTAACCCGCAACTGGAACCCCTCTACAAAAAGGCAGTGGCCGCTATCCGCGAAGTGGATCCCAACCACATCATCCTCCTGGCAGGCGCCCAGTGGAACAGCAATTTCAAGGTGTTCTCCGATTCGAAATTCGACGACAAGATCATGTATACCTGTCACCGATACTGGACGGACACCCTCCAGTCCAACATCCAGGATTTTGTTGATTTCCGAGACAGCGTCAACCTGCCCATGTACATGGGGGAAACCGGCGAGAACAACGATGAGTGGATCGCCGCCTGGACCCGCCTGATGGTGAAGAATAACATCGGTTACCATTACTGGCCCTATAAACGGATGGGAAGTCCCAGTTCCGTGCTAAACATCGCCGACCCCGAAAACTGGGATTCCATCGTAGCCTATACCCGGCATCCCCGCCTCTCCTTCGGAGAAATCCGCAACGTCAGGCCCGACCAGGCTTTGGTCCGGAAAGCCATGCTCGACCTAATCGAAAACTGCAAGTTTCAAAACTGCACCAAAAACGAGGGATATATCCGGGCCATCGGCATGACGCCCTAAAGCTCTCCCTTTGGCCGGGCAGGCTGAGATTGAGATTGAGGTTAAGGCTGAGGTTAAGGTTAGTGGCTGAAATCAGCAATCAAATTATTCACAACATGAAGAACATCATAACAACTCAAAAAATCCGCAATAATGAGAATCCCGAACCTCCTTTTCACGGTACTTTTACTGTGGGGCTGTCAGTCCGCTCCTGAACCAGAATCCTCAAAACTGCGTCTCTGGTTTAGAGAACCGGCATCTATTTGGGAGGCCGCCCTGCCCCTGGGCAACGGTCACCTGGGGATGATGCCCGACGGGGGCATTCACCAGGAAAAAATCGTGTTGAACGATATCACCCTCTGGTCGGGCGGAGAACAGGACGCCGACAACCCCGATGCCGGACAACACCTTCCCGAAATCAGGAAACTCCTCTTTGAAGGGAAAAATGACCTGGCCCAGGAACTCGTTTACAAGACCTTTGTTTGTAAAGGAGCCGGCTCGGGATACGGCCGCGGCACCAAGGTCCCTTACGGCAGCTTTGAAATCCTGGGGAACCTTCACCTCGATTTTGATGCCGACACATCAGCGGTACCGGAAAATTACAACCGCTGGCTCAGCCTTGACGATGCGACGGCTTATACCACTTTCACCCTCAACGGCGTCAAACATACCCGTGAATATTTCACCAGTTTCTCCGGAGATGTCGGGGTAATCAGGTTGTCGGCCGATAAAAAAGGAAAGCTCAGCTTCAAAATCCGTCTTGACCGGCCTGAAAAATTTGAAACGACAGCCGAAGGAAACCTGCTGACAATGGAGGGGCAGTTGGAAAACGGAACCGACGGGAAGGGGATGGAGTACCAGGCTTTTGTGGGAGTAAAAACCAGGGGAGGCACTGTCACTGCGAAAAATAATACGCTGGTGGTCGCAGGTGCCACCACCGCCGAAATGTATCTTTCGGCAGGAACAAATTACAAAAATCCTGGTTTCAGGAGCCAGGTCAGAGAAAAACTCGACCGGGCGACAGCTTCCCGGTACGGCAGTTTAAAAAAGTCTCATCAGCTTGTCTATAAAGAACTCTTTGACCGTGTTGAACTGGATCTTCCCGTAAATCCGGAGCGGGAACTTCTTGCCACTCCCGAACGGTTGGAGGCATTTGCGGAAAATCCCGATGACAACGGCCTTGTGAACCTCTATTTCCAGTACGGCCGTTATTTGCTGACCAGCAGCACCCATGCGGGATTGCTGCCTCCCAACCTGCAGGGGTTATGGGCAAAGACTATCCAGACACCCTGGAACGGCGATTATCACCTCAACATCAACGTTCAGATGAATCACTGGCCTGCTGAAATCACCAATCTGGCGGAATTGCACCGGCCCCTCATTGAGATGACCAAAGGGCTTACGGAACCGGGTAGCAAAACAGCAAAGGTCTTTTACAATGCCGACGGGTGGGTAGCCCACATGATGACCAATGTTTGGGGTTTTACGGCTCCCGGGGAACATCCTTCGTGGGGGGCCACCAATACCGGAGGCGCCTGGCTCTGTGCCCACCTGTGGGAACATTACGATTACAACCGCGATACCGTTTACCTGCGGGAGATCTACCCGGTATTAAGGGGAGCGTCGCAGTTTTTCCTTGACATGCTGGTGGAGGAACCGCATCACGGCTGGCTGGTGACAGCTCCTACCACCTCCCCCGAAAATGCATTTCTGATGCCGGGCAGCCGGAAACCCGTCAACATCTGTATGGGGTCCACCATGGACAACCAGCTCATCAGGGAGTTGTTCGGGAATACCCTTTCAGCCGCAAAAATCCTGAACGCCGATGATTCCCTGGTACACCGCCTGGCTGCTGCCGCTGCCCAGCTGCCTCCCAACCGCATCGGCAGTGACGGCCGCCTGATGGAATGGCTCGAAGAATATGAAGAGGAAGACCCCCACCACCGTCATTCCTCCCACCTGTACGGACTCCATCCGGGGAACCAGATCACTCCTGACCAAACCCCCGACCTGGCGGAGGCAGCCAGAAAATCACTAGAACGACGCGGCGATGGCGGCACAGGATGGTCGCGCGCCTGGAAAGTCAACTTCTGGGCCCGCCTTCATGACGGGGACCATGCCTATACGCTCCTCAAAAACCTGCTCGAACCCGCTTTCGACACTAATTTCAACTATGCCGGCAAAGGGGGCACCTATCCCAACCTCTTCTGCGCCCATCCCCCATTCCAGATGGACGGCAACTGGGGCGGGTGCGCCGGAATCGCAGAAATGTTTCTCCAGAGCCATGCCGGATTTATCCACCTGATACCCGCCCTCCCCGGTCACTTCAGCGAAGGATCCTTCAAAGGGCTCAGGGCCAGGGGAAATATCACCGTTTCGGCCAGGTGGAAGGATCACAAACTGACCATGGCATCCTTCCTCGCAGGAAGCACCGGGGAGATCCGTATCAGAATTCCTGACAGCACAGGAACCCCGAAATCTTCACTGAACGGAAAACCAACCCGTCTGACCCCCGAAGGGAATTTTCTGACCGTCACCCTGCAAAAAGGAGACCGCCTGGAAATAACCTTCTCGTAAGTGCCGGAACGGCCGGCATTGGAAAGGCGGTCAACCGTGAAGGACGATACCTTGACCATCTGGTCACCGGTAAAGGGTGACAGCCGTGAAGGCTGCTTTCCTGCCTGCCGATGGAGGAATTTCTTTTTTTGTATATTTATCACATGCATAAAAATTCCGTCACATGAAGAAAAAACTCACCCTTCTGACCCTGTTGATTTTCGCGGCCACCCTCATCGAAGCGCAAACCCTTCCCTCCAAAGAGCATGTACTCAGCCACATGAAGCGTGCCAATGACTATTTCATGGCAAAATGGCCCGACCCGGGGGTTCCCATCGTGGGGGACCGCGTCAGACCCAGTAATATCTGGACCCGGGCCACTTACTACGAAGGGTTGATGGCACTCAACGCCATTCAGCCGGAGAAGAGATATGTCGACTATGCCCTTGCCTGGGGGGAAGCCCACGGGTGGGGACTGGCCTGGAAAAACGACAACCGCAATGCCGATGACATGTGCTGCGGACAAACATATATCGATCTTTACAGGATGGATCCCAAACCGGAAAAGATAAAAATCCTCAAAGAGGCCATTGATAAAATGGTAGCTTCCGATAAGATTGATGACTGGTGGTGGATCGATGCCTTGCATATGGCCATGCCCCTCTTCGCACGCCTGGGAACCCTCGAAAACGACACAAAATACTGGGACCGGCTCTTTGAGATGTATCTGCATACCCGCAATGCGGAAGGCGGCAAAGGATTGTACAATCCCAAAGACCGGCTGTGGTGGAGGGATAAGGACTTCGATCCGCCTTACAAGGAACCCAACGGAGAGGATTGCTACTGGTCACGGGGAAACGGATGGGTGATTGCCGCCATGGCACGGGTCCTGGAAGAGAACCCGCCATCCGTAAAACACCGGAAAGAATATGCCCGAATGCTGAAAAAAATGTCAGCGGCATTGCTCAAAGTCCAACGGGAAGACGGATTCTGGAATGTAAGCCTTCATGATCCGGGAAATTACGGAGGACCCGAGAGTTCCGGAACCGCCTTTTTCGTGTATGGCATGGCCTGGGGCATTAACCACGGCTACCTGAGTAAAACAAAATATCTTCCTGCTGTGGTGAAAGCCTGGAATGGCCTTTGCAAAGAGGCGCTTCACGAAAACGGATTCATCGGGTATATGCAGGGAACGGGAAAGGAACCCGCCTCAAGCCAGCCTGTGAACTACGACACCATACCCAACTTCGAAGATTATGGCCTCGGAGCTTTCCTCCTGGCAGGTAGTGAAGTTTACAAGCTGACAAAGTAAACCATCACCCCCTTTGCCGGAACCATCCCTCCCATGGAAGAGAAAATCAATAACCCCAATCGGGGAGCCGTAAGGCTGAAAATGATATACAATAATACGGGTGCCTCACCCGGACTGAAAGAAGCTTGGGGATTGTCGGTATGGCTGGAAGTGGAGGGACACCACCTCCTTTTTGACACGGGGGGTGACGCCGCCATCCTGCAGGGCAACATGCTAAATGCCGGGCTCGATCCCGCCCTCCTCGACAGCGTGGTGATTTCCCACAACCACTGGGACCATAAAAATGGCCTCCGTTGGGTATTGGAAAACACTTCCTTCATTCCAGAAGTGTCAGTCCCCCTGGAAGTACAGGAGGAATATGCCCGGGAATATCCCTCCGCCGCAGTCAGGGGAATCAAAAGTCCGGAAGAGATCCTTCCCGGGATATGGACTACCGGCAGTATTGCTACCACCTACAAAGGGACCCCCTTATATGAACAGGCGCTGGTGATCGTCAGGGGGGAGAAGGTATGGCTGCTGACCGGTTGCTCCCACCCGGGAATCAGCCTCATCGTCACTAAGGTGACCGAAATCTTCCCCGGAAAAGGAATAGCCCTGGTAACTGGGGGATTCCACCTGGGAAGCCAGACTGAAGGGGAAGTCAGGGATATCTCTGAAACCCTCCGCCGACTGGAAGTGGAAAAAATCGCCCCTTCCCATTGTACCGGGGAAGACGCCATCGCACTTCTCAGGGAAGAGTGGGGTGATGACTTCACGGAATTCAATCTTGGCGACCTACTGGTCCTCCCTTAAACCATCCTTGACCCGGGCAACCCGGCATTTATAATGAGAGAGCACCTTAAATGCCGGGGAATTGTTAATTTTGACAGAACTAATAAGATGATTCATGGTACTAAGAGAACAATACTGCCGGGATGAGGCATCAGTGCTGACACAGCCAGGCAGAGGGCAGGAGGCAGCGGTACTCCCGGGGCTATTGAAACTCCCCACAGCCTTTCTGCGGGGCATCCGATTCCGTCAAGGACTTTTTTCGGTTTTTTGCTCGCTTACCCCGCCACAGAGTGGACGGGGAATGTGCTTGCCGGAATTCAGACGGTATGCAGCCGCCATCATGGTCCTGTCCATCATGGAGTTGGCGGCCCTGGATGCGACAGGACAGAGTGCCGGCATGCCAGGATTTTTCCTGGAGGGATGGCAGCCCAAAACCATTGAGATGACGGCATTTGACACGGTAGCTTCCACTACGCTGACTCCCACGGTGACGGTCACCGTTGATGCCGGCCAGGTGGTGACACGGGTAGTTCCTAACGTTTATGGGCATAATGCGGCGGCCTGGGGCGGCAAACTGGACCTCAACACCACTGCGGTGAAACATATCACCCAATTGAATCCCCATGTGATCCGCTGGCCCGGGGGGAGCATGTCGAACGACTACTTCTGGGGGGCGACAAGCAAGGAGACGCGCCCCAAGGATTTACCCGCCACTTACGAATTTAAGGATCTCCAGTACGGCAGGAACAACAGCAGTTGGACCATGTCGGTCGACAATTACTATTCCCTGCTGTCCAAAACGGGTGCTTCGGGAAACATATCTGTCAACTATTCCTATGCGCGGATCGGGACCAGTGAGGATCCCGTGCGGGCAGCCGCCCGCTATGCCGCCGACTGGGTCCGCTACGACAAGGGGCGCACGCTGGTATGGGAAATCGGCAACGAGAATTTCGGTAGCTGGGAGGTGGGTTACCAGATCGACACCAACCTGAACAAGGACGGGCAGCCCAAAACCATCAACGGGGACCTGTACGGGCGCCACTGCAAGGTGTTTATCGAGGAGATGCGCAAAGCCGCTAACGAGGTGGGCGTCGATATTAAAATAGGGGTGGTGGCCATGGACAGCCATGTCACCTGGAATACGGTCCAACAGAACTGGAACAGCCAGATGATGAAGCAGGTGGGCAGTCTGGCCGACTTTTTCATCGTCCATAGTTATTATACCCCTTACAATGAGAATTCCTCCGTGTCCACCATACTCAATTCCGGAGGGAAGGCAAAGGATATTGCGCAGTATGTCACTACCGGACTGAAGAGCCATGCCGGATTGAATCCCAGGCCACTGGCCATGACCGAATGGAACATTTTCGCCACAGGTAGCGGGCAGGGGGTCTCTTATATTAACGGAATGCATGCGGCGCTGGTCCTGGGCGAGCTGATCAAAAATAAATATGGACAGGGGAACCGCTGGGATTTTGTCAACGGCTGGGACAACGGGAATAACCACGGTCTGTTTGCCGACGGGGAAACTGGCATCGCCCGCTACACACCCCGGGCACCCTTTCATTATATGTATTACTTCCAGAAATTCTTCGGCGACAAAATGATTGCATCCGCCGTGACGGGCAGCAGTGACGTGGTCAGTTATGCCTCCGCTTTTTCTTCCGGGGAAAAGGGCATCGTCCTGGTCAACCGGGCCGCATCGGAACGGGTGGTTGCGCTCAACTTCAGCCATTTCAAGCCAGGGGAGCGGTATTATTACTATCTGCTAACCGGTGGAACCGACAATGGCGACTTTTCGCGGAAGGTATTTGTAAACGGGAAAACCACTCTCCTGGCGGGTGGGGGTCCCGAAGATTACGCCACTCTCATACCTTACGGTACGGAGACAGCCGGAGGAATTCGGCTTGCCCTGCCGAAATACTCGGTAGCCTATATACTGGTCGAAGGGAGTAAGGACGGGCAGGCCCAGGAGATCCATTTCGGGGCCTTGTCCGCAAAAACTTACGGGGATGCTGATTTCGACCTCACGGCCACGGCTACTTCAGGATTACCCGTGCAGTTTGCCGTCACCGATACCAGGGTAGCCCGCCTGACAGATGGGAAAATCACCCTTACGGGGGCGGGGAGCTGCGACATCATAGCCTTCCAGGAGGGAGACAGCCTCTATCTCCCTGCCAAACAGGTGGTTCAGCGGCTTACGGTAGCCAAGGCCACCCAGACAGTGGATTTCCCCGAACAGGAGCCCAAGCTGACCGGCACTCCTGATTTTGACCCGGAGGCCACAGCCTCGTCGGGCCTGCCCGTTACCTATACCAGCTCAAATGCCGCTGTGGCCATCATCGTGGAGGGCAAGGTAAGGATCACCGGGGCCGGAACAACAATGATCACCGCCCGCCAGAACGGAAATGCCCGGTTCAGTGCGGCTACACCCATCACCCGCGAACTTGTCGTCAGCCTCAACACCGCGGTGCCCACCCTCAGGGAAACCGTTTTTGAACTCTTCCCCAACCCGGCATCGGAACAGATGACCATCAGATTTCCTGACGCCGGGAATAACCCCGGCTTCACCATTTACGATGCCGTGGGGTCTATTGTCCTGCAGCACCCCGGAAGAGAATCAACGGTGACCTTGCCTACCGCTCTACTGGGCGGCCCTGGAATATACATCGTGAAGTCAGGCATATCGGCTAAAAGAGTGACCGTCATGTAATAGTTCCCTGCGTTATACTATTCCACCTCACCAACAGGCCGCTTCAAAACAGGTTGCCGGCTCGTCACCACGCACTCTGCTCCTGCGCCCAATGCCAGGGGCGTGTGCCGGTCGATGCTCGCCCGAAAGATAAAAAAAGCGGTTCAGAGCGGGGATCTGCCCGTTCTGAACCGTTTACCAGCCATGATGCTGAAACGGTAAGGATCATTTCACCCTTACGATGGTTTTGATTTGCTGAGTCATGGGAATGGTCATCTCCTGTGGTCCGGTGACGGCAACATTCAACTCCATTTCGGTATCGTTTTCGGTAAAGACAATCATTTTCCTGCCTGCATCGAAGAGAGAATAGCCCTTCACGACGGCATTCCCCTCGATGAACATCTCCAGTCCCATCTGGGATCCTTTCCCGGTAATACCAATCGTACCTGAGTTGCTGATCCTGTAAAGTTCTTTCCCGTCGCTGTTCTCCTTCCCCGTGAGGGTGTATTTGTTTTCAACGGCCATTTCAAGAGCAAAGGGAGTTCCCGCCCCCGCACTTTTAGTCTCGTTATAGCCCTCATCCCAGGACTCCCCGGTTTTGACCTCTCTGCCGGGAAGAAACAGCAACCTGCCTGGTTCAATCTGGTTGATCACAGCTGCCGCGTCCGAAGAGTCTACTTGTTCGGAGGAGAGGACTTTGCCTTCCGGAGAAAAGACAATCCGCACGATATCCTTCATATCAGAATAGCTCAGTGTCGTATCCCGCCCCATGGCTGATTGCCTGACGGAGATGTCCTTCACAGTCATCAGCATGGTGGCGTTCCCGTCAGGGGAAACTGCCTCCACCTGGTATTCCACGAGCCCTTTGACTTCACCGACTACTTTTATCTCCTGTCCCATCATAGACTGCACGGTATTCTGCTGAATCTCCATTTCCTGTTGGAAAGTGGCTCCTGCCTTGAATCCGTACTTGAGCAATACCGATTCCTGGGCGGGAACGCCGGCGCTGATGAAAACCAGTGCGGCAAGCGTAAAGAATTGCATTAATCTTTTCATATTCGTCAATTAAAATATTAAGAATTTGTAAAAAGCATTTTCATTGATTATTTGTTAATTATTGACCAGTTCTTCAGTTATTTTACACAGACACTCATGTGACGATTCTTCATACCCATGTAACTCGCATGGAGGCAATAAACATGCCCTTTTGTGTATACCGTTACATGCTCGTTTCATTGTTTCAGGGGTTGACGGTTTTGAGGCGGATGTCGTTCCCGGCGATACGGCGGGCTACCCGATAGACCAGGGCAGCCACTTTGGCCGCCTTGGCGGGATCCACGGAGGCCGGATCATCGCTCACCTTGTGGTAGTCTGTGTGTAGGCCGGTGGTGATGTTGATGCTCGACACCCCCTTCCTGAAGAAGTTGAAATGGTCGCTCTGCTGGAAATGGTCCTCCCCTTCGGGATAATTCCGGAGTTCCGTTTTTTCGGCCTCTTCAAGCAGAATTGCTGCCAGGTCAGGGTTATATTTCAGTCCGCTGAGCTGCAGCGTATCGTTTCCGTTGCGGCTGATCATGTCCATATTAAGCATGACCACGCTTTGCTCAAGGGGGACAAGGGGATTTTCGCAGTAATGCCGCGATCCGTAGAGGCCCAGTTCTTCACCGGCAAAGAGGATGAAGAGGATGCTGCGTGCCGGTTTTTTTCCCGTGGCCAAGGCGCCGGCCACAGCCAGCACCCCTGCCGTTCCCGAAGCGTTGTCATCGGCCCCGTTGAAGATGTTGTCCTCTCCTTCCTTAAATTGCGTCAGGCTGCCGACATGATCATAATGGGCTCCGATCACCACGACTTCATCCTTCAGGCGTCGTTTGCGCCCTTCGATCATGCCCACCACGTTTTTTGCCGTGAAGTGGTTCACCGACAGGGCCGTTCTCAGGCGTATTTCCGTTCCGGGGAATTCAAAGGAATGGGGAGTCAGCAAAGTGTCGATCCTGCGTTGGATATTCCGGAGGGAGTCGACGCTTCCGAAAAGAGCTTTGAGGACCGATTCCCCCACCTGGACAAAAGGAATGAGGTCACAGTTTTGGTTGAGTTCTATCGGAAGGTTGTCGGAAGGGAGAAATTTGGAGAGTCCGGGCCAGGGGTAACCCTGCGGGGTGAGAAGCATATGGTTGAGGGGGTCGGTGACCAGGAGAATTCCGGCAGCCCCGTGGTTGCGGGCATTTTCCATTTTTGTGGCTGCCAGGGAGTGGCGGGTCTCCTTCAATCCGTCAAAGCGCGACAGGGCGTCCTTCTCCCCCGGTTCATGTTTCATGACCAGGACAATTTTGCCCCTGACATCGATATCGCGGTAGTCGTCATAGCCATATTCCGGAGCAGTGATTCCATATCCTGCAAACACCAGGGAGCCCTGTACCAGGGTGTCGGCAGTCAGATCAAAAGGGGTATAGTCGGTCTTCAGCCTGAAACTGTTTGTTTTCCCCTCCCGGGTGATGGAAAAGAGACACCCCTCCTGGTCCAGGTTTTTTGTATGGAGGGGAACTTCCTGGAAACGGATGCCCCCGACCGGGGCGATCCCCAGTGATGCCATTTCGTCAGCGAGGTATTGGGCGGCCCGGTCGAGTTCCGGACTAGGGGTTTTGCGCCCCTTCATTTCGTCGGAAGCGAGGAAGCCGATGTGTCTTTCCATCAGTTCGGGTGTGATCCGCCGGAGTCCTCTGTCGGATTTCTGCGCTGAAAGAGGAATTCCCTGAAAAAAGAGCAATCCCGCGATCAGGAGAGGGAAAACCCTTTTTAACCCGGCAATAGAAGAGATCATAATGCTTGATTTTTCCTTATCAGACTCTGAAATACAGAAAACGTTACACCCACCGGCCCAAAAGAATTAAACAGATGATTCCCGTAACACTGAACCCTCTATGGGATCACCGGAGCGGGAACCGGGAAGTACCTGGCCCTGACCAACAAAAGGATTATTTCACCGGAAAAGATCCCGTATATGGTTTGTTTTTAACGGGCAGGGCAAGCATTTCGCGGATGTAGGCCGGGAGGGTCATGGCATTTCCGGCACCCGGGAAGGCGGGATTCAGCCCATAGTTGCCCGTCTGGATTCCTTTGAAAAGCGGCAGGTTTTTGGTTTCATAGACGAGGTTATGGGCGGCGGCGCCTGTGAATACCTTCTGCATCTCCTCGGGAGTGGAGGCGGTCATCTGGCAATTTTCGACGGGAACCGGCGCCCATTCCAGTAGGGGGTAATCCCCGCCGTCGGGATCCTTCACGAAGGTGTTGTGGTCGAAAAGGCTCAGGGGGGAGCGGGTGAGTTTTCCGCAGAGGGCGGTGTGCTGCATGACCTTCATAAGGGGAACGCGGCACTGGTCGGTACCCACCATAAGGTTGTTGAAGACCTGGTGACCTTCCCGCTGGTCAACATCGGGGCCGGTAGAGGGATGCCATCCGAAATGGTCGCCTTGAGCGCTGCGGAGATCCCGACTGATGACGAGCGGACTGTTGACAAAGGTGTTCTGGGTGATCACAGCATTGGAGCTGTTGAGGATGTGAATCCCCTGGTCGCAGTTTTCGAAGAGGTTGCCGGCACACACCACCCCCTTTGAGATTTCAAAGAAGAAGCCGTTGTAATTGACCCAGTGGGCATTGGGGTTGGAAGGGCCGCCCCGGTTGGTGCCCACATCCTTTACCCAGTTGTTGAGGAACTGGCCGTCGACGTTACCCACATCATACCAGATGCCGTTCGACAGAGGCTGGTCGCAGACCAGGTTATCGCGGCAAATCACCCGGTGGGTCTGGTTGAAGATCTTGACGGCGGCAGGATAATAGCCACTGATATCATCGAGGTTGTTGCGCATAAAGATGTTCCGCTCAAGGAGACAGTCGCTGGCCGACTGGATGTAAATCCCCTCTGTAACGGTATCGTGGACTTTGCAGTTCCGCATCACCAGGTTGTCGCCGTGAAGGTAGCCTCCCACTCTTCCGCAGAAGGAGAAAGTGCAATGTTCGAAGACGGACCCTACCACATCCTTGCCAAACGTGGAAGGGTCAGCGATGCCTTCGGGGAAGCGTGCGTCGATTTCCATCCCGGCATAGGCATACTGGGTGAGGGTAATGCCACGCATAATAACCCCCTTGTGGTCGTTCTGCTTACCATGGACCTCTTTTAGCACCCTGAAGAAAGCCCTGTTGAAAGCGGTAATTTCTACCAACCGGTTTTCGGGGTTCGTGCCGATGTATACGAAGCCCTTTTCATAATCAATGTAAAAGGAGTTTTCATCGATTTCGCCGGGCCAACCCACGGAACGGAGGAGGCGGCCGTCGACGAACACCATGTCGTTGTTGAAGGTGTGGAGGGGCGTGCGCATACCGTGGCGGTCGGGAACCCACCAGTCGTCGGGGAAGGCACGGAAGAGTGTTTTCCAGGATGTTTTCCAGAGGTTGCCACGGAGCCGCTGCCACTGGTCGGCCACCAGGGTGCCTTTAAAAACCGGTTGTTCGTCGTTATAAGGCTGTATGGTGATTCCCTGGTTGAATTCGAGGTCACCGGTACGGTAGGTGCCACCGCGCAGGAGAATGACATCGTCTGTTACCACCCGGGTCAGGGCACTTTCAATGGTTGTAGGCACTTCTAACTGGTCGCCCGGAGCATCGGGGTTCCCGTCGGGGGACACGTAAATGATTTTTCCTGACGTTTTGGGAACGGGCCACGACTGGTGGATGGGACCGTAAGGCCCTCCGGAAGGCTGGGCGCCCGTGGTCAGCCACCCAGTGGCCGCTAACATCAGAAGCATCAGCTTGACTGGCCGGCAAAGAGGCAAAAGTCCGCCGGTTTTTTTCGAGAATATTCCTTTCATCATGTGTTCAATTATTTTGTTATGTCAGTAATGTATTTTTTTGGTCAAAGGCAAGCCCGGGCCGTTAACCCGCAATAAAAAGCACCTTCTGATGAGTGAGTCAGTCAATTGTCTTATTCTTACTATTTCTCAAATGTAATCATTTATCCATTCCCGCCAACACTCCGGGAAACAATCTGTGATAATGACAATATTTCATTCTCGCTTTGTGAAATCTTCATCAACAAGACCCGGGAGAAGCACTTTGAATGATGGGGACCGCAATTTCACGGATTTTCGTGATAAAAAAAAGCAGAGGCTGCCTCCTGTCGGGGCAGCCTCGAAATCAACAAAACAAAAGTGAGATCGTCCTTATTTGGAGTAATAAGGCAGTGCTATGAAGTCGTAAGCGGTTTCCCATCCGGGATTTTGTTCCAGGACGCCTTCGGAGAGGGTCACCTGGGCATCGGGGATTTTCCAGAATCCGCCGCCGGTTTGGGCATAGCGTTCCATGAAGTCAAATTGTCCGAAGGTGAAGGTTCCCTTAACGCCGCGGTTGGTGACGGCGACACCTTCCTGGTTGGCGACGATCTGTTGGACGTCACCCCAGCGGCGGAGATCGTTCCAGCGGAGGCCTTCAAAGCAAAGCTCAAAGCGGCGTTCCTTTTTCAGGTTCTGGAGGGAGTAGCTGCCATAGGGAGGCAGTTTGGCCCTTTCGCGCACCTTGTTCAAGTAGGTAGGGGTTTCGGTAAGTTCCGAATGCATGAGGTAGACATCAGCCAGGCGGATCAGGATGAGGTCGGAGGTGAGTCCCCGCTGGCGGTTGTTGATGCCGCCATAGAAATAGGCAAAGGAAGTGATGAGGTTGTCTCCTTCATAGGCGCCCACACCGAGATATTTCTTGGCCCACAGGCGGGTTTTCTCCACCTCTTTTGTTTTGTCACCCGCGTAATTGGGGATTTCCTCTGCCTCACTGCAGATGGATCCCCGGAGGCGGTAGTCACCGGCGTAGTCGGGATCGCCTGACCAGTCGTCCCACAGTTTGGTACTGACCGGGCCATTGGAATAGCCTTGGGGCATCCAGGGGAAGTTATTGGCACCTGAGAGCCTCATTCCGAAGAATTCGACGATACGGTTAAAGTATCCTTCGGCTCCGGTGTTGGAGAATTTAAGGGCGAAGATGGTTTCCTTACAGCCGTCTCCTTCCCAGACCAGGTTGTTATCTTTGGCATAGTGGTAGTGGGTAGCGGTATAGGGGTTGGTATATGGCCAGATATTGCGCTGATCACTGACCAGCGTGTGGCCGCTGTTTTGGATACAGTCTTCGAGCCAGGCAACGACCTCCTGTTTGGAAACGGATCCACCGTCTGCCAGGGGAAGGGCTGGCTTCTTATAGAAACCGGTATAAAAGAGGTAAACCCTGGCCATCAGGGCTTCGGCGGCCCATTTGGAGGCATGTCCTGCGCCGTAGTTGGGGAAAGGTGTGGCGGGGAAGAGGGCAATGGCCTCTTTGAGGTCTGAAGCAATCCGGGCATAGATTTCGTCAGCCGGGGATTTGGGCAGATTCTGGGGGTCGAGTTCAAGGACCAGGGGAACCTGGCCGAAAGCCTGTACCAGGTCGAAATAAAAGTAAGCCCTGAGGAAATGGGCTTCGCCCAGCAGTTGCTCCCGTTTGCCCGTGGTGACCCATCCGGTGACGTTGTCCACGGTTTCAATAGCCATGTTAGCTCGGAAGATGCCCGCATAACGCCTTTGCCAGAGGTCCTCGAAGAAACTTACCCCCGGGTTGAGGAGTCTGTCGAGCGACTGGGCCCCGCGGTTACTCGTACTCCCTCCCCCTAAACGGTCATCACCCGACAACTCACTCATGAAAAAGGGGTGTACCTCAGGATTGCGGATCAGATCGTTCATAGAGGCATAAATGCCGGTGATCATCTGCTCGGCATCGTCCTGGGTGGCAGGAAAGTTGGAGGTATTCTTTTTAGTGAAGCTTTCCGTATCAAGGAAGCTTTCGCATCCCGAAAAAAGAAACAGGGCGGCAAGGATATAAATTATTCTATTCATCTCTTACTGTTCTTTAAAAGTTAAAATTTAAGATTGACACCCATGAGGAAAGTCCGGGAACCTGGATAGTATCCATTGTCGATACCCGAGGCCCAGCTGTAGCCGGCACCGTAGCCCACTTCAGGGTCCATTCCGGAGTAACCCGAGAGGGTCAGAAGGTTCTGGGCTGTGACATAAACCCTGAAATGAGAGACCGGGAGTTTGCTCCAGGCATTCTTAATGTTGTAACCCAGGGTGACGTTGGAGAGTTTCACATAATCGGCGTCTTCGACATAGATGTCGGAGATATCGACGAAGTTAGGATGTTTTCCATAGGCCAGGGAAGGATAACGGTTGGTGCTGCCCTCGCCGGTCCAGTATTTGGTATAGACTTCGGTGGTGTAGTTGTCGTTGGGCGTATCGGAATAGGAGCGGTACATCTTCATGACCTGCTGTCCGAAGGCGCCATAGGCAGTGAGGGAAAGGTCGAGACCTTTCCAGGCGAAGTTGAACGAGAAGCTTCCGGTATAGTCGGGATGGGGATTACCGATATAGGTTTTGTCGTTTTCGTCGATTTTCTCATTGCCGTCGGTATTCTGAAAGATGAGGTCACCAGGTTTCGGGGTGCCCTGTTTGGTAACGCCGCCGTTGGCCAGGAATTCGTCTATCTGGGCCTGGTTCTGGAAAACCCCAAGAGTCTTGTATCCCCAGAAGTAACCCATGGGGTATCCGACTTCGACGCGGAAGGATTCGGTGGTATTCTCGGCGATGATAGCTTCGGGTCCATGGATAATGCCCTCCTCATTGGCGATGGTGAGCACTTTGTTTTGGTTATGGGCCATATTGAGGGCAAGACCATAGGTGAACTCCTTGCCGATTTTGTCGTCCCAGGTGAAAGCCAGTTCGGCGCCGCGGTTTTCGACGTCGCCGCCGTTAATGAAGGGGGCTCCGGTGCCAAAAGAAGCCAGGGTGGGGGCAACCACGAGCCAATCGATGGTTTTCTTGATGTACCAGTCAAAGTTAACCCCCAGGCGGGAGGCAAAGAGACGGGCGTCAAAGCCCAGGTCGAGCTGTTCCGAGGTTTCCCAGGTCACGTTCTTGTTGGGAAGGATGTCGGCGTAAGCCCCGGTGGCGGGATTGTTTTTATCACTAAAGAAATAGGCGTTGGTATTGAAGGCAATGGTGGCCAGGTACTGGAAGTTGTCGATGTTACAATTTCCGTTTTGACCCCAGCTTCCGCGGAGTTTCAGGAAGTTGAGTATGGAAGAGGTTCCTTCCATAAAGGATTCCTGGGAGATGACCCACCCGGCTGATACCGAGGGGAAGTAACCCCACCGATTCCCGCGGGCGAAATTGGAAGAACCATCGGCGCGCATCACTAACGATGCCAGGTATTTCTCCATGTAGTTGTAGTTCATTCTTCCAAAGAAGGAGGCGAGGCGGCCGGCGTCGGAAGGTGCCCCATTGATGGAGGTGTTGGTGTTGTCGAGGCCCTGTGAGTTGTCAATATAAGCGTGGTCGTAAGATCCGGGGAAGAGGGAGTTGGAATTCTTGATGGAGAGTCCCTCACCGTAGCCCCATTTCTCTACCGACTGTCCCAGGAGCAAGTCTACAGTGTGGTGCCCCAGCTTTCTGGTATAATTCAGGGTGTTTTCCCAGGTCCAGTTGGCGTTCCATGACTGTCCCTGTGTGATATCGTCAGTTTCGTTGGAGGTACGGGCCGAAAGAACGTATTTGGGAACATAGTAACGGTAGGAGTTCTGGTAGTAGTCGTAGCCCAGACTGCTCTTGAAGAGAAGATTTTTTACTGGGGAGAGTTCCAGAAAAACGTTTGACTGGAGGCGGTTGGTGATGGAGTTTCGGTTTTTGCGGGTGAAGTCGAGTTGAGCCAATGGGTTGACGGAACCGTGGTCGAAATTCCATCCGTCGGCCACCATATTGTCGTAGAGGTAGTAACTGCCGTCGATGTTATACACGGGCTGCAGTGGGTTTGCTTTCAACAAGTTGCGGACGTTGTTGCTATACATGGCACCGATGCTGACCCCCGATTTGCTGTAATTCGAGAAGATGAGGTTTTCTCCCAATTTGATGATGTCGCGGCCGTTCTTTTTCAGGAGCGAGTGGTCGGAATTGATGCGGGCGGTATAGCGGTCGTAATGGGGTGTAGCGGGATATCCGATGGTTCCCTCCTGAATGAGGTAAGAGAAGCCCATGGCGAATCGCGACTGTTCGGATCCGCCCGTGAGGTTGACCGCATGGCTGGTAATGGGTGCGTTTTTGTTGGTCCCCTCCTCGAGCCAGTTTGTCCCTTCCCAGGTGCCGTTATTGATGGAGGCAAGCAAGGCGGCGGGAAGCTCTTCCTCCCATTTATACAGGAGACTTCCCGAAGGATCCTGGGTCAGCAGCACCTTGTTGATGATTTCCATGTACTGTTTGCCATTCAGTGTAGTAACGCCGTTGGTCATGGGATTCTGGATACCGTAGTAAGCGTCATAGGTGGCTTTCAGCTTTCCGGCCTTTCCGCGCTTGGTGGTGACCAGGACGACCCCATTGGCGGCGCGGGCGCCGTAAATAGCCGCCGAAGCTGCATCCTTGAGGATGTCGATTGACTCAATATCACTAGGGTTGAGGGAATTCAGCGACCCTCCAGCCACTCCGTCAATGACGTATAGAGGTGTCGAATTGCCTGTAGTACCCAAACCGCGGATATTGATGTTATACCCTTCGCCGACCTGACCGGAACTTTGGGTAATGTACACCCCCGGGGACTGGCTTTGCAGGGCGCCCAGCACACTGGAAGAATTAAGTTTTTCAATACTCTCCCCCTTGACTTGGAGGGTGGCGCCGGTGACCAGTTTTTTCTTCTGGATACCATAGCCGACCACCACTACCTCATCGACACCAAAAAGTTCCTCCTCCATAACCACGTTGATGGTGGTCCGGTTCCCGGCGACAATCTCCAGGGTTTTCATGCCCACGAAGGAGAAAACCAGGGTAGCCTCTGATGAGACATTGGCCAGGGAGAAGATCCCCTCGGCATTGGTGACGGTGCCGGTGGTGGTCCCCTTTATAGTAACAGCAACGCCGGGAAGGGCACTCCCGGAAGTGTCGTTCACCTTACCGGTGAGCACCACGGGTTGCTGTTGAGGTTTGAGGGCTTCAGGACGGGCGGTGGTCAGCACGATCTGGCGGTTCATGACCAGGTAATTCACATTGGTGCCTGCGAAGAGTTCCGAAAGGACTTCTTCAATGGGTTTGTTCTGGATTTCCATGTCGATGCGGCGCTCCACATCGACGAGTTTCTGGTTGAAAAGGAAATAAAACTCCGTCTTTTGTTCAATTTCCTGAAGGACGTCAATCACACGCGTGTCCTTTACGTCCAGGGAAAGGCGGGTTACCTGGGAATAGGTATCTAGGGCCCACCCCTGGACGGTCATCAGTGTCAGAAAGAACAAGCTTAAGCGCATAATTCTGCAGGTTTTAGTAATGCACGGAAATGGGTCCGTGTGCCAAATCCATTTTTTTTTCATACATTTAAAGCATTAAGTAGTTAAAACAATATCGTTAAAGTAGCTGCTTATGTTCGACAGGAGGGTGTTGCACCACTCTCCTGTTTTTTTATTTAAATGCCTTCACTTTGGCCGGGTTAAGGCGGAGGATGATTTTCCGCTTCGGGAAGGTACCATCGCTGAGAGGAAGACGTTTCTCCTCCACAAAAAGGATGGGAGTGGTGATCGCCAGCAGTTTTAGGACCTCGTCGAGTTGTTCGTCCCGGAAGGTGGCATAGAAGGTATAGTCAAGGAGCCTGCGGTCGGCGATGAGGATATCGGCGTTGTACCACCGGCTGAGGCGTTGGGCGACCTGACCCATGTCCTCGTTCCGGAAAACCAGTTTTCCTTCGGTCCAGCCTGTATACTGGGAGGCTATGACTTCGCTGCGGGTAAAGGATCGGTCGTTGAGATTCATTTTAAGTTTCTGGTTGGCTTGTAGGGAGGTGATGCGGGTTCCGGCAGGGTTGCTGACTTCGAGGGTTCCTGACTGAAGGATCACCTCTTCGCAGGTTTCCCCGGGATAGGAGATGACGTTAAAGGCAGTGCCGGTAACCAGAATGGAGAGGTGCGGCGTGTTTACCATGAAAGGTTTTTTTTTATCCTCTCTTACCAGGAAGAAAGCCTCGCCTGAGAGGGTGACCGTGCGGTTTTTGGCAAAGTCAAGTCCGTACCGGAGGGAGGACCCGCTGTTGAGGTGGCCGGTGGTGCCATCGGAAAGGGTAAAGCGAGTGCGCGCCCCTTCGGGGCATTCGATTTCGGCAAAACCTGCGGAAGGCAGGGAGCGGTCCCTGGAATAATAAAACCAGGACAGCGAGCCCAGCAGAAAGGGAAGGAATAGAATGGCGGCAACGCGCTGAAGGGTGGCAAGAAACCTGAATTTCTTCCTGGTCTGTAGTTCGCCGATCATGATTTTGTGCTGAATCCGGGAGAGGACAAGGTCGAGGCTGGCATCGGGAAGGGCCTCCCCACCCATTTCCGGCCAGTGGGTGGCCATCAGTTGCCTGAGCTCAGCTTCGCGGGCAGGATCTGATACCAGGTCCATGACAGCGAGGTAGTCCTTCCGGGAAAATTTTCCCCGGAAGTACCTTTTCAACGGGTGATCAGCCTGTTCCATGAATTATAAACCGGGTAATGCATGATATAAAGGAGCGTCAGGCAGGTTGCCCGCAAGGGTGGATGCGTTTTCGGAAACGCAAAAAAGAAGGTTCGGCATCATAGAACAAAGTATATTAGGTTTGTCTGTATTATATATAGGGACGAAGGAGGCAAATCCCTTAGTCGGAAATGAAAAAAAAGAAAAATCATGTGGTTTCAAGTAAATCCACCCAGATTGTCGCATATTTCTGTTATGGCTGACATACCGAGCAGCTGTTCCAGGCAGTCGCCCCCGAATCAAAGGATTTTACCTGAAAGGGGAACCATACTTCCGAAAAACTTCAAGAACTGCCTTTGCCAACGAAAGGCAGTTCCCTGAGAAAGAGGTAGAAGAAGAGCATGGAGGCTACCTGGTCTCTATTCATCCACGCTTTGATATTTTTCAGAGCTTCGGTGAGGTGGTGTTCTACGGTTTTCGGAGAGATGCCCAGATTTTCAGCGATGTCGGCTACGGCCATTCCCCCTGAGCGGCGCATAAGGAGGACCTCTTTCTGTCGCGGCGGCAACCGGTTGATTAACCTTTGTACGAGCTCGAGCAAAGAGTGGTAGTCAGTACGATCATTCAGCTCATCGGTAAAGGTAACCACTTCTGCTGAGATATCGGCGAGGTAACGGCGTTCGAGAGTGAGCTTCCGGAACTTCTCCATGATCAGGCGATAGGCAATCTTAAAAAGATAGGAATTGAAGGAAAACCCGGGGTCGAGGGACGCGCGGAGGTGCCAGATCCTGAGGAAGACCTCCTGGACAATCTCTTCGGCATCAGGTTTTGACTTAAGGTATCCGAGGGAGAAATGGTAAAGCCGCTTTCCGTAGATATGAAAAAGCTCCTCAAAAGCCAGGGAATCCCCTTTTTTTAGGTTTCTTACCCATTGGGTTTCCAATTGACGACTATTACCACTCATACTACATCACAGGGAATTGCAAGCTAAAACACCGGATTTTCCGCCTGCATCAGGAGCGGCATTCCGGGAAAGCCGCAAGATAGAAAATTCGTCAGAGAAGGCAGCAGGATTATGGTTCTCAATTCTGCTATGTGATCAGGCCGGGGCTAAATTCCGGCGGGCGAAATGCCCGTCGGCGCTGCCGCGGGGAGTTACAATTAAGGTATCAGCGTTTCATTCCGGAGGGATAATGTAAAAAATCCCGATTTTCTCCCAAATTGAAGACTACCTTTGTGCAAATGTCCGATTATGAAGATACTGGTGGTAGAAGATCATCCTGCGTTATTGTCGGCGATCGTGGAGGCGCTCGAGGCGGAGAAGTTTTTATGTGAGCGGGCCGCGGATTTTGGCACGGCGGAGGAGAAGATTCACCTGTACAGGTACGATCTTATCATCGTCGACATCAACCTTCCAGGGGGATCAGGATTGGAGATCATCAGGGAAGTGAAGCGGTTGGGTGGGGAGACGGGGATTATCGTGGTGTCGGCGCTGTTGTTAATGATTCCGGGCATTTCACGCGGGCAGTATACCGGTCCGGGTTCCACAGGCAAGGTGTACACCGTGAAAGAGATCCTCGAGAACGCAGCGAAGCTCGATAAATCGGATGAGGTGGTGACTCTGAAAGGATACATTGTGAAGCAACACAATAGCGACACCTACCATTTCAAAGATTCCACCGGTGAGATCAGGGTGGAGATTGAGAAGAAGAATTTACCGGCCACGCCTTTCAACGAAAAAACCGAGTTGTTGATCACCGGGGAGGTCGACTTCGACCTGCTGGAAGGAACCGAAGTAGAGGCTGACAAGGTAGAACTGGTAAAAAAGACAGAGTAGCGGCGCCTGTCCGGGAACGTATTCCGGCATACCGGCATACGTTTGACAGGCACCAGAGCTACATAATTCCCCGGTAAAAGGAGTATTATGCGGTTACTTATCCCCTTTGATTTCAGCAAGGGGAGTAAGCTCCAGCTTCCGGAACTCCACTTCGGAGCCTTCGGCCTGGAGGGCGATCTGTCCCCGGGTGGCGGTGCAGTTGTAGCCGAGGTTGACCAGTTGGTCATTCACCCACACCCTGATGGTGTCGGCGACGCACTCAATGACCATGCTGTTCCATTCACCCGCGGGTTTTTCTGAACCATCAGTGAGGTTCACGATACGGCGGTTCTTATTTCCGTCAACACCCCAACTCTCTTTGGGGCCTCGGCGGGCTTCCATATCGGGGACTGTGATGTCTTCAGCGATGCACCAGAAATCACCGGCATTCTCATGCATCATCTGCACTTCCAGGGACCGGGGGAACATGCCATACAGGGCCCGTGGTGTCGAAGCGTGCACCAGCACCCCGCAATTGCCGGGAACAGCGGCAAAACGGTATTCCACTTCCAGACGGTAATTGCTGAAGACGGAATCGGTGATCAGGTGTCCGCCCGGGGTGCCCAGACTGACCAGCATCGAATCGCGCACGACGAATGGCTGGGTGGTATCAGGATTCTGATCCATCGCCGGCACATCCATGTGCCAACCGGTGAGGTCGGTACCGTTGAAAAGAGAAATGGGCTGCTGTTCACGCGGAACATTGCATCCGGAAAGGATGAAAGACATCAGAAAAATAGCAACCGCAAAGGCTGCGACAGGGTTCGGTTTTGATAAAAGTTTCATAGGTCTAATTTAATCAGATTTGCCAGGTCCGAATATAGCGAATTTTCAGGACAATACTTCCCTTTTTCCGTACATTTGAAATGACCTGACCAAATTGTGCAATACTCTGGTCAGTTTCTGTAATTATTTTTCATAAAAAATGAAACCCATAAAGCCTACTTTGCCAAGCCTTCAGTACCAACAACGGAAAATTATGAATTAAAGCACTTACTCCCGGTTATTGGTGTACTTGGTGATGACCTGGTTGCGCAGCTCCAGAAACATCTCCGTCACCCGGTTCATCTTTCCGTCTGAATAACCAGTCAGGAACTTCCGGGCTGCTGCCGGATCCTTCTTATACATCGCCAGGGCTTCTGCCTCAAGCTTTGCCTGTGTGGCAAACATTTCCGCCTCGAAGGGGTCCCTCACCGCCCGCACGTCGGCGGCCACATCACGGAACTGCAGGTTGGCCAGGTTGTCCACGAAATCAATGGCCCACCGCGCCGAGCGCTCGTCGTATTTCTCAGGGTCATAGATATTATAGGTCTCCGCCACGGAAAGATTTCCGGCGTAAATGGGCACATACGGACTGAAGTAGGGATTGTCGAGGTAGACCCAATAGACTCCGCCGATGGCATCGGGCAACTCGCCGCGCAACTGCATCACCATTCCGTAATGGCCCCGGTGGCGTGCCACCGGCCGGCGGTAAGTCTGTTTGATGAGCTTCCGCATTTCGCTTCCGGGGAAAGGCGTAGCCAGCGGACTCTTCACATAACCTCCCTTCCCGTCGGGTACCAGCCACTCGGGATAGGAGGTCATGTCGTAGATGGTCCCCTCGAAGGTGGAGCGCTGGAAGGCGATGACATCTTGCACCGAGATTTTTTTCTCCGGAACAGCCGCAAAGGGATAGATGGAAAGAGGCTCCACCACCTGAAAATAAGGTTGCATTCCTTTGAAGGGGTTGGCGGGGTCGAGCTTCCGATTGGGCCACTCCCGCAGGTTAGGCATGAAAGTGGTGTAGAAGAGCCAAAATCGGCTGGTGGCGTACTCCTCGGGCAGGGGGGCGTAAGCTTCCTGCCAGATGAAGGGCTTCCCCGAAGCCGGATCGTACCAGCCCCGGTCGATCGCCTCCTGCCTGTAGTTGTCCGACACCATAAACCGCTCCCGGTCGGTGGCGTCGATCTCCTTGATGATGCTCCAGTTGGGGACCATCGTTGCCTGCTCGTCAGGGATCCGTTGTGCCGCCCAGATGGCCCCGGGCTTGCCACTCTCCGGTGTCCAGCCGTTGCCCACTCCGAAGACCTCAAACACCCATGACTCTTCTGTATCGGCGATCACCAGCGTCTCGGAACCATCCCCGCTCGAAGGCAAAAAGCCATAACGGATCATCAGGTCGCCAATGAACTGGACTGCTTCCCGGGCGTTGTCGTACCGCTGAAGGGCAAAGATCATTGCCTGCTCGATGGTCATGATTTGCTTCCCCTCCTCGCGGGTGCACACCAGCTCGGGCCGCTGCGCCGTAGTGCTCTCGGCAATCCCCAGCTGCACTTCGTTCATGTGGGAATAGGCCGAATGGAAATATCCGTAGGTCTTTCTCACCTGCGGAATGGAGCCCAGCACCTCGCCATCATCTTCCAGGGAACGGCCGGCATCCTGAATCCCCCAGTAAACAGGGGCCAGATCGCCCTGTCTGAAAGTCTTGCCCGGAACATAATAAATCCGTGAATCGGGACCGGCATCGGTATGGGAAATGATCACCGAACCGTCGGCGGTGGCTTTTTTGCCGGCGGCAATGATCGTACAGCTAAACCCCCTCGGAAGGGGGAACAACACGGAAGCCAGCAGGAGCAGAAGAGCGGAATTAATTTTCTTCATAGGAATTGGTTTTTGTGGTGGAAACATAAACTAAACCAGAAAAGATCCGGCACATGATCACGCAGCGTCACCTGACCATCACCTTGCCCATAGCCGAACGGGAGCGGTCCATGGCCCTGACCATGTAAATCCCCGCAGGAAGTCCCTCCGTAACGATTACGGGACAGGTATCTCTACTAATGTCTTGTTTCCTCACCAACTGGCCGCCTACCGTCCAGATCTCCAGTATCCCTTCGGGGGTGAAATCCGACGGCCATCGGACCGAAACAGTACCATTGCCGGGATTAGGATAAAAAGTCAGTTGATTATTTTCTTTTACCTCCGGAAGGAAGGTGGTCCCCATGTATTGCTGCACGATGATAGCGTTGTAGGCTACTACAGGGCTGCCATCCTTTTTAAAGGCCAGACTGAGGCCGCTGGCGTTGCTGCTTGAGAAGCGGTCACCCATCGACACCCAGCTTCCCTCTTCGTACCGCATCACCGACAGTTTGCCGCCGGTTTTACCATCGCCGAAGGCGACATGCAGGATTCCGGTGGGGTCCATGCCCAGCACCATTCCGAAACCGGTCTCTTTTGACAAGGCCCCCTGTCCTGTGGCCGTCCATTCGCTCCCCGAAAAGCGGTAGACGGTAGCTTTGGCATCGGTGCCGCGGGCTGCCAGCCAGGCGGTACCACCATCGACAATCAGGCAGCGGTTGCCGGAATCGTGGGTGGAAGGTGTGAATCCAGGGGTGCCTGCAAACACCCATGCCGAACCATCGTATTTCATCACTGAAGCCCGGTAATTGTTGGCATAATCGCGGAAGGCCAGCCAGGGTGTGGAGCCGCTCACCGCCAGGGAGTAAACCTGCGACATGCCTGGGGTGAACCCCGGAGCGCCCACAGTCGTCCATCCCCCGCCACTCTCTTTAACCACCGTCGCCTTATCACTAAACTCCGCATCGCTGTAAGCCACCCAGGCCGTATTTTCTTCCACCGCCAGAGCCACAGACGAGACCATATATTTCGAAAACCCCGGCGAACCGACATACACCCAGCCACTCCCGTTGTAACGCATCACCGACACCCGGTCCCCGTGAGCCCCGTCGGAATAGGCCACCCATGGTATTCCCCCACTGACCCTGAACTGCAGCGCCGTAGCCTCACCTTCCGTAAAACCCGGCAGACCCACATGCACCCATCCCGACCCTGTGTACTTCATCACCGTGGCCTTATCCCCGTTGCCACCATCGGCAAAGGCGATGTAAATAGTGTCATTATAGATATCCATCTTCAGATATTTGGCCAACCCCACTGACAACTTGCCGGTCACCAGATTGGCCGACCAGGTCTGGCCAAATCCCTGCACCGAAAACAGCAGGATAAAAACCAGAAAACAGTATAACTTGCGTCTCATATTGTTTCAGATTTGTTTTGACATAAATAATTCATTGTGCATTCATTACAAATATAGGGAATAACTGTGAGGCACACCAAAAAACCGGTGATGGTTTTGGTTATCCGAATAATAGTTACGACATTTTATCTTTACCAGATCTGAAAATGGTCTTCTTCAGAGCGTCGGATCACGGTTTTGCGAATCTGGTATTCTGAGGCGCTGTTCGAAAGACAGATGTAAGCGTCCTCCTTCAGGAGAGGGGTGGCCTCATCTCCTCCGGCCATTACCTTCCCACCACCATCAAGGCTGAAGTGGTCCCGGCTTTCCCGGTCACCCTGACGATATAAGCTCCTGCCGGAACCGGTGGAACCAGCGACCGGATTTCCACGGCCTCCCCCTGATCGAGAAAAATCCTTTCCCCTTTCAGGGTTAGTATTTCCAGGGTATGAAAAGGGAAAGGTGACCGGATATGCACTTCCACAACCGATGGATTGGGATACAGCATCAGTTCTCCGCCGCTGCTGAAGGTGTGCCCGGCAGGCTCCGCCACGGAAGTGACGGTATTCTTGCGTATAAAGGTGATCCATCGGAGCATGAACAGCCGTGTGCCGGCACCGCCTGTGAATTTCAGGTACACGTCGTGGGAGCCCGTCACCCTTTCTACCGGTGCCGTAAAATTCCGGAAGGTATTCCACCCACCTGTTCCGGTGATCGTACATGTCCCAATTTTTCTGCCTGTGTCGAGGGAGTCGAGCCACACTTCGATGGTACCGCCGGCGCCCAGGCAAGCCGCTTCGAAAACCACCGAATCAGCCGGCGGGATTAGCTCCCCGTCGCCGAAGGCCGTCCCCGCATAAAGGACCCAGTCGCCTGCGCTGATGTAGTCGAGGGTGCTGATGCCCTGGCTCGGGGAGGTGCGCGTCACCCCCTGCTGGTTGGCGGGGCATTCCGCCAGGATGGGCGTAAAGGCATCGCGGTAAATATAAAGATCAAACCAGGCGCTCCGGCTCCCCTCCACGAACAATCCCTGCCGCGTACCCGTAAAAGTCTCAAAATCGGAATAACTGTCAATCTCCGACACATCCACCGCTGACCCCACCGGGTTCCAGGTCAACCCATTGGCACTGAAATAGCCACTGATTTTGTGGTTGACCCTGACCATCTTCAACCACAGGGTATCTCCGGAAGTCACCCCCGTTTCATAGCGTGTTAGGTCATAGCTGAACACCACTCCTTTTTCTCCTCCGGCAAGACGGGTGATGAAGAGCTTCACGAAGAGCTTCTCATCGCCCCGCATGATGCGGAGTCCCGCCCCGTCGGCGGCGGCCTGAGGATCAAATTCGAGCCGGGTGACCAGGGCGTAGCTGTGCTCCCCGTCGTTCTGGATCACTGTCATCGCCTTCGACGTGCTCTTGGGGGAGAGGCGCAGCCATCCCGGCCGGTCTGTAAGCGACCACTTCAGGGTGGGGGTCTGCCCCAGAAACGACCAAGCCGGATGGAGTTTCGGCCCGCTGAAATCATCGTTTATGGGAACCCCCCAGGGAATGCCGGTGCTGGGCAGCCGCGGCGCCGTAAAAGATTTGTTGACGGGATAATCGGCAATCGGCCGCCCCGCAGCGTAATAACGCACCTGATTGAGCAGCCCCTGCCGCCCCTGACCCTTCCATTCCCCCTTGGCATACAGGGGATGAACCACCCATGAGGTGCTGTCGTCAAGCATCACCGCCGCCGAAGCATGGTTGGGTGAGGTGAAGAGTGAACCACTCTTCAAAGGGTCGCTTTCATTGAAGAAATCACCGAATAGGGTCCAGGCCGACTGTTCGGCCGTCAGCGTTTTGCTGCGCATCACCTTCTGACCCCCCGCCAGATCGCGGGCAAAGGAATAGTAATAATAACCCCCGTATTTCCAGATAACAGGTCCTTCGGCCCAGCTGTAAGGATATGAAGGTCCCGGATTGAGCCACTTCAAGTCGTATAAGGCCCCCGCAGGCTGACCATTGGCACCCAGTTCCACAATCCCGTTGTTGGGCTGGCCGTTCTTCACCACCAGATACCAACGGTTGTCGTCATCGATGAATACCGAATTGTCATACCCCAGTCCATACGGCAATCCCGCAGGATTGTTGATCCTCACGGGTGTACCCCAAGGCCCCTCCGGAGCGCTGGCTTTCACATAATACATGGTATTGGCCCGCGAAAAGAAATGCCAGTACTGGTCGTTGTAAAAAACTATCTGTCCGCCCCAGCACCCTCCCCCGGGAGCATCGCCGTAGTTGCTCCAAGACGCACTCACCGGCTGAGCAATCACCTCCCAGTGCACCAGGTCTGTCGAATGCCAGATCACCGGCGTCACATTGAAAGAGGAACCCGTGGTATAAAAATGATCCCCGATGCGGGTTAAGGTGCAATCGGGATGATCCCCCGGAATCACCGGATTCATATAACTCCCGAACGAGGGCGACTGCCCCGCCGACAGCAGCGGCAAAATAAAAAGAAGGGAGAAAATCGTCCGGGCTTTTGTGCGAAAAAGGAAGGATCCCGGAAGTAAGTTGGCCTTTCCCGTCATAGGCTGGCATTCATTGTTCTTCATCTGATAAGTTTTATTATCGCGGTGGGCAAATCACCGGCCCCGGCCGGTCTCACAAATATACACCTATATTCCTGAAATATCAGGATCTGCCGGAATTCATATAAAACTGCCGGTTTGACAGTTGGCGGATAATTCCTATTTTTACCGCAAAGGATTCGTTAACCATTATTGCGGAAGCATTCTTGTCCCATGGCCCGCTATCCGGAAAGGAATCACGGCAGGAGAAACCATTCGGATAATGGCATCCGGGCGTAGTTCCTCAGATGATGCAGCAGGGGGATCAGAGTAGGGGGGATCAGCAGGGGGATCAGCAGGGGGATCAGCAGGTAAAACGAATCTTGTCAATAAAATAAAGACCGATGAAGAAGATGCTGTTTCTGACTGCTCTGATAATGCTGATGGCCGGCTTGTCTGAAAAGGGCGTTACCCAGAATGTCTCCTATTCCCTTGTCAACTTGCTCCCCGACGAGAGCTACCAGACCATGGTGGGATGGGGCGCCTCCCTGGCCTATTACGAAGGGTGGCTCACCGCGCATCCCAAAAAGGCCGGGATCTATGATATCATCTTCAAAGAGTTGAGCCTCGACATTCTCCGGGTAAGGAATGCTTACGGCTATGATAACACCATGATCGGCAAGGTGAAGGAGTTCAATCAGGCGGCTGCAAAATCTTTGGGGCACCCCATTGACATCATGGTATCCTCCTGGGGCCCGCCGGCTTACCTCAAAAGCAACAACGACAAGAACGGCGGAGGCACCCTGAAATATACGGTATCGGACGGAAAAGTGAATTTCGACTATGCGGGCTTTGCCCGCTGGTGGAACCTATCGCTCGACGACTACAACAAAAACGGGGTTTTCCCAACCTATGTAAGCATCCAGAACGAACCCGACTGGAAAGCCTCCTATGAGTCGTGCCTTTTAAACCCTTCGGAAACTATCAACGCCACCGACACCATCGCCGGGTATAACAGAGCCCTCGATGCTGTTTACGACACCCTGCAGAAAAGAAGTCACATTCCCCTGTTTCTGGGCCCGGAATGCGTGGGAATCGGCTATTTCGGGCAGACCACCAACGGAGTGGAGAGATATGTCAACGCCCTCGATATCAATAAGCTTTACGGCATCGCCCACCATCTCTACCACGGTGCCGACGAAAACAACCCCTGGAGCTCTGCCGATTTTGGGAAAATGGGCAAATACCGGCCCCAAATTCCCCACTTCCAGACCGAATACAGCCGGGGCGAGTGGTTCCCCCTGGCGGGCATGATCTACAAGTCGCTTAACGATGAAAATGCCGTGGCTTACCTCTTCTGGGACCTCGTCTGGCCCGATGGGGGACTCGTCGACATCGACTTCCCCTGGGATGTCAACCAGTGGACCGATAAAAGCAAGGGATACCAGCGTACCAAGCACTTCTGGGTTTTCAAACAGTTCTCGGCATGGATTCACCCCGGCTGGAAAAGGGTAAAGGTCAACAGTCCCTCCGTCATGGTGAAGACAGTGGCTTTCCTCAGCGCAGACAGAGACTCGGCCACCCTGGTGGCCATCAACACCTCTGCATCGGCCAGCTTTGGACTGAAGGCGGCTATCCCCGGCTATACCATCGACCAGGCCGTCATCACCCGCACCTCTTCCACCGATGACGGGGTGACAATCACCATGCCCAGCGATTCCATCCTCATCGCCCCCATGTCGATCACCACCATCGCCATGAAGATCTCGGAAATCAACACTTCCGCCCAAGGGGATCTCCCGTCAGGGTCCAGTTCCGGCATTGCCACCCTCTTCCCCAATCCCCTCCGGGACGGGGGTACCCTGCGCTTTGTCGCTACAGAAAAGGGGATTTACACTCTGAACGTTTTTGATCTCCGGGGCTCCCTGTTGGTCAGCCAGCCTTTGGGCACCCTGCTGCCCGGCATAAAAAACGTCGGGATCAGCAGGCTAAACCTCCCCTCGGGCACTTACCTCTTCAGGATAGAAACCAAGGACCGAGAAGCAGGCCGGGGAAAATTCACCCTCACGGACTGAATAAGCCGGTAACCCCCGCAAGCTTGTTCCGACAAAGGAAAAACCTGAGGTCTGGAGATAATGATGCAGGTATTAATATTATTGTTACATTTGAAGATCCATAAAATTAAACATAACGATATGAAACCATCTGCACCATCAAAAGTTCTGTGGATCATCGCTTTGATTATTGGCATTCTGGGCTTTATCTTCCATTTTGTGGCCTCTCTTGCCGCATACGATTTCTGGTTCGTCCTTGCCGCCTTTGTGTTGCTTGCGATAGGGACCTCGTTTAAGAAGGTGTAGCAATAATTTCTCAACATATGCCTGATATCCGGAGGAGAGCTTCCGGATGTTGAATGTGGTCAGGTTGTATGACTCATGTTGCAGGACGAGTGGGTCAAAGGGATTGGTATTTCGGGACCTGAAGATGTCCTTTATTTTTGATTGGGATGACAGCCGGAACCTTCTGAATGGGGCTGTTAGTTATCATTTACCTACCCACACTTTGAATGCCGAAGCTTTCAGCCGGCTAATGGTGACCTTATCGTTGACGGGATTCTTCAGCCTGACGACCAGTTTGTTGCCAAAATAGTCCTCAAAGCGCGCAATCAGGTCGATGTGGATGATGGTCCTGCGGTCGGCCCTGAAATAGTGGTCAGGGTCGAGTTCTTCCTCCAGCCGGTCTAAGGAGAAGTCGACCACATGCTTTTCCCCACTCCAGGTGATGGCCGTGGTGATGCGGCTCTCACTCATGAAACAGGCGATATCGCTGGTGTCGAGTTTATAATAACGATTGCCTGCCGAAACCAGAAACCGCTGCCGGTACTCCTTCTTACCCGACTTAATGGCGCGCAGAATCTCCCCATAGTCGATTCCCGGAAGGAGGAGTTGGAGGTCGGGATGCCGCTGCCGGTGCCACATTTCAAACTTTTCCAAGGCGCGCTCCAGGTCGCTTTCCCTGACGGGCTTCAACAGGTAATCAACGCTGTTCACCCGGAAAGCCTGGATGGCATACTGGTTGAAAGCCGTGGTGAAAATGATGTTGCTGTTGACTTTTACCTGTTCAAAGATCGAAAAACAGATGCCATCGCTCAACTGGATGTCCATCAGCACCAGGTCGGGCTGTTCCTCTTGCGAGAAAAAGCTGACACTCTGCCTGACACTCTCCAACCGTGCCGCCAACTCCCAGGAAGGACGCAGTGACTGCAGCATACCTGCCAACAGACGCATATTGGGCATTTCATCTTCTATAATCGCTACCTTCATATCTGCGTTGTTAAAGCAAAGGCAATTCCACCCTGAACATTTTATCCGTTTCCGTAATCGTCACTTTCCGTTCGGTCAGAAACTCATAGCGCGCCACCAGGTTGGCCAATCCTTTCTCGGTCGAATAGGAGCTTTCTCTTGGCTGGATTGTATTTTCCACAATGATGGAATCACCGGCGGTGAAAATCTTCAGTGTTAGGGGTTGTTCCGGGGAGGCTACATTGTGTTTAATGGCATTTTCCACCAGCAGTTGAAGGGAGAGGGGAGGAATTCTCCTGCCGGCAAAGGTCTCGTCAATGTCATATTCCACCTTCAAACCTTCTCCAAGGCGTTCCCGGTGCATATCCACATAACTGCGGATGAATTGCAGTTCTTCATCCGTAGAAACGGTGGTGCGGTCACGACACTGCAGCACATAACGGTAGGTATCGGTAAAATTCTGGATAAAAGTCACTGCTGACTCCTGGTCATAGAGGATCATCGACTTGAGCACACTCAGGTTGTTGAAAAGAAAATGGGGGTTGAGCTGATCCTGGAGGGCATTGTAGTCGTTTTTCATCTGAAGTTGCCGGAGCGAGTCCACCTCCCGTTGGGCGCCCATCCATTTGGAGACGATCCGCAGGCTGATAGAGATTACCACCATGATGAAGACAAAAAACAATCCAAAGGCGAACAACAACCAGGTGATGGGTTCCTGCAGCACTTCCAAATATTTGATCTGGCGCTCAAAATAGATCAGGGCAAAGAGACCGATTGCCAAACTCAGCAGGAAATGGAGCAATACGCGGGTTATGATCCTGGAGGGAATCGGGAAATAGCGTTCCGAGAGGTTGTCGAGCAGAACATTCAGTTCGGTGATAATATTGAAGATCAGTACGACCTTGAAGTACTGTACCGGCGGTATATGGGCCGCATTGCCCCCCATGATCCGGGCAGCCACCAGCATGATGACCAGGGCTACGGCACTCACCGTGCCGATCCGGAAAAGGATCGACCGGTGGTTGTAAGAAGAGAGGCTGCTGATAAATTCAAGATCTTTGTTCATGTCCTGTCAAAGATACAAACCTGAACTGAATTTTCCCATCAGCACCGTCAGTTCTAACGGAGAATACCGGTGGCCTTGAGCCAGGCTGTCTCTTTCATCCGGAGGTCGGCGCCGGCCTCGATTTGTTCGCTGCGGGCGCTCTGCCACTGGGTCTGGGCTTCTAACAGGTCGGTGAGGAGTCCCATGCCCACTTCATAGTTGTCGCTGCTCACCCTGAGGTTTTCTTCGGCCTGCTCCATAGCAGCCGCGGCCATCTCCAAACGCAGATGGGCATCCTTCAGGTTAAGGCGTGCCTGCTCCATTTCCAGGGTCATCAGCCGTGCATTCTTCTCAAGTTCCGCCTCCCGGATCTCGCGATCGCGCTTTGCCGACAGTTGCTTCTGCCGCCCTTCACCCCAGTGAAACAGGGGAATCTTCAGGGAGACCATCACCGAGGGGTTTGAAGAAGTGAACTTTTCAGGTCCCACCTCAATGCCCCCGACATAGTTGTAGCCCATGCTGATGCCCGCCGTAGGAAGAAAATCAGCGCGCGCCAGCTTCACCTGTTCTTCCGCAATAGCCACATTTTTCTGCAACAGCCGGTATTCTGGCCGCTTCGGCAGGACCGCAGTCAGTGCAGTATCTTCGGCCGACACTGCGACCTCTCCCCAAATGGGCGAACCCTCCGTTGTTTCGATGACTGTGTCGAAGGGAAGTCCTGTGATCCGGCAGAGGGCCATCCGTGTCAGCTCGAGCCCGCTGTGCGCTTTCTGGAGTTGCAGCTTGGCCTCGTTGTGCTTTACGGTCACTTTCATCAGCTCGTTGCGGGTGGTCATGCCTGTCTCCCAAGCATTGTTAACCCGTTCCCAGAGGCGGCCCAGCAAACCCTCATAAGCTTCAGCAAGCTTCACCTTCTCCTGCACCGACACGTAAAGCCAGTAGGCCTGGTCAGCTTCCCAGAGGGTATTGACACGCTGCAACTCCAGGTTGTCGGAGGCCATCTCTGTTCCGATCCGGGTCATGGCGTTGCCCGCGGCGATCTTTCCCCCGGTATAGAGGGGCTGTTGCAGAGATATCCCCGCCAGGTAAGCTCCCTGAAGGCTGATCTCCAAAGGCAGCCAGGCATACATGTTAAATACGGGATTTCCGTCGGGGCCCATGACCACTTCCCCCGTCTGAGGATTGACCATCACATTGGGCCGCAACTGCCCGGTGGCCGGGTCGGGAACCTGAGTGGGCAGCGTAAGCTCCTGCTCAATAGGATTGTGAAGGTATAACCCCAGGGCGTTCCCCGACAGCGAGGGGAGGTACTGGGTTTTCATGGCCGCCCTTTCAGCATCGGCTTTCTCCACCCTGAAACGGGCGATCTTCATCTCCTGGCTCTGCTCCAGGGCCAGCCGGCGACACTCCTTCAAGGTCAACTGTTGCTGCGCCTGCAATTCTGTGAAGCTGAAGATTATCAATAAAATAACACTTATTCTTCTCATAACTATTATCACTTTTCAGGATGAAGCGGACCTTGATTCTCTCCGGAGGATCCTGTGTAACCCCCCACTGGATCAACCTCCTGCAAACCACCAGCAGGGACCAGGGGTGATTCACCCGTTTCATCCCTGTGGATATTGAAGGCCACAGCATAGAGGATGGGCACAAAAATCAGGGTAATAAGGGTTCCCACGATGAGGCCGCTGATAATGGTCACCGCCATACTCCAGTACATGGGGTCGGTGAGCAGGGGAAGCATCCCCAGGATGGTGGTCACCGAAGCCATGGTCACCGGCCGGGTACGAGCCATGGTGGCGTTCACCAGCGCTGTGAAACGGGGAATCCCCTCGCCCACCTGCTTTTCGATTTCGTCGAGCAACACCACCGAATTCTTGATGAGCATCCCGATCAGGCCGATGGCTCCCACGATGGCCATAAAGGTAAAAGGCGACCCCGTAAGAATCAGTCCTGGCACCACCCCGATGGCCGTCAGCGGAATCACCACCAACACGATGAGCGGCTTACGCACATCGTCGAACAACAGCAGCAGGATCAGGAGGATCAGCATGATCGACAGGGGCAGGTAGCTGAAGATATTCCGGAGGGCATCCTTTCGAAGATCGTGTTCTCCCACCCACTTGTAACTATACCCTTCGGGAAGGTTGATAGCAGCCACCTCCTTCATCATGGCACGGCGCACTTCGGCCGGACTGAATCCCTCAACGGGGTCACACTGTGCCTGAATAGAGCGTTTCCCGTTGGTGCGGTGCACCAGTGTCTGTTCCCAGTTCAAATCGATGCCCGAGGTGACGGTGCTCAGCGGCACCGGACTGATCAGCTCCCTGGTGATCTCATCGGTGGTTTTAGTGCCGTAAAGCACTTCCATGGCGTCGATTCCCAGGAGCCTCCCCACATCGGGGAGCATGCTCCACACTGGAATATCACTCAGGTCCTGCAGGAGGGAACCATCGGCGGCACGGGTTTTCATCTGGATGGTGTAGGCCGTCTCCCCTTCGTAGTATTTCCCCAGGGGAAGGCCTGTGGTGGCCGCTAACAAGGCGTTGCTCAGGTCGGAACGGCTCACCCCCGCCCGGGTAGCCAGCGTCGGATCGTATTGCGCGATCATCGATTTGCCCATGGGATGCCAGTCGTCGCAGATGGTGTATTTGTCAGTACCGGGTGTACGACGCATAATCTCCTGCACCTGGTCGCTCAGCCGGTGGAGTACCGCCGGATCAGGCCCCCGGAACTCCACCTCCACGGTGTGTGAGGACTTCACCGACAGGTTGTATTTCCGGATACGGACTTTCGCATCGGGGTAGTTCTCATACAGATATTTCTCCAGCACCGGTTTCATTCTGATCATCGTCCGATAGTCCTTAAAGTTGACGATCAGTTCGCCGATATGATCGCCGGCCTCGCTGATGGCCCGCACCAGGCAGTAACGCGTTGGAGTCATCCCGTGGCTGGCCACCACCATCTTCACCTCTTCCATCTTCAGCAAGTGGCCGGTAATCTGCCGCAGGTCGGCATTGACGCGGTCGGGACTCGTTCCGTCGGGGAGTTTGTATTCCACGTAGACCTGGTTGTAATTGAAGTCAGGAAAGAAAGCGTTCTGAACGTTTTTTACGTTGAGGAGAGCCAGCAGCATCAGCAGGGTGGCCACGGCGACGGTAGCCGGTTTGTGGTTGATCAGGAAGCTCAGAACCCGGCGCACTGCTCGGTGAGTTCTCCCCTCCGGCCGCGGTCCGGTGGTTCCCTCCCCCCTGACTTTAAGCCATTTCTCCGAGAAGATGGGAATCTGTGTAAGTGCCAGCACCCAACTGAAGAGCAGCGATATGCAGAGGACTACAAAGAGGTCGCGGGCATAGGTGCCTGCGGTATCCTTCGACAGGTATACGGGCAGGAAGGCGGTGATGGTGATCAGGGTGGCCCCCAGCAGGGGCATGGCCGTCCGTTTGGCAGTCCGTGTCAGCGCCACACTCCGCTTCACTCCTTTTCCCAGATCTACCAGGATGCCGTCGGCAATCACGATAGCGTTGTCGACAAGCATCCCCATGGCGATGATAAAAGCGCCCAGGGAAATCCGCTGAAGGGTACCCCCCGAGGCCAGCAGAACCGGAAAAGAGGCCAGCACCGTCAGCAGCAGTCCCACACCGATGATCACCCCGCTGCGGAGACCCATCGTCAGCATCAGTACCAGAATAACGATGGCCACCGACTCCACCAGGTTCCACATGAAACCATCTATAGCATCCCTTACCACATCGGGTTGGAAAAAAACCTTCTCAAAATGAAATCCCGCGGGAAGGCTCCCCTGTATCTTTTCCATTTTTTGTTCCACGCGCTTCCCAACCTCAATAATGTTTTCTCCCGTTTGCATGGAGGCTGAAATGGCCATGGCCTTCTCATTATTGAGGGTCATCGTGTTGCGCAGGGGTGTGGTGTAGCCCTTCTGAATCGTTGCAATGTCACCCAGCCGGAACTGGTCGCCATGAATCCCCCTTATCTGAATCTCCTTCAGGTCATCGATGGAAGTGATCTTATCGCTGACGCCCACGCGGACCAACTGGTCGCCGGTCTCAAGTACCCCCGGGTAGACGGTCTGGTTCCGGCTACTGATAGCCGACATGATCTGCAGGGGGAAGACCCCCAGTTCGCCCATGGTCTCGGCAGGCAGGATGATGTCGGCCACCGGCTCCGGTGCACCATAAAGAGCCACCCGCTTCACCCCGTCAACCTCCAGCAGTTCCCGCTTGACAAACTCCGCATATTTTTTCATCTCCTCATAGGAGTAACCTTCGGCTGTCATCGCGTAGAACATCCCGTAGACATCGCTGAAGTCATCGATGACCATGGGGGTCTGCACTCCCTCCGGCAGTTTGGGCACCGCAGCCGCAATCTTGCGACGCAAAAATTCCCACCGTTGTGGAATCTCCTTCTGCGGAACTGCCATTTTCAGCTCCACCGTGATCATAGAAATATTCTTTTCCGACTGCGACATGATCAGGTTAAGGTCGGAAAGGGTGCTCAGTTCATTCTCCAGGACGGTGGTCACCTGCAACTCCACCTCATGGGCCGAAGCTCCGGGATAAATGGTAACCACCCGCGCCTGCATGATGACGACCTCGGGATCTTCCAGCTTGCTGATACGGAGGAAGGAGAGGATACCTCCCACTACAATGGCTACCAGCAGGAAGTAGAAGATCGTCTTCCTTTGAAATACAACTTCGGAAATATGCATCACAACAGCCCTCCCACGTTGGTTTCTGTAGTTTCCTGCAACAGGGTCACCTGCTCTCCGTCATGAAGGGCATGGATGCCTGCTACGATGACCTCATCCTGTTCGGTCAGACCCGAGAGAATTGTAATCATCCCCTCCCCCATCAGGTCTCCCGTCGTCACGATCTGCTTCTTCACTGTCGAGGAGGATGGGTCAAATTTCCATACACAGCTTTTTCCTTCCTCCCGGAAGAGGGCGCTCAACGGCAACAGAAGAGGATTCCCCAGCTCGTTCTGATAGCTGATTTTCACGCTGACGGTCATCCCGGGCGCCAGTTTGGGGTTCACCTTCGGGTCGAGCCGGAAGGTAGTCCGGTACAGCTGACTGTTGTTGGCTTTCATCTGGTAATTGACGAGCTGCAGGGGATAGCTCTCACCGGGGATCATGGCCTGTGAGCAGCTGAATTCTGCAAAGTCCTCCTTTCTCATGAAAAATGCCGACGGAAGGTCTACCTCCACCAGAAAAGATTTGACATCTATCAGGGTGGCGATGGCCATACCGGTATTGACCATTTCCCCCTCTTCATATTTCACCGACTGGATGAATCCCGAAAAGGGGGCATAAAGGCGGGTGTCGTTGAGCTGGTCGCGGGCGTTCTGCAGTTGCATGCGAAGCATTTTCTCCCCAGCGACGGCTTTCTCATAGTCGTTGTCGGCCACGCTTTTTCGGCTGTTGAGTTCCGTGAGTCTATCGTACTCCCCTTTCATCTGGCTGTACTGGGCCTCATAGACCCCCGCCTGGATCTCGTAATCGCGAGGATCGATCAGGGCCACCAGAGCGCCCTTGCTCACATAATCCCCTTCCCTGACGTAGATCTTTTTGATGGGGCCGGCCACCCGGAAGGCCAGGTTCACCTCAGCAGACTCCCTGATGATCCCCGGGAAGGAGCGGCCCGAAATGGCTGATTCCTTCACCGGACGGGCTACCTTTACCTTGTGGATGATCTCCGGCTGCCCCTCCTTTTTCGGGGCACACGACATCATGAAGACCACCGCCAGCAAAACCACTATGATCCGGCGCCCCGGAAGAGAACCCTTACCTCCCCCGACCCCCCACGGAACAGATCTGCGGAAATTCCTAACAACCCTGACCAGCATCAGAATATGGACGCTGACTTGCCTGACAGTCCTCCGTACCAAATGACGGACCTCCTTCCTGAATATTGCTTCCATAATTTTCCTTTTTTTGCAAGCTAAATTACTCACACGGAAAGAGGGGTTCCAATCTTACTGAAGTGACATAAACCGCCACTCAACTGATTGTACTGAGCCCGGCCATTACCAGCCACAAGCAAACGGGTTACCCATAGGGAACCAAGCAGCAACTGGAACCTTCAGCTCCGTTGCTGCCTCAACCTGTGAAACGAATAACCAGGTCGACAAGAAAATGATTAGATTTGACCCGGAATGGCCTGATCACCACTTGGCCGCTTCCTTCTGAATTATGAGTGTCTTTTTCACAGCCTTTGACGCGGTCTTGCCGCTTTTCCTGATCATCCTTGCGGGATTGCTCTTTTCGCGCACCAAAATGGCCTCACAACAGTGGGTGGAGGTGCTCAACCGTTTTGCCCTCTGGATCGGTTTCCCGGCCCTGGTGATCACCCTGCTCTCCCGTGTGGACCTCTCCGGCGGTCACTACAACCGAATGATCTTAGTCAACTCCGTTTACTTCATCCTTTGCACCCTGCTGGCTTTTCCCTACAGCAAGCTTTTCCGGTTCAGCCGCCTGCGCCGGCAAACCCTCTTCCTGATCCTGGCCTATGGCAACGTCACCTACCTGGGGATTCCCGTGCTGCAGAACGTTTTGGGTAAGGAAGCCCTTCCTGCAGGGGCCCTCCTTTCGGCCGTTTACGTCTTCTGGCTGCTCACGCTGGGGCTCCTTTTGGTGGAAACCGGCGGCAAAGGGGCCTTTCAGCCGCGAAACCTGCTCCTCAAACTCCTTACCAATCCCCTGTTCCTCTCGGTGATCGCAGGTCTCTTCCTGTCGGTCACTAGCCTGCAACTTCCCCAAGTCCTTTCCCGCTCCTTCTCCATGCTCTCCCAATCGGTCACCCCGGTGGTCCTTTTCTCCCTGGGCATCTTTATGGGCTTCCAGAAAATAGGCCACCTCCGGGAATGGGGCCATATCTTCCTCTTTTCTCTGGTGATTATGCTGATCCTTCCCGGGATTTTTTACCTGGTGACCGCAAAATACGGTTGTCTCGAAGGGCTGAACCTCCAGGCCAGCATCCTGGAGGCAGCCATGCCCGTGGGCCTCACCCCTTATGCCCTTTCGCAGCAATACCGCTTAGACACGCCCTTTACGGCACGCGTCGTCCTCCTCTCAACCACCCTCTCCTTCCTGCTCCTGCCTCTCTGGATCGTCATCCTGGGTGCCTGAAATCATCACAGCCATGCCTGTCGCAGGACCCTATGACTATAACCCGGCTGTCGAAGTGTATAACGGATACTACTTCTTATAATTAATGATCTCCTCAGCGCTTTTCCGGGGCGTGGCGGCCGTTGTTGCATCGACCGATTTGTCCGTATTCCCGATACGCAGAACGGTGACGGCCTTGTAACCTTCAGGAATCAGGAAAAGATCCCTTTGGGCATTGATTTTCCCAATCGGCATTCCGTAGATCCGTGCCCCGAGTCCCAGGCTGTGCGCAGCCACAAACATGCTCTCCGTGGCCAGTCCGCAGTCGAAATCGGGGGTAGACCCATTTTCAGCAACCTTTCCCGAAACGATAATCAATACATTTCCCGCGACCACATTGTTGATTGCCTCTTTCATGGTAGCTTCATCACGGATGACCGTGAACTTCCAAGGTTGCAGGTTGCGGGCGCTCGGTGCCTTGATGCCGCATTGCAGGATCAGTTCCAGTTGCCGGTCCGTAACAGCCTCATCGGTAAAGGCCCGCTCCGAATAGCCCGAAAGAATCACATTGGTCACACAATTGCCCTGTTCCTGCGCCATCACGGCAGTGACGGCAAGAATGGCAATCGCCAGAAACAAAAATTTAGTTCTCATGTGTTTAAATATTAATGTTGTTAAGCAAATTATCGTGAAACAGATACAATATCTCCTATAAAACCTTAGGCTGGCCTACCTGATAAAGGTGTTGTTGTCGAGCCCGGAGAAGACCTGCTGAAGCTCCTCCCGGGTATTCATCACCATGGGGCCGCCCGCCATCTATGCAAAGTTAGCAGAAATGCCCGATATTTCATCCGGAATGGGAATTCCCCGTGACCTGCCGCGGGAGACTCCAGTTTTCCGGTTGTCGGGTAGAAAGATGAATCACGGCAATCCCGACAAGTCAGGAAGGCATCAGAACCGGAAAAGAGAGAACAAAGGGGGTTATCCAATACTAAAAAAAACGGTTATCTGAATTGTAAAAATGGGGTAAAGGTTACCATATTTTTATTTACTTTGTACTTTTAACAAGATGTATTTGCAATAATCTTGACATTTAAAATAAAGATGAAAAAGTATTGCCGGTTTGTTGCAAAGTGGAGAAGGTGAATCCGGCTTATTATTTATTCAACTAACCAAAATTTTTTAAAAGATGAAGAAGAAACAAATGTTGAGGGTGGCCGGTATTTTCTTGCCACTTTTACTTTTTTCGATCTTGGGCTTTGGCCAGGGTATCTTGGTCCGGGGCAAAGTCACTGACAATACGGGGGCTCCGATACCCGGGGCTACTGTGGTAGTGCAGGGGACCACCCTGGGAACGATTACCGATCCTGACGGGAATTTTATTCTGGACAGGGTAAATCCGGACGGAACCCTGGTATTTTCGTTTGTGGGGCTAGTCTCGCAGGAAGTGCCCGTTTCGGGCCGTACGGTCATCAACGTCACGATGTTATCGGATGTTTCCGAACTGGAGGAAGTTGTGGTTGTGGGATATGGTACCCAACGGAGAGAAGCTGTGACGGGTTCTGTGGCTTCCATGTCCGGAGATGACATCCGCCAAATCCCCTCTTCAAACTTCACAAATTCCATTCAGGGGCGTTTGCCTGGTGTGGAATTATCGCAAACTTCCAGCCGGCCTGATGCGACGATGCAGATCCGCATCCGCGGCACACGCTCGCTGACGGCGAGCAACGATCCGCTGGTGGTCCTGGACGGGATCCCCTTTGTCGGATCCATCAATGAAATTAATACCAATGACATTAAAAGCCTGGACATCCTGAAGGATGCTTCGGCAACGGCAGTGTATGGTTCCCGCGGAGCCAACGGGGTTATTTTGATCACCACCAACAGGGGACAAAAAGGCCAAAAGGCGAAGGTAACCTACAATGGCAACTATGGTGTGAACAAAATCTTTGCCAAGTATCCCATGATGAACGGGCCGGAATTAGCTGCGATCCGTAAAATAGCACAAAGGTACTCAAACGGACCGGATGAATTTGACGATGTCAATATCGACTGGCAGGACCTGTTTTTCAGGGATGGTTTCCAGACCAGCCATGATGTCACGCTTGCCGGAGGAACCACCAATGGCAGGTACAGTTTCGGTGTTGGCAACTACCAGAACCAGGGCGTAATCCCGACAAACAAATTCAACCGCTTGAGTTTACGCGCTTCTGTTGATCAGGAAGTAGGGAAACATTTTCTGTTCGGCTTTACTTCCAACAACAATTACAATACGACAACCGGGAACCAGATGGGAATATACGGCATCCTGAGTATGTCACCGCTTGCCAATCCGTATAATGAGGACGGTACAATGAAGAGAATCGTAAGAATGGGAGCGGATGATCAGTTCGTCTGGACAAGAGATATTCTGGAAGGATATAAAGATGACTATTTAAGCCTGAACAGGGGGTATGCCACCTATAATTCGATCTACGGCGAAGTGAAAATCCCGTGGATAGAGGGCTTAAAGTTCCGTACCACCGTAGGATTGGATTTCGTCCAGCGCAACAACGGAAACTACACTGGTGAGGGTATAGGCAGTACCAATCCGGATACCGAATCCACAGCTTCCATAAGCAATTACCATACCTACCACTGGAACATTGATAATTTGCTGACCTTCGACCGCATTTTTGCAGGAAAGCACAGGGTTAATGCCGTTGCGCTTTACTCGGCCGAACAAAGCAAAGGTTTCAATTCAGGCGCTTCAGCCAAGGTTATTCCCTCGCCACAATTCCAGTTCTACAGTCTGGGACAATCTCTGGGTGAAATGACGGTCGGTGGTGGCGGTTATTCCCAAACAGGCCTGATATCTTATATGGGACGTGTAATGTATGAATTCAACAACCGGTATATGCTGACAGCCACGGTCCGGTCCGACGGATCTTCGCGGCTAGCTGAAGGACATAAATGGCATACCTATCCGGCTGTGTCGGTGGGATGGAATATCGGGGAAGAGTCGTTTATGAAGAGCCTGGGATGGCTTGACCACTTGAAAATCCGTGCAGGTTACGGACAGACCTCCAACCAGGCTGTTGCCGCTTACAGCACACTGGGCCGTTTAAGTTCCAGAGACTACAACTTTGGCACCACTTATGCCACCGGATATTATGTCACCCAACTGCCGAATGAAAATTTAGGATGGGAGTATTCTGAAACCTACAACGTTGGTCTGGACTTCACCTTATTGAAGAACCGCCTCTCAGGAACTATGGAATACTATATAACGAACACCAAAGATTTACTGCTGGGCCTCGGGTTACCACGGACGTCCGGTGTTAGCAATTATACGGCCAATATCGGGGAAACCCAAAACAAAGGTTTTGAAATATCACTCAATGGCACGATCCTGAACAATGTCAACGGATGGACCTGGGAAGCCGGTATTAACCTGTATACCAATCACAATGAACTTGTTGCCCTTGCATCGAAACAGAAACGTGACGAAGGCAATGCCTGGTTTGTGGGCCATAACATCAATGCTATTTACGATTACGAGCGGATCGGGTTATGGCAGGAGGACGATCCCTACCGGGACATCCTCGAGCCGGGCGGCAATGTGGGGATGATCAAGGTGAAATATACCGGGGAATACAATGCGGACGGCACACCGGTAAGACAAATCGGACCCGACGACCGGCAAATTCTCGATGTTGATCCCGATTTCCAGGGAGGTTTTAACACACGGGTCCTTTATAAGGGATTTGACTTGGGCTTAATCGCGAGCTTCCAAAGCGGCGGAATTCTGGTCAGCACTCTCAACGGGCCAAGCAGCTACCTTAATTTAATGACCGGGCGTAGGGGTCAGATCAAAGTAGACTATTGGACTCCTCAGAACACCGGGGCCAAGTATCCCAATCCGAACGGCGTATTAACCAATGACAATCCCAAATATCTCAGCACGATGAGCTATTTCGACGGAACATACCTTAAAATACGCAATATTTCCCTCGGGTATAATTTTAATCAGTCATTGCTCAAAGACACCGGGGTAAATATGCGCATGTATTTCACCGTACAGAATCCGTTTGTGATGTTTTCGGAATTCAAAAAGGAAATGGGAATGGATCCTGAGACCAACTCATATGGTAACCAGAATGTTGCAACAGGGGGTTACAACAGCCGTATCCTGACGGTAGGCTTTAACTCACCTTCAACGCGGAACTACGTAATCGGACTTAATTTGACATTTTAAATCAGGAAAATTATGAAACGTATGAATTTAAAATCTATAATGGGAACAGCCCTGTTAACGTTGTTCCTGGTTGCCTGTTCAGATATTCTGGATGAACAGCCACGCAGTATTTTTGAACCCGGGTTTTTCAAGACCAGCCAAGGTGTTAATGGCGGTCTGACTTCACTTTATGCCAATTTACGTTATATATACGGAAATGCTTACTACTACAACTCAGGCATTACCGGTACCGATGAAGCCACCTATGCCCAGAGTGCGGATGGCAACTTCAAAGTAATGGACATCAGCGGCCAGGGAAATATAACTTCCAGTGCCACCGGGGGTACAGGGACTTTGTGGGACAATATGTTCCCTGCGATCAACACCGCTTCGGGCATCATTGAAAATGCCACTGCGGTCGGCCTCGATGCTTCCCTAATTGCTGAAGCCCTCTTCTTCCGTGGATTCAGCTATTTTATGCTGGTACAGACCTACGGCGGGGTACCCCTGGACCTGGGTGCCGGGGAACTGAAATTCAACACGGCTCCGGTGAGGACATCGGTCCGGAATACCGTGCCCGAGGTTTATACCAAAGGCATATTCCCGGACCTTTTACAAGCAGTGAAGGATTTACCTGAAACCAGTCGCTTAACGGGCACAGCAACCAAAAATGTTGCCCGCCTCTTTCTTGCCAAGGCTTACCTTACCTATGGCTGGTGGCTCCAGAATCCCAACAACATCCCCACCTATCCCGCCGCCGACAGGAAAGATCCCGACGGGAAAGATGCCTCCTGGTATTTCCAGCAGGCCTATGACATCGCCACCACGGCCATCGACAATCCGGGTCCTTACGGGTTGATGGATACTTTCTATGAGTTGCACAAGGGAGGCAATGAAAGGAACAAGGAGATGATGCTTTACGCTGATCATACAGAAGCCAGCGAAAAATACAATGGTGCAAGCCTGACTTACGGCAGTGGCGGCGGAGCGGATAATTTTGCCTGCTGGATGATGACATGGAATTATACTGAAATCAGAAGTGGTAGAAATCCCGACGGATCCGGAGGGGCAGCCAGTGTCCTGCGTGAAGCTTCACAGGATCTAGGACGTCCGTGGACCCGTATGGCCCCCACCCTCAACGTATTCCAAAACACGTTTGCCGATAAAGAGAATGATTCGCGGTTCGACGCTACCTTCACCATGGTTTACCGGGGTAACTGGCCTAAAGGAGGGGACAAAACCGAGTTTTATTACGGAGCCAACGGGATGAAGGTCTATCCCGGCGATCCCATCCTCTCCTTCCTGCCTGTTGATCCGCCAACGCCGATCACCTACCCCAGTGGTCCGGGGAACAGTAATGTCGGCGCAGGAACTCTGCCCGGGAGAGCCGATTATGTCATAGCAGTAAGCGGTCTCAGCCGCGTAGTCTATCCGGGAACCTGGAAGTTAAGCACCTACCGCACCGACAACGCCGGCGGACTTGGACAACCCAATGCGGGCATCACCCGTCCTTTCAACATTGCCAAATTCTCGGAATTTTACTTTGTGGCAGCCGAGGCCGCCATCAAGGGAGCTACGACCAAACCGGGAAAGAACGCCCGAGAACTGATCAACGTGATCAGGGCACGTGCCGGAAAATGGTCGTTTGACCGCTACAATAATGTGGTCAAAACCACCGACAACAGCGAAGCCATGAAAGCCGCCACCCCCGCCAACATCGATATCAACTACCTGCTGGCGGAAATGTCAAGGGAATATTACGGCGAAGGTTTCCGCTGGTTCGATCTGGTGCGCACCCAGAAATGGAATGAATTGGCGTCTTCTTATAAAATTGCATCCAGCGCCAAGGGAGATCATACTCCGGTTGTAGTCAACCGTAATATTCAGCCCTACCACTATCTGAGACCCATCCCCCAAGGACAGATCGATGGGATGGAAATGACAGACGATGAAAAGGACGCCTATCAGAATCCCGGGTATAATTAGACCGACGGATCATCATCTTACAGGATGATGGATGAGACCATACCAATAACTCTTAGCAAAGCGCCACTCCGGAAAAGTGGCGCTTTTTTTTATCTTCTGCCGTCCAATACGGCCGATAAAATTCATTTTCTTAATTCTTTTATCTTAAAGTGCAAGCCCAGTTAAGAGAGAATTCCTATTTTTAGGCTTTAATTAATTACAAGTAAATAAAATAAGTGATATGAAGCCTACATTTTTAGCAGCATTAATATTTATGGTTTTTTCCCTTCCGGGTATGGCCCAGAGTATTCTCCCGCCGGCTCCCGAAGGCTTTGATACGGAGCGACCCGGGATTTCGCGGGGCAGCATTGACACTGTCAGCTATTCTTCAGCAACCGTAGGAACCGTGAGAAAGGCTTTGGTATATACGCCTCCCGGCTTTTCACAGGAGAAGAAGTACCCGGTATTATACCTGCTTCACGGCATTGGCGGCGACGAAAAAGAGTGGTTGAACGGAGGCAATCCGCAGGTTATCCTCGACAACCTGTACGCCGGCAATGCGGCGGAACCCATGATCGTGGTAATGCCCAACGGCCGCGCCATAAAAGATGACCGTGCCGGCGGCAACATAATGGCTCCTGACAAGGTACAGGCATTCGCCACCTTTGAACAGGATCTGTTGAATGACCTGATCCCTTTCATAGAAAAGACCTTTCCGGTATTCACCGACCGTGAACACCGCGCCATTGCGGGCTTGTCGATGGGAGGCGGACAATCGCTAAACTTCGGTCTGGGCAACCAGGACAGATTTGCCTGGGTGGGAGGCTTTTCTTCGGCCCCCAACACAAAAATGCCGGAGCAACTGGTGCCTGATCCGGCGAAAACAAAAGAACAGCTACGACTTCTGTTTATCTCCTGCGGTGATAAAGACGGATTGATCTCCTTCAGCAAAAGGACGCACGACTATCTGATCACCCATCAGGTGCAACACATCTACCATGTCATCCCCGGAGGCGGCCATGATTTTAAAGTCTGGAAGGAAAGTTTGTACCATTTCTCAAGAATGGTTTTTAAACCGGCGAGAATGCCGGGCGCGATGATGCGCGGACAGCGGCCGGAACCCCTTCCCGAAGGATTTAAACCCGCCTCCACCAATACCTTCATCTCACAGTACCCCGCTATAAATCAGGAGACCAGGGAAGCCATTGTCAGGGTGACCGCCCCTGAAGCCCAAAAGGTGCAACTTGACCTGGGCGGGAAAAAATACGACATGACCAAAGATGACAAAGGGGTTTGGAGTTGCACTTCCGATCCGCAGGTGGTAGGATTCCATTACTATTCCATCCTGATCGACGGTGTGGCGGTGATGGACCGGGGGAGCAAAGCCTACTTCGGAAGCAACTGGGAAAATTCGGGAATTGAAATTCCGGAAGGCCCTGAGGGAGATTATTACCGGTTTGACAAAAACATACCTCACGGACAAGTACGCTCCATCTATTACTGGTCTGAAATCAACGGCATGGAGCGTCATATAAATGTCTACGTCCCCGCGGAATACGAAAAGAAACCCCGGAAGAAATATCCGGTCCTTTATTTGGTCCATGGCTGGGGAGAAAATGAAGATGGCTGGTCGGTGCAGGGACACATGGCCAACATCATGGATGGCCTCATCGCTTCGGGCAAAGCAGTACCCATGATCGTTGTGATGCCCAGCGGTGATATCCAGACCAATCCCGATGTCCGGCAGGCTTCCGGAGATATTACAAAGATCTTTATGAATGACCTGATTCCCTTCATCGATAAGACCTTCCGCACCATTGACAACAGGCAGAAAAGAGCCATGGCAGGCCTCTCAAGGGGTGGCATGCAAACCACAATGACGGTCTTTGCCAATATGGACAAATTTGCATGGATGGGAACCTTCTCCGGTTTTTTCATGGGCATGAGAATGGGTGGTGGCAATACGCAGCCCGATATGAAAAGTATGGTGGAAACGGCATTTAACGGGGTTTTCAAGGATGCCGCAGCATTTAATGAAAAGATGAACCTGTTATTCATCAGTACGGGTACCGAAGAAGGCACTCCAAAAGAAGCCGTTGACGCCCTCAGGGAACATGGCATTAATAACATTGTGTACTATGAGTCAGAGGGAACCGCCCATGAATGGCTCACCTGGCGAAGAAGTCTGAAAGAATTCGCCCCGCGAATCTTTAAGTGACCTTTTCCTCTTTTTTGCTGTTTTCTTTCGGGGAAAATACAGGAATATAATTTAAAGAGTTGACTATGAAACCGGAACTACCCTTTTCCCGGGGCCTTTTGATTTTTGCCGGCCTGTTTTTTATTGTGTTTGTTGTCATGGCTGCAAATGGTGCCGACGGTAGCGATCATACCCCTGTGGTTTTTGAAGCGGAATCGGGGACGGCCGGCAGCGGCATTTCCATCGGGCAGGAGGGCAACATCGGATATATCACCGCAAAAACCAACTTTACGGGACAGTCCTCCCCTGGTGACTCCACCCGGCTGATCACCTGTGAAATCATCTTCAGGGACACCGGCTATTACCAGCTGTTTGTCCGCATGCGCGTGGGTGCCGGAGCGTATGATGACGACAGCTTTTTTGCCGCCCGGGGTTTTGGAAAGAAAGGGCTCTCTGAAGGGAGTGACTGGGTATTTATCAACGGCCTTGCCAGTGCCGGATTTTCCTCCTCGTCGGATTTGGTGGAGGAAATGGGTGTTGCAGGTTCCCAGGTATGGAAATGGGTGAACATCTCCCTGAACTTCTTTCCTGCGGCATCTGCCAAAACCACCTTTTATGTCGGTGCCGGAAATCTCATCCAAACTTTTCAGATCGCCACCCGCGAGGACGGACTGGCTATCGACAAGCTGGCCTTTGGAAAGGCCGACCTTTTCTACACGGTGGAAACGCTTGACAAGGGTCTTCCGGGGTTGACCACCCGGCCGGAGACTCCCGAGCCTTATCCCGGTCCCCCCCTGGCACAGGGATCCGCGAAATTCCTTGGAAATGTGATGGCCAGCGATAAGATTTTCGCCAACTACTGGAACCAGATCACCCCTGGAAATGAAGGAAAATGGGGATCTGTCGCCGGAACTTCCGACTCTGCCAGGTGGAACTGGGCCGGACTTGACAACATCTATAACTACGCAAAACAGCATCAGCTTATTTTCAAAAACCACACCCTCATCTGGGGGAGTCAGCAACCCTCCTGGATTTCCTCCCTCGATTCAGCCACTCAGCTGAAATACATCGAAACCTGGATCAGAATGGTCGGGAAGAGATATCCTGAAATGGACATGATCGATGTTGTTAATGAGCCGCTGGTTAACCACAATCCTCCCGATGGAGGCAACAACAGGGCCAATTACAAAAAAGCATTGGGAGGCAATGGAACCACCGGATGGGACTGGGTCATCAAATCCTTTGAACTGGCCCGGAAATATATTCCGCAGGCAAAATTACTGCTGAATGACTATGGGATCATCAATGACAACAGTGCCACAACCACTTACCTGACTATTATCAACCTACTGAAGGCCAGGGGACTCATTGACGGCATCGGAGTTCAGGGGCACCGTTTCGAACTGGAAAATGCAAGCACGACCACGTTGAAGAACAACCTTGACCGGCTGGCTGCCTCCGGATTGCCGGTATATATTTCGGAGATGGATCTGGGGAACCTGAGAGATGAAGGCACTCCCGACGACAACCAGCAATTACAACTTTACCAGAAGATTTTCCCCGTCTTATGGGACCATCCCGCAGTGAAAGGGATTACCCTCTGGGGATATCGTGAAGGGGAGATGTGGCAGCCTACCTGTTACCTGGTGCTGAAAAACGGGGCATGGCGCCCGGCGATGACCTGGCTGGCCGATTATGTCTACCGGACAACCGGCATTGACGCAGGGATTCCGGGAAATCCTCCGGCCGTATCTCTTGAACAGAATTATCCAAATCCGGTAAGTACAGCCACCGAAATCCGCTTCACCCTTTCCCAACCCCAGAAAGTCACCCTCACGATTTTTGACAACCTGGGCAGGGAGGTGATCACCCTGATCGACGAAACATTGAACTCCGGGCACTATTCCATCCCCTGGATTGTCAGGAATCACAGCGACAGGAAGATTGAAAGCGGCATCTATTACTACCGGCTGACGGCGGGCAGCACCCTTTTGAGCCGGAAAATGTTGATACTGAAATAAAAAACTCAACAAGATGAAATCATCCTTTGTAACCATTCTTATCGCAATGTTCCTCTTCACCGGCACAGAAGCACAAAATCCGGTCATTTTTGCCGATGTGCCCGATGCGTCGATGATCCGCGTGGGGGATACCTATTACATGAGCAGCACCACCATGCACATGAGCCCGGGCGTACCCATCATGAAATCCTACGATCTGGTGAACTGGGAATTGGTGAATTATGCCTATGACCGGCTCGGCGAAGTGGATGCCATGAACCTTGACAACGGGAAAAGCACCTATGGCCGGGGTTCCTGGGCCAGTTGCATCCGGTACCACGAGGGAACCTTTTATGTTTCCACCTTTGCCCAGACCACAGGGAGAACCTATATCTTCACCACCCGTGACATAGAAAAGGGGCCCTGGAAGAGCATCTCCTTTGAGCCCTCCTACCATGACCACACCCTCTTTTTCGATGATGACGGTAAAGTGTGGATGATTTACGGGGTGAGCAGGCTCAGGATGGTGGAGCTGAAAGAGGACTTGTCGGGGGTGAAAGAGGGAACCGACCATGTGGTGATTGAAAATGCCAGTGCACCGGCAGGCACCAACATCGGTCTGGGTGCCGAAGGGAGCCAGCTTTTCAAGGTAAACGGGAAGTATTACCTTTTCAACATCACGTGGCCCCGGGGCGGTATGCGTACCGTAGTGATTCATCGTGCCGATCGTATCACTGGTCCTTACGAGGGAAGGATGGCTTTTGCCGACAGGGGAATCGCCCAGGGTGGAATGACAGATACCCCCGACGGACGGTGGTTTGCCTATCTTTTCCGCGATTACGGCTCCGTAGGCCGCATTCCCTATATTGTTCCGGTAACCTGGGAAGACGGCTGGCCGGTCATCGGCGTCGATGGGAAAGTCCCTGACAAACTGGACCTTCCCGGTAACAAAGGAGTAATTCCGGGAATCGTAGCCTCTGATAATTTTTCGCGCCAGAAAGAAGACCGGGCATTGCCGCTGGTTTGGCAGTGGAATCACAATCCCGACAATGCCCTCTGGTCGGTAAAGCAGCGGAAAGGGTGGCTGCGCCTCACCACCGGACGGATAGACACCTCATTTGTCATGGCGAAGAATACTTTGACCCAGCGGACCTTCGGCCCTGTTTGTTCCGGGACCACCCGGCTCGATGTCAGGGGCATGAAGGAGGGTGATTTCGCAGGCCTCGCCCTGTTGCAGCGCAAATTCGGCCAGGTGGGAGTTAAAATCGTGCGGGGAAAGCCCACTCTCGTCATGGTCAATGCCGGTTCCGGCAAACCCGTCGAAGAAGAGAGTGTTCCGCTGAAGAAAAAAACCGTTTTCCTGAAAGCCGTATGCGACTTCACGGAACGGACCGACACCGCCAGGTTCTACTACAGCCCCGACGGGAAATCGTGGAAGAACATCGGCACCCGGCTGAATATGGAATATTCCATGCCCCACTTCATGGGTTACCGTTTCGGGTTGTTCAACTATGCTACCAAAAACACGGGCGGCCATGCCGATTTTGACTGGTTCAACATGCAGTATCAGAACGACAGGGAGTTTTCCGGAGTGAGGTGAATTACCTGAAAAAAGAGGATTTTGCTGATCTTAAAAAAACGCTTTAAAGAGATTCAATTGATACAGAGTTTACAATGCAACGTTTTAAGGAGATTCAAATGATACCAAGTTAATAATGCAACTATATACGCTTATGAAAAAACTACATTTTCACTATCTTTTCATGGTTTTGGCAACGTTAGTTTCCATCACCGTGCAGGGGCAGAATCCCATCATCAGGGATCAGTTTACGGCTGATCCGTCGGCCAGGGTATTCAACGGCAGGGTGTATGTGTATCCTTCGCATGACATCCAGGCCCCTCCCGGAAAAGGATTACGGAGTAATTGGTTTTGTATGGAAGACTACCATGTCTTTTCATCTTCCGACCTGACCGAATGGACCGACCATGGTGTTATCCTAAGCCAGTACACAGTTCCGTGGGTTGACTCCACATCTTACAGCATGTGGGCTCCCGACTGCATTGAGAAGGACGGAAAATACTACTTTTATTTTCCTTCCGGCCAGAAGCCTGAATATGGCAGGGGATTCACCGTCGGGGTGGCGGTGGCTGACCATCCGGAAGGCCCTTTTATCCCCCAACCCAAACCCATCAAGAATGTCCGTGGAATCGACCCTTGCCCGTTCATCGACAAGGACGGGAAAGCTTACCTTTATTGGGGGAATATCATGGCGGCACCGCTGCAGGACAATATGCTGGAACTGGCAGGTGATCCTGTGGTGGTAAAAGAATTGCCGGCCAGAGGATTAAAGGAAGGACCGTATCTGTTTGAACGGAACGGCATCTATTACATGACCTATCCGCATGTGGAAAACAAGACCGAAAGGCTTGAATATGCCATTAGCGACAATCCGATGGGGCCTTTCACATTTACCGGTGTCATCATGGATGAACATCCCTCGGGGTGCTGGACCAACCACCACTCCATCATAGAGTTCAACGGACAGTGGTATTTGTTTTATCACCACAACGACTTCTCCCCGAGATTTGACAAGAACAGGTCGATCAGGATTGACAGCCTCTTTTTCAATGCTGACGGGACCATCCGAAAAGTCACGCCCACCGAACGGGGTGTGGGCCTGACCAACGCCAGGAAAAAAATTGAAATCGACCGGTACAGTCTGAAGAGCGAAACCGGTGCTGCCGTGGCTTACCACGACACTACCGATACTTTTAAAGGATGGAAGGCCATCCTTAGCGACAGGGGGTCCTGGATGCAGTACAACGCGGTGGATTTCGGGAAGAAAAAGGTGAAAAAAGTCCGGGTAATGGCAAAATCAGAAGCCGGGAGTACTTTACAGATCATGTTGGGGACCCCGGAGGGAGCGCAGCTTTCGGAGGTAAAAATCCCCGGGGGAGCCGAATGGACCACCGTTCAGGCAAAAGTTAAAAAAGGAAAACCCGGAGTTCACAACCTGGCAGTTGTTCTGAAAGAGGATCAGTCCGCGGAGATAGACTGGCTCTCCTTTAAGTAGTTGTTTTACAACAGCTGTGCATTTTCCTTTCAGCAACATGTCATAAAGATCCTGATAAGACGTTCATCGCCTTTGTTAATCCGGTTTCGCCGGGGATGTGGAAGCAAATCCTTTTAAGTTCACCTTACGAATCGGTTGCATGATGAAAAATTTGGGACTTGTCTTCGAAGCGAATACAGGAATCAGTGTGCAGACGCAACACAAAATTCTGGTTTCTGTTGGCATTATCGTTGCGCTGTACTTATTCCGATACCTTGTGCTGCGGATTGTCTGGAAACACACCGACGATGTAAAAACCAGGTATTTATGGAAACGGGTGATTTCCTACTTCGTTCCGATCACTTCCATTCTGCTGATAGGCACCGTCTGGATCCATGCTTTCAGGTATATGGGGGCGTTTCTGGGTCTTCTCTCGGCAGGGATTGCCATTGCCCTAAAGGATCTTCTGGCCAATATCGCCGGGTGGCTTTTTATCATGTTCCGCAGGCCGTTTGTAATCGGTGACCGGATTCAGATAGGCCCCCATAGCGGCGATGTGATAGATTTGCGGCTTTACCAGTTTTCGATCCTGGAAATCGGCAACTGGGTGGAAGCCGACCAGAGTACGGGAAGGATCATCCATATTCCCAACGGGAAGGTCTTCACGGAACCACAGGCCAACTACACCCAGGGGTTCCGCTACATCTGGAACGAACTTGAAATCAGGCTTACCTTTGAGAGCAATTGGCAGAAGGCAAAGGAGATCCTCAACACCATCATGAATAACCATACCCAGAACATCATCGGGCCGGCAGAGCGTGACCTCAAGGAAGCCAGCAAACTGTACCTTATTCATTACCAGTATCTCACGCCCATCATTTATGCCACTGTGATGAAGTATGGGGTAAAACTTACGGCGAGGTACCTGTGCGATCCGCTCAAGCGAAGAAGCTCCGAAGCCGCCATCTGGGAAGATATCCTGAAGGAATTTACCCTTCATCCCGACATCCGGTGGGCTTATCCTACGACAAGGTTTGTGAGCACAACCGGCAGGAACCCGGGTTCATTGATTACCTGAATGCTGCGGAAAGCCATTACTCTGTCCAATTCTAAAAAGCCGCAAGCGCCTCCCGGTTGGTTCTCCAAAACGCCAAACCGGTTTTTGCCAGTTCGCAGGAATTTTTGAATGCCTCCACATCGCGCGGGACGTACTTATTGCACCGGGCATTCAAAGGCGTCGGGCACAGTGCAAAAGCCAGCTGCCCCTTGTAACGGCTAACGACTTCATCAAGCATAATTTGATTTATTCAGGCACTGCATTATTTGCCGATGTGGCGTACAAACCGAGCAAACAACCGGTAAAGCCTCCAGCCACATCGGTTGAAAGAATGTCGCCCGATACGGTGCCGCCTACATTCACAAAGTCGGTTCCGTTGGTCGAATAGCTGAACTCATAATCATCGCCTTTTGCCGACACCTGTAACCTGACAGGTTGGCCGAGGTCTATTTTGGCGCTGGCCACAATTTTCGATTCCGTTTCGCGGCTTCTGACTTTCCCGGCTGTCCTTTCCAGCAAAATATAATAATCGGCCCCCTTTTTGGTGATGCCAAAAACATAGTTGAACCGTTCGCTTTGCAGCGCCACAATCCCGGCCAGCTCTTTTTCCGTTTCGGGTTTGTAATTCATGGTTGCCGTGAAAGTAAAGGTTTTGTGCATCTGCCTGTAAAAGAGCGTTGAAGTAGGCTTTACTTCCTTGATATTGGTTTGAAATGGTTTTATGAGCAAGCCATTTTTTGACACTGCAATAAAATCTTCACGCGGACCTCTCAGTCCGATCCACCGGTAATCCAGTTTTTCAGAGGTAAAATCATCGGCAAAGGTAAAATTGCCATTGGGGAAAAATCCTTTCTGTCCGGTCTTGTTTTCGGTAATGCCTTTGGGCATTTTCAGTTTTGGCTCCATCGGCACCAGACCGTTTACGAAAACCGGAAATTCACCCGACCAATCGACCGGTAAAATAAATGTTTCGCGCCCGGTGTTTACCCTTTGCTTTTCGTTCGGGCGGACTGCCAGAAATACTCCGTAATAAGTTGAGTTGTCGGGCCCCAATACCAGATCGGCGTGGCCGGCCCAATCCACCTTGTTTTCCCTGTCTTTCGGAAAGTGTCTTTGCGTGAGAATCGGATTGGCCGGTGCGGGAGTGTAAGGTCCTTTGGGGTTGTTGCTGACAAAAATCACTTCGCTGTGCCAGTCGCCGGTACCCCCTTCGGCACACATAAGATAGTACTTCCCGTTTTTCTTGTAAATATGGGGAGCCTCAATCCAGATGGGCTTTTTCGCCAGGTCAACGCCTCCATCGACGATGATCTGATCGGTTCCGGGGATGACCTGGTCGGCAGCCACATCATACTCCCATACTTTAATGACACGGTGGCCTTCATACAACTCCTTCCCGCGATCGGGGGCATCGTTGTGAATGACATACCCCTTTCCGTTATCGTCGAAGAAAAGAGATGGGTCAATCCCGTTGAAAGCCAGTTTTACCGGGTCACTCCATCCTTTGAAGGGATCTTTTGTCTTTACCACAATATTCCCAAAGCCTCCCGAAAATTGCGTGGTAATCATGTAAAAGGTATCGTTGTGAGGATTGTACAAAATCTGAGGTGCATAAATTCCGGCGCTGATTCCGCAATCGTGCACAATCAATTGCGTTTTCCGGTCGAGTACGTGGCCGATTTGTGTCCAGTTTACCAGATCTTTTGAATGAAATATCGGCACTCCGGGAAACATGGCAAATGATGAGCACACCAAAAAATAATCGTCTCCTTTACGGGTAATGCTCGGGTCGGGATAACAACCCTGCAAAATCGGGTTATAAAACTCATCAGGCTTCAGCGGGAAATCGTTGTATACCTCATCGTTTCCCTGGTATACGAAATTTGTAAATACCGGGGCATTTTGCGCCTGCAATTTTTTGGATTTGCCAGTTGCGCTTGCTGTCAAACCGGAAAATAATGCCAAACATACAACAAGAAAGATTGTCGAACTTTGCAATTTAATACTGGATCTGATTTGCATTATATTATTTGTTTAGTTATGATAATCAATTTACCGAATCTCTATTTGAACCTCCACCAGTCGAAGTTGAACAAAGGGCCTTCACCCCCTTTAAATACGAAATAGAGATCCTGAACGCCCCTGGTTTTTTTCACCTTACACGACTGCGCCGTCCACTTTTGCATTCTGTCTGAATTTTTCACTTCACACACCCCCAATAGTTCACCATCGATGCTGCCGGTACGAATTTCGATTTGGCCGGCTGCTGAGGCAGAAGCCACGCTTGCTTTAAATTTCCTGGCACCTTTGTCAAAATCCACGCTTCGAACTTTGATGTAATCGCCATTATCGATTTGGGTCACGTAAACACCTGTTTTGCTGTCGGAAGCCGTTTTCACGCCTTCGCTCCATGCCATTGTTTCGGCTTCAACCTTTTTAAAAGGGTTCAAATTGGCAACGCTTTGTTTTATCCCTTCCTTTGTTGGGATGATGAGCGGAATGGTCCCATCGGCGTTGTAATTGAATTGTTCCACGCTAACCGAACGTTTAAAGCCCTGACCTTTTGACAAATCCTGATCGTGATAAAAGAGATAGGAATTCCCTTTGAAGTCGATAATAGCAGGATGGTTTGTAAACGCCAGGTGTGGCGCACGTTCCATAATAATTCCTTTGTATGTCCATGGCCCTTCGGGCGAGGGTGCCGTTGAATAAGCAAGGTACTCTGGAATTCCGGCAGCAGCAAACGCCATGTAGTAGAGGTTGTTTCGTTTATATAACCAGGGACCTTCGGTGTAGGTCGTTCCGGGTTTGCCATCGCGGCCTTCTTTGAAACCAAAGGCTTCAGCAGTCATATCTATCGAAATAATGCCGTTCTGACCCATACTCCGGTCATAGGAAACCATATCTTCATTTAACCTGACGTACCACAATTTGGGGTTTCCCCAATACAACCAGGCCTGCCCCTTGTCATCAATTGCAACAGTCGGATCAATGTCCTGCCAGATATGGTCGCTGTCAACAAGCCGTTTTCCAATGGGATCGATGAATGGTCCGGTGGGAGAATCTGAGACCAACACCGCAATACCCTCGCCATGAATGGGAACATACAGATAGAACTTACCGTTCCGCTCAATGCAATGCGGTGCCCAGGCCCCATTTGTTTTATCCATCCATCCGAAGTTTTTCAACGAAGCAATGACACCATGGTCGGTCCAGTTCACCATATCAGCGGTCGAATAACAACGCCAATCGAACATGGTGAAAAAGTTTTTCACAGTTTCATCCTCATCGTGAGAAGTATATACGTAAACTTTACCATCGTGTACCATGGGCGCCGGGTCGGCAGTAAAAACCGTTTGAATTATCGGGTTTTGAGCACTGGCAACAAGGGCATATACAATGAAAAACAAAATATACCGTACTTTCCTCATGATTTCAGTTTTAACGGTTAGAAGATAGCTTTATCGATTTTATGAACTACACTGATTTTTTATCATCTTGCTGAATCTCTATATGATTTTTCACCCGTCCAAGTTGAACAACGGGCTTTCGCCCCCTTGGAATACAGAAGGTAATTATTCTTTACTTCACAGGGCTTATCCGGTAAAGTCCGGCGCTATGCTGCTTCAACGCACGACTGAACCTCTTTTTGAACACACCCAGTTCCGTGTGACTCCAAAGGTCAACTACCCTGGCTTTCCGTTTCATGCCAATGGTTTTAAAATCGACCTTAACATCACTTTCATCACGAAATTCTATCTTCCCTTTGTCAACGAGCACTCCGAATACCACGGAGCCTGTTTCTTTCAGTACAACTCCTTTGGTGGTAAATGTTTCGTATCCCTCCGGCAATTCATAAATAATTACCGATTTTGCATGGGCACCAATACCTGTTGCTGGTTTTCCGTCAACAATCAAAGGCCTGCCTTCGCATGTTTTGTCAACCGTTGCGTTGCCCCAGCCTGAGGTTGCACTGATCCATTTCAAAGTGGTAAGTTTCAATTCCCCATTTGGACCATGCAAAACAGGATCGACCCACGCCACGTGGTCCCAATCGAAACCATTACCACCATCATTCACAAACAGGACAAGTTTTTTCCCGCCTTTCACCGCAATGCTGATTTCCTGCGAACTGCCATTTCCGGCAATTACAGGACTGGCGTAATCGGCATTGCTGAGATCGATGTTGTCGCCCTTGCTCTGGGCGTTAAACAGGGCAACGTATTTATCTTCACTATCAGGCACATCGGCAGTCCAGACAATCAGGTTCTTATCGTTATATACCTGACGATTGTTCGTACTCTCCTGATTTACTTTCAGCATATCGGGATTCGTAAGCATCTGTTTGGTGAAATCGTCAAGTTTAGTCATATCGCCCCCAAAAATGAGCGGAGAACGGCCTATCGCCCACAGGCTCATGAGCGTGTATTGTTCTTCCCTGGTAAATTTTGTCGGGCGGTTGAAGTCGATGATCCCGATGGGGAGCATGTCAGCATCGGGGAAGTGGCCGGGACCGCGGAAGGGAGTCCACACATCGAGCCTTTCGAACATGGCATGAAGCAAACCCCAGCTATCCCAGAAATCATCGGTGATACGCCACATATTGGCATGGTTCATGACATGTTCTCCGGCTTTAACAGGTGTTGCTCCGGGCGACAAGCTTAACACAATCGGGCGGCCGGTTTTGTCGATAGCCTTGCGGATCGCCTCAATCTCAGCCTTCTGCACATCGTCGTATGGACGGGAAATGTCGTCAACCTTGATGTAATCGACACCCCAATCGGCATACATTTGAATGATTGAATTGTAATAAGCCTGTCCTTCAGGCTTGGTGGCATCTACACCATACATGTCGGGATTCCAGGCGCAGGTGGAATTCTTAAGCGCAATATCCTGGGCCTTGGCATTGGTGCCAAATACAGGGGTATTTTTTTCAACCGCCTGTCGCGGGATTCCACGCATTATATGAATGCCGAACTTCAATCCTTTGGAATGTACGTAATCGGCCAGCGGTTTAAAACCTTTCCCTTCGGCTGCTGACGGGAACTTTTTCAATCCCGGCGTCAAACGGCCATACTCGTCCATGGTGAGAACAGCTCTGGGATTATACGCGTGGCTCTTCGATTCGGGTTCGTACCACTGTATATCAACCGTGAGGTATTGATATCCGCTTGGCAGAAGATGAATTGCCATAGCATCAGCCTGTTCCTTAATTTGTCGTTCGGTTACGGTTGTGCCGAAGATGTCCCAACTGTTCCAACCAAGCGGAGGAGCGGGCGCATATTTATGATATGGTTTTTCAATTCCGGGTTGCGCCTCCATCCCAAAGAAACAAAGGAGTAACCCGGCAAAAAATATGTACTTCCTCATATTTATGTACTATTTTTTCAGTTTTAAAACTGAAAGCATTTTTTCAGCATACCGTTTCCCGAGTTCGCGGTATCCGGCGGCATTAAAATGGAGATTGTCCCAACCATCGGTACAGCCTGCTGATGAAATGACGTATGAATTGGGCAACGTCTGCGGAAGAGTTGCTATGATTTTATTCATACCGGCACACACGCCTCCCTGGTCCTCATGAACGACCTCGCCAGCAAGAAGCGGCACATTTTTCGGGTTGAGATTCAAGTCTTTTATCAGATTGTCATAAACACCTTTTACTTTTCGGGTCCAAAGGCTATCGTTCGTATTTGACTCACCCTGGTGTAACAAAATACCTTTAATGACACCATCTTTCTGAGCCAGTTTTGCCATTTCCACCAGCCTTCCATAAGGATTATCGTCATATTCCTTTACAATTCCCTTTAACCAACCGGGACTGCTTTCAACATAAGAGCGATAATTATCCTTATCGAAAAGTTCTATTTTACAGCCGCCGATGGCTACCACAATCACCCCCACCCTAACTTTTTCGGGGAGGTTTTCCACCATTGTCCGTCCGAAATAATCAGCCGGACCAAGGTTTGTCCTGCACCGGCACAAGGGCGGCACAGCCGGGTACCAGTTACCTTTGGTGCGGCCGAGGTTTTCACAATCTACCGCCGCCATGACCTGAAAGCGCGGATTAACAGTTGAATCCTGCCGTTCTGCCCGTGCGGCACCTTCCATATTCGATTGCCCGATACAGAGGTAAATGTGAAAATCGGGATCCGGAGAAAGACCACCCCCAGCCTTCACCTGTCCGGCCTGTTGAGTTTCTTTCCAAAGGTTGGGAAGAAACCGGTAATACAGGAGGTGCCGCCAGGTGGACCAGTCGTGGCCGCCATGACCGCCCACATAATACTCATGTTCAATGTTATGCTTTTCCAGGGCTTGGTGCAAAACCAGGCACCGTCGCCCCATAAAACCTTTTGCTTCCTCTGTTCCCTGACCCACAAAAAGGTAATCTACCTTTTCATTCACTTTGGGATCGTTTAAAAACTGAGCCAACGAAGTCTCCGCATTGGTATCACCGGCGCTGAGAATGCCAAAATTGGCAAAAAGGTCGAGTGAACGAAAACCGATAAACATACTGTGACGGCCTCCCATCGACAAACCTGAAATCGCCCTGCCTTTGGGTGATCTGATGGTGCTGTAAGCTTCATCAACCAGTGGAATGACATGATTCCGGAGTTCCTTCTCAAAAATATCGAAAGTCAGTTCGGTATGTTGGGGATGATTCCGGTGAATGATCTGGTTGTTGGGGATGGCAATTATCATAGGCAAGGCTTTCCCTTCAGCCAGCAGATTGTCCATGATAAAATTTGCCCTTCCGTCGAACACCCAGTTGGAAGGGAGTTCGCCGCTTCCCCCCAGGAGGTAGAGAACCGGGTATTTCTTCTCCGGGGTATAACCGGGGGGGGTGTAAACGTAGAGTTCGCGCTCTCCCTTTGTGACTTCCGAATGATAAACATGACGCGTTACGGTTCCGTGGGGGACCTTCCGGGCATCGTAATAAGCCGGCCCGTCGCCATGGACGATCAACTCACTGTAAGGCGGCATGGCCGTAAATGCAGCGTATGTATTTCCTGGATCGGGGATCTGAACGCCATCGACATTGAAATGATAAGCATACATATCGGGTTTGAGCGGCCCGATGGTCAGTGTCCAGATGCCATCTTCCCCTTTTGTAAACGGAAGAGGCTCCCTGCCCAGGTTATTGGTGGTGTAGATCGCCCCTGTTGGCAAAACTACCTTTTGCGCATCAGGCGCCTTTAACCGGAATGTAACGGTATGATCGTCATGCACCTCGGGCGAATTTACCGCAGCACTGAAAGGGATCAGGCCTTCGGTGTTCTTTTGCGGATTGTAATCGAGATTTACGTTGGCCTGTTGTCCGAAACTGCCACCCGTAATCCAGATCAGGCCAACTGTTAAAATGGCATACTTAAGCTTCATGGTTTCAATGATTAATGTACAAACTAATCTTTAAACAATAGCGGAGCCAGTTCGTACAAGCTGCGGCGCCATGTTAGGAATTCGTGCGCTGTTCCTTCAGAAACATAAGAAACAGCATTTATTCCGACTTCCTTAAGCGCAACTGCGGCATTCTTCACACCTTCAGGTCTTTCTTTACTTCCGCAACTCAGAAAGATGAGCTTCACCTTCGACATGTCTTTGATATCGGCAGGAGCGTATGTTCCACCGCTTAATAAGGCATAATGAGAAAATACTTCCGGTTTGTTCAGCGTTATCGTTTTGGTTTCCATACCCCCCATTGAAAGCCCTGCCATTGCACGATGCGGCTGATCGGCCAAGGTATTGAAATGGGAATCAATGTATGGAATCAGTTCATCCACCAAAACTGTCTGAAACGGTTTGATATCGAAATTACGTAACCCGCCGAATCTTATTTCGTTGGTCATTCCGTAAGTCATCACAATGATGAAAGGTTCGATCTTCCCGTCGGCAATCAGGTTATCCATGATCAAATTGGCGCGTCCCTGGTTACTCCAGGCGGTTTCATCCTCACCCCAGCCATGCTGAAGGTATAAAACAGGGTATCGTTTATTGACATCTTTTCCGTAACCGGGAGGCGTGTAAACAAATGCCCTGCGCGATGTATTTGTGCTGGGCGAAGGGAAAAGAATCTGTTGCACAAAACCGTGAGGGACATCTCTCAACGCATAAAAATCCTGGTCGTGCGCCGGAATTTCAATTCCGCTCTCCCAACGGGTGGAACCATAGAAATTCAAAGTTCCCGGATCGTTAAAAACTCCGCCGTCAATGGTCAGGTGGTAGTAATGGAACCCTTCGTCCAGGGGGCCTGCAGTAGTCCCTACCCAAACGCTGTCGGGCCCTTTGGTGAGTTGGGTACCTCCCCGGCCACCCAGTCCGACGATCACACTCTGGGCAAGGGGAGCTTCAATACGGAACCGGGCGTAACCCTGCGAGTTTACCATGGGGTACTCTTTACCGGGTTGGTTCAGGGTGGAAGGTTTGAAATCTTCAATTACGCTAGTTTGTGACTGTGCGGAACACACTCCGCCTGCCAGCAAAACCGCCATTAAAACAACAAAAAACTGACTCTTCATCTTTAAAAATAATTTAGTTCATTGGTTAATATTCATAAAACAGAACTCTGTTACAGTTTAACAGTAACTTTTTCCCCATTATAAGCGATGACCTGGTCAACCTGTTCAACGGGTTCCATTCCCAACCCTTTATCCTTGGTTACCTTTACGATCCTGAATTTGCGTTCTTTCATCACTCCGGGGAAAGAACCTTTCCTATCGTTTATGGTCAGACTCTTTTTGGCATCATTCCACGAAAAAGTGATCGTAGAGAAAGCTCCGTTTTCATAATTATAATTGTCATTTTCGTCTTCATACAAAGTGAATTCTCCATGGGCACCTTCGTACACGCGGATTTCAAGGTCCTCCCATTTTTTCTCAGTAGCATACTGGACTTTGGGTCCGACGGGAAGAATTGAGCCTGCTCTAATGTACAACGGCATGATGTCGAGAGGGGCATCTTTGGCAACCGTTTGACCTCCTGACATCTTTTCTCCTGTCCAGAAATCAAACCAATCGGTTCCCGCAGGCAAATAAAGCTCTCTCGATTTGACGGTGCCGAAATCTTCTTGTGTATCTTTTGAATACATAGCATGGGTAACCGGACAAACCAGGATCGATTTTCCGAACATATACTCATCATTGATATCCAGTGTCCTTTTATCTTGTGCAAAATCCATCACCAGGGCGCGCATCATGCTCGACTGGTTGGTTGTAACATCCCATGCGGAAGAATAGATGTAAGGCAGCAAACGGTAGCGCAGGTTGATATATTTTTCAATGGCATCGTACACTTTATCGCCCTTTTTGCCAAACTGATAAATTTCGCGGGGGGCATCGGCGCCATGCGACCGCATCATGGGGCAAAATGTGCCGAATTGCATCCAGCGGGCATACAACTCACGATAGCCTGCGTCATCAAGTTTTCTCCTGAACCGGCTCAGGAAGAACCCGCCAATATCGCTGTTCCAATAAGGAATTCCGCAGAGCGAAAAGTTCAGACCTGCCGATATCTGGTTTTTTAAAGCATCCCACGATGCGGTGACATCCCCCGTCCAGGTATTTGCGCCATAACGCTGCTGACCGGCGAAAGCAGAACGTGTGAGGATGAAGACGCGTTTATCGGATGAAGCAGCACGCTGGTGTTGAAATAAACCGCCGACAGTCATCAGAGGGAACGCATTCCGCACTTTCCGGAATGACCCAAGATAAGTCATATTATCCAAATCTTCCGGTTTGAAATCCAAGTGATCAGGTTCCGATGAATCCATCCACCATCCGTCCATCCCAAGCCTGAAAATACCATCGTTCAGGTATTTCCAATAAATATCACGGGCTTCGGGATTGAAGGGATCGTAAACCCTGACGCCCGAGGGGTAATCACGTCTCGGGGGCCACAAGGTTGAGCCGGACTGGGGCCAGGTTTGAAAATCCATTAAGGCGCCTATTTTTTCCAGTTCTTTGTATTGTTTTGTTTGCGGTCCGAATGAATTCCAAATAGAGATAATTATGTGCGCATTCAGGCGGTGAACGTCATCTACCATCTTTTGCGGATTCGGGAATTCGTCATTCAGGAATTCCATAGCATTCCACAGATAATTGTTGCCCCAGTATTGCCAGTCCTGGATGATCCCATCAAGCGGAACACCCAGTTCACGGTACTTTTTAACCACTCCTACGGTCTCATCCTGACTTTTGTACCGTTCTTTGCTCTGCCAGAAACCAAATGTCCACAAGGGGAACATCGGAGCCTGACCCGTTAAATCACGCATCTGGGCAATAACACCATCGGCATTGCCGCCAACCATGAAATAGTAGTCGGCACAATCGCCCACATCCGATTTAAACGAGGTTTCATCCTGATTATCCGTAAAGGTCGTGGGAGAATAATTATCCCAAAACAATCCATACCCTTTTACCGACTGAAAAAAGGTTATATAATCGTCAGTATTTCCCTGCACCATATTTAGTTTCTGGTTGCGCTGCGACATTTTTCCCCTTTGCTGCTGTCCAAGGCCATAAATGGCTTCGTCTTGGTCCAACACAAACGACTGGCAAACGCTGAAGGTCGGATTGCCTGCATCGTTGAAATCGGTAAATGTAATTCCGGACACCTTTTCAGAAAGAAGATGTTTACCTTTCCTATCGGCAAAAACAACCTGTCCGCTTTTCAGGTTAAGTTTTACTTTTATGATTTCACTTGAAACAGTAAGTACATCGCCATTTTGGTTTATGGCAATTTTGGTTTTTTGAGGCGTTTTAATCACCGAAAGGCTTTCTTTTGAAAAAATACTCCCTTGGGGTGATTTCAATATCCTCACTATTGAAGGAGTATAAAACTGGATTTCAATACGAATTGAGTTGGCGTCAGTTTTTATTCCATAATCAGTTTTTTGATACGATTGTGCTTTACTGCCGTCACTAATTGCAAAAACCAGAAACAACAATGCATAAATATTCTTCATAATGTTTTTCATTAATAGTTCTTATCTCATTTTGTACAGGGAACAATCCCGGCAATGAATTCCGGCGAGCTCATTGACTACATCCGCTCTATGTGTCAGGTAAGTATTAATGCCTGGTCTCTGCTGATGGGTGGTCTGGTGCTGCAATCCGTCGAACTCATCCCGGTTCACGAGATTCGTTTCCCCGTCCGCTCTGTGGCGTGGAGTTTCAATCTTCAGAATCGCCTGTACATAAGAAGAATTCTCAAGGTCTGAAAGTGCATTTCTCATAGCGATATGGATTCTCCATGCAATTTGTTTTCCATTTTTTCAAGGGAGATGCCTTTGGTTTCCGGGACGAAAAAGAGGACCCACAACAGTTGGAGAATCATCATTCCGCAGAAAAGGCCGAAAATCATCTGGGGTTGCAGGGCACCTGCCATAACCGGAAAGAGGAGGGTGATGACAGCCGCAAAAAACCAGTGGGTAAAGCTTCCGAAGGCTTGTCCTGCCGCCCTCTGCCGGTTGGGGAAGATCTCACTGATAAACACCCAGATGACGGCGCCCTGGCCTATGGCATGGGCGGCAATGAAGGCGAAGATGCAGACAGGGACAATGGCGAACCGTCCGGTAGCAAAGGCCCAGGCGGTAAGACCCAGGGAGAGGATGTAGCCAAAGGATCCGATCAGTAAAAGGGTGCGCCTTCCGAGCCTGTCGATGAGCCACAATCCCACAAAGGTAAAGATGAGATTGGTTATGCCGATGCCTACTGACTGGAGCAGGGCGGCCCGGGTGGCCAGACCGGTCATTTCGAATATCCGGGGTGCATAATAGAGGATGGCGTTGATTCCCGACCACTGGTTGAAGAAAGCGATAAAAAAGGCCAGGAACAGGGGTTTAAGCAGTCGTGGAGATCGTGAAACCCCCTTTCCCCGGCGGGCATTATCCGGGACATTGCCCGACGCCTCAATTTCATCAGCCAGCCGTTCCAACTCCGTGGTCGGAAGCCCCGGGTTGACTTTTTTCAACACCCCGAGTCCGGCGGCCCGGTTTCGGCGATGAATGATAAGCCAGCGTGGGCTTTCCGGAAGGCCTATGCAGAAAAGGGCGTAGATCAGTGCCGGGAATGCCATGACGGCCAACATCCACCGCCAGTCATTATCGCCTGACCCCCTGATCAGAGAGTTGGAGAAAAAGGCCATGAGAATCCCAAAGACAATATTAAACTGAAACATTCCGGTAAGCCTTCCCCGGAAGTTGGGAGGGGCGATTTCCGAAATATACATGGGGGCCGCTACAGTGGACACCCCCACGCCGATGCCCCCGACAAACCGGAAGAACATGAAAGAGAAAATCTCAGGGGCCAGTGCGGATCCCACAGCTGAAACCAGATAAAGAACCCCGATCCAAAGCAGGGTTCTCTTCCGCCCGAACCGTTCCGATGGCCATCCCCCCAGCAAGGCCCCCAGAACCGTCCCCCACAGGGCCATGCTGACGGCCACACCGTGCATTCCGTCACTCAACTGCCACAAAGCCTGTATGGACTGTTCCGCTCCCGATATCACCACGGTGTCAAAACCAAAAAGAAACCCCGCCAGGGAAGCTACCACGGCACTCCTGTACAAAAAATAACGCTCCTTCATTTTTGTGAATGACCTTGTTTAGTTTTTTCGCGTAATGCAAACACGAGAAAGGCGTGAATGTTAAAAAACACAATTTCGAAAATTACCATTTTTTATTCTAAATGCAGCCTGGATGAAAGAGATTATTTCCGTTCAGCCATATTTTTATCTCCTTTTAAAAGGCCGTGTTCAAAAATTGAAACTCTCCTTCGCAAAGCCAGGGGGAAATAGTAAAAATCAAATTTTTGTCTAGCTTTGGGCATGGAACGAGCATCGGGCATGTCATTTACCGGCCTGATAAATGTACAAAGCACTTTTATTAGTTGCAATAGATTGTAGATATTAACTTTGTGATTTTAGATATTATCTCAACCTTAACACCTCCGGTCTTTTTAAACCTTTTATTGAAGCTTACTGACATGTACAGATTAAAGGACAAAATTATTATCCTCATTTTTTTTGTTTTCCTGGGCATTTCCCTGAAAGCCCAGGAGCACAAGGAACCGGCCACGATGGCCATTGGAAGCAGTGCCCCTGAATTTCGTTTGAAGGGGATCGACAATAAGATCTACACCCTCAAATCTTTTTCCAGGGCAAAAATTCTGGTAATCATCTTCAGTGCTCCCCACTGTCCGACTGCCCAGGCTTATGAAGAGAGGATCAAAGCCATTCAGGAGGATTACCGGGCAAGGGGGGTGCAGGTGGTAATGATCAATCCCAACCATCCAGGGGCTGTATGCCTTGAAGAGATGGGTTATTCCGAATCGGGAGATTCCTTTGCCGACATGCAGCAAAGGGCTCGTGACAGGGCATTCAATTTCCCGTTTCTGGACGATGGTTCAGAACAGAAAACCGCCCTGGCGTATGGGCCTGTTGCCACACCCCATGTCTTCATCTTTGATGACCAGCGTATCCTGCGCTATTGCGGCCGCATCGACGACCGGGAAAAAATCGGTACGGCCACACAACATGACACACGAAATGCCCTGGATGCTCTCCTGGCGGGCCAAGAAGTGCCGGTAAAAGAAACCCGGGTATTCGGATGTTCTGTCAAGTGGAAGTGGAAAAATGAATACCGCCGGAAACTGGATGAGGAATGGGCCCGGAAGCGGGTGCCCCTGGAACACATTTCACTGGAAGGAATCAAAAGATTGGTTAAAAACGACACCGGGAAGTTGCGGGTCATCAATTTCTGGGCCACCTGGTGCGGCCCCTGCATTGCCGAATTTTCAGGATTAGTGGAGACCTTCAGGATGTACCAGGGCCGTGATTTCGAACTGGTAACCGTAAGCCTGGATAAAGCCACCCTGGAATCAAGAGTAAAAGATTTTCTCACGGCCAAACAGGCAGCGTTCACGGCCAATTACCTCTTCTCCGGTGAAGACAAATATGCGTTGATTGATGCGGTCGATCCCCAATGGCAGGGGAACATACCCTACACCCTCATTGTGGAACCCGGCGGAAAGATCATTCATCGTTTTCCCGGTGGTCTGAAAATGACCGACTTGCGTTATAAAATTGTGGACCATCCCCTGATCGGGAGGTATTTCTGAAGTTCTCCAACCCGAAGGCTATTCAGGCAGCAATAAATTCAAATATCAATTTCTTACTTCCATGATGCCAGCATTGATTATTTCCTGGGCAGCCCAAATGGTGCCGGGCCCGATACCGCGGGAAAGGCCGCGTCTTTAACGGGGCAGTTCCTGGCACCGGGTTCCTTCGGGGTAGTATTACATTCTGTGTTGGGTATCGTTTAGTGATGTACATTTGACGCCAAAAAACCAAAATATCTTCCTTATTATGAAACGTATTCTTTCTTTCCTGATTCTGGCCATGGCACTTGCATCGGGCCGGGCAGCTGTTGTTGATACCATCCAGGTTTACAGTGAGTCGATGCAAAAAAATATTAAAGCGATAGTTGTTACTCCCGATAACTATTCGTCGTCTGGTGAATTGCCTGTTGTGTATCTTTTACATGGCTATAGTGGCAATCACCTCGACTGGGTTAGCAAAGCCAAAGGTGTTGAGAAATCAGCCGACATTTATAACCTCATCATTGTTTGTCCTGACGGCGGCTACGGTAGCTGGTACTGGGACAGCCCTGTCGATCCGAAGTCGCAGTATGAAACTTTTGTTTCGTCAGAATTGATTCAAGCCATCGATTCGAAATACAAAACCATTAAAAATCGTAAAGGACGTGGTATTACCGGCCTGAGCATGGGCGGACATGGCGGACTTTACCTCGGAATCAGGCACCAGGATATGTTTGGTGCTGCCGGAAGCATGAGTGGCGGCGTAGATATTCGCCCCTTCCCCAGTAACTGGGAAATAGCTCAACGCCTTGGAACCTATTCAGAGCAACCCGAACGCTGGGAAAAAAATACAGTGATTAACCAGCTTCACCTGCTTACGCCAAACTCCCTGGCTCTGGTTATCGACTGCGGAACTGATGATTTCTTTTTCGAGGTAAACGAAAACCTCCACCAGCAGTTGTTGTACCGCAACATTCCGCACGACTACATTACCCGTCCGGGTGGACACACCTGGCCATATTGGACCAACGCTGTTAAATACCAGATGCTGTTTATGAGCAATTACTTCAACAGTGCGAAGTAGCTTCTGACATCGTCTGTTTTTTCTGACCAAATAAAACCTGAACCAAGCCCATAATGAAATTGAAACTCCCTGCTGCTCTGCGGCAAGGAAATGAATTCCGTAGAGGACTTCTCTATTGTCTCGCTCGCTAACCTTACGGCAGAGCCGACGTGGAAACGAATCCCGTGAACCGGGATGAGTTCGGCAGGTTCCAGCACCGGATCAGCCATCAGCAGAGACCAGGCATTAATACTTACCTGGCACAAAGAACAGATGTAGTCAATGCGCTCGACGGAAAGTATAACAGGTGTTCAATGATATATAGTTTTGGATCAGGGGGAAATAGTAAAAATCAAATTTTTGCCTAGCTTTGGGCAAAGAACGGGCAAACCGGGGATTCCTTATTAAACAAACAAAAAAATGAAAAGAATGAATTTCAGGCAAAAAATGAGGCCTGCTGCAATTGTTGTCATAACAGCTTTTTGCATGCTTCCGTTAAAGGGTGCTGGCCAAAAATCAGAAACAGAAAAGAACATTGACAATATCCGCAAGGGAGAAATAATCATAAAAGCCAGGCCTAAGGCCAAAGTGCAAGTGGAGCAGACAGCCCACGAATTCTGGTTTGGATGCGCCATTCCCAACAGTCTGGCTGACGGTATGATGCGGGAAACTGACAAAAAACAATTCCAGGAAAAATTCCTTCAGAATTTTAATTCGGCAGTAACCGAAAATGCCGTGAAATGGGGAACTATGGAACGCCAGAAAGGAGCAATCGATTATTCCGTGATTGATGGCATCCTGAACTGGACGGAGGAGAACAACATTCCGCTTCGGGGACACAATCTGTTTTGGGGAATTCCGAAGTTTATCCAACCGTGGGTGAAAGAACTGACTGACGACGAACTCGAACTTGCGATCAGGAATCGTGCAGAGACTTTGACGGCCCGTTACAAAGGCCGGTTTGCCGAGTACGACCTGAACAATGAAATGGTGCACGGGAATTACTATGAGGAACGTTTGGGCCCTGATATTACCAAAAAAATGGCGGAATGGTCAATAAATGGCGATCCTGAAATAAAACTGTGGCTCAATGATTACGACATTCTGACCGGCAATAAACTCCCGGAATACATGGCTCAAATCCGTTCTCTGCTGAAGCAGAAAGTGCCCGTTGCCGGCATTGGCGTTCAAGGCCATTTGCATGCCGAGACCTTTGACCGCCATCAGCTTAAAAATGCGCTCGATTCGCTGGCACAGTTCAATCTGCCCATCAGAGTCACCGAATTCAATATCCCGGGACAGAGATCGAAACATTACCAGGAGCGGATATTTACACTTACCGATGAAGAGGAACTTCAAAAAGCAACGGAGCTGGTTGACTACTACACAATTTGTTTTGCCCATCCGGCAGTGGATGGAATAATCATGTGGGGCTTTTGGGAGGGGGCCAACTGGATTCCGGTTTCATCCTTGTATAAACGTGATTGGTCGCCCACTCCGGCAGCTGAAGCCTACAGAAACCTGATATTTAAGGAGTGGTGGACCAACGCAGAAACAAAAACCAACCGTAAGGGGGAACTTTCTGTCCGGGCATTTTTTGGAAAATATAAAATCACGGTTGACGGAAAAATGAAAGAAATTGATTTGCCGAAAGAAAAAGGAAAGGTAATTGTCGAATTTTAAGAGATTCACGATTACATATAAATACCCCAACGAAACATATGATACGGTAAAATTTAAAGTTTAATGTAATGTTAAACTCACATCGAGCGTCCAAACATTATAATACATGATATTTATTATATCAACTTTTAATAATTTGTCTGTATCTTTGCCACAGTGTAAATAAAAAAATTCGTGTACAATGAAACTTGAATTAACAAAAGAACAGATTGAGCAACTTACCAAAGTTGAGGTTGAAAAACTGAATGCTACTTATGCAATCAAAAAAGAAAAATTGGAGTTAAAATTCAAAGCCGCCTTAGCTAAACTTGAAGAATCAAAAAAGGCTGATATTGAAAAACTAAAAGGAAAATTCAAATTCATTGAATATTCCGGAAAGGTTGGTAAAGTGGCCGTTCCTGAAAGAAAAAAAAGGGTGAAATTGGATCCCGTGAAAATACAAGAAATGGTTGAGCAAAAGAAATCGGTGAAGGAAATGGCTGAGGAATTGAATTCAACCGAGGCTTCAATCCGTGCCAAACTTGGCAGGATGGGAATCAAAATGAGATAATAGGAGGAATTCACTTTTCATGAGGTTATAGGAGGGAATTCACTTTTCATGAGATTGTAGGAATTACCAAAGACCTGCCAGCGTCTGTGTTCACACCGCCAATGAGGTGATTTTTAAGTTACACCGGACCGAAGATTTTCAGGCCGGCATGTATTTTATTTTTGCAAATCAGTGGCTGCCAGGTGAGGTGGAGGTGTTGAGCCTGCATCTTAACCGGCGGGAGTACAGCGGGTAACGTCCACAAGCGTGGTTCCCGGGGGGTAATCATTTGACATATGAGGTTCTGTTGCAGGGCACCCGGATGCCGGGCAGCCAGAACAAACTGACGGAGGGGAGCCTGCGGCAATGGCATTCTCTGCATTTATGATGATGAAAGCATCCCTGTCTTTGCCTGTAAATTGCTGAAGAGAAGGAAACGACGACAACTTTGCGGGGTATTGTCAGAGGAATATCCCGACGAAGCCGGCAGCCGGAACCTGGTTCCGGTTATTGATGGTTTTTTTCCCGTCGGCAAAGCCGGTGACCACGCATTCGGTAAAGCAGCCGCAGTTGCCTTGGGTATCGGGTTCATAACCCCGGCACACCCGCAGCACGTCGGGTGAGATCTCGTCGATCAGAACGATCCTGCCGTCGCCGTGTTTCAGCCGGCCCAGCTCAAACTTGCCGTCAATGACGTGCAGTCCCTTCGAGGCAAACTCGGCAGTTACGATGGCGGCGATTTCCTTCACCAGTTCCACGCTTCCGCGGATCTCCTCCCGCGTCATGGCGCCGGTCTCCTCCAGTGCTTCCAGGGTGATGAGGGTGTCGCTATCTCCTTTGGTCCAGACTTCCACCAGGGTGTGGAGGTTCCGGCAGGGCCGCACAAAGGGATACCTGCGCCAGAAACTGCCGGTGGCCTGGTTGCGCCAGGTGAATTCGAGGTTCTGCAGCGGCGCCGACCCCGGAAAGGGGGGCGGCTCCACCGCCATGCCCAGCGGCAGGGCCGGCTCCACCACCATCTCGTTGTCCCCAATGGTGTCTATGTAATGGGTGGGAATGCCCCTGCCCAGCAGCAGTCTGAAAAAATGGGTGGCAAAGCGGCAGGCGATGGCTCCTTTTCCGGGGATGCTGCCCACCACACTATCGCGGCCGGGGTCAAAGACCACCTTCCCTTTATCGATATAGCCCGTGGCCTTGTCGGTGAATACTAAACGGTATTTGCCCGCCATGGGGCCTTCGGTGATCAGATACACATCTTTCGATTTTCCGCGGTAAACCAGGTTTTCGTCAGCCATAGAAGTGATTTTTTAGTGATCGGATTGAGGGAATAAAGATAAAGAAGGGAAATAATTTTCCAAACAAAATTAAAACTCCCCGCCACAGGGCAGCGGGGAGTTTCAACTCACGGTGCAATTACCGGCGGCTTATGTCATAGACAAAGATTTTATCGGCATGGCGTACATAGAGCCGTTTATCACATACAACGGGATGCGCCCAGTACATTCCGGTTCCTCCGGAGGGTAATCTGAATTCTCCGGCGACCTCGAATTTGTCAGGTGTTGCCATCACCAAACGCATAGTACCTCTCTGTTCAAGGGTATATAGCATTCCATCGGCAAAAGTCAGGCATCCTTCATCATTGGTTTCTCTCCATTTCTGTTCGCCGGTCATGAAATCGAGACAATACCATCCCCGTGACCTGCTTCCGGAGCCGTAAACAAAACCGTCATGAAAGATTACTCCTCCATGGTGGTTATCCATGAGCTTTGATTCCCAGACTTTTTCCACCTTTATCTCCTTTTCCGGCTTACTCAGCCTGACGAGCATGCTGCCCAAACCATAACCGCTCGAAATAAAAATATGACCGTTATGAAAAACAGCATCAGTTATATTACATTCCTGCTGGTTGATCACATCGGTTTTCCACAGCAACCGGCCGGTTTGGCTATCGACACCATAATAACATATTGCACTGGCTCCTAATACCTGCCGGTAGCCGTTATAATCAATCATTACCGGCGATGTATAACTCTCTACCCCCGGTATAACGGTATTGGCCCAAATCTGCTCTCCGGTCCTTTTGTCAAGGCACACCTGGTGCCCTCTTTTACCGACAGGTCTTACATAAAGATGATTACCGTCAATCATGACCGATTCAGCATAACCATATTCTGTGGGATTCGCTTCATACAGCTGCGGCAGATCCGCCTGCCAGATTATCCTTCCGGTTTTAGCTTCAAAAGCTGAGAGCAAACCCATCTCTCCCAGGAAATAAATGATCCCGTTATCGTAGGTCGGCGTACTCCTGGGTCCGGTATATGAGCGTGCCCATGGGGCTGAAGTTGTCCACTTATTGCCTGCAGGTTTTTTCCAAACCAGTTTACCGCTGAGATCAAATGTAAAAACATAAGGCTGGTTATTTTCTGTTCCGGCGGTAAAAAGAAGCCCATCGGCGATTGAAACGGAGCTGTAACCCTCACCAAGCCCCTCAATGGTCAAAATAAGCGGAGGCCCGCTCTCGGGCCATGTCTGAGCCAATCCTGTTTCGGCCGATTTGTTCAAGCGGTCGGGCCCATGAAAACACGGCCACTCATATTTCCCCCTGGCTGACGCAGTGAAGACTGAATAAGCAAGTAATACATGAAAAATGGTCGCTGAGATCATGCTGGTCCTGTTCATAGTGATCACATTTTTATAAACCGTTCTTTAAACTTGTTTTGTCCGATAATAATTAGGTTCGTTACTTGCAAAGGACAATATTCTTTAATGAGATTAAAGGAAATGGATTTTATCATTGAATCAAAGTTTTGATTCGACAAAATACCTAAAAAGACAAATCTATCAATTCCAAATAAATATGTATTACTGAGACAGGAATTTATTTAATCATTATTAAAGCCACATATACAGGTGTCTGCGGAATTGATTTTTTTCAGCCAAATTCTTTATTTTTGACTTTGATATTTTATACCTATTCCAGGAGATTAACATAAACAAACTTAATCTAATGAAAAAGATCATCCTGTTTTTTACCTTTTCGGTGCTGACGGTCTATGGGCTCTTTGCCCAGTCGGGACAAGCCTCGAACAACTTCAATGTTGTTGATTCAGTGCGTCCATCGCCCTACAACCTCTACGGCAATCAATTCCCCAGGATTGAAGCCGACAGAAGGGTAACCTTTAAATTCTATGCTCCGAATGCACAGAAAGTACAGGTCTCTATTGTTAACGTTCCATATGACATGACCAAAGAAGAGAATGGAGTATGGACTTACACCAGCGAGCCCCAGGACCTGGGTTATCACAATTACTGGATGGTAGTTGACGGTGCTGTAGTGGTTGATCCGGCCACAAATGGTTTTATCGGATACAGCCACCTGTGTAATGGTTTTGAAATCCCTGATCCTGACGGTGGGTTTTATGCATTGAAAGATGTTCCGCATGGTAATGTGCTTCTTAAGAATTACTATTCAACGGTTGCCAATTCGTGGCGTCAGATCTTTGTATACACTCCGCCCGATTATGAACAGAATATCCAAAAACGCTATCCTGTACTTTACCTTCAGCATGGTGGGGGTGAAGATCAGAGAGTATGGATCGAGATGGGAAGGACCAACCTGATCCTCGACAACCTCATTGCCGAGGGTAAGATCACTCCCTTCATTGTTGTTATGGAGACAAGTGCGGTCACACAACGTAGTATTGTCCCCGGTCCTCCTGCACCCCGTCCGACGATACCTGGTGCAGCTGGTACTCCCGGTGCTCCTGCCGGTGGTTCCCGCCCGGGTGGAATGTTTGGCATGAGCGGCCCCGGTGGCGGAATCTATGGACAGCTTATGACCACAGACCTGATTCCCTGGGTCGACAAGACATTCCGTACACTTTCCGATCAGAAGAACCGTGCTATGGCAGGCCTCTCCATGGGAGCAATGCAGACAAGAACGGTTACCCTGGCCAACCTTGACAAATTCTCATATATCGGAATGTTCAGCGGCGGAACCATCGCTCCTGCCGACATTACGGACAAGTCGAAAGTCAGGCTCATATTCATGAGCTATGGCAGCCGTGAAAGAGGATCGGAGAGCGTTAAAGCTGCTGCCGACGCCCTTAACGAGGCGGGAATTAAGAGTGTATCCTACGTTTCACCCCTCACCGCGCACGAATTTCAATCATGGAGGCGCAGCTTGAAGGAATTTGCACTTTTGTTGTTTAAAGACTGAAAGCCGCCGGATTCAATGCAGTAACTTACATCTCAGAGGGCACACGTCATGAGTTCCTGACATGGCGAAGAAACCTCTGCCAGATGGCACAACTGTTATTCAAATAAACCGCTCTATAATTTGTTTTAATGAGATACTACACCTTTTTACTAGGCCTTTTTCTTGCAGTCGGGGCAACAAATGCACAAAATACCGGTGAAGGTGTTCCTGCATCAACAAATGTTTCCAATGCTATATATCCCAGGTTACTTCCTGACAACCGTGTTGTCTTTCAGGTTAATGCTCCTGGTGCGGATAACGTTCAGGTAGATCTGGGCAAAAAATATGACCTTGTAAAAAATGAGGCGGGAGTATGGAAGGTCATCACTGATCCGCAGGTGCCCGGATTCCATTATTATTCTCTTATCATTGACGGTGTCGTAGTTGCAGATCCTGCAAGTGAATCATTTTATGGCATGGGCAGGATGGCAAGCGGGATCGAGATTCCAGAAGAGGGTTTGGATATTTATGAGACAAAAGATGTTCCTCACGGGGACATCAGGAACAGGACCTATTTCTCGAAGACCACAGGAACCTGGAGAAGACTTAATATATATGTTCCGCCAGGGTATGATAAGTCAGAGAAAAGCCGGTATCCGGTCCTTTATATCCAGCACGGCGGCGGTGAAGATGAAAGAGGGTGGGTTGTCCAGGGGAAAACGGATATTATCCTTGATAACCTAATTGCCGGAGGAAAAGCAAAACCAATGCTTGTAGTAATTTCCAACGGAAATGTGTCAAGGCAGGGAATGAGGGCAGGAGGTTATAATGATGAGACCATGGCTGTTTTCAGGGAAGAGCTTTTCGATAACATTATTCCGTTCATCGAAAGCAACTACAGGGTAAAAACCGGCGCCGCAAACAGGGCTATTGCAGGATTATCAATGGGTGGAGGACAGGCGTTTTATACAGGTCTTCGCAATACTGGTATGTTTGCTAATGTCGGGGTGTTCAGCACAGGTCTCTTCGGCGGAATTGCCAGGCAACCAGGTACGGAATTTGATCCGGAAACAGTAATCCCGGGCATACTGACAAATCCGGAATCATTCAACAATAAACTCAAGGTGTTCTATATCTCTGTCGGGGAACAGGATCCAAGAATTGAACCGACCAGGAAACTGGTGCAGAGATTCAGGGATAAAGGACTGAATGTTGAATTCGCATCATTCCCGGGAGGCCACGAATGGCAGGTTTGGAGGAAATCCCTCAACGATTTTGCACAAAAACTGTTTAAATGAGATGGACTGTCATTGGGTTTATGTATGTCTGTATTGATAATTACAGGATGCACGGGCCCGGACTTAAAGATTACGGGAATTGATTTTACTGGTGAAAAGGATCCTTCTCTTATCAGGGGTTTCAATTACACTCCGGCTAACGTTGCTTCTCCAAGCCACCATGTTGATTGCTGAATCAATTACGACTCAGCAACCATTTTAATTTGATATAGACCTGGCCAAAGCCTCAACCAGAACCAGGTTCGTGTTTTTGTATCTAATATTGTATATACCGATAAAAGAGATTATGAACCATTCCTTTTAATACAAAACAAAATTAATCAAAATGAAACCATTTTCAATAATCTGCGCCATCATGCTGACGGCATCATTTTCCATAACGGCACAGGAACAAATTAACCTTTACCAGGGGAATATCCCGAATTCAAAAAAATCAGGTATTACAGAAACTTCCGGTGGCTTTATCAGAGGTGTTACCATCCCGAAACTTGAAATCTATCTTCCTGAAAAAGAAAAAGCCAATGGCTGTGCGATTATTGTAATCCCTGGTGGTGGTTACAGCGGTTTGACCTACCAATTCGAAGGAGTAAGACCAGCCAGAGAACTGGCAAATAACGGGATTGCTGCATTTGTGCTGAAATACAGGCTTCCTCATGATTCAACCATGATCGATAAAAAAATTGGCCCTTTGCAGGATGCACAACAGGCTCTGAAACTAATTCGTGAAAATGCTTCAAAATGGGGGATCGATCCTGCCCGTATCGGACTAATGGGGTCATCTGCAGGAGGACATCTTGCATCCATTGTTGCAACACGCTTTGAAGAAGCCCTTATTGATAACAAGGAAGGCACAAGCCTCAGACCTGACTTCATGATCCTGATCTACCCTGTTACAAGCATGCAGGACAATCTAACTCATATGGATTCCAGGAAAGCCCTCCTGGGTGATAATCCTTCCAAAGACCTTATTGATAAATTTTCAAGTGAAATACAGGTAACTGAAAAGACACCTCCTGCATACATATCCCATTCAGGTGATGACAGGCTTGTTGATGTTGACAACAGTATTGTTTTCTATGAAAGCATGAGGCATAAGAAGGCTCCGGCAGAAATGCACCTTTATCCCAGGGGAGGCCATGGTTTTTATTTTGGAAGACCGACAGATGAATGGATCTCTCCCTTGTTGCTCTGGTTGAAAAACTCCAAGTTCATCTCAAAATAAAAAAAGATAAGAAAGTTCAAGGCTAACATAATTATGCTTATAAAATCAGTTCTTCGACCGCTTCTTGCCGGTGCAGCAATTCTAATGAGCGTACCGGCATACAGCCAGCCTTCCGGAGGCTTTGGCAGATCTCCCCAGGTCAATCCGGATAATACCGTGGTCTTTCGATTCAGAGCCCCGAATGCGCAGGATGTCAGACTCAGTGTGCAATCTGAAAAAGCGCCTGTCCGGATGGAAAAGGATGCCAGAGGCTCCTGGAGCGCAACGATTGGTCCTGTCAAACCAGACATCTATCCGTATAGTTTTATTGTTGATGGTGTCCAGGTTATGGATCCGGGTAACAGGTACTATTTTCCGAATGAACGATTCAAAGGCAGTCTTCTTGATGTACGCGGCGATTCTTCCCTGATACATTCAATGAGAGATGTTCCGCACGGAACAGTAACCTATGAATTCTACCCGTCGGCTGAAGGAACAACCGGAACAGTGCTTGTATACACCCCGCCTGAATACGATAAAAGCCCTAAGCAGAAGTACCCGGTGTTTTATCTGATAGGCGGAACAACGGATACCGAAGAGACATGGTTTAAAGTAGGGAAGGCTGATCTTATTCTGGATAACCTTATCGCCGAAGGAAAAGCAAAGCCCATGATCATTGTAATGCCTTATGGCAATATTGAAGCCAGGGTTGCTGAACAAAAGGGAGGGCTTAAACCTGCTGATCCCGCAGACAGGGAAAGCGAAGAGGCTCTTGCGAGGTCAAAGACCTTCGAAAGGGACCTGGTTGATAATCTGATTCCATATATCGAAAAGAATTACAGGGTTATTGCCAACAGTAAAAACCGGGCCATAGGCGGCTTCTCACGCGGCGGAGGGCAGACTCTCCGAACCGGTTTCGGAAATTTGGATAAGTTTGCCTGGATATGCTGCTACAGCGCATACCTGTCAAACACAGAACTGGAACGTGATTTCAAAGGGGTTGTTGAAAACCCGAAGCGTACCAATAAGAAACTAAAATTATTATGGGTCAGCGTGGGTGATGAGGACTTCCTTTATAGACAGACAACCGGGTTCATTGATTATCTCAAGGAAAAGAAGATCAATCATAAGACTCTCATATCAACAGGTGGTCATACTTGGATGAATACCAAACTATACCTTGCAAGCACAGCGCCTTTGCTTTTTAAATAAAAATCTGATCTTATATTATTACAGATGAGAAAGATACTGTTAACATTAATAATACTTGTCTCTTCCGTCGCCTTCCTGTCCGCTCAGAGACCTTCCGTCATATCGCCCGAAGTACATCCCGACAATAGCGTTACCTTCAGGTTTTATGCCAGGAACGCCAAAAGTGTTTCCCTTGACACTGAAATACTGCCGGCACCCGTTAAAATGACCAAAGATGATTCAGGAGTATGGAGTATTACAATTCCTCCTGCAAAACCCGATATCTATCCTTACAGTTTCTGGGTCGACAGCATGGAGGTTAATGATCCCAACAACACCTATCTTTTTCCCAACGAAGGCTTCAAACACAGTCTTGTTGATATCAAAGGAGATAAGCCTCTTGTGCATTCCCTCCAGAACGTTCCTCACGGAAAAGTAAGTTACCGCACCTATACTACAGCCCAGGGGATAGCAGGCACGCTGGTAATCTATACTCCTCCGGGGTTTGATGCCAAGGGTACAACTAGGTACCCTGTGCTTTACCTTATTCACGGAGGATCAGATACTGAAGAGACCTGGACAAAAGTTGGAAAAGCCAATCTTATTGCCGATAACCTGATAGCCCAGGGAAAGGTTAAACCAATGATCATTGTAATGCCGTATGCCAACACAGGGCTGATGATGCAAAAAGCATTCGGAAACGATATGATTAATAACATTATACCGTTTATTGAAGCTAATTACCCGGTACTTACTGATAGAAACAACAGGGCTATGGCAGGCTTTTCAGTCGGTGGCGGCGCTACCCTGAATATAGGTCTGATGAACCTTGACAAGTTTGCATATGTCTGTGCTTATGCACCTTATACCCAAACCCCGGAATTCAATGCTAATTTCGGGAAATGGGATCCCGATGTGGAGAATTATAACAAACAGCTTAAACTTTTCACTATTTATACTGGTGAAAGTGATCAATACAGGCAGATCATTGATCGTACCATAGCAATTTACGAGGACAAAAAATTCAATCTCGAGACTATGTTCGTACCAGGTGGACATACCTGGATGAATTGCAGGCTCTTCCTGGCAACTACCCTGCCTCAGTTATTCAAATAAGTGAGTTTATAAGGATCAACCAAGTAATTACCATGGACCCACAAACCAGTTACGCCGATGCTGAACAGATGCGCCGGCTACTCATTGATCAGCTGTCCAGCCAGATTAAAACGATCGACGGACATACCGGTATTCCTTTTTTCATGTCAACACAGGATACTGCTCTTCATCAATGGAACTGGACAATGACAGCGATGGGATTTATCGGAAAGAACTTTGAGGGAGCGGATTTATTATTGAGGGAGGCAGGACGCGACAAGACAGAACGCGGCCAAAAGATGCATAAGCAGGGTTCTGAGATTATCATGTCCATGATAAAGGCTCTGAATACTATACCCCTTCAGACAACCGGGTACGACCTTGTAACAGGGAAACCATGGGATCATGAATGGCTTACTCCGTGGTTAAGAAATTCCACCGAAGACATGCGAACCCCGGCACAGGCCTATTAGCGCCAACGTGATCAGGGCCGGGATAATCCTGCATGAAAGAATCACTTATGGTTTGAATCCGGCACCGGGGATATTAACCAGAAACGGAGCAGAAAAAACTACTCCGGTTGATGAACAATCACGGTCATCCCGGGGGATACTCCAAGGAAGAAAACGGAATGCTGTAGAGTGTCAGGTGGCCGCCGGAGTGGGCTTCAGCTTCACGAACAGGGCATAGGCTATACCGGCCACAAGCAGCGCCAATCCCAGGATCAGCAACAGCGGAGACCTGCCTGCCAATGGTTTCAGCTCGTAAGTGAAGGTGGCGGCGCCGAACTCATCGGTATCCTCTTTGATGTTGGTTGCTTTCTTCGGAAAACGGATGGTGTTGTTCTGCTGGATGAGCTGTCCTCCATCGTTCATGGAGGTGGTCACCAGGTAGGATTGATCATCCAATTTGGAAAAACCGGGATTTTTTATGCCTACCTCGGCCAACCATTTGTTATTGCCCTGGTAGCGTGCCACCCCCTTGGCCTTAAAGGTGACCTTGAAGGTTCTTTCCATTTTATCGTCCTCGTAATCGAAATCGTAGAGGTAGAATTGATTCATGGAGCGGGAGAGGTCCCGTTTAAATATGGAAATGTTCTTACCTCCATAGGTGTTTTCCCAGTATTGCCATTGCGTGGCTGTCAGTTTGGCGCTTACCTGGATCATGGCGTTGCCCAGTGAATCGATCCTGAAGTCTATGTTTTGCTTCAGGCTTTCGTTGCCCTGTCCACGGACGCAGGTCAATATGAACAGGAGCAGGAGGGTTACCGTATATCTCTTCATATGTTAAAATATTTCGTTGTTAATTGTCAATCCGGAATGCCGATGAAGTAACCCGGGGGTTGGTCCTACCGGTTGTCCTTCATCATGGCTGCCAGGTCAGCGGATGGTTGAAACAATCTGGTTGATGGTTCCCTGCATCTGGCCATAATAACCGGCAGGGGCGCCGACGGTGACCCCCACCACATTTCCGCCGGAGGGTTTGAAATAGCCCACCCACCGGAAGAGGTTTCCCGCGGAGGAGGTCTGTCCGGAATAGCGGACGAAGTTGCCCGATGAACCGTTGTTCTGGTACTGGATGTTCGCCCCGAAGTTGTAATAGGCCTGGACCAGGTAGTTCATGGCCTGGTCGGGGTTAGAGGTGCCGGTGACGCGATAGACACTGATGCTGGAACTTCCGTCGGAAGCTTCGAGTTGGCTCACCAGGGCGGGGAATCCCGGCGCCGGATTGTCCATCCGCATGAAATGGGAGGGGTACCGGAAGCTTACGATGCCGCCATAGGAAAGCATGTCGCCTGCATCTCCGCCATCGTAATTGCCTCCTCCCCCCTGGTTGGAGTGGGCCATTTCGTTGCGGGCATAATTGGTTGTTCGGGGAACACCGGGGGCGATTTTTTTAGCCCCGTCACCTCCCCAGGAGGCCACAATCTGATCGACTTTCTGCCGGAGAAAAGAATCATCCTTCAGCTCCATGGGATTCACACCGGTGCTGTTCAACTCATGGACGTCGAGGTACATGAACCGGGAATCCCCCTCCTGCAATTTTTGTATAAACTCCTTCAGCTCTTCCATTCCTTTTTCTAATGCCTTTTCTGCCGTCATGATGTTGCCCAGGCCTTCTCCTCCGATTCCCGTGGCTTCGATGGCATAGTAAGAATTATTGACCTTGATGCCAGGATAGGCATGTCCGGGAATGAAAAAAATCATCGGTTCGAGCCCCGCACAGGAAAGCACGCTGGCATAGAGGGTGGATAGCTCGATGCAAAGTCCCGTATTGCCCGTCACCACTTCCCGGGGCAACCGGATGTGCTGGATCAGGGAACTCACATCCCCAACGTTCAGCGGGATCCCCTTGGTGCCGCTGTAGACCATTCCCGCCTGACGCGTCGACTCGTATACGGCCATCAGAAAGCGGAGCGCCTCCTCAGTCGTCTTAACCACCGCTGCAGCTTCTCCCTTCAGCACCTTTTGCTGGATCTGCTGGGTGTAGTATTTAATGATGGGATCCTCCGGCGTAATAAAACAGGGCACCAGGGCAATGTTTTCGAACATGTCTGGATAGGTGAGAATCTCGTTGGCCGGCATGCTGCTGTATACGATGTCGTTGCGCCCTCGCATCTCAAACCCGAAACTCTTGTCAAACACATCGCTCCCCTTGCCGGTTTCATATTCGATGCGGATGTTGCCCTTTTCTTTCGAGGTGCTCGTCTTCTCCACTATGGAGGGGTCGAAACGGGGATAAACCGTCAGTACGGCACTCTGCCCCGGCACCAGGCACCGGATCTTGTCGATCTCGGTCCAGTTGATGTACCCCGGAACTTCGTACGATACCTTCAGGTTCTTAAGCTCCCCTCCCCCTTCGTTGGTAAGAATCAATTTGCACAGGTAAAACCGGCCTTCGAGCGCCTCTTCGTTGGCATAGACCTTATAGGCTGCCGGCATGATGTAACTGGTTGGCTGGATTTGCACGTCGAGATTGCCGCTTCCTCCCCCTGCCACAAGGAAATGTAGCAAAACAAGGATAATCCCGGCAATCGAAAGCACTAGCGGTAGCAAATACTTCTTCATGCTGATTGATTTAGTAAGTGAATTGTTTGTATGCTAAACAAATTTAGTGAAGTTCGCTTTAATTATTGTAAAAAATCGGATGAAAATTTCAGATTTCTTTTCCTTACTCAACTCGCTAGTTTTCAACCATCAGACATGCTTTTGCATTTACATACCCCTTGCCATCTGACACCGGAAGTAATCCTTTGAGGCTCTTTATTGCAGAATAGCTGATTCTGACGGTTGACTTCTTCGTAAAGGGTATGACTAGGATTTTATTATCTTGCCGCTAATTAAAACTAACCATATGAAACCCAGGATTATTTTCAGTTTTTTGCCTGCATGGTTATTTTTTCTTATGATGGCTTCCTGTTCAAATCCCTGTAGTTCCGATAACGGTCAGAGTCCGGAGGTCGGTAAGGCAGCCCGCTACTGCAACCCGCTGCCAATGGCAATCGGGCCGGGGGGCAATGCTTCAGGTGATGTTACGGTCATTAAGGAGGACGGCAAATACTACATGTTCTGCACTGGAGGAGGAGCCTGGATATCGGAAGACATGCTTAACTGGACCTTCCAGCGGGTGGAGAGGGTTCCCGTAGCTCCGGATGTTGTTAAATACAACGGCAGCTTTTACATGTGCGGGAATGACGGCCCCCTGTTTAAAGCCGACAATCCCCTTGGTCCCTATGAGAGCATCGGGGAATGGAAGAACACCCCTGATGTTGCAGGAGGCTGGAACGGAGCCTTCGACATGGAGATCTTCATCGACGACGATAACACTCCGTATCTTTTTTATGCCGGCCGCGGTGTCAGCGGTATATTTGCAGTGCAACTCGATCCTGAAGACCTTACCAGATTCGCAGGGCCCGTGAAGCACCTCTTTGCCTTCAACAGCGATCATGTCTGGGAACGTTACGGCGAAATGAATGAGTATACTGATGTCTCGTGGGTCGAAGGACCATGGGTGCATAAACACAAGGACACATATTACCTGCAGTATTCTGCTTCAGGCACACAATGGAAAACCTATGCCAGTGGCTATTATACATCAAAATCGGTGATGGGGCCTTATACCTATGCCCCCAATAACCCTCTGCTGCGGAAGACCGACGGGTTTGTAACCGGTCCTGCCCACGGATGCATTGTCGAGGGTCCCGACGGGCATCTCTGGCAGTTCTATACCATAGTGCTGTCGAATCCTCCCGGAGGAAGGCGGATAGGGATGGACCGTGTTATTATTGACAGAAAAGGGAACCTATCGGTTGCGGTAACCGAAACACCCCAGTGGGCTCCGGGGGTTATCTCCGACCCGAAAAGGGGCAACAGCGGATCTCTCCCTGTTACCATAAACAAGTTGATGCGCAATCTGAACAATCCCTCCGTGCTTCGCACTCCCGGTCTTGTGCTTGCGCATCAACGGCTCGAGTGTAACCCGTTGGTCGTTCTTTCCGTATTTCAAACAGTTTAGAGTTTTTAAAAATAATTGACTGCGCATAACACGGTGTTATACCGAACGACCAGCGGGCGATGCCGGCTCCAGCTTTCCGGCTTTGCTTTCGCAAATCCCCGCTGTTCGCTCGGCATACACCCGAGCCGATAAATACAATGAACGCTCTTTCAAGCTTCTCATCCCAGCAACCGGGAAGAATTGCCGCTTATGCTGCAGATAACCTGAGCGGAACATGGTGGGAACCTGAACCGGCTGACACGCTCCCGACCCTTACTATAGAACTTTCCCCTGCAACCCGGTTCGATGTAGTTCAGCTTTTCACTATTGATGGCCTCAGGCTAATGTTTACGGGCGGGCGGCGGTCCTTCGGCAGACAACCTGCAGCGCAGGTCACAGCACCTGTGCCCGGAAACAAACCTGTTACCGATGCTTTTCAGTACAGGATAGAGGTATCTATGGACGGCCAGAGCTTCACCACAGTGCTCGATCAGACTGATAACAAGATACAGCGAAATACTATTTTCGAGGAGATAACCCCGGTGGAATGCCGCTTTGTAAGGCTGTCGCTCACAAACTGGCCGCGGACCAACCCGCTCGGAATTATTGAGTTCACCATTTTTGGCAAAGCATCAGGATCATTACCTGCTGCCCAGCCTATCCCGGTGACAAACTGATAAATTAACAACTATTTCAATATCTCTTCATCCCAGAGAAAATCACCCACTGCCATTAAACTTAGCTATCTGAAATTCTCAGGGATCCCGTTAGAAATACCTTTTTTAGTCAGCTAAGTCCTTCAATATTTCCATCAATCAGGTCAATGCGTTTAGCCTGGGGATCGGAAGGAAGCCCGGGCATGCGCATGATCTTTCCGGCCAGGGCCACAATGAATTCCGCACCCTGGTTAATGACAAGGTCATTGACTTCAAGTGTAAAGTCCTTTGGCACACCAAAAGCCTTGGGATCAGCAGATAAGGAATATTGGGTTTTGGCAATACACACAGGCATCTTTTCCAGTCCGGTGCCGGATATTCTCTTCAGTTTTGTCAATGCCTTATCTCCGAATACGACATTTTTTGCACCATAAATATGTTGCGCGAGCTTTTCCGTTTTCTGTTCAATGCTGTCATTGTCATCATAGGTAAAACGCAATGCCGGAGAGGGATCATTTTCTGCAGCTTCCACCACGCACCTGGCCAGATCGGCAGCCCCTTCGCCCCCTTTTACGAACGCTTCATTGACTGAAAAACGTACACCGGCATCATTGCAAAATTGTCTGACAATATCAATTTCCCGGGAAGTGTCGGACAAATACTTATTAAATGAAATCACTATCGTTTGTCCGAAAGAAGAGATTATTTCGATGTGTTTCTTCAGATTTTCCAGTCCTTTCTGCAGGCCTTCGGGATTTTCCTGCATAATATTTTTATACGGAACACCGCCGTGCATTTTCAGTGCCTGTGCTGCTGCAACAATTACAGTGACTTTGGGTTGTAATCCGTTCTTCCTGCATTTGATATTGAAAAACTTTTCAGCTCCGAGGTCAGATCCGAATCCCGCTTCGGTAACGGTATAATCGCTGTAAGTCATTGCCATTTGAGTTGCCAGCACTGAATTACAGCCGTGTGCGATATTGCCAAACGGGCCGCCATGCACAAATGCAGGTGTATTTTCCGTGGTTTGCACAAGGTTGGGATTGAGTGCATCCTTCAGCAGTACCGTAATAGCTCCTGCAATGCCCAGATCTTTAACAGTTATCGGTTCATTGTCGTACGAATAGGCCAAAAGGATATTTTCGATCCTGCGTCGTAAGTCGTTCACATCCCGTGACAGGCAAAGGATAGCCATTAATTCCGATGCCGGTGTTATGTCAAAGCCTGATTCGGCAGGAATACCGTTCTCAAAACCATTCAATCCTGTTATGATAAACCGCAAATTTCTGTCGTTGACATCCAAAACCCGTTTCCAGAGAACTTCCTTAACAACCTTGTTACCGGTTCGGTTCCTGTATATATAATTGTCCAACAACGCTGAAATCATATTATGGGCAGAGGTGATGGCATGAAAGTCCCCTGTAAAATGCAGGTTGATCTTTTCCATCGGAAGTACCTGGGAAAAACCTCCTCCTGCAGCACCGCCCTTCATTCCGAAACATGGTCCCAGCGATGGTTCACGAATGGCAACAATAGCTTTCTTGCCGATTTTGTTCAATCCCAATGTCAGCCCGATGGAGGTAACCGTCTTGCCTATTCCTGCTTTTGTAGGTGTTATGGCAGTTACCAGGATGAGGTTGCTTTTTGCGACTTTTTCTATATCTATCAGACTGATGGGCGTTTTAGCCATATACCGTCCGTAATTTTCTACCGTTTCAGGCTGAATCCCAATGCTTTCTGCAATGTCTGCCACCTTGAGCAGCGTTGTTTCCCTTGCTATCTGAATATCTGATTTCATAATACTTAATGATTAATTCAAACAAGTTTTGTTGATGCACCCCAAATAATCACATTAATATTTTGCCACCATCTATAGGTTTTTGAATTGATAGCATACATCGTCAGCATGTTGAATATGGTATCTTTCTCCAGCTTTATCAGGATTTTTTTGATATTCCTTATCATCATTGATCTTAATCTGTGCAATGAAATAACAACTCATAATCAGAGGATAGCAAATTTGCACGCTGTCGGTAGCAATTAAAGCCAACGGCGGTAAGTATAGTTGCCGGTTTCGGATAATTCAATTTTCCTTGTATCATTTATAATTGCTGATTATTGAGCTAATATAAAGATAAATTACTTAAGGACAATCCGGGAAATATTGAAATGTGTATATTAATTGAAAAGTATACCACTTGATGAGTTGGAAATGCTTGAACGGGAGCTGTTATCCAGGGTGAAATTTGTTGTTATCGGCAAGAAAGTTGAAGGTATGATTTTTTATAGATTTTCACCCAGGATTTTTCTCTGAGGTTCTGAATGGCGAAATCCGTCCTGTTCGTCATTCAGTAAATCTTAATAACAGGGTTAGGGCAGCAAGAGCCTTCAAATTCATGTTTTATAACATAAACATAAACAAACCACTTAGTCAATACTATACTAAATTTATAATGGTAAAGCTAACACACACAATATGTGCAAAACCTTAATAATGAATGTTTAAACCTTTTAAATCAAAAAATAATGAAAAGATTTTGTTTCCCTGTCAAAATGGTTGCATTGCTGCTCGCTGGGTCTGTGGTTTTAGCAAGTTGCTCTAGCACAACAACAATCCAATCCTCCCCTACTGGAGCAAAGCTTTATTTAAATGGAGAACCGGTTGGTAAAACGCCTTACACACACACGGATACAAAAATTGTAGGCTCATCAACCTCTGTTAAATTGGAAAAAGAAGGATATGAACCTCTAACTGCTTCATTTTCCCGGAATGAAGAAGTTGATGTGGGCGCCATTATTGGTGGAATGTTCGTTTTGTTTCCTTTTTTATGGACTATGAAGTACAAACCTACACATACCTATGAATTAACACCTCTGGTCGGGACACAACAAGAACCTGCGGTAATAACTCCCAAAACAAACTCGCCTTTAATTTCAAAAGCTGTACAACTCAGGGAATTAAAAGGATTATTGGATGATAACGTTATTACTCATGCAGAATACGAAGCAGAGAAAAAGAAGATTCTTGAAGAGGATTAATAACATAAGTATATGGATCAAGGCCATTGAGCAGTAATTTATAATAATAAAATCATAAGAATTCAAGTATTTTAATCATCCTGGTTTCATTTAGCCTTCAGTTATTTGCTCAGGGAAACTTGTATGATTTACGTGGCAATTGGAATCACGATGGCAATGGCCATAAAACAAAGCTCATTGTAAAAGAACAGCAAGGCAACAAATCCTCAGGTACAATGCATGGAAACCCATTGATTAACGGTGTTATCAGCGGAAATAAAGTGACTTTTACGCGTGATATCCCCCAGCGACAGGATTATACTGGCACCATTACGGTTGATTCAGATGGAAATGTACGCATGAGCGGAACTTTTACTCCAGTGGGAAGCAACTCCCTATATAAATGGAACTCGGAAAAATTAAATAAGTGGGGTGTGTAAGCTGAACTCTGTCCGATTTCCTTCAAGGGTGTTGGTTGTATAAATCATTCTACGAATTTGATAGTGTTACAATTCGTGTGTCTCGCGATCATGGTTTCCCTTCAAAATCCCCCACTAGCTTAAGCAAAGCTGCTGCATGAAAAAAGGAGCTACAACTCTGTTAATTGTAACTCCTTGATATTCTTTCTTTTGTAGAGTGGGCCCAGCTGGGCTTGAACCAGCGACCCCCTGATTATGAGTCAGATGCTCTAACCTACTGAGCTATGGGCCCCAACGGAGCGCAAATTTAGGAAAATCCGGCGTATTGTCGCCTAAGATTCCAAAAAAAAAGTTTAGCCGTTAAACTCCGTGGCCAATGACCATCTATTGCTCCAAATCACTTATATTTGCTTTTAAAGCTGAAAATCTGAATTAAATATTTATTGTTTGAATGTTACAAAACCTGTGTACTGCTAAAATCTGACCTATGAAAACTAAAAACAACGCCACCCTGGTTACCATGCTTTTTGCCCTGGCGACCATACTGATGATCACCTCCTGTACCTCCAACTGGCCACAATTCAGAGGACCCGATGCCAATAACGTCGCCACTTCCGTCAATCTTCCCGAAAAATGGGCCAACGACACCAACGTGGTCTGGACGTATGAAATCACCGGACTGGGAAACTCCTCGCCCATCGTATGGGGCGACAAGGTCTTCTTCACTGCCGCATACTCGGCTACGGACAAGGAACCCCGAGAAATGGGAGCTCCTCCGGCCAGTCCGGCTCTTCCGCAGGGACAGCAAGCTCCACCTCAGGGACAGGCAACACCTGGCCAACCGACCCCCCCGCCAGCCCCAAGTCAAGCACAACCTCAAACGGCAGCCGGCAGTGTTTCGCCCCAAACGGTGTCAACACCCCCGCCTCCTCCCCCTGCAGCCGGCCAGGCCCCGGGTAACCGTCCTCCGGAAGACCTCAGCTACCTCGAAGAGACCTATACCTGGGAAGTGACCTGCCTCGACCTGAAGTCCGGCAGGGAACTGTGGAGAAAGATCGCATTCCAGGGCAAACCCCGGATAAAAAAACATGCCATCAACACTTATGCCAATGAAACTCCCGTCACCGACGGCAACAGAGTGTACGTTTACTTCGGGATGACCGGACTTGTCAGCTTCGACTTCAACGGTAATAAAATCTGGGAAAAAGATCTGGGAGCCTTCGAAACCCAAAACGGATGGGGAACCGGTTCCTCCCCCGTCCTCCATAAAGATAAACTGTTCGTCAAGGTAGATAATGACACTGCTTCCTTCCTGGTCGCCCTTGATGCAGCCTCCGGAAATGAAGTCTGGAAGGTAATGCGCGATGAAAAAACGACTTATTCCACCCCTATCATCTGGAAAAACAGCATCCGCACCGAATTGGTAACCACTGGTAAAACAGCCCGCTCCTATGATCCGGAAACCGGAGAACTTCTCTGGGAACTCCGGCTTGAAGGGGAAAGCAGCATTCCTTCACCGGTCGCCGATAAAGAGTTTATTTACCTGGGCAACACCTCCGGCCGTGAAAAGCCGGGATACTTCTTCGCCGTAAAAGCCGGCGGAGAAGGTGATATTACCCCTGCAGAGGGGGAAACCACCAGCAGCCATGTGGTGTGGAAAGTCGAAAATCCCGGACTTGGCAATCCTTCCCCCCTCCTCTATGAAGGGAGAATTTACCTGGTCAACAGCCGTGGAGGCGAGGTGAACTGCCTGAGTGCCGCCACCGGAGAAAACATCTTCAAGCAAAAGGCGGAACAAACCGGCGCTTGCTGGGCAACCCCCTGGGTCGGCAACGGAAAAATCTTCTTTTATGATGAAAGAGGGAATACCCACATCCTTAAAGCCGGAGATGTCTTCGAAGAAGTGGGCAGGAACAAGCTTGATGATAAATTCTGGGCATCTCCCGCCATTACTAAAGAATCTTACATTTTCAGGGGAGCCAGGAAGATTTTCTGCGTGAAAAAGACGGGGAGTTCCAATTAATAATGCCCGGGGTAATTAATGCGCACCCCTCCTGCTATTTCCGCAGAAAATCCAACAATCATCCCGTGAATCTGAATGGTTCCTTAACTTTTCAGGCTATTAGGCTCCGGAAATTCCTGATTTTCTGATTTCCTTTTACTTTTGTGACTTAATATAACAGAAAGTCAATACAGGCGAGATGGAAATTCAGAGCAAATACAATCCTGCGGAAGTAGAAGCGAAGTGGTACCGGTACTGGATGGATCAGAAATTGTTCAGGTCGGTTCCCGATGAGAGGGAACCCTACACCATCGTGATCCCTCCGCCCAATGTGACGGGTGTGCTTCATATGGGTCATATGCTCAACAATACCATCCAGGATATCCTAATCCGCCGGGCCCGTATGACGGGCAAAAATGCCTGCTGGGTGCCGGGGACCGACCATGCCTCCATTGCCACCGAAGCCAAAGTGGTCAACAAACTGCGCGAACAGGGCATTGATAAAAGGGATATCGGCCGTGAAGTATTCCTGGAGCATGCCTGGAACTGGACTCACAAGCACGGGGGGATCATCCTCGAACAGCTAAAAAAGCTGGGTGCTTCCTGCGACTGGGACCGCACCTGCTTCACCATGGATGACGCCCGCAGCGAGTCGGTGATCCGCGTTTTTGTCGACCTGTTTAACAAAGGAGATATTTACAGGGGCGTCCGCATGGTGAACTGGGACCCGAAGGCTAAAACCGCCTTGTCGGATGAGGAGGTAATATACAAGGAGGTTCAGTCAAAACTCTACTACCTACGCTATCTCGTCGAAGGAACTACCGACCAGTATGTGACCATCGCCACCACCCGTCCCGAAACCATCCTGGGAGATACCGCCGTTTGCGTGAATCCCGCCGACGAACGGTTCCGCACCCTGGTGGGGAAAAAGGTGCTCGTTCCCCTGATCAACAGGCCAGTCCCCGTTATCGAGGATGAATATGTCGATATGGAATTCGGTACCGGATGCCTCAAAATCACCCCGGCACACGACCCCAACGACTACCTTATCGGAATGACCCACAACCTCGAATCGGTAGACATTTTCAATGATGACGGAACCCTCAGCGAAAAAGCCTTGCTTTTCATCGGCGAAGATCGTTTTGACGTGCGCGAAAAGATCGTCCCTGAACTTGAAAAAGCCGGAAACCTGGTTAAAATAGAAGATTACACCAACAAGATAGGCTTCTCGGAACGTACCGACGTGATCATAGAACCCAAACTCTCGGCCCAGTGGTTCCTGAAAATGGAAGAATTGGTGAAACCCGCCCTCGATCATGTCATGGACGATACCATCCGGTTCCATCCTGCCAAATTCAAAAATATATACAGGCACTGGATGGACAATGTCAAGGACTGGTGCATCAGCCGCCAGCTGTGGTGGGGCCACCGGATTCCCGTCTATTACCTGGCCGATGGCAGCTTCGTGGTGGCATCCACTGCGGAAGAAGCCCTCACACTTGCCCGCGAAAAAGCAGGAAATCCCTCCCTTTCCCCGGCCGATCTGCAACAGGATGAGGATGTCCTGGACACCTGGTTCAGCAGCTGGTTATGGCCCATTTCCGTATTCGACGGAATCAACCATCCCGAGAATGAAGAGATCCAGTATTACTACCCTTCCAGCGACCTGATCACTGCCCCCGACATCATCTTCTTCTGGGTGGCCCGCATGATCATCGCCGGTTATGAATACCGGAACGACTATCCTTTTAAAAATGTCTATTACACCGGAATGGTGCGGGACAAACTGGGGCGTAAAATGTCAAAATCACTGGGTAATTCCCCCGAACCACTGAACCTGATCGACCGTTTTGGCGCCGACGGGGTACGCGTGGGAATGCTCCTCTGCTCACCCGCCGGAGGTGACCTGCTCTTCGACGAGAGCCTGCCCCAGCAGGGAGCCAATTTCGCCACCAAAATCTGGAACGCCTTCCGGCTGGTGAAAAACTGGCCGGTGTCTGACGACATTCCCCAACCGGAACACTCCCGCCTCGCCCTCGAATGGTTTCACCACAAACTCAACGAAGCCAACACCACCCTCGACGACCACTTCAGAAAATTCCGCATCTCCGACGCTCTGATGCTGGTATACACCACCTTCCGCGATGAATTTTCGGGATGGCTCCTCGAAATCGTTAAACCCGCATACCAAAAGCCCATCGATTCCCAGACCTTCAGCGACGTTACCAGCCTCTTCGACAAACTCCTCCGCATGATACATCCATTCATGCCTTTCATCACCGAAGAAATTTGGCAACTTCTGTCACCGCGAAAAACGGGAGCCAGCATCATGGTAGCTGAAATGCCGCTTCCGGAAACCTTTAACACCGCCATTCTCGATTCCTTCGAAAACATGAAGGAAGCGGTCTCCGGAATCCGGAAAACCAGACTCGACAACAACATCGCCCAGAAAGAACCCCTTGAGCTCTTTGTTCAACCCGGCGATAAAGGGTATGAACCCCGCCTGGAATCCATCGTAAAGAAACTGGGAAACCTGGATCAGGTCGAAACCGTCACCGGCGAGGTGAAGGGAGCCTTCTCCTTCCGGGTGAAATCGAGCAGCTTCTATATCGCCATGGAAGAACATGCCGATCCTTCCGAAGAACTGAAAAAACTGGAGGAGGAACTCACCTACGCCCAGGGATTCCTTTCTTCGGTGATGAAAAAGCTGGAAAACGAAAGGTTTGTTGCCAGCGCTCCCGAGGCAGTCGTGGAAAAAGAACGGGCCAAACAGGCCGACACGGAGGCGAAAATCAAAATTCTCGAAGAACGGATTGCCGTTCTGAAAGGTTAATTTTATTTAACCTTTCGGCGCGAAAATTGCTAATCCATAAATTTGTACGATTTTCGCAGACAATGACGAGGTTGTTGAAAATTTTCCTGGTATATGTCCTGTTGTCCCCGATGCAGGGGATCTATGCACAGGATAGCGGCATCGACGAGGATCCAATCCTGATCAGGCTGAAAGGACGCCTTATCAGCAGGGGCGACAGCCTGCCCATTCCCTATGCCAATATCGTATACCCCAGGAACAGGACGGGCACCAGTTCCAATGCCGGAGGATACTTTTCCATTGAAATGCTGAACATCGACTCACTTTCGGTAACTGCCATGGGTTTCAAATCCCGGAGCATCAGGATCCCGCACAACTTTTCCGAAACAAATGTCCTGACCATTTACATGCAGCCTGTAGTCTATCCCATCAGGGAGGTGCAGGTGACCGGTGACAAAAACAGACCCAACATGGAAGGGATCCCCGTTGGGAAAAGCACCAACATTCCCCAGGAACTGCGGGGCGATGCCTTTAATGAAAAACCTCCCGTCCTGGCAGCATTTTTCAATCCCCTCTCTTACTGGCAATATTACCTGAGCCATAAAGAAAAAGAGAAAAGAAGGGTTCGCGAAGCGGTGGCCCTGCAAAAAAACTGGGAGATGCATTCACGCAATTACAACAAAGAGATGGTGAAAATGCTCACCGGACTCAACGATGAAGAGGCCGACGATTTCATGGTCTGGTTCAATTCCCAGAACATCCTTCCGTATACCTCCACCGAATATGAAGTCAGGGCTTCCATCCGGGAATATTTCGAGGTTTACAAAACTGAGAAGAATATCAGGTAAGTCAGACACTGTCATCACCGGCAGTTTGGCTAGCGGGCTGAAATTCCGCGGCATCGGACCGGTTTGGAGATAATTATTTTTTCAGGGATGAGGTTTTCTGCACAATTTTTGTTGCACCTAATAACAAAGCTGCCTCCATAGCTCTGACCGCAGCCGTTGAGGCAACCCATAACGAATTTACAAAATCGAATAAATGAAGATGAACCCATCGGCACGGATCTTTCTGGTTTTAGCAGGATTGCTGTTGATCCTTTCGCCAGGGCAAGTCACCGCCCAGTGGCCTGAAGCTTCCACCGACCTGGACCGGAAAGTCCTCACTTTTCTGAAAAATCAGGCGGGAGAATGGCGCGATATGAACGTGCCGGTGTCCGACGGCCGGATCCTCTACGACCTGGTCCTCGCCGGAAGATATAAAAAAGCACTCGAGATCGGAACCTCCACCGGGCACTCCGCTATCTGGATCGCCTGGGCACTCAGCAAAACGGGAGGCAAACTGGTAACCCTTGAAATTGACAAAGGACGCTATCTCCAGGCATTGCAAAATTTCAAGAAAGCCGGATTGTCCGCTTTTATCGACGCCCGGCTGGGCGATGCCCACGAACTAGTGCCCCGACTTGAAAACAACTGGGATTTTGTCTTCTGCGACGCCGACAGATATTGGTACAAAAACTACTTCACCTCCATGGAGGGAAAGCTGGTAAAAGGAGGCTGCTATGTGGCGCACAACACCAACACCCGGTCATCCGACATCCGCGAATTCCTGGCGTACCTGAAAACCCATCCGGGTTATTCCACCTCTTTCCGCACCGAAAGCCGGTCGGGAATGTCAGTCTCTTACAAGAAGTAATTACAACCACCTCCCCCCTCCGACTGCCTGCTTAATCCTGGCAATGTGTTCCGGCGTGGTGCCGCAACATCCCCCGATAATGTTGGCCCCTGCCTTGATCAGCGCCTTCACATGAGAAGCCATCTCTTCCGGGCCCTCCGGAAAGACGGTCCTGCCATCACGGTAATAGGGTATCCCGGCATTGGCATGGACCAGGATGGGGATGTCCCGGTTACACTTCCTGATTTCTTCCACCACGGGAATCATCCCGGCGATGCCATTTCCGCAGTTGGTACCCAGGATGGTGGCTCCTGCATCCAGCAGGGGCTGAACCATGTCGGAAGGCGAAATGCCCATCATGGTGCGGTATTCCGCGGTGATCAGCTTGTCAAAGGTCATGGTGCAGATCACCTCCAGCCGGGTATTCTCCCTGGCTGCCCTGACAGCCAGCACGGCTTCATCGAGGTCGGTCATCGTCTCCACCACAATGGCATCGGCACCCCCCGCTTCCAGGGCCATGGCCTGCTCCCGGAAAACTTCATACATCTCTTCCGGGGAAGCCTCCTCCATGATCAGCATCTTTCCGGTAGGACCGACGGATCCCAACACCAGGACACCGTCGCCGGCGGCCTCCCGGCTGATCTCCGCAGCCGTACGGTTCAACTCCGCAGCCCTTTCTCCCAATCCGTATTTCTCCAGTTTCAAGCGACTTCCCCCGAAACTGTTGGTCTCGATCATATCGGCTCCCACCGCTACGTAGCTTCGGGCAACATCGAGCACTATCCCCCGATGGGTCACATTCCACAACTCGGGACACCCCCCGGGCTGTAATCCCTTCTGGTGCAGAAAGGTGCCCCAAGCACCGTCCGACACGAGGATTCTGCTTCCTGCCAGCTCTGATATTTTTCTCATAATGTTTGATTTACTGATCCTTCAGAAAAAACACACCCGTCCTGGCAGTTAAATCACCCGCCGGAAGTCAGATTTTTTAATCCTCTGACATTCTGAAATTCTGATCGTCGGGTCTTCCGGTCCTCCGATCGTCAACTCTTCCGGTCTTTTGATCCTCTGACCTTCAGATGTTCTCGTTCAGGTATTCCACGAGTCCCTGCGGATCGCGAGAATAGACATCGGCGCCGATTTTCTCGCAGAACTCATGGGTCACAGGAGCCCCTCCGACGGCCACCCTGGCTTCCGGAACAGCCGACTTGATGCTTTTGGTGATCCGTTCCATCGCCGGCATGGTTGTGGTGAGCAGGGCCGAAAGCCCGACAAAAGCCCCGGGGTTTTCATTAAGCGCCGTGATAAACCGGTCGGCCTTCACGTCCACCCCCAAATCCACCACTTTCCAGCCATTGCCTTCCACCATCATGGATACCAGATTTTTACCTATATCATGGAGGTCGCCTTCCACGGTGCCTATGATGAAAGTTCCCTTCTGCCGGGCTTCCCCTGAAAGGAAATAGGGTTTGAGATGAACCATGGCAGTATTCATCGCTTTTGCCGACATCAGCACCTGGGGCACAAACACCTTGTTTTCACGGAATTTGATCCCCACCCGCTCCATGCCCAGCATCAATCCTTCAGTGAGGATCTTCTGCGGGGAGGTGCCACCGTCAAGTAACTGGCGGGCAATTTCATCAGCACCGTCCTCACCTTTCATCTGTGGCGGAAAAGGGGAACTCTTGTTGACTTTTCCGAATTCCACACATTCGGAGAGTTTCTGTAATAAATCAGTCATCGTTCAGGTTTTCTGCAAATTTAGGGGAACTGTGCGAAAATGAAAATTTTTTGTTACAAATCAATGCCCAGATGCGCGACATCAACGGGTCAAAAATTTCTTGCTTTCCCCGCTCAAAAAGTTAATTTTGTAAAATACCTGACAACAAATTATTCCATGAGCAAAATTTACAACATTGCCCTTCTGGGGTGCGGCAAGGTGGCCCATCTTCATGCCCGTGCCGCCATGGAGATTTCCAATTCCAGACTGGCGGGGGTTTGGAGCCGCAGGCGCTCCAGTGCGGATTCCTTCGCCGCAAAATACGGCGCCACCGCTTATTCTACTGTGGGTGAACTCATCCGGAAAGAAAAAATAGACCTGGCCATTGTATGCACTCCCCATCTTTTTCACAGGGATCCCGCCATCGAGGCTGCCGAAAACGGAGCTCACGTGCTGGTAGAGAAACCGCTGGCCATAGATCCTATTGACTGTGACCGGATCATCGATGCCTGTGAGATGGCAGGCACTCGGCTGGGCGTGGTCAGCCAGCGCCGCTGGTATGCCCCGGCCCAACGGGTCAAGGAGGCCATCGAAGCAGGAAAATTAGGAACCCCGGCCCTGGGTACCGTTGTCATGCTGGGATGGCGCGACCGCCATTACTATGATGCCGATGAGTGGCGCGGAACCTGGAACCTCGAAGGCGGCGGCGTCCTGGTGAACCAGGCTCCCCACCAACTCGACCTGCTCCTTTGGTACATGGGCGAAGTAGAAGAAGTATACGGCCTCTGGCGAAACCTAAACCACCCCTATATCGAAGTGGATGACACCGCCCTGGCCATCCTGAAATTCAAAAACGGAGGCATCGGCAATATCCTGGTAAGCAATTCCCAAAAACCGGGAATCTACGGCAAAGTCCACATCCATGGCAGCAACGGCGCTTCGGCAGGCGTCCAGACAGAAGGAGGCGCCATGTTCGTCCCCGGATTGTCAACCATAAATGAACCCGCCCTGAACGACCTCTGGACCATCCCCGGAGAAGAACACCTCCCGGAAAACTGGAAAAAAGAAGATACCGCCTTCTTCAAAACCATCGAACCCATGTCTCACTACATGAAAATGCAGATCTCCGATTTCCTCCATGCGTTGGAAACAGGGGGAAAACCAGCGGTAACCGGGCAGGACGGACGAAGGGTAGTGGAATTGTTCGACGCCATTTACCGGTCAAACCGCGAAAACAGACCGGTGAAAATCTGAAATTTTTCAGCACTTTAACGATCTGAAAAATGGCGATGTCGGCAGGATACATTTTTTTCCTGGTAGTTTCCGGGGTAGCCCTGCTGCTCTTCCTGGTGCTGAAACTGAAAATCAGCGCATTCATCGGGTTGCTGATCACCGCCATCTATGTGGGAATTCTGGCAGGGATGCCCCTGAACACGATTTTAAAGAGCATTCAGGATGGAATGGGCAGTACGCTGGGATTTGTGGCCACGGTGGTCGGACTCGGGGCGATTTTCGGGCAGATGCTGGAAAGTTCGGGTGGTGCAGAATCCCTCGCCCGTACGCTGATCAGAAGATTCGGCCCCGAAAGAGCCTCCTGGGCGATGGTCATCACAGGTTTCATCGTCGCCATTCCCGTTTTCTTCGACGTGGGATTCATCATCCTGGTGCCCATCCTCTATGCCCTCTCCCGTGATTCAAAACGATCGCTCCTTTATTATGCCATCCCGCTCCTTGCCGGACTGGCGGTCGCCCATTCCTTTGTGCCACCTACACCGGGCCCCGTCGCCGTGGCCGATATCATCAACGTGCAACTGGGATGGGTCATCCTCTTCGGATTCCTCCTGGGAATTCCCACCGCCATCATTGCCGGACCCCTCTGGGGAAAAGTTATCTCCCGGAAAATAGAACTCCTGCCACCCGACGACTTCCTGAACAGCCCCGTCACCACTGAAAATCAGGGAAAGCTCCCCTCCTTCCGCCTCATCGCCGCCCTCATCGGACTTCCTCTGCTGCTGATCCTCCTGAATACCCTTTCCGGGGTACTGGTGGACAGGGGCCTTCTTCCGGAATCGCTCTTCACACGGGTCGTAAAATTTGCGGGTCATCCTTTCACGGCACTGATCATCGCCACCCTGCTGGCCATCTGGCTGCTCTGCATAAGACGGAACATGCCCCGCCAGACCATCCTTGACCTGAGCAACAAAGCTTTGGGACCTGCCGGAACCATCATCCTTATCACCGGGGCAGGAGGTGTGCTGAAACAAATCTTGGTAGACAGCGGCATCGGGAAAATGATGGCAGAGTCAATGGCAGGGTCTTCCCTTTCACCTATCCTGCTGGCCTGGATGCTGGCCGCCGTGGTCAGGATCACTCAGGGTTCCGCCACTGTGGCCATGATCACCGCCGCAGGGATCATCGCCCCCATCCTCGAAGCGGTGAACCTCTCCGATCCCATGCGGGCACTCGTGGTCATCGCCATCGCTTCGGGAGCCACCATCCTCTCCCATGTCAACGACAGCGGTTTCTGGCTGGTGGGACAATACCTCAGAATGGATGAAAAACAGACGCTTCAGTCATGGACGGTCATGGAAACCATCATCGCTGTGTGTGGACTGGCATTCACAATCCTGGCCAGCCTCTTTGTCAATTGAACGATGAAAGGGAACCCCCTATTTTTTCCAGAGTAAGTTGCCCAGTTCCTGCCGGCGGAAGGAGGCTTTTCCGCAAGCCCGACAGGTAGCGCGCTTCAGCCGGTGAATATTGGTAAGCCTAAGACGAGCCCGGCACCGCGTACACTTAAACTGAGTGGTATGGAGCAATCTCCCCCCCTCCAACAGCGTTACCTGCACCTTGTTGTGCAGCAGATTGCACCGGGGACATTTGTACACCTGGAAAGTGGCATCAATCTCCAGATTATCATAGCGCTTCGCCAGGGTGACAATTTTATTGTGAATTTCATAATGAAACAGTTTCTGGTTCGAGGCCATGTACTCCTGGTACGACTGCGGCTTCACCAGAAAACCATGCCCCTGCTTGTAGTACTCTTCAAAAGAACAGTTGCTGCATTTGTATGAATAGGCATGCCCCACAATCAGTTAAGTTTTAATCCCTGAAAATTAACGAAAAAGATGAGAAAAACAAAATGGGATATTTAGAATCATTTTAAATATATTGACGCCCTGGATTTGGCTTTGGAAGAGTTGAAGGTTCGATTAATTTTGTACTATTGCAGGACCATCCGCATAACTAAATAACTTAAAACTACCGCATATGAGCAAATTTCTTTATGCGTCAATTGGCCGTAAGTTTCTGATGAGTGTGACGGGGATCTTTCTGTTGCTCTTTATCCTGGTTCATTTGACGCTCAATTTATTGCTGGTCTTTGATGACAGCGGGGCATTGTACAACCAGGGGGCCCATTTCATGGTCACCAATCCTGCCATCAAGGTGATGGAACCGATCCTTGCGCTTGGATTCCTGATTCACATACTCTGGTCCCTCTTCATCACCTGGCAAAACTGGAGGGCCCGTCCGGTGAGATACAAAAAACAGGATTTGGCAGCCGCCAGTTCATGGGCTTCGCGAAACATGCTGATCCTGGGTTCGTTGATTCTTGTCTTTCTGGTCATTCACCTGGCCAACTTTTTTTGGAAGATCAAGGTAAGCGGCTCTCCCTTGCTGGAAGAAGAGATTGTTGCCGGATCAAACATGCACAACACCTATGCGTTGGTGAGCACGCTTTTTAAGGAGAGCCTGCCATTCTGTCTCCTGTACATCCTAGGTGCCTGTCTGCTGGGATTGCACATCACCCATGGGTTCTGGTCAGCATTTCAGACGATCGGCTTTAACAACAAGAATTGGCTGAAGCGGCTGAAGCGGGTGGCCTGGGTGTATGCCATCGTGGTGGCAGCCGGTTTTTCGGTCATTCCACTTTACTTCATCTTCAAGTTTTAACCGTTAAACGAAAATGACCATGCAGAACCTTGATTCAAAGATACCAGCCGGACCGTTGGCGGAAAAGTGGTCCAGGCACAAAGCCGCCATCAGGGTGGTAAGTCCTGCCAACAAGAGAAAACTGGAGATCATCGTCGTGGGAACTGGTTTGGGAGGAGCATCCGCCGCTGCTTCGCTGGCGGAGTTGGGTTACAATGTAAAAGCTTTTTGCTACCAGGACAGTCCGCGTCGCGCCCATTCCATTGCCGCCCAGGGGGGAATCAATGCCGCCAAGAACTACCAGAACGACAACGACTCGATATACCGGCTCTTTTACGACACCGTCAAGGGGGGTGACTACAGGGCCCGCGAAGCCAATGTATATCGCCTGGCAGAAGTATCGCCCAACATCATCGACCAGTGTGTGGCTCAGGGGGTTCCCTTTGCACGGGAATACGGCGGATTGCTCGACAACCGCTCCTTCGGGGGTGTGCTGGTGAGCCGTACTTTCTATGCCCGCGGGCAGACCGGCCAGCAACTCCTGCTGGGGGCCTATCAGGCGCTTAACCGGCAGATTGCCAAGGGGAATGTCAAGATGTACACCCGTCATGAGATGCTTGACGTGGTCATTATAGATGGTAAAGCCCGCGGTATTATTGCCCGTGACATGATCACCGGCCAAATCAAACGGTTCGGGGCTCACGCCGTTGTGGTTGCCACCGGAGGATACGGAAATGTCTTTTTCCTCTCCACCAACGCCATGGGGAGCAACGGCTCCGCCGCCTGGCAGTGTTACAAGAAAGGCGCCATGTTTGCCAATCCCTGCTTCGTGCAGATCCATCCCACTTGCATTCCCGTTCACGGCGACCAGCAATCCAAACTTACCCTCATGTCGGAATCGCTGCGGAATGATGGTCGGGTATGGGTTCCTAAGAAAATTGAAGATGCTCAAAAACTGCGCGAAGGAAAAATCGGCCCCAACGACATAGCCGAGGAAGACCGCGACTTCTACCTCGAAAGAAGGTATCCCTCTTACGGGAACCTGGTTCCCCGCGACGTAGCTTCCCGTGCCGCCAAGGAACGGTGCGATGCCGGTTATGGAGTGAATTCAGAGGGGAAAGCCGTTTACCTCGACTTCAAATATGCCATTGACAGGCTGGGACGCAATGTCATCGAGGAGCGCTACGGCAACCTCTTCCAGATGTACGAGAAAATCACCGACCAAGATCCTTACAAGGTCCCTATGCAAATATACCCGGCCATCCACTACACCATGGGCGGCATCTGGGTTGACTATAACCTGATGACGACAGTGCCGGGCCTTTATTCCATCGGGGAAGCCAACTTCTCGGACCATGGCGCCAACCGCCTCGGGGCCTCCGCCCTCATGCAGGGACTAGCCGACGGCTACTTTATTCTCCCCTACACCATCGGCGACTACCTTGCCGGGGAGATCATGACGCCTAAAACCGATATCAACGCTCCCGAATTCGTGGAAGCCGAGAAAAACGTTACCCAACGCATCGAAAAACTCTTCCACATCAAAGGCGCTAAAACCGTCGATTATTATCACAAGAAACTGGGGAACATCATGTGGAACTTCGTGGGAATGTCGCGCAATGAAAAAGGACTGAAACAAGCTATAGCCAAAATCAGGGAACTCCGTGATGAGTTCTGGAAAAATGTGAAGGTCCCCGGGGAACTGAACAACCTCAACCCCGAGCTTGAAAAAGCCGGACGCCTGGCTGATTTCTTCGATATCGGCGAACTGATTGCCCTCGATGCCCTCGACAGGAACGAATCGTGCGGCGGTCACTTCAGGGAAGAATCGGTGACCGAAGACGGCGAAGCCCTCCGAAACGACGAAAAATATACTTATGTTTCGGTATGGGAACACCAGGGTGAAGGAAAAGAACCGGTTCTCCACAAAGAACCCCTTATTTATGAGAACATTAAATTATCACAGCGGAGCTATAAATAACGGAACCATGGCTGATAAAATACTGAAGAAACTCAATATCGAGGTGTGGCGTCAGAATAACGCCAAATCCAAAGGAAAATTCGAGACCTATACCATCGAAAACATTTCAACGGGAACCTCTTTCCTTGAAATGCTGGACATCCTGAATAACGACCTGATCGAAAAGGGGATCGACCCGATCGCTTTCGACCACGACTGCCGCGAGGGAATCTGCGGAACCTGCAGTCTTTACATCAACGGAAGGCCGCATGGCCCCGACTCGGCCGTGACCACCTGCCAGTTACACATGCGCAAGTTCAAGGAAGGAGAGACCATTACCATTGAGCCTTGGAGAGCCAAGGCTTTCCCTGTCATCAAGGATTTGGTGGTCAACCGATCAGCCTTCGAGCAGATCCTCCAGGCCGGAGGTTTCGTATCGGTTAACACGGGTGGTGTACCCGACGGGAACGCCATCCTCATCAGTCATGAAGATGCCGAAGAAGCCATGGATGCAGCCTCCTGCATCGGCTGCGGCGCTTGTGTGGCGGCATGCAAAAACTCGTCGGCCATGCTTTTCGTTTCCGCAAAAGTATCCCACCTGGCCAAACTGCCCCAGGGAAGGGTGGAAGCCAAACGAAGGGCACGCAACATGGTGGCTAAAATGGATGAACTGGGATTCGGCGGATGCACCAATACCCAGGCCTGTGAAGCGGAATGCCCCAAGAGCATCTCCATTTCCAACATCGCACGGCTTAACAGGGAATACCTGGCGGCACGCTTCTCAGAGTAGTTTCTGCCATTCTAAACCACAAAGAGACGAAAGAAGGCACAAAGATCACTGAGTTATATTGAGACTCCCCGCCACAGGGCAGCGAGGAAACAAATTCCGCGAAGCCTGGATGAGCCCGGCGGATTTCAGCACCGGATCAGCCATAAGCAGAGACCACGCATTAATGCTTACCTGGCACAGAGAACAGATGTAGTCAATGCGCTCGCCGGAATTCAATGTATTATTTATCAGTTAATTTTCCTTAATAACCGACTCACCTTACCCGGAATATTCTGATTTTAATTACATTCGGAAGGATTTTTACGTATTTTAATTTAAATATTATTGATATGGCTATCAGTTACAAAGAATTAGGTTTGGTAAACACCCGCAAGATGTTTGCCGATGCCGTTGATGGCGGCTATGCCATTCCGGCCTACAATTTCAACAACATGGAGCAGCTTCAGGCCATCATCAGCGCCTGTGTGGAAACAAAATCACCCGTCATCCTGCAGGTTTCGAAAGGAGCCCGGCAGTATGCCAACCAGACGCTGTTGCGCTACATGGCCCAGGGAGCCGTAGAGTTTGCCAAGGAACTGAGCAATGGCGCCGGCATTCCGATCGCTCTGCACTTAGACCACGGCGACACCTTCGAAACTGCCAAGAGTTGCATCGATATGGGATTCTCCTCGGTGATGATCGACGGTTCGCACCATCCCTATGAGAAAAATATCGAAGTGACCCGTGAAGTGGTGGAATACGCCCACAAATATGATGTCACGGTCGAAGGGGAACTGGGTGTACTTTCCGGAATCGAAGATGACGTAGTGGCGGCCAAATCGGTTTATACCAATCCCGACGATGTGATTGACTTCACGAAAAAGACAGGAGTTGACTCCCTGGCCATCTCCATCGGAACGTCGCACGGGGCCAACAAGTTCACTCCTGCCCAGTGCACCCGGAACGAGGATGGCGTTCTGATACCCCCGCCGCTTCGTTTCGACATCCTCGAGGAGATCGAGCGCCGGCTTCCCGGTTTTCCCATTGTGTTACACGGATCCTCCTCGGTACCTGCCGACCTGGTGAAAATCATCAACACTTACGGAGGAGCCCTGAAAGATGCCGTCGGTATCCCCGAATCGCAGCTCCGCAGGGCCGCCGCCTCATCGGTTTGCAAGATCAACATAGACTCCGACGGCCGCATCGCCATGACCGCCGCTATCAGGAAAGTCCTTGCAGAAAAACCGGCAGAATTCGACCCGCGCAAATACCTGGGTCCGGCCCGCGATGCCCTGAAAGAACTCTACAAGCACAAAATCGTCAACGTGCTGGGTTCCAATAACAGGGCCTGATCCTGTTGATCTATTTAAAAAGGAGGCTGCCCTTCGGGGACAGCCTCCTTTTTTTGGTATTTGCCGGCGACAGTTATTCAGCCGGTTTCAGATGTTTGTCGAGGAAGGCAATCATCGCCCTGTAAAAGTCAAACCGGTTCTCCTCGTTCCGGAAGCCATGGCCTTCGTTATCCTTAACCATGTATTCCACATCAATGCCCCGGGCTTTCAACGCCGCCACCATCTGGTCTGATTCGTCCTTGTTCACCCGCGGGTCATTGGCTCCCTGCGCCACGAAGAGGGGGGCTATAATTTTGTCAGCCTGTAAAACCGGAGATACTTCCGCCAACATCAGGCTGTCGGCCTGCGGGTCGCCCACCATCTCATACAGCATGTCCAACATGGGTTTCCAGTAGGGAGGTATGGTCTTCATGAAGGTGAACATATTGGACACCCCCACATAATCAACACCTGCGGCATAGAGTTCCGGAGTGAGCGTTAATCCTGCCAGGGTGGCATAGCCCCCGTAACTGCCGCCATAAATGGCAATCCGCCCAGGATCGGCAATGCCCTGGTCGATCAGCCACTTCACCCCGTCGCTGATATCGTCCTGCATGGTGCGACCCCACTGTTTAAAGGAGGCTTCCCAGAATTCCCTGCCATATCCGGTTGACCCCCGGAAGTTCATCTGGAGCACCGCATAGCCGTTGTTGGCCAGAAACTGCACCTCGGGATTGAAACCCCAGTAGTCACGGGCCCAGGGTCCTCCATGAGGATTAACCACAACAGGCAGTTTTTCCGCTTTTATCCCCCTGGGAAGTGTCAGGTACCCATGGATCGTCAGGCCATCACGCGATGTGTAACTAATGGGTTTCATCTCGGCCAGATCTTTTTCTTTGAGCCAGGGGGTTAAATCGGTCAGATAAGTCAACTCCTTTGTGTTCCTGTCAAAGAAATAATAGGCGCCACGGCTCCGGTCGTTGTAAGTGCGAACAATAAATTTGTCCTCATTTTTGTTGTTTCCTCCAATCGCAACCTGGTAACCCGGAAGCTGACCCTCAAGATATGTTTTCATCTCATTTGCTTCCGAATCAAAGAAATGTTCCTTGTCTTTGTCAGTGGTCCATGAAACCGACAACAATTTTTTATCCTTGCGACTGTAATCCACCCCGTTGAGATCGGCTTCGGGTGTTTCAAAAATCACCTCCTTCTCCTCTCCTTTGGCAATATCGAACAATACCAGGGCCGACTTGTCCCTGCCAAGATTCGACAAGGCATACACCATCGTGTTGTCGAAGGTAAACAAGGCGGGATTTACCGTTTCCTTAAAACTCGTGGTCAGTACCGGGACAAAAGGATCCTGCTCGGTTTGCCGGTACAGAATGGTTTGATTAACGCCGTCGGAAGCGATGCCGACACGGAGTTTACCCTCATGGTCGGTCATCCAGCCCATGATATTTCCCGGATTTTCAGCAAGTTGGGTCATCTCTCCCGTGACTACATTGAGCCGGTAAGGATCGAAAACGGTCGGATCACGCTGGTTCAAGCCTACGATAATCTCATTTTCCACATCTTTAAGGTCGTCAATAAACTCGGTACGCACCTTTTCAAAAACAGTGAGCCCCTTCAGGTCGCTGCCATCAACGTCCACACCATAAAGTTGGTAATTTTCATCTCCTCCGGTATCTTTCAGATAAAGCAACCGGTTGTCTCCCTTCCAGAGGTAACCGGCAATATCACGGGCTGTTTCCGAGGTGATCCTCACCGCTGAATCAGCCCCTACCTTCTGAACAAAAATGTTGAGCCGCGTTTCCCAGGGAGCCAGATAGGAAAAATACTCCCCGTTGGGAGAAAGTTGAAAAGCGGTCTTCTCAGGATTGCGGAAGAAATCTTCCAAGGGGAGCAACGGGGTCTTCTGCTCCGCCTGCTCACATGCCGCCAGCATGGCAAACCACATCATAACGGTAATAATTTTTTTCATGATAAAATTTCTTTATTAGGATATTACATAGGCAATAGCCTTGGTTTAGTTAACGAAAAACCTCACTTTTTGTTCAATAAAGCTATTTATTAATTTGTAATCCTTCAGAACATAAAATTACACCTTTCAGGTAGATATTATATTTCATACTCGGTTTTTCCATTCGCAATTGATCTTAACCCTGACCTACCAGAGTGCAGCGGCGGCTCCTGATCTTATCTGTAGTTGAGATTTTCAGACAGGAATTTTTCTGCGAATTCTATGGTGATTCCTTTGCGGCGGGCGTAATCCTCCACCTGGTCGCGACCGATTTTTTCAACCCCGAAATAGCGTGATTCCGGATGGGCATAATAGTGTCCGCATACCGAGGCATTGGGATACATGGCAAAATGCTCGGTAAGGGTGATGCCGGCTTTGTCGGCCTGAAGGAGGTTCAGCAGGGTCTCCTTTTCAGAGTGTTCCGGGCAGGCGGGGTATCCCGGGGCAGGCCTGATGCCCTGATACCCGGAGCGCAAAAGGTCGCGAAGGGAGAGGTTTTCTTCCGGAGCGTAGGCCCAAAGTTCTTTGCGTACCACCAGGTGAAGGTATTCGGCAAATGCCTCGCCGAGGCGGTCAGCCAGCGACTCGAGGAGCAGAGCTTTGTAGTCGTTGTTCTCTTCCCGGAATTGATCTTTCCACTTTTCAATTCCTATGCCTGCGGTCACGGCAAATCCCCCGCAATAGTCGGCCCTTCCCGAAGTGAGCGGCGCCACGAAATCGGCCAGACAGAGATTGGCTTGTCCCTCCTTTTTCTTCTCCTGCTGACGGAGGTGGCGGAAGACTCCTGCCAGTTCCCGCCGGTTTTCATCCCTGAAAAGAAAGATATCGTCGCCCGAGGCATTGGCGGGCCAAAGCCCGATGACCCCGTTGGCCTGCAGCATCCTGTGGGCAATGATCTCATCAAGCAGTTCGTTGGCTTCGGCATAAAGCTTCCGGGCGGCCTCCCCCTGGCGGGGATCATCGAGAATCTGCGGAAAATGCCCTTTCAGCTCCCAGGCAATGAAGAAAAAGGTCCAGTCGATGTATTCCCGGAGTTTCGCAAGTGGAAAATCATGGTAATGCTTTACTCCCGTGAATCGGGGAACGTAAACGGGTGATGTCTGCCAGTCTGTTACAGGTTTGTTTGCCCTGGCCTGCGCCAGTGTTACATACTCGCGGGGTTTGCGTTGTTCCTGGAAACGGCGGATTTCCCCGTACTCCTCCTCTACCTGCTTCAGAAAATCCTCATTTCCGGCCAACAGGGAAGCCGCCACCTGCGTGGAGAGGGAAGCGTCCTTCACATGGATTACCGGGGCAGAATAGTGCGGGGCGATCTTTACGGCGGTATGGATTTTGGAGGTAGTCGCTCCCCCGATGAGCAGGGGCAGCTTCAGCCCCCTGATTTGCATCTCCCGGGCCACCTCGGCCATCACCTCCAGCGAGGGGGTGATCAATCCGCTGATCCCCACAATATCTGCCTGTTCAGCAATCGCCGTATCCAGAATCTTACCGGTGGGTACCATCACTCCCAGGTCGATCACCTCATAGTTGTTGCATCCCAGCACCACGCCCACGATGTTCTTTCCGATATCATGCACATCACCCTTCACGGTGGCCAAAAGGATCTTTTTTCGCTGTTCCGGGAGGGGGAACTTCCCCTTGTCGGCTTCTATGTAAGGCAACAGGAAGGCCACTGCTTTTTTCATCACCCGGGCCGATTTGATGACCTGGGGAAGAAACATCTTCCCCGATCCGAAGAGTTCGCCCACGATGTTCATTCCGTCCATCAGGGGACCTTCAATGATGCTCAGGGCGGGAGTGTATACGTTTACCGCTTCCGCCATATCCTCATCGACAAAGTCGGTGATTCCCTTCACCAGGGCGTGGGCGATCCGTTCTGCAAGAGGCAGATGACGCCACTCTTCTTTCCGCTCTTCAGGCTTTCCGTTGGACTGAAGCCGCCCGGCAAAATCAAGGAGCCGTTCCGTAGCGTCGGATCGTCGGTTCAGTACCAGGTCCTCCACCCTTTCGAGCAGTTCAGGTTCTATTTCATCATAAATCTGGAGCATCCCCGGGTTGACGATGCCCATATCGAGACCCGCCGCAATGGCATGAAAGAGGAATACCGAATGCATGGCTTCCCTGACGGTGTCGTTACCCCGGAAGGCAAAGGAGACATTGCTGATGCCCCCGCTGGTGCGTGCATAGGGCAGATTCTGCTTAATCCAGCGGATGGCTTCAATATAGTCGACAGCGTAATTGTTGTGCTCTTCCAGTCCGGTGCCGATGGTGAGCACATTGGGATCCAGGATGATGTCCTCGGGAGGGAAGCCCACCTCTTCCGTCAGGATCCTGTATGCGCGCCCGCAGATCTCCTTTCTGCGTTCCAGGGTATCGGCCTGTCCCTGTTCGTCGAAGGCCATCACCACTGCTGCCGCCCCGAAGCGCCGGATGGTCAGGGCATGCGCCCTGAAGAGCTCCTCGCCCTCCTTGAGGCTGATGGAATTGACGATGGCCTTTCCCTGAATGCACTTGAGGCCGGCTTCGAGCACCTCCCACCGCGATGAGTCGATCATCACGGGCAGGCGGGCGATGTCAGGCTCCGCCATCATCAGGTTGAGGAAGGTGACCATCTCCTTTTCCGCGTCTATCATGGCATCGTCAAGATTGACGTCGATGGCCTGGGCGCCGTTTTCGACCTGGTCGCGGGCAATGGCTAATGCCTCTTCATACCTGCCCTCCCGGATAAGACGGGCGAATTTGCGGCTTCCAGCCACATTGCAACGCTCCCCGATGTTGAGGAAGTTGTTCTCCGGGGTGATGACCACAGGCTCAAGACCGGTAAAGCGGGTGAGGTGGTCGTGGGGGGTCACCTCATGAGGGCGGGCCGTCGCTGCCGCACGGGCAAACTCCCGGATGTGGGCAGGGGTGGTGCCGCAACACCCTCCCACGATGTTGACATAGCGGTGATCGAGATAATCACGGATCTCGGCGCCCATGATTTCCGGAGTTTCATCGTAGCGTCCGAATTGGTTGGGCAGGCCGGCATTGGGATGGGCGCTCACAAAAAAGGGCGCCTTCCGGGAAAGCTCCTTTAAATAGGGTTTCATTTCGGTAGCTCCCAGCGAGCAATTCAGACCGATCGACAGCAACTTCACATGGGAAAGGGTATAGAGGAACGCCTCAAGGGTCTGTCCCGAAAGAGTACGCCCGCTGGCATCGGTAATGGTTCCCGAAATCATAAGCGGAATGTCCTGACCACGGGCTTCAAGGGCTTCCTCAATGGCCACCAGGGCCGCCTTCGCATTCAGGGTGTCAAAAACGGTTTCCACCAGCAGAATATCAGCGCCCCCGTCAAGAAGCCCTTCCACCTGCTCCCGGTATGCAGCTTTTACCCCATCGAAGGTGACCGCCCGGTAGCCCGGATTGTTTACATCGGGTGAAAGCGACAGGGTTTTGTTGGTGGGCCCTATGGCGCCCGCCACATACCGGGGCTTTTCGGGATCGATGGCTGTGAACTCGTCAGCCACTGAGCGGGCAATTTCCGCAGAAGCTTTGTTCATGGCATGCACCCACCCCTCGGTATGGTAATCGGACTGCGAAATGGGGTTGGCATTGAAAGTGTTGGTCGACAGGATATCGGCGCCCGCCTCCAGATACTGCCGGTGAATCGAGGCAATCACTTCAGGCTTCGTCAGCGACAGGATATCGTTGTTTCCCTTCAGGTCGTGCGGGTGGTTGGCAAACAGCTCTCCCCGGAAATCCTCCTCGGTAAGGTTGTAATCCTGGATCAGCGACCCCATGGCCCCGTCCAAAACCAGGACGCGGTGTTTCAACTCTTCATAAATATCTTTCCTGATCATAATTTATGCTGAAGAATGTATAAACCGGACTTCAAAATTACCACGGATTCCAGTTTTATCTTCGCAAATGATGACCAGAGAGCGGATTTCGGGGAATTGTTCCGAATATTTTAACACCGGTTCAATATCGGCGGGGGTTTTCACGCGATTGGCAAGGGCGGTGGCCCAGGCATCGGCGAGAACCGGGGAAGCGCAGGCGACCATCACCGCATCGGCTTTGCCGAAACTCAGGGAGTGGCCTACGGTGCCTGAGGAAGTGCACACACCGCAGGGGGTTTCTCCGGCGGGAATCAGAATACCGATTTTTTCAGAGAGGGGGGAATCGCCAGCGTAAATGGTCATCAACAGATCTTCTTTCAGCAACAGGAAATAGTCTCCCCCGTTTTCTACGATCAGTTCCTGCAGCGGGAAGTGTTTTCTGATTTTTTCAGCAGCGCGAAGGGCGAACATACCGGCCACCGCGGCCATGGGGCCCGTTCCGCTGCGGGTGCAGGCAGCGGCCATCTCCTGGGCTTCGGGGGGCGCCCCCGGAAAAAGTTTCAACGGCTCCAGGGAGGCCCCGAAGGGCGGAAACTCATGGATATAGGAGTCGAGTCTTGTCCTGAGATCCATCACCTCATGCAGGGCCACCTCCGCAATCTCCTTCCGGAAGGAGGCATGATCCATTCCTATCCAGAGGTCGGTTTCCAGGTACTGCACCGTGAAGGAGGCAAACCGGGCGGGATTGAACTGCTGTCGATAACTCCGCGGCTGGTATTCCATGCTTCTAAAAATACAACAAAAACAGATACCATTGCCCTTTTTACACTGGTACCTTTTGTTCAGAAAGGAGAAGCATTCCAGGTTTTTCCAAAGGTATACGCCGGAAGAATTAAAACTCCCCCGCAGAGCAGCGGGAAACGAATTCCGCGAAGCCGGGATGAGTTCGACGGGTTTCAGAACCGGATCAGCCAAAAGCACAGACCATGTATTTATGCTTATCTGACACAGAGAACGGATGTAGTCAATCCGCTCTCCGGAATTCAGATAATCCGGCTAAAAATAGCTCCCGGATTACCGGAACTTTCCGGTACTCCGGGAGCTTCAAGGGAGAAGGAGGGGTGGACAACCTTTTGACGATTTTCCTCACCTGACGGCCCAAAGAAGTCTCTATGTCCATAAAGTATATACCCGGCAGGTAATTGGCCATGGGCAGAAACATTTCCGGAGAAGAAATGGCAGAGGTATAAACCACCCTTCCTGAAATGTCAGTCAAACGAAGCCGGCCGTGGCCCATGATTCCAGAGATGCGGAGTTCCGAGGTCAGCAGATTGGGCCACACCCTGAGTTCACTTCCCGACAACTCGCTGATGGGAGTACTCAGAGTGAAGTTGGCCGTCAGTGACCGGTTGCCTGACAGCGTGAAGACATAGCTGGCCTGGGTGCTCACCACAGTGGTCCCTTCTGTCCAGTTCACAAACTCATACCCCTTGGAGGGCGTGGCGGTCACCGTGACCGAAGTGCCCTGGGTGAAAGTGCCCCCCGCCGCTTACCGTGACACGGCATCAGTATCACTCACGGTACTGAAAGGCGCCGGCTCTGCCTGGGGCGAGATTAACTTCCACCCGTCGATAAAGGCAGGCCTGCAGGATAATCAGACATTGCACTATTTCGTGGACCTCCATTCAGGAGCTGTCTGGAATGCTGCAGAGGTGACGGGTCACGAGGCAGAGGTTGACATGGCAGCCTTCTCGTATTTTACCTCCGGCACCTCATCACCCACACTCACCTGTCCGGGATATTCCTCAGCACTTACAGACTATCCCATGTTCGGATCATGGGATGTAAGGAACCAGACAATGTATGACTACTACACTTCTGACAATGACCCGATCACGGTTGAGCAGTTCAATCTGGCCACCAATGACAGCCTGCTGGTTAATGTATACCGGCCGGGCAGCGTAAGCGATCAGTCGAAATTTGCCTGTACCGGCAAGGTGGTGCCTTTCCGCACCGCCGACGGTAAATACGGCCTTATCAGGGTTATCCATGCCGATGAAACGCCTTCTGGTGAGATGGAAATTGCTGTGAAGATCCAGAAATAGAATCAAGTAAAAACTACAAAAAGTGAAGCTTTCACGATTTATAATATCTGCACTGATTATTCTGGCTTTTAATGCCGGTATATCTGCTCAGGGCACCATTACCGGGATAGTCACCGGCGGTGCGGACAGCCGCCCGCTACAGAATGCCGCAGTAATACTTGACGGAATAAGAGGTGTGACAACCGGAAGTGACGGCAGGTTCATTATTGACAGGGTATCAGCAGGAATCCACACCCTGGAGGCATTGACTGCACGCTGGAAAAACAGGTTTGTCAATACTGGATTTCTGGCAAGGTACCAGGGGGCAATGTGGGTGAATGACCAGAACATTTTTGATGAGGTGACAGGCAGCGACCACTCCCCAGCATATATTACCATAGACCTCAGGTTGTCACGACTGTTTTGGGAGAAGCTGTCAGTTGACCTGGGGGTGCAGAACATTCTTGACACCAGGTTCTATGACAGGAAGGGTGCCGTTTGCCCCGACAGGTTCATAACCCTGGAGATGGGATACAGGTTCTGATATCACGGAACAGCAAGCACTGTTTCCCGTACAGGTCAGCGCAGGCCAAAACGGTAAGGGAACTTTATGAGAAAGATATCGTGTGCTTTCGTGCCATGGATAATTGGTCTATTTCATGGCATTGGCCGGGATTGAAAAAGACAAGGTGTTATTCCCTGCTGACTCAGGCAATTCTCCGGATTTGCTCTGACAATTCCTGGGATTGTTTCCGTAATCCGGGAAATTGAATAGAAAAGTGTAGTTTTAAGATGTGAAGCTTTAATGACGACCCGCTACCCCGGGTAGACTGACCGGAACACTGCCTGTTGTCGTAAAATAAGCAGGGAGTGGGGTGGGAGTGAGGTGAGGAGAAGGAAAGAAACTTTTACCTTTAAATTAAATATCAGCTATGGAAATTGGCAGAAGAAAGTTTTTGAATTTATCTCTTGCGGGCGGAATCTCATTATTGTATTTACCTGTGAATGCAAATCCGCTTTTTAGTATCAGGAAAAAACCCAGATACTATCTTTCACTGGATACACCAACACGCCTTTTTGATGAAAAAAGAGGAAGCTGGGCACACCCGAGAGCAGGTATTGTTCCCGGGGCCGGGAAAAATGGATTGCCAAGAGTGGTTATGACTATGAATATTATAACCGGAAGCGATGTTTTTAATGAAGTATACGGTTTGCATACCGATGATCTGGGATTAACATGGACCGATCCTGAAGTGTTTGAAACCATGGCTCCGAGATATGAAATGATAAATGGTGAAAGATTCCCTGTGGCTGTCAGCGATTTCTGGCCACGATGGCATTCAAAATCAAAACTATTGCTGGGAACAGGGCATACAGTCGTTTATTCACAGGATTTTGAATTTGCTGCCGGACTACGGCCAAGGCAAACAACATATTCATTTTATAATCCACTGACTGATTCGTGGGATCCGTGGCAAAAGATGGAAATGCCGGATCCTGAAAAATTTTTCAGCGCCGGAGCCGGAAGCACACAGAGATACGACCTGGAGGATGGGACTATATTATTGCCGGTATATTTTACACCTCCCGGAGGTGATTCAGGAGTTACAATCGTAAGATGTAAACCCGAGAATAAAACGCTGAAATATATTGAACATGGTAATGAATTATTCCTTCCTGAAGAAACAAGGGGCCTCAGTGAGCCTTCAATTACCTGCTTTGAGGGAGAATATTTCATGACTATCCGCAGCGATAGAACGGGTTTTGTATCACGTAGCAGTAATGGTCTTAATTTTTCGCCGATAGAGGAATGGAAATTTGATGATGGCACCGAATTGGGCAGCTATAATACCCAACAGCACTGGGTTACTCATAGTGAAGGCCTTTTCCTGGTCTATACCCGCCGTGGAGCCAATAATGATCATATTATGCGACACAGGGCGCCATTGTTCATGGGGCAGGTTGATCCCAAACGACTCTGTGTCATTCGCAAAACAGAGCAAATTTTAATACCCCAGAGAGGAGCCACATTGGGAAATTTTGGGGTGACCGATGTCAGCCCGGATGAAACATGGGTAACTGATGCAGAGATTATGTTACATAAAGATGTTGAAAAATACGGTAGCGATGGATCAGTTTTTGCTGCACGTATCCATTGGAATAAACCAAACCGGCTTTTCAGCCTTTAAGCATTTCCACGCACATTTTCCCGTACAGGTCAGCGCAGGCCGAAGCGGTACGAGAACTTCAGGAGAAATAATATTGTGTGCTTTCGTGCCATGGAAGAGATTATATGATTGCTGGCTGAGGCTGTACCGGCCATCACCCGAAGTGTGATCCCTGCTCTGTGACCAGACGAGTCAATAACAGCTTTGCCCTCTGCCGTCACTGCCTCCACAATACCTATTGACAGCCCGTCAGGAGTTCCCGAGTTTGACAGTTAACGAGGTATAGACTCCCGGGAACCCCCGTAAACATTGACCTATGTATATTCGAATTACAAAAAACAGTCGTGGCGATGCTTATTATCACCTTGTGGAGTCTTTTCGCCATGAAGGCAAGGTACGCCAGAGGGTTTTACTTTCACTTGGAGGGTTGATGAGGGCAAACTCGAAAAACTTGCCGAAGTCATCAGCAAGCACCTTGATCGTGTAACAGCACTGAACCTTGCACAGTCTATTGATATCAGTCAAACTTATCTTTATGGACCATTGCTGATTCTGGAACAATTGACTGAAAAACTTGGGATAAGTTCAGTTCTTTCGGGCATTACCAAAAGTCATGACCGTCTCCAGTTTGACTTTGAAAAGGCTGTCTTTTCCATGGTTGCATCCCGGTTCATGGAACCTATTTCTAAACTTGGACTATTTGACCGGATGTTAAATCGGTTTTATCCCGGATTGTTCGACAATGAAATTGCACTGCAGCATTTGTACAGAAGCCTTGATCTGTTGAGCACCCACAAAGAGGAGATAGAAAGAAAGCTTTTCTACTATGGCAAGGATCTGTTCAATGTTCAGGTTGATGTGCTACTTTACGACCTGACAACCTTACGGTTTGAAAGCACGCGTACCGATAAAGCCAATCTTCCCCGATTCGGTTACAGCAAGGAAAAACGCAGCGACTGCACCCAGGTAGTCCTTGGACTATAGTAGAGGGACACCAGGTTGCTTTTGGCATCGGCCAGGCTCTCTTGATCTCCGGAGACTTCGAGGTAATCGATGGCTTTTAGCAAACAAAAGCAGCGTTTCAGGAGTTCCGGCAGTTTCTTCCTGCATTGTCTACCCTGGTAAAACCTTTCTACTGGAAGTTGATATCGAAGAGATGAAGAGGGCAGGCAGGAACACATAGTTCACAAACCACGCACTGGCTTTTGTCAAATTGGAGTTTCCAGTCGGGGGCGGACAGGGTCAGGGCGCCGGCAAAGCAGACAGCCACGCAGTTGCCGCAGTCGATGCATTTTTCTTCCTGAAACCTGATCCGTTTTTCGAGGGGCTCCACTTCCACGTTCTGGCTGGTCAGGTAGGCGATTCCCTTTTCAATATTGCTGGCTGTACCCTGCAGTTCGAGCAGGAGACTTCCCCGTTTACCGGGAAACACTTCCGCCTTCAGAATATTGATGCGGATGTCGTAATCCTTCACCAGGTGATAGCTGAGGGGCTTGTCCCCGCTATCGGGGGGAAAATTGAGAATGAACCGTTTAATGATCATGGCTTACCTTCTTTTTCCGTTTCTTTCAGTGATTGGAGCGTGGCATGGACCGGGAACATTTCCACCGGGCGGGTGAGTTCAAACTGACCGGCTAACAACCAGTTTTTCAACAGGGCGGCTATTTCGCGGGCTTTAGCCAGACTGGCCACGGGAGCAGTTCTGACCTTCTTCCCATCCACGGTTATAAATCCTGAACGGAGCATCGCATAGGTGACTTGTCCCAGTTTAGGGGTTCCGGGAGAGCCGTAATCGAGCACCGAAGTTTCGATCTGGTCATCGCGGATCGACAGGCGGCGGGCCATATCCTCATCGAGCACGGGAATGGGAATACCTATCCCCACGAAGAGGGTGGTGCCGTATTTGTCGATATAGGCTGCCCGGAGGAATTCCGGGGACATCTCCTTCAGGTTGCCGATGACGGCAAGGGTACGGGCATTGCTAACCGGAACTCCCAGCGAATTAACCGGCTTCGCTGTATTGTACTGGGTACCCGGCCACACCACAAATCCCTGGGCGCCGCACAGAAAAATGCGGGTACCTATGCCTATGGTCCGCATGTCAGGATCGTTGAGCAGGGGGCTCAGCTCTCCTGAAGTGGAATAGGTGGCATTCCGTAAATTGGGCAACAGGGTCCCCATATAAGTGTGAATCAGCCGCTTCGTGGAGTTGACCGCTACATTGTAATTCTGATAGGCATTCCGGGGATTAAAAAGGTAGGCCTCGTTGACCGTCTCCTTTGAAATGGTGGTCTTAATGAATTTCCGGGGATAACAATCGGTACCTTTACCCCAGGCTTCGAGTTCCAGGGTTTTTCCTTCCAACAGCTCCTGGATCACATGAGCTCCGCCATACTCCGGCTTATCGGGATTACAGGCGGTAGCTCCAACGTAGGTATCAACAGCAGCTAATCCCTCGTAAGCAGGCACTCCGTTGATGCGGATCTTCTCCATCCGGATTGGCGGATCGGCATGGCCGAAATTGATGATGGCCCCTGAGGAACACATCGCCCCAAAGGTGGCCGTAGTCACCACATCCACTTTTTTAACGATCTCCTCCGGGGAGGCAGTGCGTCCCATTTCCGCCACTTCCCCGGCTGTCAGGACCACAGCCTTTCCGGCCCTGATCTTCTCATTGATCTCTTCGTAACTCTTGACAGTCATAACCTTGGTTCACAAACATAAAACAAAGATAACGCCTTAACATGGAAAAGCAAACCTAAAACTCCTGAACCAGTGCCATTAAGGAAAGTGCTCCGCGGAATCAGATCATTGCCCGAAACGGTGCCTTGATGATGGTCTTAGTGCATAATAATGGTCATACCTCCCCCACCGCTGCTTCCAAAGCGGGGATTGACCACATTGTTGTATATAGATCCGAAGGTATAGGTAATCCCGAAACTGGTAAAATACTCGTAATTGGTAGCCATTTGTCTTCTTTGAAGCAGGATTTCATCGTAAGAAAGATTCGCCTTGACAAGGCTGAGTTGATCGTGGATCAAGGAAGCCCCTCCTCCGAAAGATAACGACAAGCCTTTGGCAATACGCAAATTCAGATAACCGTTGAAAGAGAGATTATTCTTGGACCAATCGTGAAGATAATTGGCATACTCCAGGCTGCAATCAATGGATCCCCATTTCTGGACCACCTCATAGGAGGTTTCAAGAGAATGCACCCAAAGGTTGTCCCTGATCTTGTCATAAATCGTGGTATCCCTGTAATGCTCCCGTTTAAATCCCGCAGAATATAAAACCCGCAGCTGCCTCCGGGTCGATTCGGAATAAGGAAAGACATCAAACTCAATTCCCGGCATTACATTAAAACCGAATTTCTGGTTGCTGTAACTGGAACTTCCTACCCGGAAGGATCCTCCCACCGACCAATGGTCAGAAAGGCTTTTCACGATAAGGGCCGAGGCAGAGGCCGATTCCGAATGGCTCTTTAACGTTTCATCTCCGATGAGGAATCTTGAAGTACTGGTATTTACATTGGTACTGAAATTTATTTTCCATGCTTCCGTAATCCTGGCGGCCGACAAATTACCCGAGATATAGTTGCTTTTATAGGTTTTCTCCCCGCTCAGGAAGCCATTCATGGAACCCTTGAAAACCCAGCTGTTCCACCGATCCGAAGAAACGGTTTGTGTCAATGGCTGGGTGAAAGAAATGTTGATAAACCGGGAAAGCGGGGTCTTTGCCACAAACCGCATCAATCCCATTTTCAGGGTATTTACTTCTTTTACCCTGAATCCTTCAGTCGTTTCATCCGGCATGGTAACAAAAGAAAGGGTATCCCTCATGCCCGAGAAATTATTCTGGCCTACCAGAAAGTAGGTGTATTCCTTCCCTCCTGAACCAGTCGGCTGGCTGGTGGTGAGGATATAAACTCCGGCATCTTTAATATCCCGGACATAATTCACAAAAGGGATTTCCCGACGAAGGTAGTCGGAGGTTTCCATAAACACATTAAGGGCATCCTTTCTGATGGTATCCGCTTTCTCATCACTTTCCTGCGTTAAACCCAATAATGGAACGATCAGAAGATAAAAAAATAACAGTGTTATTCTCATGGTTTTGCTGGTATAAAAAAGAAACGGCAAATGTAATCAAACGTTTGAAAGTTGAAATTCTTTAATGGATATTATGTAATTTAGCACCCTTAAACTATACATACATTATATACTTGGTGAATACCGCGAAAATATTGTTTAATGTAAACAACAAATCATGCAGAAATTAAAATTGTTATTCCTGACCATCTCTTTGACAGGAGCAGGCCTGATTACCAGCGCTCAGCCAGCCATCCCCCCCGTACCTGTTGATCCTGACATCAGGATCGGGAAACTGGAAAACGGCCTTACCTATTACATCCGCCACAACGAAGAGCCCAAAAAAAGGGCAAGTTTTTACATCATCCAGAATGTGGGTGCCATCCTGGAAGAGGACGACCAGAACGGACTGGCGCACTTTCTGGAGCACATGGCTTTTAACGGCACGAAGCATTTCCCCGGCAAAGGGATTATCAACACCCTTGAAAAACACGGGGTGGCCTTTGGCCGAAATATCAATGCCTACACGTCGACCGACCAGACCGTGTATAACCTGAGCGACGTGCCGGTCACCCATCCCGGGCTGATCGACACCTGCTTGCTGGTACTCCACGACTGGTCCGATTTCCTGCTGCTCACCGATGAAGAGATCGACCTGGAAAGGGGCGTCATCTCCGAAGAGTGGCGCACCCGCAGGAACGCCGGCTTCAGAATGCAGAAAAAGATGTACCCGGTCCTCTTCAAGGATTCCAAGTATGCCGAACGCGATGTCATCGGAGACCTGGACGTGATCAAAAATTTCAAACCCGAAACGCTCCGTAAGTTTTACGAGGATTGGTACCGTACCGACCTGCAGGCCATCGCCGTGGTGGGTGACATCAATGTGGATGAAGTGGAAGAAAAGATCAAAACCCTTTTCAGCGCCATTCCCGCCGAAGTGAATCCCCCTGAACGTTATAAGGCGGAAATACCTCCCCACAAGGAGACATTGTTTGTTCTGGCCACCGACCCTGAGGCACCCTCTTATTCCGTCAACATTTACATAAAACATCCGGGAACGGACCCGAAGGACAAGAACCTGATGTACTACCGCGACCAGATCGGCAACCGGCTGTTCAACAGCATCATGCGTGACCGCATCCAGGAACTGCTGCAAAAGGGACAGCCTCCTTTTGTCGCAGGGAACATCATGTACGGAAAACTTATCGGCAATTACAACATCATGGCCATCGCCGCCAATGCCCATACCGGCAGGACCGACGAAGCCCTGAAAGCCATCTATACCGAAGCCCAGCGAGTGAAACGCCACGGCATCACCCATTCAGAACTGGAACGCGCCAAGAGCAACCTGCTTACCCAAACCGAAAACCGGTGGAAACAAAAAGACAAAATCCAAAATGATACATACCTCGATAACATCGTCGGCCATTTCCTCACCAATGAGCCGCTGACCTCCATCGATTTTGACTGGGAAGGCTTGCAACAACTGCTTCCCACCATTTCCGCCGAAGAGCTTTCGGCAAAAGCCAAACAATGGATCGCCGATGAAAACAGGGTCATCGTCGTCATGGGCCCGGAAGGGGATGACGTGAAACTGATCAACGAGGCCGAAGCCCTGGCGATCCTGAAAACAGTCGATGACTCCGAGATTGAACCCTATGCCGAAGAAGCGGTAGCCACCTCCCTGATCGACAAGGAACTGAAGGGCTCTCCCATTGTGACCACCAAAATGCTTCCCGAAATGAATGCCACGGAGTGGACCCTGAGCAACAATGCCAAAGTGGTTTACCGTTTCGCCGACTTCCAGAAGGACAACGTCCTGCTGCAGGCTGTCAGCCCCGGCGGAACTTCCCTCCAGACCCCGGCGGAACTGGCTTCGGGCATGATGGTCTCCGAGTTTATCGGAAACTTCGGGGTGGGCTCCTTCGACGCCATCACCCTGAAGAAGATGCTGACAGGCAAAAATGTACGGCTCAACACAGGCCTCTCGGGACTCTATGAAACCTTCAGCGGGAGTTCATCCCCCAAGGATTTTGAGACCCTGCTCCAACTCCTTTACCTGCAATTCGAGGAACCCCGATTCGACGACGAAGCATATGAAGCCCTGAAAAGCCGGTATGTCGCCATGATCACCAACATGGCCAAGAACCCCCAGAAAACCATGAGCGACTCACTTCAGATGATCCTTTCCAACTATAGTCCGCGCACCAAACTCCTCACTCCGGAACTTTTTGAGGAGATATCGCTGGAACAGATGGAAAAAATCTACCGCGACCGTTTTACCGATGCCGGGGACTTCACCTTCTTCATCGTCGGGAACCTCGATGAAGGCACCGTGAAACCTTTGGTGGAAAAATATATCGGATCGCTCACCGACAAACCCCGTACGGAGACCTGGAAAGATCATAATGAAGGAATGCCCGACGGAAAAACGGTGAAAGAGATCCCCATCTCCCTGGAAACAAAAAAGGCAACTGTTGTGGTGGTTTACAACAAAGAAACCCCCTGGAATCCGAAAGCCAACATGGCCATGACCGTGGTCAGAGAAGTGCTGCGCCTCCGTTATACCGAGGAGATCCGCGAAAAAGAGGGGGGCACCTATGGCGTAAGCGTATCCTCACAGAATGCTAAATATCCTAAAAACGAGAAAACCCTCCAGATGAGCTTCGACACCGATCCCGACAAAGCCGCCTACCTGAAATCGATCATCTACCGGGAAATCGCCAAACTGGCCAAACAGGGCCCCACCGCCGAAGAACTCGACAAAGTGGTCAAAAATCTCCTCAAAGACCGCGAACAGGCCAAACCCAACAACAGCTACTGGATGACCACCCTGAGAGATTATTACCAGAACGGTATCAATTTTGACCTCCCCGCCAACTATGAGGATATCATCAACAATATGACCATCAAGGATGTGAAGAAATTCGCCAAAAAATATTTTGCCAAGCCTGACCTCGTCGACGTGGTTTTCAAACCGCTTTAACAGGAAACTCCCTTGGGAAAATAACTGATCATAAAGAAGCCGTCTCAAAAGCGAGGCGGCTTTTTTTGTTGTGTCTCCCTGATTGAGACACCCTTTTTAATTCGGTTTTTCCCGAAATCCGAATTAATCAGATATATTTTTGTACAATGAAAAATATTTTTAATACATTTGGTTGAAGATTTAAATTATCCTGCCTATGACCTAAATTTAATATCGAGTTAACCTGCTGCTCTTATGTAATACATAAACCATAAAGCGGCCAACCCAAGTCGACTATTTCACAATCCATTATTAATTAACTAATTTAAACTTTATGAAACAAATGAACAGGGGAAGAATCTTTCCGTGGGTGCAGTTCGCGGCGAAATTTTGGGTACCATGGCTGGCCATTTTCCTTTTAATGGTCCCGGTGCTCCAACTATCTGCCAAAGGGCATTCCCTGAAGGGTGACACCAGGGCCGGTTCCACGGAACAGGCAGTCACGGAGAATCAAATCACCCCGGTGGCGGAATCTGCCTGGCCAGGGGAGGTTACCTATGACAGCCAGCAACCTGCCCGGCGGACCATCCGGGGAAAGATTACAGACCAGCAGGGAGCACCGCTCCCGGGGGTAACCATTACCATTCTGGGAACCACACGTGGCGTGATCACCGACAATGATGGTTCCTATTCGATTGACGTGGCATCGACCGACAGGCTTGTGTACTCTTTTATCGGTCTTGAGAGCCAGATTGTCGACGTAGGCAACCAGACCACGATCAACGTGACAATGAAGGAGAAGACGGAAGAACTGGAAGATGTGACGGTGGTTGCTTTTGCAAAACAGAAAAAGGAGAGCGTGTTGGCTTCCATCGAGACGGTGAAGCCCGAAGAGTTGCGGGTTCCGTCGAGCAACCTGACCACCGCGCTGGCCGGTCGCATGTCGGGGATCATCTCCTATCAGCGTAGCGGGGAGCCCGGACAGGATAACGCCGAATTTTTCATCCGCGGTGTTACTACCTTCGGGTATAAGAAAGACCCGCTAATCCTGATTGACGGTATCGAGCTCTCTTCCGCGGAACTGAGCCGCCTTCATCCCGACGACATTGCCGCCTTCTCAATCATGAAGGACGCTACCGCCACCGCCCTCTACGGAGCCCGTGGAGCCAACGGGGTGATCCTGGTCACCACCAAAGAGGGGCGCGAAGGAAAAGCCAAGGTGAATATCCGCTGGGAGTCGTCCATGTCGCAGCCGACCAAGAATATTGAGCTGGCCGATCCCATCACTTATATGAAACTACACAATGAAGCGGTGCGTACCCGCGATCCGCTGGGAGAGCTTCCTTACTCTCCCACCAAAGTGGACAACACCATCGCCGGCACCAATCCTTACGTGTATCCTGCCACCGACTGGCAGAACCTGCTGCTCAAGGATTACACCATGAACCACAGGCTCAACTTCAACATCAGCGGCGGGGGAACCGTAGCCCGGTATTACATTTCGGGAGGAATCACCCAGGATAACGGTATCCTCGAAGTTCCTAAGGAAAATGATTTCAACAACAACATCGACCTGAAGAAGTACGTAATCCGTTCCAACGTGAACATCAACCTCACCAAAACCACGGAAGTCATTCTCAGGGTACACGGAAACTTCGACGACTACCGGGGCCCCATCAGGGGAGGAACGGAAACCTACCAGATGATTATGCGGTCAAATCCTGTCCTGTTTCCTGCCTACTATGCCCCCGATGAGGCCAACAAGTACGTGCAGCACATCCTCTTCGGAAATTTCGGAAACGGCAATTACATCAATCCCTATGCCGAGATGGTGAAAGGCTACAAGGAGTCGAGTACCTCCATGATGCTGGCGCAGTTCGAACTCAAACAGGACCTGAAGTTCATTACCGAAGGGCTTCATTTCCGTCTGCTGGGGAATACCACCCGTGACTCCTATTTCGATGTGCAGCGCAGTTACGCTCCCTTCTTTTACTATGTAAACAGCTACAACAACCGCACCGACGAGTACAAGCTGCGGCTGCTCAATTCCGATTCAGGAAGGGAATACCTCGATTACCTAGAAGGGCAGAAGGAAGTGGCTTCCACGTTCTATGCAGAGAGCGCTCTTGATTATGACCGTACTTTCGGGGAAGACCATACCGTCAGCGGGTTGTTGGTAGGGATCATGCGCCAGTATCTGAAAGGGAATGCCGGCGACCTCCAGCGCTCCCTACCCTCCCGGAACCTGGGCCTCTCGGGACGTTTCACCTATGCCTACCAAACCAAATATTTCGTTGAATTCAATTTCGGATACAACGGAACCGAACGGTTTTCTGCCAATGAACGTTTTGGCTTTTTCCCCTCAGCAGGTGTTGGTTGGTATATCTCCAAGGAAAAATTCTGGGAACCCCTGCTGCCCACCTTCAGCAAGCTGAAACTAAAGGCTACCTATGGTTTGGTGGGGAACGATGCCATCGGTTCCGATTCCGACCGCTTCTTCTACCTCTCGAATGTCAACCTGAATGACGGCAACCGGGGCTTCAAATGGGGCGCCGACGGTGGCTACTCCCGCAACGGGGTCTCCATCTCCCGCTACGCCAATGATAAAATCACCTGGGAAACGGCTACCAAGACCAACCTGGGTGTTGAGGTGGGGCTTTTCGACAAGATCGACATTGAAGCTGATTTCTTCACCGAATACCGCACCAACATCCTGATGGACCGTCTATCCTTTTCCACCTTTGGATTGCAGGCAGCCACCAAGGCCAACGTCGGCGAAGCCTCCAGCCGGGGCATCGATGCCTCCATTGACGTACAGCACAACTTCAACAAGGATCTCTGGCTAACGGCCCGCGGGAACTTCACCTATGCCAAAGGGATCTATGAAAAGGTGGAGGAACCTGACTACAGCGCCACCCCCTGGAAATCACGGGTGGGACAGCCCATCACCCAGCAATGGGGCTATATTGCCGAACGTCTCTTCGTCGATGACAAAGAGGTCGCCAACTCCCCCCGGCAGGAACTCGGCAGCATCGTAATGGGCGGCGATCTGAAATACCGCGACATTAACAACGATGACCGGATCTCTTCGCTCGACCAGGTCCCCATCGGCTTCCCCACCACCCCGGAAATCATTTACGGCTTCGGAGCCTCCATGGGTTACAAGAGTGTCGACCTCTCCCTCTTCTTCCAGGGATCGGCCCGCTCCTCCTTCTGGATCGACGCATCGGCCACCTCCCCTTTCGTCGACAACGACAACAACTATCTGGCCAACAACGCCCTGCTGAAAGCCTATGCCGACAGCCACTGGTCAGAAGCCAACCGCGACATCTACGCCCTGTGGCCCCGCCTTTCCTATAAATGGGAAAACAACAACCTCGTCAGAAATACCTGGTATATGCAGGATGGCACCTTCCTCAGGCTTAAATCGGTGGAACTGGGTTATTCACTCCCCAAAAACCTCTATCAGCGGTTCGGAATTGAATACATGAGGCTCTATGGCAGCGGCACCAATCTGCTGACATTCAGCAGATTTAAACTATGGGATCCCGAAATGGGAGGCAACGGTCTGGGTTATCCGGTACAACGGGTACTGAATATCGGATTACAAATTTCATTTTAAAATGCGACCATGATGAAAAGTATATTGAAAATATTGGTAACCATTTTCCTTGCCGGAACCATCGCTGCCTGTGACTACCTCGACGTAGTGCCCGACAATGTGGCGGTAATTGAAAATGCCTTTTCCGACAAGTACAACGCCGAGAAGTTCCTGGCAACCTGTTATTCCTACATTCCCAACTTCGGGGATCCCTGGATCAACCCCGGACTGCTCTCGGGCGACGAAGTATGGTTCAACGAGGAGATCATGGACGATTCCAACACGGCAGCCATGATTGCCAAAGGGGAACAGAACTCTCTCGATCCCTTCCTCAATTTCTGGGATGGCGGACAGCGCGGAAAGAACATGTATGTGGGCATCCGCGACTGCAACATCTTCCTGGAAGAGATCAAACGGGTGGGTGACATGTCGGAAATTGAAAAGAAAAAATGGATTGCCGAGGTAAAATTCATGAAGGCCTATTACCATTTCTGGCTCTTCAAGAGTTACGGCCCCATTCCGATCGTCGATGAGAACCTGCCCATTTACGTTTCGACGGAAGAGGTGAAGATCTATCGCGATCCGGTCGACAGCGTGGTCAACTACATTGTTAAGCTTATTGATGAGGCTATTCCTGATTTGCCGTTGATGTTGCTGTCTGAGGTCACCGACCTGGGGAGGATCACCAAGCCGATAGCCACGGCCATCAAGGCCAGGGTGTTGGCCACTGCTGCCAGTCCGCTCTTCAACGGAAATCCCGACTTTGCGAGCCTCACCGACAACCGGGGTGTCAAACTCTTCCCGGCCACTTTCGACGCCACCAAATGGCAAAAGGCTGCCGACGCCGCCCTGGAAGCCATTGAGACGGCTGAAATGGCCAACTTCAGGCTGGTTGACAGTTACCAGACCAAGTACAAACACTCGGAGGCGATGATGCGGGAACTGATGCTCCGCTCCATTGTCACCACCAAGGGAAATACGGAAGTGATATGGGGATGCACCAACTTTCCTTTCAGCCATACCTACCAGCGGATGTTGCAGCCCCTGCTGATCACCGTCACCGATGCCAACCCTGTCAGCCAGTTCTACGCTGCCACCCTGCGGATGGCGGAACTCTACTATTCCAAAAACGGCGTCCCCATCGAGGAAGATGTGAGCTTTCCCTATGAGGACAGGTACACTCTACGGACGGCCGTGACCGCCGAAAGCGACTATGTCCGCTCCGGGGAAACCACCGCCATGCTTCACTTCGACCGTGAATCCCGCTTTTACGCTTCCATCGCCTTTGACCGGGGCACCTTTGTGCTGGAACCCACCTATTATTATGTCCAGTGCCGGGCCGGAGAAATGGCCACCAAGCGCAACAAAGGGGAATTCTCCGTCACCGGATACTGGCCCAAAAAACTCCTCAGTCCACGCAACGGTTTCTCGGGTAACTCCTACGAAATCGATTACAACTTTCCTTTCCCGATCATCCGCCTTGCTGACATTTACCTGTTGTATGCCGAAGCTCTCAACGAGGTAAAAGCCGCTCCCGATGCAGAAGTGTATGAATACATCGACAAGGTCAGGGAACGTGCAGGCCTGCTGGGCGTCGTGGAAAGCTGGGCCGCCCATTCCAAGAATCCCCAGAAACCAGCCACCAAAGAGGGAATGCGGAAAATTATCCAGCAGGAACGCATGATTGAACTCTCCTTCGAAGGACAGCGTTTCTGGGACCTCCGCCGTTGGAAACTGGCCCTTGACTACATGAACAGACCGATCAGGGGCTGGGACATCAGCGGCCGTAACCTGAACTTTTACAACGTAACCACCGTATATACCCCGAGGTTCGAGTTCAAGGATTATTTCTGGCCCATCAGGGAACGGGAAAGAATCAACAATCCCAACCTGGTCCAAAACCTGGGCTGGTAAGCAGGTGAAAATCAAAAATAATATACAGATGAAAATATCAAGAATAATCAATGCATTGCTGGTCCTTTCGCTGCTGATCGTCTTCGGCTGTGAAGAGATCGAAAGGGAGCCCATCACAAAGGATTCCGTGCCACCCGGAGTAATCACTTCTCTTGTTGTAGAGAATATCCCCGGGGGTGCTGTCATTACCTATGCCCTGCCCAAGGAAACCGACCTGTTGTATGTCAAGGCGGAATATGAACTCTCCAACGGGAAGAAGGTAGAGACCCGGAGTTCCATTTATGCCAGTTCGGTACAAGTGGAAGGTTTTGGGGACACCCGGGAAAGGGAGGTCAAACTCTATGCCGTTGACCGGAGTGAGAACATCTCGGCTCCCGTCACCGTGAAGGTTCAGCCCCTGACGCCGCCGGTACATATGGTGAAAAACACCATGGAGGTAATCCCCGATTTCGGGGGAGCACAATACACCTGGACCAATGAGACCAATGCCCCCCTGGCGTTCATCATCATCACCCAGGATTCCACAGGAGCCCTTAATCCCGTAGAGACAGTTTACACCAGCGTCACCGACGGCAAATATACCGTCAGAGGATTTGATCCCGAAGAGAAAATTTTCGCCATTGTGATCCGCGACCGCTGGGACAACTATTCCGACACGGTGAAAGTGACCTTGACACCCATGTTTGAGGAAAAACTCGACAAATCCAAATTTGATGACATCGTGTTACCCGGCGATACCGACATGAACGGATGGGAAGGGCGTTCCTACTATATATTTGACGATGACATCAACACTTTCAACCACTCGCTGGCAGGAACCGGATGGCCGCAGTATTTCACCATTGACCTGGGGGTGACTGCCCGGCTGAGCCGCGTCATCGTCATCCAGCGTCAGAGTTTTCCCTATTCCCATGGAAACCCGCGTTTGCTTGAAGTCTGGGGCATTGAGGAAGCGCCCCCGGCCGACGGAAGCTGGGACAACTGGATCAAACTGCGCGACTGCGTGGCTACCAAACCCAGCGCAATGGGCGGAACAGCCGATGAAGATGCCAATCATCTGAAAAAGGGAGATGAATACTCCTTCACCCTTGAAGATCCCCCGGTCCGCTATATCCGCTTTCTGGTCAACGAAACCTGGGGCGTTACCGGGTTCATCCACTTTGCGGAAGTTACCTTCTACGGACAAGTGGTCGGAGAATAATTTAACTCTTAAAACTGGAAAAGATGAAGATATTAATTAAAGCAACCATTTTCCTGACCTTGCTTTTTGGAGCATTCGTTTCCTGCCAGGATATGGAGGATATCCATGCCGATTTCATCAAAGATGGCGAAATTGTTTATGCCGCCGTTCCCGATACCGTTCAAACCTTCTCGGGATACCAGCGTCTTCAGCTCAAATGGCTGATCAACAATGGCGCCAACATTCGTAAAAGCGTTGTGGAATGGACCGACAGCGGCCAGGATTTTTCCAAAAGCGTAGATGTTTCGCTCCAGTCACCCCTCGACTCGGTGCTGATCACCCTCGATAACCTGGAAGAGAAATCCTATCTCTTCAAAACTTACAACATCGACAAGGACGGAAACCGTTCCGTCAAGGTGCAGGTTACAGGCCAGGTGTTCGGGGAAATCTACATGTCCAGTCTAACCAACCGGATCATCACTTCCATCGTGGGGGGCGGAACCGTCGATTCCCTGATCATCAACTGGCGTCTTCCCAACGACGGAAACACCGGTGTAGAAATTACTTACAACAGCCGTACCGGCGAACCGATAAAAAAATGGGTGAAGCCTGGTGAGAACCAGACCATCATCAAAAACTGGGAATCGCTGGGAACAATGTCGTACAAGTCCTTTTACATTCCCACTCCGAATGCCATCGACACATTTGCCACCCAGCCCGACGAGGTGATGCTTCCCCGCTTTATCGAATTCAAAGGTGACAAGCTGAGTAAGGAGAAGTGGACCATCAAGGATTTCTCGACGGAAGAGCCTAACGAGGGCGCTCCGAACGGACTGGCCTCAGCGGCCATCGATAATCAGCTGAATACTTTCTGGCATACGCAGTGGAGCGGTGGCTCCCCGGGATACCCGCATCATTTCACCGTCGACCTGGGGGAAATTGCCAAACTTAGCAAATTGGAGGTCTTCCGGCGCTCTGGCGACAGCCGGGGGCAGACCCAGTTCCAGATCCTCACCAGCATGGATGGCACCAACTTTGTCAACCAGGGGACCTTCGAATATGATCCCAATGTGGCCAGTGAGTCCTACAACCTTGTCAACCTTCCCATGGCCCGCTATGTCCGCTATGTGGCCACCCAGGGACCCAACTTCTTTGCCTTCCTGGCAGAGTTGGATCTCTACGGCCAGATCGCCGCCCAAATCGACCGCGCTGACTGGTCGGTGGCCGATTTTTCCTCCGAAGAACCCAAGGAAGCCACATGGGGACCGCCTATCCAGGGACTGGTAGCCGCCGCCATCGACGGTGACCTCTCCACCTTCTGGCATTCCGCATGGGAGCTGTCACAGCCTCCCTATCCCCATTACTTCACCATCGACATGAAAAAGAAGGTTCGGATGATGGCTGTCGAATGTTTCCGCCGCCAGGGCAATAGCAATGGTCAAACCAAATTCAAAATCCACACCAGCGACGACGGCATAAACTTCACCGACCAGGGCGAATTCACCTTCAACGCCACCATCAATGCCGGCCAGTTTTACATGCTGACCAACCTGCCCGAAGCCCGTTACTTCAAGTATGAAGCCACGGCAGGACCCAACCATTACGCGTTCCTTGCTGAAATTGTCGTCTACGGACAGGAACTCTGACCCGGGTAACCGGTCATATCAATAAAAAGGAGAGGGGTATCAATGCTCCTCTCCTTTTTTATCCCGGCCTTTGTGCGATTGAAACTACCAGCTGCAGAGCAGTGGGGAAACGAATCCCGCGAAACCGGGATGAGTTCGACGGGTTTCAGCACATGATCAGCCATTAGCAGAGGCCAGGCATTAATGTTTACCTGGCAGAAAGAACGGATGTAGTCAATCCGATTCCGTCAAGGACTTCTTTATTGTTTCGCTCGCTTACCCCGCGGCAGAGCCGACGGGGACGCTCGCCGGAATTCATTGCTTCAGTCCTGGCAATGCTCCCCGGACTGCGGCATCAATGACGGATATTCTCCACTTCGGCAGGGTCGTGCCTGTGTTTGAAGAGAAAGAAGAACAACACAGCCACCACCAGGGAATACAAAGCAAAGGAGATCCATATCTCCTTCCACATGAAACGTTCTCCGTCGGTAAAAAACTTATCGATGACAATACCGCTCACCCTGCTACCGATGAGCGCCCCGAAGCCGTTGGTCATCATCATGAACAATCCCTGAGCGCTGGCCCTGATGGCCGGAATGCTCTGGGTCTCCACAAAAATGGAGCCCGAAATATTGAAAAAGTCAAAAGCCAATCCGTAGATGATGCAGGAGAGGATGATCATCCAGAGTCCGCCCGCCGGATCACCATAGGCAAAAAGGCCGAACCGCAGCACCCATGCGATCATGCTCATCAGCATCACATTTTTGATACCGTATTTCCGCAGGAAGAAGGGGATGGTGAGGATAAAAAGGGTCTCGGAAATCTGGGAAATCGACATGATAATGGCCGGGTATTTCACGGCGACCAGATCGGCAAATTCCGGAATTTTGGCAAAGTCATGAAGAAAGGTATCCCCGTAGGCATTGGTAAGTTGCAGGGAGGCACCCAGGAGCATGGCAAAAATGAAAAAAGAGGCCATCTTCCGGCTTTTGAAAAGGGCAAAAGCATCCAATCCCAGGGCGCTGGCCAGGTTGGGCCGGTGGCCTTTCCCCATCGGAGGACAATGGGGCAGCGTAAAAGCATAGACTCCCAGCAAAAAGGAGGAGCCGGCGGCAATGTAAAACTGGCCGGAATTGGTTTCAAATCCCGAAAGACTCACCACCCAAAGGGCAACGATGAACCCCACCGTCCCCCACACCCGGATGGGCGGATAACTCTTGACGATATTGTACTGGTTCATTTTCAATGCCGTATAGGCAATGGTGATCGAAAGGCCGATGGTGGGCATGTAGAACATCATGGTAAGCAGCATCACCCAGAAAAAGAGCCGGGGATCGTTGATGCCCGGAAGGATCAGCAACAACATTCCGCCGGCAAAATGAAAGATCCCGTATAACTTCTCGGCATTAATCCACTTGTCGGCAATGATACCGGCAATGGCAGGCATGAAGAGGGAGGCAATTCCCATGGTCGAAAAGATAGCGCCGAAATCGGTGCCCGACCATTTCTTTGTCTGAAACCAGTATGCGCCGATGGTTAAAAGCCATGACCCCCAGATGAAAAACTGGAGGAAATTCATGATGATTAAACGATGTTTAAGATTCATCTGTAAAATAGAGATTTAAAAATTGCGGAATTACCTTCTTTTCCGGATTTCGTCCCTGATCAGGGAGGCTTTTTCATAATCCTCATTCAGGATGGCTTCGTCCAGGGCACTTTCCAGGTCAGCCAGGGTATATTTTGAATAGACTGTCTTCCCCGAAGAAGGGGGATCATTCTCCTCCTCCCTGTTTCCTGCAGTCTGTTCTTTGTTCATTTCCAAAATAATACCGGCTTTGTGGAGGATCTCCTCGGTGGTATAGATGGGGCAACGGAAGCGGAGGGCCAGCGCAATGGCATCCGAAGTGCGGGAATCGATCCTGACTTCCTTGCCGTTCATCTCACACAAAAGTTCGGAAAAAAAGATGCCCTCCTCCAGCTTGTGGATGGTCACCTCCAGAAGGGTAATGTCAAAAGCCAGGGCTATGTTTTTGATCAGGTCGTGGGTAAGCGGGCGGGGAGGTTTCAGCCCTTCGAGATGAATGGCAATGGCCTGGGCTTCCACCGGCCCGATGATGATGGGAATACGCCGGTCACCATGCTCTTCAGCCAAAACCAGGGCGTAAGCCCCCGACTGGGTTTGGCTGACCGACAATCCTAAAATATTCAACCTGACTTTATACATGGTATGTTAAGCCCTCCAATTTCTGCCAGAACAAAGATAACAATGATTTTGCGGAACCAAGCCCGAAAACAGGAACATAAAAATAATCGAAAAAAAATTATGACCGGAAATTTCCTTTAAAACAGGGAAAATATTTGTCTATCACGATAAAATAACTACTTTTGCACTCCCAAAATTGGCTTGTTCAGGCTTAAAAAAGTGAAAAACGAATTGTTTTTCCGCCTGACGGGCAAAACGTTAAAAAAGAGGTTATGTACGCTATCGTTGAAATTGCCGGACAGCAATTCAAGGTCGAAAAAGACAAAAAACTATTTGTACACCGGTTAACAGCCGATGAAGGTGAAGCGCTTGAATTCAGCAAGGTTTTGCTGATTAATAATGACGGCGACATCAGGGTTGGCACCCCCGTTGTCGAAGGAGCCAAAGTTACGGCGAAGGTTCTGGAACACACCCGCGGAGACAAAGTCCTGATTTTTAAGAAAAAGAGAAGAAAAGGCTACCAGAAACTCAATGGCCACCGCCAATCGTTTACCCAGGTGCTGATCGAAGAAATTGTAGGATAATTTAAAAACAAGAGCCATGGCACATAAGAAAGGTGTAGGTAGTTCGAAAAACGGACGCGAATCGGAAAGCAAACGACTGGGAGTTAAGATCTTCGGCGGTCAGTTTGCGAAAGCGGGCAACATCCTTGTCCGCCAGAGAGGCACTACGCATCACCCGGGTTCCAATGTCGGAATCGGCAAGGACCATACCCTGTTTGCCCTGATCGACGGAACGGTAACCTTCAGCAAGAAACAGAACAACAGGTCATACGTCTCCGTAGAACCCGTGGTTTCTCTGGAAAATGCGGTACCGGAAGCCAGTGTAAACTAAACGCATTTATTTACAGGTCTTTGAAAATCTCCCGCTGGTTTCCCGCAGGAGATTTTTTTTGTTTTGTTACTTTTGTGTGTATTATAAAAAAAGAAGTATGCTGACATTGCGAACCATCCAGGAGAATCCGCAGGAAGTGATTGAAAAGCTGGCCAAAAAGAAATTCGATGCCCGGGAGATTGTAAATTCCATCATCGGATTTACGGAGGCCAAAAATCAGACCCAGATGCAGGCCGATCGTGCCAAAGCCGAATTGAATGCGCTTTCAAGAGAGATCGGGCAACTGATGCGCCAAGGAGATGCTTCAGGTACACAGCAGGCCAGAGAACGGACCGCTGAATTGAAAGAATCGATCAGGGAGCTCGATCTTGTTTTTGCCGACCTGGATGTAAAAATCAGGGAGTTGCTGGTTTTGCTCCCCAACACCCCTCATGTTTCAGTCCCGGAGGGCAATTCTGCCGAAGATAACGAGGTGGTCCGCTCAGGAGGATCATTCCCTGTCCTGGATGAGAACGCCCTTCCCCACTGGGAGCTTGCCAGCCGCTACAACCTCATTGACTTTGAGCTGGGTGTAAAACTTACCGGGGCAGGTTTTCCTGTCTACCGGGGGAAAGGAGCCCGGTTACAGCGGGCGTTGATCAATTTCTTCCTGGATCAGGCCCGCCAGAACGGGTATGAAGAGATACAGCCCCCCCTGATGGTCAATGAAGCTTCCGGTTTTGGCACCGGACAGCTCCCCGATAAGGAGGGTCAGATGTACCATGTTACCGCTGACAATTTTTACATGATCCCCACTGCTGAAGTTCCTGTCACCAACATATACAGGGATGTAATCCTTGAGAACAGGGATTTCCCGGTGAAGAACTGCGCTTATAGCGCCTGTTTCCGCCGCGAAGCCGGCTCTTACGGAAAGGATGTTCGCGGCCTCAACCGCCTGCATCAGTTTGACAAGGTGGAGATTGTCAGGATTGCCCATCCCGATACCTCCTACGAAGTCTTGGAAGAGATGGTCAACTATGTGGAATCCCTGGTCCAAAAACTGGAATTACCCTACCGGATCGTCAAACTCTGCGGCGGTGACATGGGATTCACATCTGCTCTTACCTACGATTTTGAAGTGTGGTCAGGAGCCCAGGAAAAATGGCTTGAAGTAAGTTCCGTCAGCAATTTCGAATCCTTCCAGGCCAACCGCCTGAAACTGCGATTCCGCGAAGAAGCCGGGAAAAAGCCGCAACTGGCCCATACTCTCAACGGAAGCGCCCTGGCGCTCCCCCGCATTGTGGCCGCCCTGCTGGAAAACAACCAGACGCCCGAAGGAATCCGCATTCCCCGCGCCCTGGTCCCCTTCTGCGGCTTCGACATGATCCCCTGATATTCTGATATTCCGGTCTTCCTTAGTAGGTTTTGTTGAACTGCGCTTTCAGCACCTCCTTGACCTCCTCCATGTCAACCCTCCGGCCCAGTTCCTGCTGAAGGGAGGTCACCGTCACGGCACTGAAACCACAGGGATTGATATAGCTGAAATAGCGCAGATCGGTGTTTATATTAAGCGCAAAACCATGCATGGTCACAAACCGGCTCACCCGAACCCCGATGGCGCAAATCTTCCGGGCCCGGACCGGATGGTCGGCCTCGAGCCATACCCCTGTCGCACCCTCTTTCCTCCCCCCCACAATGCCGAACTGCGCTAGCGTTCCGATAATGGCCTCCTCCATCTTTTCAATGAACTCCCTGATCCCCAAATGATGATACTCCAGGTCGAGGATGGGATATCCCACCAACTGCCCCGGCCCGTGATAAGTGATATCCCCGCCCCGGTTAATCCGGTAATAGGTGGCTCCGATCTTCTCCAGAAAATCTTTCCTGATCAGCAAATTGTGCTCATCCCCGCTCTTCCCGAGCGTATACACATGCGGATGCTCAACCAGCAAAAAATGATTGATGGCAACAGGGTTCCCCGCAGACCGCTTCCCGGCAGCAACCACTGCATGCAAATCCTCCTGCAAATCCCAGCACTCCTTGTAATCGATAAGCCCCTTGTCCGTAAAGTTAAACGCAGCCATATTCCTTGTAGTTAATATCCAATATTAAAGGTTTCTGCGGATATGACCAAAATGTTTACCGGTAAACGCTCTTATCCTCAAACCAGGTTACTGTCGTGACGATAAACCTGTCAAAAAGTTTCATTCACGGGTTATTTCCTGCTGTTTATCGGTAAATATGGTGTAAAACCATCCTCACTGCAACAAATTTGATGCTGAAAACAGAAAACAGAAAACAGAACTTTCATATTTACAGGCCATGATCGTACTAAACAACCTGCACAAGTCGTATGTTACCGGCAACAACTCCCTGCATGTTCTCAAGGGGATTGACCTTGAGATTCATGCCGGTGAGTTTGTGTCGGTCATGGGATCCTCGGGATCGGGGAAATCCACCTTGTTGAACATCCTGGGAATTCTCGACGATTATGACGAAGGAGACTATTTCCTTGACGGAAAGAAAATCAAGGGATTGAATGAGACCCGGGCAGCAATTACCCGGAACCAGATGATTGGTTTTGTGTTCCAGTCCTTTAACCTGATCTCATTCAAGAATGCCTTGGAAAACGTGGCACTTCCCCTTTATTACCAAAAGGTCAGCCGCCGGAAGCGCAACGTGATCGCCATGGAGTATCTTGACCGGTTCGGACTGAAAGATTGGGCGGACCATCTTCCTGCGGAATTATCGGGTGGCCAGAAGCAGCGGGTGGCCATTGCCCGCGCGATGATTTCCAAACCCCAGGTGATCCTTGCCGACGAACCCACCGGCGCCCTTGATACCGCCACATCTTTTGAAGTAATGCAAATCCTCAAAGAGGTGAATGACCAGGGCATCACAGTCATCATTGTGACCCACGAACACGATATCGCCGCCATGACCAGCAAGATCATCCGGATGAAGGACGGAATCATTGGCGAAACCATCATTAACGGTGACCTGAAGATGTACAGGGAAATTATCAGAAGCGAAAACACTTTTAGTTATGTTTGACGTAGATATCTGGCAGGAGATTATCAGTACCATCAGGAAGAACAAACTGCGTACTTTCCTGACAGGCTTCTCGGTAGCCTGGGGAATTTTTATGCTGATGGTCCTGCTGGGCTCGGGCAACGGACTGCAAAACGGCGTCAGGGAGGAATTCGCAGACAATGCCGTGAACATCATGTGGATGTGGACCGGCAAGACTTCACTTCCTTACAACGGATTGAAAGAGGGAAGGGAAATCCGTTTCACCAATGAGGATTACGATTTTCTGACCATCCGGGCCGAAGATATCGACCAGGTTTCCAGCCGCTTTTACCTTCGGGGAGACATCACCTATTCGTACGGCAAGGAGTATGGTTCTTTCTCCACCAGCACCTGTCATCCCTCCCTGCTTGACATAGAAAAAATCAAACTTACGCAGGGAAGGTTTATCAATGACCTTGACATTAAGGAATTACGCAAGGTGATCGTCATCGGGGATGAAATCCGAAAGGCACTTTTCAAGGAGGAGGATCCCATGGGAAAATATATCAAGGTGGGATCGGTTCCTTTCAAAGTCATCGGTATTACCCTTGATCCCGGCACAGATCGGAACCGCCAGGCCTATATGCCTTTCACCACGGCACAGCGGCTTTTCGCAGGCGGAAACCGGGTCCACAATTTCACGGTGACCACCCGGATGGTCTCATCAGTCAAAGAAGCCGAAGCCATTGACCAGCATGTCAGGGAACAAATGGCCCGGCGCCATGATTTTGACCCGGAAGACAATAGCGCCATGGGTTCTTACAATATGCTCACCGATTACATCCGGACCATGAAGATTTTTCAGGCCATCAGGTTGTTTGTCTGGATCATCGGCATCGGCACCCTGATCGCCGGTATTGTGGGAGTGAGCAACATCATGCTGATCCTGGTAAAAGAGCGTACCCGCGAAATCGGCATCCGCAAATCACTGGGCGCCAGTCCGGCTTCGGTGATCCGCCTTGTCCTTCTCGAATCGGTACTGATCACTACCGTGGCAGGATACCTGGGGCTGGTGACGGGTGTTGGATTGATGGAAGCCGTGAATTTCGGGCTGGAACAGATGATGGCAGGAGGCGGGGGAGAACAGATCTTCTTCCGCAACCCCACCGTCAATTTCTCCACCGCACTCACAGCCACGGCCATCCTGATTGTTTCCGGAGCCCTGGCCGGCTATATCCCCGCCCGGAATGCCGCCAATGTAAAACCCATCGAAGCCCTCCGGGATGAATAACACTAAGGTTGAGGCTAAGGTTAAGGATTACGCTGAAATTCTATTATTCTAAAATTTAAAAGATGTTTGACCTGGATCGCTGGAAAGAAATCGGACATGCCCTGTCGATGAACAAGGTGCGCAGCCTGCTGACCGCCTTCGGGGTGTTCTGGGGGATCTTCATGCTCATTGTCATGGCCGGGGCAGGAAACGGACTGACCAACGGACTGATGGAAGGAGTGGCCAGATTTGCCACCAACTCAGCCCTGGTATGGACCAACCGGACCAGTGAACCCTACAAGGGATACACACGAGGAAGGTTCTGGAATATGGATTCCGAAGATATTAAGATCATCAGGACCCGGGTTCCAGAATTAGAGATCCTGACGCCCAAGAATTTCGGTTCCGATGACAACAACGGCCCCAACACCATCAGGGGAATCCGCAACGGTTCTTTCAACATCAAGGGAGATTACCCCGATTATGTGAAAATCGACCCGGTTACCATCGTATATGGCCGCTGGATCAATGAAATAGACATCCGGGAAAAACGGAAAGTATGCGTCATCGGAAACAAGGTGTATGATACCATGTTTGACCCCGGCGAGAATCCTTTGGGGGAGTACCTGAAAATTTCGGGAGTCTATTACCAGGTGGTCGGGGTGATCAAACCCGAAACCCGCATCAACATCAACGGCCGTACCGAGGAATCTGTCAGCATTCCTTTCACCACGATGCAACAGACCTATAACATGGGAAATCAGGTTCACGTTCTCGCTTTCACGTCCAAGCCCGGCGTACCTGTCAGCGTTGCCGAAGAGAAAATAAAGAGCATCATCCGTCAGCGTCATGCCATATCTCCCACCGACGTTCAGGCCATCAGCAGCGTTAATATAGAAAAACAATTTTTACAAATTAGGGGGCTCTTTTTCGGGATCAACATCCTCACCTGGATTGTGGGTATCGGCACCCTGATGGCGGGGGTAATCGGGGTAAGCAACATCATGCTGGTGATCGTGAAGGAACGCACCCGGGAAATCGGGGTACAACGGGCACTGGGAGCACGGCCGGCAACCATCATCACTCAGGTCATGCTCGAAAGCGTGGCCCTGACGACAGTCGCCGGTTATATCGGGCTTTCACTGGGGGTCGGACTTCTGGAACTCATCAACAGGATTCTGGAAAGCCAGTCCCGTAACGAAGAGGAGATCTTCTTCCGCCACCCCGAAATCACCATTTCCGTCGCTCTGGCGGCTTTGGCAGTCCTGATCGTCGCGGGATTATTCGCAGGATCGATCCCTGCCAAAAGAGCCATTCAAATCAAACCCATCGAGGCGCTGAGGGAGGAGTAAAAAAACTAAGGTTGAGGTTAAGATTAACACATAATTATTGAAAGTCATGAAGAAGATTTTTAAAATTGCCGGTTTTGTGTTGCTGGGTCTTGTATTCATCGGGACACTGGGATTTCTCTACAAGAAATCGCAACCGGAGTCTGAGATTTACGATGTGAAAAATCCGGAGGTCACCACGATTGTCAAAAAGACCGTAGCCACCGGATCGATAGAACCCCGGAAGGAAATTGAGGTCAAGCCCCAGGTTTCCGGAATTGTCGAAGAGTTGTATGTCGAAGCGGGGACCATGGTTCGGAAAGGGGACGTACTGGCCCGGGTTAACATAATTCCCGACATGATCAACCTCAACAATGCGGAGTCGCGGATGAACCGCGCCAGAATGAATTATGAGGATGCCAAAATAAATTACGACCGTCAGACTACCCTTTTTGAGAAGGAGGTGATCCCCCGCGAGGAGTACCAGCGGGCGCAGCTGAGTTTTAACGCAGCACGGGAGGAGATCGATGCCGCCCAGAACAACCTCGACCTGATCCGCAAGGGGGTGACACGCAGTTCGGCGAAAACTACCAATACGCTGATCAGGTCCACCATCGACGGGATGGTCCTTGATGTGCCGGTGAAAGAAGGATTCTCGGTGATCCAGGCCAATACCTTCAATGCCGGGACGACCATTGCTGTGGTGGCCGATATGAAAGACATGATATTTATCGGGAAGGTGGATGAAACCGAAGTAGGCAAGATCAGGGAAGGCATGCACATTGAGCTAACCATCGGGGCCATTGATGATGAAACCTTTGATGCCGTCCTGAAATACATCGCCCCTAAGGGGAAAATTGAAAACGGCGCAATTCAGTTTGAAATCAAAGCCGACCTGTTACTGAAAGAAAACCAGTTTATCCGTTCGGGATACAGCGCCAATGCCAACATCGTACTGGACCGTCGCGACAGTGTGCTGACCATTCCCGAAGCCACGATTAAATTCCAAAATGACTCCGCGTATGTGGAAGTGGAAACCGAAACCCAGAAATTTGAAAAACGTTTTGTAAAAACCGGGCTTTCCGACGGTATCAACATAGAGATTACGGAAGGACTGGCAAAAGCCGACAAGGTCAGGGGAGAAAAGATCGATCCAAAGGCACACAAACAAAGCTGAGGTTGAGGTTAAGGTTAAGATTAAGAGAGCGGATTTCACCATAGTAACTAAATATTTTAAACAGATGAAACAGTGGATCACGACCGGGGTGCTGGTATTGCTGATGGTATCCGTCGGTACGGTTTTCGGGCAGGAGACCTGGACATTGCAGCAGTGCATCGACTATGCGCTGGAGAATAATATTCAGATCAGGCAACAGGATCTGACGGTGAACTACCAGCAGAACCTGCTGAGTCAGGCAAAAAACGACCGTTTTCCCAATCTGAACGGTCAGGTGGGCAACAATTACAATTTCGGCCGGTCACTCACCTATGAAAACCTGTATGAAAACAGCAACTCGACAAGTTTGTCAGGTTATCTGGGAACCGACGTAACCCTGTGGAACGGCTTTCAGCTGCAAAACATCATCCGTCAGCGGGATCTTGACCTGCAGGCATCCATAGAGGATCTGAAAAAAGCCAAGGATGACCTGATTCTCAATCTGGCCGCCTTATATCTGGAAATCTTGTTTGCCGAAGAACTTGTGGCAATCGACGAAAGCCAGATTGATGTTACCCGTCAGCAAATCGAGAGGACCCAAAAACTCGTGGAAGCCGGGAGCCTGGCAAAGGGAGCCCTGCTGGAGGTGGAAGCCCAGCTGGCCAGGGAAGAACTTCAGCTTGTCAATGACCGGAACCGGGTACAACTGGCGTATCTCAACATCTTCCAGCTTCTTGAACTACCCCTCTCCAGGTCATTCAAGATCGCCAAACCTGAACTACCCGATCTCCATACAGGCACGCTGAATTTTAACTCGCTGACGATCTTCAACAATGCCGTACTCACCCGCCCTGAAATAAGGGCTGCGCAGCTGAGGGTGGAGAGTGCCCAACGGCAACTCGACCAGGCAAAGGGCGCCCGGTGGCCGAAACTCAGCTTTGGCGCCAATTATTACAACAATTACAACGACAACTATATGAGAATCGCGGAAAACAATCCCCTCAAAAAAGAGGTGATCCCCTTTTCCGACCAGATGAAAAACAACCAGCGCTATGGTTTCGGATTCACAATGAACATACCGCTGTTTAACAAGTTCCAAGTGCAGAATGCAATCGCCAATTCCGAATTACAAATCGCCGATTACAAATACAGGCTGCAGAATTCACAGAACCTCCTCCAGAAAGAGATTGAGCAAGCCTATACCAATGCCCTGGCTGCCCTGAACAAATATCTGTCGGGCGAAAAGGCGGTGAGTTCCAGTGCGGAAGCTTTCCGCTATGCCGAGGAGAAATACAGTGTGGGGTTGGTCACCACCGTAGAATACAACCAGATCAAGAACAACCTCACCATGGCGCAGTCGCAGCTTGCCCAGGCAAGGTACGATTACATCTTCCGTACTAAAATTCTTGATTTTTACAACGGAATCCCCATCAGGCTGTAAAATGGCGGGTGACGACAATGGGGCTGTCTTCCAGGCCTATGAGCTCGGTTTTCACACCAGGCAACCCTTCAGGGATTGAAAAAACGCCGGAGGCTACTCCTTTTTCTTTTTCAATTCCTTCAACACCTCCTCCATAACCTTAACGGCTGAGTCCCCGATTTCCCGGGCCCCCTTTTTGATTCCTTCCAGGTCCTCATCCAGGTTCTCATCCAGATATCTCTTGACCTCTTCACTAAGTTTGTCAACATCCTTCTTCAGGTTTTTATTGATGATCCGGCCCAGGAAGGAGGCGCCTTTTGCAGTCAGGTATCTCCCCTTCAGGAGGGTGACCTCCATTCTTTCTTCCAGGGTGAGTTCATCGCGGAACTTGTCGTAAAATTCATCCGTATAGCGGCTGAACTTTTTATTCGCCCAACGCCAGTCGCTGCGGGAAAATTTCTCACCGTTTTTTTCCACATCCTGCACGAATCGTTCAAAACCTCTCAGGTAATCCTCCTTGGTGGTGGGAACCAGGCAGGAGGTGGCCGTAAAAACCAACAAGGCGATAAAAAGTGATCTGATGGCAAGCGGTCTCATTGTTTTTAACTTTTTAACGTGAGTTCGATATAAGAATTTTGTTTTACGCATTCGTTATCAATATTTTAACTTTGATTTTGTTGATAACTACTTGATAATCAAATATATAACGAAAAAGATTTTTCCAAAATCAGTTTCACCATAAACATAAAATGAAGAATCCATGAAAAATTATGAAAACAAATTTATCGAAATTTTCTGTCATATTGATGATTTTAATAAGGTATTTATCAACGAGTTAAAAACAGGACAACTTACTGAAGGTGAACTACTACTTGTTGCCTGTTTGCAAGAACATGAAGAGTTGATTTCCGGGCGGAAAAGGACAGCACCTGCATTCCCCGGGGAGGATTCGGGTTACTCTTCGGTAATTTGTTTCCGAAGGCGGGTAAAGAGGGATCCCCCCTGTTCTGTTTCCTGTGTTGCCTGGTAAATGCTGGCATTGAGTTCAAAGCCGATCAGCAGGATCAGGGAAATCAGGTATATCAGCAACAACACCACCAGGAGGGTCCCTATGGAACCATACAGCTTGTTATACTGGCTGAAGTTGTTGATATAATAGGTGAAACCAAAAATCAGGAGCAGGCTTAGCAGGGTAGCGAGTGACCCTCCGGCCGAAATGAACCGCCATTTTGTTTTTCGGGCAGGAGCCATGAAATAGAGAAAGGAGTAAGCAAAGAAGAACAAGGCCAGAATGATCGCCCATTTCCCGATGGTAAAGAAATAATAGGTAAACCGGTCAAAAATGGCGGAATGCTGGTCAATATAATCCAGAAGCAATTGTCCGCCGGTTACCAGGGCAATGGCCGTTGTCAGCAGAACCGACAGGATAAACAGAAGGACGATGGAAATGAGCCGCTGGCTGATCCAGGAGCGGCGGTAAATACTATGGATGGTAGCATCGAAAGCCGACATCATGGAGGCGATCCCGTTTGTCGAGAAGATGAGTGCCATTAAAAAACCCAGGGAAAGCAGACCTCCCCGGGGCCGGGTAATGATATCTTCGACGGTATCCTCAATGCTGCCGAAAACACTCTCGGGAACAATCGACTTGATCAGGTAAAAAAGTTCATCCTGAAAATTGGGAATGGGAATATACGGGATCAGGGTAAACAAAAAGAGGATGGCCGGGAAAAGAGCCAGGAAAAAGTTAAAGGCGATTGCCGACGCACGCGTGGTCAGTGCCCCATCGACGATGCTGCGCCAAAAAAAAACCGCCACATTGTAAACCGGTACCCCGTCCAGAAAAGGCAAACTGACTCTTTTGGCCCAGTTAACGGTTTTTTCGGCATATTTCTGGCTCAATGCGGCCAACCGTTGATAAGGCGGCATGCTTATCCTTGTTTTTCAATTCTCAATTGATGGATAATGTCCTTCCCGGTATTTTTTTTAAGGAGGAAATAGACCCTGAAGGCACCTTGTTTCGTAGTAAGGGTCCCAATCACATAATGAGCATCCTCCTTGCCCCCCTGATGAATCACACTGAAACGCTCGGGCTGATAGCGCGCAAAAAAGCTGGTCACAATCTGTTCCGCCTGTGCTTTGCTGTATACATTGTCATTTTCAAGGATCACCAGTTCTATATTTTGGTTAAAAAAACCTGAAAGCACCTTGGCATTCCCCGATTTCAGACTCAGGATTATTTCATCGGGAATCTGCCCTGATGCCTGATTTACCACCAATAAAGCAAAAACAACAAACATCAGTGGCCACAAAACTTTGTTTTTTAATGCTTTCATTATATTAATTGTCAAAATTTGTACTTTGAAGCTTGCAAAAACTATGCAAAAGAAAGATGACACTCAAATTTTAGTGTAAATTTAAGAAATTTATTCAGGATTCAAAGGATGAAGATCAGACTGATCGTTACCGGGAAAACCGATGCCCCCTGGTTGCAGGAAGGGATGAATGTATATCTGAAGCGACTGAAACATTATATAAACTTTGACATAAAGATTGCCGGTGATCTCAAAAACAGTGCCGCCCTGGCGCCGGCCCTGCAGAAAGAGAAAGAAGGAGACGCCATTCTCCCCCTCATCGAAGGGAAAAAGGAAGTGTACCTGCTCGACGAACGGGGTGATGAATATACGTCGGAAGGATTGGCGGGTATGTTGGAGCATAAAATGATCACGGGCTGCCGAGAACTTCTTTTTGTGATTGGCGGTCCCTATGGATTTCCGGAAAAACTCGTTAAAAAAGCCACCGGAAAAATTTCCCTGTCCAAATTGACTTTTTCCCACCAGATGGTCCGGTTATTGTTCGTGGAACAACTCTACCGGGCCCTGACCATCATCAGGGGAGAACCTTATCACCACCAGTAGTAATGATTGACCTAATCAGAAAATACGGATATTTCACCCTGGCCATCCTCTGTATGGTGATGGCTGTTGTCCTGGAAAACAAATTCTTCAGCAACCGTCCGGGGAAACAATCCATCGAACGTTTTCAGAAAAAACTGAATGACAAAGAGTCCTATCTCGAATCCAGGCTTGATGAGATCTCTCAGATCTCCTCGGATCCCGGGTTTTGCGATAACTTCCTCAACGGCATGTCGCCGTATAACAACCTGATGGAAACAGAAGGGATCGGTTTCCTGATATACCGGAACGACAAACTCTTTTACTGGTCAGACAGAACCATTGCTTTCCGCGATCAACTCCCTCTTTCGGTTGAACCGGGTGCACCCGTGGTACGTTTTCCCAATGGTTATTACCTGGTTAAGCGGGTTGAAAAAGACAGCCTCACCATTTTCGGACTTATCCAGATCAGCCACAATTATTCGTACGAAAACCAATACCTTACAAACAGCTATTTTGAAGGATTTGGCCTGCCCGATCAATTCAGAATGGTAAAGCCGGGAGCTTCTAAAGGCTATGATATAAAAAACAGGGAGGGAGAACCTGTTTTTGCCATCGTCCCCGACGGGGAAGCTTTCCTGCAATCGGGATATTTTTATCTGCCCGGCATTTTTTACCTCGCAGCCATCCTCCTCATCCTCATTTTTGCCCGCAAAACCATCTGCGGGCTCAACATCGAACTTACCCTGCGTCTGCTGATCACCCTGATTTTCCTCCTGATCCTTTACTGGATACATGTGTTGTTTCGTATTCCCGGACTTTTCAATCAGATCAGCTTCTTTTCACCCTCCCATTTTGCCTTTAGCTCCTGGTTGCCGTCCCTGGGGGATTTTCTGCTGCTCTCCCTTTTTCTCTTTTATTTTACGCTCTGTTATTTCTGGGACATGCGTATCAACCTGTTGCAGAAGGAGACCGGCATGTCCCCCTCCCTGGCAGCTTTTCTCCTGTTGCTGTTTTCGGCCGGGTACCTTTATGTGGCCGATTATCTGATCAGGCAGCTGATTTACAACTCCAGTTTCTCTTTCACCCTTAACCGGATCAACGAGATAACCCTTCAAACAGCTTTGGGTATCGGATCCATGATGCTGCTCCTTTTCGGGTTTGTCCTCCTGATGGTCCGGAGTGCCGGAGAAGTCCGGAAAGTCTTGAATAACGGAAAATCAGCGATTTATTCCCTGGCGGCCATCCTTATCCCGGCGCTGTTGCAGTTTTTCATTGCCGGAAAAATCTCCTGGCAAATCCCGCTTCTTTACCTCCTGGTCATCACTTTGTCGCTCTTTTATTCCGGACGCTCATCACAGAAGTACGGCATGAGTTACCTGATCCTGTTCATCGTGGCCATTACCCTCTATTCCATCCATATTATATACCATTCCACTGAAAAAAAAGAACGGGATGTCCAGAAAACCATGGCTGTCAACCTGGTTTCAGAGCATGATCCCGCTGCTGAAGTTTTTCTGGTGGAAATTCAGGAGCAGATAAATGTCGATCCCAACATCCCGAAATATCTGATCCCCCCGTTTGAAAAACTGGCTGAATATTTGGAAACCGCCTATTTCGGCGGTTTCTTCAGGCAGTACGACCTGCAGATCACTATTTGTACCGGATCAGACAGCGTCACCCTCCATCCGCAAAACACCCGGACACCCTGCTTCCCTTTCTTTGACAGCATGATAGAAAACCAAGGCATGGTCCTGCCTGGTACCAACTTCTACTATATGAACAACTTGGACGGCCGGATCACCTACTTCGGCAAACTGCACTATCCATTGTTGTCTGATTACATGGGAGTCTCCATCTTCATCGAACTCAAATCGAAAATCCTTTCCGAAGGGATCGGATTTCCCGAGTTGCTGATCGACAAATCGATGCGAAAACCTGCAAGCTACCGGAGATTCGACTATGCGAAATATTTCGGGGGTGAACTCGTTGACAAGCATGGAGATTATCCTTATAACTATTATATATACTCCTATAATTTCGATGATCAGGAGTTCAGTTACAACATCTGGGACGGTTATGAGCATCTGATTCACCGCACCCGCGAAGATAATTATGTCATCGTCAGCCGTAGTCTCTATTCTTTCATCGACTACCTGATTTCCTTCCCTTACCTTTTTGTCTTTTATTTTCTCTTCTCGCTGGTGGTTTTGACGATCGCCCTCCCCTCCTTCCGTAAGAGGAAGATTATGTTTGACCTGAAATTCAGGATCCAGGCAGCAATCATCTCTATCGTTTTCTTCTCCCTGCTGGTGGTAGCCCTCAGTACCATCTTCTATAACCTGGATGAATCGAAGAGCCGTCTGCAGGAAGACCTGGACAACAAAATGAACGCTATATCGGTCGAAATCGACATGCGCCTCGAAAACATCGACGCCATGATCCCTGAAATGAGGGAATGGCTGACCCCGGAACTGGTCAGACTTTCAAATATCTTCGAGACCGACATCAACATCTATGATGTGGAAGGAGATCTCTTCGTATCATCACGGCCCGAAATTTTTAACAGGGGCCTGGTGTCGGGCAAAATCAACGCGCAGGCTTATTATGAACTGTTTGAAAATTTCCAGACCAACTATTTCCAACCTGAAAGCATCGGAAAACTCAGTTATTTGTCAGCCTATGAACCTCTCATAAACAACAACGGGGATTACCTGGGATTTATCAATCTCCCTTATTTTACCCATCAGGACAAATACAGCCAGGAAATTTCCACCTACATTGTCGCCTTCATCAACCTCTATGTGCTGTTGTTCCTGGCCAGTCTGGTGGTGGCGGTCTTTATTGCCAATCAGATCACCCTTCCCCTGGCCATCATCAGGGAGAATCTCCGCAAAATCGAATTGGGAAAGCGAAATGAACCGATGAATTATCACCATGATGATGAGATTGGAAAACTGGTCAGGGAATACAACAAAAAAGTGGAAGAACTGGCGATAAGTGCTGAGTTGCTTGCCCGTTCCGAAAGAGAGAGTGCATGGCGTGAAATGGCCAAACAGGTGGCGCATGAGATCAAGAATCCCCTGACGCCCATGAAACTGAACATCCAGCACCTCCAACGTTTCAGAGGTGAAGGCAAAGAATACCAGGAATATGTCAACCGGATTGCTCAAACCCTGATCAACCAGATCGACACCCTTTCTGACATTGCCACCGAATTTTCAAATTTCGCACAAATCCCGACAGCCATGAAGCAGGTATTCAACCTGTCGGCGCAAATTTCAAAAGTGATTGAATTGTTTGAAAATAACGACCGGGTTACCATCACTTTTGACCGGGGCGACTGCGGAAACCTTTTGGTGAATGCCGACAGGGAACAACTGTCAAGGGCGCTGATCAACCTGATTAAAAACGGGATCCAGTCAATTCCCGAAGACAGGAAAGGGAAAATAGACCTAGCGGTTACGAAAAAGGAGCACATGGTAGTGATTTCGGTCTCCGACAATGGAACCGGGATTCCTGATGAACTTCGCGAAAAGATGTTCAGTCCCAACTTCACGACAAAGAGCAGCGGCATGGGGCTGGGACTGGCTATCGTGAAAAATATCGCCGAGAATTTCAACGGAAGGATCTTTTACGAGACCGTGATCGACGGTGGAACTACTTTCTTCCTTGAAATTCCCGTCTTTGAAGAAAAACAAACTCCGGGGAATTCCGGACAACAACAATGATATATGGTTACCTTATCATTCCGCCAGATTGCCCGGCGGCTCCGTGAAACGGAACTTCCCGCGGCCGACCTGGTGATCGGTATCGGAAGCGGGGGCATCGTGCCTGCCGCAATGATTGCTTTTCACCTCGATGCCGAACTTTTTATCATTTCGTTGAACTATCGCGATGAACAAAACAATCCCAGGTACGAAACCCCGGTGATTTGCAATTTCACGCCCCTACCCGGGTTGGAAGATAAAAGGATCCTGCTGGTCGATGATGTGTCGGTATCGGGGAAAACGCTCAAGACTGCCCTGGCACTTCTGGAAGGCTATAACGTTAAAACACTCACCATGAAAGGGAAAGCCGACTATGTGCTTTTTCCCGAAATTCCAGAATGCGTCCGGTGGCCCTGGAAATACTGATTTTTCCGGGACAGCAGTTTCATACTGCAGACTTTATAAAAATACCGCCAACTTCATAACACGGATTTTATAACGGCAGCTGTTCCGGGCTTTTATTTTCCGTGGCGGAACAAGGTTTCCTTGTCCTGTTTGGTCAGGCTGTCATATCCTTCAGCACCTATTTTGTCGAGGATGCGGTTGAGTTCTTCGTGGTCGGCGGCCCGCTGCCGGTTGTATTCATAATCGTCGCGGGATGTCTGGCGATGGACAATTCTGATTTTCTTCCGCGGCTTCACCAGTGCGGAAAGCCAGTCAACGCTTTTTATGAAGGGTTTCACCACATCCTGCCCCATTTTAGCGCGGTTAACAAAAAGCCATCCGGCGATGACGCCGCCCAGGTGTGCCAGGTTGCCTCCTGCGTTGGAAGTGGAAATTCCCAGGATATAACTGATAATCATGAAAACTCCCAGGTATTTCAGGGGAACCTGTCCGATAAGGAACAGCTGTATCTTACGGTCAGGATCCCGGAAAACCGCGGCAATCAGAACGGCAATGATCGATGTCGACGCCCCCAGCAAATGAGAAACAGGCACCGAAACGGCAAAAACCGGGAAAATATTGTATGCCGCCATATAGAGGAGCCCCCCGGCGATTCCGCCGAAAAGATAGAGCCCCAGCAGGTGGTCCTGGTCGTAATAATCCAGAAAGATCCTTCCGAACCAATATAGCACCAGAAGGTTGAAAAGAATATGGAGAAAGCGGAAATGGAGGAACATGTAGCTCACCAGTGACCAGGGTTGCCTGAGCCACTGCTCCAATCCGGCAGGCAACTCAAACCATTGGATCAGGTCAAAGGGCTGACCCGAAAGAAAGTAAAACACATGGATGATCCTGAAGACCAGAAAAACGGACAGGTTCACATAGATTAAACGCGTGATGACCGATCCGTCGCGGAAAGATTCCTTTATATCATTCCAGATATCCATCAGTAATGAATGTTTCAGGCAATGATCAATAAAAAGTCCTGGAGGTCTTGTTCCAGTATTTGATCAGGAAAAAGCCGAAGAGCATACCTCCGAGGTGGGCAAAATGGGCGATGCTGCCCCCTGAATTAGTGAGTCCCAGATAGAGTTCCAGAACACCGTAGGCAATGACGAAATATTTGGCCTTGATGGGGATGGGGGGAAAGAGGAGCATCAGCCGGGTATTGGGAAAGAGCATCCCGAAAGCCAGCAGGACACCGTAAACGGCCCCTGAAGCTCCTACTGTGGGAATATCCTTTTTCAGGGTCAGGATCTGTTCCATGATTTTCTGACCTTCAGTGGCAAAGGCGGCACTGGAAGGATCGTCATACCAGTTGGTGATGAAATCGCGTAGCGCGACAGTGGGATGTGAAAGGTTTTTGCTGACAAATTTATCGAGGACTTCCGGGGCAGGGGTATTGCTAAATGCCTTGATGGCATTCTGCATGGAACTGATTTCGAGGTGGTTGACAAACATATGCAACGCAACGGCCCCCAGTCCGGTAACAAAATAGTAAATCAGAAACCGCCGGGGTCCCCAAACGCTTTCAAGCACACGCCCGAACATCCAAAGCGCAAACATGTTGAAAAAGAGGTGCATGAAACCTCCATGCATGAACATGTGTGTGATGACCTGGTAAAACCTGAATTTTTCAGAACCCGGGTAATGCATACCCAGTTTTTCGGTCAGATCAACACCTGTCTGCTGCATGACATAGGTCAGCAGCAGCATCAGGGCATTAATAATGATCAGGTTTTTGACAACTACCGGGGTATCCCTGAAAACCGGCCTGTATTGGTTCATAACCATGTGTTTTTCATATCCGTATCAATTATCCAGCCAGGACCGCTATTTTTCTGCTGAAAGGACAAAATGTCACCTTCCGAATAATTTGTCAATTTCCTCAAGAGGAATGATCGTCACCACGTTCTTCCCGTCAGGGGAATAATTGGGTGAAGCGCAGGCAAACAACTGATTGACCAGGGCATCCATTTCATTGGGGAGCAGTTCCTGGCCGTAATTCATCGCCGATGCCCGAGCCAGGGAGTTGGCCACCTGTTCCCTGACGCGGCTGTGGGCGTCGACCGGGGAATTCTTGAACTCTTCGAGCAGTTTATCCACGATTTCCACGGGAGAGGATGCCTCCAGCACGCCCGGCACACCGTTGATGATAAACGAGGTTTTCCCGAATTCCCGGATATCAAATCCCAAAACCTGCAAATCAGGAAGTATCTCCCTGAAAACCCCCAAATCGGCAGGGTTGACTTCAAAGGTCTGCGGAAAGAGAATCTGCTGGGAAGTAACCTTTTCTGTCTTCAAAATTTCGAGGAACCGCTCATACAGAATCCGTTCCTGAGCCCTTCGCTGGTCGATCATCATCAACCCCGATTTTACCGGGAGGACCAGGTATTTCTGTTTGAACTGCATGATCTTCCGCCCCCCGAAGGCCGTGGGGCCTTCCGGAAACATCCGGGCCTGCCCCGGTTCCGGGTCCTCGTTGTCAGAGGATTCTCCCTCATTCCCTTTTCCGGACCAGATATTCTCCCAATTCCGCAGGTTATTCCTTTCCTGCCGCTCAATCCTCGCAACATCAGGATCATAGGATTTTTCTTCCCTGAAAGGATTATAACCGTAATCGACCGGAGAGAAAGGGAAGTTAACCGGGGTTCCCGGTTTCGGCGGCAGGGGGATCTCTATGCTTCCTTCCTGGTCAAAATCAATGGAAGGTACGATGCTGTTCTTCCCCAGCGATTCCCGCACAGTGGCGTTGATGATCTGCCAGAGGGCGTTTTCGTTTTCGAATTTTATCTCGGTCTTGGTAGGGTGAACGTTGATATCGATAGACGCGGGGTCGATGTCAAAAAAGAGGAAATAGGAGGGAAATGCGTCGGCAGGAAGCAGTTTCTCATACGCCTGCGTGACCGCTTTGTGAAACCAGGGATGGCGCATATACCGGCTGTTTACAAAAAAAAACTGCTCCCTCATGGTTCTCCTGGCAAATTTCGGCAATCCGATGTAACCCGACAGGGTCACCAGGGAAGTGGAACTTTCAACCGGAATAAGGCTTTGTTTGATATTCTTCCCGAAAATGTCAATGATCCGTTTGCGCAGATTGGCGGCGGGGAGGTCATGGAGCAGAGTATTGTTGTGGTATAGCTGGAAAGCGATTCCGGGATTCGGGATGGCTATCCGGTGGACTTCCGTGATGATATTGCGGAGTTCGTAACTATCTGATTTAAGGAACTTTCTTCTTGCCGGAACGTTGAAGAAGAGATTTTTCACCTGGATGGAGGTGCCGTTTCCGCATCCTGTGGGTTCCTGGGTGATCACCCGGGTGGCTGAAATATGGAGGTAGGTTCCTGTTTCATCGCCGTCGCGTCTGGTTCTCATTTCGATATCAGCGATGGCAGCCACGGATGCCAGGGCCTCACCCCGGAATCCCAGGGTGCGTATAGCAAAAAGGTCGCCGGCATCCCGGATCTTGGAAGTGGCGTGCCTTTCAAAGGCCATTCTCGCATCGGTGGGCGACATGCCGCATCCGTTGTCGGTAACCTGAATCAGGGTCTTGCCCGCATCCTTGATGTGTATGATGATCTCCCGGGCACCGGAATCCATGGAATTCTCCACCAGCTCTTTTACTACCGACGCAGGCCGTTGGATAACCTCACCTGCGGCAATCTGATTGGCTACGGAATCGGGAAGTAAATGGATCAGGTCGGGCACAACATCCGCTTTTTACCGGTAAAATACCAAATAGAGGAGCAATCCCAGGATGGCGATGATGACCAGCAACCGGTTGTTGCCACGGCGACGTGCTTCCTGGGAGATCCTTGAAGAATGTCTCATGGCTTTCCTGAACTCTCCCTTGATTCTGGCACGGTAAGGTGCCGCCGGATCCCCGGGAGTCCCCTTTACCTCCATCCCCAACTCCGCCCTGATCCTGTTTTCCCGTTCTATACGCTCTTCTTTCTCGGGATCCCAGAACCGGGGCGTGAATTTAAACTCCCTGGGTTTTGGTAAATGGAAAAATTTCAATGCCATGGCTCCGTTTTTTTGTCACAAAGATAGTTCAATTTGATGAATCAAGGCGTTTTTTCATGCGCCCGAAAGCTCCGGCAATTATTTCTGCCGGAAAAAAATCTGAAGCGGCACCCCTGAAAAATCAAAATTCTCACGCAGTTTATTTTCCAGGTAACGACGGTATGGCTCCCTGATGTATTGCGGGAGGTTTGCAAAAAAGACAAATCCCGGGGCCCTGGAAGGAAGCTGGGTACAGTATTTAATCTTGATGAATTTCCCTTTCCAGGAGGGCGGCGGATAGGCTTCGATGGCAGCCAGCATCACTTCGTTCAATTCAGAAGTTTTTATTTTCCGGTGTTGGTTTTCATATACCCGCATGGCGGTTTCCAGCGCCTTGTGGATCCGCTGTTTTGTAAGTGCTGATATGAAGACCACCGGAACGTCGGTAAATGGGGCAATGCGCTCATCGATCTCAGCACGGAACTTCTTCACCGAGTTGCTGTCCTTTTCCACTAGGTCCCACTTGTTGACCAGGAAGAGCACTCCTTTCCTGTTCTTCTGGATCAGGCTGAAAATGGAAAGGTCCTGGGCTTCGATGCCCCTTTCTGCATCGAGCATCAGCAAACATACATCGGCCTCCTCGATGGTGCGTACCGAGCGGAGGACGGAGTAAAATTCGAGATCTTCCTTAACCTTGGCCCGCTTCCGCAAACCCGCCGTATCGATGATGATAAAATCGTGCCCGAATTTGTTGTAACGGGTATGGATGGCATCGCGGGTGGTTCCGGCGATGTCGGTGACGATATTCCTTTCCTCACCGATCAGGGCATTGATGAAGGATGATTTTCCCACATTGGGGCGGCCAACCACGGTGAAACGGGGAAGGGTGACCTCTTCTTCTTCCGCCGCCGATGAGGGAAAGGCTTTGACCACCTCATCGAGGAGTTCCCCGGTCCCGCTCCCGGTCATCGAAGAAATACAAAAAATCTCCCCCAACCCCAGGGAATAAAACTCCTGGGCGTCGGCAAGCCGGTTGTTGTTATCCACCTTATTGACCACTGGCAGCACGTGCTTGCCCGACTTGCGGAGAATCGCCGCCATACCTTCGTCCAGGTCGGTAATCCCCAATTCCACATCCACCACAAAAAGAATGACATCGGCTTCCTCTATGGCCAGAAGCACCTGTTTGCGGATCTGTTCTTCAAAAACATCGTCAGAATGGATTACATATCCCCCGGTGTCTATCACCGAAAATTCAACTCCGTTCCACTGGCATTTTCCGTAGATCCGGTCGCGGGTAACCCCTGAAACATCATCCACAATGGCTTTCCTCGACTCTACAAGCCGGTTGAAAAGGGTCGACTTCCCCACATTGGGTCGTCCTACGATCGCGGCTATCCTGCTCATATCCTCCAATCTTGAATAAAACCTAGTGTTTTTAAAATCCCGGGGCAATCTCGTTGACACTTCCCGACAAATCTTTCCTCACCGGAATTTACGAATCTCCGGGAAAATAATCCTTCCTGAACATATCCGGATTTCCGCGAAAATCATCCTTCATCGTTGTACCCGAACTTCCGGAGTGTTCTCTCTTTTTCACGCCACTCTTTGGCCACCTTCACAAAGAGTTCAAGGAAAATCTTCCTGCCGAAAAACGCTTCGGCTTCCTGCCGGGCTTCGGAGCCTACCTTCTTCAGGGCGGTTCCCCCTTTGCCGATGATGATTCCCTTCTGCGAATCGCGCTCGACGTAGATGACAGCCCTGATGTTCAGCATGTGCTGATCAGCCTTGAATTCTTCCACTTCCACCTCTACGGAATAGGGAATCTCTTTCTGGTACTGCAACAGTATTTTTTCACGGATGATCTCCTGCATGAAAAAACGCTCACTGCGGTCGGTCAGTTCATCTTCGGGAAAATAAGGGGGATTTTCGGGAAGGAGCTCCAGTATTCTCGTAAAAACAGGTTTCAGGTTGAACTTTTCAGTTGCCGACACAGGAAACACCGTTGCCGCAGGAAATACTCCCGACCAGTAATTAAAGAGTCTGATCACCTCCTCCTGGTTCGAAAGGTCTATCTTGTTTATTAAAACGATGATTGCCGCTTCTGATTTCCTGATCCGTTCGATGTACTCCCCGTTTTTTTCCGGATCCTCTTTGACGTCAGTCACATAAAGGATGACGTCAGCATCGGAAAGCGCGGTATCCACAAATTTCATCATGCTCTCCTGTAACTTGTAATGGGGTTTCAGGATTCCGGGGGTATCGGAATAGACGATCTGGAAATCAGGGCCGGTGACAATACCTTTGATGCGGTGACGGGTGGTCTGCACCTTGGATGTTATGATCGAAAGCCGTTCTCCTACCAGGGCATTCATGATGGTTGATTTTCCGACGTTGGGATTTCCGATGATATTTACAAATCCTGCTTTGTGTGACATACAATTCAATTCGCTTAAAATCAGCGCAAAGATAGAAAAAATGGCGTATTCGAGCAGAAAAGGGGCGGCAAGCGGTTTTGACGGTCGTATGATTTAATTTTATGGTGATCCTCAGGGTGGATTTTGGCATGAAGAGGGAAAATTTAACCTGTTTTTGTTTTTCCTTATAATATTTGTCCATTTTTGTATCCTGATTCATCAAAAGGAAGCTGGGCATGAGTGGTTTTTTCGGAAGTATCGGCAAGGCCAATTGCGTGTATGATGTTTTTTATGGTACTGATTACCATTCCCATCTGGGCACCAAGCGCGCCGGTCTGGCTTTTTACAATGCCTGGCTCGGTTTTCAGCGGGCGATTCACAGCATTGAGAACGACTATTTCCGCAGCAAATTTGCCGGGGACATCAAGGATTTTGCGGCCAACTCCGGGATTGGCGTGATCAGTGACATGGAAGCGCAGCCCATTGTGGTGAATTCCCACCTGGGGAAATTTGCGATTGTCACGGTGAGCAAAATCAACAACCTGGATGAACTGGAAGCCCGTTTGCTGAAAAAGCGGAACCATTTTGCCGAAACCAGCCAGGGAGGTCCCAATCCCACCGAACTGACAGCCATGTTGATTTGTGAAGCCGATGACCTGGTTTCGGGTATCGAAAACGTTTACCGGCTGGTGAAAGGTTCCTGTTCCATGCTGTTGCTCACCGAGAAGGGGTTGATCGCCGCCCGTGACAAACTTGGCCGTACCCCGGTAATGATCGGCAGAAAAGAAGATACCTATGCTGTGGCGAGCGAATCATGTTCTTTTTTTAATCTGGGATTTGAGACTGTCAGGGATCTGGGTCCCGGGGAGATCGTCAGGATAACCGCCGACGGCGTCGAAATTCTGAAAAGGCCCTACGAAAAAATGCAGATCTGTGCCTTTCTCTGGGTTTATTACGGTTATCCGCCCTCGTTTTATGAAGGGATCAATGTGGAGGAGTGCCGTTACCGTTGCGGGGCCGCCCTTGCCAGACGAGACAATATCCTGGCTGATTTTGTTTCAGGAATTCCCGATTCCGGTATAGCCCATGCCGTCGGGTACAGCAACCAGAGCAAGATCCCCTATATGCGTCCATACGCGAAATACACCCCGACGTGGCCGCGCAGTTTTATGCCCCTCAACCAGGAAATCAGAAACCTCGTGGCCAAGATGAAACTCATCCCTAACCGGTCACTCGTCGGCGGAAAATCGGGAATTTTCTGCGATGACTCCATCGTCCGCGGCACCCAGCTAATCGGCAATACCCGGGACCTCTACGAAGCAGGCATCCGGGAAATCCACATGCGCGTGGCATGCCCTCCGCTGCTCTACCCTTGCGAATTTCTGAACTTCTCGCGCTCGAAAAAAGCCATGGAACTCGCTACCCGGAAAGCGATCAAAAACCTTGAAGGAGATATCGATGCAAACCTTACCGAATACGGAAATCCTGACAGCGAACGATACGGGGCAATGACCGATGCGATAAAAAACAGCCTGAATCTCACCTCCCTGAAATTTCAGCGGCTCGGTGACCTGGTGGATGCCATCGGCCTTTCCAAAGCAAAATTGTGTACCCACTGTTGGGATCACAGCAGCTATTCCTGACGGGAATCAAAAGGGAATAAGTTTCTTCCGAAATCCACCCTCCGCCTTCCGCCTTCCGCCTTCCAAAATCCGGGAAAGGGGAAACGATTACGGATTGGGGATCTTCAGGAGGGCTGATTTTATCCGTGCGACGGTTTCCTGCTTTCCGAGGATCTCACAAATCCGGAACAGGTCAGGGCCCTGGTTTCCGCCCACCAGACAAATCCGGAGGGTATTCATCACATTCCCGAAATTCCATCCCTTTTCATTCATAAAATCGGAGAACAGAACTTTGACGACGGGGGCTTCCCATGTTTCCACAGATTCGAAAAGACAGGCAATGGCTGTCAGTTCTTCCGGGGTTTCCGGTTTCCAGCGTTTGGCCACTGCTTTTTCGTCGTACGTTGACGGTGCCGTGAAAAAATAGTGTCCCTGTTCCCAGAAATCGGAAATAAAATCACAACGCACTTTGATTTCTTCACAAACATCAACGACCCGAGCCAGGGTGGTATCTATATTTTTCTCATACAGCAGGGGTACCAGGAGGCGCGCCAGTTCCTGTGCCGGTTTTTGCTGCAGGTATTGCCTGTTGAACCAGCGGGCTTTTTCCGGGTCAAACCGCGATCCTGATTTGACAACCCTGTCAAGGGAGAATTGTGCTGTCAGTTCTTCCAGGGAAAGGATCTCCTGTTCTGTACCGGGATTCCATCCCAACAGGGCCAGCAGGTTGATAAAAGCCTCGGGGAAATAGCCGTCTTCACGGTATCCCCTGGAAATTTCGCCGGTTTCCGGATCTTTCCAGGCCAGCGGAAACACGGGAAAGCCCATCTGGTCACCGTCCCGTTTGCTCAACTTTCCTTTTCCGTGGGGTTTCAGGATCAGGGGCAGGTGGGAAAACTCAGGCATGGTATCTTCCCACCCGAAAGCACGGTAAAGCAATACGTGCAGCGGGAGGGAAGGAAGCCACTCCTCGCCCCTGATCACGTGTGTGATTGCCATCAGATGGTCATCGACCACATTGGCCAAGTGGTAGGTAGGCATGCCGTCCGATTTGAAAAGCACCTTATCGTCCAGCTCCCGGGTGTTGAAGGTAACACTTCCACGGATCAGATCCTCATTGGTGACATCCACATTTTCAGGCATTTTAAACCGTATCGCATAGGGTTCGCCGGCTCCGATCCTGCGGTTGACCTCTTCCCGGGAGAGAGAGAGAGAATTGCAGAGCTTCATCCGGGTGTGCTGGTCGTAAGAAAAAAGAGCGCCTGCCGATTCAGCCTCCGAACGAAGGCGGTCCAGCTCTTCAGGCGTATCAAAGGAGTAGTACGCCCATCCCGATTTCACCAGCTGCCGCGCATAATCCGCATAGATCTCCTTCCGCTCGCTTTGACGGTACGGGGCGCAGGGACCTCCGAAACCAGGCCCTTCATCCGGTATGAGGCCGCACCATTTCAAGCTCTCCACAATATAATCCTCTGCCTGATGTACATAGCGGGTCTGATCGGTATCTTCGATCCGGAGGATGAAGTCACCCCCGTTTTTCCTGGCGAACAGGTAATTAAACAGGGCGGTCCGCATTCCGCCCATGTGGAGGGGACCCGTCGGACTGGGCGCAAAGCGCACACGAACTCTCTTTTGTGTCATCGTTTTTGAATTTGCGGCAAAGATACATAAAACCATCGTCGTCCTCAACCTTAGTTTTTTGTGCGTTTTGTCATCCTATTTCTGACTGGCATTTTGTTAATTTGTCATTTCATCAAAAACAAAAATCGCCATGTACGGGAAAATGAAGCAGGACCTTGAAAAGACTCTTCAGGGTTTGAAAGAACAGGGGTTATACAAAACCGAAAGGATCATCACCTCGGCCCAGGGGGCAGAAATAACCCTTAATACGGGAGAGACCGTCTTGAATTTCTGCGCTAACAACTACCTGGGTCTGGCGTCTCATCCCGAGGTGGTCAGGGCCGCGCAGGAAATTATGACCGACTGGGGCTTCGGGTTGTCGTCGGTGAGGTTTATTTGCGGAACCCAACAGATTCATAAAGAGCTGGAGAAGAGAGTCTCTGAATTCCTGGGAACGGAAGACACCCTTCTCTATTGTGCGGCTTTCGATGCTAACGGAGGTTTTTTTGAACCTTTGCTGGGAGAAGAGAGCGCCATTATTTCCGATGAGCTGAACCACGCCTCCATCATTGACGGGGTGCGTCTGTGCAAAGCGCAGCGGTTCCGTTACAGGCATTCCGACATGGGGGAACTGGAAAAATGTCTCCGGGACTCCCAACCTGCCCAATACCGCATTGTAGTTACCGACGGCGTCTTTTCCATGGACGGGGATATCTGCAAACTTCCGGAAATCGTTGCTCTCTGTGAAAAATATGATGCCCTGGTCATGGTTGACGATTCCCATGCCACCGGATATATCGGTTCTACAGGGCGGGGCGTGGCTGAGCATTACGGCTTGATGGGAAAAGTCGATATCATCACCACCACTTTCGGGAAAGCCTTGGGTGGCGGAAACGGTGGCTGCACTTCCGGAAGAAAGGAGATCATTGAAATGCTCAGGCAACGGTCGCGCCCCTACCTCTTCTCCAACACACTGGCTCCCGCCACGGTGGGTGCTACGCTGAAAGCTATAGAACTGCTGGAAAAGAGTTCGGAACTCCCCAACAGCGTCATGGCCAAAGCCAATCGGTTCCGCACGCAAATGGAAGCCGCCGGGTTTGACCTGGTAAAGGGAAATACAGCCATCATCCCCGTGATGATTTATGACGAACCCAAAGCCATCCGGTTTGCCGATGAACTGCTGAAGGAAGGCGTTTACGTGATTGGGTTTGTCTTCCCGGTGGTGCCCCGGGGAAAAGCACGCATCAGGGTACAGATTTCTGCCGCCCACAGCGAAGAACAGATCGACAAAGCCGTTGCAGCATTTCTCAAGGCAGGGAAAAAGATGGAGATCATCCCCTGAACCGAAATGTCGGCCTCTTCCCCAGTCCCGGGGAAATACCGGACATCATCCCTGGCGCAGACTCCGGAATTCTGACATTCTGATAATGAGATTCCGTAGAGGAGTTCTTCAGTGTTTCGCATACCCCGCCGCAGAGCGGACGGGCATAGCGCTCGCCGGAATTCTAATCTTCTGACATTTTAATGTTTAACTCATCATCCTGGTATGCCTGGTTCCGGTAACGGGGTTCAAATCCGGCGTCGCGGATGGCCTGCTGAATGCCTTTGGCGTCAAAACCGTAGCGGGCTCCGGCAGCCGACACCACATTCTCCTCCATCATAATGGAGCCGAAATCATTGGCGCCCCCGTGGAGGCTTAACTGTCCCGTAACGACTCCCACCGTCAGCCAGGAAGCCTGGATATTTTCTATATTGTTCAGCATCAACCGGCTAATGGCCACCAGACGCAGGTAATCATCGGCGGTGGTCCTATTATGAACCCCCTGTTTTTGCAATTCCGTGCCCTCTTCCATGAAAGGCCATGGCACAAAGGTGACGAATCCCCATGCCCCGTCAGGCTTTTCCGATTGCACCCGTCTCAGCAGATCCAAATGCTCAATCCGTTCCCGGAGGGTTTCTGCATGGCCGTACATCATGGTGGCTGAGGTGACCAGGTTCATCCGGTGCGCTTCACGCATCACGTCAAGCCATTCTCCGGTCTTGCATTTCCCGGGCGAGATTATGTGGCGAACCCGGTCTGACAAGATCTCCGCCCCGGCACCCGGCAGACTCTCCAAACCGGCGTTCACCAGTTCTTCCAAGATATGACGGTAAGATTTCCGCTCCTTACAGGCAATGAAGACAATTTCAGGAGGACCCAGGGCATGCAGCTTAAGGGCAGGGAAATGAGACTTCAACTGTCGGAAAAGCGCAGTGTAAAAATCAAGCCCCAGCCGGGGATGCATCCCTCCCTGCAGCAATACCTGGTTTCCGCCGGCCCTGAACAACTCTTCGATCCTGGGAATATACTCCTCCAGGGTTGTGATGTAGGATTTTGCGTCCCCGATGCGGCAGTGAAAATTGCAAAACAGGCATCCTGAAATACATACGTTGGTGATGTTGATGTTCCTGTCGATGATCCAGCCCACATGATTTTCAGGATGAAGCCGCCGGCGAAGTTCATCGGCAGCGGCCATCAGTTCACCGGTAGATGCACCCTCATAAAGCGACAAGCCCTCGTCCACGCTAAGGGATTCCCATGCCAGCGCCTTGCGGAAAAGTCTGTCCCGGTCCATAGAATAACCTGTCATTACACACGCCAAAATTAACCGATATTATGGAAAAGTGTTGCACGATGTCACATACCCGAAAAAGAAAGCACCCTCTGCAATTGACAAATACCGGCATTGTTCCGGTATTGAAAAGATTTAAATAAAAGCGTAAATTTGCCCGCTCACCCAACGGATGAAACAGTTTAATTTCCTGAAAAATGAGCTATAATACAAAAATAAAAGTCGGCATATCGCATGGCGATATCAATGGCATCGGTTATGAAGTAATTATCAAGACCCTTCAGGAACCCGGCATTCTGGAGATGTGCACTCCGGTGATTTACGGATCTCCCAAAGTAGCTGCCTATTATCGTAAGGCCCTGAACATAGAAAATCTCAGTTTCAACCATGTCAGGGGGGTCCATGAGGCATCGGCAAACAAGATCAACATCATCAACTGCATTGATGAAAATATCAGGGTCGAACTGGGCAAGTCAACCCTTTCGGCAGGAGAAGCTTCCCTGCAAGCCCTGGAAAGGGCAGTTTCTGATCTGCAGAAAGAAAATATTGACGTTTTGGTTACCGCTCCCATCAACAAATACAATATTCAGGGGGTAAATTTCACTTTCCCGGGACATACGGAATACCTGGCGGAGCAGTTCAAGTGCGATGATTTCCTCATGCTGATGGTCAGCGAAAACCTGAAAGTAGGAGTCGTCACAGGCCATATTCCCCTTTCCGAAGTTCCCCGGCAAATAACGCGGAAGAAAATCCTGAACAAGATCCGGATTCTTCACCGCAGCATGGTGGAAGATTTTCAGATGACCAGTCCGCGGATTGCGGTTCTGGGGATTAACCCGCATGCCGGTGACAATGGTCTGATCGGAAAGGAAGAACAGGAAATTATCCTTCCGGCGCTTGAGCAAGCGCGCAACGAAGGGATCACCGCCCTGGGGCCTTATCCTTCCGACGGTTTTTGGGGATCGGGGACATACACCCGTTTTGATGCCATACTGGCCATGTACCATGACCAGGGCCTGATCCCATTCAAGGTGCTGTCTTTCGAACGGGGCGTCAACTACACGGCAGGCCTGCCGATCGTAAGAACATCACCGGCCCACGGAACGGCATACGACATTGCTGGAGAGGACAAAGCGTCTCCCGACTCCTTCCGTGAGGCCCTTTACCTGGCGATTGACATTCAAAGGAACCGACTGATCTACAAGGAAATATCCATCGATCCCCTCAAAAAATTCGATATCAATCCCAACCAGGTGGATGAAGCTATTGATATGCACGGGGAAGAAGAATCCCTTTAATACCTATCGGCCATGTATGAATTCATTTCGGGAGAGATCGCAGAACTGAATCCGGCAATGGTGGTTCTCCAAACGGGCGGGGTGGGTTATTCGATCCACATTTCGCTGAATACCTTTTCCGCCCTGAACGGGCAGAAACAGGTCAGGATCTACACCCACCTGATTGTGCGGGAAGACGCCCATCTGCTCTATGGTTTTGCCGGCAAGGCAGAACGGGAATTGTTCAGGAACCTGTTATCAGTGAGTGGTGTCGGTGCGGCCACGGCCCTCATGATGCTCTCCTCCCTCTCGACCGATGAAATTGTTTCGGCCATCAACACCGAAAATGTGACCCTGCTGAAATCGGTAAAGGGCATCGGCATCAAGACCGCACAAAGGATCATCATTGACCTGAAAGACAAGGTGGCCAGGGGAACCCCTGCCGAACAAATTTTAATCCCCGCAAACAATACCATCCGGAATGAAGCGTTATCTGCATTGGTAATGTTAGGTTTTGCACGAAAAAATGCTGAACCGGCACTTGACAGGATCATCCGGGAGAATCCTGCCGCCAACGTCGAAACAGTAATTAAGCTTACACTAAAGAGGTTATAACCAGTTGAATGAGGTTGCGAAAGATCGTCAAAAATATACTTTTACTTACCGTTTTAGTTATCTTTTATTCACTCAGCGGTGGCGTTGGGTCAAGGGCGGAAGTTAACAAGCGCGATATTACTTTTTACTCCGGTTGGCAATCCCCTCAGGATACCGTCAGGATGGATACTGCCGGCAACCTCCGGTTCCCCTTTGAAGACCAGCCCGCTTTCGGATTCCCCGAAAATCCCGACACGGCTTCCCTCTTTCTAAAAAAACCGGAAAATATCGGTTTTGAAGTGGAATACGATCCTGTGACGGGACAATACCTGTTTTATGAAAAGGTGGGACGGCTCAATTACCGCCTTCCTCAGGCCATGACGCTGAAGGATTATGTTGATTACGATTTTCGCAAGTCGGTACAGGAATACTGGCAGCAACGGAAAAATATTTCCGACATGGAGTCCAAAGGATCCCTGATCCCAGGACTGACCATCGAGAGTGAAGCTTTCAACAGGATTTTCGGGGGGAACACCATTAACATAAAACCCCAGGGATATGTGGAAGTCAGCTTCGGCTACCAGATGAATGCCACCGAAAACCCCGCCATTCCTGAAAGGTTGCGGAGAGTACCCGCTTTCGATTTCGACCAGAAAATCCAGATGAACGTCATGGGGCAGATTGGTACGAAAATGAATATGCGCGTCAATTACAACACCGAAGCCACCTTCGATTACGAAAACAAGATGAACCTGGAATATACCGGTGAAGAGGATGAAATCATCAAACGGATAGAAGCCGGGAATGTCTCGTTGCCCCTGAATGGCTCCCTCATTACCGGGGCCTCGAATCTCTTTGGCATCAAGGCGGAAATGCAATTCGGGAAACTGACCATGACCACCCTTTTCTCCCAGCATAAGGGGGAAACCAGGACCGTCGAGACGGAAGGCGGCGCCCAAATTACCAATTTTGATATTCCGGCAGCAGAATACGATGCCAACCGCCATTTTTTCCTGTCACAGTATTTCCGCGACAATTATGACGAAGCCCTCCGGAATCTTCCCGTCATCAGGTCGGGAATCACCATCAACAAAATAGAAGTGTGGGTAACCAACAAATCCAACAACTTCACGGAATCACGAAATATTATTGCATTTCAGGATCTGGGGGAACACGATCCCAACATTTTCAATAAGATACCTGCATTTCAGCAGACTTCGGGCCTGCCCTTCCCTGCCAATATTTACCCAAACAACGATGCCAACGGATTGTACGGGGAAATGAAAACCACCCACTCCGCCATCCGTAGCATTCAGTCTGTCACCGCGGAAATGGCGCAGTTCGGAAATGCGTTTACCGGCGGAAGGGATTTCGAAAAAATCGAACAAGCCCGCAAACTCAATCCGTCGGAATATAACCTGAACACCAGGCTGGGCTATATTTCACTGAATACCTCGCTGAACAACGACGAGATTTTGGCCGTAGCCTATAATTATACGGTCAACGGCCAGGTCTACCAGGTGGGCGAATTTTCGAACGACGGAGTTGACGCCCCGCAAACCCTGATCCTGAAGCTGATCAAGGGGACCAATCTGTCGCCTGTGCTTTATGTCGACGGGGAGAAGTTAAGGAACCCCTCCTGGGACCTGATGATGAAGAATGTGTATAACCTGAATGCCTACCAGCTGACGAGCGACAATTTCATTCTGAATGTGATGTACATGAACGATTCCACCGGGATGTACATCAATTACATTCCCGAAGGGAGGATCAGCGGGCACATTCTGCTGAACGTCATGAACCTGGATAAGCTGAACAAGCAGCAGGACCCTTATAAAGACGGTGTTTTTGATTTTATAGAAGGAATCACGGTGAACGCATCCACGGGAAGGATCATCTTCCCGGTACTGGAACCCTTTGGCAGTCATCTTGCCGATTCACTTCAGGACACTGAACTCATTGAGAAGTACTCCTACCGGTCGCTGTATGATTCGACCAGGATGGTGGCCCAGCAGGATGCCGAGCATGACAAATACCGGTTGATGGGGAGTTACAAAGGTTCTTCGAGTTCCGACATTATGGTAGGGGGGTTCAACCTTTCGAGGGGTTCTGTGAAAGTCACCGCAGGAGGCAGGGAGCTTGTCGAAAATGTGGATTACACGGTAGATTATACCCTGGGCCGGGTAACGGTGATCAATCCCGGGTTGCTGGAATCGGGAACCCCGATACAGGTATCGACCGAGAGCGAGGATCTTTTCTCAATGCAGCGGAAGAGCCTTTTGGGAGCGCATGCCAATTACGCCTTTTCCGACCGCTTCAACCTGGGCGCCACCGCGCTTTACATGCAGGAAAGGCCGTTGACGCAAAAAGTGGATTACGGGCAGGATCCGATCGCCAACCTTATCCTGGGGTTGGACTCCCGGTTCTCCTCCGAAAGCCAGTTCCTCACAAAGGCAGTTGACATGCTTCCGTTTATCAGTACAAAAGCCCCGTCAACAATCGATTTCGAAGCTGAATTTGCGAAACTGATCCCGGGTCATTCGAGGGTTATCGAAAAAAGCGGAAATGCCTATATCGATGATTTCGAAGGCACCAAAACTTCGATCGACCTGAAGACCCGGCAGCACTGGGTCCTGGCCAGCACACCCCAGAACCATCCGCTATTCCCCGAAGGAAACCTGGCAAACCAGCTCGACTACGGATTTAACAGGGCGCTGCTTGCCTGGTACATCATCGATCCCCTCTTTCTTCGCAGCAGTACGCTGACGCCCTCCCACATCAAAAACGACAAGAACATGCAGTCGAACCATTTGGTTCGGGAAGTATTTGAAAAGGAGATCTTCCCGGCAAAGGAATCGCCTGTAGGGGAGCCCACCAATATTGCGGTCTTTGACCTGGCATTTTATCCCGGCGAAAAGGGACCCTATAATTTTGACACAAAGCCTTCCCTCTATTCCGCCGGGGTTAACGCCGACGGAAGCCTTCGCGATCCCGGATCCCGCTGGGGCGGCATCATGCGCAAAATTGACAACAGTGACTTTGAAACTGCCAATATCGAATTTATCGAATTCTGGCTCATGGATCCTTTTGTCAATGACTCGACGGGACTCGCCTCAGGGGGAGACCTTTATTTCAATCTCGGCGACATCTCGGAGGATATCCTGCGTGACGGTCGCAAGTCCTTTGAAAACGGGTTGCCCGTGACCAGCCAGGTGACCAATGTTGATACCACCATCTGGGGAAGGGTCTCCACCCAGCAATCCCTGGTCAACGCCTTTGACAACAATCCCGCTTCCCGGGCATACCAGGATCTTGGCTTTGACGGTCTTAACGATGATGACGAAAGCAGCCATTACCGGGATTATCTCGAAGAACTACGCACTATCGTTTCTCCTGAAGTATATGAACGGATTGCAGCCGACCCTTCAAAAGACAACTATCATTACTACAGGGGATCTGATTATGACGACCAGGAGCTCAGTATCCTGGAGAGATACAAAAGATACAACGGCCCCCAGGGGAACTCACCCACCACGGAAATGTCGCCTGAGTCATATCCCACTTCGGCTTCCACCCTGCCCGATATGGAAGATATCAACAGCGACAATACCCTGAATGAATATGAAAGATATTACCAGTACCGGGTAAGTCTAAGGAAACAGGACATGGAGCTGGGCAAAAACTACATCAACGACATCAGGCATAGCCGGATTCAGCTGAAAAACGGAGAGATCGGGGAAGTAAAATGGTATCAGTTCAAGATTCCGGTACGTGAATATGACGATGTTTTCGGGTCCATTTCCGATTTCAAGTCGATTCGTTTTCTACGGTTGTTCCTCAATGCTTTTGAAGATCCCGTGGTATTGCGATTTGCCACCCTTGACCTGGTCAGGGCCGACTGGCGGAGGTATACCCGCACCTTAACGGAAGAGGGAAGCACGGAATCCGCCAACGTCACTTTTGACGTGTCAGCGGTCAACATCGAGGAGAACGGGGGCAGGGTGCCTGTGAACTACATCCTTCCCCCGGGGATCGACCGGGTGATCGACCCTGCGAATCCGCAGCTCCTTCAGTTGAACGAGCAGGCGATGGTCATGAAGGTGACCGGCCTGGAGCAAGGAGACGCCCGTGCCGCCTATAAGAGCATTTACATGGATTTCCGCCGCTACAAACGGCTTAAAATGGAGATCCATGCCGAAGAAATTGAAGGTTATCCCATCAAGGATGATGAACTCACCCTTTTCATACGGATGGGATCGGACTATACCTATAATTATTACGAATATGAAATTCCGTTGAAGCTTACCCCAGCGGGACGTTACAACGGAGATATCGAAGCCGACCGGTACAAAGTATGGCCTTTGGAGAACCGTATTGATGTGCCCCTGGAAGTTTTCACCAATGTCAAGTTGGCCCGCGATGCCGAGCTTCGCAAGGCAAATTCCACGTGGAAAATCCTGGACGTTTTTGAACAACGGCACATGGGATGGAACGAGGATAAAAACCTGGTTAAAGTGAAGGGAAGTCCCAACCTCGGGAATATCCAGGTGATGATGATAGGAATCCGGCACAGGAAGAACAAAACGTTTAATCCAGGACCCCGCAGTATCGAAGTGTGGGCGAATGAGCTGCGGCTTTCGGAATTTGACGAAAAGGGCGGATGGGCGGCCAATGCCCGGGTGACGGCGCGTCTGGCCGACCTGGGAACCGTCACCCTTGCCGGCCGTCACCGCTCGGCAGGTTTCGGCAGCATAGAACAGAAAGTCAACCAGCGGAGCATCGATAACCTCACAGAATATGACATTGCCTCTTCCATCGACCTGGGACGCTTCTTCCCCAAGGAAGCAGGAGTGAACATCCCGATGTACTACGGCTACTCAAAAAGCAACCTCATGCCGAAGTACGATCCAACAAATCCTGATATCGAGCTCCAGAAAAGCCTTGACAAAATCGACACAAGGCACAACCGGGACTCCCTGCGGCATATCGCCCAAAATATGGTGGTCAGAAAAAGCCTCAACTTCACAAATGTAAGAGTTGATCCGCAGTCTGAAACTCCCAGGCCACAACGACTCTGGAGCCCCGGAAATTTCGCCGCCACCTATTCCTACAATGAGATTTTCCAACGAAATACCAACACCGAATACAACATTGATAAAATTTACAGGGGTATGCTCTCCTATAACTTCAATACCCGCCCCGAACTATGGACACCTTTCTCAAAGGTAAAACTGTTACAGAAAGGGCCTCTTAAACTGATCGGAGATTTTAACCTTTATCCGCTGCCCACGCAGCTCTCTCTGAGAACCGACCTTTACAGGAGGTACAATGAGATTCAGACCCGCAACATCACCAATCCGGGACTGATCCTGCCCGCGACTTTCGAGAAGGACTTCCTGTGGAACCGCTATTTTGACCTCCGCTATGACATGACCCGGAATCTGAAGGTCGATTTTTCATCCAGGAATACCTCAAGGATTGACGAACCCGAAGGACGATTTAACCGGCGTTACGACGATTATGAATGGAAGCGTGACTCCATCGTTGCCAACCTGATGGAACTGGGAAGGCCGGTACTTTACAACCACGACATGAACGTGACCTACACCCTGCCCCTCAGCCAGATCAAAGCGCTCAATTTCATCACTGTTACCGGCCGTTATCAGGGAAGCTACAACTGGCAGGCCGGCGCCATCACGGCCGATACCATCAGGCTGGGGAACATCGTCCAGAACTCCCAGAACATCCAGTTCACGGGAAATGTCAGCCTGGTATCGATATACAATAAGATTCCCTACCTTCAGAAACTCGAAACAAAATTCCAGAATACCGGCCGAAGCAGGTATGGCGGCAGGATGAGGCAAAGCTCATCTACCCGCAGCGCACAACAGCAAACCCGACAGGAGGAACAGAAGGTACCGGAATTTTCCCAGAAAGATGTAACATTGAACCGGGGAGAACCCCTCATCGTGAACCACAAACTGGGCGCCAGAGAGGTGACCCTGAAAGTGACAAATCAGAGGGGTCAGCCGGTGACCGGAAAAACCAAGGTGATTGACAAGAATAACGTGGAATTCACCCCTGCCGACAGTGTTGCCTCCGCGACCATTCTCGTGACCGGGAAGATTGAAAAAAACATCATGAGGGAAATTCTGGACTACACCCTCAGAATAGCTACCGGTGTCAGGAATGTTTCAGTGAACTACAACTTATCGGGAGGTTCGGTACTTCCGGGGTATCTTCCCGAACCTGTCGTCTTCGGTGCCGGACGGTACACGCCCGACCAGGGATTGTTCGGAACACAAATGGGAAGCAGTTTCACGCCGGGATTACCATTCCTCCTCGGATGGCAGGACAGGCAGTTTGCCAGGAATGCCGGCGACAGGGGGTGGCTCACCACCGATCCCCTCCTGAATATGCCTTTCCAGTTCACCAGGAATGAGCGGTTTTCGGTGCGTGCCGATGTGGAACCGTTGCCCGACCTGCGGATTGACATCAATGCAGACCGGTCGATATCGAAAAACCTGAGTGAATTCTACAATTACGATCCGGTCTCAAGCCGCTTTAAAGCTGAAAACCTCACGGAAAGAGGCAATTTCAGCATGTCAGTGCTGACGTGGAATACCGCATTCTTTGCCATTGGAAAAGAAGAAGTTCAACAGTCGGAAGCCTTCCAGAAACTCAAGGAAAACCGGCTGATCATTGCCAGGCGTCTTGCTGCCCAACGACCTGCAAACAACGCTTTCAACTACGACCCTACGGAAATCAATCCCGAAACGGGGTTCCCCGTCGGCTACGGCCCTACCTCCGTGGAAGTGCTCGTTCCGGCATTCCTGGCAGCCTACCAGGGAATCGACCCCTATAAGGTATCCCTGGGCATGTTCCCCTCAATCAAATACATCCGCCCCAATTGGAGGATACAATATGAAGGGATGATTTCAAAGATCCCCCGACTCAATAAGATCATGAAGACCATGAACTTTACCCACGCCTTCCGGTCGAGTTATACCGTGGGCTCCTTCCTCACCAACCTGAATTACCTGGCGGAAAGCGACGGCTTCAGTTATGTCCGCGATATCCAGAACAACTTCCTTCCCCGGTTTGAATTCAATTCAGTTAGCATCAACGAAAACTTCAGCCCGCTGATCAACCTTGATGTGACCTGGATCAACGATCTGACCACCCGGGGTGAAATCAAAAGGTCGCGAAGCATGGCGCTTTCCTTTTCCAATAACCAGCTGACCGAAATCCTCAGCAATGAATATATCGTGGGACTAGGGTATCGCTTTACCAGGATGGATCTTATCCTGAAAACCAAAACTTCACAGCGATCTTATTCCAACGACCTCACCCTGCGGGCTGACCTTTCGTTCCGGAAAAACAAAACCGTTTTGCGCCGTCTTGTCGAAGACACCGACCAACTCACCGCCGGAATGAATGCCGTTACCATCAAAACTACCGCCGATTACATGCTGAGTGACCGGTTCCAGTTACGGGTATATTACGACAAGGTGATCAACCAGCCTTTTGTCGGTTCCTTCGACACGTCAAACACCAATTTCGGCGTCAGCTTCCGGTTTACCCTTGCTGAATAAGAGATAAGAACCGTTGAATTCCGGCAAGCGCTATCTCCGCATTAAAACGATAACTTCACCAAAAATAAGTCAATGCAGGAGACAATTCATTACATCACCCGTGAATTGAAAGATCTTTATCCACCTGGCGAAATCAGGCAGTTCGTCCGGCTGATCCTCCATGCCCTGCGCGGTTACAGCCTCACCGAAATGATCGTGAAAAGCGGGGAGCTCTTCTCTGCCGGGGAGCGCAGCAGGGTCAGCACCATCGTCGCCAGATTGAAAATGCAGGAACCCATCCAGCATATTCTGGAACAGACCCTGTTTCACGGGCTTGACCTGAAGGTAAATCCCGCCGTGTTGATACCACGCCCCGAAACAGAAGAACTCGTTGACTGGATCATCAGGGAGTACAGTCATCCGCCCTTAAGAATCCTCGATATCGGCACCGGCAGCGGCTGCATCGCCCTGGCCCTGAAAAAAGCTTTCAATACCCCGTTGACCGAAGCTTGCGACATTTCAGAAAAAGCCCTCACCCTGGCACAGGAAAACGCATCGGAAAACCATCTCGATATCCGCTTCTTCAAGGCTGATATCCTGCAATGGGAAAAATGCACCCAATGGAACAGCTATGACCTTATTGTCAGCAACCCCCCTTATGTCACCCTGAAGGAAAAAAAGCTGATGCCGGCGAATGTTACGGACTTCGAACCCTGGTCAGCACTTTTCGTGCCCGATGAAGAGCCATTGCTTTTCTACCGTCACATAGCGGTGTTTGCCAACCGTCATCTTCAAAACAATGGAAGTCTCTTTCTGGAAATCAACGAAAAAGCAGGCAGTGAAATCAGGGAATTGCTGATGCAAAACGGATTCAACACCCCTGAAATACGGAACGATATGCAGGGAAAGCCCCGGATGGTGAAAGCCGTCAGGAATTATTGAGCCCGTCGCGCACGGCATGATCATTTGAATCGCTTTTTCATTAAATTGCAGGGCTTATCAAGGAGGCTTTCATATCGTAATGTGAAAAAACTGACGAAAAATATCATTCTGATTTTCAACATCATTGCAATAATGGCCCTCGCCGGCTCCTATCTTTCGCAATATATACCTCCCGATAAATGGTGGGCACCTTCGTTGCTGGGCCTGGGATATCCTTACATTCTGGCGGTCAACCTGCTCTTTATACTGATCTGGTTGATGATCAAACCCGTGAACACCCTTTTTTCCGTTTTGGCCATCATTGCCGGATGGGGCGTTTTATCCCGGTTCATTCAGCTTTCGGGAAAAGAGTCAGATACCCGGGGCATCAGGGTTGTTTCCTACAATGTGAAAACCTTCACCGGGACCGGAAGCAATCCGTCAAGGGATTTGGCCGAGGTGATCAAGGGTTTTCTCAAAGAAAATGAACCTGACATCATTTGTTTGCAGGAGGTCAGGTTACGTACCAACAAGGTTTTTAACCTTGAAGAAACGAAAAAGGAGTTTTCGGATATCAGGCATTACCAGTATGCCCGGTCAGGATCTACCATCGGGATCGTGACCATGACCAGTTATCCCATTGTCAGGATGGAGGAGATCCGTTTTGAAAAATCAGGCAATATTGCGATATGCACCGATATTGCCGTGAAGGGCGACACCTTCCGCATTTTCAACATTCATCTTCAATCCTACCGGATTGATCCGGACCGATACAGTGTCATTGAGTCTCCGGGAATTTCTGATGAAAAAAAATTGAGGGAATTCCGGGAATTGACCTCCAAATTCAGAAAAGCGGTTGAGAAAAGGGCAATTCAGGCGCGGCTTATCAACAAAAAGATCCGACAATCTCCTTATCCGGTAATTTTGTGCGGTGATTTCAATGACACCCCGGCATCGTATGCCTATAAAAAAACGAGGGGTAAACTGCGCGATGCCTTTGTCTCGTCAGGAAAAGGGATCGGACAGACCTATATTGGCAAACTTCCCTCCTTCAGGATCGATTACATCCTTTTCAGCAGGAAATTTAAAAGTTCAAATTTCAGGATTTACGACATCCCTTACAGTGATCACCTTCCTATTTCCTGCGTACTGACACCTGACAGCTGACACCGCGGAAAAGAATTATGTCAGGATCTGCAGCGCCGCCTCCCTGTCCCGGTAAAGTTGTTCTATGAGCGCTTCAATCCCCGGGAATTTTTGTTCTTCCCTGATTTTGTCCATGAATATGAGGGTGATCTCCTCTCCGTAAAGGGACCCGCTGAAATCAAAGATATTCACTTCAATACTGCGGTTGTCTGCATTTTGATTAAAGGTCGGACGGGAACCAATGTTCAGCATTCCGTTGAACACATTTCCCGCAATTTTTATTTTTACCGCATAGACACCATAACCGGGAATTAACTTGGTGACCTCCGAGGCTTCTATGTTGGCGGTGGGAAAACCGATTATTCTGCCGACTTTCAGTCCTTCAATGACGCGGCCATGCAGTTCAAAGGGGTAGCCAAGGTATTCATTGGCCATCCTGACATTTCCCGATTCGAGAGCCTTCCTGATCCGGGTGGAACTGACACGGGCCTCATTGACCAACAATGGATCCAGCCGTTCGATCCTAAAATCATACTTCGCGGCATACTCCCGGAGATATTCAAAATCCCCCTCGCGGTTCTTGCCGAACCTGTGGTCATAACCGACTACCAGGCACGCAGTTTTGATCTGATCAATCAGTACCTGTTTGACAAATTCACCGTAGGTAAGCAACGAAAACTCACGGGTGAACGGATAGATGACCAGGTGATCGATCCCCGCCTGTTCAATGAGCACGATTTTTTCTTCCAGCGTATTAATCAACCGGAGGTTGTGTTCTTCGGGCGTCAGGATTTGCCGGGGGTGGGGATGAAAGGTGAAGAGTACCGACTCCCCGCCGGTCTCACGGGCGATCGCGGTCAGCCTGTCAAGAATCTTCCTGTGCCCCCGATGTACGCCGTCAAAAGTACCTATCGTAACGATGGGTTTTACCGCCCTGAAATTATCCAGATCGTAACTAATTCTCACAACTTATTCAAATTGAGGCCAAAAATATAAAATTATTATCTTCGTACCGGTATATTTCCACACTGTGGATTTTATTAATTTTAACCCCTTAATTAAAAAGGCAGAAATGAGGAGACTGACATATATAACTTTTTGGGTTACAGCTATTCTAATTTTCGGATGTTCGCGACCAGAGAAATTTGAGATCAAGGGCAGAATTACCAATTCGGCAGGCCGGAAAATTTTTCTTGAGGAGCTTATGGTAGCGAGTGTGCGCCCTGTTGATTCGGCGAAGATCAGTGCTTCGGGGGAATTCACAATGAAGCAGCATACCGGAATGCCGACATTTTATCTGCTCAAATTGTCGGAGAACAACTTCATCACCCTGCTGATCGATTCCGCAGAAAAAGTGACCATTGAAGCCGACGCCATCAATTTCGCCCGTGATTACAAGGTGAATGGTTCTCCCGGGTCCCTGCTCGTCCAGGAATTGAACAACAGGTTAAATACGACGAAACAAAAACTGGATTCGATTTCGTCACTCTATTCGCTTTATGCTGAAACTCCTGAAATTGAAGATCTGAAAAAGGAATGGAAAGCTGCCTACGACACCATCGTAAAACAGCAGGTCGCCTATTCCACGGCTTTTGTATCGGAACACCCCTTTTCTATGGCCAGTGTTTTGGCACTTTACCAGAAATTCAACGATGACAATTACGTAGTGCGTGACCTGTACGCTTTAAGGGTGGCTGCATCGGCCCTCAACTCTTTTTATCCTAATTCGGAACATGTCAAGGCCCTTTATGCCAACACCCTTCAGCTCCTTGCCACGGAACGTGCCGGAGAGGTCAGGCGGTTGATCAATGAAAGCGGGATGAACAGTCCTGAGATTGTCCTGCCCGATCCCCGGGGAAACAAAATAGCCCTTTCTTCCTTCCGGGGCAAATATGTTTTGGTGCATTTCTGGTCAGCGGTAGAATCCGGTTCCAGGATTGTAAATCCGGTATTGGTAGAAATATACCAGAAATACAAAAACAAAGGGTTTGAAATTTACCAGGTCAGTGTTGACAAGGACCGCACCGAGTGGCTCGAAGCCATTGACCAGGACAAAATGGTATGGACCCAGGTAGGCGATATGGAAGGAAGCATCCAGGCCGTGATGCATTACAACATCCAGTCGGTTCCCTTCAATTATCTTCTCGATAAGGACGGTAACATCATCGCAAAGAATCTGACGGGACCCGCCATCGACAGGACCCTTGCAGCTATTTTTCGCTGAAAGAAACCTGTTCGTATGCGAGGCGAACCACAGCTGTTAATTTCCTTTTAACCTCAATAGTAATATTTTGCCCAACCAGAAGAAAATATATTTTGTTTCCGATGTTCACCTTGGGGCACCGGCCCTGAATGACAACAAATCCAGGGAGCTTCTCTTTGCCCGGTGGTTGGGGGAAATCTCCGGGGATGCTGCCGCTATTTTTCTGATGGGTGATATCTTTGATTACTGGTTTGAATACCGGACCGTCGTTCCCCGGGGATTTACCCGGGTGTTGGGAAAAATTTCGGAATGCACCGACCAGGGAATTCCCGTTCATTTCTTCACAGGAAATCATGATATCTGGGTATTCGATTATCTCCCTTCAGAAACTGGGGTTATCCTGCACAATGAACCCTTCAGAACAGAACTCTTCGGGAAAAAGTTCTACCTTGCCCACGGTGACGGTCTCGATGAAAGGGACAAAGGGTATCTTCTGCTGAAGAAAATTTTCACCAGCAAGACGCTTCAATGGCTCTTTTCAAAGGTGCATCCCGACATCACCATTGCACTGGCTCACAAATGGTCAAAACAAAGCAGACTGGCAAAAATGACCGAAAGTCATGATTTTAACGCAGAGGAAGAAGGAATTTATAAATTTGCACTGTCGGTATTGCAAAATGAAGATGTGGATTATTTTGTTTTCGGACACCGTCACAGGATGGCCGAGTTGAGCATCGGTGAAAAGAGCCGCTTTTTTCTACTGGGGGATTGGATCAGAACTTTTTCTTATGGAGTTTTTGACGGCAAGAAATTTGAACTGAAGAAGATTCCGCAGTAACACCTTTTTTTACACGAGTACTAAATGAAAAGAGACAGATATACCATAATCACAGGTTCGGGGAGTTACATTCCCCGGGTGGTCGTCGGCAATGATCATTTCCTTGATTACCGTTTTTATGATCCGGCGACACGAAAGCCTTTTGAAAAGGAGAACAGTGAAATCATCGGAAAATTCAAGGAAATTACCAACATAGAGGAGAGGAGGCATTGCCTGCCATCGGAAATGAGTTCTGATATCGGTTATGAGGCTGCCCGCGATGCCATCGAATCGTCGGGGACAGATCCTGAAAGTCTTGATTTCATCATTGCGGGTCACAATTTCGGTGACATGCAACATGTCAATCGCCGTTCCGAAATGGTGCCCTGTATAGCAGCGCGTATCAAGCAGAAGCTGGGGCTGAAGAATCCGGCCATGTTTGCCAACGATGTGATTGCCGGTTGTCCGGGTTGGGTACAGGCCCTGATCATCGCCGATATGTTTCTCAAAAGCGGACAATATCACCGGGGTATGGTCGTTGGGGCTGACGTGAACAGCAGAGTGGCAGATCCTTTTGACCGGGACACCATGATTTTTGCCGATGGTGCCGGTGCCGTCATCGTGGAAGCCACAGAAAGCGACACTCCCGTGGGAATCCTTTCCCATGCCATTCAGACCGATGCCACGGAAGCAGATTATCTTGTTTTGGATAGTTCCCTGAATCCCGATTATGAAAAGGATGAACTCTTTATCAGGATGCAGGGACACAAAGTCTATGTCTATGCATTGACCAACGTGCCAAAAGTGGTGAAGAAAAGCCTCCACCTTGCCGGGCTGACCCTCACGGATGTTAAGAAAGTCCTGATTCACCAGGCTAATGAAAAGATGGACCAGGCCATCCTGGAAAGAGTCTTCAGGCTATACAAGATCAGGGAAATTCCTGAAAATATCATGCCCATGACCATCAACTTACTGGGAAACTCCTCTTCGGCCACCATCCCCACTTTGTTTGACCTCGTTTCCAAAGGGAAACTGGAGAATCACCGGTTTGAAAGCGGCGACGTCATTCTCCTCACTTCCGTGGGAGCGGGCATGATGATCAATTCGGTGGTTTATAAATTTCCCTGACAGGGAATAGGGAATTTACCTCCGGGAGGCACTTTTCGTGATTCCGCGAAGGCAGTCCTTACCCGGCTTTCAGCCTGTTGACATGCGAATGTTCCAGTTTTTCCTCCGCATATTCCCGGGTAATGCGGAGTGAGCGGAGTTCCTGTGAGGGGGAATGAAACATGGCGTCGTTCATGATGCTTTCACAGATGGAGCGGAGCCCCCTTGCCCCCAGTTTGAATTCAACGGCTTTGTCGACGATATACGACAACACCTCTTCATCAAAGTGAAGCTGGATATTGTCCAGTTCAAATAGCTTGATATACTGCTTGATGATTGAGTTTTTGGGTTCGGTAAGGATTTTTCGCAAGGTATCCTTATCCAGGGGATCCAGATAGGTGAGTACCGGGAGCCGTCCGATGATTTCGGGTATCATGCCGAAAGATTTGAGATCCTGCGGAGAGATATACTGCAACAGATTTTCCCGTTCGATACGGTCAGTCTCCCGGGCCGCACTGTACCCGATCACTTTGGTGTTGAGGCGCTGGGCGATTTTCCGCTCAATGCCGTCAAAAGCACCCCCGCAAATGAAAAGAATATTCTTTGTATTAACGGGGATCATCTTCTGTTCAGGATGTTTCCTGCCTCCCTGCGGAGGAACGTTGACAATGGAACCTTCAAGCAGTTTCAGCAATCCTTGCTGAACACCCTCCCCTGAAACATCCCTGGTTATGGAAGGGTTGTCACCCTTACGCGCTATTTTGTCGATTTCGTCAATGAAGACAATGCCCCGTTCGGCAGCCTCCACATTGTAATCGGCTACCTGAAGCAGGCGGGTGAGCAAACTCTCGATATCTTCTCCTACGTAGCCGGCCTCTGTCAAAACAGTCGCGTCAACGATGGTGAAAGGAACATGCAACATGCGGGCGATGGTTCTTGCCAGCAATGTTTTGCCGGTACCCGTTTCCCCGACGAGAATGATGTTGGACTTTTCAATTTCGATTTCATCATCATCTACCCGTTGGACCAGCCTTTTGTAGTGATTGTAAACGGCAACGGAAAGGATCTTTTTGGCATGGTCCTGACCGATCACGTAACGGTCGAGAAAATCCTTGATCTCACGGGGCTTCATCAGTTTGATGCCGGTGAGGTCAAAAGACCCTTTTTTCTTCAGCTCTTCAAGAATGATTGAATGCGCCTGCTCTGCACAACGGTCACAGATATGCCCGTCAATCCCCGCAATCAGCAGGTTGACGTCCATTTTTTCCCGTCCGCAGAACGAGCACTTATCCACTCTTCCTTTAGATGCCATCTTATTTTCCGGTTCTTACCAGGATCTCATCAATCATCCCGTATTCCACCGCCTCCTCCGAAGTCATCCAGTAATCCCGGTCGGCATCTTTTTCTACCTGCTCCAGCGATTTCCCAGTATGGAATGAGATGATCGAGTAAAGCTCCTTTTTTATTTTCATGATTTCGCGTGCCGTGATTTCGATATCGGAGGCCTGCCCCTGAACTCCCCCCATGGGCTGGTGGATCATTATCCTGGAATGTTTCAGCGCCGACCGTTTTCCCTTCGCTCCGGCAGTCAGCAAAATAGCGCCCATGGAAGCCGCCATACCCGTGCATATGGTGGCGATGCTGGCCGAAATGTATTGCATGGTATCGTAAATCCCCAATCCGGCATAAACCGATCCTCCCGGCGTGTTGAAATATACCTGAATGTCCTTTGTTGGATCGGTGGACTCCAGAAAAAGCAACTGCGCCTGAATGATGTTGGCTACCGTATCATCAATGGGAACCCCGAGGAAAATTATCCTGTCCATCATCAGCCTTGAAAAAACATCCATGGAAGCCACATTCAACTGCCGCTCCTCAATGATGGTCGGAGAAATGTAATAATCCTGCGCCGTAACATAACGGTGCATGGTCATGCTGCTGATGCCTGCATGCTTGACGGCATATTTGTTGAATTCTTCTTTCCAGTTCATTCTGATTCCCTCCTTATCAGGTTAAATCTTCAATTAATGGCCGGTCACTGATCCACAATATTCCTTTATGCTCACAAAGTTATTAAATTGCCCGAGGATTATTCTTCCATTTCCTGGTTATTCCGCAGGATGGCCTCGAATTCTTCGGAGGTGACCTCTTTTTCCACTACCACAGCCTTTTCCCTGATCAGACGGATCACCTTATCTTCAAAAATCCTCCTGATAATACGATCCTTGTCTTCCTCCTTCTCCAGGATTTTCTTCACATAACTTTCCAGGTGCTCCCCGGGAAGCTCATAAATTCCATATTGCCTGAATTGGGATATGGCAATTCCCCGGGCAACTTCCGTCACCTCTTCTTCGGTGATGCCGATTTCATGTTCCCTGATCAGGCTGTTTTTTATCAACTGCCAGCGAAGGTCTTTGATGAATCCTTCAAAATCCTTATCGATCTGCTCATCGGTCATCTCTTTGTTCACCTCTTTCAGCCAACGTTTTAAAAACGCTTCAGGCAAGTCGAAAGGAACACATTTCACGAGCTGGTCGCGGGTATCCACAGCGAACTTCTGATCAGACGACCGTGCCAGACCCATACTGATTTCATTGATGAGACGCTCTTTGAACTGGTCGATGGTCAGAATGTCGGTTTCGGGACCATAGATTTTTTTGAAAAGCTCTTCATTCAGGTCTGCCTTTTTGAAATTCAGAATGCTCCGGATTGTGAAGCTGAAGTCACTGTTGAGTACGTCAGCAGCTTCGTGGCTGATGTTCAGCATGTGCCCCACCTCATGGCGGTCTCCGAATACCCTGACGGGATCGAACACCAAAACATCGCCTGCCTTTTTGCCCACGATCTCTTTCTTCACCCCTTTGTCCTTCATCAGGTCAACAGCAATGAGCACCCCCTCCGCAGAAATACCTCCCTCTGCCTTTTCACCGGTTCCGTCAAGTTGCACAAAATCACCCCTGACACTGCTCTTCTTTTCCACCAGGGTCCCCTCTTCATTGATCCCGAAATTCATCCTGACGGATTCGATGTTCTCTTTCACCATTTTCTCGTCCACCTTGATCCGGTAATAATCAAATGATTCCTTCCCATCGAAATCCACTTTCACATCAGGGGAAAGGGCCACGTCAAAAGCAAATTCGAATTCTTTATCTTCATCCCAGTTGATTGGCTTCTGGTGGTCGGGATCGGGAAGCGGATCGCCAAGAATCGCCATGTTTTCGTCCCTGAGGTAATTGGTAAGATTGTGGGAGAGCAGGTTATTGACTTCTTCGGCAATAACGGGTTTGGCGAACTTTTTATGGATGAGGGAGGAGGGGACCTTGCCGGGCCTGAAACCCGGCAATGCTGCTTTGAGCCGGTAATCACGAAGCTTGTCGGCCACAGTTTTTTCATAGTCGGCTGGTTCCACCACCACCCTTATCAACACATAACCCTTGTCGGTATTTTCACGAGTGATCTTCATGTTTTCTTAATAGCTTGAATATTAACAAAAAACAGGCCCGGTCCTAATGCAGGCCAGCCGTTCTGATGTGCGGACGAAGGGACTCGAACCCCCATGCCGTAAGGCACCAGATCCTAAGTCTGGCACGTCTACCAATTCCGCCACGTCCGCAATTTGAGGCGCAAAGGTAGTTATTTTTTTGTTGCAGGAGGATACAACTTTCACAGAAACAGCAAAAAACGGCCCTTTACCGGAGTTCGAAATTCTGCCCCAGATAGACTTTCCTCACCACCTCATCATTGGCAAGATCTTGGGCCGTTCCCGATTTCAGGATGCTGCCTTCAAACAACAGATAGGAGCGGTCGGTAATCGAGAGCGTTTCATGCACATTGTGATCGGTGATCAGTACACCTATGTTCTTCTCCTTCAGCTGGGAGACGATATGCTGGATATCTTCGACGGCAATGGGATCGACGCCCGCGAAAGGTTCATCCAGAAGAATGAATTTGGGATCGATGGCCAGGGCACGGGCGATTTCCGTACGCCGCCGTTCTCCTCCCGAAAGCTGGTACCCCTTGCTCTTGCGGATATGCTGCAATCCGAATTCCAACAACAACGATTCCAGTTTTTCCTGCTGATAGGCCCTGGAATAGTCGGTCATTTCCAAAACCGCACGGAGGTTGTCTTCTATGCTCAGCTTCCTGAAAACACTGGCTTCTTGCGCCAGATAACCAATCCCCAGCTGGGCCCTTTTGTATACAGGAAGATGCGTGATCTCTTCGTCATTCAAAAATATCTTCCCTGAAAATGGCTGTATCAACCCTACAATCATGTAAAACGAGGTGGTCTTCCCGGCACCGTTGGGACCCAGCAATCCCACAATTTCACCCTGATGTACATCAAAACTGACCCCGTTTACCACCGTCCTCTTCCGGTATTTTTTAACTATGTTCTCTGCTCTTAATATCATGGTCTCTCTCCTTTTCCGGTCATGAGGTTTTACTGGCTGCCCTTTCCTTTTTCTCCGCGTTCTTTGCTACCCGTCCTGAAATAAAAATACTCACCTCATACAGGAGTATGAGGGGAATGGCCACCATGATCTGGCTGAAAATGTCGGGAGGGGTGATCACAGCCGCCAGAGCTACCAACAACACGATGGCGTGTCTCCGGTAAGTCCTCATAAATCCGGGAGTCAGCAATCCCACCTTACTCAGTGAATAAGAAAAAACAGGCAGCAGAAATACCACCCCTGATGCAAATACTACGCTGATAACCATACTGATGTATGAGGTGATGTTGATCTGGTTGGTCACCTCAGGGCTGATGGAATAGTTTCCGAAAAACTGTATCGTAAGGGGCACGATCAGGTAATAACCGAAAAGTACGCCAATGATGAAAAGGAAGGTTGTGTAAAATACGGCGCCAGTGGCTACTTTTTTCTCGTTTTCATAAAGGGCAGGTTTGATGAACTTCCAGAATTCCCAGAAAACCACGGGTGCCGCCATGATCAGTCCGGCAACAATGGCAGCCCATATCGACATGTTAAACTGCCCGGGCATTTTGATATTGATCAGTTCAATTTCCTGCCGGTTAATCGCTAGGGCATCCTTCCCGAAGTAATCAGCCATTTTCTGAAACATTCGGTTGGTGAAAAAATCACTCTCCTTGGGTTTGAAGATGATCTCCTGAAAAATAAAATCCCGGATGATGAAAGCAACAATCGCCAGCACAAAAACGGCGATGAGTGACCGAATGATGTGCCACCGCAATTCTTCAAGGTGATCGAGAAACGACATTTCCCCAACCTTTTCCTGCTCTTTTCTCCGTTTCGCTTCGAGGGCTTTTGTTTCCTTTTCAGCCTTACTGCTCATTCTCTTCTGTTGTAAGAAATTGATACACCCCGCCGCAAAGCAGCGGAGAATCTGATTCCGCAGAGGACTTCTCTGTTGTCTTGCTCGCGAACCCCGTGGCAGCGCCGACGGGGAAACGAATCCCGGAAAACCGGGATGAGTTCGACGGGTTTCAGCACCAGGTCAGCCAAAAGCCGAAACCAGGCATTAATGCTTGCCTCGCACAAAGAACGGATATAGTCAATGTGCTCGCCGGAATTCAAAACAATGCAAATATAACGACTTCTGCAGAATAGCACCGGAAAGAAAATGTTTTATTAATTGCAAATTATCACTGATTTGTTTGTGCTTTCTTGAACTTTCACTAATTTTAGGTAGCATGTAAAAGGCAATTTTGCCAGAATGGAAACCAAGTAAAAATGTCAACGAATTTATTACTTAACGATAATTTACAGAAATATTTCGGGTTTGACCGGTTCAAGGGGGAACAGGAAGCCGCCATTATGAGTGTTCTTGAGGGTCACAATACTTTTGTCCTGATGCCGACGGGAGGGGGGAAATCGCTGATTTACCAGTTACCGGCGGTGATCATGGAGGGGACGGCGATTGTGATCTCTCCCCTGATTGCGTTAATGAAGAATCAGGTAGATTCCATGCGGGGTATTTCCACGGAGGACAACATCGCTCATTTTCTGAATTCATCGCTTTCCAAGGCGGCCATCCAGGATGTCAAGGATGACGTTTTGGCGGGCAAGACCAAATTGTTGTATGTGGCGCCCGAATCGCTTACCAAAGAGGAGAATGTCGAATTTCTTAAGAACGTCCGGATCTCGTTTTACGCGGTTGATGAAGCCCATTGCATTTCGGAATGGGGGCATGATTTCAGGCCTGAATACCGACGGATCAGGCCCATTGTCCAGGAAATCGGAACGGCTCCCATCATTGCGCTGACGGCGACAGCCACGGCAAAGGTGCAGCACGACATCCAGAAGAACCTGGGGATTCTGGATGCTAACGTTTTCAAAGCTTCCTTCAACCGGCCCAACCTCTATTATGAAGTGAGGCCGAAAATAAAGCCGGAAGCACAAATCATCCGCTTCATCAAAGAGAATCCCGGAAAATCGGGAATCATCTATTGCCTGAGCAGGAAGAAGGTGGAAGAACTTGCCGAAACCCTGCGGATTAATGAGATCAGGGTGCTACCTTACCATGCGGGCATGGATGCCACCACGCGGTCGACGAACCAGGACAAATTTCTGATGGAAGAAGTGGATGTTATGGTGGCAACCATTGCCTTCGGCATGGGGATTGATAAGCCCGATGTGCGGTATGTCATCCACTACGACATCCCCAAAAGTCTCGAGGGCTATTATCAGGAAACCGGAAGGGCCGGCCGGGACGGGGGAGAAGGAAAATGCATCACTTTTTACAGCTACAAGGATATCCAGAAACTCGACAAATTTATGCACGGCAAGCCTGTGGCAGAACAGGAAATTGGCAGGCAGCTCCTGCTCGACACGGTATCCTATGCTGAAACAGCCATCTGCCGAAGGATCATACTCCTTCATTATTTCGGTGAAAAATTTGAAGCCGAAAACTGCGGAAACTGTGACAACTGTCTGAACCCCAAAGAGATCCTGGAAGCCAGCGATGAAGTGATCCGCGCCCTGGAAACAATCCTGGAAGTCAAGGAAAAATATAAGGCCGAACACATCGCCGATATCCTGGTGGGAAAAAGTACTGCCGCGGTGAAATCATTCCGCCACGATGAACTGGAATCTTTCGGAGCAGGCGACGATCATGACGAACATTTCTGGAATGCCGTTTTCAGGCAGGCGATGGTAGCCGGACTGATCACCAAGGACATCGAGAATTACGGGTTGCTGAAGATAACTCCCGAAGGGCATGAATTCCTCAAAAATCCGCAACCCTTCCAACTGGTAAAGAATCACCGCTACGAAGACGACGAGGATGAATCGGGAGCAGGAGCTCCCGCCGGCGGTTCGGGAGGAGATCCCGAACTGTTCAACATGCTGAAAGACCTGCGGAAAAGCATTTCCAAAAAACACAACCTGCCTCCCTTCGTGATTTTCCAGGATCCTTCACTCGCCGATATGTCCATTCAATATCCCATCACCCTTGAAGAACTCCAGAAAATCCAGGGCGTCGGCCAGGGAAAAGCCCTCCGTTACGGCAAAGAATTCGTTTCCCTGATCAGGAAATTCGTGGAGGAAAATGAAATCGAACGACCTCAGGATCTGGTGGTCAGGCAAGTAGCCAATAAATCGAAATTCAAGGTATATATCATCCAAAGTATTGACCGGAAAATCTCCCTCGAAGATATCGCCGACGCCAAGGGAATTGAATTCCCCGAACTCCTTTCCGAAATCGAAGCCATCGTGAATTCAGGCACACGGATCAATATCGATTACTTTATCAACGAAGTGCTTGATGAAGAGCAACAGCAGGAAATTTTCGACTATTTCAGGGAAGCCCAGGATGATTCCGTGGAAACAGCCCTGACCGAACTAGGAGATGAGGATTACTCCGAAGAACATATCCGGCTCATGCGTATCAAGTTTTTATCCGACATGGGGAATTGACCGGGACTGAGGTTTCCCGGCACCTCCGGTTCTTTTCCTGCCCCGGAATTGCATCTCAGGTGGTTTTTCCGTCACCCTGAGGGGCATTGCTTTTCAGATTGCGGAAAAAAGGATAATTTTGCGCGAAATTTTCAACCATGACAGCAACAATAATGAACACAACCGATTATAAGATAGCCGACATCTCCCTTGCCGAATTCGGAAGGAAGGAGATTGAGATCGCTGAAAAAGAGATGCCGGGGTTGATGGCCATCCGCAAACGGTTCAGTGCGACAAAGCCCCTGAAGGGGGCCCGCATTACCGGCAGTCTGCACATGACCGTTCAGACCGCGGTTCTAATCGAAACCCTGAAGGAGTTGGGAGCCGAAGTACGTTGGGCCAGTTGTAACATCTTCTCGACACAGGACCATGCCGCCGCTGCCATTGCCAAAGCAGGAATTCCGGTTTTTGCCTGGAAAGGTGAAAGCCTCGCTGAATATTGGTGGTGTACCGACAGGGCGCTGGATTTCGGCAACGGAATGGGGCCTCATTTGATCGTGGATGACGGGGGAGATGCCACCCTGATGGTTCACCGGGGCTTTATGGCTGAAAAAGATCCCTCCATCCTCGACCTGCCCGCAGAAGGAGAAGACGAAATCCAGCTCAACCAGCACCTGAGGAGAATCGCCGCAGAAACACCCACCCGCTGGAGTGTGACAGCCCGCTCCATCAAAGGAGTCTCCGAAGAAACGACCACCGGGGTTCACCGCCTTTATCAGATGAAAGAAAACGGTGAGCTGCTTTTCCCGGCTATTAATGTGAACGATTCGGTCACCAAGTCAAAATTCGATAACCTGTATGGTTGCCGGGAATCACTTGCCGACGGCATCAAGCGGGCTACCGATGTGATGATCGCCGGGAAAGTCGTGGTGGTCGCCGGCTATGGCGATGTAGGAAAGGGATGTGCCCGCTCCATGCGCGGCTACGGCGCCCGGGTCATCGTCACGGAAATAGATCCCATCTGCGCCCTCCAGGCCGCCATGGAGGGATTCGAGGTGAAAACCATGGAAGACGCCCTCCCCGAAGGAAATATCTTCGTCACCACCACCGGAAACCGCGATGTCATTACCGGTGAACACATGGCGCAGATGAAAGACCAGGCTATCGTTTGTAATATCGGCCATTTCGACAATGAAATCCAGGTCGCCCGGCTTGAAAAATGGCCCGGCATCCTGAAAACAAATATCAAACCACAGGTCGACAAATACAGCTTTCCCGATGGTCATTCCATCTATCTGCTGGCAGAAGGCCGTCTTGTGAATCTGGGATGCGCCACCGGCCATCCCTCCTTTGTGATGAGTAACTCCTTCACAAACCAGACACTGGCACAGATCGAACTCTGGCAGAAAGAGCTGGAAACCGGCGTATACCGGCTACCGAAAAAACTCGACGAAGAGGTCGCCCGGCTTCATCTCGAACAACTGGGAGTCAGACTCACCACCCTCACCGAAGAACAGGCTGCCTATATCGGCGTTCCAGGGGAAGGACCCTACAAGCCGGAACACTACCGCTATTGAGGCTGTCACCTCCGCTGAAGCTACAGTGTCCGAAGAAAATTGAGGTTAAGATTAAGGGTGATAACGGGGTTAATTGTACACCTGCAGGGTGTTCCGGACCACCGACACATGGTATTGCTGCAAGGGGAAAGAGGCAGGTCCACGCGATGGATAAGCCCCTCCCATCAGAAGAAATTCAGACCCGCAGCACGAACAGGTGCCCACCACCCCCTGGTTCCCGATCCTGCAACCTGAGATATAATCATAGGTGCATGCCCCGTCATAGGCATAATAAATTTCGTAGGGAACCTCGCAATATATGATGACTCCCCCGTATCCCCCCGGGAAAACCATCGAATTCCCGGTGACAGTGAGATCGTTGGCAATATTCAGGTCGATGGCGAAGTGAACAGGAACATACGGAATGATCCGGTCATACTCTTTATCGCAAGCCAGAACCAGCAACATCGCCATTAACAAGGAAATCAAAATCTTCCTGATCATTTTAAACCGTATGTCAATTTTTGTTATCTTTAAAACCTAAACAACGAAAGTAACAGATTTATTTTTAATCTGCATTAAATTTTTCAACTCCTATGGATGACTTACTGATCATTGTGCTTACGCTTGTATTTACCGTTCTGGCTCTCATCAACCAGAACAAAAAGAAAAAACAGGCGGCAAAAGACCAGATACCCGATATTTGGAAAACGATCTTCCCTGACGGGGAACCTGAATTTGAGACATTTTCCGCGGAACAGGCGACGGAAACGCCAGTAAGACCTTACGTTAAAAAAACCGGGCCGGTAAAAAGAAAAGAACCGTTCACCAGACCGGCAGGAGAAGGAATAAGGAATGAAAACGTTATCAGATTTGGGGAAACCAAACCCCCGGCAAAAGAGACGGCAGAAGAGACAGAAACTGACCTTGATGGTTTCTCCTTGCGCAAAGCTGTCATTTATTCCGAGATTCTGAATCCCAAATATTTGTGAGAAACTGTTTTCGGGCTGTTTAATTTTAACGCAATTCATTATTCAATTCAGAAAATAACTATTTTTGCATTCAGGAAGAGTTCTGAGAAATCAGGATTCTTTCTCTTTTTTTTAGTAGTGTATCAAATTTTAGGAGGGAATATAATGACACGCCGTGTCTATTTAACACATGACGGTCTGAAAAAACTTCGAGAGGAACTTGAATTCCTCATGAACGTTGAACGACCGAGGATATCCAAACAAATCGGTGAAGCCATTGAAAAGGGGGATATCGCTGAAAATGCAGAATATGACGCAGCCAAGGATGCCCAGGGGATTCTGGAAGCAAAAATTGCTGGTTTGCAAAACAAGATCGCGCATGCCCGGATCATTGATGAATCGAAAATCAATACCCATCAGGTGCAGATCCTGAACAAGGTGACCATAAAAAACCGGAAGAACAACGCAGTCATGCAGTATACCATTGTTCCTGAAAGTGAAGCCAACCTGAAGGATGGAAAAATCTCGGTGGCCACCCCGATTGCTCAGGGGCTGATGGGCAAAAAGGAAGGGGACATTGTCGAAATCAAGGTTCCCGCCGGTATTATCCATTTTGAAATCATTGAAATCTCCCTGTAAAATTTTCCAGCCATGTCATCCATTTTTACCAAAATTATCAACAGCGAAATTCCGGCTTATAAAGTCGCCGAGAATGACGATTTTATTGCCTTTTTGGATATTTTTCCGGTAGCAGAAGGACATACCCTGGTCGTTCCGAAAATTGAAACCGATTATATTTTCGATCTTGGCGATGAAACCTATTCGGGTTTGTTTGAGTTTGCCAGGAAGGTAGCCCTCGGACTGAAGAGGGCGGTTCCCTGCCGAAAAATCGGCATGGCGGTGTTGGGGCTTGAAGTTCCCCACGCCCATATTCATCTGGTTCCCATGCAGACCGAAGCCGACCTGCTCAACTTCAGCCACAAACTGCAGTTTTCAAAAGAGGAATTTGAGCAGATCCGGGAAAAAATTGCCGCGGAAATCAGACTTCGCCCATAGAACCTATCTCCCCCGATGAAACTGAAAACTTATTAACAACCCCTTTTACCCTCGCCCGATTTGAGTAATTTTATGCGTTGAAAGGCATTATTATGCCGGTATTTTCGAATACTCCTGACATAAAGTGCCGTTAATGAACGATTTGTTGATATTGCGACCGGGATTTTTATGATACCATTTACTCACCTTCATGTCCATTCTCAATATTCCATCCTAGATGGGGCTGCGAGTATTGAAAGCCTGGTTCAAAAAGCCAGGGCTGACAAGATGACGGCACTTGCGCTGACCGACCACGGGACGATGTTTGGAATCAAGGAATTTCACCTTGCCTGCAAGCGCATGGAACTGAAACCCATTCTGGGATGTGAAACATACGTGGCCAGCCGGTCCATGGATGACCGCACGGGAAAAGAGGACCGGTCGGGAGATCATCTGGTGTTGCTGGCAAAAAACAAAACCGGATACTACAACCTGGTAAAACTGATTTCCCTGGCCAATATGGAGGGTTTTTACTACAAACCCCGTATAGACAAGAATCTGCTGAAGCAATATTCCGAAGGATTGATCGTAACCACGGCATGCCTGGGGGGTGAAATACCCACCCTTATCAACGAAGGAAGGATGAAAGAGGCGGAAGAATCAATCGTCTGGTTCAGGGAGGTTTTCGGGGAGGATCTTTATCTTGAAATAATGCGTCATCCTTCTGAAATCCCCGAAATGCGCCGCGATGTCTATGACCGTCAGGTAGTCGTAAACGAAAAAATCCTGGAACTGGGAAAAAAATACGCCATCCCGGTGATTGCCACCAACGATGTCCATTTTACGGATGCACAGGATGCCGATGCCCACGATTTGTTGATATGCCTCAATACGGGCAAGGATCTGGATGATCCCAACCGGATGAGATATACCAAACAGGAATGGTTCAAGACCACTGAGGAGATGAACAGATTATTCTCTGACGTTCCTGAAAGCCTGGAAAACACCGCCAGGATTGTAGAAAAGGTGGAGTTTTATGAAATCGACGAAGATCCCATCATGCCGATTTTCCCCATCCCTGAGGAATTCGGAAGTGAAACGGATTTCCGCGACAAATTCACGGAAGCTGAACTCAGGGACGAGTTCACCCCGGAGGTTTATGAACGGCTCGGGGGCTATGACAAGGTGATCCGCATCAAGTTTGAATCGGAATATCTCAGGCATCTGGTATACCAGGGAGCTTCCCGGCATTATGGTACCCCATTGCCCAAGCACGTGGTGACACGGTTGGAATTTGAACTGAAAACCATCAAGAATATGGGTTATCCGGGCTACTTCCTCATCATCCAGGATTTCATAAACGCTGCCCGGAATATGGGTGTTCTCGTTGGGCCGGGCCGGGGTTCGGCAGCAGGAGCCGCAGTATCATACTGCACGGGCATCACCAACATCGATCCCATCAAACACAATCTCCTGTTCGAGAGGTTCCTCAATCCCGACAGGATATCCCTTCCCGATGTGGACATCGACTTCGACGACGACGGCAGGCAACTCGTCCTGGACTGGGTCGTCGAAAAATATGGAAAGGACAAGGTGGCGCACATCTGCACCTTCGCCACCATGGCCACAAAAATGGCCATCCGGGATGTTGCCAGGGTGTTGAAACTGCCGCTTCCCGAAGCCGACCGCCTGGCCAAAATGGTCCCCGAAACCCCGAAAATGACTTTTAAAAAAGCATATCAGGAAAATCCGGATCTCAAAAAAGAGCGACAGTCCAACAATCCTTTGGTTGCCAAAACCATCCGCTTTGCAGAAATCCTGGAAGGCTCCATCAGACAATCGGGAGTTCATGCCTGCGGAATCCTCATCAGCCACAATCCGCTGACCGACCACATCCCTCTCATGCCCTCAAAAGACGATAACCTGCCTACTACGCAGTATGACGGCCGCTTCGTGGAAAGCCTCGGTTTACTGAAGATGGATTTCCTCGGACTGAAAACCCTCTCCATTATCAAGGAAACCATCGAAAATGTAAAGGTTACCCGGAATATCACCATCGATATCGACGCCATCTCCTTTAACGATCCCGCCACCTATGATCTCTTCAGCAGGGGGGAGACCACAGCGATTTTCCAGTTTGAATCGGAAGGCATGAAAAAACACCTTCGCGATCTGAAACCCAACCGCTTTGAGGACCTGGTGGCAATGAACGCCTTGTACCGTCCCGGGCCAATGGATTACATCCCCGAATTTATCGCCCGGAAAAATGGAAAGAAAAAAGTAATATATGACCTCCCCATGATGGAGGAATACCTGAGCGAAACTTATGGTATCACGGTGTACCAGGAACAAGTCATGCTTCTTTCCCGCCTTCTGGCCAACTTTACCAGGGGAGAGTCGGATACCCTCCGGAAAGCCATGGGGAAAAAGAATGAAGCCCTCATGTTCGAACTCAAGGAGCGATTCGTAGGCGGATGCCTGGCCAATCCCCGGTTCGTAAAAGAATGCAGGCAGGTACAGAAAAATCCCGAAGAAGTCATCGAGAAAATCTGGAAAGACTGGGAAGCGTTTGCATCCTACGCATTTAACAAATCCCATTCGGTAAGCTATGCCTATGTTGCCTATCAAACCGGGTATCTTAAAGCCAACTACCCTGCAGAATTCATGGCTGCCAACCTGAGCCGGAATCTGAACCACATTACCGAGATCACCAAATTTATGCAGGAATGTAAAAGGATGAGACTCAATGTGCTGGGGCCTGACGTTAACGAGAGCTTCGTCAAATTCACCGTAACCCGGCGGGGGGACATCCGCTTTGGAATGGCGGCGGTAAAAGGAGTTGGGGAAGGAGCCGTAAACGACATTATCGCGGCACGGGAAAAAAATGGGGATTTTAAAGACATATTTGATTTCGCGGAAAGGGTTAATTTGCAGAGCGTTAATAAAAGAACCATTGAAGCCCTTGCAATCGCAGGCGCTTTCGACGGCTTCGGAAACATCAACCGCCGCCAGTTTTTTGAAGACAACACAGAAAACAATAACAACAGTTTCATCGAAAGACTCATCCGGTACGGCAATAAAATACAGGGTGAATCCCAATCGATGCAGCAAACCCTCTTCGGCGCCTCATCAAACCACCTGGTCGTCAAAAAACCGGAAATCACTCAGATGGAGGAATGGCCTCAACTGATCCTGCTAGAAAAGGAAAAAAGTGTCATCGGAATCTATCTGACAGCCCACCCTCTCGATGACTTCAAAATTGAAATGGAACATTTCTGCACCCGCGGAATCGGACTCAAAGAATTGAAGGAGAATATTGAAAATTTCAAGGATCATGAACTGACATTCGGAGGAATGGTTCTGGAAGCCACAGAAGGATACTCCAAGAACGGAAAACCATACAGCAAAATGACCCTGTCAGATTACACCGATTCTTACCAGTTATTCTTCTTCCAGCAGGATTACGTAGATTTCGGAAAATTCTGCAAACCCGGACTTTTTGTCATGGTCACAGGGAAAGTCCAGAAAAGATACAATTCGGAAGCCCTGGAATTCCGGGTCAACCATATAGAATTGCTTTCCGAAGTGAGGAAAAACCATATCAAAAGCTTGACCGTCAGTGTTCCCTTATCGGCAATCAAGGAAGAGATCGTTCACGATCTGGAAAAGATAACGAAAAAAAACAAAGGGACCGTCTTGCTGAAGTTCACCGTTTACGATGAAGAATCCAACCATTCGATTCATCTTTTCTCCAGAAATACGAAAATCACGGTGAGCAATGAGTTTCTCGGGTTTTTTGAAGATCATCCCGAATTTGGATATCGGATCAATTGAATTTTTTGCATTTTTACAACATTGTTCACCTATTAATTTTAGCATTATGGCATTAGAAATTACCGATGGCAATTTTGAAGAGCTTGTTTCAGGATCAGAGATACCGGTAATGTTGGATTTTTGGGCTGCCTGGTGTGGCCCGTGCCGGATGATTGCGCCCTTCGTGGAAGAAATGCACAAGGAGTTCGAAGGCAGGGCCCTTGTCGGGAAAGTGGATGTTGACGCCAATCCGGGAATTGCCACCCAGTATTATATCAGGAATATCCCTACTGTACTGTTCCTTAAAAACGGGAAAATTGCCGACAAACAGGTAGGCGCTTGTCCCAAATCAACCCTTGTCAACAAGCTCAATGCCTTGATGTAAGGTACCTTAGCATTTGAAAAATCTAATTGACATCCAGCAATTTCAGGAGTTTGACAACCTTGAACTGATCGCCCGCGAAGTGGTGGAAGGATTTATTACCGGCCTCCACAGAAGTCCGTTTCACGGCTTTTCCGTTGAATTTGCCGAACACAGGCTGTACAATCAGGGAGAATCGACCAAACCCATTGACTGGAAACTCTATGCCCGTACCGACAAGTTGTTTGTCAAACAGTATGAAGAAGAGACCAACTTGCGCTGTCAGCTGGTCATTGACACATCGTCATCCATGCTGTTTCCTTACTCCCGGGGGAGCCGGAGACTTTTCAACAAGCTGGCATTTTCAGTCTATACCTCCGCTGCCCTGATTCATTTGTTAAGGCGGCAACGGGATGCTGTCGGTCTCACCCTGTTCTCCGAAGAGATCGAATTCCATTCCCAGCCCAGGTTATCGCCCGTCCACGCCGAAGTGATGATGGGAAAACTCTCGGAACTGCTTCAGCCGGGACAGGTTCCCCTGAAGAAAAACACACATACGGCGGAGGTACTCCACCAGATTGCGGAAAATATACACAAACGCTCCCTGGTGATCCTGTTCAGCGACATGCTTGACAATGAGAATACCGGGGAACTCTTTTCCGCCCTTCAGCACCTGCGGTACAACAAACATGAAGTTCTGCTCTTCCATGTAACCGACCACCAACAGGAAAGGGAATTCCGGTATTCCAACCGGCCGCACCGTTTCATTGACCTTGAAACCGGTCAAGTCATCAAACTGAATCCCTGGGAAATCAAGGAGAGTTACACGAAGAATGTGGAGGACTATTTCGAATCGCTTAAAGTCAAGTGCGGACAGTACCGCATCGACCTGGCAGATGCCGATATAAACCAAGACTTCCGGCATGTGCTTTTTGCGTATCTTGTGAAACGGAAAAAACTCTATTGAAACAACGCAATTTCCAAAATACAGGGGATATGAAAAAAATCAGGATTGTTTTCGTTATGGTGGCCGGTGTGTTCCTGCTAAGTGCCTCCAGGCCCACGAAAGGGCCTTACGATGAAAAATACCGGCCGCAATACCACTTCACCGTCAAGCAGCATTATATGGGTATGCCGGCGGGAATGGTTTACCTCGACGGGGAGTATCATCTTTTTTATCAGTACAATCCGGATACCACAGCGGAAGGGTTCAGCCATCTGGGGCATGCCTCGGGCAAGGACCTGGTGCACTGGGAAGAGCATCCTGCAGCCATCGTTCCTGATAATACGCCTGGAGACTCCGGTTTTTGCACCGCCCTCCCCGGAAGCGCCATCGTAGACCACAGGAATCTCCTGGGCCTTCAGACAGGTGACACCAAAACCATGGTCCTCTTTTATACGGGCAAAGGATGCGGTCAGCGAATGGCATACAGTACCGACAAGGGAAAAACATGGCAGAAATACGCTGGAAATCCCGTCATACCCTATGATGAAACCGACGAAGCCAGCTACCCGAAAGTGTTCTGGCATGAGCAGACTGAAGCATGGGTGATGGTACTCTACCGCAAACCTGAGCTGGATGAAAGAAAACAGGGATTTTCATTCTACACCTCCACCAATCTCACCCAATGGAAATACCAGAGTCACATCGCCGGGTTCAATGGCAAACCCGATATTGCGGAATTACGAGTCAACAACCGGCCTGACGACGTCCGGTGGATCCTCATGGAAGGGAACGGGGATTATGTTATCGGAAGTTTCGACGGGACGGCCTTCAAACCGGAAAGCATACGTTTGAAAAGCGATTACGGCAAAAAATTCACGGGTCCCGTGAACTGCGGAAACATTCCGGCAAGTGACGGCAGGACCCTCCAGGTGGCATTGGTGAAAAACGAAGAATGGCCGGGCATGCCTTTCCACGGTCAAATGACGTTCCCCTCGGAGCTTTCACTGAAAAAAACAACCACTGGAACCTTTCTGTTCAGAACAGCAGCCAAAGAGATTGAAAAACTGCCTGACAAACAATACCGCTGGAAAGATGAAAAGTTAATTCCCGGCATCGGACAAAACCTGATAAAAAAGGTGAAAGGAGATCGTTTGAGGATCACAGGGCGCTTTGACCTGAAAAACTGTGACTCCTTTGGCTTTATGCTCAGAGCAGGCAAAAAAAACCCAGGAACCGAACTTGTCTATAATGTCAAAAGAAATACCCTGTCGCTGATGGGCATGACCATTCCCCTTGAACCCGTTGACAACAAGATATACCTTGATATCCTGATCGACAGAGCTTCCGTGGAAGTATTTGCAAACAACGGCAGGAGCGCCATCTCCGGAATCCTCTTTGCAGAAGAAAACCACGATGATTATCTTCTTTATAATACCGGAGGGGAACTTCAGGTTGAAGAACTTGAGATCTCTACCCTACGGTCCATCCGGGAGGAGACGGAATAGACCTTATCTAACCCTTGCGACCAGGTTGAAATCCAGCGTGAAGTCGTCATAAACCTGCGATCGCCCGATTTCAGATGTCCTGCCAGCCATGCATTGTTACCGGTATCGGTTATATCTTCACACAGGATGGAATTCATGTCGATGACCATAGTGGCAGAAACTGTTTCATTGCAGTTCTTTTTATAATTATCTTGTATTACAATAAATACAATTAAGTCCTCAACTTGTACAACAATCTTCCGCAAATATTGCACAACGTCCTGATTTATCAGGAAATCGACTTCAATAAGTGCTATATTTGCGATATTCACAGAAAGTGATATATTTATATGTTTTAAATAAAGGGGATTTACTAACTTTTTTGCGGACTGATATGAGAACGATGCTGAAAAGGCCAACGGAAGAAGAGACCGATCTGGGAGGGTTTCAGCTTTTCAAGAAGCTGACCGATGAGGAACTTAATCGTCTCAATTTTGAAAAGAGTTGTTCAGCTTACCGGAAAGGGACCATTGTGTACCGGGAAGGGAGTCGCTTAACCGGTTTTTACTGTGTAACCAAAGGAATCGTAAAGGTTTTCAAAACGGGTATTGATGGGAAGGAACAGATCATCAGGTTTGCCAAGAAAGGAGAGATCATCGCTTACCGCTCCTTGCTGAGTCAGGAATTGGCCTGTACCACTGCCAAAGTTATTGAAGAGGCGGTTTTGTGTCATGTTCCCTATCAGACGCTGCTATTCCTAATACAGAACAACTGGCAGTTTTCGCATCACATGCTGCAGATTGTTTGCCGTGAATTACGTGAAGCCAATGATTACATCACAGATATCGCCCAGAAATCAGTGCGCGAAAGGTTGGCTGAAGTACTGCTGCTCCTCCGGGAAAGTTTCGAGCTGGATCACCAGAACACTTTACAGATTTCGCTGACGCGTGAGGAATTGGCCAATATGGTGGGAACCGCCACGGAATCGGTCATCAGGCTGCTCTCGGAATTCCGGCAGGACAATCTGATAGAACTGCAGGGGAGGAAGATAAAATTCCTCAATATTCCGGGACTCCGCAAAGTGGCGGGGATATAATCCCCTGGTTACAACCGTTCCGTAAACTTGCGTTTCCATGCAGAACCGGCATACCGACCGCCAGCTATACTTCAATGAACAGGAGATCACTACCGGGAAACATGTCATCCCTTATATTGAAAAGTTCATGCCTGTTACCCCCGGCATGCGGATTCTGGAAGTAGGCTGTGGAGAAGGAGGCAACCTGAAACCATTTCTGGCCCGGGAATGCAAGGTCACCGGTGTTGACATTTCGGAAGGTAAGATCACCCTCGCCCGCAATTTTTTTGCCGCCTTACCTGAAAGTGCCCGACCTGAACTGATCTGCGACGACATTTACAACCTCACCCCCCCTGCCGAAAAATATGACTTGGTACTGATGCGTGATGTGATTGAACATATCCACGACCAGGAAAGGTTTCTTTTCTTTATCAGGCAATTCATGCATAAAAAGACAATATTCTTTCTGGGCTTTCCTCCCTGGCAAAACCCTTTCGGAGGCCATCAGCAGGTGTGCAGAAACAGGCTCCTTTCCCACCTGCCTTATTTCCATCTTCTTCCGGCTGCCCTTTACAAAGCCGTCCTGAAAATGGGCGGGGAAAGTGAAAACTCCATAAACAGCCTTCTGGAAATCAAAGAGACAGGACTTTCAACAGAGCATTTTGAAAAAATCTTCACCAGGGCGGGTTATACCCGCTTGTCCGTCAGCTTTTTCCTGATCAATCCAAACTATGAAGTCAAATTCGGGCTGAAACCGGTGAAACAGTGCGGGGTAATTTCACGAATCCCTCATCTGAGAAACTATTTCACCACGTCGGTTTTTTATCTCCTGACTCCCTGAGTCTCCCGGCTGATTTTCTGGTATTGCTCCTTCACAAGAAGCGGAGGACCGGGGATTTTTACATGGCCAGCCAATCTTCAGGATCCAGCTTCCGGCTTTCCTTCCAGATCTGAAATTTCAGTATGGTCCGGTCTCCGTCGTTGGCATCCGTAAACACAGTGCCCAGGTTTTGACGGATTTTCACCGCATCTCCCTTTTTAACTGAAACATTGATGAGGTTAGAATAAACGGTAAGGTACTGGCCGTGGCGGAGGATCACTGCCATATTGCCGCCTGTGATTCCGAAAACACGGCTGACTTCACCTTTAAAGACAGCCCTGGCTTTGGCGCCTTGCTCCGTGGAGATGGTCACTCCGTTGTTGTTGACAGTGACATTTTTCAATACCGGATGAGCATGAACGCCAAACTTCTCGGTGATGATCCCTTTTTCCACCGGCCAGGGAATTCTTCGTCTGTTCTGTTCAAAATCGGTTCCTGCCAGTTTTTGCTCCGGGGTAAGCGTAAATCCCGTGCCACCCGGCTCGCCCGATTTTGCCGTTTTCCGGGCCTCTTCTTCAATAATACGCTGGATCTCCTGTTCAAGCTGCTGTTCAATACGCCGTTGCTGCGCCAGTTTGTTCCGCAAATCAGATTTCTTCTTCTGCAGCTCTTTTGCAACAGAATCCTGACGCTTCTTCTGCTCCCCCAGCTTCCTGCTCTCCGATTCCTGCTCCGTCATCACCGAGGCCTTCGCCTGCTGTTGGTTTTCAAGATCACTTTTCTTCCTGTTCAGAATATGCTGAATTGAAGCAATCGTTTCAGCCTGCTTGCGGCGATAATCGGCGTATTGCTTTACATATACAATCCTCCGGTAGGCCTGGTTGAAATTCTCTGCCGAAAGGAAAAAAAGAAGCTTGTCGGAAGAACGCTGGTTTTTCCAGGCTAACCGGACCATCAGAGCATACTCCTGCCTGATTTTTTCAAGATCGGAAGATAACATCTGAACCACCGTGGCATTGTCGTCGATCAGCGACTGCAGAAGAGACACCTCACTCTTCATGGTCGAAATCAACTGGTTGCGTTTTTCAATCTGATTATTGAGAAGTCTCAGTTTACCCAGGGTGGCCTTCTGGCTGGCATCTACCTTCCCCAGCAACTCATTGGTGTAAAGGATTTCCCGGGCAGCCGATTCTTTCTTTTTCCTGAGTTCATCAAGCGATTGCCCGTACACTTCTGATCCTGCAAAAATCAGAGAGAGAATCAACAAATAAAACTTTGTGGGAGCAAATTTCCTCATGTCCCTAATTTAAAGAAACCCTTTGATATTTTTCAGGAATCTTAAGGGTGACAAATTCACCGTCTTCTGTTGAAAAACCCGACATCCGGGCAATGACAGACATCCTGTTCCGTTCCGATGTGACATTCAGCTCCATCGCTGCCGGGTAGTATTTTACACCCACCTGTTCATAATCACTGAACACCATTTCGGCCATCCTGGAATTCACAAGGTCTTCCATCCTGATTTTCCGGACCACAAACAACAACGGGTCAAAGTAATAGGTATAGACTACCGGCATGGCCGCCTTTTCTGACGCTTCGGGATAGAGCACGTACATCCCCTCCTCAATCCTGGTGTCATACGCCTGCATTTCCCCGGGCTTCTCAAAGAGAGAAAAAACATCGGCGGATAGGATAGCCTGCACCGTCCTGAAATTCAAATCGAGACCCATTTTGCGTGACAATGGTGCATAGGTGCCTGAATAATAGCTCTTTTCAAAGTAATTGACATACAAAACCGAATCAGGAGTCATTAAAACCCGGGCTACCAGTAAATTGAATTTTGATATGGAAATGAGGACCGAACTGTCCCGTACCGCCTGGATTCCGGCCCTGAGAGAACCACTATTTTTCCCGTCGTCAAACTGTACATTGATCCGCTTAATGTTGAACCGGATGTAATCAAAGCTGTTCTCCTCTGCCTTTCTGAAAATTTTCTGGGAGCTGACTGGCCGTAAACGTTCCGCCGGAACTTTTTCCGTGGTTTTACATGAAAAGAGAAAAACCAACGTGAAGAGTACGACCAGCCGCAGGGGATTCAAATTCCGGTGATGATCCATGGGATATTATTCTTCGATATACTTTTTTTCCGAGATCTTTTGTCTCAGGATTTTGGAGTCCGAGCCCTGGTCGACAGCTTTTTGCCAGTTTTCGAGAGCTTTTTCGGTTTCGCCGAGCATAAAAAGGATGTCACCATAATGTTCCGTAAGGGTAGCATTTTCCTCTTCCGAATGGGTAAGGGCGGTTTCCATATAAAAACGGGCCAGGGTGTAGTTCTTCTTTTTGAACAAGACCCAGGCATAGGTGTCGAGGTAAGTGGCGTTGTCGGGAAACCGCTTGATCACCTTGCCGCTCATGCGTTCTGCCTTTTCCAGATTCCGGCCGGCAAGGGAGAGGTAATAGGCATAGTTGTTCAGCGCCATAAAGTTGTCGGGGTCCAGTTCCACTGCTTCGTCAAAAAGCGCAAATGCCTCATTCAGCTTATCCTGCTTATACAGGGCCTCCCCTTTGAGAAAGACAAACTGCCCTTTCATCAGGTTGTTGTCAATGACGTAATTCAATCCCTCATCGCTGATAGAAATGACATCTTCGAAGTTTTCGAGCTGAAGGGCACCGATGGCCTGAAAGAAATAAAGCCGCGACTGGTTGGGATAGATTTCCAGAGCTGATTGACCATGGTCATACAACGATTGCCACTCCTGAAGGTCATTGTCGAGATATAGAATCTGTTCCCAGATGGGGTAGTCGTTCACGCCCTTTTCAACCACTCTGAGAAGTTTTTCACGAGCTTCCCTATTTTTTTTGTTGCGGATGAGATATTCGGCATATATCGAATAGATCCTGAAATCATCGGGATATTCGTCCGACAATATTTTTAACAGCTCTTCATTTTGTTCCTGTGTCAGGGGAAATTCACTTTTTTCTCCTGTGTGAAGCAAGTAAAGCTGTAATTTGGTGTCGATATCGACGCCTTCGCCCGTGAACCCTTTTTTGGTAAATTCATACGCCCGGGCCGTATCTCCTTCGTCCAGATACATTGATGCCAGTGAAAAATTTACGAAACCGTTTGAAGGATCGAGTTCGAGGATTTTCATATAATTTTTCAGCGCATTCTCCTTATCGCCCTGGTCTTTATAGAGATCGGCCAGCAATCCGTAATAACGGGGATCAGCGGGATATGCGGCAATCAGCCGCTGAATCTCGCCAAAAGCCTCTTTCACCTTTCCTGACTGCAGGAAAATCTCCTGTCTGGCCAATGAAATCTGGTCGATGATCCCGGTTTTCTTTTCCAGTTCGTCCAGGGTGCGGATGGCCTCGTCAAAATTCTTGGCACTGCTGAGTTCCAAGGCTTTCAGAAACAGGTACTCCTCCCTGTCGGGCTCCATTTTTGCCAGCTGGCCAAACAATTGCGCCGATTCCCTGTTTTTCCCGGTCTGCTGATAGATTTTGGCCAGGAGCAGCTTGTACCATTTGTTGCCGGGGTTGATCCGGATGGCCTTTTCCAGGAGCAGGGAAGCACTGGTCAGGTCGTTGTTCATGAGGTGCAGATTGGCCAGTTCGTACATGGCAGCCGATGAGTTGCCATCTATCTCAAGACAGGCCGACAATAGGGAAACCGATTTTTGAGGATTTCCGACCATTTTCTGCTTCAGGGCTTCTATGAAAAGATATTCAAATTCCTTTTTCTTCTCTTCGGAAACAGCAGCCACAGGGGTCTCTTCCTGCGAATCTTTTTTTACGGTTTTCGAAGGACCGGCGCATGAAACTACGAACGCTACAAGGAGGAACAATATCCACACGATTCTTCTGTTCATTCTTTCAGTTTTTTCCCGTATGACCAAAACCACCCTCTCCCCGAACGGTGGATTCCAGGTCATTTGACAATTTCCATTCCACTTTTTCATAGGCAGCAACCACCATCTGGCAGATCCGGTCCCCGTTTCTGACCACAAAATCCTCGGAAGAGAGATTGATCAGGATAACGCAAATCTCCCCCCTGTAGTCTGCATCAATGGTTCCGGGAGTATTCAGAACGGTGATTCCCTTTTTCAGGGCCAGCCCGCTCCGCGGTCTGATCTGCGCTTCATACCCTTCCGGAATTTCCACATACAAACCCGTGGGAACCAGTTTCCGTTCAAGGGGTTTCAGCACCATATCCTCTGAAAGAAATGCGCGCAAATCCATCCCTGAAGAATGAGGCGTACTGTATGCCGGAAGACCGTTCCCCGACCGGTTGATAATCCTAACCTCCATAAAATCACCTGTAAAAGCCGCAAAGATAGGGAAATCGACAGAAAATCGGGGGATGTTAACATTTATTATGAAGAGAATCTCTATCTTTAGATTTTCATTAAAGGGATGAAATTCAGAATTGTTTTTTATATGAACCTTTACCACCGTTTCGGAAAAGGCCTTTACGAGTGCTGGATTTGTTGATCTCGCACCCTACCGCCTTTGCGACCTCCTTTCCTTTGCGTATTACTTTCATCATTCACCAGGCCACCACCGCCGATTTCTTTAACCATGCCGGGAATCATTTTTGATATCAAGCCTTTTGCCATTCACGACGGACCAGGCATCCGCACCACGGTTTTTCTGAAAGGGTGCCCCTTAAGATGCCTGTGGTGCCACAATCCCGAGAGCTGGCACCCGGAGCCGGAATCTGCAGGCAAATCGATCATCCTTGACGGCAGGGAATTCCGGGAGAGTGAGACCATTGGCCGGGAGGTCACGGTGCAGGAGGTAATGGCTGAAATCAGGAAAGAAAGGATTATCATGGAAGAGAGCGGCGGGGGAATCACCTTTTCGGGAGGAGAACCCCTCATGCAACCCGGTTTTCTCGCGGAATTGCTAGAAGCGGCGTGGCTGGAAGGATTCCACACCGCGGTCGATACCTCGGGGCATGCCCCAAAAAGCGATTTTGAAAGGATACTTCCCTATACCTCCCTCTTCCTGTATGACATCAAAATCATGGATGACCCTCTTCATACCGCCGGCACAGGGGTTTCAAACCAGCTGGCCCTGGAGAATTTCAGTTGGCTGATACATCAGGGGAAACCGGTCAGGATACGCATCCCCCTGGTCCGGAATATTACAGCTACCCGGGAAAATATAAACGCAATCCTGGGATTCCTATCTCCGCATGTCCGACAGATCGGACAGATCGACCTCCTGCCCTACCATCGCAACGGAATCCACAAATACCGGAAACTGGGCCTGGTTTGTCAAATGCCTCCCCGGGATGACACGCCGGAGCCTGAAGAGATAGAGGAGATCGGACAGATTTTCAGGGATGCCGGATTCAGGATAAAAAAGGGGGGATAAGCCCCATAAGGCTTAACATTGCTTTGTCGCAACAGATATTCAATAATGAAAAAAATGCAATAAGATGATAACGCCAAGAATTCAAAAACTCAGGGAGAAAAGCCTCGGTGCTGAACCACGGATTTCTGCTGAAAGGGGACTGCTGGTCACCCGCTTTTACCGTGATCACCTGGCATTCGGGGATTCCGTACCAGTTCAGCGGGCAAAAGCTTTCAGCTATATTCTGGAAAACAAGGAGATCTGTATCAATGAGGGGGAGTTGATCGTCGGGGAGCGGGGACCGGCACCCAAGGCCACTCCCACTTATCCTGAAATCAACCTCCACTCGCTTCAGGATCTCGACATCCTGAACAGCCGGGAGAAGGTGTGGTTCAGGGTTGACACTGAAACCAGGGAAGCATATGAAAAGGAGATCATTCCGTTCTGGAAGGGAAGATCAAACCGGGACCGCATCATGGAAGCCATGACTTCGGAATGGAAGGATGCCTATGCTGCCGGCATATTCACGGAATTCATGGAGCAGCGGGCGCCGGGACATACGGTGGCCGGCGATAAAATTTACAAAAAGGGAATGTCTGACATCATCGCCGATGTTGACCGAGCCATGTCACAACTTGATTTTCTGAATGATCCTGCGGCATTTGAAAAAATGGAGGAGTTAAAAGCGATGCGCATTGCGGCGCGTGCACTCATCGATTTTGCCGGCCGGCATGCTGAAAAACTGGATTTGCTGGCAGCGGAAGAAAAAGATCGCGCAAGGAGCAAAGAGCTGGCCGATATGGCGGCCATCTGCCGGAAAGTGCCTGCCTCTGCTCCGGAGACTTTTCACGAAGCCCTTCAGCATTACTGGTTCGTCCACCTGGGGGTAGTGACGGAATTAAATCCCTGGGATAGTTTCAATCCCGGCCGGCTCGACCAGCACCTGATTCCTTTTTGGGAAAAGGAAACCGCGGCCGGCACCCTCACCCGGGAAACAGCGGAGGAGTTGCTGCAATCTTTCTGGATTAAATTCAACAACCACCCGGCACCGCCGAAAGTGGGCATTACGGCCCTGGAAAGCAATACCTATACCGATTTTGCGCTGATCAACGTAGGCGGAGTTAAGACCGACGGTTCAGATGCTGTCAATGAAATGAGTTATCTCATCCTGGATGTGATCGAAGAGATGCGGCTTTTACAGCCCAGTTCCATGGTGCAGGTGAGCAAGAAAAATCCTGACAGGTTCATTGACAGAGCCGTTAAGATCACCAAAACCGGATTCGGACAACCTTCCATCTTCAATACCGACGCCATCATCCAGGAGTTGACGCGGCAGGGGAAAGATATTTACGACGCCCGCAATGGCGGTGCCAGCGGATGTGTGGAAAGCGGGGCTTTCGGCACCGAGAGTTACATCCTGACAGGATATTTCAACCTGCCCAAGGTTCTGGAGATCACCCTGCACAATGGTATCGATCCCCGCACGAGCCGAAAAATGGGAATCAGCACCGGCTATCCCGGAGATTTTGAAGATTATAGCCGGTTTTTGGAAGCCTTCCGTAAACAGGTGGAGCATTTTGTCCGCATTAAGATACACGGAAGCAACATCATCGAATCCATCTTCATGACCCATGTCCCCACCCCTTTTCTCTCACTGATCATCGACGACTGTGTGGAAAAGGGAACCGACTACATCTGCGGGGGAGCACGTTACAATACCAACTACATCCAGGGGGTGGGCATCGGCACCCTTACCGACAGCCTGACATCAATCCGGAAAATGGTTTTTGAGGAGCATCAGATCACCCTTCCGCGGTTCGTGGAAGTTCTGGACCGCAATTTTATCGGGGATGAGGATTTGCGGTACCATCTGATCTATAAAATGCCGAAATACGGCAATGATAATCAGGAAGCCGACCGGCAGCTCACCGATGTTTTTAACATCTATTACGACGCAGTCAACGGGCATGCCTCTCCACGGGGCGCCGCTTACCGGATCAACCTGTTGCCGACCACCAGCCATGTTTATTTCGGCAGCATAATGCTGGCCAGCCCCGACGGGAGAAAAGCGGGACAACCTCTCTCGGAAGGGATTTCCCCAGTTCAGGGAGCCGACACCCACGGCCCTTCCGCGGTGATCAGGTCCGCCGCAAAAATAGATCACCTGCGTACCGGCGGAACCCTGTTGAACCAGAAATTCTCCCCCTCTTTCTTTGAGGATGAAGAAGCCATCCGGAAAATCTCTCACCTGGTAAGGAGCTATTTCAGGATGGATGGCCATCATATCCAGTTCAACGTCGTCACCGCTGAAACCCTCCGTGATGCCCGGAAACACCCCGAAAAATACCGCGATCTGATCGTTCGCGTTGCCGGATACAGCGATTATTTCAACGACCTGGGCGAAGACCTCCAGGAAGAGATCATAAGACGTACCGAACACGAAAACCTCTGAAAGGATAATTCCCTTTAATACCGATATAAAAACTATTTTTGCGCAAATGACGCATACAATAACAGGAGCCGGGGTTTGCATCCTGGCAACACTCCCGTTGACAGCATCGGCAGTGAATGTGAAAGGACCCGACGGATATGCGCTGGTGGCCGTTTTTTTCATCATCGCCACACCGGTGCTGATCTATTTTTTTGCCAACTGGATCAGAAAAAGAGGTACCCGGGAAACCGCCGGAACCTACCGTTTGCACAAAAGTAAATATTCGGTAACACTGGAGAAAAACAAGATTTACCATCCCGATTTCCTGAAACTCACAGTCTCCAACAACGGGAATTCCGACCTTGACCTGGACATGCCCCTGTTGACATTCACCCACCTGTTTCTGAAGAGGAAATTCCGGTTGAAAGGGTTCCGGAACTACCAGTTCTATCCTTTGTTGCTGGAACCGGGGAAAAAACATGAACTGACCATCGATCTTGCCCCTTTTTACCAGCATGATCCTTCCCTGAAGCGGTTCCCCCGGGTGACGGTCTCCGTCAGCGAAGTCAGCAGCAACCGTTCCGTATCACAAAGTGTCAGTTTACGCAAAACTTTTTTCAACTGATATGCGGAACTGGCATTTCAACCATATTGATTTTTCCACCTATCCTCATTATGCCGGAAGTGACCTGGGTGTTACCTGGTCAGAAAGCATGAGTTTCTTCAGGCTTTGGGCGCCGACGGCCAAAAGGGTGGAAATCAGGCTTTATTTAGAAGGAAAATCAGGAAAGCCCCTGAAAGTGATTTCTATGGAAAAGGCGGAATCAGGGACGTGGATTCATCAGGAACCAGGAAATCTCGAAGGAAAATTTTACACCTTCAAGGTGAATGACGGGGAGTGGCTTCATGAGGTACCCGGTCCATATGCCCGTGCCGTTGGCGTGAACGGTCACAGGGGCATGATCTTCAATCCGGAAAATACCCATCCCCCGGGATGGGAAAATGACAAAGGCCCGGTACTGAAAAATTTCACCGACTGGATTATTTATGAAATCCATATCCGGGATTTCTCCATCGCTGAAAATTCCGGGATCTTCCACAAAGGCAAATACGCGGGTTTTACCGAAGCGGGAACGGTATCTCCCGAAGGGGAGACCACTGGGCTCTCCCACCTCCTCGAAATGGGTATCACCCATGTGCATCTGCTACCGGTAAATGATTTTCAGACCGTCGATGAAGAGTTCCCCCTTCTGAAATATAACTGGGGATATGATCCCCAGAATTTCAACGCCCCGGAAGGTTCTTATTCCACCGATCCCTACGACGGGAGGGTCAGGATCAGGGAACTCAAACAAATGGTGAAAGCATTGCACGATCACGGTATCGGGGTTATCCTGGACGTGGTATACAATCACACCTGGCTCACCAAAGGATCGGTATTTAACCAAACTGTACCCGGATATTATTACCGGCAGAATCCTGACGGCTCTTTTTCCAACGCTTCGGGCTGCGGTAATGAAATCGCCTCAGAGCGTTACATGGTACGGAAATATATCATCGACTCCCTCAAATACTGGATCAACGAATACCATATCGACGGGTTCCGCTTTGACCTGATGGGGATTTATGATAGCGATACCATGCGGCATATCCGTTATGAAATCGACAGCATCAACAGCGGAATCTTTTTATTCGGTGAGGGGTGGACTGCCGATACGAGTCCGATGCCGGGATACCGGAGAGCCATCAAAAGGAACATTTCTCACATTCCCGGGATTGCGGTATTTTGCGATGACATGCGCGATGCGTTGAAAGGCAACCACAACCCCAGGTCAAGTCTGGGGTTTGTAAGCGGACTGGCCTTGCGTGAAGAAGCCGTAAAATTTGGCGTGGTGGCAGCCACCTGGCATCCCCAGATCGTTTACAGCTATGTCGAAAGCAGCCCCGAACCCTGGGCCGCGGAACCTTCCCAATGTGTGAATTATGTCTCCTGTCACGATAATTACACCCTTTATGACAAATTGAGGATGAGCGTGCCCGATGGCTCAGATGAGGAGATCCGCAAAATGGTCAAACTTGCCGGTGCGATCATCCTGACTTCCCAGGGTGTCCCTTTTCTTCACGCCGGCATGGAATTCTGCCGCTCAAAGGAGGGTCATGGCAATTCCTACAAAGCACCCGACCTTATCAACCAGCTGGACTGGTCGTTAAAGTCAACCTATAAAGACGTGACAGCATACTATAAAAAACTGATCAGGCTGCGGAAAAACCACCCCGTATTCCGGATGCCCCATGCCGATATGATCCGCAAAAATCTCAGTTTTTGCATCGAATACAAGGTAGGTGTGGTCTCCTATTGCCTCAACGGCAGAAATGCGGGTGACTCCTGGGATCAACTTCTGGTCATTTTCAACGGCAACAGGGATTCTGTTTCTGTTCCAATTCCCGCAGAAAAATTTAGGATCATAGCCTACGAGGATGAAATCAGGGAAGATGGAATCGACATCATTGAGGCACCCACCATAACGGTCCCCCCGGTATCCATGACCTTGCTGGCCCGCTGATTAGAAAACGGCCAGCAACAATTCGATATCCTTTACCGCCATGTTGAACTGGTTCCCCACATCGCGGCTGGTCAGGATGCCATGGTAGAGATAAACCCCTTTCCGGAATCCCCTGGAAGATTTGATATAATTGTCGACGCCCCCGTTGTCGCCTATCGCCAGCAATTCGGGGATCAGCAGATTGCTCATCGAGATGGAGGCGGTGCGGGCCACCAGCGACGGTAAGTTGGGCACGCAATAGTGGATGACGCCATGCTTTCTGAAAACAGGATTGTTCAGATCGGTAAGCTGCGATGTTTCAAAGACACCTCCCTGACTTGCGTTGAGATCAACGATGACAGCGCCTTCTTTCATGCTGGCGATTATCTCTTCGGAGACCTTGAAATTGGGGGTTGAGTTAAAAGGCATGGCACCCAGGACGGCATCGGCCGAAACCAATGCTTTTTTTAACACCTTGGGATAGAGTACCGAAGTGAATATCCTCCTGCCCAATTTTTCTTCCAGCCTGCTGAGATCTTCGACCGACGTATCAAAAACTTTCACCACAATTCCAAGGCTCAGAGCCGCCCTGGCGGCAAATTCAGCAGCCGTACCCGACCCGATGATCACCAGTTCTGCAGGGGTGATCCCGGTCACATCCCCGAAGAGTACTCCCTTCCCACCCCGGGAATTGCTGAGATATTCGCTGGCCACGGTAACCGAGGAGATCCCGGAAATCTGGCTCATCTGATGGACAAACGGCATAAACCCGTTTTCATTTTCAAGGTATTCGTAAGCAATGCAGGTCATCTTCTTCTGCATCAGCATATCGATGGTCTCGCGACAATGCGACTGAATCTGCAAGTTGGAAATGATCACCTGGTTGCCCCGGAGCAATTCTATTTCTTCACTGTTAAAAGGCGCTACCCGTAAAATGATATCGCATTGAAACAGTTCCTCTTTTTTTTCAACCATGACGGCTCCCGCTTCGGTATATTCCTGGTCGGAATAACTGGCCAGGCGGCCGGCACCCGCTTCAATATAAATTTCATGACCATAGGAAACCAACAGGTCCACCGCCTGGGGCGTCAAGGGCACACGGTATTCCACCTTGCTGATGTCGGAGGGAATCCCGATGACAATTTTTTTCTCCTTGCGCTGTACCTCAAGCATTTCCTCCTTCGGAAGCAGCATGGTCTTGGAAACGGGTAATCCCGATCTGGTCTTTTCCCTGGTTGTCATTGCCGTAGCCTTTTAAAACATATAAAATTACTTCCAAATCATGAATTAACCAAACGATCAGTCCGGTAACCCTGCCTTGATGGTGCGCGAACCGTTCTGATCTTCCGTAAGCTTTACGGCAACATGGCCTTCGGGAAGAAGCGATTCTATTTTCTCAGGCCATTCTATCAGACAATAATGACCACTGAAAAAGTAATCCTCATAGCCCAGGTCAAAAGCCTCGGTGAGAGTTTTCAGCCGGTAAAAGTCAAAATGAAACAACGGATTTCCTTCCCGGGTATGGTATTCGTTGATAATGGCGAAAGAAGGACTGTTTACCACATCGGAAGAGCCCAGCACCTTACAGATCTCCCGGATGAAAGTGGTCTTTCCGGCTCCCATCTTTCCATAAAAAGCAAAAATCCGCCTCTCAGGAAATTCGGCGATCAATTCGCCCGCCACCTTGCTCAGTTCTTCCCTGATTACCTGATTTCGTTCAAACATTGACAACTCTTTCAATAATACAAAAATATGGTTAATTTTACCAAAAATATCCATAACCAAGTTATTATGAAAATACCTGAAAATCTGAAATTTACCCATGATCATGAATGGGTTCGTGTCGAAGATGGCATGGCCGTGGTGGGAATTACCGATTTCGCACAGGGAGAATTGGGCGATGTGGTTTTCGTGGAAATTGAAACGGAGGGAGAAACTCTCAGCCAGGGAGACATCTTTGGCACCGTGGAAGCTGTTAAAACTGTTTCCGACCTTTTCATGCCCCTTTCGGGTGAGGTGGTTGAAGTAAACGAAGCCCTTGCAGCCAATCCGGAACTGGTGAACAAGGATCCATACGGAGAAGGCTGGATGATAAAAGTTAAAATCGCTGATCCGACGGAGTTGTCGGACTTGTTGTCAGCCGAAGATTATCAGAAGATGCTCGAATCGTAAAAAGAGGCTGCCCCGGGGCAGCCTCTTTTTTCATCCGCATTTTGAAGATCCGCACGACCTGCAGACCAGGCATCCTTCCTGATAGACCACCTCATCTGATCCGCAATCTTCGCATCGGGCATCCTCAGCAATAGTCCCGTTGGGGATATATTTTTTCAGGGCACGGGCCACACCCGCCTTCCAGCTGTTAATGGTTTCGTTATCGAGCTGAAGGCTGGTTACCAGTTCCACCACTTTATGGATCGGCATGCCATGACGTAAAACACCTGAAATCAGCTTTGCATAGTTCCAGTATACCGGGTTGAATTTGTAAGACAACCCCTCGATGGTGGTTTTGTATCCCCGTTTATTAATGTATTGGAAATCGTAGCGCGATGTGTCGTCATCCTCCCAGTTTTTTATGATGTACCCTTTGGTTACCGACCGGGGCAACAAAATGCCATCTTCGTCATCACTTAAACCGGTAAAAATTTCGTAGGGCATATTACCAATCAGTCCGATGAATGCCACCCAGTTCTCCTTGTTATTCCGGAAACGCACCACATCGGCTTCCAGGATCTCGGGTCTTTTGGTCGGGAAAGGCGAGAATTTTTTCTTCTCCTCTTTTTTCTCGGAAATCAGAACTCCGGAACGGGAACCGTCGCGGTATACCGTTACTCCCTTGCAACCGCTTTTCCAGGCTTCGAAGAAGAGCTGGCCTACCAGTTCCTCCGAAACGTGTGCGGGGAGGTTGATGGTCACGCTGATCGAATGATCGACCCATTTTTGAATCCTGCCCTGCATATGCACTTTGGCAACCCAGTCAACATCGTTTGAGGTAGCCTGGTAATAGGGTGACTTTTTGACCAGGTCATCAAGCTCTTCCTGGGAAAATTTCCTGTCTGTTTCCAATCCGTTCACTTCCATCCATGTTTTGAACTTATGATGGAAAACCGTGAATTCTTCCCAATGGTCGCCGACCTCATCGACAAAATCGACCCGCACACCCTTATCATTGGGATTTACTTTACGGCGGCGTCGGTATACCGGCATAAAGACCGGCTCAATCCCCGAGGTGGTCTGGGTCATCAGGCTGGTGGTCCCTGTCGGGGCGATGGTGAGTAAGGCAATGTTACGCCGTCCCGATTTTACCATTTCCTCATATAATCCGGGGTCAGCGAGCCTGATCCGCCTGATGAGGGGGTTGTTCTGCTCCCTTTCCGCGCTGTAGATGGCGAAAGGGCCCCGCTCAGTTGCCAGGCGAACCGAAGAGCGGTAAGCCTCGAGGGTCACAGTTTTGTGAACTTCTTCAGAAAAATCGGTAGCGTCTTCCGTACCATATCTGAGCCCCAGGGCAGCCAGCATGTCTCCTTCGGCGGTAATTCCGATTCCGGTACGACGTCCTTCTTCCGCTTTTTTGCGGATGTTTTGCCACAGGTTTCTTTCTACCAGTTTGATCTCATCCGTTTCAGGATCATCTGCGATCTTCTGAAGAATTGCGTCTATCTTTTCAAGCTCCAGGTCGATGATATCATCCATGATACGCTGGGCAATGTGAATATGCTGTTTGAAGAGGTTGAAGTCAAACCTGGCCTGCGGAGTGAAAGGCTGCTCCACATAGGAGTACAGATTGATGGCGATCAGGCGGCAACTGTCGTAAGGACACAGGGGAATTTCACCGCAGGGATTGGTGGAAACCGTACGGTATCCCAGATCCGCATAACAATCGGGGATGGATTCCCTGACGATGGTATCCCAGAATAAAATTCCCGGCTCTGCAGATTTCCAGGCATTGTGAACGATTTTTCTCCAAAGTTCCGCAGCGCTGATCTCGTTGCTGTACAGCACTTCATCGCCGGTAATGGGATAGCGTTGAAAATAGGATTCCCCGTTCTCCACAGCCTTCATGAAATCGTCATGCAGCTTGACCGACACATTGGCGCCGGTTACCTTGCCCTGTTCCAGTTTGGCGTCGATAAATTTTTCGGCGTCGGGATGCTTGATGGATACCGAGAGCATCAGTGCACCCCGCCGTCCGTCCTGCGCCACCTCGCGTGTCGAGTTGGAATAACGCTCCATGAAAGGAACGATCCCCGTGGACGTCAGGGCTGAATTTTTTACCGGCGATCCCTTGGGACGGATATGGGACAGGTCATGACCGACTCCGCCGCGCCGCTTCATTAGCTGGACCTGTTCCTGGTCTATTTTCATGATGCCGCCGTAAGAATCGGAATTGCCGTTGTTTCCCACTACAAAGCAATTCGACAGGGAGGCGATCTGGAAATTATTCCCGATACCGGTCATCGGTCCCCCCTGCGGAACGATATACCTGAAATCCTTCAGCGTGTGAAAGATCTCTTTCTCGGCAATAGGATGGGGATACTTCTGCTCAATCCTTGCAATTTCACGGGCAAGCCGCCAGTGCATGTCGTCGGGTGTCAGTTCGTAGATATTACCAAATGAATCCTTCAAAGCATACTTGTTAACCCATACCCTAGCCGCAAGATCATCGCCGCTGAAATACCGGAGCGATGCCTGGTATGCTTCCTCCTGAGAAAAAATTTTCCTGGCCGGCGGGGCCTTAACAAGGTCAACCTTTACTGTCATTGCAGATTTTATTACTGTTTGTACTGGTTAAGCCAAAATCCTGAATTTTAAACCCCTGAATCTCTTGCTTAATTAACTTTATTGGTGCTTGATTTTTACTTATGCAAGATAAGCCCGGTAAAGTAATTTTGGAATGCTTTTTATCTTCATTAACCAGAAAGTTATCAACTCCATTATGTTAATTAGCTGATTGTTAAATTTTTATGAATTTTTTCCAACAAAAAAGTTACAAAAAAAGATTTTCTATAATGAATTATCAGCAAACCGCCAAACAAAAAATCCGGAAGGTTGACTCATTTTATCAACTATTTCCCAACATAAAAAAAACACAGTTCAGGCTTGGAAAGAAAAGACCGTTTTCAGGATGGTTTCGGTGGCACCCCGGTTATTTTTGACGTAAGCCGAAGCCGATAGGGATGCCTGTTCATACAGCTCTCGATTGTTCAGAAGTTTCAAAAGTTGTTCAGTGAAGGACTCCGTGTCGGATACCGTGAAAGCAGCTCCCAGTCCGATGAGTTGAACCGCTTCCCTGAACTTATGATAATTAGGTCCGAAGAATACGGGCAAACCAAAAGTTGCCGCTTCAAGAATATTGTGGATACCTACCCCGAATCCCCCTCCTATATATGCATATGTTCCATATTTATAAAGCGAGGACAGAAGTCCCACCGAATCGATGATCAGCACCTGATAGCGGGTCAAGTCCGTTTCCGCAGCCCGGCTCATCAGAAGGGGCGGATTTTTCAACATATGAACCAACCTGTTTATATTTCCAGGTGACACCTCGTGAGGAACTAAGATAAACTTCCACCCTTCCCGGGAGTTGATAAATGGCACAAGCAGCTCTTCATCAGGTTTCCAGGTGCTTCCGGCGATGAGTACCGGTTTTCCTTCACAAAACTTTTCAACAACCGGTACGGGTTGTGAACTTTCTGCAATGGAAGCCACCCGGTCGAAGCGGGTATCCCCTGATATCGTAACATCGTCGATGCCGATTGAGTTCAGAAGAGCTGCTGAATTCTCATCCTGGACAAAATGGCGGGTGAAGGCCTTTAAGAGGTCCCGGAACCACCCTCCCCAGGGCATTCTGCTGAAAAAAAGCTGTTCTTTTCTGAAAATCCCGGAAACCAGAAAAAGAGGGATATTCCGATTTTTCAACCCGTCAATGTAATGGTACCAGAATTCATATTTTACAAAAAAAGCAATGGCAGGTTGCAGGGTATCCAGAAACATGGCCGCATTACGCGGCGTATCTTCGGGCAAATAACCGACAAAAGCGGCTTGGCTGTAATTTTTCCTGATTTCATACCCTGAAGGAGAAAAAAAGGTGATGGCGATTTTATAACCGGGGCGGGCCCTGCCAATGGCTTCGATGACGGGTCTTCCCTGTTCAAATTCTCCGAGCGACGCACAATGAAACCAGATCCAGGAAGAATCAGGATCCCGTTTTTCCTTCAGTTTCCCTTGCCAACCCCTCCTTCCCCTGACGAACAGTCGGGCCTTGGGATGAAAGGGAGCCATCACCCTGATGAAAAAATGATAGAAAAATACCGCGATATCGTATAGCAATTTCATACTTCCGGTTTTGGTGCAAAATAACAAAGAAAACCGATGTTCCAAACGAAATCAGATAGTTTGGAGCACTGCGGGAATAAACCCGCGGAAACTGTTAAATTTGCGGCAGTTCAACAAAGTATGGCTGAAGTGAGGAATATAGAAATCATGGCGCCTGTGGGGTCGTATGAATCCCTGATGGCGGCGATCCAGGGAGGAGCCGGCTCTGTCTATTTCGGGGTGGAGCACCTCAACATGAGGGCCCGTTCAGCCGCCAATTTCAGCCTTGGGGACCTCCGCAAAATCGCAGCCATTGCATCGGAAAACGGCGTTAAAAGCTATCTCACCCTGAACACGGAAATTTTCGACAACGAGACCGGACTGATGCGCCAGGTGTTGGATGCAGCCCTGGATGCCGGGATTTCGGCAGTCATTGCCGCCGATATTGCCGTGATCTTGTATGCCCGCTCGATCGGCATGGAGGTACACGTCAGCACCCAGGTGAACATCACCAATTCCGAAGCAGTGAAGTTCTATGCGCAGTATGCCGATGTGGTGGTGCTGGCCCGGGAAACCAACCTCGGACGCGTTCATGAGATCAGCGACATGATCAGAGAGCAGCAGGTAAAGGGTCCTTCCGGAAATCTGCTGAGGCTGGAGATGTTTGTTCACGGAGCCCTCTGTATGGCGATCAGCGGCAAGTGTTACCTGAGCCTGCATGAGATGAACGCTTCCGCCAACCGGGGAAGCTGTCTGCAGACCTGCCGCAGGGGATATCATGTCACCGACCGGGAGACCGGAGAAGAGATCGCCGTTGAGAATGAATATATTATGTCACCCAAGGATTTGAAGACCATTCACTTCCTGAACAAGATCCTGGATGCCGGGATTTCGGTGCTGAAGATCGAAGGGAGGGCCCGTTCCCCTGAATATGTAAAAACTACGGTTACCTGTTATCGCGAAGCCGCCGACGCCTGGCGAAGCGGGACTTTCACACAGGAGAAGATAGAAGCGTGGAATGAAAAACTGGCATCGGTTTTCAACCGCGGATTCTGGGATGGGTACTACCTGGGAAAACGGCTGGGGGAGTGGAGCCACAATTACGGATCACAGGCCACCAAAAGAAAAATATATGTGGGCAAGGCCACCAATTACTTTCCGAAGATCGGAGTGGGCGTATTCCGTATTGAAACCGGTTCACTGACCACCGGCGAAGAGATCCTGATCACCGGGCCCACCACCGGTGTGGCGGAAACGACGGTTTCGGAACTGCGGACCTCTTCGGGAGTCGCCGTTGAAGCAGGGAAAGGTGAATATGTTTCCATTCCCGTACCGGTGAAAATCAGGAGAAATGATAAATTATTCAGGTGGGTGGATGCTAAAACCGCTCATCTGAACGTTCCTAAATAAAAAATCCTTACCTTTTCAACCAATTTTTGTACAAACAAAAAACATGAAGAGAATATTAACATCCGGCATTGTGATAGCCCTTTTGCTGTCCATCCCGCTGTTGATGGCCGGCCAGAACACGCTGAAACTGAGGATCAGCGGAACTTCCACCAAGTTTATGAATGAAGCTCCCAGGGAGACAGTGCCTCATCCTGATTTTCGCGACCTGTCAGGGGGAACGGATACATCGACCGGACAAATAGGGGGAACGATTACTCCCACGATTGAAGATTTTATTCACAACAGGGATCTCGGGTTTGAAGCGGAGCTGATGGTGGGACTCACCGACAAGGCATATGTGGGCTTTGAAGTGGGCAGGGATGTGATGTCGGGGCAATATAACAATCCCACACTGTTTAATTTCATGAAAACCGATCAGTTTCAGTCGACCGACCTGAATGGCGGAACTTTTACCGGAACCGGAACTCACTCAATTACAGGCCCTCTAAATTACAACACCAATATGCTGAATTTTATCGGGAACTTGCGGATTTATCCCGCTCCTGACGGCCGTTTCAAGCCATTTATCAAAGTAAGCGCCGGGATGTCCCTGATTTCAACAGAGCTAACCTGTATTGAGCATACTTTGTTAAATCCTGCAAGAATTGATACGTTATCCCGTGTTATCTTTTCCCGGGGGACACCGCAAGCACCAAAAGGGAGGGAAGCGGCGCTGGTTTTGGGAGGCGGACTGGGATTTGAATTTCAGTTGACCGACCGCATTGCCCTTTATGCCGACGGCTCATACCGGTTGGTCTATTCGGATATTCTCGACGGCAAGCCTGATTTTGACTGGACAGAAGATGCCGGTTCTCCGACCGGAGGAGAAATGGAGCCATTGAACAGCAGGACGACCATCAGCAAAATCTCCTTTGGGGTGGTATACACGCTCAGGGAAGGTTACGGCAAATCAAGCCGGTCAATTGGTGGCACCACCAGCAAAAAATCCCCCAATCTTCCCTTTTATAAACTGAAAAGACTATAAGGCCAAACTGCCGGAGAAGGCCTCAACTTCAGGCAAGGAGAGAGCGATTTCCCCTTATATGGGTTATTGAAAAACGATATCGGCCGGAATCTCAAATTTTTCAGCAGGTACTTCTGCATTTTCTTGAATATTCGTAGCTTCCATGACCATACCTGAAGTGGCCATTTCAAGATCCATTTTCAGCACAATGCCTTTCCAAACCCAATAATAGCCCTTCATATTCAGGCTGGTATTGTTCATGGAATATTTGGTACATTCCTTATCCAAAAAGGTTTCCGTCCCTTCCTCCTTCAGGTTCCACTCTTTTATCACTTCATCGGTCAGCGCCCCAAAATTCAGCTGGTTCATCTGGGGCATCGCCGGCGATTTCATCCCTGTTTTATTCTCCGGATCGAAATTGTACATCGTGCCATCCTTGGAAAGCATGACATTGGTGGTTTTCGTCCCCATGATGTCCATATAGGATTCGGTAACCTCTTTGTTGCCATAATCATCAAAATAAAGGGTTTGGGTAGCATCAAAGCCCATCATGGTCGATTTATAATCCACGATTCCCGACTTCAGGGCATATCTCCCTTTTGATCCAGCTTCGGAAGCATGGTCAGAATCTTTTCCTGCCGGAGCAGGTTTGCGATTACACGATACAAGTAACACCACCGACAGCAGGACCAGCAAAACTTTTGTCTTCATGAGTTCAATTTTTATTATTTGACATTTTAAAAAAGAAAGGCCTCCCCGGCTTTCTGTACCCATTTTTCTACCAATACAAAGATTTGATCTTTTCAGTACAATCATCAGAAAACAATCCGATGGTCCGATATTTTTATTATTAAACTGTTCTTCGGCGTAATATTTTCTTCATTCAAAAAAAGAGCCGAATCATATGGGAACACTGCCTTCAGGAGCGGAGGATGTTTTCGATGGAATGGAGTTCTTCGTCAGAAAACTCTCTGTTTTTCAGTGTTTCCACATTGTCTTCGATTTGTTTCACCGAACTTGCCCCGATCAGGACTGAAGTGATCCGCCTGTCTTTCAGGATCCAGGCCAGAGCCATTTGGGCCAGTGTTTGTCCGCGTTCCTGAGCCATGAGATTCAGTTTCCCGACTTTATGAAGAGCAGGGTCGACCTGGTGGGGTTTCAGAAATCCCCACGACTTGGCCGCCCGTGATCCTTCGGGGATTCCATGCAGGTATTTGTTGGTAAGCAAGCCCTGGGCCAGGGGGGAGAATGGGATGCAGCCGATGCCTTCTTCTTCGAGCACATCGAGCAACCCGGCTTCCACCCACCGTTCAAACATGGAATATTTGGGCTGATGGATCAGGCAGGGGGTTCCCAGGTCACACAGGATGGAGGCGGCCTTGCGGGTCATGTCGGCCGTGTAGTTGGAGAGCCCTGCATACAGTGCTTTACCGGAGCGGACAGCCTGGTCGAGGGCCATCATGGTTTCTTCGAGAGGCGTATCGGGATCAGGCCGGTGGGAGTAAAAAATATCCACATAGTCGAGGCCCATACGTTTCAGGCTCTGGTCGAGACTTGCCAGCAGGTATTTACGGCTTCCCCACTCCCCGTACGGACCCGGCCACATGAGGTATCCCGCTTTGGTGGAGATGATCAGTTCATCGCGGTAGGGCAGAAAATCCTGTTTAAACAACTTGCCGAAATTCTCCTCGGCTGATCCGGGAGGGGGACCATAGTTATTTGCCAGGTCAAAATGGGTGATTCCCAGGTCAAAAGCTCTGCGAAGCATGGCCCTGCCATTCTCCAAAACATCAACCCCGCCGAAATTGTGCCACAATCCCAGCGATACTGCCGGAAGTTTCAGCCCCCGGTTACCACAACGGTTATAGGTCATGAAGTCATATCGCTCTTCATTTGCCCGATACATATTCCGATGATTAAAGATGTAACGTTTTAAGGATCAGCTAATGGATTTTTCTTTTTCTTCTGCCAACCATGTCATTCACTTTTCATGGCATCGTCAAATTTAATCCCGGAAGGTTCGAAGTCGGAGTACCTCACAAACTCACATGATTCGGCAGCCCCGGCTTCACGGTCCATGCCGCTGTCTTCCCATTCCACGGAGAGCGGCCCCTTATATCCGATATCGTTCAGGGCACGAATGATGTTCTCAAAGTCTATTTTTCCGCGGCCGAGGCTGCGGAAGTTCCAATACCGCCGGTTATCGCCAAATTCCATATGCCCGCCGAACACCCCGACAGCCATGGGAATATCGCTCCAGTAAACATCTTTCATATGGACATGGAAAATCCTGTCGGGAAACTCGTAGATAAACCGCACATAGTCGACCCCCTGATATCCGAAGTGGCTCGGATCATAGTTAAAACCGAAAGCAGGGTGGTGGTTCACCGCCCTCAGGGCCAGATGGGCCGTATGGATGTCAAATGCGATTTCGGTGGGGTGTACCTCAAGGGCGAACTTCACGCCTAACTTCTGATATTCGTCCAGGATGGGCAGAAAGCGGCGGGCAAACTCTTCATAACCCTTTTTTATCATTTCCTGAGGAACTGCAGGAAACGAATAGAGCAGATGCCAGATAGGGCTTCCTGTGAAACCCACAACGGTATCGATTCCTAGGCGGCGGGCGGCTCTGCCGGTTTCTATCAGTTCCTGTGCGGCACGCTGTCTGACCCCTTCGGGATCTCCGTTACCCCAGATATATGCAGGCAGGATATTCTTGTGCCGCTCATCTATGGGATCGCATACACACTGCCCCACCAGGTGGGTTGAAATGGTAAAGAGCTGAAGCCCGTGCTTTTTTAGCAGTGCCCGTTTGGCATCGCAGTAAACCTGGTCGGCTTTGTCAATTTCCATGTGGTCACCCCAGGTGCATAGCTCCAAGCCGTCATAGCCGAATTCTTTGGCTTTTTTACACATGACCTCCAGAGGCAGGTCGGCCCACTGTCCGGTGTAAATGGTAACTGGTCGGGACATACTGTTGATTTTAAAGTTAATAGTTCACTGTATTAATTGCGGATTGCGGAATATCAGATTGCGGAATATCATCGGAAAATGTTTTTATTGTTTTATCCGAACCTGACCCATTTGGGAGTATCACCGGTTCCGGCCTTTACGACCGCATCGATAAACTGCATTCCGCGGACGCCATCTTCGGCACCCGGAAAGTCAAGCCATGCGGGCATGGGTTCGGTTCCATCCATGCGGGCCATGACGGTTTTCGAAAAGTTTCGGTATATATTTGCGAAGGCTTCGAGGTACCCTTCGGGGTGGCCTCCCGGGGTACGGGTATTGGCCGCCGCCGCGGAATTCATAAAGCCGGTACCCGTCCGGAAGAGTTCCATGGGTTTATCGAGCCATTTCAGTATCAGGGTATTGGGTTCATGCTGCGCCCATTCCAATCCTCCTTTTTCACCATACACCCTTATTTTAAGCGCATTTTCCTCTCCGGCGGCGATCTGGGAGGCCATAAGCACCCCACTGGCACCATTGTCAAAACGGAGCAGCGCAGCCCCGTCGTCGTCGAGAAGGCGGCCCGGGACAAAGGTATTGAGTTCAGCACAGAGTTCCGTAACCTTTAATCCGGTGATGTATTCCGCCAGGTGGTGGGCATGGGTTCCGATGTCCCCCATGCATCCGGCTTTCCCCGACCGGGAAGGGTCGGTCCGCCACGATGCCTGGATATTCCCCTTGTCCTCCACTTTTTCGGATAGCCATCCCTGGGGGTATTCCACATAAACTTTGCGGATCTTCCCCAGTAAACCGTCAGCCACCATTTTCCGGGCTTGTTTGACGGCAGGGTATCCCGCATAGGTATGGGTAAGCGCCAGCACCAATCCCGTTTCCTTTGCCTTGTCCCGCAATTTCAGCGCTTCTTCGAGGGTGAAGGTAAAAGGTTTGTCAACGACCACATGAAATCCATACTCCAGGGCCATCATGGCCGGACCGAAATGGACATGGTTGGGGGTTACAATGGATACAAAATCCATGCGTTCCCCTTCCGGAAGCGCTGATTCCTTTTCGATCATCTCGTGCCAGGTAGTATACACCCTGTTCCGGGGCAGAAAGAGAGATTTTCCGGTGGAAAATGATACTTCGGGATGGCTGCTGAAACAGCCACACACCAATTCTGCCTGACCATCCATGATGGCAGCGAGCCGGTGAATCGCCCCGATAAAAGCATTCAACCCGCCTCCGATCATACCCATTCTGAGTTTTCTGTCCATAAGCCATTCGTTATTAATCATGAAAGTTCATAAAATTAGCAACTCTTTTGGTAACTCTCTCACCAACGCTCCTGTTTTTTGGCCGGAACACATTAAAGAAGCCGCTCCGGGTTCCCGGAACGGCTTCATAAATAGCGTTGATGTTACCTTATCTTCCTCCCTGTTCAAAACACCTTCAGATATTTTTTCGTTCATAAGGGTGTTCTCCATTTATTCAGGCTGGTATCCCGGGTCCCCGGGAAGTCCGGGTTGCATGGCGGCGGCCACGGCCATTTCGTCGCACCGTTCATTGAAAGGATTATCGTTGTGCCCTTTGATCCAGATGAATTTTACCTGGTGTTTTTTATAGACTTCCAGGAAACGGAGCCAGAGGTCCTGGTTTTTTTTTCCTTTAAAGCGTTTTGTCATCCAGTTAAATACCCAACCCTTTGTAACTGCGTCGGCCACATATCGCGAATCGGTAAACACAGTAACTTCCGACCCTTCAATTTTAAGTGCTTCCAGAGCTACGATCACTGCAAGCAGTTCCATTCGGTTGTTGGTGGTCAGGCTGAAACCCGCGGATAACTCCTTGCGGTGGTCGCCCGACAGGAGGATGATGCCGTACCCTCCCGGGCCCGGGTTGCCCCGGGAAGCCCCGTCGGTATAGATAGAAACTGAGGGTTTTCCCATAAGTTGGAATTACTATCCTGATAACCACCTCCCCCTTATCCGTTTAATCGGATCCGGGTACTCCTCCTGCATCAGGAGCAGAAACTTAATTTACAATGGTCATTTCGTCAATCAGATGGGTGGCGCCGGCATATTTATCGACCACCCACAGCACAAACCTGATATCGACGCTGATGGTCCGCTGCAGTTCCGGTTCGAATGCAACATCACCGCTCATGGCTTCCCAGTTACCGTCAAACGCAATACCGATCAGTTCCCCGTTGGCATTCAGCACCGGGCTTCCCGAATTTCCGCCGGTGATGTCGTTGTTGCTGATAAAGCAGGTTTCCAGTTCTCCTTCGGAATTGGCATACCGGCCAAAATCACGGGCGCGAATCAGCTCCTTCATCCTGAGGGGCACATCAAATTCATGATCTCCGGGGATCTCTTTTTCAAGATATCCGTCCACCGTGGTGGTTGCCCGGTAAACCACGCCGTCGCGGGGTTCATAACTTCCGACCGTTCCATAGGTAAGACGCATCGTGGAATTGGCATCGGGATAGAAGGTCTTGCCGGGTTGCATTTCCATCAATCCGGCCATGAGAAGATTACGCCCTTCTTCCAGCTGGCGTGTATTTTTTTCGGTCTCCTGGCCCAGTTTCCTCATCATGTCAAAAATGTCGCCCGAAGCATTGAATACCATGTCTTTATCGAGAATCCTGCGGCTGGGGTTGTTCAGGAATGTGTTGAATCTGACGGAATCGCTGAAAACGGAAATGCCGAACATTTTGGCGACATATTTTGCAAAATCGCCCTTGTATTTTTTGTTGATAACGGAAAAAAACTTCGGGTAATAAAGCGGGCTGACCCTGTCGGCGTAAAGTTTCATCAGGCGGGCAGCCAGTTTCTGGTCGGTGGCAGCATCATAATCCTTATAGAAAGTTTCGGCCATTAGTTTCAGGCTTGCCACGGCCTGGCCGATCAATTCCCTGTTTTCATCAGGTTTCTCAAGCAGGTTGTACAACGCCTGGGCACGATAGGCAGCCATAAAAATCTCGGGACCTGAGATCAGCGATTCCGTGAGATATTGCAGGGCAAGGTCATCATCGTTATCCAGATAGGAATTGTTTATCATCTCCAGTGCTTTGCCGTATTTGGCTTTGCGCTCCGGGGATGCTTCAACCCATTGGGAAAAAACCTCTTCTTCAGCCTTTTTCCGTTCTATCACCCGCAGATTCTCCAGCTGCTCATTCTGTCCGATGCTGTATTTGTAATAGTTGGAACTCCCGGCATGTTTACTAGCATACTGTATGCGGGCCTTCTGGCTGGATGCCATGTAGTCGTCGATGATTTCAAGTTTCTTTTCCCGCACATCAATCCGGGTTTTGTTGGTCACGTCCATGATGAATTTCACTTCGCCCGATGTCCGGTAGCGGCTGGTCCGGCCGGGATAACCCATGATCATGGAATAGTCGCCGTCTTTCACCCCTTTTAGGGAAATGGGAAAATAATGGCGGGGTTTCAGGGGCACATTGTTTTTGGAATAGGGGGCAGGTTTGCCGTCGGGACCGCAATAGACCCGGTAGATAGAAAAGTCGGCGGTATGGCGGGGCCACATCCAGTTGTCGGTGTCACCCCCGAATTTGCCGAGTGACTGCGGCGGTGCGCCCACCAGGCGCACATCCCTGAAGGTTTCGTAGACAAAGAGAAAGAATTTGTTGGATTCAAAGAGGGGGGTCACCCGTGCCTCGTAATGGGTTTCCCCTACGGCTTCCTTTTCAATCCTGGCAGAAGCCTCCGTGACGGCCTGCTGACGCTGGCTGAAGGACATGCCTTCCTTAACATCCTGCAGAACCCTGTCGGTCACATCTTCCGCACTGATGAGAAACCTGGCGATCTTTGAAGGATTCGGAAGTTCCTCTTCCCGGGTTTGCGCCCAGAAACCATCCCGCAGGTAGTCGTGTTCGACGCTGGAATGACGCTGAATATCGCCCATGGCACAATGATGGTTGGTAAGCATCAATCCTTCAGGAGAAATCATTTCAGCAGTGCATCCGCCGATATGAACCACAGCATCCTTTAAACTGCCGTTGTTAATACTGTAAAGATCTTCCGCACTGAGCCGAAGACCTGTTTTTTGCATGTCACCGATGTTCAGTTTCCGGATCAGGGCGGGAAGCCACATCCCTTCGTCGGCTTTTGCCGGAACAGCCAACACAATGGCAAGCACCGAAATAATAAAAAAATTTCTCATATCTATTGATCTGACATTTAATGAAATATTTTTCTGTTTTTCTCGATCTTCCTGTATATGGGGACTGGCCCTCAAAAATAACAGATGTTTCAGCCAGTAACAAATAATTTTAAGAAAATAAAACATTTGCCCTTTGCCGAAGTCGTCGGCAATTGTTCGAAACTTGTTAATTTTGTGCCTTCCAATTCTATTGCATGACGAAAAACAATTTCAGAAAGAACCTGTCAGAAAAACTGCGCAGCAAGTTCCGGCTGATCATTTATAACGATACCTCTTTCCAGTCGGTATGGACGATGAAACTTTCGCCATTGAGGGTTTTTACCTTTGTCAGCCTTTTTTCCGTTGTTTTGATATCGCTGGTGGTCTTTCTGGTGGCCTCCACCCCCCTGCGGGAATACATCCCCGGGTATCCGAACGAGGAAGAACGGGAAATGCTGTTTAAAAACGTCGTCCTGTTGGATTCCCTGGAGAATGAACTGGCTAAAAGGGACAAATTCTTCGAAGACATGCGGATGATCATTTCGGGGGAAGTCCCGAAAGATAATCAGGCCGGAGGCGAGGTCACCGAAAAGCCGGCAAAGGTAACCTTCACGCCTTACAACCATGATTCTGTCTTCCAGGACAAAATCCTTGAAGAACGGTTGAATTTATCGGCCAGGACGCCTGCGGAACAAGGGAATTCACCTGAAAAGATTCATTTTTTCCAACCCACAAAAGGACTGATTACCAATAAGTTTGACCTGAAAAAAGCCCATTATGGGGTGGATCTGGTAGGGCAGCCCAATTCCAGGATTTCGGCGGTTCTGGGAGGGACCGTGCTTTTTGCAGGATGGACTATCCAGGCGGGCCATGTGATTTTTCTCCTCCACGGGAACAACCTTACTTCGGCATATATGCACAATGCCGAGTTGCTGAAAAAGACGGGAGATCAGGTCAAGGCGGGGGAAGCCATTGCGATCATCGGCAATACGGGGGAGTTAACCACAGGCCCGCATCTTCACTTTGAATTATGGCACAACGGAATACCGGTAGATCCTGAAAAGTATATTGTCTTTTAAATCATGAAGAAGAGACTTGCCATTCTGGGATCGACGGGCTCCATCGGGAGACAAACCCTGGAGGTGGTGGAAAAAAATCCCGGCCGTTTTGTAGTAGAAGTACTCACTGCCTACAACAACGCCCGCCTGTTGATCCGTCAGGCGAAAAAGTTTCTTCCCGATGTGGTGGTAATCGGCAACGAAGAGAATTATCAGCTTGTCAAAGAAGCCCTGAAAGATGTTCCGGTGAAGGTTTTTGCTGGGTCAGACGCCATCGGGCAGGTAGCCGGAATGGATTCCGTTGACATGGTGCTGACGGCCATGGTAGGCTATTCCGGTCTCATTCCTACGCTGAAGGCCGTGGAAGCCGGCAAGTCAGTCGCCATAGCCAACAAAGAGACGCTGGTGGTGGCAGGAGAGTTGGTCACCCAGCTGGCGCGGGAGAAGCAGGTTGGCCTCCTGCCCGTTGACAGTGAACATTCGGCCATTTTCCAGTGCCTGGCGGGAGAATTCATGAATCCCGCCGAAAAAATCCTGCTTACCTGTTCCGGGGGTCCCTTCCGGGGAAAAAATTCCAGCCAGCTGGCGAAGGTCACCCCCACCGACGCCCTCGCCCACCCCAACTGGGAGATGGGCGCCAAAATCACCATCGATTCAGCCACCCTCATGAACAAGGGTTTTGAAATGATCGAAGCCCACTGGTTATTCGGCCTTCCCCCGAAGAATATCGAAGTGATCGTCCACCCCCAGTCCATCATCCATTCTATGGTGCAGTTCCGCGACGGTTCCATGAAGGCACAACTCGGACTCCCCGATATGCGGCTCCCCATCCTCTATGCACTGGGATTTCCGGAAAGAATTGCCAATGACTTTCCCAGACTGGACTTCCGGAAATATCCGAACCTCACCTTTGAAGAACCCGATATCCGCAATTTCCCCAACCTGGCCCTCGCCTATGAAGCGATTGCAAAGGGCGGCAACATCCCCTGCGTCCTCAACGCCGCCAACGAAATTGTCGTCAACGCCTTCCTGGAAGGAAAAATCGGATTCACTACCATGCCGCTGATCATCGAAAAAGCAATCCTCAAGGCGCATTTCATTCCCTCCCCCTCCCTCGATGACCTTATTTACACCAACAATGAAACAAGAAGCTTTTCAGAGTCGTTAATATTGTCAGAAAAAAATTAATCAGCAAATATTGGAATAATGGAATCTGTTCTTATAAAAGCCGCACAACTTATTTTAAGCCTTGCCATACTGGTGATTGTTCACGAGTTCGGACATTTTCTCTTTGCCCGTTTATTCAAAACACGGGTTGAGAAATTCTACCTTTTCTTCAATCCCTGGTTTGCCCTGTGGAAGAAAAAAATCGGGGAAACAGAATATGGCATCGGATGGCTGCCGCTTGGGGGATATGTGAAAATATCGGGGATGATTGATGAGTCGATGGACAAGGAGGCCATGAAGCAACCTGCCCAGCCCTGGGAATTCCGTTCCAAGCCTGCATGGCAGCGGCTTCTGATCATGGTCGGCGGGGTACTGGTGAACTTTATCTTCGCCTTTCTAATTTATATAGCCGTTCTCTATGCCTGGGGGGAGGAGTACCTTCCCACCTCAAGCGTCAAATATGGCGTCGTAGTCGATGAGACAGGTGAAAAGCTGGGATTCCGGAACGGGGATAAAATATTGTCGGTCGACAACCGCCCGGTGGAGAATTTTGCCAAAATCGTTCCCACCATCGTATTTGACAATGCCACCTCTGTCCAGGTGGAACGGGATGGCGTAAAAACAGACATTCCCATCACCGGCGAAGCAATGGCCTTGTTGCTGAAAAGCAAGGGGGTTTTCGGGGTCCGGTATCCTTTCCGGTTCACCATCGGTGACTTTGCCAAGGAGTCTCCCGGGAGGGAAGCCGGACTTCAGAAGGGGGATGAGCTTGCCGGCATCAACGGCCTGCAGTTCGTTTATCACGATGAATTCCAGAAGATGCTGGCCGAAAACAAAGGACAATCCATTACCGTTGACGTGCTGAGGAACGGGCAACCCCTGGAAATCTCCGTGAAGCTGGGTGAAGACGGCATGATCGGCATTTCCAACAGCCTCTCTTTTCAGGATCTCTTTGAATTTAAAACCATTCGGTATGGGTTCTTCGAATCGATTCCCGCGGGCATTTCCCGGGGTATCGAAACCACCGGCAACTACCTCAAACAGTTCAAACTGTTCTTCAGGCCCGAAACCAAGGCTTATGAATCCCTTGGGGGATTTATCACCATCGGGAGTATCTTCCCGGACTCCTGGGACTGGCACTCCTTTTGGAACATGACAGCCTTCATCTCCATCATCCTGGCCATCATGAACCTGTTGCCCATCCCCGCCTTGGACGGAGGTCACGTCATGTTTCTGCTCTTCGAAATCATCACCCGCCGGAAACCCAGTGAGAGATTTATGGAATATGCCCAGATGACCGGCATGTTCCTCCTCCTGGCCCTGGTGCTCTATGCCAATGCCAACGATATTCTAAAACTTTTCAGGTAAAGACCTTTGGTAGATAAAAAAAGCTATTTTTGTAATAAATATAAACCACTGCATCATGAACCTATTTGTAATTGCCGGTGCCGTCGGACCCTGGCAGATCGTGCTGGTCGTAGCCCTTGCCCTTCTTCTTTTCGGCGGAAAGAAAATTCCCGAACTCATGAAAGGATTGGGGCAGGGAATGAGAGAATTCAAAAAGGCCACCAAGGAAGATACTTCGGAAGAAGATTCCGAAAATCCGAAGAAATAGAGCGCTTTACCGCTTCAATCTGACCCTTAAATCCCGTTTCGCTATCCTATGGTGAAACGGGATTTATTATTGACCTGCTTTCACAAATGAGAGGGTCTGGGTACCACCGGCGACCGTTACCTTCAGAAAATAGAGGCCGGGCGAAAGCTTTTGCAACGGAATGACGGTTTCCCAACCCACGGTTCGGGTATCCAGATGAGTTATCCCTGTTATATCAAAAACAGTCAGCCTTGCTTCACGGGTTTCCTGGCCCCCGATTTTCAGGAACACCTTTTCAAATGCCGGATTCGGATAGGCGACAACCATAAGTTCCTCCTCATAAGGTTCAAGGAGAGGATTCAGGGATCCCCAGATTTTTTCGGCAAACAGAGGATCGTCGATAAAGGGATTTCTGTTTTTCTGAATAATAAACACCGCTTCGTTCCTTTGAATTTCCTTTAAGCTGACGGAATCGCGCCAGTGCCATGACAGCAGCATATCGCGTGCCCAGGGCCGGGGTTCGGCACCTGTAACCATGGGACTTCCGGGCCAGTTCCGGTCTTCGTTGTAATAGCGAACGGCCATGTACATCATCGTACGGGCAAGATCACCCTTGTATTCGTCGATGGGTTCGAAAATGTCAGATGCGTAACCCGGCCAGGAGCAGGGTCCGACTTTACTTCCGTTCAGAGAGGTCCATTTGGGTGCCGAAGTCTCTCCAAAAGGCAGGTTGCCCCGTTTGTTGTTGACCCAGCCATCGGTCGGAAAGATATGAAACAGGTCGGTAACCATCGGATCCGCATCGCCGAACCAGCTTTTGGGAAACAGATGTTCACGGTTGTAGCAATCCCCCTCACGGGAATAGGTGCCACACCGGTTGACGGTAAAAGTATAGGAATAGGGGGGTGTGCCTCCGGGAACGTCGGAATAGATATCCCAGACGCTGCTGTCAGGTTTCGCATCGGTTGACCTGAAACATCCCCAGATTTCCGAGTAGGTGATCGCGGTATGACCGTCGATGATATCGTGAAGCGCCTGCTGAAGTTCTTTCCCAGTCAGGACTCCTGCCGCATCATAATATCCCGGGGGCGGTTGTGCGGCCACCGGCAGGCCGCTGATGACGGCCAGAAAAATCAGAAATAGCTTTAAAATGTTCATCTTCGTACCATCAGGTTGTTCCCTGAACAAAGAATGGCGATTCCGGAAGTATAAAAACCGTGTTCCCCAAAAAAATCGGGCTTTTTATTTTTCAGCAACAATCACATTATCGACCTCCCAGGTGGTTGTTTTATCAGAAGCAGAACCCGAAGGATCGGCACCTTTGTATACCCAGGCGGTATATACAGTACCACCTTTGAAAGGCGTCAGGTCGACCTGGCCCGACGAAGCGAATTGGCTGTAACCCGACGGATTGGATGCTGGCGGGTTGTAACTCAGCTTTGTCCAGGTGCTTGTCCATGGTGTCGATGAACCGTTGTAGTCTTTGGATACGAAAAACTCCATGGTGGCACCGTTGTCATATCCGTCAGCACTTTCAAAGCTGACATAAGGTTTCACTGCCAGGGTCAGGTCAACTGCCGGGGCGATCATCCAGGTAATGACCGAAGGCTGGTTTGTATTATAGGCGGTTGCCTGGACCCATTTCCGAGAACTCACCTCATTGCCGTACCATGATTTCCCCCCTGCTTCGGAAAAGGTTTTCCATCCGGTCAGACTGGAAACATCGGCATATTTTGCAAGGGTAGCGAAATCCTCCTGCAGATAGATGACTCCTGCAAGACCACACCGGTCACCGGTCATTTCCAATTCCGTTTTGTCCCGCAGCAGAATCTGGACATCGTTGAATACCGACACAACGCCCAGGAGGGTACCGTTCCCGGCAGGCAGTTTTTCGGAGGCAAAGGTTGCGTCAGAGCGGGTGTAAACATCAATTTCATCGTCGCAGTCGGTCAGAATTTTGGTGCCTGAGAAGTTACCGGGATCCTTGAACTGGACATTCTCCACCCTGACATATTCTCCCTGGTGTTTGCCTTCCAGGAGATCGGCGAGGGTTACCGTCACAGGGAAGGGAGGATCGGCCGTCAACTTCTCCAATTTGATCTGTTTGGCGATATCGAAATCCCCGAACTGGAGCAGTCCGTTGTATACGGTAAAAGAAGCTCCGCGGCACAGAAGTTTGATTTCCGAATTCATGGCCAGGGTATTGTCCCCCTCAATGGTAAGACAGATACCGGCTGTGGAATCCTGCACATAAGCGGTAAAACCGGGGAGGTTTCCCAATTCCGGGGTGAGGGTAACAATTCCCTGGATGTAAACGTTGGTGTCGACCGAGAGGATCCCGTTTTCATGCATTTGACGCAATTGGGCGATGGTGATCCTTTCGATGACCGGTTCGGGAGGGGGTACCGGCTCTTTGTTACAGGAGACAAAGAGGGTGCTCAGGATGAGGATGATGACTGATATCTGCGTTTTCAGGTTCATAGCCGGTTAATTTGCAGGTTTAATGACAATGTTATCAATCCGGTAGGTAGTGCTTTCGCTTCCGCTTCCCGTATACCGGAATGCTACGACTCCCGATTTTCCTGCTTCAACCGGGAGCATGACATTTCCCGAGTTGATGAAGGTATGGTCAGGGTCTGCTTTTTGGGCGAGGGTACCCCCTGTCAGCGGAACCCAGGTGGCGGAGGTCAGATTGTTGCCGTTAAAGTTTGTGGAGAAAAGCACATCAAGGGGGAAGTGGTCACCGGTATGTGCCCAGTACGCTTTGGCGGTCTCAAAGGTGAGGACTTTCTGTGAGGAAAGTGTAATCGGATTGGTGACCAGCCAGGTGACCATGCTTGACAAGCCTGAGTTATAGCCGGTGGCCTGTGCATAGGTATTGCCGCTGAAGAGTTTTGCCAGCCAAAGCCTGCCCCCGGCAGTGGCCAGGTTTTGCCACCCGCTGATATAAATGGTGGCATTGTCTTTGAAGGTTTCGAAATCCTGGCTCAGGGATTCCACGGGAGTCCCTTGAGGCTGCGGAACATAGCCGCAGCGGTTGCCGGTCATCGCCACCTCGGAATAGTCCCGCACCAGGAGCTGGTAATCGCTGTTGAAGACGGTGACAACCCCGGTGATGGAACCTTTCCCGGGAGGCAGGATTTCGTTGGCAAAAGAGGCGTACCCGCTGGTGCGTACAATGATGTTCTTGCCGGAACAATCCACCAGCTTCCGGTTGGCGGCTTCCGGCGGATCGGCAAGGCCTTCGGCCCAGGTTCTGCCAATTTCACTGTCATCGAACTGAACATCGTTGAACTTCACCAGTTTTCCCAGCCAGGCTGCCGATTTCACCTGGGAGATGGTGGCCGTCAGGGGTATTGTGGAATTCCCGACGGAAAGCTTTTGAACATGAGTGTCCATGTTAAATCCCGAGACGCGCAGATTGCCGCTGTCATCGGTATAGGGTTCGCTGCCCATCTGGATGAAATTGCCATAATCCCCCAGAAAAAGGCCCTTCACGTTGACAACGACCGAATCGCCGATATACAATCCGCTGGTAGCATCAAAAACCATCCGGAGACCCGTGGTGGCATCCTGGATGAAAGCTTCCTTGTAAAGGTTTCCGTCACGCTTGTCGCTTGCCGTGATCACTCCCCTGAGGGCCCAATCCTCCATAATCTGCACCGGGTGACGCTCCTTCCAAGGCTTGGCCAACTCCTGACTATAAAGGGCTTTTACCTGGTCGACCGTAACGACCTGCCCTGCGCGAAAGGGTATGTCCGGCGGCGGCTCTTCATTGTTGTCCACACAGGCCAGGAGAAACAGAAACCCGGTCAGAAATAGCGTCAGGAAATAAAATGTCCGCTTCATCTTTCTGATATTTTAAACTTCCGGAGAATTAATACCGGATGCTGAGATTGATAAAATAGTTGAAACCATTGTAGTAATAAACCCGGGGTTTGAAAAGTTCGGGTTTGTCGGGGTCAAACCGGTATTGTTCATAACCGCCAGTGATAAAGGTGCCGTTATTCAACACATTGCTCAGGTTGGCACTGACATTCAGATAAACATCATCGATTTTCCAAGATTTACCCAGGAAGAGGTCGACGAGAAAACCCGGATCGGCCGTTTTTTGGTTTTCCCAATAGGGATAGTAGCCTGCATCATCTTTTGTCCGGGTCACGGGGTTAAAATCGAGATAGATTTCATCGTAATAACTCGCGGTGATTCCCGCCCACCAGAACCGGGAAGAGTTGTATTCCAGTCCGGCGGCCAGGGCGGTTTGGGGTGTTCCGCTCTGCCTGAAATACTGGATCCACACCTCTTCGGTGCTCAAAATGGTGCTGTTGTTATCGCGGGTAATGGTAATGTCGGGATTGCTGCTCCAAAGGAACTGACCTACGGAGGCCACAGCATTGAAAACCAGTCCGGTAGTCAAGGTGACCTCGGCGCCTCCTTCTATGCCATAATTTTCTTTGTCAACGCCGGTCATGGCATAATTGACCAGGGTCCGCCATTCGTCATGGTAGAAGCTGGTTACTTCCGACTGGTCCATAAACCGGGTATAGTATCCGGTTATTCTCCCCTTGACAACGGGTGAGCGAAGGATATAGTTGATATCGCCCGACAGGATGGTCTCTTCCTTCAGTCCCGGGGTAGTGGAATTCCGGGTCCGGGGAGAGAGAAATGAGTTCCTGAAGAGGGGCGGATTGGTGGTAAAAAGGGCATTGGCCACGACCAGGTGGCGTCCTGAAAAACGGTAGTCGCCGCCAGCTTTCACGCCCCAGGTGAGAAAGTTAAGTTTTTCCGATTCCCCGAGGGAGGTTTCCGGGAAAAGGCCCTTCCGCATCAGCCCCTCCCTCCACATGGAGGTATACCGTGCATGACCTCCCACATACACCGAAAAGCGCTTTTGGTCTATTCTTCCGGTTCCCCAGAGGGTTCCCGATCGTTGAAAAGCATAGTGGTTGTTGGCAAAGATGTCCCCCTCTATCACGGCATTGTCAGGGTGGTCCAGGTCATTCTGATAGCTGTCGGGATTGTTGGGAAAATCTCTTTCGGCAAACTGATCCACATCGAGCCAGAAATCCCCCCCCAGGAGATCATCAACCACCGTAAAATTATGTCCCCGGTAAAGATCGGTCAGCACCCCCCCGGTGAGGTTGAGCCGGTCAGAAAGATCCAACGAAATACGGCTGTTGAACTGGAATTGCGAAACATCATTCCGGCGGTCTTCCACGATGTATTTTGAGCGGTTCCCCGAGAGGGTGTTTCCCTGGATACCTCCCTCATTTTGTACCGTATACATGTTTTTCCGGTTGGCAAAATAGAAGTGGTCCCAGTCGATCTGACTGACGGCCGGATTATCCTGCCAGGCTGAGATGATCTGGTTTTTATCACTCTCTTCATTGAAATATCCGGGCAACTTGCGGTAATAATCGGGGCGGGGATCCATCACGTCATACCAGTTCAGTGCCGTATACCCTCCCTTTCCTAACCAGTAGCCTGCGGTGGTCTGGATATCCAGCTTTGCCGAAGGCTTCCAGAAATGGGAAAGGGTAAACAAGGGTTTGTTGTTGCTTCTGACACGCGAACTGCGCACTTTCCCGTTCTGATAACCCCAGTAAGGATTGTAATAGTTGTCGCCGGCGAGGTCATACACTTCCTGGGTAGTTCCTCCGGCCACCCCTCTTTCATAAATGGCATCGAGGGCTGTCAGGTTGAGGCTGTGCCGCCCGTTGATTTTCTTCTCCACGGAAAGAAAAAAGGAGTTGGCATTGTAAAAGGTACCTTCTTCGTAACCCCTTTCACTCCATCGCCTCGAGACGCTGCCTGTCACCGCCCAATTGTTATTCATCAGGCCCGTGGAATAGGTGACCATCACCCTGTTGCGATAGGTGCGGTTCGACAGGGAATAAACCGCTTTCAGACCTGACCGGTAAAGCGACGCCCGGGTGTTGATGCGGGTGGCTCCGCCAACCGGTTCAAAGAGAAAACCGATGGGTTCGGGACCCGAACTGACCATGGCATTCCGCATGACGTCATTGAGCCCTCCCCAGTTGGAATAATACGGAGATCCCGATTCCACATCGTTGACCACAAAGCCGTTCATGCTGACGTTCTGGTAATTTGCATCGTAACCCCTGACACGGAACATCACCGGTCCGAAGGTGTATGCCGCTGTGCTGAGAAAGATATCGGCCGATGAGCTGAGTACCCCCTGGATGGACTGGGTTTCAAATCCGTCGTCCGAGAATCCCTCCGAAACCCCCAAGGCCCCCAAGTCCATGGTGTAACGTGTGATGGGGGTCATTTCAATCCTGCCGGCATCGGCAACCTGGCCGGCAATCACCGAAACGCTGATGCTTGCCTGTTCATATTCCGGAAGATTGATGAACAGCATTTGAGGACCCTGGACGACTACCACAGTAAAACGGCCATCATTTCCCGAAATGCCGACCTCCCGCCCTGCGGCATCGGTGATTCTGGCATCAGACAACGGAGAACCGCTGCTTCCCTCCACAATCTGTCCTGTTATTTTTCCTTCCTGTGCCTCGATGAACTGTGCGGTCGACAGGAACACTATCAGCATGAAAACCAGTCTGTAATATTTCATTTTCACGTGTTTAACTTATTCATTGTTCCGGTAGCTTACATGAAACAGATGTAATGACCCTGACATGAATTGCTCCTGATGACGCATCATCGGGCATGGTCTTTTCATTTGTAAAAGAAAGTTCCGAAAGATAGGGTTTTTGGCGCAAACGGAGAAATGCGGCTAAAAGTGTTAATTTTACAATTCTCAAAAATTAGGACATGCGCAGATTGATGATTCTTGTTTTCTTTGCATTACCGGTATTGGGAATTAAAGCACAGCAGCCGGTCAGAGCAGGTTTGATAGCTTTTTACAACCTGGAAAATCTTTTCGACACCATAGACTCGCCCGATGTGTATGATGAGGATTTTACCCCTGAAGGGCTCAACAAGTGGACGGGGCGCAGGTATCAGGAGAAGCTGGGCAATATGGCGTTGGCGATTTCCCGGATCGGGGAGGAGGATGGCTGGCAGGGCGGGCCTGCGATTCTGGGTGTTTCGGAAATTGAGAACCGTTCGGTACTGGAAGATCTGGTAGCCCATCCCTTGCTGAAAGCTTCCAATTATCAGATTGTACATTACGATTCTCCCGACCGTCGTGGTGTGGATGTCGGTTTGCTTTACCGTCCCCGTTTTTTCAGGGTTACCGCCTCGGCAAGTCCGGAGTTGGTATTAAAGGATGACCAGGGGGAAAGGATATATACCCGCGATCAGTTGGTGGTTTCCGGGGTTTTTGACGGGGAACCGATGCATTTCATCGTGAACCACTGGCCATCGAGAAGCGGTGGAGAAATGACTACCCGTCCGCGCCGGAATGCGGCAGCCGCTTTGACGCGCTATCATGTCGACAGCCTTCTGGCGATCGACCCCCAGGCCAAAATATTCGTCATGGGTGACCTTAATGACGATCCCTCCAACGAAAGCCTGCGGAAAATCCTTCGGGCCGCCCCCAAGGCATCAAAGCTTAAAGAAGGGGAACTGTACAATGTCATGTACCCGCTTTTTAAAAAAGGGATCGGATCACTCAATTACCGCGACGGGCTCAACCTTTTTGACCAGATCATCGTTTCCCAGGCCCTGGTGGGCAAGGATTTGTCTTCCTATAAATTCAGGATAGCCCGCGTTTTCAACAGTCCCTTCCTGATGCAAAAGGACGGCCAGTACAAAGGGTATCCCCTCCGCTCTTTTGCAGGAACTGTATGGCAGGGCGGTTTCAGCGACCATTTTCCGGTCTATGTGATCATTGTCAGAAACAACGACTGACCTGGAAATAAGTTCACAATCAGTACTGTAAACAGGCACCAAAACAGCTTAAGGCACAAGGTCGTCAGCGTCATTTGGCTATGCGGATGCCCACTGGCCGATGATCAGAAATATTGCTGTTGTAACCGGGATAACACGGACTGACTTTCACCACCAGGGTTGTATCGGTCATCGGCACTAATTCATTGGTTATCAGGATATGATCGATATGACTGGGATAGCTGGGATAAGACCACCACAAAGCACTTCCTGCCGCAATTTCAGAATCGGCGAACCAATAATTCTCATGATCCTCAATGAAATTCAGAAAGGGATTTTCCGAAGCGTCGGCACTGGTGATCTCATCGTTGAAATCCCCCAGCACCACCACATTTTCATCAGGCTTTGACTGGTCGATGTATTCTTTCAGTTTTACGGAAGCTTCCCGGCGCCGTTTTTCATTATCCTCACCCCCGCAGCATTTCAGGTGAAGGTTGATCAGGGTGACCGGGAGGTTCAGGGGTTTGTGCCTTATGCTGATTTCAAAGGGAGGGCGCGGAAACGCACGGTTATCTTCCTGGAAAAGAAGTCTTTCAGAGGCATCATAAATTTCCGTTTCCGAATTTTTGAATACATAAGCCAGGTTCCACAGGTCGTTGTCTATCTTGTAGAACTTCCCCGTCCAACCCGGCAGAAGGTTCATCATCCTGTCAAAATCGGCTTCGGAAGCCACTTCCTGAAAGGCAACCACATCGGCATCCATGGCTTTTATGAGGGAAGCCAGGGCGGAAACGCTGGTATACCCGTTTTTGGGAAAACCCTGTACGTTGAAGGTGAAAATGTCGAGGGTTGCCGGAGTACCAGGGATGAGGCAGGCTGAAAAAAGTTCCTGATCTTCGGGTGAAGGCGGCAAAGGCTCCTTACGGCAGGAAGCGAACCCTGTCATCACCAGAATAGTGACCAATAGACGAACACTATTTTTCAGGATCATCATAATAAATTTTGTAAGCTGGGGTTGGGGAAGGAAAAACGCTATATCCGCCCCAACCCCATTCATTCACCCGGCAGTTTTCTGTTAATCCTTGACAAATTTCTGAACCCTGGGACCATCGGCTGTTGTAAAACGCACCAGGTAGATGCCCGGGGTGAGGTGGCCCACTTCCATACGCAAGCGAGCAGCTCCGGTATTGGCCACGGAAAGGTGAAGGCGGCCTGAGAGATCATAGAGATCGGCGCGGTCTGCCTTGCCGGCATTGTCAATGAAAAGCTCCGTGCGTGCCGGTACGGGGTACAATGTGAACTCCGGAGTGGTGGTTTGCCCGATGCCGGTACCTTTCACAAAACCGGTGACCTTGAAGTCATCGACTTCCCACCCGGCGGCCCCTTCAGTGGTCGAAGTGTACACAAAAGCAATGTACACTTTTCCGGAATAGGAGGAGAGGGCAAATTCTCCCGAAGCTTGCCAGTTATATCCTCCCGTCGACAATTCAAACTCGGAGGTGATATCGGTCCAGGTGGCAGCACCAATGTCAGAAGCGGTATAGATTCCCGTAAAGTCAGAGGAGATCATCACCTTGATGTCCGGTCCTTTGTAGTTCATCGCCGTTCTGAAACTGACCTTAATATTATCGGCGGTGTCGAGGTTAATGGCCGGAGAGATCAGCCAGTCCGTGTTTTCCTTGTTCCCGCTGGCATAACCATTCATATAGGCATAGCTGTTATTGTTGTAGGTGGCTATTTTCCATTCCTGGTCACCGGTGATGTTCACCTGGGTGAAGGGTTCCAGCGAGGTTTCAAAATCTGCAAAAAAGAGGATGTCGGGTTGTGTTTCGGTAAACAGTTCCAGCTTGACGGGTTCCGCCTGTTTATTGGGAGTAGTCTCATCATCCAGTGCCACCACATAAATGTCGTAATCGGTTTTATCGGCAAGTCCTGTCAATGATGCGATATAGGGAGTTCCCGCTTCAGCCACGGAAATGGTGCCCTGTGCTACCGGGGTGACTCCACCGTATGGGGTGCCGGCGATCACCTCATCAGTGGTGGGAGCTGCGGCATCATTGGACACCACCATATAAAACACCTGACCTGGTTCATCCAGAGAAACTTCCAGGGTTGCTCCCGTCGATGATATCCCGCTGATTTTGGGGAATCCGGCGGAAAATTGCGGGGGGAAGGTGTCGCCGCCCAGGGCGGCGGTTACCGCATCAGCCCAGGAAGTGGCTACCCTGATCCCGTCGACAATAACCTTCTGGCCAGCATTGAACTGACGCATAGCAATACATCCGGGATTGATATCTGATTGCGCGGAATCGGTGAGGGGACCGATAGAGGGGGTTTCAGGTTCCGTGTCAGGAATGTTGCCATCTATAATATAAAGGGAAACGATATCATTTTTCTCTCCTTCCACAATTTCATACTTCATCACCAGAAGGTAGGTCTTTCCGAATGAGAAAACCCCTCCATCAACAGGTGTTGCTGTATTTGATCCGACTGAAAGTCCGAAATTGAAAGGATCACCAGTTCCCACCAGAAACAATTTCGGTCTGAAGGTAGTACCGATAGGATCTCCGCCAAAATGGAGGAAATAGCCATCAACAGAGCCATTCACCTGAACCATAAAGGCAGCATAGACTTTTCCAGAAGTCTGAACCGTGAATTTACGGTGAACATCTTCCCCGTTGTTATCCACCAGAGCAGCCCCCCCGATATTGGAAAGGGGATAGCCGTCAAAGGTAAGCCCCGGCACCACCACATCAATAGCTTGCGTGCCTCCGACGCTGTGGGCAGTCCAACCGTATGCAGTGAGCAATGCACCGGCCTCATAGTCAAAATTCTCAACCAGTAAGGGCTGTGCTTTAACCGTCGCAATGGTAAAAACAAAGCATAAAGTTGTCAGGGTAATTTGTAAAAGATGTAGAATTCTCTTCATAGTCAATGTTTTATGTTAATAATTTCCGAAATATTTTTCTGTCCTTTAAAATTAATATTAATTCTTATACCATGGCAAAACCAACGAATATATGATTTTCCGAAATTCCGCAATGCATTGCTCAACGGAAGATCCCTTGCCCGTTTCACCGAAACTTTTCATTTTTATTCCTAACTTCACCTGACCTGTTTCAGGGTTGACGAATTAACTGCAAGGTTTTCAGAATAGCCGGCATTTCATATCTTTGTAATATCAAACGAAAAAAAATGGTCAGATTACCTTTTTTGATTATCCTGTGTTTTTGCTTTTCTCAACTTAGCGGTCAGTCTTCGCATTGGGAAAGTATCGTTACCGAAACCGATGAATTTAAATATCTGTTGCCCAAGGAAGAACCCACAAGCAACTGGACGGTTTTAAATTTTCCTGATCAGGACTGGAATACGGGAATAGGAGGTTTCGGTTATGGCGACAACGATGACAATACCATCGTGCCTCCGACGAAATCCCTGTTTCTGCGCAGGATATTTACGGTACCCGGTACGGTTACTGTGTATAATCTGATCCTTGATATTGATTACGATGATGCCTTTGTGGCCTATTTAAACGGTGTTGAAATTGCACGATCAGCAAATTTACCCGCCGGGAAGCCCGGTATAGACGCGAATGTTACCTTCGATCATGAAGCCCAACTCTATTCCGGGGGGCAACCCGACCGTTTTTTGCTAGATACCAGACCTCTGCTGACAGGAATGAATATTCTTGCAGTACATATTTTAAATATCACCCCGACTTCATCCGATTTGTCGGCCCGGGTTTTTCTAAATGCAAAAATCAAGGGAAGCGAAATAATTTTCAACCAGGTACCCCATTGGTTTCAGGAACCGGCCGACCTTTCGAACTTCAATCTGCCGCTGATAAAAATCAATACAGAAGGGGAAACCATCGTCGACGAGCCGAAAATTATGGCCAAAATGCAAATGATCAATAATGCCGACGGAAAGAACAGCTTTTCTGACACGAATTATGAATATGACGGATATATCGGCATTGAAATCCGGGGCAACACGGCACAGATGTTTCCCAAAAAAAGCTATACCGTTGAAACCAGGTATAGTGATGGTTCAAACAACAATGTTTCCTTGCTTGGTTTGCCAGCCGAAAATGACTGGGTTCTTCATGGCCCTTACTCCGACAAATCCCTGATGAGAAATGCGCTGGCATACAGCATAGGCAACGCCATGGGCAACGGTTGGCATCCGCGGACCCGGTTCGTGGAGATAGAAATCAACGGGGAATACAGGGGAGTTTATTTGTTCGTGGAGAAAATCAAGATCGATAAAAACCGGGTGAATATCGCCACCCTGAAACCGAATGACAATACCGGCGATGAATTGACCGGAGGATATATCATCAGCATTGACAGGGATCAGGAAGGAAGCTGGAACTCCCCATTTATGGGAAGGACGGGGAGTGTGGATGTTCCCTTTTCTTATGTAGACCCCAAATATAAGGAGCTTACCGTTCAACAGCGCAACTATATCAGGGAATACATCACCGAATTCGAGTATGCCCTGCACGGGAATAATTTCAAGGATCCGGAACTGGGTTACAGAGCTTATATTAATGTGGAAACCTTTATCGATTATTTTATCATTACCGAGCTGAGTCGCGACCTGGACGGATACAGGGTGAGCGTCTATTTTCACAAAGACAAGGACAGCAAGGGAGGTAAGCTTACCATGACCCCGTTCTGGGATTATAACATTTGTTTCGGAAATGCCGACTTCTTCAGCGCCGGAAATCCCGTCGGATGGGCTTCAGATGGCATCGGAGCAGGCGACTGGTATGAAATTCCCTTCTGGTGGGACCGTTTCAGGGAGGATCCCTATTTTGAAACGCTCCTGAAATACAGGTGGGAGAAACTCAGAGAACGGGTCATCAGTAAAAGTACGATCAATGACTTCATCGATTCCTGCCAGCACGTCCTTAAGAATGCCCAGGCGAGAAACTTTCAGAAATTCGATATCCTGAACTCCTATGTGTGGCCTAACAATTATATCGGCGGAACCTATGCAAATGAGGTGAACTACCTGAAAAACTGGATCAGCGACAGAATCGACTGGCTGGACACGCAGATGGATAAAATCGTACCCATATTCGTTTCCAGCCAGGATAAAATCGCCCCGGGGAATAATGTCGCAAAGGTCTATCCGAATCCTTTCAGCAGCAGGTTTACGATTGAAATCGATCCGGGTATCCCCGGAGATGGCGAGGTAGTTATTTATAATCCGTTGGGCCAGTTGATTTCCCGGAAAAGAGTCACTAATATTTCGCGAAATCATACTGTCGAATTTACCTATGACGAATTGAAGCATCAAGGCAACATCTTTATTTACAACATTCTTATGGAAGGGCATCCGGTAATTTCGGGCAAGATCCTGCATAAGTAGAGCTTAGCAAATAAGAATTGCCAAATCCCGCTTCTAACAAATGAGCGTACAGAAAGTTATTCCTTACCCCGCTGATTGAAGAATAAAAAAAGTCAGGTAAACAACCTGACTTTCAGAGTAGCGGGGGTACGACTCGAACGTACGGCCTTTGGGTTATGAGCCCAACGAGCTACCAACTGCTCCACCCCGCAGTATTTTTTTAATCAAAAGATTTTCAGAAATCAATTGCGGTGCAAAGTTAATACTTTTTCGGGAAAATCAGCATAAAACCCATAAATTAAATTCTAAGGCACCCCGACTGGCTCCGGAACCTCAATAATTTCTTTCATTCTTTCGAGCACCCGCTGTTTGTTTTCTTCGCTGAGATTGGAGATCCGGGTCCGGTGATTGCCGCCCTCCTGTACAATCTTCAGCAAGGGGCTTTTCTTTGGGATCACCACCCCGCTGGCGGTCCAGGGATCATCCTTTCCGTAGATAAAAATCAGCGAAAGTTTTGTGGTATTCAAAAATCGCTGGGTCCGGACAGCAGATGACGGGTCAAATGAAGGGCGGTAATTATCGGGAAGGAACAACCGGGGAAGATAATTTCGGGCCGATTTAATCTTCAGGTATTTCCGAAAGGGGCGGGTGGCATATCCGTAATAACCCAATTCCCGGGCCGCCTGTACAAAAAAAGAGCCTATCCTTTCCATCTCTTCCACCGAAAAATAACCCGGTGAAGCAACTTCCATCCAGTGGTTGAAAATCCCTTCGTCAGAAGCATCCGGTGAAGGAATGGTTCCCGGATCCTTTCCCCACTGCCAGAAAGAAAAGCTGTATTCCAGCACCGAATAATCATAAATCTCTTCGGAAGAAACCCTGAATGTCAGCTTTTTGTCGCTGATCCATTTATCAAAGAGGGGCATCAGTTGACTCCGGCGGCGTAAAACCTCCCTCTGAAAACCGGTGACTTTCCGGCGGGCTTCTTTTGTGCCCGATACCCGTGCAATGTAAGGTTCATGCCGGCCATCCTCCACGGCAAAATTCATGGGAGCCACATACGACACCGTCAGATCCACATCGCCGGGATAAAAAAGACGGTGCAACAAAGCCGTCTGCCCTCCCTTGCTGATGCCCGTATTGATCCATTTCCCAGTAAACCAGGACTTAAGCAGGGCAACGACCTGATGGTGGTCTCCGGCGGCATTTTCCACGGTCAGGTACTGCCAGTCGCGCCCTTCGGGCCATGATTCACCGAAATAGCGGTGTTCCACCACCACCTGACTGGCATTCAGCAAGGGGCACAGTTCATTGAGATACCCGGGATTTCCGCCGTAGGAGGCGGCATACCCTTCGGTGACCAGTACAACGGGATATCCTGGATCGAGTGCCGAAACAAATACCCGCTGCAGGAAATAACCCTTCTCCGGATCCTTGTGGTCCATAGGCTGCCTGACAAAAAACCGGACCGACTCCCCAAAAAAAGGATTCGGATCGATGGTCTCAATCCTTTCAACGGCCGGTTGTTGTCGTAGATAATCCGTCAGGCCGGAGGCGTAGCCCGGAAGATGGGCCAGGGAAAAAAGAAGTAATAACCAGATTGCTTTCATGGCTGCAAAATAGAAAGAATTTCGCTGCCATAAGCTGCATATGAGCCTGAAAAAAGCCGCCTCTTTTTTGAGACGGCTTTCTTATTTGAAATTCCCCGTCGCAGAGCTGCGGGGAAACGAATCCCGGAAAACCGGGATGAGTTCGACGGGTTTCAGCACCGGATCAGCCATAAACTGAGACCAGGCATTAATCCTTACTTCACACAAAGAACGGATATAGTCAATGCGCTTACCGGAATTCAGGCGGCCTGAATTGCGAAGGCCTCTTCCAGCACATCCGGGAACTCGTTCCTGAAATTGCTGAGGCACCATAGTTTCAATTCGACCCGCTCCGTGGGTTTCATCCATCCGATACACTTGAGTAACTCTTTCCTGAACAGGAACTTGCTGAAGCTTACTTTCGGCAAAATTACTTTCGCATATTCCATCATGGCTTCGGGTTTTTGGACTTCATGAATATAACCCTCTCCCGGGGAAAAAAGTATGTTTAAAAGCACGACTTAACATACTTTAACAGGATCAATCCGGCCTTTCTTTTTCCCGTCACACCTGTCACGATCAACGGGAGGTTTGGGTTACCCTTTGCCCTTGTTCCGGCCGGGTTTACGTTCGACACTCCAGCCAAACTTCCCGATTTTCTTCCCCAAACCGAAATAGTTACCGTGGTAATACACAAGGGGTCCTGCCTTGGCCAGGCTAAAAGCGCCTTTGTGGTCGATGAATGCCTCATCGGCCTGGATATTGACCACTTCGGCGATGAGCATGTCGTGGGTTCCCAGGGGGATGACCTGTTTGATCCGGCATTCGATGTTGACGGGCGATTCGGCAATCACCGGGGCTTTCACAATACGTGCTGGTGCCGGGGTAAGGTTCATCTCCTTCCACTTGTTGAATTTCCTCCCCGTACGGCATCCGCACCAGTCGGTAGCCCTGGCCAGTTCTTCGGTGGTCAGGTTGATCACGAACTCCCCGGTCCTGCTGATGATCCCATGGGAATGTCGTCCCGGCCGTACCGAAATGTAGCACATCGGCGGATCGCTGCAGATGGTGCCTGTCCACGCAATGGTGATGATGTTATACTCCTCCGGAGACTCCCCGCAACTGACCATCACCGCGGGTAACGGATAAATCATTGTTCCCGGCTTGAAATCTGTCTTTATCATTTTGCTGAACGCATCTTGGCATGGTTGTATTTGCAATATTAAAAATTTCTGTCATATCCTTATGACATTTTAGAAAAATGACAGAAGTTCTGCCCAGCTGAACATAGTTTATTAAATTTGCTGCGAGACGCAACAATCCCTCCCGGGAATCCGTCTATTAGTTAAACCATTCAAAGATGACAAAATTAAAACTGCTTTCCGTAGGTGTCCTTTTCCTGCTTGTTTCGGGCTTTGACATCGAACCGGCGTCGGAGTATGAGCCGGTTTTTATGCTCCGGAGCGAGATGGAAAAGGGAATCCGCCTGGAGGGGCCCCGCGACATCAGGAACCCCGGAAAAATTTACCTGAAAGACGACCTGATTTTTATCAATGAAAAGTACCTGGGCATCCATGTCATTGACAATACCGATCCCGCGGAACCCGAAAATTTCGCCTTTATCCGGATCGACGGATGCATTGACATGGCCATGAAAGACCAGGTCCTGTATGCCGACAATGCCGTGGATCTGATTTCCCTGGCTCTCTCCCCCCAAATGACAGGAGTTGAGGTCACCAGCCGCCTCAAAGATGTTTTCCCTGAACTGCAGGCACCCGATGGCAGGGGACTCACCACCCGGGAACAGATCGCCCGACCTGATAATGCAATACTGGTAAGATGGAAAGAAAGAAATTAACCTATAAAAACAGGGTCATCCGAAGGCTCCTTCCTGCCCTGGTTATTGTGATCCTTGCAGCCGGCTGCCAGATGGGAGAAAGTTTCGAATCGGACTTCTCCTCAGGAGAGGGAACAGGAGGATCCATGGCCCGCTTCACCGTCGCAGGCGATTATCTTTATACCGTCGACAACCGCACCCTGAAGGTATTCAGCCTGGCAGATCCGAAAAAACCTCTTTTTAAAACCAACCGCAACGTGGGCTTTGACGTTGAAACCATCTTTCCCCTGAACAAGAATCTCTTCCTGGGTACCTCCACCGGCATGTACATCTATGACATTACCTCCCCTGAGAAACCGCAGAAGATCTCCTTTTACGAACATATCTATGCCTGTGATCCGGTGGTTTCCGACGGTCAATATGCCTATGTGACCCTCAGCTCCTCGAATATGCGGTGCTGGAGGGCCGGCAATGAACTGCAGATTGTGGACATCCGTGATAAGGCTGCCCCCAAACAGGTCAGCACCCATTCTCTTTCTTCTCCACGGGGACTGGCCATCAGGAACGATACCCTCTGGGTGTGTGATGCCGGCATTAAAGTCTTTGACGTACATGACAAATCCCGGATCATTCAGCTGTTCCACTTCAGCGAGGTCCCAGCCTTCGACCTCATCCTGAATGGGCCTCTGGCCCTGGTCACCGGAGAAGAAGGCTTTGTCCAATACCGGATCGGAAACGGCACCATCACCAAACTCAGTGAAATAAAAGTAATCCATTAAAGCGACCTTCATGATTCGTTTTGTCTCCCTTCTTTTACTGCTGCTCCCCTTCGCCGGGTCGGGGCAAGCGGAAGTCCCCGTTCGCGGAGAAAAATCATTTGGCATCGGTCTCGTGCCACAATATGCCATCACCAGCGGCACCCGCATCGATTTTGACATCAGGCTTCCCGGGAAGAACCAATGGCTGGTGGTGGCCCCCCAGCTCTATCTCGTTACTGAAAACTCCAACCTGTGGGATTTCGAAGAAATGACCGGCGTGGGCATTGACCTTTATCACCGCATCTTTATCGGGCAGGGGAAAGATCCCAGGGGAGCCTATCTGGCCTACGGAACGATGCTCCAGTATCGTTCCGTCAGGGATGAAGGACTGACCGCCTATCATTACAGGGAAGACAACGCTACCTATATCGGGCTGCAAGAAAAGATGATGCAGACCGGCATCTGGAAAACCGGGGGCAACCTGATCTTCGGATACCAATTACTCGCTTCCCGCTCTGTCTATTTCGATTTTTATCTCGGCACAGGGATCCGGTTCAGTTTCGACAACCGCACTTCGGGTCTCCATAGCTATTACAACGAATGGTGGGGTGACCTGGGATATTCAGGAACCCTGATGGTGGGTGGATTCAGATTTGGGATTTTCCTCTGACGGGATCGGGAAGACAAAAGATCACTGATACGCTAAACATCTGCCCAGTCGCCATTCTCCCTGATCATTTGTTCCAGCTCTTCGACGGCATTTTCAAAGGGGATGGAGCGCTTTACCACTTGAAGGCCCTTGTAAAGGCTGACTTTTCCGTTTCCGGAGCCTACAAATCCGTAGTCGACATCGCCCATTTCGCCCGGGCCGTTGACAATGCATCCCATGATGCCAATTTTCAGGTGGTTCAGATGGCCAAAATGCTCCTTTACCCTCCGGGTGGTCTCGTGAAGATCAAACTGCGTGCGCCCGCAACCGGGACAAGAGATGAATTCGGTACGGGAAACCCGCATCCGTGACGACTGAAGAATTCCGAAGCTCAGGTCTTTCAGCTCTGTAAATGTGATGTTTTCATGATCGTTCGAAATGCAGATGCCGTCGCCGTAACCGTCAATGAGCAGTCCGCCAAGATCGGCCGAGGCTTTGATCTGAAGATCCTCCAGTTTACGCTCGCTGTAGCTCCTGAAGATGATCACCGGAACTTTCCAGATGTGGGTTTCCAGCATCATAAAAAATGCACGGAGTTCGGCAAAGGGATTTTTGTTAAAGCTCTCGAGGATCAGCACGGTCTTCCGGGTCTGTTTCAGTTTGGTAATGATCTCGGGATGGTGGTCCATGAACTTGTCAAATTCCATTTTGTTGGTGCGGATGAATTTCATCCGCCCCCACCGGGTACTTTCAAAGAGGTACTCCTCAAGCGAAATGACAGGATTTGCATTCCCCTGAATGTCGATCACCTTGTTTCCCGAAAGAAAATAATCGGGAATCAGCTTTCCCCGGATGGGCAAAACTTCCTGGAGGGATCTCTCCCCCAGATCGGCAATAACGACCGGAAGAAAGCGTCCGCCCATGTTCATCACCGGCCGGGTGGAGCGTCTTTCATATTCGAAGGGGTTGGTCTGGGCGTGAAGCGGAGCCGTAATCTTCGGGTGATCCTGGTAGGATTTAAAATGATCGATCAGCTTCCGTGCAACAGGAATCTCCATTTCCGGACTTTCGGTCAGCGATACCCTGATGGTATCACCGATGCCGTCGGCAAGCAGCGCTCCGATACCCACCGCTGAACGGATACGGCCTTCCTCCCCTTCTCCGGCCTCGGTTACCCCCAGATGAAGCGGATAATCCATCTCTTCCAGCCGCATCTTAAAACACAACAATCTGACCGTATACACCATCATCCGGGTATTGCTCGACTTGATGGAAATGACTACGTCGTGAAAGTCCGCTTTCTTACAGATACGAAGAAATTCCATCACCGACTCCACAATGCCTGTGGAGGTATCGCCATACCTGCTCATGATCCTGTCGGAAAGCGACCCATGGTTGGCCCCGATTCGAAGCGCGGTATTACGCTTACGCAGCAACTCCAGAAAGGGGATAAACAACTCTTCGATCTTCTGCAATTCTTCGCGGTACTGCTCGTCAGTATAAATATGATGCTCAAACTGCGCCCTTTTATCATAGAAATTTCCGGGATTGATCCGTACCTTAGAAATATGACGCGCAGCAATTTCAGCCAACTTGGGATTAAAGTGGATGTCAGCAATCAGGGGGGTGTTGAAGCCGAGGTCATCCAGCTCCTTTTTGATATCTTTCAGGTTTTCGGCATCGCGCAATCCCTTCACGGTGACCCTGACATAATCGGCCCCAGCCTTGATGATGCGGATGATCTGGCTAACCGTAGCTTCCGTGTCTCTGGTGTCGGTATCAGTCATGGATTGGATCCTGATGGGGTTGCCTCCCCCAATAGGAATGGATCCCACCTGAACCTCCCGGGTCTTCAGCCGTTCAAAACGACATAAGTCGTTGATATATTTAAAATTGGGATTATGCATATCCTCATGTTAGTCGGCATGGAATGCAAATTTACTCCATAAACCCAAATATCAAAAGTTTCAACTATTTTTGTTTTTTAATTATAACATATGTCCTTAGAGATTCAGCAGGTAACCCGTTATTACGGTCAACAGAAAGCACTCGACAATGTCTCCTTTTCCCTGAAGAAGGGAGAATTGGCGGGATTTCTGGGCCCCAACGGGGCCGGGAAAACCACCCTGATGAAAATCATTACCGGATTTCTCCCTCCTTCTGAGGGAGAAATTCTAATCAATGGGATCCCGATGCAGATCGACAGCGTGGAACTAAAAAGGGAAATCGGGTATCTTCCCGAGAACAATCCTTTGTACAACGATTTGTACGTGGCCGAATACCTGGATACCGCCGCCCGCTTTTACCGTCTGCGCAACATCCGGGAAAAGGTCAGGGAGATGATTGGCCTCACCGGACTGGAACCGGAACAGCATAAAAAGATCGGGGCATTGTCAAAGGGTTACCGCCAGCGGGTAGGTCTTGCCCAGGCCCTGATCCATCAGCCGTCGGTTTTAATCCTGGACGAGCCCACGAGCGGCCTCGACCCGAACCAGGTGGAAGAAATCAGAAACCTGATTACCGGAATCAGCGAAGAAAAAACCGTGCTGCTTTCCTCTCACATCCTCCGCGAAATCGAAACTATCTGCAATAGGGTGGTCATCATCAACAAGGGCAGGGTAGTCGCCGACAGTGACATTTCTGAACTCCGGGACATCAGCCTGATTCAGTCGCAGCAGGTCTTTGCGGAATTTGACCGTCAGGTATCATCCACCGCGTTTTCAGCCATTGAAGGCATCCATGAATTCCGCCAGGAAGGAAAAGGCTGGCTTTTCACTGCCATTCCGGGGAAAGACCTCCGTCCTGCCTTGTTCCGCTTTGCCGTAGATTCCCGGCTAACATTGCTGACCCTGACGGAAAGAAGGCAAGATCTTGAAGATATCTTTCAACAACTCACAAAAGGATAACCTGCATCTCTCATCAAGGAATTCCGGGGGCAGAAGTCACGGCAGATACAAATTTACATCCATTTATACAGGTATCTTTTTTTATTTTCCCATTTTCCGGGAACCCATACCCACCCTTTTTTCACCTGTTTCCAATATCCGGGTGTCCATATCTTTCCTTTTGGCGGTTCGACCCACACGGGACTGAGCCAGCCATACATTCTGGCCTGCCGGTGCCATATCCACCGTCCGGGCAACAAGACATACCCATCATGGGGTTTCGGGGGAATTTTTAACTGGGATTTTGGCGGCACCGGCTTTTCGTCCACCCTGACCTGAGCTGTCAATTCCCCGCAGAGTACCATCATGCCCGTAATAAAAAGTATCCCAAAAGCCAGGTGTCGCATCATTTTACCCCAATTGTTCCGACGGCATTGATATGTTAAAAATTTGATTCTCACAACTTTTCTTCAGAAAGGTGATTTTCCCATGGCTGAAAATTTCCCTTCCAGGGCCAACAACTCTTTTTCATTACGCTTTTTAAACCACTCGCCCATTTTCTGCCGTGCTTTCTTCCTGATCTCAGGGGTGATGGAGGAAGAGATTTTCACCAGAGCAAGGACAAGTACTCCCAGGTCATCGGTAAATCCGAGCAGGGGCGTCAGGTCAAAAACAGCATCGACGGGAGCGATAAAATAACCCAATGCGGCTGCGATTGTCAGCTTGGTCTTAAAAGCCACCCCCGGACTCTTCATCACATAATAGAGGAGCAAAACGGCATAAACCACCTTTTGTCCGGCTTTGTCCGAATATTTCCTGATTTTTGCCATTAGTGACTTTTCATTGTATTTCCGCGCAAAAAGGTTTTCCATGGATTTAATTCAAGGTAATATCACTATAATCAACTTTCATGCCATGGTATTTCTCATCGATCAGGGTCAGCAGGTCATTCACCATCGCATAGGTTTCCGCTCTTAGCAAGGCGATCTTCAAGTCCCTGAACCCGGGGAGGTGCGGGAAATATTTCGCCAGATGCCTTCGCATTTCCAGGATTCCGCTCCGTTCATTCTCCTTCCATTCAATACTGAGCAACAGTTGTTCCCTAACGTTGGCCGTCACTTCTTCCACGGCAGGCGGCGGCAGCACTTCGCCGGTTCTGAAGTAGTGTTTTATCTCCCGGAAGATCCAGGGGCGTCCGATGGCCGGCCGGCCGATCATCAGGCCGTCCACTCCGGTTTGCCCTAACAATTCGGCAGCCTTCAGCGGTCCCCTGATATCGCCGTTCCCGATGATGGGAATGTGAATGCGGGGATCGTTTTTAACCTCGCCGATCAGGTTCCAGTCGGCCGGACCGTTGTAGAGCTGGCTGCGGGTGCGCCCGTGGATGGCCAAAGCCCCGATACCGGCATCCTGCAAGCGGAGGGCAGCCTCCAAAACCGGCTTGTCATTTTCATCCCACCCCAGCCGGGTTTTGGCAGTCACAGGAAGGGTCACCGCCTTCACCACCGCTTCCGCCATACGCTGCATGCCCGGCAGATCTTTTAAAAAGGCAGCCCCCGCTCCCCGCCTGACAATTTTCTTCATCGGACAGCCAAAGTTGATGTCAAGAAAGTCGGGACCCGCCTCTTCGGCAACCCTGGCAGCAACAGCCATAGCTTCAGGATCATGACCGTAGATCTGAATGGCCACAGGCCGGTCAAAATCAAACAGAGTCATTTTTTGCCTGGTTTTGGAGACATTCCTGACCAGTGCATCCGAAGAAACAAATTCGGTATACATGACATCGGCACCGAATTTCTTGCACATGTACCTGAAGGACTTGTAAGTAACATCCTCCATGGGTGCCAGAAACAAGGGCATCTCCCCAAGGTCGAGATTTCCGATTTTCATCATTGAAAAATATAACCAAAAATAGAGGTTTCACGCAACATTTAAAACCTGCCTGTTGTCATTACGGAAAAAGAGCCGTGAAGAGGATGATTGTTTCAATACTCATTCTGGCAGGATTGGTGGCAGCCTGTCAGGATGGCGGGGAATCAGGGCTGCTTCCCGAAAAGGACCAACTGAGCCTGAAAACCGGCCAGGTATACCCGGCCATGCTGGATAACCTCCACATCCGGATCAGGGAAATTCATGATTCCCGCTGCCCCGTCGGCGTGGTCTGCGTCTGGGCGGGAGAAGCATCTGTCACGTTTGAAGTGAAAATCAAAGAAACCTTTGACCTGACACTGGTCCTCCAGCGCCAGCCGGTGGATACTGTGGATCATTATTTTTTCAGGCTGATTGATGTACTTCCCTATCCCGTCTATCCGGAAGAAGTCCCCGATTCGGAAAAAACCGTGATTTTGGAAGTTAAACGTTTGTGACGGAGATTAAGCCGAAAGGTGCTCGATCAGGATTTTAAGCCCGATGAGGATTAAGATGACACCTCCCACGACAATGCTCCGGTAACTCTTCCCCGCAGGAATTTTTTTCCCGAAGAGCATCCCCAGCATGGCGGCAACAAAAGTGACCGCCCCGATGATCACTACCGCAAAAATTACAAAGGTATTCACCAGTCCGAAACTCAGTCCGACCACCAACGCATCAATACTGGTGGCAATCGAAATCCCGATCACCATTTTTAACCGGAAAGGATCAAAGGGCAGGGTTTCCTCACTTTTCCGTATCCCTTCCAGGATCATCCTTACGCCAATAAACGCCAGCAACCCGAATGCTACCCAGTGGTCAAAACCAGCAATCAGGTCTTTCAGGGAACTGCCGACATACCAGCCGACAAGGGGAAACAACGCCTGGAAGAACGCCAGGACAAAGGCCACACGGGTAGCCGGAAGGAACCGTATTTCCTTTCGCATCACGCCAAGGGAAACCGATGCGGCAAAAGTGTCGAAACTGAGTCCGACGGCAATCATGCAAAAAGTGGAAAATTGCAGAAAATCCATTACTGGTTGAACTTCGAATAGGTGATCACCATCCTGATCCCCATGGCACTGCCGCTGCCTTTCAGCACGACCCTTCGCATTTCGCTGTTTTTGTTCGAAGGGGTAAGATAAAAGCCGTTGTTTCCCGTATCCCCATCAATGATGCTCTGCAGGTGTTGCGTAATGTTAAAACGGTAGGTTTTATCCGCAAAGAGATACCCCCCGTAATAAAGCGGCAAGAATGAATAATCGCGGGGCAGGTATTCTTTTCCCTTGTCATCGATATACGTCAGAAAGAGCTGGTCGGGGAGGGGATATTTTTTGTGTTCTGAAGCCAGGGTGTCGACGGTGAAAATAAGCTCGGCCTTGTTAACCGATATTCTTGCGGAATCTTTCCAGGAATCAAGAAAAGGAAGGTACAATTTCGACTGAAGCCCGCCGGTTGACTGAATATAAAGAAGCGTATCAACCGTATGTTCCTTGTTTAATGTTGAATAAAACGGGGTTTGGGAATAATCGTGGTTGAAACTGTTGATCCTGGCGCTGTTTTCAGACACATAATAGGCCATGTTGGAGGTGTCCTTGCTGTTGTGGTAATACAGGACAACCGCTGCAGGGCTGATGGAAGAGGACCCAAGCAGATTCAGAGAAACAATTGCCCCCGTACCTGCGGCCCCGACCGATTTGATGAAAAGCCCCCTAAAATATTGCAGGAAAGCCTCGTTGCTCACCATATCAAGCGAATCAGCCAGAAGGAGCTTTTGAGCCAGGGAGTTATCCAGCTTGATCCCGACCAGTTGATAGGTGGTATCCTGGTGTACAGAGTCCAGCTTAACCCTGGGCTGGAAGTCGAAATCAGCCAGGTTGAAAGTGGAGGCATACTGCGATAAATCAACGGCATCATAATACTTGATCGCGGGATTAATGGCATCCTGCAACTCATAAACCCGGAGATTCTGAACCGAGGAGGTATCTCCGTATACGGTCCTGTAATAAAAATAGAGAAATATGGAATCGGCTACCGGATTGGTGCCGAAATCAGGAAACGATCTCAGCCGGAACTGGAGGGCAAGGTCAATGCCAGTGCTCCCGAAAACGGGATCGTTGAAATATCCCAGCAAGCTCGCCGATGACTCATCGGTCCGGAGCGAATCGTCGGAAAACGTATACGCACGGATACTGTTTTTCTCTGTCACATTCGTAACATTGATCAGATCGGTGGCCGGAAGAAGCTCCATGCCGATATCACCCCTGTTGTTGCAGGAAACAGAGAAAAGAAAGATCGCCACGAAAAAACAGGCAGCTTTACATCTGCCCCAAACTGCTGTTGTTCTCAATTTTGCTGTTATTAAGGGATTGAAAAGTAGTCTACACCTGATCATAAAACATGTTGTATGCCTCAATAAAATCGTCTTTGCCCTGGTAACCCAGGAATTTCTTTCCCGATCCGGCAAGGAAATCCTCCAATTCAGGATTGATTTCCCGGGTACCCTGGATGAGGGCGTCGGAGAACTGAATAGCCATTTTACTGACATTGACATACGTCGGGTTTTCCAAAAGTTTCACGTCATTCGCCGTAATCCCCTTCAGCATCAACTTCTTGCGGAAGTTCTTATTTAACGATCCGGTGAAATCGTCATTATAAACGGAGTATACTACTTTTGAGTGTGTGAAGAGGGGATCATCGTGATAATATTTTTTGATATAAAGCGGAACCAGGGCTGTCAGCCATCCGTGACAGTGGATGATGTCGGGGGCCCACCGCAATTTGATGACGGTTTCCAGAACCCCTCGGGCAAAGAAGATGGCCCGTTCGTCATTGTCTTCAAAAAAGTTGTTTTCCGGATCATACAAAACGCATTTCCGGTGAAAATAATCCTCATTGTCGATAAAATAAACCTGCATGCGCGCCGATTGAATAGAAGCCACCTTGATGATCAGCGGGTGATCGGTATCGTTGATGACCAGGTTCATCCCCGACAACCGAATTACTTCGTGCAGCTGGTTCCGGCGTTCATTGACACATCCATAGCGGGGCATAAATGTACGGATTTCCCGGCCTCTTTCCTGGACACCCTGGGGAAGGTAACGGGAAATTTCAGACATTTCGCTTTCGGGTAAATAGGGGGTTATCTCCTGAGAAATGTACAGAATTCTCTTGTTTTTCATCTACTATTTCTATGCAGTGTTTAACCGATACAAAAGTAGCGAAAATATCCGTATAATCAATTTATTCAGGATTATCAACCATCCACCCTCTGCAATGCGCTTCATTTTAATTATTTTTATGAAAAACTTTAACATGAATTATCTTCACCAGTTGGAAGCTAAAATATTTCCGGATTGCGGGCAATTTCTCCCGGAAGCCCGGAAGTGGAAAGAGCAAGGTGCACTGATCGTTTTCACCAACGGGTGTTTCGACCTGCTTCACCGGGGGCATGTGGAATATCTGGCGAAGGCTGCTTCGATGGGTGACCGGTTGGTCGTCGGACTGAATTCCGACCTGTCGGTAGCCCGGCTCAAAGGAGCGGGGCGGCCGCTTAACAACCAGGGTTCCCGGGCATTTTTGCTGGCTGCCCTTCAATTTGTTTCGGCAGTGGTCATTTTCGGGGAGGATACCCCTGAAAAACTGATCGCGTCCCTCCTGCCTGACTTGCTGGTAAAGGGAAGCGATTATTCCCCTGAGGAAATTGCAGGCAGCAGGATCGTCCTGGATGCCGGGGGAAAGGTGGAGACCCTTGAACTGACAGCCGGATATTCAACCACCTCGCTTATTGAAAAAATCAGAAAATCGGGAAGATGAGTAAACTGAAAACCATTTATATCTGTCAGAATTGCGGTGCTGAATCCTCCAAATGGATCGGCAGGTGCACTTCCTGTAACCAGTGGAACACCTTTGTGGAAGAGGTGGTCTCCGCCTCGCCCAGGACTGCCGGGTCTGCCCTTCTTTCCGACGGGAACAGACCAGTGCGCCTGGACGAGATTTCGGCGACTCACCAGGAACGCATCAATGCCGGAATTGCAGAGTTTAACAGGGTGCTGGGAGGCGGCCTGGTGCCGGGGTCCTTGGTTCTGATCGGCGGCGAACCGGGAATCGGAAAATCGACACTACTCCTTCAACTGGCGTTGACCCTGAAAGGCACAAAGATCATCTACGCCTCGGGGGAAGAGAGCCTGCAACAAATCAAACTCAGGGCCGCCCGCCTGAAACTGTCAAGCCGGGAATCTCTTTTCATCGCCGAAACCTCCCTCGAAACACTCATGGCAATCGTGGAAAAGGAACAACCCCGCGTCCTGATCGTTGACTCTATCCAGACCCTTTCCACCGAATGGGTGGAATCTTCTCCCGGCTCGGTGACCCAGGTCAGGGAATGCACTTCCGAAATTCTGAAATATGCCAAAAAGAACCACATGGCAGCCATTTTGATCGGCCACATCAACAAGGAGGGCAACCTTGCCGGACCGAAAGTCCTGGAACACATCGTCGATACGGTGATTCAGTTTGAAGGAGACAGCCATCATCTCTTCAGGGTGTTGCGATCCACAAAAAACAGGTTCGGATCCACTTCCGAACTGGGGATTTTCGAGATGCGCCAGAACGGACTGGTGGAAATACCGAATCCTTCCGATCATCTGATTTCCGGCGATACCGATCCTGTGAGCGGAACGGCCATCACGGCAGCCATTGAGGGGATACGCCCTTTTCTCATCGAAATCCAAGCCCTGGTGAGTTCCGCAGCTTACGGGATGCCTCAGCGTTCGTCTACGGGATTTGACCTGCGGCGGCTCAACATGTTGCTGGCGGTCCTCGAAAAAAGGGCCGGTTTCAAACTGATTGCCAAGGATGTATTTCTGAATGTGGCCGGCGGGTTGAAAATCAGTGATCCTGCCAATGACCTGGCTGTGTTGACAGCCATACTCTCTTCCAGTCTCGACCTGGCTGTCAACCATCGCTTCTGCTTCACCGGCGAAGTGGGCCTCACAGGCGAAATCAGGGCGGTCGGCCGAATCGAACAACGCGTGGCCGAAGCAGCCCGGCTTGGCTTTCAACGCATCTTCATCCCCCGTTTCAACAAGGGAATCGACCACGCCGCTTCCGGCATCGAAATCATCAGGGTCACTCGGGTTGAAGAAGTCTTTAAAAAACTGTTCCGCTGAAATCCTCCCCGCAAATTCCCGGTATTGCCCGGTATTTCCCGGTATTTCCCGTCGCAATAATTGCTATTTTTGAATCTCCGTAACATCAGTTATTCCAGAATGAAGAAGACGCTCCTGCCCCTCGCCGTCCTGCTGGCATTTTTGACAGCATGTGAGAAGCCGGTAATCGAAAAACCGCGCGACCTCGTTTCACGCGATAAAATGATCTCCATGCTTGTCGACATCCACCTCGTGGAGGCGATTTATCAAACCAAAAGGTTTTCCTCTGAGGAACTGAGAAACCTAAAAGAAGCCGATTTTTATTATTCCGTTCTGAAAATCCATGGGGTCGCCGATTCTACTTTTGAAAAATCGCTGATTTACTATTCCTCCAAACCCAAGGAATTTGAAAAGATTTACACCCGGGTGGTCAACAGGCTGACCCAGATGGAACAGGAGCTGGAAGAAAAGAGTCAAAAGCCGGTAGACATCGGAAATTCGGGATCGGAATGAAAACGTTTGCTGCCCCCCTGATCATCACCCTGGCCGGACCGCCCCTGGTCAACGGGAGGATCACCGTCGACGACGATGGCCTGATCACGGGAATCACGAATTCTGCAGGGCCAGGAGATGACTGGCCTGATACGGAATTTTTCGACGGCATTATCACCCCGGGGTTTGTCAACGCCCACTGCCATCTTGAACTGTCACACCTCAGGGGAGAAATCATCCCCCGCCGGGGGATCGCGAACTTCATCGGCGAAATCAACCGGAAAAGAAATGTCCCTGCAGAAAAAATCCTGGAAGCGGCCCTGGAAACTGACCGACAGATGTATCTGGAGGGAACCGCCGCCTGCGGCGATATCTCCAATACCTCCCTGACCGCGGAAATCAAACAGAGAAGCGGCATCTCCTGGTTTACCTTCGTGGAGACCTTTGGATTTCATCCGTCGGGAGCTGCCCGGGCTATGGAACTGGCGCGGTTTGTATGGCAGGATTTCAGGGATCATTCACTGCCTGCGTCCATCGTTCCCCATTCCGCCTATTCGGTAAGCGATGACCTTTTCAGGGCCCTTGGCGGCCTGGGGCGTGACGAAAGCAGCATCCTTTCGGTCCACAACCAGGAAAGTCCTGCCGAAAACCTCTTTTTCACCCGGGGGGAAGGCCCCATCCTGGACCACCTGCGGAACAACCTGGGGATCGACACCAGTCACTGGCAACCCAAAGGGGTAAGCTCCCTGGTATGGTTGCTCGGAAAAATCCCCCCTGACAAACCGCTTTTGCTGATCCACAATACCTTTACGACCCGTGCTGATCTGAAGGTTTTAACAATGACGAGACCCTTCCCGGAACCCTGGCTGGTGATATGCCCCAATTCCAATCGCTATATCGAAGGGAGAATTCCACCCGTTTCCCTTTTTCGTTCCGAAAAGATGCAGCTTTGCATCGGGACCGACAGTCCCGCCTCCAATCCCTCCCTTTCCATCCTGTCGGAAATGATGACCCTCCAGGATCATTTTCCGGAAATCCCGCTGGAAGAGATGCTCACCTGGGCTTGCACCAACGGGGCAAAAGCATTGGGAATGGATGACCGGTACGGAACCCTGGAAGTGGGAAAGAAACCGGGGATTGCAGGGATCACAGCCTGTGACATCCAAAAACCTGCGCTCACCCCCCGAAGCAGGGCAAGACGCCTTGCCTGACACAATACGGGACTTCCGGGCGCTTTATCTGGCACATTCCGCAGGATTAAAGCGGCTTCTGATTCACCAGGATAAAGTCACGGTATGATTTGATCAGATTCACAGAATGGATCAGCATGTTTTTCGTTTCCGTCAATGCCTTGAAGAAAAGGAGTGAATTCCGGGTGTTCACTTCTTTTTCCTTGATACGTTTCACCTGATCTTTTTCAAATTCATACAACGTTTCGCCAATTCGCATCCGTTTTGAAACCAGATCGTCGATGCCCTCGAATTTTCCTTCCTTCACGATGTGAAGGGACAGGTTGAAAAATTCATCGATACTGCTGACAAGGTTTCTGATTTCATCAGCCTGGGCAGGGTTAAATGGCTTGTGCTGGTTTTCGAGGTGTTCCTTCAGCGGTCCTACAAGAAAATGGAGTGAATGGGCGATTTCCCGCTGATAATCGATCACCTGGATGTAAAAGTATCCCGCATCCACGTCTACCCGTTTCATTTTGGAGATCGTCTGGATGATCTTATTCTTCTGTTTTTTGGTTTTGGCATTAAGGAGGTTATTCATCTCCATGGCTTCGCGCATATGTCCGAGGTCTTCGCGGAGGAAGCTTTCAAGGGCGAAAGAGAATATCTTGTTGGCTGAAATGACGGTTTTCACCACCTGGTCAGAGCATTTTTCAATTCGCTTGCCGGCTTCGTCGACTTCGTTGATCATTTCCTCGTCTTCGGGCATTTTCCGGAATCGGCGCCGGAAGATTATATGGGTGCGGATCACCAGGAAAATGGCCAGCAGGATGAGTCCGATGATGACGGGCATGCCTCCGGCGGAGATAAGCCAGGCCACAAGGGCGCTGATAGTAAAGGCAATAACGGCTGTCAGGAACCACCCTCCGATGACGGCTAAGACTCCGGAAACCCGGTAAACGGCACTTTCACGGCCCCACGCGCGGTCGGCAAGGGATGTCCCCATGGCCACCATAAAGGTCACATAAGTGGTCGAAAGGGGCAGCTTCATAGAGGTTCCCAGGGCGATCAGACTGCTGGCCACCATCAGGTTCACCGAAGCCCTGATCTTGTCAAAAGCAGGAGCCGAAGGATCATCAGAGATCTCAGTTTGCTTGAAACGCCTCATGATAAAATCGTTAAATCTTACGGGCAAACGGTTTTTCACCTTTTTGTTCATCCTGACCGAGCTGCGTACCACCGTCCGGGCAATGGCGGAAGATCCAAATTTTTCAACTCCTTCAGACTGCCGGCTCAGGTTGATCCCCGTTTCCACCACTCCCTGCGCCTTTTTACTGGTGACCAGGGTTACAATCATGACAATCCCCGCAATGACCAGAAACAGGAAGGGGACATCCACTTCCCCCATGAGCATATCCATTTTAAAAGTGCCCGGGTCAACACCGCCAGAAATACTCCATGCCTTCCAGGATGAAAATCCTGCCATGGGCACCCCGATAAAATTCACCAGGTCATTGCCGGCAAACGCCATCGCCAGGGCAAAAGTCCCTGCCAGAACCACCACCGTTAATATATCAATCCTAAAAAGCCAGTAGAGAACCTGGAGTACCAGCGTCCACCCCACAAAACTGAGCAGAAGCAGAAAACTCTTGTGGGTCCCAATCCAGACACTCAGGGGAATTCCTTCCTCCCCCACGGGAATCGCCGCAAAGGAACTGCCGTCAATCCCCTTGATCAGGATGAAATAACTGATCATGGTGATGGCAATACCGCCAAATACCGATCCGAGATACCGGAGCTTCTTCGCATAATTGAAGGTAAAAATAATCCTGACCAGATATTGGATCAATGTTCCGAAGGTAAATGCGAAGATGATGGATACCAAAATACCCGAAATAATTGCCAGGGCATTGCTGGTATTCACATAATGGGCAAGATCGGCAATCGTACCGCCCTGACTTTTGATTTTGACCAGCGAAACCGCCACCGCCGATCCAAGCAACTCGAAAACCAACGATACCGTAGTGGAGGTCGGAAGACCCAGGGCATTGAAGGAATCCAGCAGAATCACGTCGGTGATCATGACCGCCAGAAAAAGAATCATGATCTCGGAAAAAACAAACATGTCGGGGTGAAACACCCCTTTCCGGGCTACCTCCATCATCCCCGTCGAAAAAGTCGCCCCGATGAAAACCCCCAAAGATGCCAACAAGAAAATCACCCACTTGGGAGCGGCTTTTGACCCGAAAGCAGAATTGAGAAAATTAACAGCATCATTGGTGACCCCTACAACCAGATCGGAAATTGCCAGTGCAAACAGTACCACAACAATGATCAGATAAAAATTTTCCATAGGTCGTTTTCTAAACCAACGGCAAAAGTACAGATACAGATTATGATTAACCCGTTTAACTTCAAAATTATTAAATAAACATTAACAAATCATCAATTAGCTATCAATCAGCATGAAAGATTATTCCCTATTTTTGCATTTCAGTCGGCATTAATCGGCATTAAAATGAAGACCTATTCTTCAAGGCAACTGGCTTTTCATATCTCCGTGATTCTTTCGGTCCTGGCCGGATTTCTCATGCTTGCCGCCTATTATTCAAATGCCGGTCTGTGGCTGATGCTCAGCCTCATTCTGGTCTTTGCAGTCAGCGCATACTTTATTATGCATTTCTTTTTGAAAATATACATCAGCGACAAGATCAAACCGGTTTACAAAACGATCCTCGACTTGCCCGCCTCCGGAAAAAAGCAGGACAATTACAGGGACACCAACGGTAATATCCTGTCGGAACTTAAAACCGATGTTGAAACATGGGCGAATATCCAGACCCAGGAAATCGAAAGACTGAAGGATCTGGAGCGCTATCGCAAGGAATTTGTGGGAAACGTATCCCACGAACTCAAAACACCCATCTTTAATATTCAGGGATATATTCTCACCCTGCTCGAAGGGGGCATCGATAATCCCAAGATTAACAAACTCTATCTGCACAGAACCGAAAACAACATCAACCGGATGATTTCGATCATTGAGGACCTGGAATCCATCACCAAACTGGAATCGGGAGAACTGAAACTGAAGATCGAGAAATTTGACATTGTGAGACTGTCGGAAGAGGTTTTTGAAATGGAACAGATGCAGGCGGCCGAGCGAAAAATGAACCTGGAATTTTCGGTACGACCCGATAAGCCGATTTACGTACTGGCCGACAGGAAACGGATAAACGAAGTCCTTAATAACCTGATTAACAACGGAATAAAATACGGAAAGAAAAACGGTTTTGTCAGGGTGGGATTTTACGACATGGAGGATCATGTGATGGTAGAGGTGTCGGATGACGGGATCGGGATGGAAAAGAAGGATCTTCCGCGGGTATTTGAGCGGTTCTTCAGGGTTGATAAATCGAGAAGCCGCGAACAAGGGGGGACCGGATTGGGCCTTTCCATCGTGAAGCATATCATTGAAGCCCACAACCAGCGGATCAATGTCAAAAGCAAGGTTGAAGAAGGCACCACCTTTACCTTTTCACTTGAAAAGGCAAAATAAACAGCAGGGTACTCTGCTTTTTAAGTAAGGAAAGTCAGAAAGGTAATCAGGAACCGTTAATTTTGAAAAAAAATAACTCGGTTTATGGGCGAAGAGAAATTAAAGATACTGCTGGTGGATGACGAAGACGATATCCTGGAGTTCATCAGTTACAATCTTGAAAAGGAAGGGTTCGCCGTTTACACGGCTACCAATGGAAGGGAGGCGCTGAGAATTGCGGAAAAAAACCCGCCACACCTGATCCTCCTCGATTTGATGATGCCCGAGATGGATGGGATTGTCACCTGTGAGGAGATCCGGAAGATCCCCGCTCTCGGGAACACCCTGGTGGCGTTTCTCACGGCGCGGGGGGAGGATTATTCCCAGATTGCAGGATTTGAAGCCGGCGCCGACGATTACATCACCAAACCCATCCGGCCCAAGGTGTTGGTAAGCCGGGTCAAGGCGCTGCTTAAACGGCACGCCTCAACACCCGTAGAAACTGAAACCGCCGTGTCGGAAAATACCGTTTCTTTCGGAAACCTGACAATAGACCGGGAAAGATACCTGGTGAAATTAGGAAATGAAGAGATGATCCTCCCCAGGAAGGAGTTTGAGCTTTTATCCCTTCTGGTATCAAAACCGGGGAAGGTATTCACTCGCGAAGAAATCTATTTTTCAGTATGGGGGGAAAACGTGGTGGTCGGTGACCGCACCATTGATGTTCATATCAGGAAACTCCGGGAAAAAATAGGAAACGATCACATCAAAACCCTCAAGGGGATCGGGTACAAATTCAAGGAGTGATGATCTTTGGCGCAATGCCTTACAACTCCTTCCGGAGCCGTGCAACGGGTATGTCGAGTTGTTCCCTGTACTTGGCGACGGTGCGGCGGGCAATGTTGTAGGATTTCTCCTTCAGGATTTCCGTCAGTTTTTCATCGGTAACAGGGTGTCGTTTATCTTCATTATCAATGACATCTCTGAGAATCTTTTTTATTTCCCGGGAGGAGACCTCTTCGCCGGTATCTTTCTGCATCGCTTCCGAGAAGAAAAATTTAAGGGGATAGATTCCGAAATGGGTCTGGATATACTTGCTATTGGAGACCCGCGACACGGTAGAGATATCCAGTCCGGTACGCTCGGCGATATCTTTCAGGATCATGGGTTTTAACCGGGTCTCGTCCCCATCCTGAAAATACTCTTTTTGAAAATCGATTATTTCCGACATGGTGGCCAGCAGGGTATGCTGCCGCTGCCTGATGGCATCGATGAACCATTTCGCGGAATCGAGCTTCTGCCTCACAAAGGAGGCTGCCTCCCTGTTGTTTCTGCTACCGTTGCTTTTGGGGCCTGCCAGGGAACGTAACATGTCCAGATAGGATTCGTTGATGCGGAGTTCCGGCATGTTCCTCTGGTTAAGGCTCAGCTGAAGCTCACCGTCAATAACTTCCAAAATAAAATCGGGAACGATGTGCTGGTTGGATTTGTTATGCGGATTGCTGTAGGAGCTTCCGGGTTTGGGATTGAGTTTCAGGATCAGGTCAATGGCTTGTTTAAGCTCCTCGTCATCCACATTCAGCCGGCGGGTAATTTTATCATAATGTCTCCTGGTGAACTCCTCAAAATGGTCCCTGATGATGGTGGTTGCCAGTATGCGGTGTTCGCTGTTCCTCCTTTCGAGCTGAAGCAGCAGGCTCTCCTGCAGATTCCGGGCTCCCACCCCAGGGGGATCAAATCCCTGGATCACCCGAAGGATTTTTTCCAGTTCCTCCTCCTGAACATCCATGTTAAGGTGAAAAGCCAGGTCATCGCTTATCGAAAGCAGGTCGCGCCGCAAATAACCATCCTCGTCGATATTCCCGAGGATATATTTGGCCAGCTGAAGTTCCCTGTCGGAGAAATTTTCCATTTCGGCCTGCTGCTGTAAATATTCGTGAAAGGTGTCGCCTACCGAAAAGGGAATGTCCACCTGCCTGTCGTCGGGAGAATAGTTGTTGGTTTGGAGCCTGTATCCGGGGATTTCGTCTTCCGGCATATAATCTTCAACAGAAAATTCTTCGTTGTCCTTGTCTTCTTCGCTCCTGAGCTCCGGTGTTTCTACCTCTTCCTCCCCATAATGGGAATCTTCCTCCACCTCAAGTACAGGATTTTCTTCCAGCTCTTTCTTGATGCGTTGCTCAAGCTGAAGCGCAGGTATTTCCAGCAGCTTGATCACCTGAATCTGCTGCGGCGAAAGTTTCTGCAGCATCTTCTGCTGTAAAGAAAGTTTCTGTTTCATTTTCAGGACAGACGAATCACTTCAAATTTAATATTTTTTCCCGGAAAGAGCACATCTGGATTAAAATTCCCAGCGGTCAGAATTCGGCATTTTTGGGGGTTCTCGGGAAGGCGATGACATCCCTGATATTCCCCATGCCGGTGATAAAGAGAATGAACCGCTCAAATCCCAGTCCGAACCCGCTGTGGGGAACCGTGCCGAAACGGCGGGTATCGAGATACCACCACAGCTCGTCCACGGGAATGTGCATTTCCTCCATACGCGCGACCAGTTTATCAAAATTCTCCTCCCGTTGTGATCCCCCGATGATTTCACCGATCTGTGGGAACAACACATCCATGGCTGCCACGGTTTTACCGTCGTCATTCTGTTTCATATAAAACGCTTTGATCTCTTTGGGGTAGTCGATCAGGATCACCGGCTTTTTAAAATGGCGCTCCACAAGATAGCGTTCATGTTCACTTTGCAGGTCGACACCCCACTCCACCGGAAACTGGAATTTCTTTTTCTTGTAATGGTTTGAATTTTTCAGGATTTCGACAGCCCCGGAATAGGTCAGTCGCTCAAAGTCATTTTCAGCGACGAATTTCAGTTTTTCAATCAGGTCCATAGACTGCTGTTCTGCAGGTTTTCCTTTTTCCTCCTCTCTGAGTCTTCCGGCCAGGAAGGTCAGATCATCGGCACAATGGTCAAGGGCATACCGGATCAGGAATTTGAGGAAGTCCTCGGCAAGGTCCATGGTATCTTTCAGATCATAAAAGGCCATTTCAGGTTCTATCATCCAGAATTCAGCCAGGTGACGGGTAGTATTTGAGTTTTCGGCCCTGAAGGTAGGTCCGAAGGTATAGATTTCACCAAGGGCTGTGGCTCCCAGCTCACCTTCGAGCTGACCCGAAACGGTGAGGTTGGTGGGGCGTCCGAAGAAATCGGATGAAAAATCCACGTTGCCTTCCGGGGTGAGCGGGGGTTTCAGCGCATCCAGGGTGGTCACCCGGAACATCTGCCCGGCACCTTCGGCATCCGAAGCGGTGATAATGGGCGTATGTAGATAATAAAACCCGTGCCGGTTAAAATAGTCATGGATCGCGAAAGCCATGGCATGACGGATCCGGAAGATGGCACCGAAGGTATTGGTACGGAAGCGGAGATGGGCGTTTTCACGCAGGAACTCCAGGGAATGCTTCTTGGGCTGAATGGGAAATTTCTCGGGATCAGCCGGTCCCAGGAGTTCTATTTCGCGCGCCACAAGTTCCACCTTCTGGCCGCTGCCCGACGAGGGCATAAGAACACCCCTCACCGCAAGTGCTGCACCTGTGTTGATATCCCGCAGAAGTGACTCGTCAAAATCATTGACATCGACAACCACCTGCAGGTTATGGATGACCGAACCATCGTTCAGCGCAATGAAACTGACATTCTTACTGCTTCGTTTTGTCCTTACCCATCCTTTCACCAGCACTTCGGCGCCGGTCTCACCGCTGCAGAGAATTTCCCTTACTTTCTTCCTGTTCATAAATGCAATTTGTTAACCCATTATTATTCGGGCTACAAAAGTACATTTTTAATAGATAAAAAATCAAAGCTCCACGACGGTAGTCCAGCCATACCTGTCGGATTCATCCCCGTACTGGATCGCACGCAACTTGTTGTATAACCTGGTGCTCCAGGGGCCCGGTTCCTTTCCGTAAAGAAATTCCCGGTTTTCGTCAGCATCGTAAATCCTTTTAATAGGTGAGATGACGGCTGCCGTTCCGCAGGCACCTATCTCCTCAAAAGTGGACAGTTCTTCATAGGGGACTTTCCGGCGCTCCACCTTCATGCCGATTTCTTCCGCCAGGGTCATCAGGCTCTTGTTGGTAATGGAAGGAAGAATGGAATCCGATTCAGGCGTTACGTAAGTATTGTCCTTGATTCCGAAGAAATTGGCCGGTCCGCATTCATCGATATATTTCTTTTCCCGGCTGTCGAGATAGAGCACGGCGGAATAGCCTCCTTTTTTTGCTTTGTACCCGGCTACCATGCTGGCGGCATAATTTCCGCCCACTTTGTATTTTCCGGTGCCCTGGGGCGCCGCACGGTCATACTGGCGCAGGATGATCAGATCGGTGGGTTGAAAACCCTGCGGAAAATAGGGACCCACGGGCATGACAAAAACGATGAACAGATATTCCGAAGCGGGTTTAACACCAATCTCCGCCCCGGTACCGATCAGCAAAGGCCTGATATAGAGAGAAGCTCCCATCTCATAGGGCGGGATGTATGCCTTGTTCATCCTGACCGCCATCTTGACCGCCTCTTCAAATTTCTCCACCGGAAATTGCTGCATCAGAATCCCCTCACAGGAACGCTGCAAACGAAGGGCATTCTCGTCAAGCCTGAAAATCCGCACCTTTCCGTCCCTGCCCATAAAAGCCTTGAGCCCTTCAAAGGCTTCCTGCCCGTAATGAAGAGCGGTAGCCCCTATATGAAGGATGATGTATTCCGAAGAACTCACTTCCAGCTCTCCCCACTTCCCGTCACGGAAGTAACACCTTACATTGTAATCGGTTTTTCTGTAACCAAATCCCAGGTTTTTCCAATCCAAATTTTCCATGTAGTTTATTATTTATGATGATTTTCAGATTCCGGCTCAAATTAACAAAAATCCCGCGAATCAAATCAGGAGTTATATCAGTTTGAAAGAATTCTCAACCACGAATAAAAAACCTTTCCTTTCACCATTCAACCGTGAGGAGGTAACCGTTATGCTTTCTGATACCAAGGACGTATCCCCCGTCAAAGATCAGGTATTGTCCCCTGATTCCGGTGAGTTTCCCGGAGATTTGCGGCGTTTTGTCCAATGAAAGCGGGGTGACATTTTCGGGATACCGGAGAACCGGGTAGTTGATTCGGGTGATTTCATCAGGTTCATAGGCGTATTTTTTCAGTTCCGCCGGCAGCAATTCCAGGGCTTTTCTTTTTTCCCCGGCAGGGTCAGTCTCGGGCGACTGTTTGTTGGTGAGCATATCCCGCCAGTTGGTTTTGTCGGAATAGAACTGTTTGAGCCAACCTTCCATGACCCCTGCGATATGGCGGTTGGGTGTTTTTGCCAGCGGCATGGCAGCGGCAGCTCCCTGGTCTATCCAACGCACCGGAACCTGATGGTGCCGGGTAACCCCCACCTTCAATCCCGGCGATAGCACCAGGTAAACTACATGTTCGATAAGGTCATATTTTTCAGCATATTCCATGTCGCGGGCAATGCCGAAATGGGCTTTTGAAAGCTGGGGCTGCAGGACCGATTCGGCGGCTTCAGGAGCGGTTTGCAGACAGTTGTAACAGAATCCCTGCCCGTAAGAGGTTCGCGTCACCTTACCGCACGAAATACAGTTGACCTGTCCGCCGAAGATGAACCGGATTTCCTTCCCGATCAGATCGTTCATACAAAGTTCCGCATCCCCGACAGGCAGAAAATATTGCACTGGCGTATCATACTCCGCCCGCATTTTCAGTATGTTTCCCTCGGCAATCATAACAGGATGTCGTTGGCAATCCGGAGAAGGCTCAGAGCGATAAGTTTAGCGGCATCTTCCATAATTTCAGGGGTAAGGCCTGCGGTATTGTCCAGCGGATGGTGATAATAGACCGTTTTTACCGATTCGGTGGTCCAGAGGTTCATCGTCGGGTATCCCGCCGTTTGGAAGACAGCGCTATCGGTACGCGGTCGTCCGTAAGAAATGCGGTTCTCTGACGAGCGTAAGTTTCTGTGAATGAATTCATTGTTTACCTGTTGAAAATGTTCCAGGTAAGCAGGGTATGAAAGTCCACCCTGTAGGAAAAAACCCTTTCCGTTTCCCACCATGTCAAGGTTGAGCATAAAGAGTACTTTTTCACGCGGCCACCAGGGATTTTCCACACTGGCCCTGCTACCGTAGAGGCCGCACTCTTCCCCGCCAAAAAATACGAATATGATGGTCCTGGCAGGTTTAACGCCCGAAGAAGCGAGAGCCTTTGCCGCTCCGAGCAGGTCGGCGCACCCTGAGGCGTTGTCCAAGGCACCGGGAAACAACATGCCGGGATGACCCACCGCATCAAGGTGGGCTCCCACAATCAACGCCTCTTCTTTCAGCAGCGGATCGGAACCTTCGATCATGCCGATCACATTACAGGACCGGTTTTCCCCAAAATGGCGGGTTTTTGCCTTTATTGTCACCTTCCGGCCAGTCTCGAAGGAGTTGGGTTTAAGCGTTTGCAAAATCTCCTTTTTCAGGGACGCATAGGTATGGCCGCTCTCTTTCATCAATTCCCCGGCAACGGCTTCACCGACGTGAGCATATACAAACCCGTCCAGGTAGCTGGTATTCGGATTGGCCACCAACCCGGTATAAAGAAGGCCTGCCGCTCCCAATTCCCGGGCCCGGGCAAATTTATAGCGGTGATAACTGTATTTTTCCCAGCTTTTCAGCAGGCTGTCATTCTTCGAATAGGGAACTCCCGACTCCAGCATGACAATCTTATCGCGGACATCCAGCCCCGCGTAATCATCATACTCCAATTCCGGCGCACTGATGCCAAATCCGGCATAAACCACCTCCCCCGTAACCTTGCCCGAAGCACTGTTGGACCCCGGGAAAAACTCCTCCGGAAATTCCAGGACCCGCCTGGTGGTACGAGCGACACCCTTTGATGGCAACAAGATCACGCTTCCGGGATCCAACACCTCGGTCCAGGGATTGGAAAACCACTGAAAATAACTCGAATCGGGCAGGAGAGGCCTGATGCCCCAGCTTTCCAGCTGAAGGGCCACCCAGCGTGCTGCCTTCTCATATCCCGGAGATCCTGAAAGCCGGCCTTCGTAAGGAGCCGAACTTAGCTCAGCAGCATAATCCAGCAGATCGTGGCTCGAAACGGAATGGAAGATTTCCTCCTCCGGTAACCTTGTTTCCTGTGAATACCCCCGGAAGAAGAAAAAACCCAAGATGAAAAATAAAAGCACTCCTTTCTTCATGACAGACAACTTCAACCCCCCGTAAAAATAAACATTCCCCGGGAAAATCCAGGCGAAGGCACTGGGCAAGAGAGGCAGCCAGGGGGGACGGCTATGATTATAAATAGCGGCTATTACCAGGGAAGTCAACGCTTCATGATACCATAGCAAATGATTTTCAGAATGACATCAACGCTTCTTTCGAGGTTCATATTTCCGTAGGTCCCTGCCGAAAGAGGCATCTCCAACCCTTTAATGGCCATGGTGATCCCTATGGCAGCCAGGTTGAAATCGTAAATCTCAAAATCATTCTTCCTCACTCCCTCGATAAGGATCCGTTTGATCAATTTGATTTCGTCCTGTTCATAACGGTGTTTGATCTCTTCGATAAACCCGATGGCAGTCACGTCATTTTCAAGTGCATTGTAAAAATTGGCGAGATTTCTAAAGGTGGTGATTTTGGTCAGCAGGTAATCCCTGAGTTTGTCCACCGGGTCGGTATTCCGGTTCACCACCTTGTCAAGTTCACGCGCCAGGACTTCAACCTCCTTCATGATCACCGCCTGGAAAAGATCTTCCTTGCTCTTAAAATAATAATAAAGTGAACTTTTGCCTTTTCTGACCGCATTGGCAATATCGTCAAGGGTGGTCTTTTTATACCCGTATTTGCTGAAAATATCCTGTGCTATTTTCAGAATGTTTTCCCTGTTATAATCTTTTTTCGTACCGTTTTCTGCCGCATTGACCATGAGTCGACGATGTTAAGTTTAATATATATTACAAATATAACGCATTTTTCTTATTCTTTCCGGCCCCGGGGTGTGTTGTTCCCGTTCTCGCCGGCAAGCAAAAAGTCAAGTTGTTTCTTTTCGAGGTTGGTTCTCCATATTTTCACCCTGACGGCATCTCCCAGCTGGAAAACCCTCCCGGAATGACGTCCCCTGATCAGGTACTCTTTTTCTTCAAAAATGTAAAAGTCATCATCCAGTTCTCCCACCGGGATCATTCCCTCGATTTTATTTTCCAGTTCCACATAAAGTCCCCAGTCGGTCACTCCTGAAATCACGCCGTTGAAGATTTCACCCATGTGGTCCTGCATGAACTCGATCTGTTTATATTTCACGGAAGCCCTTTCCGCATTGGCTGCCCGGGATTCCATCTCGGAAGCGTGTCTGCACGCTTCTTCATAGTCTCCGGCATGAGGTGAACGGCCCCCTTCGAGATATTTTTCCAGCAGTCGATGGACCATCATGTCGGGATAACGACGGATGGGAGAGGTAAAATGCGTGTAGTAATCAAAGGCAAGCCCGTAGTGACCGATGTTCCGGGTGGAATATTCCGCCTTTGCCATGGCCCTAATGGCAAGCATCTCCACCACATTCTGCTCCTTCTTCCCCTTGATGGCCTCCAGCAGGGTGTTCATCGACTCAGCCACACTTTTGGGGGTTACCGTCTGAATCCCATAACCGAATTTATGAATGAAATTGTTGAAGTTGTCCAGTTTTTCGGCATCTGGACGGTCGTGAATCCGATATACAAACGTCCGGGGGGTCTTTGTATCGTCCGTCTTCCCACAAAGTTCCGCCACCCGCCTGTTGGCCAGTAACATGAATTCCTCGATCAGTTTGTTGGATTCCCTGGCTTCCGTGAAATATACCGACAGCGGTTTTCCTTTTTCATCAATGTTGAATTTTATCTCCACACGGTCAAAGGCGATGGATCCGCTGCGGAATCTTTTTTCCCGGAGTTTCTCCGCCAGGGAGTTCAGCAACAGGATTTCCTGTGCCAAGTCACCTTTTCCCGTTTCTATGATCTCCTGAGCCTCTTCGTAGTTGAACCGCCGGTCTGAATTGATGATACTTTTGCCAAACCACTCATGGACCACCCTGGCTTCGGAATCCATCTCGAAGACGGCCGAAAAACAGAGTTTATCCTCATTGGGCCGGAGGGAGCAAACGCCGTTCGACAACTTCTCGGGCAGCATGGGAACTACCCTGTCGACCAGGTAGACCGAAGTACCCCGCTCGAAGGCTTCCTCCTCGAGGAGTGATCCGGGCTTTACATAATAGGTAACATCGGCGATATGAATTCCGACTTCCCAGTTTCCGTTTTCCAGGGTGCGCACCGACAGGGCGTCGTCGAAGTCCTTGGCATCGGCAGGATCGATGGTAAAGGTCGAAATTTCCCTGAAGTCACGCCTGTTGCTGTATTCCCGGGGTGGAATTTCAAGGGATATCTTTTCGGCTGCCGCCTCCACCTCCTCCGGAAATCGAAAGGGCAGTTCAAATTCAGCAAGAATGGCATGCATTTCAGTTTCATGGACGCCAGGATCTCCCAGGACTTCAACGATCCTCCCAACGGGATTTTTGGCATTCGCAGGCCATTCCGTGATTTCCGCGATCGCCTTTTGCCCGTTTTTTACCCCACCGAGATGTTCTTCGGGAATGAAAATGTCAAAACTTACCTTGCCCGCCGGCATCAGAAAAGCATAATTCCGCGTGAGTTCCACCGTTCCCACAAAGGATTTTTTTGAGCGTTCAAGGATTTCCACCACTTCCCCTTCCAAGTCATGCCCCTTGCGGCGGGCAAACAGATGAACCCGGACCCTGTCGCCGGCCATGGCATGCAGGAGATTGCGAGCCGACACATATACCGGTGTTTCGGCTTCCTCACTGTGAACATAGGCATATCCCGTGGGCTGCATGTCGACCTCTCCGGTAACGGTGCCTCCCCGAGTCCGCAACCGGAATTTTCCCCGGCCCAACTGCTCAAGGTATCCGCTGTCGTGAAGCTCATCGAGAACCACCACCACCAGCTTGCGCGATTCCTCATCACGGATCTCCAAAACAGAGGCTATTTGTTTATAATTCAACGGCTTCACCGGATCATCATACATCACCGACAAAATCGCCGATTTCAGGTTTTTCTTGTTAAATGCAGCCAGTTGAATGCGTTTTTTCATCTTTTTCATCTTGGCCATGAACTGAAATTTTCGCTGAAAGTATAAAAGCTAAACGGATATCAAAAGGTTTTTCAGGGAATTTGTATGTTTGTAACCCGTTTTATCCTGATCGGAACAGGGAATATTTTTATGAGTCATTCTTTGAAAAACAACATACGGCATCAACTCCCGTTTTTCCTCGCCCTCCTGGCGGGGGTAGCAATTCTCTTTGGCAGGTGTGCCAACCAGGGAATGCCTACCGGGGGCCCAAGGGATTCCATTCCGCCGGTATTGCTGGAGAGTGTTCCCGAAATGTCGGGAATCAACTTTTCGGGCAAAGAGGTCCGGCTCACATTCGATGAATTCATCATTCCCGATCGGGTTTCGGAAGAGCTGGTGGTGTCGCCGCCTCTGACCAAACGGCCTGGCATCCGGACCAAATCACGCTCCCTGATTGTGACTTTCAACGAAGAGCTCAAAAAAGGAGTAACCTACTCCCTTGATTTTAAGAATTCCGTGGTTGACAACAATGAGCAAAATCCCTACCCCAGGCTGCGGATGCTTTTCAGCACCGGCGATGTGATCGACACCCTTCGCGTTGCCGGGATGGTTAAAAAAGGCCATGACCTGGAACCCCAGGAAAAGATTCTGGTCATGTTGCACAGCAACTTGAACGATACTGCCGTTACGGCTTCGATCCCCGATTATGTGGCCAAAACCGATGACCGGGGGTTGTTCCTCTTTGACAATATCAAGCCGGGGACTTACAACCTGTTTGCCGTCAACGATGCCAACAACAATCTGAAATATGATGCCGGTGCTGAAGAATTTGCCTTTTGTGACTCCCTGATCATTCCTTCCGCAGAATTCACCGCTGATCCCGATACCTTGGCCATCGGTGCCGATTCCCTTCTGATTGCCGGCCATACCCAGTTCAAGCCCGATCCGGTCTATCTGCGCACCTTCACTGAAAAATTCTATGACCAGTTCCTGGATAAGTCGGTTCGTGACAACCGTTATAAATGCACCTTCGTCTTTGGAGAAAGCGTCAAAGATACCCTGGCCATTTCCCTTCAGGGCAGGGAAATCCCTGATTGGTATACCCTGGAGTACAACCCCGCAATCGATTCCCTGACACTGTGGATTACAGATACCCTGGTGGCACGCATGGATACCCTGAAGATGGAACTCGCCTATTTTCAGCTTGATTCCATGAAACAAAAGTATCTCCACAGGGATACCGTCTCGCTCACCTATACCGGGAAAGAAGTTTCCGACACCCGCCGCAGGAAAAAAGATGACGAAACACCCCGGATCACCCAGTTTACATTGACCGACAACATCAAAAGCACGGGATTTGACCTGAATACTCCCATCCGCCTGCAAACACCCGAACCGGCACGAGAATTCGACTTCTCCGCAATCAGGCTGACCCTCGCCGAAGACTCAACAGCCACCCCCCTGAAAATCAGCCCCGCCGTTGACACCACAGAATGGCGCTCCTGGCTGATCGATTTCCCCTGGGAACCATCGACAGGATATGTCCTGGAAATTGACTCCGCTGCCTGTAAAAACATTTACGGCATCACCAACCAAAAATTCAAAAAACAGTTTGTAACGCAAGCCGATGATTTCTACGGTCGCATCATCCTCAATTTTACGGCAGTAAAAGATACCATCCTTGTTCAACTGCTCGACAACAGCAAGGAGGAAAAAGTGCTCAGAACCCTGAAAGCGTTCTCCGACGGAAAAGTGACCTTCGATTTCCTGGCTCCTGCCAAATACAAGGTCAAAATCATCTTCGACACAAACAACAACGGGAAGTGGGATCCCGGCATTTTCAGCCTAAAACAGCAATCAGAACGGGTAGGCTACCTCCCTGAAATCGTAAAGGTCAGATCCAACTGGGACAACCAGTATGAATGGGACCTCAAGCCCGATCCGACTTTCAGGAAAGTCCTCATTGACAAGGAAGAAGAGGAAAAGAAACGTAAGGAAATGCAGGAACAGCAACGCCGTGATGCGGAAATGGAGCGGCAGAGTCCAGACTCCAATTTCGGAATGCCGGCCGGCTTTCCGTGACTTTCCTGGATTTTAACCGTGAATTGCCATAAAATCACTAAGTTTGAAGAAAATATTATTTGACTGGCAATGGCTTACGAAACCGGAAATAAAAAACAGATTTTGGGGGCTACTCCCAAAGACCGCAGAAATAACTTCTTTGTCATTCTCCTCACGATTACCCTGGCTGTCATGTTGTTCCTTTTCTTTTCGCAAAAGAAAAACAACAAAATGATTGTCAGCCAGTTAACAGAACAGAAGGACTCTATCGAGGTGGAGCTGACCCGGATCATTGCAGGGTATGATTCTCTCAAGGTGGAGAACGACACCTTGTCGGAACAGATCTATGTCGCCCAGGCCCGGGTCAGGGACCTTTTACTAGAAGTTGAGCAGACGCGTAGAGTCAGCCTTAACGAAATCAGCAGATACCAGAAAGAAGTGACCACCCTGCGGGACATTATGCGGAATTACGTTGTCCAGATCGACTCCCTGAACCGGCGGAACCAGATGCTCATGGCCGAAAATCTCGAAGTGAAGGAACAAGCCCGGGAGGTGGAATCAATAAATATCAGGCTTTCCAGGGAAAAGGAGGAACTGGAACAAAACCTGAAACGGGCGGCCACCCTCGAATTAAGGGAGTTGGTTGCACACGGGCTCAACGACAGAAACAAGGAAACCAGGTTTGCCAACAGAACCACCCTGATCAGGGTTGGTTTTGTCATTGGCCAGAATGTCACCGCCAAAAGGGGAGCCAAAAACCTCTATCTCCGGATCATGCGCCCCGACCAGCTCCTCCTGAATAAGTCAGCCGGGGACCTCTTCAAGTTCGAAGACCTGAATATTCCTTACTCCGCTTTCAGGGAGATCAATTATGAAGGGAATGACATTCCCGTGGCTATATACTGGGACAACAAAGGCGAATCCCCACTGATCGCCGGAAAATACACCATTGATATTTTTGCTGACGGCAGCAATATCGGGACGACCTTTCTGGAACTTCAATAACCAGGAAGAGATATTTATTGAGTCCTGTTTTTCTCCCAATTCATTATCTTTGCCGTTCTGGAAAAATGAATGAGCCATGTTGGGAAAGATCAAGGCACTCCTGAAGGAGATCGAGGAAGCAGCACCAGTCACCCTTGCGGAACTGGAAGAATTCCGCATCAGGTACATCAGCAAAAAAGGTCTTATCAGCCAGTTGTTTTCCGATTTCAAGGATATGGAACCCGGACTGAAAAAGGAAGTCGGGAAAGCCCTCAACGAATTGAAGAGTGCCACCCTTGATAAAATCAGCCGGCTGAAGGAATCGATGGAAGAAACTGATGACTGGTCTGCCGGTCTCGACCTCACTGCACCGGGTGATTCGACAGGGCTGGGAAGCCGTCATCCGCTGTCGGTCGTCCGTAACAAAATCATCGACATTTTTGGCCGGCAGGGATTTACCGTTGCTGAAGGACCTGAAATCGAAGATGACTGGCATGTTTTTTCAGCACTCAATTTTCCGGCGGAACATCCCGCGCGTGATATGCAGGATACTTTTTTCATTGAAAAAAATCCGGATGTATTGCTGCGCACTCACACCTCCAGTGTTCAGATCCGGGTTATGGAACGCACCCAGCCTCCCATCCGGGCCATCTTCCCGGGAAGGGTCTTCCGCAATGAGGCTATCTCAGCGCGCTCCCACTGCCTCTTCCACCAGGTGGAAGGATTGTATGTCGACGAAAACGTATCATTTGCCGACCTCAAACAAACCCTTCTCTATTTTGCTCGGGAACTATTCGGCGAAGAGGTTTCCATCCGGCTGCGGCCTTCCTATTTCCCTTTCACGGAACCTTCGGCTGAAATGGACGTGAGCTGCTCCATCTGCGGGGGAAAAGGATGTGCCTTGTGCAAATATACCGGTTGGCTCGAAATCCTGGGATGCGGAATGGTGGATCCCAACGTCCTGGAAGCATGCAATATCGACAGCCGCAAATATACCGGTTATGCCTTCGGCATGGGAATAGAACGAACTGCCATGTTGCTTTACGGGGTCAGGGATATCCGCCTCTATTTCGAAAACGATGTCCGCTTCCTCCGGCAATTTCAGTCAGCGATATAGCTTTTCCGCTCCTTAATTGGCCGAGATGACAGTGCCCGGTTTAAAGTAGCCGGCATAAACCCCGGGGTCCTTCAGAATTTCCTTGGCCTTCAGGATGTCGGGATCCTGATGAATGGTCGCCCTGATGGCCCCTTTCTGATAGTAATACCTTCCGGTGATCTCGTCCTTGAGCAGATCGCTGATCTCTTTCCTGAACAATTGCATATCCTTGTCCAGGTCAGGTTTTAAGCGCTCCTCCAACGCTTTGAACTCCGCTCCAGCCACTTCGAAGTATTTCTCCTCTTTGGCGGTCTTCAGGAGTTTCTCATAGACCTCCTGGGTTTCGGAGTCGTATTTGAACCCGTTGTTTTTCACAAAACCGGTAAAATCACGGTAAATGGCATCGGTGATTTCAAACTCCTCGGGTTGCGGAATGGCAGGGGTTTTGGCGGCAAAATGGGTGGCATAATCAAAGATGGTGAAGCGGGTAATCATTTCTACGGTCAGGTTGCTCAACTCTTCCTGGGCAACTTTGATATCCGGCACAACGCCCCCGCCGTCAAACACCTGTCTTCCATTCCGGGTGGTAAACCGCGAAATCAGGGAGTCGGGCACGGTACCCACGCTGCCGTCCTCATTCCTGTGCGAGTAGTCGAGCGCCTGGATACATCTTCCGCTGGGAATATAATATTTTGCCGTGGTCACCTTTAACTTGGTGTTGTAACTCAGGTCGCGGGTGGTCTGCACCAACCCCTTTCCAAAAGTACGGGTCCCTACCACCAGTCCGCGGTCCAAATCCTGCATGGCGCCGGCAATGATCTCGGATGCCGATGCCGAACCCCGGTTCGTGATCACCGCAATCCGGATGGTCGTATCCACCGGATTCTGGGTCGCCTTGTACATATTGTCCCACTCCTTCACCTTCCCGCGCGTGCTCACAATTTCAGATCCCCGGGGAACAAAAAGATTCATGATTTTCACCGACTCGATGAGCAAACCTCCCGGATTGGAACGGAGATCCAGAATCAGGGCTTCGGGATTGTGCTGTTTCCTCAACTCCAGAAAGGCTTTCTTTACCTCATCACCACAATCCTGGGTAAAATTGGAAAGCCGGATATAGGCGGTATTGTCATCAACCATGCCGTAATAGGGAACTGCATCAATGCTGATTTTTTCGCGTACCACATCCACCTCAAAAGGTTTTTTCTCCCCAGGCCGTTGGATTTTAACCTTTACCGGCTTCATGGCCGGTCCCTTCAGCAAATTGCTCACATCTTCCGTGGTCATCGTGGACGTTGACTTCCCTTCCACTTCAAGGAGGATGTCACCAGCTTTGAGACCACTCTTCTGCGCCGGAAATCCTTCGTACGGCTCGGCAATGATGATGTGGTCGCCATGCTTGCTGATTAACGCCCCGATTCCCGCATATTCACCGGTGGTCATAAACCTGAAATCCTCCACATCTTCCTCTGAAATATAATTCGTATAAGGATCCAGAGATTCCAGCATCTTGTCAATGCTCGTCTTTACCAGCTTGTTCGGCTCAATGTCATCCACATAAAAGGCATTCAACTCCCGGAAAAGAGAATAATATATATCGAGATTCTTGGCAATTTCAAAATTCTTCTGGTCGTTGGTAAAACCGAACAGGACAATCCCTGAAATTACCAACAGTGCCAGTGCGTATAAAAACTTTCTGATCTTCATTTGCATACTGTTTTCCGATCCTTTGATAATTCAAAACGGGTCAAAATTAGTAAAACTTACCGGATTATGGCCCGGGGACATCCCTGGAACGGCTGTTAATTTACCTTAAAAGGATGCGGATGTTCCGCAACGACGGAAGCATGAAATCGGCTGCCACCCGAAAAGTCACCGTCTACCGGCAAATAGCCGCCTTTCAGCGATATCTGCTACCTCTCCCCCCTTCTTGTGCGTATCTTCGTTTCAACTTATAAAAAACGGTATTATGCGGTCATTTCATTTTTCAGTTTTGTTGGCGTTCCTGGGATTTACGCTAACTTCCTGCCTTTTCATGGGGCCTTCGGTAAAAGGGGACGGGAACGTGAAGGAAGAGACCCGTGTGGTGGGCGATTTCCATGGTATCAGGGTTACCAGCGGGATGACGGTACACCTTGTTCAGGGTGACGAACCCGGCGTTAAGGTAATTGCCGACAAAAACCTGCACAAGCTTATTGAGACCAGGGTGGAGAATGACATCCTGGAAATCAGGGCGTTGGCGAACATTTGGAAAGCCAGTGAAAAGAAAGTGATTGTTACCGTCAGTGACCTCAGTGAAATCACCGGGACCGCTGGCAGCAACATCAGGAGCGACAACCAGCTGGTAACCGACCACCTGGAGGTCAGGGGCTCGGCAGGAAGCAATATCCGGATCGACATCGAAGGAGAGAAGATGGAAGTCAGTGCCTCCTCGGGTGCCAATATCTTTCTTGAAGGATTGGTCCGCGAAATGAATGTTAAAACTTCCTCGGGAGCCAACGTCAAAGCAGGCGATATCCACGCCCTGCGTTGTGATGCCCGTGCTTCCAGTGGGGGGAATATCTGGATTTCGGTACAGAACGACCTGACCGCCGATGCTTCCAGCGGAGGAAACATCTTCTATAGCGGCTCCCCTGATACGTTAAATGTCAACTCATCTTCTGGCGGGAACATCATCAAAAAATAAAAACATTAATTTTGTCCCCGGCAGCCGCACCGTGCGGCCCCGCACAACAGATTTAAAATGAACCTTTTTGTTTTACTGACCTTTGTTACCTTCCTCAGGACACTCCTCATTATCCTGGTCATCTGGTACGGAGTCAAGGTGGTCACAAAATACCTGTTCCCGTTGCTCATGCACAAAACTATGAAAAATATGCAGTCGCACATGGAGGAACAAATGCGGCAGCAACAGCGCGGACAGCGCTCCGAAGGAGAGGTGACCATCGAGCAAAACCGCAGAAACAGCCCATCCAAAGCCAACGAAGGGGAATATGTGGATTTCGAGGAGGTGGAATAGTATTCCTGCTCCCTGACAATCCGCCATTTATACCGGCATCCTTTCTTTTGGGATATCTTTCCAGGGCGATTCCGGACGTTCCCGCTGATGATTCCAACGATCCACAATTATCAACCGGCACCGCCGGTTTTCAGATTTATCGCTATTTTTGTCCCGCTAATACCGGGAAAATATTCAATATGGCTCAGGAAGATGTTTTCAAAAAACTGGTAGCCCATTGCAAAGAGTATGGCTACGTATTTCAGTCGAGTGAAATTTACGACGGGCTTTCAGCGGTATACGACTACGGACAGTACGGCGTCGAGCTGAAGAACAACATCAAGAAATATTGGTGGGACAGTATGATCCTTCTGCACGAGAATGTGGTAGGGATCGATTCGGCCATCTTCATGCACCCCACTATCTGGAAGGCCTCGGGCCATGTCGACGCGTTCAACGACCCCCTCATCGACAACAAGGATTCCAAAAAACGATACCGGGCCGACGTGCTTATTGAGGAGCAGTTGGCCAAAATCGAAGATAAAATCACGAAAGAGGTCGACAAAGCCCGTAAACGGTTTGGCGATGCCTTCGATGAGGCGCAGTTCCGGGCCACCAACGCGAGGGTTTTGGAAAACCAGCAGAAATGGGATGAGTTGCACAGCCGCTTTTCCAAAGCCCTCAACGACGGCAACCTGGAGGAACTCCGCCAGATCATCGTTGACCAGGAGATCGTCTGTCCCATTTCGGGCACCCGCAATTGGACGGAAGTGCGCCAGTTCAACCTGATGTTTTCCACCGAAATGGGTTCGACCTCCGACGGGGCGATGAAGATTTACCTGCGCCCTGAAACCGCCCAGGGAATTTTCGTCAACTACCTCAACGTCCAGAAAACCGGCCGGATGAAAATCCCCTTCGGGATCGCCCAGATTGGCAAAGCCTTCCGGAATGAGATCGTCGCCCGCCAGTTCATCTTCCGGATGCGGGAGTTCGAACAGATGGAGATGCAGTTTTTTGTGGAACCCGGCACCGAGCTGGAATGGTTCCGCATCTGGAAGGAACAGCGTATGAAATGGCACCAGGCCCTGGGCTTCGGGAGCGAAAACTACCGCTTCCACGAGCACGAGAAACTGGCCCACTACGCCAATGCCGCCGTCGACGTGGAATACCGCTTCCCCTTTGGCTTCAAGGAGGTGGAGGGAATCCACTCGCGCACCGACTTCGACCTGTCGCAGCACGAACAATACTCCGGGAAAAAGCTGCGCTATTTCGATCCCGAGAAAAACGAATCGTATGTTCCTTATGTGGTCGAGACCTCCATCGGGGTCGACCGCATGTTTCTTCAGGTGATCGCCGCCTCTTACCATGAAGAGGAGGTGACAGGCGCCAACGGGGAGAAGGATATCCGTACGGTGCTGCGCATTCCGCCGGCACTGGCCCCCGTGAAACTGGCGGTTCTTCCGCTGGTCAAAAAGGACGGACAGCCTGAGAAAGCCCGCGAAATTATCGACAACCTGAAGTTCGACTTCAACTGTCAGTACGACGAGAAGGACTCCATCGGTAAGCGCTACCGCCGCCAGGATGCCATCGGCACCCCCTTCTGCATCACCATCGATCACCAGACCGAACAGGACAATTCGGTGACCATCCGCTACCGCGACACCATGGAGCAGGAAAGGATCCCGGTGGAAAGGATCAGGGAGATCGTGGCCGAAAAGGTGAGCATGAAGAACCTATTTATGAAACTGAAATAACGCTTCAAAAGGAATTCAATTTACCGCCGATGCGGTTTTTCAAATCATTAACTTTGGGGGTATGAAATATCCATGCATCATTTATGCGCCAAGCGGCATTATAAACTACATGGATATTGCATGTGTTTCACGGAATGAACCATTATAGCGCAATAACTTAAACACATGAAACGGGTGCTGATCATAACCTACTACTGGCCCCCGGCCGGAGGCGGCGGAGTGATGCGCTGGCTCAAGATGTCGAAATACCTGCCTGAATATGACTGGCAACCCGTCATTTACACCCCTGAAAATCCCGATCCTTCGGTCATCGATGAAAGCCTGCTGGCAGAGGTGCCCCCGGAAGTGGAAGTGGTGCGCCGGCCTATCTGGGAGCCGTATGACTTGTTCCGCAGATTAACTGGAAAATCAAAGGAGAGCCGCTTCAAGTCGGGTTACATTTCCGAAGCTTCCCGGGGAAGCTTCAAAGAGCGGGTGGCTGTCTTTCTACGCGGCAACCTGCTGATTCCCGACCCGCGTGTTTTCTGGGTGAAGCCTTCGGTGCGCTTCCTCCGGAAATACCTGGCGGAACACCCCGTTGACCTGATGATCTCCACAGGACCGCCCCACAGCATGCATCTGATCGCCCTGAAGCTGAAAAGATATGTGAAGGCGCCCTGGCTGGCCGATTTCCGGGATCCCTGGACGGGAATCGATTTCTACCACCGGCTAAAGCTCACACGACTTGCCGACCGGATACACCACCGGCTCGAAAAGAGGGTACTGACCACCGCCGATGGGGTTACCGTGGTGACTCCCGGGATGAAGCGGTCGCTGGAAGCCCTCGCCGGCAGGGATATCCATGTGATTTACAACGGCTTCGACCCTGAAGATTTTGAAGTTTCTGAGAATTCAGCGGAAATCGTGAAAACTGCAGACACCGCAGAGACGGCCTCTCCGGAAGCCGGCCATTTTATCATCAGCCATTTCGGGGCCTTTAACCGCGACCGGAATCCTTCAGCCCTCTGGACCGCCCTGACCCGGCTTGTTTCTGAAATCCCCCTCTTCGGGGAAAAGCTGAAGATCAGGCTGATCGGGCAGACTGACGAGACCATCCTGCAGCAAATAAAGGATCATGGACTAGAAAAGCAGCTAAAACTCCTTCCCCACCTGGAACACCGGGAAGGACTGCGGGTGGTGGGAAACTCCGCGGTTTTGCTGTTGCCGCTGAACGATTCCCCCAACGCAAGGGAGATTCTTCCCGGAAAGATGTACGAATACATGGCCCTTGGACGACCCATTCTTGCCATCGGCCCTACGGGGAGCGACTGCGAGGAGATCATCACCCAAACCGGCACCGGCAGCTATCACTCATTCTCCGATGTGGAGGGGATACAATCTGCCCTGAAAAAGGAATTCCGCCGGTGGCAAAAAGGGGAAGCAGCCGAACCCCCAAAGGAGATTGAAAAGTTCTCCCGCCGCCACCTGGCCGGGGAGATGATACGGCTGGGAACAGCCGTCGAATGGGCTAAATAGTTCTCCACAGATCATTCTTTTTCCATTCTAACTATTTTTCTAACAGCCATTCAAATACGTTTTTGTGAATTATTCCCGCCCTGCCTTGAGGAAAAGATTTGGTTGTCAGCAGAAATTTCAGGTAATTGTCCTTAACAGTTCAAGATATACTAAATTTGGATACAAACCTGACCTTCAGACGATCATGGGCGAAGGCCCTGAAAATTTGTGTACTTCACCGCCTTCCAGCACATACTTCTCGCCGGTGAGGGGGCACTGGGCATAATGGCCATCAAGGAAGAGCAGTTTTTCGCCGGCTTCGCTCATCCAGCCGGTTTGGCGGGCAGGATTTCCCACCATCAGGGCATAGTCGGGCACGTTGCGGATCACCACGGCCCCGGCGCCGATGAAACAATAGCGCCCCAGGGTTACCCCGCAGACAATGGTGGCATTGGCCCCGATGGAAGCCCCTTTCCTGACAAGCGTACGGCGGTACTCCTCCTTCCGGTTGACGCCGCTCCGGGGATTCATCACGTTGGTGAAAACCATCGAAGGCCCCAGAAAAACGTCATCTTCGCAAATCACCCCCGTGTAGAGGGAGACATTGTTCTGTACCTTCACGTTGTCGCCCAGGATGACATCGCCTGCCACGAAAACGTTCTGTCCTAAATTGCATCGGCGACCGATCCGCGCCGTGGCCATCACATGGCAGAAATGCCAGATCTTCGTTCCTTCGCCGATTTGGGCGCCCTCATCGATCACGGCAGTAGGATGGGCAAAATAGTTTTCCATTGGTTGATTGTTATTGAACCACAATGATACAAAGGTAATACCCTGAGGACAGAATGATTATAATCCCCGTGTTCTCTGTGACTTCTTTGTGCTTCTGCGGTTAAAATTCATAAAAATTCCTTATGGTCGCGGTAATGTATTCCAGTTGCTCCTCATCCAGTTCGGTGTGCATGGGGAGGGAGAGAACGGTTCGGGCAAGCTTCTCGCTCACGGGGAAGTCGCCTGGGCCGTAACCCAGGTAATGATAAGCCTCGTGGAGGTGGAGGGGTTTCGGGTAATAGACCATGGAGGGGACACCCCGTTTTTTCAGAAATTGCTGGAGGTCGTCACGACGGGCAGTCCGCAGGGTATACTGGTGGAAGGAGTGGGTGGACCAAGGGCGCCGCTCCGGAAGGAGGAGGTCGCCCATTCCTTCAAGATGGTGGTCATAATAATCGGCTGCTTTCTGCCGGGCTGCCACATACTCATCAAGGTACCGGAGTTTCACGTCGAGAATGGCCGCCTGGAGGCTGTCGAGGCGCGAGTTCATCCCTATCCGCTCATAATGATAGCGCACCCTTTGCCCGTGGTTAGCGATGGAGCGGATTTGAGCGGCCATCTCCCGGTCGCGGGTAAAAAGGGCTCCCCCGTCGCCGAAAGCCCCGAGGGTCTTAGAGGGGAAAAAGGAGGTGCAGCCGATGATTCCCAGGGTGCCCGAGCGGCGGGTTTCCCCATTGCTGTAAAAATAGTCGGAACCCAGCGATTGGGCGGCATCCTCCACCACATGAAGCCCATGTTTTCCGGCCAGAGTCAAGAGCTCCTCCATGGGAGCGTTCTGCCCGAAAAGGTGAACGGGCAGGAGGGCCCGGGTACGGGCAGTGATGGCTGCGGCGGCCTGAGCCGGCGAGAGGTTGAAATCCCCGGGATCCACATCAGCGAAGACCGGCTTGAGTCCCAGGAGAGCCAGTACCTCGGCGGTAGCCACAAAGGTGAAGGGCGTGGTGATCACCTCATCACCGGGTTCCAGTCCTAAGGCCATGAAGGCGATCTGCAGGGCATCGGTGCCATTGCCGCAGGCAACCACCTCCGACTGCTGGTACTCCGAAAGATGGCGCTCAAATTCGGTCACCTTGCCTCCTTTGATGAAGATGGTGGAGCGGATCACCTCCGACATGGCCGCATCAACTTCCTCTTTGATATTAAGATATTGGCCGTAGAGGTCGGCCATCTGGATATTTATTGGTTGTTCCATGGGCAGAAAGTTGGTTTAACCGCAAAGGTGCAAAGACACCAGGTAAATTGATGATTTTCCAAAGCCCTATTTTCTTTATAATCCCGTGCAGCAAATAAAAAGTCATTCAGATAAAGATTATGCATGGTTTTGGAGTATTTCAGCGATTTTTAGCGCTGCCTTTCCGTCGCCGTAAGGCGTCTCTGCAAAGGAACGGCGAAGTCCGGCCATTTCGTACGCCCTCTCCACGATCTTTTGCTGGTCGGCGCCCACCAGGAAGTTATAGCCCAGTTCCGTCAGCTCTGTCCATTCGGTCTCATCGCGCAGCACCAGGCAGTGTTTCCGGAAGAAAAAAGCCTCTTTCTGAACGCCGCCGCTGTCGCTCATCACGAAGGTGCAGTTTTTGAGCAGCTCCACCATGTCGAAATAGCCCACCGGGTCAATGGGTATGAAGTTCAGCCTGATCCCTGCCTCTGCCAGCACGTTTTGGGTTCTCGGGTGGAGGGGGAGGACGATGTCGGTTTCATGCGAAAGGGCATTCAGCGCCCCGATGATTCCGATGAAGCGTTCCCGATCATCAGTATTTTCCTGACGGTGGAGGGTCACCAGCGCAAAGGGGCGTCCATGAAGCCTCAATTGCTTCATGATCCCCGACTTTCGGGCCGAGAGGCGGCTGTAATGAAGGGCTACATCGTACATCACATCGCCGGTAAGGTGAATCGTGGCCGGAAACTGACCAAATCCCTCATCCCGGAGGTTGGCCACGCTGGTTTCCGTGGGGCAGAAGAGCCAGGTGGAGATGCGGTCAGTAAGGATACGGTTAATCTCCTCGGGCATCTTCAGGTTAAAACTACGCAGTCCGGCTTCCACATGGGCCACCGGGATGTGCAGCTTCACCGCCGCCAGGGCTCCCGCCAGCGTGGAGTTGGTATCGCCATATACCACCACCGCCGAGGGTTTTTCCGCTAAAAGCACCTTTTCGATCTCCTCAGTCATCCGGCCGGTCATCGCCCCATGCGAAAGGGAGTGGATACCCAGGTTATAGGCAGGTTCCGGGATCTCCATCTCCCGGAAAAAAACATCGGCCATGTTGTCGTCGAAATGCTGACCGGTGTGGACCAGTACCTCAGGAATGCCAACCTGCTGAAGTGCCCGGCTCAACGCCGACGCCTTGACAAACTGGGGCCGCGCCCCTACGATGGTGACAACTTTCTGCATCGGTGAGAAATAATTGACAAAATAACTACTTTTTTGAAATACCCGGTGATTTTTTCTCCCGGCCATTCCGGAAGGATGAACATGTTAAAAGAACAGGGGTATTTCCGCACAGTTGTTTTTTTAGTAGGTTTGCAAGAAAACATGAATCGTTTCGGGAAGAAAATTCTGGTAACGGGGGCTGAAGGATTTATCGGCAGTCACCTGACAGAAATGCTTGTCGACGAAGGTTTTGACGTGCGGGCATTTGTCCTTTACAATTCCTTCAACGACTGGGGATGGCTTGATACTTTTCCTGAAGAAAAGAAAAAAAAGCTGGAAATCTTTACCGGCGATGTCAGGGATCAGGTCAGCGTCCAAGAAGCCATGAAAGGGATTGGCATGGTATTTCATCTGGCGGCCCTGATTGCCATTCCCTATAGTTACCGTTCACCGGGAAGCTACATCGACACCAACGTCAACGGGACCCTGAACATATTGCAGTCAGCGCGGGAGGCAGGTGTTGAACGTGTTCTGGTGACTTCCACGTCGGAAGTGTATGGCACAGCCCGGTACGTTCCTATCGATGAAAACCATCCCCGGCAGGGGCAGTCACCCTATTCAGCCACCAAAATCGGGGCCGATGCCCTGGCGGAATCCTTTTTCCGCAGCTTCACTCTTCCCGTCACTACCGTACGGCCTTTCAACACCTACGGGCCACGCCAGTCGTTACGCGCCGTGATTCCGACCATCATCACCCAGCTGCTCAGCGGCAGGGAAGAGATCACCCTGGGATCCCTGGAGCCTACCCGCGACCTGGTGTATGTCAAGGATACCGCCCGGGGATTCCTGGAAATTGCCCGGTGCACCGGACTTACGGGGCAAGATGTTAACATCGCCACCGGCAGGGAGATCTCCGTGGGTGAACTGGCTCAATTGCTCATTGGCATGATTAATCCCAAGGCCACCATTGTGACCCAAAAGGAAAGAATCAGACCTGAAAAAAGCGAAGTACAACGGCTGTTGGGGGACTCCTCCCGGCTTGAAAAAGCCACCGGATGGAAACCAACAACCTCCCTGGAACAGGGATTGGAAGAAACCATACGCTGGTTTTCAAAGCATTCCAATATTCAAAAATACAAAACTGATATTTACAATGTCTAAACGGGCTGTCATACTTGCAGGAGGCAAAGGATCCAGGCTCCGCCCCTATACGGTGGTCCTTCCCAAGCCGCTGATGCCCCTGGGGGAATACCCGGTTTTGGAGATCATTATCAGGCAACTTGTTCATTACGGATTTGACCATATTACCCTGACCGTGAATCACCAGGCCGATATTATCCGGGCATATTTCGGGGACGGATCAAAATGGAACATCCTGATCGACTACTCCCTCGAAGACAAACCGCTCAGCACCATGGGCCCCCTGAAGCTGATCCCGGACCTCCCCGGGAATTTCCTCGTCATGAACGGAGATGTCCTGACCGATCTCGATTTTGCACAGTTCTATGACGAACACTGCAAACGCGGAACCATTTTCACCATATCTTCCTTCCTGCGTACCGATATCAGTGAGTACGGCGTCCTGGAGACAAATCATAAGAATCAACTGAGCAATTTCATTGAAAAACCACGCCACCACTACAATGTGAGCATGGGTGTCTACATGGCCAAGCGGGAAATTACAGCCCATATCCCTGAGGATAAAGCGTATGGCTTTGATAATCTGATGATTGACCTGCTGGCCCGAAAGGAACCCGTCGGGGTTATCACCCATTCGGGGTATTGGCTTGATATCGGCAGGCCCGATGATTATCTGGAGGCTATTGAACAGTTCGAACGATCCAGGAAGAGATTTTTACCATAGGAACAATGAATCAGGAAACGGTACTGGTTACAGGCAGCAAAGGCTTCATCGGGCATCACCTGGTCAGCGACCTCCGGAACAGGGGATTTTCGGTCCTTGAATTTGACCGTTGCGATGGTGACATTGTCACCATGGATTTCCGGTTCCCGCATATAGATCACATCATCCACCTGGCCTCCCTGGTATACGTTCCGATGAGCTGGGAAGATCCTTACCCGTTTTACCGTACCAATGTGATGGGAACGGTGAACATCCTGGAATTATGCCGTAAAAAAGGCTGCAAACTGACTTACGTAAGTTCATATATCTATGGTGCCCCCCGGTACCTGCCGGTGAATGAATCCCACCCCGTGGATCCAGCCAGCCCTTACAACCACAGCAAATTCCTCGCAGAGGAAGCTTGCAGGTTCTATGCCGGCACCTATCACGTGCCGGTGGTCATCTTCCGACCGATTAATATTTATGGGCCGGGGCAACATCCTAACTTTCTCATCCCCACGATCATCAACCAGGTTGTTAACCCCGACCTGGAGCAGGTTGAAGTTATAGACCTCCGGCCCCGGCGCGATTACCTCTTCATTACCGACTTTACCGACGCCCTCATCAGGAGTTTCACCCTCGAAGGTTTCAATCTCTTCAACATAGGCGCAGGAAAGTCCTTCAGCGTCGAAGAGATCGTCCTGACGGTCATGCAGCAGGCAGGCATCAGGAAGGAGTACCTTGCAACGGGAAAAGAAAGGCCTCATGAAATCTGGGACGTGTATGCCGATATCCGGAAATTTTCGGGCATGACCGGCTGGGAACCAACAACTTCTATTGATCAGGGAATCAGGAAATCGCTTCCCGGGGCATCGGACAAATCGTGACGCCACATGAAAAAAACAATCCTTTTCATAAAACCTGCCGATTCGTCGTTCATAAAAAGTGACCAGAAAATCCTGGAAAAGCACTTTGAGGTAAAACCTTTTTTGCTGAAACAAACCGCGGGTAAGGGCAGGTATCTCATCAGCCTGCTGGGGTTGACCCTGTTTCTCCTACGCCACGGGCGGGCAGCCCATCTTTTTGTGTGCTGGTTCGGCGATTACCATGCGGCGGTCATGGTTGCCCTGGCCCGCCTGTTTAAACAGCCATCCGTCATCATTGCCGGCGGGCAGGAAGCCGTTTGTTACCGGGAGCTGGGAAAAGGCGTTTACCTGAAAAAGGTAAGGGGATGGCTGGTGAAATATGCCCTCCGGAATTGTACCCTCATTATTCCGAACCATCCATCCCTGATTTACCACGAAAATTACTTCTACAACCCCGACAATCCCCACATCGACGGCATCCGCCATTACGCAGGAGAAATCAAAGGAAAATATGAGGTAATTCCCAACGGAATTGACACCTCGCGCATCATCAGGGATCAGTCGGTACCCAAAGATCCCTTGCTGGTGGCTACCATCGGAACCATGCACAAAACCGCCGATTTTTACAACAAAGGATTTGATCTTTTTATCGGAGCAGCCCGCCGGTGTCCCGATCTGCGGTTCACCATGATCGGACTGAAGAAGGAGCTGGCGGCCTGGACAGAAGAGAAATTCAACGTCTCGGGGATCTCCAACCTGCAAATCATTAATTCTTTCTGCCCGGTAGAAGTGTTGAATGAAATCCTGAACAAGGCAACTGTCTACGTTCAGCTCTCCATTACTGAAGGAATGCCGTTAAGCCTCGGGGAAGCCATGCTGTGCGAATGCGTTCCCATAGGTTCCGCTGTAAACGGAATCCCCGACGCCATCGGAAATACCGGGATCATCGTGCACCGGAGAGATCCTGAAGAAATTGAATCAGCCATCAGAAAAGCTCTCCTCATGACGACAGGAAAAGAGGCCCGCGATCATACCCTACGGAATTTTTCCCTGGGAATAAGGGAGAAAAAGCTGGCGGAGGTACTGCTTAAGATTTTAAAATCATAGAAATGAAAAACCTGTTTTACCGGATTATTTACTTTCCCCCGGTTAACTTCCTGCTGCGAAATATTAACAAAGCCTTCCGGAGGATGGTTCCTGACATAAAACTTCCGCCATCGGGAACCATGAGGTTGCGCCTGAATGACCGGATTAAGTTCAGGTTCCATACGAACCAGAGTGATTTTGTCGGGTTTTGTCTTTTCTGGACGGGTGTCGCTGCCTATGAATATGTGCCCCTGTTCGGGAAGATCATCGTGAAATGCAGGAGTTTTGTAGATATAGGGGCAAACGGAGGATTGTATTCCATACTTGCCGCCCGGCTTTCGGAAGATATCCGTGTACTGGCTTTTGACCCGACCCGTGCCGCATCCTTCTATCTGAATAAAAACATACGTCTTAATCATCTCGCAAGCAAGGTGACGGCTTACCCTTTCGCCCTGTCGGACCAGACCGGGAAGACCGACTTTTTCGAAGTGAAAAACAAAAAATACCCCTTCCTGAAGTATAACCTGGGAGGATCGAGCAGCATGGTCAATTATCCCGCCGACTATGAACGCCTGACCGTTCAAGCCTTCTCTTTCGATGATTTTGTAAATCAATACGCCCTGGAAGAACTGCCAATCGATTTTGTAAAAGTCGATGCAGAGGGGGCCGAGCCCATGATCATTTCAGGCATGTCTTCGACAATCAGAAAGTACCACCCTATCGTGGTCTGTGAAATCCTTCCTGATGAATCGGGCAAAAGGCTGGAAGAGATTTTTAAAGAGCAGGGGTATTCTTTTTATACGCATGAAAAAGAACAGCTGGTTCCGGCGAAAACCCTGGTTGACCCTGACAATAAAGAAGTCAGAAATTGTTTTTTCGTTCATCCCTCCCGGTTATCCCTGATCGGAGAATTTATCGGTCATTCCTGAAACTATTCCGTTTTGCACGGCGACAAATTATTTCAAGCCAACGATTTTCATGACCGGTCATTTAATCGCCTGCCTGGCTGACAATTTTGCTGGGATATCTTTTTTCAATCTCGTACAAATACATAACAATGCTCAGAAGCCTGTACTGAACGGAAAGCGGCCAAAGGCGATATAACTTTCTGATGTATGAATAATTGAAAATATCCTTCGTGGAGTCCAGTCTTTGATAAAAATTATCAAAGTGGCTGAAATTAACCGTTTCAGACGGGTCGTCGGAGTATTCCCTGAAATGCCGCCATCCGTACTTTTTCACAAGGGTGAGTGTGCGGAGGTAACGCCACCCGAACTTTTTGACAAACAACAACACCAGGGCAGTTACTGGTTTCTGGTTATTCGGGGTCAGCTTTTTCAGGCTTTTCTTTTGGTGCAAATCAACATCTTTCCCGTAAATGGGAACTTCCAGCAACCGTGGATCAATTCTGGAGAGAAAACCGGTGAAAAAAGAGAAATCAGACCACTTCAGTGGAACTCTTTTTCTGATCATCTTCAAAAATGAGGAGGACATTAACGGATGAACCGTCCAGGAGAACATTCTGTTCCGGTCCTCTCCGGCGCCGACGATATAATTCCTGTAATATTCGTGGTATAAACGTTTGAAAATGCCTTCGCGTGTTTTTTCCTTAAACTCATCCAGGGCAGATAACATGTATTTTTTAAAGTCTTCAGAGGAGACGTTGAAGACCGGCAACAATTTCGCGACGGGGAAGGAGGCATGAAAATTACAAAGGTAATTGCGGGGACCTATGGGTAGGACATGGTACGGATGGCGGATGAATTCACCTCCCAGGCCGCCGAATACGGCTCCTTTGGGCTTTAACAATTCATTTCTCAGGAACAGATTATCATTATAGCACAACGATGTCGTGAAAATATTGACGCCGTTCCCGGTCCTGTAAATCAAAGAAGAATCCAGAATATCGACCTTGTTGTCAAAGGAGAATTTTACATAGGGGGCCCCGGAGCCCGTGGCTTTCAACAATTGCCGGGCCGTTTCGCTTTCATCCTGCGAATATTCGAACGTAACATGTGTGAAATCGCGCGATAACGAATTGATCATTCCCAAGATGGCCCTGCTGTCAAATCCTCCGCTCAGAGTGTTTATCAGGGAGTATCCCTGCGCTTCCAGCTTGTCGATCCTGTTTTCCGAGGTGAGGATAAATTCCCGGCAGAGCGCTTCAATGGCTTCTTCCTTATTCGCGAAAGGATGATCCGTTGAAAACAAATCTTCATCAGGAGAGCGGTTCACCAATTCCAGACATTCATCGTTCCGGCTTATAAAAAGTATGGATCCCGATGACATTCTTTCCACGTTTTTGAAAAAAGTGTGCCGGCCGATTAAAAACTCATTCATCATGAAGCCGGTCAAAGAATTTCTGTCAACGGCAATAAAGGGCAGATTATGAACCACAAAAGGGAGTGACCTGCCTCCTGTGAACTGTTTTGAATCGTAGTAAAAATAAAACGGAAGCCTTCCGATATCATCGTTAAAAATCAGATAGTCACCCTTTATCTTATTATATATTAATATGATATAATCTCCATCCGATGAACCTGTAAAATCCCTGATCTTCTTATCGGCTTCCGCGAGACCGTTTTTCTGATTGCCGACCGATATACAAAAATCAAAAATATCTTCGTCGCTTCTGTTGTAGATGATGCCCTCCAGGACAATGATCAGCTCTTCTGTTTCCCGGTGTTGAATGGGATACCCCTCATAGAAAGAGCAACAGAGGAATAAGGTTCCGTTATTGAAGCATTCTTTTTTCTTATGCCACTCTTCCAGCATAAGGGTTGCGGAAAGATCTTCCGGCCGGTCGAATCCGTCAATATGGTGAAAAATGTGTAAACCTACCATGGCAGCGTTATTTCTTCCCCCCGGGACTGAAAAGCCGGGCTATGCTGTGATATCTGGCACTTAATAATGTATTGAAATCGGGCGATAGCTTCAACAGGTAAATAATGACGGTAAAAACCACCGTCAGGAGTGCGCTCCGCAGCAAAATATCGGCGATGAGCGGAAGCTGCGGCAACAACAACGACACACCATATCCCAGGCCCCCGGCGACAAAAACCCACAATAATTTTCCGGTTACCCCATGGATCCCATAGACCATCCGCTGCAAAACAGCCTGAAATCCCGAATTCAGGATAACAGTGATTGTTGTGGCAAGGGCGGCTCCGATGATTCCAAAGGGGGGAACCAGAAGCATGCTCAGGCCAAATTGGATGCCAATGGAGAGCACCAGAAAAAAGGTTGTAAAACGATAGTGCTTTGACGTTTCCGTGATATTTCCCGCAAGTCCGATTATCGTATTGATCAACATTCCTGCCGAATAGATGATAAGGACCCATTTCCCTGTCTGGTAACCCGGCGGAAGGATTTGAAAAATATTGTCAAGATTGGCCAGCAATCCCACAAAAAAGAGAGTGCCAATGATGGCCTGGTTAAGAGCGGCCTTTTGATAGATCTCCCGTATATGGGCCCTGTCATCACGCTTCCATGCTTCGGCGATAATGCTTCCTGCAATCCTGGAAATGGAAACATACGGCACCCGTATCAATGTGGCATACATAACACACACACCGAAGATCCCCACTTCACTCAACGAAAGGTATTGATTGACAAATACTTTATCGACATTCCACAAAATTACATGGGAGATTCCGTTAACAAAGCCAAAAGACATTGTCGACCTGATATCACGGTGAAGCTCTTTTGTGATAAAAGAGAGTTGGGGCTTCAAACTAAAATGATGCCTACGGATCAACACGACCACGACCGGGAGGACCGGCAAACTCAGGGAGAGGATATACCCCACGAAAAATTGGGAAAAATTCAGCCACCCCAGGGCAAACAGGACGATCAGGAACAGGTTGATCACCTTATGCATGAATTCAAGCCAGAAAGTGCCGGTCACCGTATCATACAACATTTTATTATAGTTGTCGAGCAGCGTGAAGAGCAATCTCATGAAAACAAGGGGAAGCATCAGCCAGAGATAATCTACCAACAGGGGGGAACGGTCAATATTCGTTTCTACGATCCATGGTTTGAGAATAATAAATCCGGCGGCAGTCAGGGCAAAACCGACAATTCCGGTAACCAGGGTAAGAAACAGGAATCCGTGATGATATTTCCGGGGATTTCTGAAAACCGGAAATAGTCTGTTGATCACACTCGTAAATCCCAGAGTCCCGAATTGGGCGAATATAAGGGAAACGGAGGCAAAAAGCTGAACAAGGCCCATTTGTGCGGTATCGAAGAACTGGGGCATAATGATCCCGACGTTGATGTATCCCACCGCAATGCCCAGGTACGTCCAAAAAGCACTTTTTACCGATTGCCTGATAATGATTCCCATAATACTGGTTCAAAACTAATAAAAGATTACCGAGTGGGATAAACTATGATTTCCTATTTGCAAAAGAGTGCCGATTAATCATCAATCCCATTTAATCCCTATTTTTGTCAATTACAATTCTTAAATCTGGTTTCATGGAAAAGACGAATTTATGGCGAAAAATCGGGATAGAGGCGGGAATCATTCTTTTATTCATTGTTGTCTCCTATGCCTATTTGTTTCCCTTGCTGGAAGGAAAAGAACTTATGCTCCATGACACGCAAAGCTACAGGAGTGCTTCAAAAGAACTGGCCGATTTCCGGAATGCCACTGGAGAAGAGGCGATATGGACCAATGCGATGTTTGGCGGAATGCCGGGATACATGATTTCCGTTGTTTATGACAGCAACTTGTTCTACCGGGCAGAACATTGGTTTCAGAAAATTTTCCATCCTGCCGCCATGATTATTCTTTATCTGATCGGGTTTTATGTTTTGCTTTCCGTGCTCAAAGTAAACAAATGGCTGAGCCTGGCTGGAGCTTTTGCGTTCGGCTTCGCCACTTATATGATCATTATCATTGGCGTGGGACATACTTCCAAGGCGCATGCCCTGGGTTATCTGATGCTTGTGGTTGCGGGCGCCCTGATGGCCTACCGGTCAAACCGGTGGAAGGGTGCATTGCTTTTTGCGGTTGGACTTACGCTGGAAATAATCGCCGGTCATCCTCAGATTACCTATTATGGTCTTCTGGCCCTGTTTGTTTTCGGCATAACTGAACTGATCTATGCCGTCAGGGGAAAGCGCCTTGCTGCCTTTCTCGGGACAACGGGGCTTTTGGTAGTTGCGGCCATTCTGGCCCTGGCGGTGAACTTTTCCTATCTTTATTCGACGTATCGTTATTCCAAAGAAACCATTCGAGGCAAGTCGGAACTGACCCACAACCAGGAAAACCAGACCTCCGGTCTCGACAAGAATTATGTCGTGCAGTGGAGCCAGGGGATTGACGAGACCCTGACTCTCTTGATTCCTGGCTTTATGGGGGGGAGTCACACCACCAATCCCGGGCTGGAGTCGGAAAGTTATAAAATCCTGCGTGAAAAGGGGGTGGAAAACCCGCGCCAGGCGCTGGGCAGTGTGATCCTTTACCATGGCGACAAGCCGTTCACCAGCGGCCCCTATTATGCCGGGGCCATCGTGGTCTTCCTCTTTGTACTGGGACTTTTTGTCGTCAGAGGAGCCGATAAGTGGTGGCTCCTGGGAGCCACCCTCCTCTCCATCCTCCTCTCCTGGGGGAAATATGTGATGCCCCTGACCAGTTTCCTGCTCGACTACCTGCCCTTTTATAACAAATTCAGGGCTCCTGAGATGACCCTGGTCATTGCCGGCTTCACCATGCCGCTGCTGGGATTCCTGGGCCTCCGGGATATCAGCGCCGGAAAAGTGGGAAAAAAAGAACTGATGAAAGGCCTGAAATGGGCTTTCGGAATTACCGGCGGCCTGGCCCTCCTCTTCGCCCTCCTGCCGGGAATCGCCGGCAGCTTCTCAGCCCCCTTTGACACCTCATACCCCGACTGGCTCCTCCAGGCAGTCATAAGTGACCGGCAGGCAATGCTCCGCTCTACGGCCTTCCGCTCCTTTATCTTTATCACCCTGGCCGCCGGAATCCTTCTGTTGTGGCATTTGAAAAAAATCAAATCCTCCGGATTTTACGCCCTCCTCGCCTTGCTGATCCTCACCGACCTCTGGCTTGTCGATAAAAAATACCTGGGAGAAAAGGATTTCACCACAAAAAAACAAACCACCGCCTTGTTCACCCCTTCCCCCGCCGATGCGGAAATCCTGAAAGACCAAGACCTCAGCTTCAGGGTGCTGCCCCTCCAAAACCCGTGGCAGGACGCCCGGGCATCCTATTTCCATAAAAATGTAGGCGGTTACAGTGCGGCAAAACTCCGGCGATACCAGGAAATGATCGACCACCATTTCTCCCCGGAAATCGAGGAAATGATCAGCGGGTTGAACCGCCAGCAATCTCCCGATTCGGTCTTTAACCGCCTCAACACGTTAAACATGCTGAATACCCGGTACATCCTCTATGACTTGAACAACAGGCCCTTGGTCAATTCGGCAGCCTGGGGAAACGGATGGTTTTCGCCCGAATTCCGGATCGTGGCCAATGCCGATGAGGAAATAGAAGCCCTTAACCAGATCGTTACGAAGGAACAGGTGGTCATTGACAAACGTTTTGCATCGTTTGTCGAAGGAAAGAACTTTGCACATGACTCAACAGCCATGATCAGGCTGACGGAATACCGGCCCAACTACCTCAAATACCAGACCGGGGCGTCATCGGAACAACTCGCCGTTTTCTCCGAAATTTACTATGCCGACGGATGGAAAGCCTATGTCAACGGAAAGGAAACCCCTCATTTCAGGGCCAACTATATCCTGAGAGCCATGGTCCTTCCCGAAGGGGCACATACCGTGGAGTTCAGGTTTCACCCCACCTCCTTCTATGCCGGGAACAAGGTCTCCCTGGCCGGCTCTGTCCTGCTTTTGCTGGCTGTAGCTGGATTTTTTGTCCGGGAGTTCCGGAATAAAAACAGAATAAATAAAACAGGATTGCAGGAAAAGGATTAGCACGCTGTGGGTTACGAAAGCAGACCATCAAAGTTGCAGAATTTCAGGCTGACAAGGGAATTTTTTATCCGTGATGTGCTGGAGGTTGCCCCGTCACTTCTGGGGAAGAGCCTGGTTAGAAGATATGATGACGGTTCCATCTCCCGCTTCATCATCACCGAAACCGAAGCTTACCGGGGCGATGATGACCGGGCCTGTCATGCCAGCAGAGGAAAAACCACCCGGAATGAGGTGATGTTCCGGGAAGGCGGACTGGTGTATGTCTACTTCATTTACGGGATGTACTGGATGCTCAATGTCGTTACGGGTTACGAAGGGGATGCCTCAGCAGTGCTGATCCGTGGTGTGGAGGGTATTGCCGGTCCCGGAAGGGTGGGAAAAACACTTCAGCTCGACCGCTCTTTTTACGGGGAGTCCCTGGTTGACAGCCGGCGCCTCTGGGTGGAAGATTCACCCGGAACGACTGCTTACACCACCCATCCCCGCGTGGGTATCCATTATGCCGGAGAGCCATGGATTTCTATGCCATGGCGGTTTGTCCTGCAGGGATAAAATTAGACAGTCACATTGCCGGGGACTGCGAGACAGCGTTGGACCGTCATTTCACTCGTTCCTCGTGAAATGCCCCCCTCTTCAACGAGGATGGGATACCTCCGGGCTCCAAAGGCATCCATCATTAATCTTAACCTCAACCCCAATATCAGATCTCCTTCTCCTGGTGGTTGTCCATGATCTCCGTCTGCATCCTGACTGAATCTTCGTGGATCAGCTGAAATAGTATCTGGGTAAAGGTTTTGCTCAGGTTAAGTTTTTGCCCCAGTTTCACCCGGTCTTCCATCAACTGTGCCCAGCGGTTGATCTGGAGGGCCGTCACATTGTGTTCCTTTTTGTATCTGCCGATCTCCCTGACGATATCCATCCGGGAGGAGAGCACCTCGAGCAGTTCGTTGTCGAGGGAGTCGATCCGGTTACGGAGCAGTTCCAGTTGGTTTTCAAAGAAAGGGTTGTTGGCACTCTGATGTCGGATGACCAGCCTGTCGAGGAGTTTTCCTAGATCGGCGGGGGTTAGTTGCTGTTCCTTGTCACTTAGCGCACAGGAGGGATCGACATGGGATTCCAGCATCAGCCCGTCGAGTCCCATGTCAAATGCCTTCTGGGCAATTTCCAAGAGGTATTCCCGCTTGCCGGCGATATGGCTGGGATCGCAGATCACGGGTACTTCCGGCATTAGGCGGCGCAGTTCGATGACGGTTTGCCAGCTGGGATAATTTCGGTATTTGGTTTCTCCGAAAGGGGTGAATCCCCTGTGGATAGCCACGATATTTCGGATGCCTGCACGATAAACCCTTTCTATGGCCCCCATCCAGAGTTGCAGGTCGGGATTGACGGGGTTCTTCACCATTACCACCGAATCGGTGCCTTTCAGTACGTCGGCAATCTCCTGAACCACGAAAGGACTGGCTGTGGAGCGGGCTCCGATCCAGAGCACGTCAATGCCGTGTTTGAGGGCTTCTTCGGTATGGATGGCATTGGCCACTTCAATGCCGACCGGAAGACCGGTCTCCTCCTTCACAAGTTGCATCCATTTCAACCCCACGGAGCCGATGCCTTCAAAACTGCCCGGACGGGTGCGGGGTTTCCAGATTCCACCCCGGAAGATAAACACCCGGTGATCTTTGGCCAGTAACCTTGCGGTCTCGAGGGTTTGCTTCTCAGTCTCCAGACTGCAGGGGCCCGCCACCAGCAAAGGGTTGTTAATCTGGGGGAGCCATTCCCTAACGGACCTGATATCCAATTTTTCTGCCATTTTATTTGGTATAGAGTTTTACGAAAGTCTCTTCATTTTTGATGAACTGATGGTTTTCACCTTCCAGGACCGACCGTATCCGGTTGGCGTTCAGGATCAGATCCGCCAGCCGGCGGCTCTCCCTGTCGCGTATGGCATCCCTGAACTGTTCCAGATGCTTTATATAGACATTCAGCGATTCAACGACATAATCGCAATTTTGTTCGAATATGGGATGCCACATATCACAGGAGCTTTTGGCCAGTCTGACGGTTGAGTTGAACCCCCCACTGGCCAGGTCGAAGATGATCTGCCGTTCTTCCTTGGCAAGTACGGCATTGGCCAGGGCGTAAGCCGCCGCATGCGGAAGATGCGAAACAAAGGCCGTACTGTGGTCCTGCTCATCAGACGTCATATAGGCAATGTTCATACCCAGGGCATGAAACATCTTTTCAGCCAGCGCAAGATGCTGCGGACCGCTCATCTCCTGGTCACAAACGATGGCGATCTTCCCCCTGAAAAGGTCCTCCATGGCAGCCGACGGTCCGGAGTTCTCCGTTCCCGCCATCGGATGAGCAGGCACATAGTTGCGGCGCCGCGGATGATTCCTGACAGCTTCCGTAAGCCGCCTTTTCACAGATCCCATATCGGTCACTGTGGCGTGAGGGGAAATCCTGTCCAGAACTTCAGGCAACAACTCCAGCATAACATCGACAGGGGTTGTCACAATCACCAGGTCAGCCGACGACACCGCCTCCCCTAGGGGCGCCATCCTGTCGGCAATGCCCAGGCGCAAAGCCTCCGCAGCATGCTCCCCTAAGTTCTCCACTCCCGTTATTTCCGTGGCAAAACCCGACCGGCGAAGATCTTTCGCCATCGACCCGCCAATCAATCCAATACCTATTACGACCGTCTTCATTATGATACCTTATCTTTTATGAATACCCTCCTTACCTTAGCCAACCCCTCTTTCTCCCATCCTTTTGCGCCTCTCTCCTGATCGTTACCCAAAGGAAACTTCCATTCCCCAAAAACAAAAGGCCCCGGATTCCGGGACCTTCTGAATTATTTCATGGAGATAAACCAATCAATTGCTACGCAGCCCCGGAATACGGCACATAATAATAAGAGCTGCGGTAAAAAAACGGTTTCATCTTACAATTCATCTTTTATAGCTACAATAGCAGGCGCAAATATAATAAAATGATGATTTCTCACTCTTTTTGACACAAATTTTTACCTGGCGGCCCCTGAAAATGAAAAAAGCGACCCGGGAATCCATGGAAAACAAAAAACCGGCAGGTTCTCACCCCGGGGGCACTTCCACTCAGGGCGAAACCGTCATACCGGATGTTTTATTAAAAAGTGTTTTAAAACATAAACACCAACAAGCACTGCTTAAACGTTTAATTCTAACTTTATGGTCTCAAATACCCCCTGGGGTATGGATCAGAAAGAAAGACCGGACTCATTATGGCAAAACGAGTATCAATTAAAGATATTGCAAACAAGGTAGGGGTTTCCACAGCGCTTGTGTCTTATGTTTTAAATGGCCTGGAAAAGGAGAAACGCATTGGACCCGAAGTGGTTAAGAAGATCCATGAGGCGGTGAAGGAACTCAACTACCAACCCAATCAGATTGCGAGAAGTTTGAGGAAAGGATCCACTTCTACCATTGGCTTGATCGTTGCTGACATTTCAAATCCCTTTTTTGGACAGCTGGCCAGGGTCGTTGAAAATGAAGCCGCTCAGTTCGGATATGCCGTGGTATTCGGAAGTTCAGATGAGAACGCCGCCAATTCAGCCATACTCATCAAGACCTTGGTAACCCGTCAGGTCGACGGTTTGATACTTGCTCCCCCCGAAGGTAGCGCCGAACAAATCAAATATCTGATGAACCAGGGCATCCCTTTTGTCCTGGTCGACAGATATCTGCCCGATATCTCAACCAACCGGGTCGTTCTGGACAATTACAACGCCACTTATTCTGCCGTTAAATGCTTCGTGGCCAATGGTTATCGCAGGATAACCCTGGTTACTTACAAATCTACCCTGGTGCACATGCGTGAAAGGATCAGAGGATATCAGGAGGGGATGAAAGATAACGGTTTATCAGATTTTATCGTCGTTAAGGAAGTCAGGTATAATCAAATCAAAGAAGACATGGAAGCCATCATGACCGGCCTCCTCAACGAAAGGGGAATGGATGCCGTGCTGTTTGCCACCAATGCCCTGTCTATCTCGGGATTATATGCTATCAGGAAATCAGAGGTTAAGGTTCCCGAAGAACTGGCCGTCATCGGATTTGACGGTCATGAGGTTTTCGACTTTTTCCAGCCTCCGCTTTCCTATATCCAACAACCACTCGAAGAAATGGGAAAAGAGTCGGTAAGAGTATTAATTGACCAGATCAGGGGATCACAAAAAACCGTGCACATAGAGATGAGGCATCAACTTATCACCCGGAAATCGTGCGGATAGTTCTGTCACATATCTGACCTTTTCCTTCAGGGGGCCCTTCCGGATTTCGAACAGACCCCGATTCCGGCTTGCGGGAAAGGTCAGACTGCATGAAGGATGAAACCTAATTTTCAGAATAATATGAAATTGATCATTTTAAAACAAGGGAGTTGGATTGTGATGGCGGCCATGTTGATATTGGCGGCCTGCAGTTCCCCCGAAAGTAAAAAATCAGCGGCAGTGAATGAGAAATTAAATGGATTCAGCAAAGGAACCTATGGTTATGACCTGGAATTTTTGAAGAAGAACAACGTTGAAACCCTTGAATTAAGGGATAGCATTTCAGGGGCCTCGGTTCTTCTGGCCCCCCGGTACCAGGGGCGCGTGATGACCTCCTCGGCGTCGGGAGAAAAGGGGTATAGCTTCGGCTGGATCAATTATGACCTGGTGGCTTCGGGTAAAGTCCTGGAGCAATTCAATCCGGTGGGGGGAGAAGAACGTTTCTGGCTGGGTCCCGAAGGAGGACCTTTCAGCATCTATTTTGCACCCGGCAAGGAACAGGTCTATGACAACTGGGTGGTACCGCCTTTGCTCGATACCGAAGAATTTGAGGTGGCCGGACAAGGCACTGGTTTTGTGAAATTCGTCAGAAAGGCTAATCTTACAAATGCTTCGGGATTTAACTTTCACCTCGGCATTGAAAGAACCGTTACCCTGCTGACTCCTGACATTACCGGTTCACTCTTCGGCATCGATATCCCTGAAGAACTCAACATTGTGGCGTATCAAACTGAAAATACGCTTATGAACACCGGGGAAGTCCCCTGGACCAAAGAATCAGGATTGTTATCGATATGGTTGTTGTCCATGCTCAACCCCTCTCCCGGGACCACCGTTTTTATCCCTTTTAACAAGGATGCCGGAGGAAAGATCGTCAATGACGATTATTTCGGCAAGGTTCCTGCCAACCGACTTCTGGTAGAGGACAGCGTCATTTACTTTAAAATTGACGGGGAGTTCAGGAGCAAAATCGGGATCCCTCCGGGAAGGGCCGGGGAGTTATGCGGAAGTTACGATCCGGGGAACCAGACGCTAACCTTGTTGTGGTGTAGTGTTACTGACCAGGGGAAAGTGTATGTAAACTCCCGGTGGGGAGAGCAGGATGATCCTTACAGCGGGGATGTTATCAATTCATACAATGACGGTCCCCTGGCCGACGGTTCCATCATGGGCCCCTTTTACGAAATAGAAACCTCCTCCCCGGCTGCGGAACTGGAACCGGGAGCATCCCTCACGCACGTGCAGAGGATTGTTCACTTCCAGGGAGCAGAAAAGCAACTGGAAACCATTGTGGCCGATCTTTTCGGGTTAAGCCTGAAGGATATCGTCAATAAGTTCCGTCAATAATCCATTCACCTGAATCCAATGACAACCATGGAAAAACAACGCATCATTCCCAAGGGCATCGTATGGCCCTTTATATTGCTCACTTCTCTGTTCTTCGCCTGGGCGGTGCCCAACAATCTGACAGACACCATGCTGGCGGCATTCAAACGCATTATGAGCCTGACCGATACCAAGACGGCCTGGATCCAGGTCGCCTGTTACCTGTTTGGCTATGGATGTTTTGCCATTCCGGCGGCATTGTTCATTAAAAAACATACTTACAAGTCAGGGGTTCTTCTCGGCCTGGGGTTGTTCGCCCTGGGAACCTTTCTCTTTTTTCCGGCAAAACAGGTGGCCAACGTCAATATTGACATCAGTTTCCTTCTGTTCCTGATGGCCATCGTTGTTTTGTTTGCCGGGCTTTCCATCCTGGAAACCTCCACCAACTCCTATGTTTGCGCCATCGGACCCGAGGAGACAGCCACCCAGCGGCTGAATTTTGCACAATCCTTCAATCCCTTCGGAGCCATTACAGGTGTGGTGATCAGCCAGATTTTCATCCTTTCACAACTGAATACCATGAGTGCGGCGGAAAGGGCCCTTCTTCCGCCGGCTGAACTGGAAAGGATACAGGGACAGGAATTGAATGCGGTAACCCTGACCTATATGACGATCGGGGTTATCATGGTAATTCTCCTGCTGACCATTTGGTGGACCCGGATGCCCCCACTCAGGGAGGATGATAAAAACCTGGACATCAAGGGGACTTTTAAGAGGCTTCTGGCCAACCGGAATTATGTCTGGGGAGTTGTGGCCCAGTTCTTCTATGTGGGTGCCCAGATTGCCGTGTGGTCCTTTGTGATCCGCTATGTGATTCAGCAATTCAAATTTGATGAGGTGATCGCCGGGTTGGGCGAAGGAGCCTCTTCGGCCGACATTATGAACAGCCTCCGCCATATGGAACCTGTTGCGGCAGGATTTTATAACTTCTGCGAGGCCATAGGGCTGGATGCTTTGCTGCCCCGGACTGCAGAACAAGCCGGTGCAACCTACTACATCCTCTCCCTGGTCCTGTTTGTGATCGGGAGGTTTGTGTGCACTGCCCTGATGCGCTTTCTAAAACCCCGGATCCTCCTGGCCTCCCTGGCCCTGCTGGCCGTCATTTGTTCCCTGATCACCATATACGGAGAGGGCGCACTGGGAGTGTATGCCCTGATGGGCATCTCGGGATGTATGTCCCTGATGTTTCCCACCATCTATGGCCTGGGGATAGCCGGACTGGGAGAGGATACGAAAATGGGCGGCGCAGGAATGGTCATGGCCATTGCCGGTGCAGCCGTGCTCACACAGATCCAGGGGATCGTCTCCGACCAGATGGGAAGCATCAAACTGGCCTATTGGGTGCCTACCCTCGCTTTCATGGTCATCACATATTATGCGGTGGCCATCAGACAACACGGAAATGAGAACAATCACCCCTCCGGGAAAAAGCTTCCATTGGAATAAAAAAACCTTAAGTACAGGAATGGAAACCGGTACTCCTTTTTCCTGTAAAAAACGGCAGAAACAGTGAGGAATCTCCGGCAGTTTGGTTATCCGACCAAATGGCGTATCATGAATGGGATTTGAATTTTATTTCAGCACTAATCTATTCAAAAAATGGCTAAAATCAGGCATTTCGCATTAATCACCCTACTCTTAGCGTCGCTGGCCGGCTGCCGCGATGACCTTTTTGAGAAATTTAAAAGGCCCGTTTGGTTGCAGGGGAAACTCTATTCACAGATCCGGGAACAGGCCGATCTTTCAACATTTGCCCGATGCCTGGAACTGACCGGTTACGATACTATCATTAACGTATCGGGAAGCTACACCGTATTTGCACCTACCAATGAAGCATTCAACCTCTTCTTCCGGGAAAATACAAAGTACCAGTCGGTAGAACAAATTCCTATGCCGGAACTGGTCAGTCTGGTCAAATTCCATATTATTCAGAATCCCTGGAGCAAGATTCAGTTAAGATCCCTGGATGTTTACGGGTGGATCGATTCCCTGGATATTACCAACAACAAACCAGCAGGATTTAAGAGGGAAACCCTCCTGCTCAACAAAAACCTGAAGGTAGGCGTCACCAGGGATAAAGATAAAAATTACCAGATCATCGACACCCTGACATCCAGATGGAACAGGGTGATCCTGACCGACTCACGCAAATTTGCCCCCGTGTTTTACAAGGAATATTTTGACATATACAATAAGAAAATTACGGACTACTCCTTTTATTTCAACCGCTCATTTGAAAATTCTACTGACATCTTTTATGTCAACTCCAGGATCCTCGGGGAAGAAATCCCTGCCGAGAACGGTTTTGTGTATAAGGTAGACCGGGTCGTTGAACCACTGAAAAACGGATACGAAATTTTGAGCAATTCACAGTCCGCGCATTCCTATTCTGATTTTCTGAACCTGATCAACAAGTTCCCCGATTTTGTTTTCAATGAAGAAGAAACCAACAACCAACCGGGGGCTGAGGAAGGGATGAGGGTCGATTCTCTTTTCGACGTAAGTTTTCCCGCCCTGACGTTCAATATTTTCAATGAGCGGACCAGAGCACCATCGGGAACCTTCGGGCTGCCCAATAACGTTTCCATCAGGTATCACTATGGTTTAATGGCCCCTACCAATGAGGCTTTCAGGAAATTCCTGGACGAGTATATCAATGGCATCAACTATTGGGGAAACCTGGACAACGCCCCGTTAAACATCAAAAGGATTATCGTCAACAGTTATATGGCTGATCAGCCAATTTATCTTTCTGACATCACCAACGGTTTCAACAATGGAGAAAAGGATCTGGTCAAACTCAACGAGGCGGATATTGTGCAAAAACAGTTCGGAAGCAATTGTTCCTTTATTGGACTAAAAAACCCTGTTATTCCCCGGGCGTTTATCAGTGTGACCGGTCCGATTTACCGGCAGCAGAGGTTTTCCCTGGTTATGAACGCCATTGAGAAATCCGGGTTATTGCCGGCCTTAAAAAGGGAGGATCAGTACTATACCTTATTTGTTGAGAATGATTTTGATCTGAGTGCTGATTCTTCCCTGATGTATAATCCCATCCGCGATGAGTTTTTTCTTTTTCAGCTTTCTCCGGGCGGAGGGACCAGAATGAATGTCGGCATTAAAGACTTAAGAACCCTCATTCTGAACCATGTCGGCACACAGAAGCCGACCGGCCTGGCCCGCAAGGAATTCATAAGAAATCTGGCAGGTAATTATCTTATTTTTAATAACGAGACAGGCGAAGTCAGTGGAACGGCTCCGACCACCCAGGGATATAACGGCACTTTCGTCGTTAAGGTAATTCCACACCAGATAAGCACCAATGCCGACAACGGCACGACCTATGAAATCTCCGACTGGTTCAGTTTCGGGGGTACAGACATCTATTCCAGGATTTCCTCAAACTTTCCGAAGTTCCACCAGTTGCTTATAAATGCCGGGTTGGCTTTGCCCAAAGAATTCCGGTACAGTTTTCTGTCCGACAATGAGAATTACACCATCTTCATTCCCACGGAAGCCGCCCTGAGCCAATACAACACGGGCGGACTGACCAAAGAGCAACTGCGGAAATTCCTGATGATGCATTTTGTCCAGGGGGCGCTCATTTTCACCGATGGCAGCCTGCCTTCAGGATATTACGAAACAACCCGCATTGACGAGAAATCGACCCAATACTCCACCGTCAACACTTCGGTATACATTCAGACCGGATATGACCATATCAGTCTGAAAGACAAAGCAGGAAACCAATATGTCGAAATGGACGAAAAAGGAAACCGCAACATTATGGCAACCAGAACGCTTGGAGACGGAAGCCAGGTGTTTCCCTCCATCGTCACCAATGCCGTCATTCATGAGATTGACAAGGTACTGTTATTCAGTGACCTTGACACGAAATAACCAGGAATCATTGTAACTAACCAAGATCTTACTGCAGGGATGAAAGAGATCAGAAAAACCATCATATTCGTTTTGGCGATGCTTTCTCTTATGAACAGTTTTGCTCAGAACAAAACCATCATCAGGGGAAGGGTTATTGACAAGGCGGATAAAACAACCATCATCGGGGCTAATATTATAGAATACAACCGGGAGAACCGTGTCATCAACGGGACGATTACCAATGTCAACGGCGATTTTGTGTTGCAACTCATTGATCCCGGGAATGTCGTCAGTGTCAGTGTCATTGGTTACACCACACAAACCATTAAGGTGGATCCTTCCAGAGCGGTTATTGTAGAACTCTCTTCCTCCGACATTCAAATCGGGGAGATTACGGTGACGGCGCAAGCTCAGACCAGCAACAGGCTGACAAATATCGAAGAACGCGACAACGCCTCTTCGACGGTTAAAATTGACCTGATCGAGATGCACAATGAGGGCATCGTTTCGGCCGCGGACGCCTTGCAGGGCAAAGTCAGCGGTCTTGACATCATCAGTTCGTCAGGAGATCCTGGATCAGGTTCCTCCCTTGTTATCAGGGGTTTGAGCTCAATGGGAAACAGCCGGCCACTTGTGGTCATTGACGGAATTCCGCAGATGAGGATTTCGCGGGACTTTGACCTGACCTCCGCCGACACCGAAGACATCAGTAACCTGATCAACATTGCCCTACAGGATATTAAATCGATTGAAGTTCTGAAAGACGCCGCCTCTACTGCCGCTTACGGTTCCCAGGGCGCCGACGGCGTACTGCTCATCGAAACCAACAAAGGGAGGATGGGGAAAGTACAATTCGACTACAACTACAAATACAGTCTGAATGTGCAGCCTCCGGCCACTCCAATGCTCAACGGAGATGAATACATTATGCTTCAGTTGGAAGAATGGCACAACAGCCAGGGGGTTTTTGATCTTCCCGCTGAAATTGCTTACGACCGAGATTATATCGACTTTTACAATTATTCGGCCAATACCGATTGGATTGCTGCGGTAACCTCCGGCGCCCAGACCCACGACCACTTTTTCAAAGTTTCGGGCGGGGGCGAGAAAACCAGGTATTATACCTCTTTCAGCTATATCGATGAAGGCGGAACCACCATCAACACCAATGCCAAGATGTTCTTTACCAGGATCAACTTCGACTACTTTCTCTCCCGTAAGCTTTTGTTTTCCGTTCAGTTCAACTACAATTCCAATTCCACCGAAGGCAACATGAGCATCAGCGGCAGGAACATCAGGCAAATGGCTTACATCAAAGCCCCTAACATGAGCATTTGGGAGTATGACCAATTCGGGAAATTGACCGGGGAGTATTTTACACCCATCAACAGCTACCAGGGATACGGCGGCGATTATTACAATCCAGTGGCGGTTTCGGAACTGGGAAAAAACGATTATGTGGAAAACATGCTTCAAAACACGTTTATTTTGCGATACAAAATCTCCGACTGGCTCACCTTCAACGAGACGGTCTCGTTTCAATATTCAGGCAGTAAGTCAAAGAGTTTTCTCCCTTTTAATGCCATGGGAACCGACTGGCTGCAATGGACTGTCAACAAAGCCGACGAAACCAACAGTCTGAGTTCGTCCAAAAATATCGAGAGCCAGATTCTTTTCAATGTTCCTTTTCAGGCAAAGCAACATGTCCTTTCGGGTTCCGCCACCTGGATTGTCAAGCAGTCGCAATATGAGGGAATGAATATTCAAAGCAATAAAACCCCGAGTGTCAACATACAAGATCCTTCTGTCAACGCCCAGATCAACTGGCAGGGGTCCTGGTCGGGAGCATCGCGCGATCTCAGCGGGGTTTTCAACCTCAATTACAAGCTGCATGACCGGTATATGGTTCAGACAATCCTGAGGGCGGATGCCAACTCCGCCTTTGGGGACAATAACCGGTGGGGTTTATTCAAGGGTGTGTCCCTGGGGTGGCGTTTCTCCCACGAACCCCTGCTGGATTCCTGGGACTTCCTGGGAGATTGTATGTTAAGGGCATCATGGGGTGTTTCGGGGAAACAACCCGGTGACACCTATGCCCGTTTTGCCACCTATTCTACAACTGCCAACGGAAATTACATCCAGAATCCGGCTATCATTCCCACCAGCATCCAACTTGACAACATCAAATGGGAATCCATCACCTCCTATGACCTGGGTCTGGAACTGAATCTGTTCGATGACCGGCTTTACCTGGAAGGCGACCTCTACAACAAACTCACCACCAATATCCTGTTCGGGAATTATTCCATTCCCACCTCTTCGGGCTTTCCCCAATTGAAATATCTCAACAGCGGCGAACTTGAAAACAAAGGATGGGAATTGATGACCGAAATCAGGGCCATCAGGCAAAAGAACTGGTATCTCTCTTTCAGCTTTAACACCTCCCAGAATATCAACGCATTTACTAAGCTTCCCGAGAATTTCAATACCGAAAGGTCCACGTCCATCGGGAATGGTCAGTATCCTTTGCGCGTGGTAGAAGGAGAACCCATCGGGTCTTTCTTCGGTTTCAGGTACCTCGGGGTTTGGCCCAGCGACGAAATGGTCAAAGCGACCGATGCCGACGGTAACATCCTGGTCGACAGCGAGGGAAAACGCATCCCGTTTACTTACCTGGGCACCTATAATTTCAAAGGTGGGGACGCCATTTATGAGGATATCAATCATGACGGGAAGATCGACCTGAATGACGTTGTGTACATCGGCGATTCCAATCCCAATTTCGTGGGGGGGTTTGGAACGAATCTCAAATACAAAAACTTCAATTTTGCCTTGAACTTCAACTATCGGATGGGTTTTGACATTGTCAACCGGGTTGCCATTGACACCGAAAACATGAGCGGAAGGCACAACCAGAGCAAGGCCGTCCTCAATCGCTGGCGTGTTCAGGGACAGGATGAGGAGGGCATGCTGCCCAGGGCTTATCTGAATCACCCGGCCAATTACCTCGGATCGGACCGTTTTGTAGAAAAAGGAGACTTTATCAGGCTGAATAGTATCACCATGGGATACCGCTTCAGCCAAACCCTCTGTTCGAAACTGGGATTGCGAAGCGCCAATCTGGCTTTCAGCGCCCGGAAGTTACTGACCTTCACCAACTATACGGGACAAGATCCCGAGGTGAGCATGAATGCCTCCAATCCCTTCTGGATTGGCGAGGACAGGGCCAACACCCCGCCTTCCAAAGTATTCACCCTTTCATTGTCTATTGGTTTCTAAGTAACACCCCATGAAGATGAAAATAAAAATGAACCTGCAGAAAAAAATAAGATATCTCATGCTTTTTGCACTCCTCTTTACAGGAATCTCGTGCAACGACTGGCTGGAGCTTCTGCCTCCGGGAGGTCTGATCAAGGAGGAGTTCTGGAAGACCAAAGAAGATGTGGAGGCAGTTCTGATGGGCGCCTATGATTCTTTTGCCTCCATGGATGAACTGCTCTTCAAATATGGGGAAATCAGGGCCGACCTGGTCCAGTACGATTCCAATCTGGGCAGTGATGAAAGGAATATGATGCAAAGCAACATATACCCCACCAACTATCTGTGCGACTGGTCCCAATTTTACAAGGTGATCAACTATGCCAACGAGGTGATCCATCATGCTCCCCTGGTTCAGAAAATTGACGACACCTTTACCCCTTACCAGGTGGAAAGCATGATGGCTGAAGCCTATTTCCTCCGAAGCCTGGCCTATTTTTACCTGGTACGAATTTTCAGGGATGTTCCCTTTATCACCGGGCCCACCCTGAGCGATGGCACCGATTTTTATGTTCCCAAGACCGATGGGGACGAGATCCTCAGAATCCTCCTGGAGGAACTTAAAACACACAGGAGTTCCGCCACCACTGATGGATACGCCACTCTGGCCGAATTGAAAGGCCGGGCCACCAAAGCCGCCTATGATGCCCTGATCGCCGATATCGCCCTCTGGCTATTTGATTACAACACCTGCATCGAATATGCTGACAACATTATCGGGAATAAAGATTACACCCTGATGCCCAGCACCAAATGGTTTGAAATCTTCTACCCGGGGAACAGCCTGGAAGGAATTTTCGAATTCCAGTTCGATGACGACTTGAACCAGAGAAACAGCATGTACGGCCTGACCCAGCGGTATGCCTACCTGTATGATCCCAGTCCGAAAGCCCTTGAAATGTTCGCCGCTGACTACGCTGCCAGGGAACTCTACCGGGGCGAAAATTCCTCCATAAAAAAATATGGAACCGATGATTATATCATCTGGAAATATGTAGGCAGGGCACCCGACGGTTACTCCATCAGGTCGGGTTCGGAACAGAACAGCTGCAATTGGATTGTATACCGGTACGCCGAGGTCCTCCTGATGAAAGCCGAAGCTCTGAGCCAGCTGGAAAGATTCGACGAAGCCCATGAATTGCTGACTAAAATCCGCGACAGGGCGGATGTGTCGGCCATCAGCATCGCGAATTCAAAAATCGCCTATGAAGATGCCATCCTGGAGGAAAGAGCCCTGGAACTGGCCTTTGAGGGGAAAAGATGGTTTGACCTTCTCAGGATGGGAAGACGGGACAACTATGCCAGGAAAGCCGCCCTTGTCGAAATCATTATCAAAAATGTCCCCTCGACTCAGAAAAGGATCCTGGCCACAAAATTGACCAATCCCCTGGGTTGGTACATGCCCATTGCCGAATCGGAAATAGAAAGAAACCGGGAATTAGTTCAGAATCCATTTTATAATTACTAAGTCATGAGAAAAAGAATATCCCTTGCAGGATTTATCATAACGGTCCTTACCTTTCAGTTCTGCGTTCAGGACCATGTCCTGGACCCCGGCTTCAAGGAGATGCTCAAGTACAGCATCTTTGACTTTGTGGTCCAAAATGACCAGGCGGAAGAATTCTCCAGTTTTCTGGCCATCATTAAGAAGGGGAATCTGGATAAAACCCTGAGGGCCCATAATCCGAACGGGGAAAATTACACCCTGTTTCTTCCCGATAATAAGGCCGTGGACCATTTCATCAAAAACAGCAATCGTTTCAATTCACTGGCCGAGTTGCTAGAAAACCAGGAATATGTTGACATTTTATGCCGTTATCATGTGGTTAACAGGGGAATCCGCTCCAATGACTTTCCTTTCGGCGCCTTCCCGGAACCCACCCTTTCCGGAGATTTTCTTACCGTTACCTTCATTATAGAACCTGACACCTCCTATTATAAAATCAACAATCAGGCCCCGGTCATCTATCCCGACATAGAAACCTCCAACGGTTATATCCACCTGATCAGCGAAGTGCTCCAACCGATTACCTTCACCACCTACCAGTGGATTGAGCAAAATCCCGGTTATGCCATTTTTAAGCAGGCGGTCGACGAAACAGGTTTCAGGGAAACCATCAACCTCAACCTGAAAGAGAAGGAGAACGAAGAAGAACTCCCCATCACCTTGCTGTTAGAGCACGACTCCGTTTTCAACAAGCACGGGATCTTCACCTTTGAGGACCTGACCCTAAAAATCAGTCCCAACGACAACAATTATTCGAGCCCCCTCAATCCCCTGTACAACTTTGTCGGTTACCATATTCTGTCGGGAAATCTTTTTATGAACGACTTTGAAGGCCGGGCTACAAACTACAGCACCTATTCGGAAGTTCCCCTGAACATCAACGGATTGGGAATTGATATAGCCATCAACAAGGGGAAAGAGGTTTTTGACACGATTGTCGTCCAGAACGATACGACGCTCATTGATTTCATCGGGTTTTACTATGATATCAGCAATGTCATCACCCAAAGCGGGGCTATTCATTTCATTAACCATGTCATGACGGTAAAAACCCCCTCTATTGCCGACAAATACTTTGATTTTTGGGAAGAACCGCTTCTTAACAAATACAGAAACGAAGTGGGGAGCTATTTCATTGAAGACACCGCCTCTCTTTCAAGAATCAAATGGACGGGGGCAGATCTCTTTTTTATAAAGGAAGAGGAGGATTCGCAAAATGCCTGGGGAAACGACTTTTTGCAGATCACCGGAAATTTCAAGATCTCCTACCGGATTCCCAAGATCGTTCAGGGAAAGTACAACGCTTTTCTGGGGGCACATTCCTATTATAAAAGCAACGCCCTGGTCGAGGTAGCCATCGATGGCAAAAAAGTGGGAGGCTTAATAGACCTCTCTTACGGAGGAAGCAACGACTACCCGTTTCAGGGGATCAAACTGGGAACGGTTGAATTTATCAAATACTCGGAACATACCGTTGAAATTACCTCACTGATTCCCGGCAGATTTCTCTGGGATTATATCGGATTTAACAAATTTGAATGAAATGAAAGATAAAAGGATTCAAATTGGTTGGTTTCTTGCGCTGATGTTGCTGGCCGCTTCCGGATGTCATAAAGACTGGGATGCCCATTACACCGTCGCTCTTGAGACCGTGAACGAAAATGTTTGGGATGCACTGCAAAAAGACCCGGAAGTCTCCCTTTTCATGGGTTTTCTGAAGGAGTTCCATTACGACACCCTATTCCTGACCGACAACGCATACACGTTGTTCATTCCTGTCAACCAAGCCCTGCAAGCCCATCTGGATACAGGGGAAATCACCACCTCATTTCTGAATTACCATATTTCCTCACAGTTTATACAGCCCAATGCGGTCAAAGGAAAATTGAAAATCCAAACCCTTGAAGAGAAATTCGCCCTTCTCGAATATGGCAGTCAGGCCGTGATGTTTGACGGTATCGAAATCACTTTTGAAAGCCCCCTTTTCCTGAATGGCAAATATTTCAGAATGAAAAATGTGGCCATCCCCAAACACAACATTTATGAGTACATCGCTCAAAATAATCCCATCCTGAAAAAATACATCGACGACCTGGACTCCGTCGCGTTGAACAAAGAACTGAGCCGGCCCATCGGTTTTGATGAACACGGCAATACCATTTATGATTCGGTTTCGGTGGTGATCAACCGTTTTGAGGAAAAGTACTTTCCCGTCAAGCACGAATTTAGGAACAAGACGGCCACCCTGGTCTTTCCGAAGCTGGATAACTATAACCAGGCCCTGGACGTGATGGCTGAAGCATTGGGAGTACCCTACCATGGACATGCAGATATCCCTTATGAATGGCAGAAAGAAGTTTTAATTCCGCAACTCCTGAATCAGGGAATTTTCGAGAATATGCTTGAGGAAACCGATTTTATGAAGAAAAATGAAAAGGACACAGTCAAATTGAAAAACATTCTGGGTGACAGCATCCATATTTTTTATTCCCCGGTCGAAAAGAGCATCTGCAGCAACGGCTATGCTTATGATTATGCCCAATTCACTATTCCCGACACACTCTACATGACTTCCTCTGTCTTTGAGGGGGAATGGCTTTTAAGGCCTACCGGAATTAACAAGAACAGCTGGAAGGATAGTGTGGTGGTAGTGAGTGACCAATCTTTCCAACCGGTCAAGGAATTTCTGGCCACCGCTTCCAATGATTCCATTCTGAAAGTCAATTTCCCGAAAAAGTATGCTGGCAGGTATAAGCTTCAATTCAAAACAAAAAGTCTGTTTCCCCGGAAATATCTGATGGTCATCAAAACCCACATGGACATCGGAGGAATATACGACATTTACGTAAATGGCCGGCTGGTCAGGACTTTTGACTATTATGACTATGTCAGGAACAGGGGCATCTATTTCAGTGTGACGGGAAGCAAGGTGCTCCCGGTCGGAAGGTTCAACATCATAGATTGTTGGGTCGACAATATTACCAGTTACCAGAAAGCCGAGATCAGGCTGGAATACAAGGGACCCGGCAATGCGCCCAACAACGGATTGGTGATCGACTGTATTGAATTCAGACCTGAAAGTGATTTGTAAGCATCTTGAAAACCATGATATTTATCGAACGACGAATGGAAAAAACATTCATAATAAAAGCAATGGCGGGCCGCCTGTCAAAGGAAGAAGTGGGGACCATTGCCCAGGGAAATGACGGGGATCATTCTCTCATTTCGCGGATGACAGGGATGGTCATTCTCCTTCTCTTTCTGATCCTGTCAGGAATCCTGGATTCACAGGCCCAGGATACCCTTCTTGTCAAAGGGGTGATCCTCTCAGGCACCAACGAGCCCGTGCCCAATGTCTCCGTCGGGATTGAGGGTTCTTATGATATCCCGTTTCTCACCAATGAAAAGGGGGAATTTCAGGTGAATGCCACCTCTCCCGATGACTGGCTGATTTTAGCCCCTTCCAGCCTTTATAAGAATAAGAGGCTCCAGCTGAACCACCGCCGTTTTCTGAAAATCTACCTTACCGATAACGATCTGGCTTCCCTCGATGACGAACATACGATACTGGCACAGAAAAAGCTTAGGAAAAATATCGTCTCCTCATTCTTTGATCTGCCCATGGGGGATATTTCAGAAACCACGGCCATGACGGTCGATCAGTATTTTCAAGGCAGGGTTCCGGGTTTATTTGTCTCCAACAGGTCGGGAGACCCCGCCAGCGGGGCGGTAACCCTTCTTCGCGGGGTCCGTTCCCTGAACGCCAACAATCAGCCTTTGTTTGTCGTGGACGGCGTGATGTTACCCCCGCACTCCCTCTTTGAATCCAACCTCGACGGCTTTTCCTACAATCCCCTGCTCGGAATCAATCCCTTTGATATTTCCCAAACCACGATCATCAGGGATCCGTCCATAACCGCCGCCTATGGCTCCAAGGCCTCAAACGGACTGATCATCATTGAAACCCTTGATCCCAGTGCCACCAGAACTTCCATTGAGATCAACATCAGAAGCGGGTACTCCCTGACTCCGCCCAACATGATTCCCCAGATGAACAGCGGCCAGCATAAAACTCTCATCAACGAGGTACTCTTCACCTCAGGGATCTACGGCGAACATATGACAGATAAGTACCCGAACCTCTTCCTTACCCCCGAGGATGACCGTTATGTGGATTACCAGCACAACACCGACTGGCAGAAACTCATCTTTGAAAATTCCTTTTTCAGAAACATAGACGTGAAAGTAATGGGGGGCGATGAAATTGCCCGTTACGGCCTTTCCCTTGATTACATTAACAGTGACGGAATTATTAAAACCACCAATTATGACGGGTTCAACCTCCGTTTCGTCAGCCTCCTGAACATATTCACCTGGCTGAAGATGAATGCGACAGTGTCACTTAACAATTACACCTCCAACCTCAAGGAATCGGGAAAGGTCAAAGAGACCAGCCCGATCCTGACCAGTCTGGGAAAATCACCCCTGCTGGGTCCGTATCAGTATGACCTTGAAGGGAAAAGACTGACCACCCTCACAGAAGTCGATGAACTGGGAGTCAGCAATCCCCTGGCCATTATCAACAATTTCAACGGCACCCACAGAAATTACAACTTTGTCCTGTCTCTGGGTTTGCATGCCGACCTGGCAAGGAACCTGAAACTGAACAGTCTGTTCGGACTGACTTACAATGTCCTGAAGGAACAGCTCTATCTTCCCAACAGGGGGATGGAACACTATTACAACAACGAAGCCATCAACGTTTCGAAGATGTCCAACAACAACCTGAATGCGTTTTATAACAACACCTACCTGAATTACGACAAGAATTTCGGTAAAAACCACAAGCTAACCTCCACCACCGGAATCAATATTCTCAACAATGTTTTCGAATATGACTGGGCATTGGCCAAAAATGCCCATGCCAACGATGAATACCGCACGATCAGCGACGGGGAGAACAACCTCAGGGAGATTGGCGGTAGCAACCGGATCTGGAATTGGATTTCGTTATACGAACACCTCAGCTATAGTTACAAGGACAAATATCTGATCAGCGGAAGCCTCTCTCTTGACGGATCTTCTAACATCGGCAAAAATGCCTCCAACACGCTGAAGATCGGCCAAAATCCTTTTGGATTGTTTTATGGGGCGGGAATGGCTTGGCGTGTTTCCTCCGAACCTTTCCTGCACGGTACGGCCTGGCTCGAAGAACTAAAGCTGAGAATCACCTACGGCAGGTCGGGAAACGATGATATCGGGGAATCCAGTGCCCGTAAGTATTACCGGTCGGTGAAGTTCAGGGAGACTGTAGGCCTTTATCCCGCAATTGTCTCCAATGATGAATTGACCTATGAATTTGTGAATCAATCCAACCTGGGAATCGATGCCTCCATTCTTGGAAACAGAATCAGAACCAGCATTGATCTGTTCCGATCCATGACCGATAACCTGCTGATCTATTCCCCCCTGAAACCTTACATGGGTTATGAATTCAGGCCCGAAAACGGCGGAAAGATCAGGAATCAGGGTTGGGAGATCAACACATTTTACCGGATTATTGACAACCGTGCTTTCAAATGGGATTTTCAGGCGAGCCTCGCCTCTTCATCCAATGAAATCGTAAGCATCAATGGGGAAAAGCTCGTCACCGATGTTGAAGGGGCGCAAATCGTCAACCAGATAGGTTACGCCGCCAACAGCTTTTACGGTTATCTTTTTGATGGGGTTTACTCCACCGAAGAGCAAGCCAGGGAAGCCGGACTGGTCAACGACAAACTGATCCCCTTTCGCGCCGGAGATGCCATCTTCCGTGATATTTCAGGTCCCGACAATTCTCCTGACGGAGTTATCAACGATTACGACAAAACCATCATCGGCTCTTCCGCTCCCGATTTCCATGGCGGACTGATGACCTCCCTGACCTATAAAAGGTGGACACTCAGCGCTTTTGCACAGTTCGTATATGGAAATGAACTATTCAATTATGTCCGTTATAAAAACGAAAGAATGAGCAGCTTGGTCAACCAGAGCACCTATGTCCTGAACCGGTGGCAGTATGAAGGACAGGAGACTGACGTTCCCAGGGCTTTATGGGCCGACCCGATAGGAAATTCAGCATTCTCCACCCGGTGGATCGAATATGGTTCCTACCTCCGGATCAAAAACCTGGCCCTGAAATACAAAGTGCCTGAAAAATTCCTGGCTTTCAAGAATGCCGAGTTTTACATCTCCGCCAACAACCTTTTCGTCTTTTCCAAATACCTTGGTTATGATCCTGAATTCGGGTATTCCTATTCCCAGGTGGACCAGGGTATCGACTACGGCCTGACACCCCAGGCGAGGCAATTTGTCATCGGATTAAAAGTTGGTTTATAGTCTATGCTTGCAGTTATGAAACCGTTCAATAAAAAAATCCGTCCCCTTCTCTGTGTCCTCTTATGCGGACTATTCCTGTTTGGATGCAAGGATTTTCTGAATCCCAGGCAAGAGCTGGATATCACCGAAGAAGAACTCTTCAACGACTGGTATGAATACCGGTCCGTGGCAATGGGCCTTTATGCCCTGCAGAAAGAACTTGTTGAACAACTGGTTATCCTTGGCGAACTCAGGGGCGACCTGCTGACCATCACCCCGGGTGCCGATGTCGACCTGGTCGACATTTATAATTTCAACTTCTCGAAAAACAACAAGTATGTCTCGCCGGTCAACTTTTTCAAATTGATTTCGGCCTGCAACAATTTCATAAGGATCCTGGAAAGGGATCATCCCGAAGTGGTCGATCCGTCAATAAACAGGATCACGAATTACGACAGGTTGTATGGTGAGGCCCTGTGCATGAGGGCCTGGACATATTTCAATGCAGCGAGAATATACGGGAAGGTGCCATTTATTCATCAATCGCTGGTCACCATTGAGGAAATCGATAATTACATCAACACTCCCGGCACCTATATTGACAGCGTTTACATCGATTTCTCCATCGGAGGCTATGTGAATGATACCACATTTAACAAGCCCATTGAACTGAAGAAACAATACCTTGACATGGATCTGGTTCTTGACATTTTCATCAATGAACTTGAAACCAAGGTGAAGGAGGTTGGCGTAAATCATTACATCGACAACAACGACAATACCTGGGAGGTTTCGATCTGGAACACCTGGGCCATGAATGCTTTGCTGGGGAGGTTCTACCTGTACCAGGGAGACCTGGCCCAGGCAGTTAAAAAATATGAGAAGATTATTTACAACGACACCAAGAATCTGCGGTACCAGCTTGATGTCAGTTTCGGCCTTGATGGCACGGGAACTTCCAGTAACTGGTATAATATTTTCACCAATATTGACAACCGGGAGCATATATTTACCCTTTGGTTTCGAAAGGCCAACTTCCAGCAAAATAATTTCCAGTCGCTCTTTGAACCCCTGCCGCCCCACCGGTATGTCCTGAAACCCACCCGGCAGGCAATCATCAACTGGGAAACCGTCTGGAAAGGGACCCGGCTTGATGAGTATCCCACCAATCCTGTACGGACCAAGGTTTTGGAAAGAGGGGTGCCCGGAGATTTCTGCAGAGGATATGAGACCTCATACGTTTATATCAAGGACGGTAAAATTATGCCACGGAAGGACTTTGAGAAAATGCTCATTTACAAAGCCGACGGGGATGACCGCAGCGTCAATGCCATGATGGAGGATGTGGATACCGTAGTCTGGAAGTATTCCATAGGGAAACTGAGGTATGACCAGGATGCCAATTTCATCATTTTCAGGGCTGCGGGTATTCATCTTGACCTGGCCGAAGCATACATCTACTGGGAATATATGCATGGGGGCGTGGTCAGCCCTTATACCCTGAATGCTCTCAACATAGTGAATGACGGCAGTAATTACAGCACGCTGGCCACACGGTTGCAAAAAGGAGTCAGAGGCCGGCTCGGGTTGGGATCGGACGTGGATGCCATAAAAATCCCGAACTACGATTACCAGTTTGACCCATTTACACGTAAGATATTGGGATACAGGGATCTTACCGGCAAACTTTACGAAAAGCAGCTTCTCCTTGAAGAAAGAATCCTGGAGGAAAGAGCCCGTGAACTGGCCTTTGAGGGGGAGCGGTTTTATGACCTTATGCGGGTAGCTCAACGCCGAAAAAACCCGGCTTTCCTGGCTTCAAAAGTCGCCGCCAAGTATCCCGCCGGAAAAAGGGAACAAATCTATAACTACCTCCTGGAGGAGAAAAACTGGTATATTCCTTATTTCGACTTACCGGAAAACAGCCCGCAGGGTGCGGTGCCATGTCCCCAGGCGGGCTCTCCGTCCATGTAACATGGTTAAAAGTCCCTTTTTAATCTGGCGCATTGCCCTGCACCTCAAAGGAGGATTCCTGCCATGGTATTTATCTGTTTTTCAAAATAAACCATAATAAAAAAAGAAGTACCAAAATGAAGCAAACTCATGCACTTCCGCTCCTTTTGCTGCTCTGGTTCGGTTTTCCGCTCCACGGATTCTCTGACTACAGGGAGGAGTTGCTGAAGCTGACCCGGATAGACCTTCTTCCCCGTTTCCAGGAAGAAGCTGCCGTAAGACAGATCTCCAGTTATGATACCACGGGAGGAAATGACGACGGATTTTCAGGGAGGTTCTCCTACCTCAGGAAAGAAGCAGACGGTTTCGTCATTGCAGACCTCCGGGGGAAAGGGGTGATCCAGCGTTTATGGACGCCCACACCTACCGGAGATACCATTCAGTTCTTTTTTGACGGTGAAAAACTCCCGCGGTTGGAATTGAAGTTTTCCGACCTTTTTTCAGGGAAACGATATCCCTTTTTAAGACCTGTAGTTGGGAATGAAATTGGGGGATATTACTCATATCTTCCCATTCCTTATGCGAAAGGATGTATAATCAAATACAAGGGAGAGAGGATGCAATTCATCCAGATCCAATACAGGGAAATAACGGGAAGCGAAGAAGTCACCTCTTTCCCGTCGTCCTTGTCGGAAGGGGAAAAAGAAGCCCTGGCATACGCGGTGGAATTCTGGAAGCTTGCGGGGAATCTCCTGACCGATAAGCTGCCGGCATTGCATGGGGAAGTCAGGTCTGCGGAAATCAGGGTATCGCTGCAACCCGGCGAAAGCAAACCTTTGTTCAGAAGAAACAGGGGAGGACGGATCGTCGGACTGGAAATCCGACCCCTGCAGCCTCTGAATGAACGGTTCAGCGATATAATTCTCAAAGCACGCTGGAATCGGGAAGCGATTCCGGCCATTTATTCCCCCCTGGGTGACTTTTTCGGTTATTCATTTGGAAAACCGGCCATGGAATCGCTTCTTGCGGGGGTATCGCGCGGAATTCACTATAGCTATCTTCCCATGCCCTATGACAAGAGCGCCTTGCTGGAACTCGACTACCTGAAGAATGACCGTTTTGCACAGGGTGAAATGACTTTTTCGGTAACCGTGTTTTATACCGATGATAAAAGGAAACCTGATGAAGGTAAATTCTATGCCGAATGGAAACGTACGATCGGACCACCCCTGGGACAACCTGTTACCCTTCTGAATAAGAAAGGGAAAGGCCACCATGTGGGTACGCTGTTGCAAGCCCAGGGATTGAATCCGGGCATGACCCTCTTCTTTGAAGGCGATGACCGTTGTACGGTGGATGGAGAGCTCAGGCTCCACGGAACCGGTTCTGAAGATTACTTCAACGGCGGATGGTATGCCCTGCCCGACCGGTGGGACCAGGCTTTCAGCCTTCCCCTTCACGGCAGTCTCTCCTATTCCGTTCCGCTGGCCAGAACGGGAGGCTACCGGTTTCTGATGACAGACAAAATCTCCTTCGGAAAAGAGATCGACCTGACCATCGAGCATGGTCCTGAAAATAACAATATCCCTGTCGACTATACCTCCCTGGCATTCTATTATTGTGACCGGCCTCCCCGCTCCAACCTGGCACCGGAAGAAAAGCACCTCGAAAAACCGGCCATTCCGGCAACCATGGAATATTGGATTCAGCTGCTGCCCGTTAAGGCCCTTGCCATGGGAACCACCCTTTCACATACCCGGTCCGGGGATGAAAAAGATCATAACAGACGCGATATTTTCTTAATCAAATCGGAAAAAAGCGGGTTTGCTAAGTTTGAACTGGAAGTGCCCTCCGACGGGGAATACAAACTCTATATCTCCTATTTCAAAGGCCCGGCCTGCGGCCCCTTTTCCGTTTATCAGCGGCAGATACCGGTGAAAGAGCATTCTGACGCCTATGCCCCGGAAGAAAATTTTATTGAAAAGGAGTATGCCGGAATTCTGAATATCAAAGAAGGAACCAACACCATCACCATCCATCTGGAAGAAAATCAGAGAAATTCTGACGGGAACAGTTTCATGTTACACAGAATCTACCTGGAAAAGAATCCTTAACTTCAAATATGGAAGACAAATTGACAAGCCACTCAACACGTTGCCGGAAAAAACTCAGTCACCTGATTTTTGGGATGTTCCTGCTTGTTTTTCCGGCGGGTGCCGGCGGTAAGACGGTCACCGGACCGGTGATGCCGGGCAACCTGAAAGACTATGTGGCCGCCATCCAAACCGGAGAATTGGGGAACAGCCGGAAAAGTATCCGCTACAAGTCGGTCAGCAAAAACGTCACCCGGGTCAGGATTACTTTTGACCTGAAAGATACCCTGCACCTGGATGACTGGCAGGTGAACATCCTGCCGGCCTTCAGCCCTGACTTTCACTGGGCTCCCCATCTTACGCCCACCGACGAACATATTATTGCCCAACATCTGTTCCGCTCTCCGGCCATGGTATGTTCTTCTTCCGGCCGGTTGCTTACCTTAATTCCCGATCTTGACCTTCTGGCAAAAACGCAGGGTCCGCCCTGGTATATGGATCTTGACGCCCGAAATAATGTGATGACCCTAGGAATGAGCCACTCCGCGGTCAGGGAACATGTGCTGTATGTCAGAACACCCGGAGCTTGCTATTCCCCCGGAAAAGTGGAGATTGGTTTTTATCTCATCACCAGTGATCAAAAAGATAAAATCTTTAACCCCTGGCGCAAAATTAACTCCTTCCTTTGGAAAAAATGGGGCAAGCAGGAATGGAAAAAACTGGCAAAAAGCCGTGACGGGCTGAAAAACCAGGTTGCGCATGCATATAACTGGGCCTTCGGATCCTGGAAAAAAAGCGTTTGGCAGGAATTTGAACTGAATGGTCAACAAGTGGGAGCCCCGGTTTTTATCGTCAACACCACCCAAAGTCCCAACTACCCCGGTGAGGTCAATGAAAGGGAGTTCCGTTCCGTCTGGAACCAGGCTTGGTTCAGTTCGCTTCGTTCAGCGCAGGGATTGTACCGTTATGCCCGAAGGGAAAATAACCGGGAACTAATGAACTATGCCTTGAAAACAAAGGAACTGGCTTTGGCCTTTCCGCAAAGGAACGGACTGTTTCCCGGGTTAACAGGAACAGAAATGGAAACCGTGGAGGTGAACGGCGAAAAATACAACCGCTCGAAAGGGTGGAATACCTTTTTCTTCGGAAATAGCAACAGGAATCCCTATACCTGGGATGCCCGCCTCGCCCCATACCATATCCTGGATATGAGTTTCACCGCCAATCAGATGCTGATCTGGTATACCGAACTGGAAAAAGACGAACGGCTGCTCACCTATGCCACTCAATATGCCGATGCCCTCCTGAAACTTCAGGACGAAGAGGGATTTTTCCCGGGATGGCTCTCGATTGATTCCCTCAAGCCCATGGAATATCTGAACAAATCCCCGGAAACCTCGATGTCGGTCACCTTTCTGCTTTGCCTATACCAGGTGACCCGGGAAAGGAAGTACCTTGTACCGGCCATGAAAGCGCTGAACGCGGTGGCAGACCGCATTATCATGGAAGGGCAGTGGGAGGATTTCGAAACCTATTGGTCCTGCTGCCGCTATGGGAGTGATCACCTTGTCGGCAAGAAAGTCCTCCGGAACAACCAATTCAAACAAAATACCCTTTCGATGTATTGGACGGCAGAGGCCTTGCTTGACGGTTACCTCATTACCGGGGAACGGAAATACCTGCAATACGGGGGAAGAACCCTGGATGAGCTGCTGATGTACCAGGCATCCTGGCAACCCCCGTATATCTATATCAGGGCCATAGGGGGATTCGGGGTCATGAACTGCGACGGAGAGTGGAACGATTCACGGCAGAGCCTTTTCTCGGAATTGATCCTCCGGTATGGAAGGGAACTCCACCGAAAAGAGTATTTGCAAAGGGGATTGGCTGCCCTCTATGCCTCCTTCGAGATGATGTACTGTCCTGAAAATCCCGAAACGAAAGCGCAATGGGAAAAAGCATGGCCATTTTTCGGTGAGGAGGATTATGGATTTATGATGGAGAATTACGGCCACGGAGGGGTGACCGGCCCCGAAGGAATAGGAATAGGCGAATTTACCATCTACGATTGGGGAAATGGAGCGGCCGCAGAAGCATATAACCGGATTGCCGACCACTTCGGGGAAAAATTCATTGCCCGCCCCCTTTGGAAACCAGAAAAAATAAAACCTATCAACCTTCCATGAACCTACAATAGAGCCGGAACAATATGAAAAATGAAAAGTCTTTTGCACGGCAGGTCATGATCCTGCTGGTATTGTTGCTGGCGGGTCTTCCGACCTCCGGCGGAACCAGGTATTATATCGATTCCGTTAAGGGATCAGATTCCCGTTCAGGGCTATCTGAACGCCAAGCATGGAAAACCACCCTGCCTGTCACTCATCTTCATCTGGTTCCCGGCGATACCCTACTCTTTGCCGCAGGCTCCCATTTTTCGGGAGGATTGGAAATCAGGGATTCCGGCACCGAAGGATCACCGATCGTGCTTACCCGGTATGGAAAGGGGAAAGCCCCCCTTTTTACCAATCCCGACCGTGAGGTGCTCGGCGGAAATGCCATTCGTCTTTCAGGCAGCTATCTGAAGGTGATGGGATTGTCCTTTTACGGCTGCGCCGCTGCGCCCGACCACGACCAGTATTATACCGACATCTGGGAAACAGGTGCGGTCCGGATCATGCTCGGGGCCAATTATTGTACCGTTTCACACTGCGAATTCTCCGACTGCCCCAAGGGAGTTCAGTCGACCGGAGAGCATTCCCTGATTACCCGCAACCATTTCCACAGTGCCAACAAACGGCCCCTTTCCTTTCCCGGATGGGGGCCCATCGCCATTCATCTGGGAAACAGCAACCAGGAAGTCTCTTACAATATCATCAGAGATTATTATTATATCGGCGGAGAATTCGGCGCTGACGGGGGAGCAATAGAACTAGATGACGGAAGGAATCCGAAAAGAAATATATATATCCATCACAACTACAGCCATTCCAACATGGGCTTCCTGGAAGTCAGCTGGAATGCCGATATCAGCAAGACCGAGACATACGAGCTGCGGGTGGAATATAACGTAAGTGATGATTACCAGGATTTTGTGATGCTGTGGGCTCCTACCCATGACGCCACCATTGAAAACAATACCATACTGCGCCGTCAACAGGTGAAAAATGCCATCGTGCCGGCCGTGTTTTGCTGTGATTACGGCGGTGTGACCATCAGGAATAACATCATTGTGGTGGATTCAACGGTGACTGTTTTTACCTGCGGCAACACAGATGATCATCACCATACCCACAATCTCTACTGGTCGGTCGACGGGAGTCTTCCCAGGCTAGGAACCTCCCTTCATCCTACAGAGTTGTATCAGGTGAATCCCTGCTTCAAGGGAAAAGGGAAGGCCCCCTATACCTATCAGCTGAAAAAAAGAAGTCCCGCCGTTGACAAAGGTACGATCACCGGCAGGACCTCCGTGGTTGATTTCAAGGAAACCCCTGTTCCCTTAGGCAAGCATCCCGATATCGGGGCGTTTGAGGTTCAGGTTTCCGGGCTCCGGAAATAAGTAGCCCCCCGGGGGTGGTGTTATTCTTCGTTTCCCCACAAGGTAGGATCATTCCCGTGGTTTTTACGCCATTCATGTCTCCAGCGCAAGATCTCATTGGCGCCGATATAAGGCATGAATTTGCGGTGTTCCTTGTCGGGGATCGGGGCGACCCCTTTTGCCTCCAGGGTATACCAGTAAGCCACGCTGGCCAGATCCAGCGTGAGCACGTTGGCATGTCCGTGCTCAATGGTAGCCTTCAGGGATTTGTCGAAATAGATCGGATCTGTGATATGAAACCGGAAGACATGGGTGCGGTAGAGCCAACCAGTTTCATTGGAGACTCTGGGATATCCGTAAAACGGATGGAGATAGTGCGTCCGTGGACACCAGGAGGTGTTAAAGTAATCCTCCGTCCCTGTTCCGTGAATGGAAGCTTTTTCTTCACCGTCAATGAAAAACATGTCATCCCCTTCACCATACCACATGATACTGGGATTCTGGACGTAATAGTTAACCCCGACAAAATGGCCTTTTCCTTCGATTTCAGCAAAGATGTAGTTGTCGGTACCGAAAGGATTTAATGGGACCTTTTTATCCAGAACTCCCCATTCGTTTTCCCCGGCTTCGGGGGCTGCTGTGATCTTCCTGTTAAACCAGGCATGGAACCGGCCGCTGTTCTTGGGAAGCTGGTCCATTTCGACATAGTCGATGTAATAATAGAAGGCATCAATGGCGATATCCGCCTGGTTCTCGATAATAATCTTGGCTCCGTTTTCAAAGGGCATCTGGAAATAGGAGACCATACCTGTTCCTCCGGCCGGCCCTACCGACAGGGGAAGAGAGGTGTAGTCATAACTTTCGTTCCATCCCTGACCAAAAAACGGACCGATCGGGGAAAATACTGAAGGTTCCTCCAGCCCGTCCCAGTACATCTTCAAAATGATGTCGCTACGGTTTAACTGTTCGGGCCGGGGAGCGATGGTCACCCAGATATGCGTGATGATACCCGCCCCTTTGACATCAAACAATGTGCGGCTCTCCCCGGGCTTGATCATATACACATTGTCCCCGTTCCCCCCGGTGCGGTCATAACTGCTGACCCTTTTGGAGCGAACCCCCTCCTTGATGGTCGTCAGTCCCGATAACAAATCAGTCGTCTGGGCCATACCCGTGAACATGATAAAACCCAGCATGGCAGCAATAAATACTCTTTTCATAGGATTAAAAATTAAGTATTATTTGGTTAAAGAAAATTACAAGCCGATTCCGGCGTTTCGGCATACATTCCTATTTATAATTCAGCTTTTGTTGAACCTCATCGTTCCAATAAAAGGGGGCCAGGTACAATCCTCCGCGCACCAATCCGCAATGACTGATATACCATGTCCCGTTTTCATCGGTAATAAACTCCGGGGCATGGGCTTCGAGGATGGCCACTTCGTCTTCATCCCGGTCCCAATAAAAGAGGTCCCTTGACCGGTAAACCTTTGTGGTCACATAACTGGCTCCCGGACCGATGAACAGGTAATACCAGTCCCCCCTGCGGATCACTACCGGAGATTCGGTATTCCCCCCCCAGGTGCCTTTTTCATGATCCCTGAAGACCACGATACGCTCCTGCGACCAGTGCAGGAGATCGTCACTGGTCCGGGCGGCCACGATGTGATAACCGCCATGAGGTTTGGTAGTGGCTGTGTAATAGATGATCCAGCGATCATTCAGTTCATCATGAAAGACAAAGGGATCCCGCCCGTCATAACCCTCGGTAAAGAGCGGATTTCCAACATACCTCGACCATTCATACAGATCCTTGCTGGTAGCCAGGTTGATTTGGTACCGCCGGTTGTCAGGATCCCCACCGCAATAAAACATATAATAAATATCCCCTTTTTTCACGATATGGGGCGCCCACAAGACCGTTTCAAAGAGATCACGCCGCGCCGACAAAGCATATGGCTTCTTCTCCCATTTCCCCATGAGGCTGTCGGCAACGGCATGGGCCAGGTGACCGTGAATATCCTCTTTGGGAGCATCCCTGCCGGTGATGCCGATCATATGCCATTTCCCGTCAGGCCCCCGGATGAAACAATGGTCATTCATATACCACTGATCCTTTTCTCCGACACTTTGATCAAAGATTTTTTTAAATTCCCCGTTCCCCACCAAGGGAAGGTCATTGGGACTCTGACCCCTGCCCGTCAGAATGACGGAGCATAAAAGTCCCAAAGTTGTGATCCATCTCCTCATATTGCTTAAAGGTTTAAGTTAATTCCCGATCCAAATTTAACAAATGAAACAAGGCAAGCGGCCGATAACCTGAAAAATAACAGGACTATAGACTTAAATTAATCTGTTTCCCTCTTTAATTAACTGTTAAACAGATAAAAATAATAATTTTACAAATCCTTTTGACGGAAGCTCTTACAGGCAGCATGATTTAAAGAAGGAACTGTTCCATTTATTGCGGGTGACTTCACGCAGGTGGCAAAATATACTCAAAAATGGGAAAGGGAGATGGTCTGAAGTGTTATCTTTGAAAACTGGCGCATATAACAAGGATGAAGATGCGAAAAAATTGCCTTTTTATTCTGCTTGGTTTCTTGTTTCTGTCAGCCGAAAGTGCCGGTCAGGGATACCAAAGCGGCCCCTCCATTCCTTGGTTTAATCCCGTAACTGCCTATCGCAGTTGGGATACCTACAAGTCGGACGTATACCAGGGAGGGGCGGCCCGCTTCACGAATATATCAGGCAATGTTCCCGTGGTCAGGATGGGAGAGGTGGGTGCTCTCCTTCTTGAATCGGTTAAGCCATCGGGTTGGTGGAACGTGATTTTCAGAATCGGCAACGGAATGGCCGTGAACGGCCTCCGCATGGGAGATCACCCCCTGTTGCATCTGCGGCTCAAATGGGAGAAAATTGCCCGGGGAGCCAACCTGGAAATACAGCTTTTTTCACAGGAAAACAATGTAAAAGCAGGCTTTCCGGAACAATCGGCCGGCGTGCTCCTCAGCCATTACCTCTCCCCCGTGACCGAATGGAAGGATGTGTATATCCCCTTGGCCGATTTCGTGAAAGTCAATCCCAGGATCAACCTGACCAGGATTCACCTTCTCCGGTTCGTGGGCACCGGCTTTTATGCCGATACCAACAGAATGCTCATCGAAAGGATGGAAATCGTGCCTTCGGTTGAAAATCCCTATCAGGATGCCTGGAAGGTTAATCAGGTCGGTTTTTTGCCACAGCAGCAAAAACTGGCCTTCATCAGTTTTGACAAACAATACCCTCCTGAGGGGGAGCTGCAGGACTTTTCCTTGGTGGCTGCAGGTACTGATTCCGTGGTTTTCAGAGGCAAGCTTGTTAAGAAAACATCTTACAATACCGAGGAGTGGGGGCAGGACGGAGATGTGGTCTATCATGCCGATTTCACCTCTGTTCAGGAACCCGGGAGTTATACACTGAGGTTAGAGGAACCTTTTCAGGAATCCCCTGTATTCTCCATCTCCGATACGGTTTACAACCGGATTTTCAGGGATGCCCTGCGCTTCTTTTACTATTCCCGGTCAGGGGAAGCCATCACGGAACCCTATGGCGAAGGACATACACGACCTGCCCTGTTCGAAAACGGAAATCATGCCGGGTATGATTACAAGGAGGGAACGCGGGATGTCAGAGGAGGGTGGTTTGATGCCGGGGATACCCATATGGATACCCATGCCCCTTTTGAAGCCGTCTGGTGGCTGTTGGAAACCCTCCGGCAGTCAGGCAGCAAGGTACAGAAAAAATCGCTCAACCTTCCCGAATCGGCATCGGGGCAAAACGACCTGGTCGAGTTGATTAAATATGAGCTTGACTGGTATGAGAAACTCCGGAATGCTGACGGATCGACCCATTTTTTTGTCACTCAGCACAGCAGGCATCCCCTCCCGACAGTCAGTGATGTCTCTTCATCGGCGGCAGCAGTTCTGGCCGCCTTATTCGCCAAAGCCTACCCCTTGTTTAAAAGTTACCCCTGTTATGCGGAATATGCTGACACTTTACTGGCTCATGCCGAAAAATCATGGACATGGCTGTCGGAACATCCCGGGAATGTCAGCCCTATTGATCCGGCCACAGGAAAAGAATACGGGTATAGCCTCGATGACGGCCACGACCAGGCCATACGGGCCACCGCTGCCATCAACCTCTTCAATGCCACCGGCAAGCCGGAATATAACAACTGGTTCGTTTCCCGTTTCAGCAACCCGCTCTCCGATTATCATGAAAACCAGGCCTGGGGCGGAATCATCAGCGGACTCGAACAACAATGGATCAATCTGGGGTACATGGATTACATTCAATCACCCCGTCCGGAGGCCGACAAAATCATCATACAGAAACTTAAAAATGAATTTATCAGGCTCGCCCTATGGACGATGGCGCGCATTGAATATACCTCGTACAACATTCCCCTGGCGGCTCCCAACCACCTTTTCTGGGGCTCTTCCGGGCTGATTGCCACTCATGCCTATGTTTATGACCAGGTATACCAGTGGACCCGGCAGGTGAAATTCAAAAACGCAATGACCCACTGTATCGACTGGATCCTGGGCAGGAATCCCGTCGGCCGTATCTTCGTCACCGGTTATGGAGATGCGCTTCACGGGGTCGATTTGTACAGCTTTTTCTGGGACGACAACTTCAATGCGCCCCCCGGGTACCTCTGCGGAAATATCAACGCTTTTGACGAGACCACGATCCCCATCATCAGTCACCCATGGAAAAGGTTTCTCAACGTTCAATCAGCCCCCACCCTTGAACCCGGCATTTACTGGAATGCGGAACTGGCCTGGCTGATGGGCACGATAGCCGCCAATGCTGGGCCATGGCGCGACTGCAACGGAGATCCCGGAGGAACCGCCTTTACCGACAGCTGCGGAGTATGTGCGGGAGGCCTGACAGGCCTAAGCCCCTGCCTGCCGGTAACGGCTATTATCCATCCCCAGGCTGACGATCAGATTAGAATTTATCCCAATCCTTCGGTCGCCGTTTTCCACATTGCGGGATCTGCAGGAGACGTCTGGCACCTCTTTTCCCTTCCAGGCACCCTGCTCTCTTCCGGAAAAAACAACTTCATTGACCTGAAAAACCACCCTCCAGGGATCTATTTTTTAAAAATCAGAGGGAAAACTTTTAAAATTATAAAAAAATAGAGTTCCGGAGAGTCTCTTCCCACAAAATCCAGATGATCGTTTCAATTCATCCTTAGCATTTTATGAAGGTGCTGAAATTAATAAACTTATAAAAAACTTAAACGATTAAATAATTTTGGGTTTCATGAGCTTTTTTTTGTTTTTTTTTCTCATATTTGTTAGAGATAAACTATAAAACGATGGCTATGAAAAAAATTTTACTATTGCTACTTTTGGTATCCCTGTTTGCTCCCCGGGTTTTTGCTCAGGAGAAGGATACCATCACCTACCTCATGATCACGGAGGCCCGTATGGATGAGATCCGGTGGAATTACGTGGAAATAACCAACATGCACCCCACCAAATCCGTTGATCTCTCCCAGTTTGAATTCGGAGAAATCGATTCCTGGACCGATTACTGGAGTCCGGCGCCCCATCGGTGCATCAGATTGCCCAAGGTGATGCTGGGCCCCGGTAAATCGTTTACCATGGCCAATATCCAGGACCTGTCCCCCCAGCTGGCCAAAGTCAATCCTGAAGAATGGAAATACAGCATTTCCACCATTGAAGAGTGGCTGACCGTGGCCGATATGGGATTGTATAAAATCGAGTTTGGACAAACTCCTCTCCCTATCGACAGCGTTTCGCCCGTGGGCTGGGAAGCCCTTGACAACTGGGCTGGCCGTGGAGCCTGGTACCTCGAACAGCATTTTGCCGACGGCGATTCCGTTGTTGTGGATGCCGTCAACGCTGATCAAAGCAACCCGGATCATCCCGGAAGACCGGGTTATGGCCCCAGAGATTGTGCAGGAGTGACCGGAGCCACCGGAAATTCCATCCTGATCAGAAAATTCAAGTATAAAAACGGGAGTTTGGACTGGGACAAACAAAAAGGAGTTGATCTGGGCGACTCGGAATGGATGCCCATTCCCGTTACAATGGCCAAACCCTGGGGACCCGAGGAGGTGAAACAACCCCTTTTCTGGACCATCGGCAACCATGGCAACTACACCCTGACCCCGGAAAGCTTCACATCCTCAACCATTGAAATCAACTACACCGACACGGTGCTTACGGTGCCATGGGGTGTCAGGAGGGGATGGAGGATCATGCACGAATTCGAAAGGGATCGTGCCACCGGCAAAGGGAACGGTTTTGCCTGGAATTATCACCGGGCCAAAACCCATGAGGATTCAGCCTTCGTTTCCGTCAGGACCGGCGACGTGCTGACCATCTATGCCGCCGGCAACGAACTGCAGATCTGGAATTTTGACATCGTTACCAAACCACCGCAACCAGGCGACAATATCGTCATCCCCTTGAACGTCCTTTCGGATGACGGAACCTACGGAGGCCATTATTTCAATGTATCCGACGGTATTTCCGGTATGGACACCATCTATGATGTGGGATGGGCCACCCGGGTCGACACCCTGTTGAAATACCTTGAAAAAGCACCCAAAGCTTCTTGGGAAATCGTTTACAAGGATGGCTCCGACCGCCCCGACCTGATCAATGGCGACATCCTGAAGGTAACCGCAGAAAATGGAGCCGTGAAGAATTACTATATCAAGATCGATGATTATCTGCCGAACCACAATGCCAACCTGGCCGCCATTACCTGGCCCGACATACCGGCCTCCTTCCTGGAAATTGCACCGGTATATGGATGGAAAGGCGACACCATTCCCGGGTTCACCCCTTCGGTTAACCAATACAACTTTATGGTACCCTTGGAATACAACGGCGTTCCCGCCCTTGTGGCCAAAACCGAAAATATGAACGCCAAGGTCTCCGTCCAGAGGGCAGTCAACACCGACGGCACCCTGGCTGAAAGAACCATGATCTTCAATACCACCGCAGAGGATGATACCACTTTTGCACAATACAGGGTAGTCCTTGAAAAAGAGAAAGACCCGTCCCACCTGCAGCCTTACTTCGGAGAACCTTTCTTTTCGCAGTACGTCTTCAAGGAACAATGGAGATATAACACTTTTGTGGAGATTTACAATCCCGGGAACCAGCCCCTCGACCTCAGCAAGTATATGATCGTTCAACTCTGGTCGGGAACAGCTGCCAATGCTGTGCAAGCTTACTCCGGCACCGATCAGTGGGCCAACCGCTGGAACAAATATGTTCCGGGATACATCTGGCAGAGCGAATCGGAATGGCTGGTAGAGCCGGCCATACTGGTCCAGGACCTGAATGTCAATCCCATTGTGGCCCCGGGTGAGACCTTTGTCTTCGGCGTGGCGGGAAATTCCTGGGAGTATGGATTGGACCACCACTGGCAGGCGGCCAATATCGATGTTAACTTCAGTAAAAATCCATGGGGTCAGACGGTTCCCGAAGGCAATAATGCAGCCATGAAATGGATCAACCATATGATTTACCTTCTGAGAATCGACAACGATTCGGTGACCAGTGGCCTGAAACCCGCTACCGATCCCAATGACTTCACCGCCATCGATGTTATGGGCGCCGGGGCAGGCAACTGGTATGTCGCCGGACACATGGGCGATCAACGGTTTAGCATCACCCGCAAACCCCACGTCCAGAAAGGGAATCCGGTACCGGGTGCTTCTTTTGGCCCCCAGAACGGCCCCGAACTGGAGCCTTTCGGCACCTTACAGGAAGGTACCCATGGCGTGGAATGGGCCTGGTATACACCGAACTATTATTACAACCAGGGTTTTGGCTGGGCTGATGCCGAACTCGGGATCTCGCGCGGAATTGGCAGCCACAACATGAATCCAGTAACCTTCTATAAGTCCTACATCACTTCTTCGGTGTACAAGGTCAGTCCGGGATATAGCATGGACGAAACAATCAGGGGGGTAATCAGCCATACAACCGTCGACGAATTCTTGTTAAACATCAACAAGGAAGATCCCGGCCAGAGCCTTACCCTGATCAGCAAGGCCACCGGGCAGCCATTGACCGGGACCAACCAACTGCTGGACGGGGATGCCCTTGTCGTGCTTTCGGCCGACAGCGTGAATACCACAAAATATATCCTCAATGTAACCGATTTGGGGCTCAGCCGTGATGCCATCCTGAAATCGAAAACTTACTACATCAGCGTGGAATGGACTGAAGGAGAGATCTTTTTGATCCCTCAAGGCACCACCCTGAAAACCGTTCTTCAAAACCTTACGGTCCCCTTGGGGGCAACCCTTACCATCTTAGACGCACAAGGCAGTTTTGTGCCACTGCAAATGAGAAATTTCGATTCCACATATGTGGATGTGCTGGTTAATGACCAAATCTTTATGGAGGTGGTTGCCGAAGACGGCGTTACGAAAATCCTCTATCAGCTTAAACCTGATACAAAGTCCAGCGATGCTTTCGTAACTTCCAACCTCTACGCGGTGGACCAGCAGAAATCCAACATTGCCCTGGTGCCGCGAGGTACTTCCCTCACGACTTTCCTGTCTAACGTGTATCCCGCCACGGGAGCCACGATAAAAGTCTATGATAAGAAAGGCTATGAAAGAACATCGGGAACCATTTACCAGGACGATAAACTGGTGGTCACCGCTGCCGATGGCGTTCACCACAAGGTGTACTATCTCTCCATGTTGCTGACCAAGGAATTGATGGGGGAAACCACCGATTATCTGGCCTATGTGCTTTCTGATCTCTACGATGTGGACCAGATTAACATGATCATCTCCGGACCTTCCTCCGAACTTCTGGTCACGGAGTTCCTCAAAAACATCTATGCCTCCTTCGGCGCCACCGCCGTAGTTGTCAACGAACAGGGAACCGTGAAAACCTCAGGCGACCTCGACCGGAACGATATGGTCAGGGTAACCGCCGCCGACGGAAAAACGGTGGCCTTCTACACGCTCCAATTGGATTTCACCTCGGTTGACCTGATAGGAAACCGTGACCTGTTGATCTACCCGAATCCAACCCATGAGAACGTCAACATTCAGGGAGTGAACGCAGGAAACAGAATCAAAGTGGTTAACCTGCTGGGGATGACGGTAATCGATAAACTGGCCGGAAAATCACTGGAAGTAATTTCCCTGGACAGGCAACCTGCCGGAATCTACCTGATCACCGTATCAGATGATCATCAAATAATAGGTAAGTTTAAAGTGGTTAAAAAATAATCACTATTCTTTTTAAAGTAAGAGCCTGTATATCAGGCTCTTACTTTTTATAGCATACAATTGACCATGAAGTATCTTTTTTTTCTGCCCGCAGGATTTCTCCTAGTACTGCTTTCCTGCACGCCCCGGTCCCAGCTGCCTCAGGATCTTCGCGCGAAACTAACCGCCTACCCTGCCATTGGCGAGTTTCTGGAGAAAACGGCTTATGACGGCAAAGCGGAAGCCCCCTCCAGATATGCCCTATACCGGTTTATTAACCACAAATCGAAAGACAGCGTATATGTCGCCTGGTCTGTTTCGGGCAAACAGGACGAATCCCTGCCGTTAACGGGTAACTTTTGGGTTTTTGATACTTCCCAGGTGAACCTGCCACTTCCTGTTCCGGGCAATGAAATTAAAACGGCTGAAATTCCCCTCTTCCTCGCTCCGGCTCCCGGATTGAGTCCGGTCATCGGCTCCATCGGTGCCGAAGCCCTGCCGCAGATCCCTTTTCCCAGTGACGGGGATCTTTGGTTTTCAACCTGGGCCGATGATGACAACCTTTATGCCAGCTGGGGTGATGGCAAAGGGCCCCTTCAGGAGAATGAAGAGACTCCATGGGTGGACATGGGCATTGCCAGGATTTCGGGCTATTGTCCGCAGCTTCAAGCCTCGGTGAGGTACAGGGAAGACCCTGTTCCCCCGCTAGAACAAAATGATAAACCCTCAAGCCTCATTTTCCTTGACCATACGCTATGGGGCCATTTCCACTCTCCCCTGGGAGATGCCCGTCTGGGGTACCTGGCCCGCTCTTCTGACTATGGTCTGACCTGGGAAAAAATCGGGTTTTTCGCCGACGGAGAAAAAAAGAAGAGTAAATCCCCGTGGACCCGCGATAACCACTCCCCCTTCAGATGTTTGTTCTTCATCAATATGGGCAGGAATTATGCCCTGAATCAGGACGGATATGTCTATGCCCTGGGCATTGGAACCGAATGGCACTGGATGCAGCTGGACGTTTACCTCACCCGTGTCGAAAAACAGCTTATCGGCAATTATCAAGCTTACCAGTACCTTTCAGGATATGACGCCAATCATCAACCACTGTGGTCCGACGATCAAAGTGATGCCATCCCTGTGGATGGGCTCATGACCATGGGACAGGGATCGGCCATGTACCACGAAGGAACTGGTCGATATCTTTTTCTCACCGACAGGGAACTGTTCGACGCTCCCCACCCCTGGGGTCCCTGGACTTTCGCAGGCTCCTGGACCACCTGGTTTACCCGGCCCGGCAGAACAGAATGGCAGGGAGGCTACCAACCCGGAATCATCTCCAAGGATACCGGGAAAGATTATTTTTGGTTTTCCATTGCCGGTCAAAACCAAAGACCTCGTATAACCTACGCTTTTAACCTTGGAAAAATGAACCTCTTTCTCAAAAACCTGAACACATCCAAAGACGAAAACAATGGATTTTAAATTTTTGAACATCTAAAAGAAACTTGTTCACGGAGAAAACCGGCTGTAAGGTATTGCGCGCCCCCAAGGGCCATGAAATCAAAATTCCCCTGCCTCAAAGCTGACCATTATGAACCGAAGGATATTCCTGCTCCTGGGAGCGCATTCCACCTTGGTGTGGGCGTTGGCCGGAAAAAGCCTGGCCCAAACAGTCGCCTGCCTGAAAAGCCGTGAGTATTCCCTCCCGGTCCTCCCCGATCTTCCCAATCAGGTCATGCCTGACCTGATTGGCGCCCCTGACGATCCGGCTTCCTGGCCCAGCTTCCGGGAAATGCTGTTTTCCTGGCGGAAAGAAATGAAAAAAAACAGCTCCCCCGATTCCCGGTATGACCGCCCGGAATACGCCTGGTGCTCCTCGGCTTACAACTGTTATTTTCTGATGATGGGAGACCGCCTTTTCCTCGACCCTGAAAAAGGAGAATTTACCGTTGAACGCTTTCTGGAATATACTGAAAAGGAGTTCGGCAGAATAGACATGGTGGTCTTGTGGCATGCTTACCCCAGGATTGGACTGGATGAAAGAAACCAGTTTGATTTTTACCGGGAAATGCCGGGTGGAATTCCCCAATTAAGAAAAATTACAGATGAATTTCACCGTAGAAATGTCAAAGTCTTCATCAACTACAACCCCTGGGATACGGGCACAAGACAAGAATCGGCGTCGGACAGCGATCTCCTTTCCTCTCTGATCGGTGACCTGGATGCCGACGGGATTTTCCTGGATACATTATCGGAGGGAAATCCTGAACTCCTGGAAAAAGTAGAGGCCGTGAAGGACGGGGTGGCCTTTGAAAGCGAACTGGCCCTTCCTGCAGAACAGATCCCCCATCACCAGATGTCCTGGGCACAATGGTTTACCGACACTCCCACCCCCGGAATCCTGAGAAATAAATGGCTGGAAAGAAGGCACATGCAACATGCCATAAGCCGGTGGAATAGCGACAGGACATCCGACCTGCACACCGCCTGGATGAACGGAAGCGGTACCATGATTTGGGAAAATGTCTTCGGCCAATGGATGGGATGGAACCAAAGAGACAAATCCTTTCTGCGGTCCATCTCCCCGATCCAGAAACGATATACCGGTCTTTTCTCGGGCGAAGGCTGGACGCCGCTGGCCCTGATTCCGGAAAAGGAACATCTTTACGCTAACCTTTGGCAAAAAGAGGGAGTCAGGTTATGGACACTGGTAAACAGGTCAGATCGCCCGTTGACAGGGAGTCTCCTGTGTGTGGACCATCATCACGGGGACCAATATTATGATCTGATCCAGGGTAAGAAAATCAGACCGGGAGCCTCTCGTGGAAAACAAAGCCTTAACGGAGTTATTCCTCCCCGGGGGATAGGGTGTTTTTTGGCTCTTCCGCCTACGCAAAGAGGCAAGGATTTCCGGCTTTTTCTTGCAAGCCAGGCAAGAATCAGCCAATCCTGGAATCTCACTGCTGATTTTCCGGCCCTCAAAGCCACGCGGAGACCTGTCGCACCCACCAGGGCTTACCCGGTTACTCCTCCCGGAATGGTCAGAATAGATGCCTTCACGGGACCTCAACAAAGGATTTTCAGGGTCAGGGAAACCGGTTGTTACACCTCCACCGATCCCGGTTTTATAAATGAAGTTTATCCGGCTTTGCACCACAACGTTACCTTGCAGATTTATGAAGAATTTCCGCCTTTTCTGATCGATGAAGTACCGGTTACCAACCGCATGTTCCGGGCTTTTTTGGAGGCTTCAGGATATGCCCCGGCCAACCGGGAAAATTTCCTGAGGCATTGGAATCATCATGAAATCCCTCACGGAAAGGAAGATCATCCCGTTGTTTATGTGAACCTTGCCGATGCCAGGGCTTTCGCCCTCTGGGCAGGGAAAAGGCTTCCCACGGAAGGGGAATGGCAGTTTGCCGGCCAGGGATCAGACAGGAGAAGGTACCCATGGGGGAACCATTGGTCAGAGGGAAAAGCCAATGGAGGGGAGACCGGTGATACCACGCCAGTAAGGACCTTCCCTGAAGGGATTTCCCCTTCGGGGTGTTACGACCTCTGTGGAAATGTCTGGGAAATGACGGAAAGCGAATACCTCGACCAACGAAACCGGTTTTGCATCCTGAAGGGAGGTTCTTTTTACCAGGCCAAAGGTTCCGGATGGTATTTCGACGGAGGGCCGCAAACCCTTGATTTCTCAGCCAAAATGATATTAATAGCCCCGGGATTGGACCGGTGCAGTAGTGTCGGATTCAGGTGTGCCGCCGATCTCTTATAACTGGCGGAATGTACTTTATATTTCCTTATGCCTGAACAGCAACAGCGGGTGCATCACCTGACAAGAACTACAGTTTGACCACTTTCCGGATGAAAAGGGTTTTGCCCTTTTCTGTCAGGTGAATAAGATAGAATCCTGCCTTCAGGTGACGAATATCAAACCGAATCACTTCCCCCCGGCTTTGATCAATCGAATGGGAAGCCAGCGGCCTGCCTGCCATATCCAGGATTTGCACCACATAATCAGAAGGATATCCAGGGATATCCACCGAAAAATTAACATAATTTTCAACAGGATTGGGCCACACCAGAAAATTTGAAGGCGGCAGGGTGGTCATTCCCGGGGAAGTAAGGTTTTGCTGAATTTCCAGGTTGTCGATGGCCCAGCCCCAACCGTGCGCATAGGGATCGGAAAGGAGCCGGAACCTGATCAGAAGGGTATCCCCCGCCGTGAAATTTCCGTTTTCGGTGAGCAGGATTTCGCGCCTTACAAACAAATCCTTATTGCCTATGGTAATTGAGTTGTTTCCGACAATCCGCTGGTTATAAGCCGATTTCCACATTGGGATGCTGCCCGAATCATAGCCGTCCTGAAGCGGTAGCCAACTCATACCAAAATCTTTGCTGGCTTCAACGATGACATAATCCCAAAACTCATCCCCGCCGAAAACGGCGCCTTCCTCGCCCGGTTCCACCAAAACCACCTCATCCCAGGCCATTTTCCCGTTTTCGACAACAATAACCGGATAACGCAGCATGGTGGTGAAATTAAAATAGGTGTCGTCCGTATCGGGACTCGGATAGGGATGCGGACTGTGCAAGGCTGCATTGTCAAAGCCGCCTTCGATGTTGATTGAAAAATCGGACAAAATAAAATCGTCATTGGGAATGTTGAAATCAGTGAAATAGGTGATGACCGGATTAAACACCTGTTCCACCTTTACCGTAAAATACCCGGTTGCCGGTAATCTGGAAATATTTCTCCCTGCGGCAATATCGATGGCAACCACAACATATCCGAGGGTATCGCCGGTCTTATAACCATCCAGCGGGAATTTTCCCCTGTAGAGGCTATCCCCGTTGGCAAGCAAATTCAAGCCGGGCTGCTCCTGCCCGTTGATATAAAAAACGACAAAAACAGAATCGACCCCCAGGTTGTCGGTGACCACAGCTTCCAGATCAATCTTCCCGGAGGAAGAGAGGACAAACGTGACGGGGTCATGGAGGATCAGGGGTTTTACCGTGTCGGGACCAAGGGTCAGCGAAAATGAACCGGACGGGCTTCCCGGAGGCCAGGTGAAGGACCGGTTCATGGTATCGCGGGCTGTGAAATAATAACGGATCCTGACCGGTTCGGTGCCCGGATCAAGCACTGCGGAATAACCATTTTCTGTTTCTCCCTTTTCCAGTGCAACGGAATCGGAATGTGATTCAAAATTATCGATGGAATAGATCAGGAAACAGCTGTTTCCCAGGATTCCGAGATCGCTGGTGATTTCAGTTGCAAATTTCAGTGCATCCGGGATTTCTTCCCTGTCGTGCAGGGGGAGGAAATTGAAATAGAGGTGTTTCCATCCCAGATCGGCCAAAATCCCGGAGGTAAGGGGGCCGGGAGTATGTACCGCTTCCCCCCTGCCCGCCGAAGAGGTCATCAGGGCATTCACCGACCCATAAGGATAGGAGATATCATTCAGGTGGTATATACTGGAACCGTCTTTATACGTGGATGGGGCATACAATCTTGGACGGGATTCGTAATTCCATCCGAAAGCGACCGGACTGCCGGAATAAAGCTGATTGGAGATCAGCTTGTAATACAAATCGGACGAAGGATTTTTAAACAGCGTTTGATTGGTAATCCTGCTGCCACTGAAATCTTCCACCCAACGGTCAAATACGGAAGGCAATTTGTTGCCATACCCGTAATACCCGGTCTGCGTGGAGGCATTTACATTAAAAAAACCCGTAATTCCAAGACCATGGGCTATTTCATGCAGTACCGTGGAAATAAAATCATATTTCGAGCCCGGAGTTTTGAGATCAGTTCCATAATACCAGGCCACCGAGGAGTTAAAACATGCTGTCATGTCCGGATTTGCCGAGCCGGTGATCTCCTTTCCGGTAATTTTCTCCACTATGGCAACGGGATAATACGTGTCAGCCATGGGGGCCCCATCGAAATTAACATAAAACCCATTGGCACTGCAATTGCCCAGCGTGCCGGAGTTCAGTCTTTCCCATCGGGCTTCCACATAGATAGGTACCGAAGTGCTGATTAATGTTTCCCAAATACCGACGGCATATTCAAATGCCTCCCTGGCGGAATCGGGAAAATTGATATATTTTACAACAATATCCGAACTCTTAGGGGCCGATTTAAGGCGGTTCATAAATTCCTGCGGCGGCGGGACGGCCGCATGACCGGTTTCCTCTGACGCGTAACAAACCACAGGATCAACCCTGACTGCCTCTTTCCGCCATTTGCTTTGGGCATAAATATCAGGAGCCAAAACCATGCTTAAAACCGTAAGAAGGGTTGCTGTCAGCAATATCCGGGGAAAATTATGACGATATATTGCGATTCTGTTCATCCGGCAATATTAATCATTTTCCTTTTAGGATCATACGGTCGGAAACGGGCTGTTTACAGGCAATACATGTAGGGTCAGATTACCGGGCTGATCAGGTGGGCCAGCGATTCCTTCATCCGGGAAATCCGGGGACGTTTCTTCCAGTCACTGTAAATAATTTCCCGGCTGTTGCGGAGGTCGTGACTGAAATAAGCCTCCAGCTGACGGGTAAAGGCTTCATCATAAACAAAGGCGGTGACCTCGAAATTGGTCTCGAGACTCCGGAAGTCCAGGTTTGCCGTGCCGATGGCCGACAACACCCCGTCGACCATAATCAGCTTGCTGTGTACAAACCCTTTCTGGTAAAAGAAAACTCTCACCCCCGCTTCCAGGAGTTCTTCCACAAAAGAAAAGGAACACCATTTTGAAATAATGGCGTCAGAAAATTCGGGGATCAGGAGTTTCACCTCCACACCTCCCAGAGCAGTGGTTTTCAGGGCGGTGACGATAGGCGGGGGGGGCATCAGGTAAGGAGTAACGATGGCGATTCTCTTTCGGGCTCCTGTAATGGCTGCGAAAAAGGCCTGCCCGATATTGTCCCAGTCCGAATCAGGTCCGCTGGCGGTAATCTGAACCGCCGGTCCGGGCGACTGGGATATGGATGTGAAATAGTCTTGTCCGTAAAAGCTTTCCTTCGTGATAAAATACCAGTCGGCAGCAAAAATCACCTGCAGATAAGCCACCGCATCCCCTTCAACCTGAAGATGGGTGTCGCGCCAGGGACCTATGCCGGGCAATCCTTTCAGATAACGGTCAGCAACGTTGATCCCCCCCGTGAAACCAATCACCCCGTCAACAACGACGATTTTTCTGTGGTTCCTGTAATTCACCCGGGGGGTAAGCCTGGGAAAACGAACCTCCATGAAAGGTCTTACATCTACGCCTGCACTTTTCAATTCCCGGATGTATTTTCTGGATAATCCCCAGCTTCCCACGTCGTCGATGATCATCCTGACCTCCACACCCTCCTTGCTTTTGCGCATCAGGATATCCTTCAACCGGTTACCGATTTCGTCATCTTCCACAATGTAATACTCCAGGTGAATATGGTGCCTGGCCCTTTCCATGGCTCCAAAAATGGCGTTAAAACAATTTTTACCGTTGTTAAGGATCCGCAGGCGGTTTCCGGTAGTAAGAAGGGAATGGGAATTGTTCATCAGCAGCTTGACTAACTTTTCCTTTTCCCTGGCGGCTTCAGGCAACAGGTATTCATGGGCCTGCAGTTTCCGGAGCTGCCGGCTTGACAAAGACCGGAATTTTCCCAACGTCTTTAAACCCCGCCTTGAAAACATCTTCTTCTTCCGGTACTCCTGTCCGAAAACCAGATAAAATACCAGCCCGATAACCGGCAACAATACCAGCGCAAGGATCCAGGCAGCGGTTTTGTAGGGCGACCGCTTTTCTGAAATCACGATGATGGCGATCGCAAGCGAGGTGATAAGAAAAAGAAGCGATATCGCGCCCCATAAACTTGGATGTAAAAAACTCCAGCTCCCCCACATAAAATTATGGCAACAACATTAACTACCGTAAAAATAACAAACTTCTGCCGATTGTCATGTGATATTAAAAAAACCGCCCCTTTGTACAGGAGCGGTGGAGCTATGTGGAGTAAGAAGCCAACCCGTAAAAACGGTATGACCCCTTACGAAGGGCGCAGGTATCCACCGGCGCATTTTCTATTATTTCAGCCTTGTTAAAAGTTCAACTTCTCAAACCGAAGCTACGCTACAGCCTATTTCACTTCCGATCCGTTTTTCACCAGGCTCTCCGGGGAGACCAGCACCAGTTTTCCCGACGGATCCTGGGCACACAGGATCATCCCCCTGGATTCGATGCCCTTGAGTGGCCGCGGTTCCAGGTTGACCAATATGCAGACCTGCTTTCCGGTCATCTCCTCCGGGGTGTAATGTTCCGCAATCCCCGACACCACGGTACGGGTGTCAATCCCCGTATCGATGGTCAGCTTGAGGAGTTTCTGGGTTTTGGCCACTTTCTCCGCTGCAATCACGGTACCGGTACGAATGTCCATCGCGCCGAACTGGTCAATGTTTACAGGATCTTTTGCAGGTGAGAGTCCCGCCATGGTCGCTTCATTGGCTTTTTTGACATCCAATAGCTTCTTGATCTCTCTTTCGATCTGATGATCTTCGATCTTTTCAAAAAGGAGTGCCGAAGGATTCAGCCGGAGGCCGGCAGACAGCAAGTTGGTACGGCCCAGCTCATTCCACCCGAATCCCCTGATATTTAGGAATCCCCGCAACTTTTCCATACTGAAGGGCAGGAAGGGTTCCAGGGCAATGGTCAGGTTCGCCGTAATCTGCAAGCTGACATTCAGGATGGTCTTCACCCGTTCCTGATCTGTTTTCACCACTTTCCACGGCTCCTCGTCTGCCAGGTACTTGTTCCCCAGCCGCGCAATATCCATCGCGTTTTTCAGGGCTTCCCGGAACCGGAAATTGTCAAGGCTCTTTTCAATCTCTCCCCGCAGGGCAGATACCCCTTCAAGGGCCTGGCGGTCGGAAACCGTCAACTCCCCGGCAACAGGAACTTCCGCCATGAAATATTTCTCGGTAAGCACCAGCGCCCGGTTGACAAAATTCCCCAGGATGGCCACCAACTCACTGTTGTTGCGGGTCTGAAAATCCTTCCAGGTAAAATCGTTATCCTTGGTTTCCGGAGCATTGGCGGTAAGCACATATTTCAGCACGTCCTCCTTTCCGGGGAATCGCTCGAGGTATTCGTGCAGCCATACCGCCCAATTGCGGGAGGTGGATATTTTATCGCCTTCGAGGTTCAGAAATTCATTGGCAGGAACATTGTCGGGAAGGTTGTAGCTCCCTTCGGCCTTGAGCATGGCCGGAAAGATGATGCAGTGAAAGACAATGTTATCCTTTCCTATGAAGTGAAGCATCCGGGTATCCCGGTCTTTCCACCACTTCTCCCATTCCGGGGTGAGTTCCCGGGTGGCAGATATATAACCGATGGGGGCGTCGAACCATACATAAAGCACTTTCCCGGGGGCATCTTCAAGGGGTACGGGAACACCCCAGTCGAGGTCACGGGTCACGGCACGTGGTTGCAATCCGCTGTCAATCCACGACTTACATTGGCCGTAAACATTGGCTTTCCACTCCGTGTGACCTTCCAGGATCCACTCCCGCAACCACGGCTCATAGTGATCGAGCGGAAGATACCAGTGTTTGGTCTCCTTAAGCACGGGCGTGTTGCCGCTGAGTACCGAACGGGGATTCACCAGTTCGGTGGGGCTCAGTGACGTGCCGCAGCTCTCGCACTGGTCGCCGTAAGCCTTCTCAAAGCCGCATTTCGGACAGGTACCCACGATGTAACGGTCGGCCAGAAAATGACGGGTCTCCTCATCATAATATTGTTCCGACGTCTTTTCCACAAATTTTCCTTCCCTGTAAAGTTTCATAAAAAAGGCCGAAGCCGTTTCGTAATGAATGGGGGCACTGGTCCGGGAATAAACATCGAAGGAGATGCCCAGGCGGGCGAAGGAATCTTTGATCAGAGCGTGGTATTTGTCGACCACATCCTGAGGGGTGATCATTTCATTGCGGGCTTTCAGCGTGATGGGAACGCCATGTTCATCTGATCCGCCGATGAATAGCACCTCTTCTCCCTTCAGCCGCAGATAACGGGCATAAATGTCAGCAGGCACATAAACGCCGGCCAGATGACCGATATGGACCGGGCCATTGGCATACGGCAAAGCCGAGGTGATCAGGGTACGTTTAAAATCAGTCATGAATGGTCTGTTTTATTGCGGGCTGTAAAGATAGTCGATTTTTTGCCCCCGGCTTTGGAAGAAAGGGAGATATGACATTGTAAAGAATTATTTAACCCCGGAGACCTGAAATTGCAGGAGATAAAGCCGGAATTTCAGGGATTTTTTTCTTCGGCGGAAAGGTGAGCGATATTGTCATAGAAAAAAAACTCGTCGGTAGTGCCGTAGATGATGTTTCCGCTTCCGCCGTCTTCGGCGCTTCCCATGGCGGAGGGGCCGTCATGCCCCGGGAGGCCGTTCCGTCCCGGAGGATTTCCTTGTCCCCCGTGACCCGGAGCCCCCCCTCTGCCACCGTTTCCGTGCATTCCCCCGCTACCCCCGGAACTCAGGGCTTTGATCCTGTCTTTAAAAGGCCAGGCATCATCGGTAAAAAAAAGGCTGATATTTCCGCCATAACCGCCAAGGCCTCCAATACCGCCCGGGCCGCCCCAGCCTCCCGAACCACCCTCTTCTCCGGGCCCCTGCATCGGAATTTCTACTTCTACCAAAACCTCAACCTCTTTGTATACCGTTTCCTCCACCTCCACATCGACTTCCACCTCTTCTTCTGTCCCGTCAGGACCGATGACCTTCCGCTTTTCTTTCCGGATCACTTTTTGCACCACAGGCTGTTTCACCACTCTTTTTTCGATTCGTTTCTCAATCCACTTTTCTCCCTGGCGGCCATCACCTCCCGCCCCTCCATATCCGCCGTCTCCGCCGCGGCCGCCGTCCCCACCCCTGGAAACTACGGAAAGAGTGCCTCCGTCAGGATTGATAAGGTAGCGAAATTCCTCGCCCGTCAGGTCGTTCTCGGCAAATACGTACAACAGGTCACAGTTCAGCAGGGAATCATAGTACAGGTCCGCCCAAACGCTGATGTCGGGCCCGTCATAGCCCCACTCCCCGTCCTGGCCGGGATACCCGTGCTGACCATGCTGCCCCGGACCGCCCGAAGCTCCGCCGGATCCGGAAAATCCGGAATCACCGCTGCTACCCCGGAAGGAAAGATTATAGTGGTGGCGATAATCTAAAAATACCGAAAAAGTGTCGGTAACCCAGGTGTTCCGCAACGATTCCACATAAAGGTCACTCCGGTGATCCCTGATTTTCATGAAATCAGGCTCTATGATGAATTTGCCATTGTCCCAGTATCCGCCGGTTGCCCAAAACCGGAAATATGCCGAAGCGCGGCTGTTGCGCAAATCATCATAAACCCTGATCATGCCGTTGTCGAAATAAGCCACCAACTCCCCTTTGATCTGACTTCCGGGGGATTTGTCAAACCTGGAAACCGGACGGTATTCAATGGCGGTCTCATAATTAAGGGGGATCAGCAGTTCCCTGGCCAGCCGGGACTCTTTTCTCGGGTATACCCGCACACTAATGTATTTCCCCCGGCTGGGCATGAGCCGTTCGTTCACCGTTACCTTTCCCGACGAAAAGCTTCCCCCGGTCACCTCTACCCGGTATTTCCACCAAAAATGAGACCCTCCGGCCAACCCGACGGTCTTCTTGACTTTGCCATTTTTCAGCCACGATTCCACACCGATCCTGAAGGATTCGCCCGGTAACCGCAACTGCGTCTCGTCATAATACAAGCGGATGGAATCATACTCCGAACGAAACAATCCAGCTTCAGCCTTTCCGGGGAGAACAGCTGCAGCAACAACCACCAGGACCACGATCCTGTAAACCATTGTCTTCATTTTTCCAAGGTTTATCTCATGAAGAATTTATCAAAAATCATTCCATTCTCCCTGTGCCGACAGGAGTTTTACATGCATTCCGGCGAGCGCATTGAGTACATCTGTTCTCTATGACAGGTAAGCATTAATGTCTGTTCTCAACGTATGGCTGATCCGCTGAAGAAACCCGTCGAACTCATCCCGGTTTTCCGGGATTCGTTTCCCTGTCGGCTCTGCCGAGGGGAGTTTCAATCCTTTCCTGATTAAAAAAACATCCCAAAACAGAGACTTTTTCCTTATTCTTCAGCCGATTTTGTAATTTTATGTTTTATTTGGCATGATGCAGTCACCTCCTTTTATCAGGCCCGGATCTCTCATCCGGATTGTCTCCCCGGCAGGGGCTATTTCGTCCCCGGAGGTTTTGGAATCCATGGTTTCGCGTCTCCGGGAAGAAGGGTATGAAGTCGAAACCGGAAGTCATTCCCTGGGGTGTCATTTTCAATATTCAGGAACCGATGAAGAGCGGCTGGTCGACCTTCAGGAGGCCCTGGATGACCGGAAAACAGCCGTTATTCTGAGTTCCCGGGGAGGGTACGGAACTATCCGTATCGTGGAACAACTCGATCTCAGCAGTTTCAGGAGATATCCCAAATGGGTCGTTGGATACAGCGACATTACGGTGCTCCACAACCTGCTCCAGGTTACCGGTTACCAGTCGGTCCACGGAATGATGTGCCGGATCGGATTCAAAGAGAATGTTTTCCCTTCGGAAAGCCTGGAATCGCTCCTTCAGGTGCTGCGAGGGGAAAAACCCGGATATCGCTGGCCTTCCCTTCCGCAGAACCGTGCCGGAAATACCGCGGCCCCGCTGACGGGGGGAAATTTGGCTATCTTGTACAGCCTGACCGGAACACCTTACGATATTGATACCCGGGGGAAAATATTGTTCATCGAAGATATCGGTGAATACCTCTACCAACTCGACCGGATGATGATTAGTCTCCGACTGGCGGGAAAATTTGACCACCTCGCAGCTCTTCTGGTGGGTGACTTTTCCGAGTTGAAGGACAATGACAATCCCTTTGGAAAGGATTACCGGGAAATCATTCTCGATGCCGTCAAAGGATACAATTTTCCCGTTGTTTTTGGTTTTCCTGCCGGACATGAAATGCGGAACCTGGCCCTCTTACTGGGCGGAAATTACCAACTCCGGGCCAAAGGCGGGGAGTGTTCGTTGAAACTTCTCGGGAACAGGTAGTAAAATGAAAAGAACAACCAAGGAAACTGGCGATACCGCGGAGCATATCACCCGAAGCTATCTCGAAGGGAAAGGGTATAAAATTCTGGATACCAACTGGCGGATCGGACATCTCGAACTGGACATAGTGGCACTGGACGGCGAAGAACTGGTCATCGTCGAAGTAAAGTCGCGGAAAGGATCTTCTTTCGCCCATCCTACCGATGCCCTTTCAGAGGGAAAGATAAAAAAGATCATCACCGCGGCGGAAGCTTGGGTCCTTTTTCATGACTGGAAGAAAGATACCCGCTTCGACCTCATCCTGGTCACCCTGCTGGGGCCCGGCCGGTTTGACCTGGAACACTATGACAACGCCTTTAACCCAACAGCGACATGACAATGAACATAGAAGACATTCGTGAATACTGCCTGTCAAAACCCGGAGTGACCGAGGGATTTCCCTTTGATGACACCACGCTGGTTTTTAAGGTGATGGGAAAAATTTTCTGCATTGCCGACCTGGAAGGAGAAGCCGGGATTGCCCTGAAAAACACCCCCGAAAAAGTGATTGACATGCGAGAATCCCATGCCTGCATCTCCCCGGCATCCCATCTGAGTAAAATACACTGGAACCGGATTCAGGCAGATTACACCGTTTCACCCGGACAATTAAAATTGTGGATTGACGAGTCGTATGAGATCGTGATTGCCGGACTGACGCGCAAACTAAGGGAAGAACTGAAAAAAATGAGCAGCGGGGAGTTCCAATACATTTTGGAACAGGAGTATATCGAGCTTATCAGTCTCTTGAAATACCTCAGGCTGAGTGAGACCGGGGGTCATGCCAAGATGATGGTTGACGCGGGACTGGTAACGCGGAACGGCGAAACCGAATACCGTCGTCGCGCGAAGATCCGTGCTGGAGAAATCCTGGAAGTGGAAGGCCACACCATCCGCATCATTCCGGGCAGGCCTCGTCAGGAAAGGACGGTTTAGCCGTCAGCCCTGTTGCGGCAGACATTTTCGGGCCCAAACCCTGCCCGGTCGGGGAAACAGACATCCCGTCGGGCACAACGTACCCTGCGGGGTGCTTTTTCAAGGTTATCCCACCTCGGCACATGCCAACGTGGCAATGCTCACCCTGGCGGCTCCCGCTTCCTGCAGGGCCACGACGGCCGCTTCGAGGGTTGATCCCGTGGTCACCACATCGTCAACCACCAAGAGGTGCCTGCCGGTAAATTCTTCTGGCTTCAGTACCTGAAAAATCCCCTCCACATTCTGCCACCTTTCAAAGCGGTTCTTCCGGGTTTGCGTGGAGGTAAACTTCTCCCTGACCAGGTTGCCGGTCGAAAGGGGCAGCGAGAGCGACGCCGCCATCCCAGCGGCGATCCGCTCACTCTGATTGTACCCACGCTCCCTGAGCCTCTGCCAATGGAGGGGTACCGGCACCACCACGTCAACCGCCGCAAAGGGAGAGGACCTAAGATCAACCCCGAAGAGACGTCCCATCTCGTCGCCAAGCTCATGCAATCCCTTATACTTCAGAAAATGAATGAGACGCTGGTACCGGCTTCCCTTACGGAAATACAACCAGGAAGTGGCCATTTCCACAGGTACCCTTCCCCAGAAAAGCTGCGCTACCTTGTTCCCGGGATCCTTATGAAAACCGGTACGCGGCAGATCATGAAGACAGTGGAGACAGATGTATTTCTCCTGGGTGACCAGTTTTCTGCCACAGGTCACACACAGCGAAGGATAAAACAACTCCAGGAGATCATTGAAAAAATCCCGCATCCTCTTCTGTATTTCTAATTTCCACCGAGGCGGAGCTGACGGGGAACCAGCCTGCCCCGATTTGTCAATTTACCCCAATACCGCCATATTTCAAAGCCCCGGAAAAAATCTATACTCTTTCTAAATAAGCGTTAAAAAAAGAAGCAGAAAGCCTTCCCAATGATAATTTATTAAATTTGAAACCCGTTTTGCTTTTTATCCGGGCCAAAACGAAACCCTGATCTGGTTATGCCGAAGAAAGTCCGTTCAGTTTTCAGGAAAAGGTCGTTGTTACTGCTTTTGTTTGGTTTTGCACTGGGCATGATCGGTGCGGTTTTCGCCCACAAAGGGATCAAAGCCACAAGTACCGATAAGTTCTGTGAAAGGTGCCATGTGCACCCCCATGTTTTTAAGTCCCGGAAACTTTCCTCTCATTACGCCACGAAAAGCGGAATGCTGGTGCGATGCGTGGAATGCCATCTTCCCCCCGAAGGGGAGGGATATCTGAAGGAAAAAATCAGGCTGGGAGCCAAAGATATTTATGGTTTTTTGGTGAAGGACAGTGCTGATTTCAACTGGGAAGCCCGGCGCACCGTTGAGATGGCGCAGCATTTCACTTCCCAGCGGTCGTGTTTGAAGTGCCATGAAAATCTTTTCCCCCTGACGCTCACAAAAGAAGGGCAGGAGGCCCATCTTTATTACACACAGAATGAAGATGAACTTTTGTGCCTGAACTGCCATATCGATGTGGGCCATTATGATCCCAACCGGATACATGACAGGAATGTGGGATTCGGAAGCACAACCGTTGCCAATGCAGATGTATTCACCGTACCGGCAAGGGTTTCGGCACTGGAAACTTTCACGGAGACCGTTCCCGGCACAACGGTTTCTTTTAAGATGGTGGCTATTCCGGGGGGCATTTTCCGGATGGGGAGTCCCGAAGATGAACCGTTGCGGAAGTCCGATGAAGGTCCTGCCACAGACGTGGAAATCACTTCCTTTTTCATGGCCGAGACCGAGGTGACCTGGGATGAATACCTGGCTTTTTATTCAGCTACAGGTGCCGAAGGCCGGTCCACCGATACGGAGGGACGACGCACCCTGGACGATGTGGATGCCATCACCGGACCCACACCCCCCTATGGCCAGCCTGACCAGAACTGGGGAATGGGCAGCCGCCCAGCTATCACCATGAGTTATTATGCCGCCGAAACTTACTGTAAATGGCTCTCCCTGATCACCGGCAAGAACTACCGGTTGCCTACGGAAGCCGAATGGGAATATGCCGCACGGGGAGGTACCGAAACCCCATACTTCTTCGAAGGAAACCCCAAAACATTTACCGAAAAGGGATTCTTCGGAAAATTGTTCGGAAAGGAAAATGAGCTGATCGGAAAATATGTGATTTACAGGGCCAACAGTATGGGCCGGACGCAGGAACCCGACAGGGTGGAGGCCAATCCGTTCGGGCTGAAAAATATGCTGGGGAATGCTGCAGAATACTGTTCCGACTGGTATGCCGCCGATGCTTACAGCCGCCTTCCCGAAAAGGTGAAGGATCCCCGGGGCCCTGCCTCCGGCGAAGAACGGGTCATCAGGGGAGGAACCTTTAAAAGCGATGCCGCACTGGTACGCAATGCAGCACGCGACAAAACCCAAACCGATGCCTGGCTGAAAACCGATCCCCAGATGCCCAAAAGCAAATGGTGGCTCTCCGACTGCAACCATGTGACTTTCAGGGTAGTATGTGAATTTGACGAAAATACAGGTAAACAACAGTAATCACTATTTATAATATTAATTATGGCAAACAATAATTTTTCAAGAAGAAAATTTCTTGCCGGGGCAGCAGCCGTTGGTGCTGCCGGAGTGGCAGGCTTTAATCCTTTGGTCTCCTGTTCGGGAGGAGGAAGTCAGAAGTCAGGTTCCCTGGTCACAGGGGAGCCCTTTAAGAAAGTCAGCGATCTCTTTATCCCTCCCCTGCTTGACAAAGCTCCTGACGGTCAGCCCCTGAAAGCGGGCGTGATCGGTTGTGGGGGACGCGGCACGGGGGCAGCCCTGAACTGGCTGGCAGCTGGACCCAACCTGACCGTAACGGCCTTGGGCGATGTTTTCCAGGACCGGGTGGATTCCTGCCGTAAAAGAATAAAAGCCGATTTCAACATTGAAGTTCCGGAAGAAAACTGTTTCGTGGGTTTTGACAACTTTCAGAAGGTGATTGACTCCGGCGTTGATGTGGTTCTTCTTTGCACTCCGCCGGTATTCCGGCCCATCCATTTTGAAGCCGCGGTCAAAAACCGTAAACATGTCTTCATGGAAAAACCGGTGGCTGTCGATCCTGCAGGCGTCCGGAGTGTCCTGGCATCCGCAAAGATGGCCGAATCGCAGGGACTGAAGGTGGTATGCGGAACCCAGCGGCGTCATCAGCGCGACTATATCGAAGTGTACAAACAGGTGGCTACCGGCGCCATCGGCGATATCATTTCCGCCAATGCCTACTGGAACCAAAACAAGCTGTGGCACCGAAACCCACAGGCGGAATGGAGTGAAATGGAATGCATGATCCGTGACTGGGTCAACTGGTGCTGGCTCTCGGGCGATCACATCGTGGAGCAGCACGTCCACAATATCGACGTCATCAACTGGTTCACAGGTACCTATCCCACAAGGGCCGTAGGCTTTGGCTCGCGCCAGCGCCGGCTTACCGGCGACCAATACGACAATTTCTCCGTCGACTTCGTCTACGACAACGGCATGCATATGCACAGCATGTGCCGCCAGATCAACGGATGCGCAGGAAATGTCAGCGAATACATCAGGGGTACAAAAGGGTATACCAACTGCCAGAACAGAATCTATGACCTCGCAGGAAATGAAATATACAGCTATCCATACCCCCTCGACGAAGCCGGAACTCCTATGAGATCGGTGGCCGTAAATCCTTACGATCAGGAACATATCGACCTGGTGACCTGTATCCGGGAAGACAAACCCATCAACGAAGCCGAAGCCACAGCCATGAGCTGCCTGGTGGCCGTCATGGGACGGGTGTCAGCGTATACCGGAAAAGAAGTTACGCTCGAAGAGATGCTCAATTCTGACCTGAAACTGGGTCCTGAAACTTTTATCATGGGCGATGTGGGCATCATGAAAAATGCGGTCGTTCCCATTTCCGGGGAAGCAGCAAACTAAGGTTAAGGCTGCCACCTCCGCTAAAGCTGCGGTGCCTGAAGAAGTTGAGGTTGAGGTTAAAATAATCGGCAAAGGGGTCGAGGTTACGGTCTCTTCAGAATCCAGCGGTCGTAAATCCAGAGGAGAACAACGGCTGTGACTGCAATTCCGCTGTAAAGATACCAAATCCGCGAGGGATGGTAGTTGTTCCACAGAAAGGTCTGGAGCCCGGAAGAACTCATTTCGAGCCTGACGGCAGCTTCCTGCCAGAACTCATTTTTCGAAAAAATATCCGAAACGGCAGGGAGTGAAATTCCGCGTTGTGACAGTTCCAATCCCAGGAGGTAATGTTTGTCGGAGATCCGTTCAAAAACGCCTCCCGAAAGCCATCCGGCCAGCTGATGGCCGGCAGCAACCGGTAAAAAGGAGGTTCCCATGTAAAGGGCTTTTTTGTCGTCGGGAGCAATCCGTCCGATGTATTCGGTGAATTTTGGCGAACTCGCCATTTCTCCCAATCCGAAAACAAAGATCCCCAGAAGGATCAGCCACCCGTTCTGGTTGGAAAACATCAGTGACAGTCCGCCGGCAACGACGAGAATCCCGCCCATCATGGCCGTAAGCGGCCTGTACCGCATCACAAATGCCGATACCATCAGTTGAAAAACGATGATGAAAAATGCATCCATGCTCGAGAGGGTCACCGCGGACAGGGTGCCTTCCTCGGTTCCAATAGTTCCGGCAAGCGAAGGCGAGACTGCTGAAATCGCCCTGTAGAGCATGCTGGTATCCACCCATTGATCCACAAAAACAGGGAAAGAATAATAAAGCTGGTTAAAAGCGGTCCAGAAAAGGATCATGATCATCAGAAAAATCAGATACCTCCAGTTGACAAGGGTTTCTCCGATATTTCGCAGGGCCCTGACCATATTTTTCCATACCGGCAGGTCGCTGCCGGCAATATGAGGTTCCCGGAAAAAGAAAAGAGTGATCAGGAAATTGACCCCGATGGCTGTCATCGACATGTAAAAGACATCATCCCAGCTCTTGTTCAACAGGATCCCCGCGGTAAAAGGACCGATAAAACCGCCGATATTAACCATCATGTAAAAAATCCCGAAACCGATCGAGGATGTCTCGCTATCGGTGGTCCGGGCAATCATGGCCGAAATGATGGGTTTGAAGAATGCGCCACCGGTGCAGGTCCAGACAAAAGCAAAGAAAACCCACCCGAAACTGTCAAAGCTTCTGATCATATAAAAACCCGAAAGATAGAGGATAAAGGCCACAAACAGCATTCGACGGTACCCCAGCTTATCGGCAAGCGCACCTGTGAACAGCGGTAACAGGTAAAGCAGCATGGAGCCGGTTCCCATGATGATGCCCTTCTCTGCCTGTGACAAGCCGAGTGCCCCGGTATCCTTTGAATTGACAAGGTAAAGGGCGAAGGCCATGTAAAAACCGTACCACGCCCACCTTTCAAACAGCTCAATAATGTTGGAAACCCAAAACAGGGAATTGTATTTTCTGAAAATCTGAATGATGCCCACGTCGGTTATTTCTCATTAACGACCCGAAAGTAATCATTCTGCTCAGAAAATATTAAAATCATCAGAAAAGAGGGAGAGGGAATCACTATGATTTATTATCAGCAAAAAGGTTTATCGTAAGGAAACTTTGTCAGAATAACGGATTTTAAATAAACTTGCAACGCAAAACAACGTATGCAGGTTTTGGTTGACAGCAATGATTAAAAAAAGAGAGATGCTTTTAGCCATTGATATAGGGAACACGAATATTGTTTTCGGAATTCATTCTGGTGAGAAATGGGTTTCTGACTGGAGGATCCAGACGAATACCAGGAAGACCGCTGATGAATATGAGGTTATTTTCAGATCTTTGATTTTCAATGGTCATGTATTGACGGGAGAGATCAGGTCGGTTGTAATGAGCAGCGTGGTTCCGACCCTGGTGCAGCCGTTCATTGACATGATTTCAGGCTTTCTGAACTTACGTCCCGTTATTGTAGGGCCCGAGATCTATGACCGATTGCCCCTTGGCATATTGAATCCTTATCAGATCGGTTCCGACCTGGTTGTCAATTCCCTGGCGGCATACCGGAAATACGGGGAATTCACCATGGTCATTGATTTCGGGACGGCGCTGACTTTTACCACCATCGGCAGGGAGGGATTAATTCTGGGGGTTGCCATTTCTCCGGGGATGAATACGGTGGTAAACGCCTTGGCCGGAAATACCGCCCAACTGCCCCAGGTTCACCTGGTTCCCCCGCCATCGGTTCTGGGTCAAAATACCATGCATGCCTTACAGGCGGGTATTGTCCTGGGCTATGCAGGGCTGGTGGAATCAATGATCAGGCGCACGGAGGAAGAGTTGCAACACAAACTGACCGTAGTGGCCACCGGCGGTCTTAGTACGGTGATGGCTCCCCTGATTCCGGCCATTACAAACATCGAACCCAAGCTCACCCTCGAAGGCCTCAATCTGGTCAATCATTATATTACGGCAATCTGATCCGCTTTCTGAATTCCGGTGAGCGTCCTGACTGTTTCCGTTCTTTGTGCCAGGTAAGCATTCATGCCTGGTCTCAGCTTATGGCCACGCAAGTCATGCCGGCATGACCCGGAGCCGATGCCGGAAATGAGCAGTGAATCCACGGAATTAATGTATCTTTGACAGCCGAAATCATTATTAATGGAATCGTTGAAATACAATCTCCTTCAGTCCATCAACAATCCCGAAGAGTTACGAAAACTCAGCAAGGAAGATTTGCCGAAGGTGTGCAGTGAACTTCGCGATTTCATCATTGATTCAGTAAGCACCAATCCTGGGCATTTCGGCGCCAGTTTGGGCGTGGTGGAATTGACCGTTGCCCTCCATTATGTCTTCAACACTCCTTATGATCAGCTGGTATGGGATGTGGGCCACCAGGCTTACGGCCACAAAATCATTACCGGGCGACGTGACCGGTTCGACACCAACCGCAAGATGGGTGGAATCAGCGGTTTTCCGAAGCGGAGCGAGAGTGAATATGACAGTTTCGGCGTAGGCCACTCTTCCACGTCAATCTCTGCCGCGCTGGGCATGGCTGTCGCCAGCAAACTCAAACATGAAAACCGTAAAATTGTGGCCATCATCGGCGACGGGGCCATGACCGGCGGTATGGCCTTTGAAGGATTGAACAATGCGGGATTCCTGAAATCAGACATCCTGGTGATCCTGAATGACAATAACATAGCTATAGATCCCAATGTGGGAGGTATGAGCCAGCACCTGCTCAACATCAGCAAATCACAAACCTATAACCGGTTAAAGGACGAAATCTGGGAAGGCCTTGGCAAACTCCGGTGGTTGGGCCCCCTGACCCGGAAGGCAGTCCAGAAGATGGAAAGTGCACTGAAATCCCTCCTCTTCCACCATAGCAATCTCTTTGAAGGGCTGAATTTCAGATATTTTGGCCCCATCGACGGACATGACGTGATTTACCTTGCACAGGTGCTTTCTGCCCTGAAGGAAATCAAAGGCCCCAAATTGCTGCATGTCATTACCCGGAAAGGAAAAGGCTTTCCTGAAGCGGAAATGAACCAGACCAAATTCCATGCGCCCGGAAAATTTGACAAGACGACGGGGAAAATATTAAGCTGTGACTGCGAGCTGGAGAAAGCTCCCAAATTCCAGAATGTCTTCGGGGAAACCATTGTGGAACTTGCCGGGATGAATGAAAAAATCGTAGGCATCACCCCCGCCATGCCCTCGGGATGTTCCCTGAATCTTATGATGGAAAAAATGCCGAACCGTGCTTTTGATGTCGGGATTGCCGAACAGCATGCGGTCACCTTCGCCGCCGGCCTTGCCACCCAGGGGATGGTCCCTTTTTGCAATATCTATTCCACCTTTATGCAACGGGCTTATGATCAGGTGATTCATGATGTGGCCTTGCAAAACCTCCATGTCGTCTTCTGCATCGACCGGGGCGGACTGGTCGGGGAGGACGGCGCCACCCACCATGGGGTCTTTGACATGGCTTACATGCGCTCCCTGCCCAACATGGTGGTTGCAGCCCCCATGGATACGCCGGAACTCCGCAACATGATGTACACAGCTCAACTGGAAGGTCAGGGACCTTTTTCGATCCGTTACCCCCGTGGATGCGGTACCTGTGTGAATTGGCGAACCCCGTTTGAAAAAATAGAACCCGGAACTGCCAGAATGCTCTCCGAAGGAACCGACCTGGCCATCCTGACCATCGGGAAACCGGGAATTTTCGCCCAAAGAGCCGTAAAAAAACTGGCCCGCGAAGGAATTTCCGCAGCTCATTACGACATGCGGTTCGTCAAACCCCTCGATGAAACCACCCTTCTCCGCGTCTTCTCCTCATTCGATAAAATCATCACCGTCGAAGATGGCGTCATCACCGGGGGTTTCGGAAGTGCCGTGGCGGAATTCATGGCCACCACCCATTGCACTTCCCGGCTTACCATCCTGGGAATCCCCGACCGGTTTATCGAACATGGAACCATTGATCAACTTTACAAAATATGCGGTATTGATACCGAATCTCTCTTCCGGGCTGCACTTATTCTGGCAGGGAAATAATTTTTCCCTTCTTTATTGCGTTCATTGGTTTGTAACTTGGCAACTTATTGGTTTTGGACATTTATCTGAAAAAACGACGCTGGAAAATCCTGCTATTCCTGGCAGCGATCATCATTGGAATAGCCTCGCTGAAATACACCAACTGGCTCACCGATAAACTCTCACAGGAAGAACGGAAAAAAGTGGAGCTGTGGGCCGAGGCCATCAAACGACTCGCCAGCGATGAAATTACTACGGAGACCGACATCTCCCTGATTGAAATGATCAGCAACCAAAATACCTCGATCCCGCTGATCGTCACCAATGCCGATGATTCCATCATGATCCATGCCAATATTTCGTTTACTCCCGCCCGACAAAACGAGATCCTGACCCGGGAACTCAAAAAAATGAAGGCACAGAATCCCCCTATTGAAATCTTTATCTCCGAAAATATCAAACAATTCCTCTATTACCGGGAATCGTACCTCCTCAGGAACCTGAGGCTTTTCCCCATAGTTCAACTGCTGGTCATCTTTCTGTTTATCGGGGTGGCTTACCTGGCGTTCAGTGCTTCCCGGAGCGCCGAGCAAAATCAGGTTTGGGTGGGAATGTCAAAAGAAACCGCCCACCAGCTTGGCACCCCCATCTCATCTCTGATGGCCTGGGTTGAACTCCTCAGACTGCAGAAAAACGACCCGGCCATTGTCGGGGAACTGGAAAATGACATTCAGCGACTTGAAAAAATCACCGAACGATTCTCGAAAATAGGATCGAAACCGGAACTCCTCCATACCGATATGGAAATGGTGATTCGTTCAACCCTCGAATACCTGAAACGCCGTTCCTCGGGAAAGATAAAATACGAATTCCATACCGACGGCACAAACAAATGGGAAGTCCCCCTCAATGAGGCCCTCTTCTCCTGGGTCATCGAAAACCTGTGTAAAAATGCCATGGACGCCATGAACGGCGAAGGAACCATCACTATAAGCCTGAAGGAAAAAGAAAACAACGTGATCGTCGACCTTAGCGATACCGGCAAGGGACTCCACAAGTCACAGTATAAAACCATTTTTCAGCCGGGATACTCCACCAAAAAGAGAGGATGGGGATTGGGACTTTCGCTGGCAAAGAGAATTGTGGAAAACTATCACAAAGGCAAGATTTTCATCAAAGAATCGGAAATCAATAAGGGGACCACTTTTCGAATCCTGCTGAAAAAAAACGCATAAAAGGGATAACCTTCAATATTTTGACAGGTTTTTAATGTTTGTATTGCAAAAAAAACATACTTTTGCAGCACTTTTTTGAGTTTTGGAAAAATTGTCAACATACAACATTGCTTTCAAGGGTTTAAAAGAAGGCAATCATCTATTTGACTATCACATAAGAAATTCGTTCTTTGAACTTTTTGAAAATAGCCTGATAGAAGAAGCGGAGGCTGATGTCACGATCAGCCTGGAAAAACGGAACACCTTTATGTCATTGCATCTTGACCTGAAGGGGAGCGCCAGGCTGACCTGCGACCGGTGCCTCGATCAGTATGATCAGGAGATAGCAAACAAGGCTGATCTGATCATCAAATTCGGAGATTCCGGATATGAGGATTCCGATGAGGTGATCTGGCTCCACCCCGAAGATTATCAGTTCAATGTGGCCCAGATCATCTACGATTACATCGTCCTCGGCATTCCGCTGAAACATATTCATCCTGACCGGCAGGACGGGAGCAGTGAATGCAACCCTGAAATGCTTGAAAAACTGAAGGAATATTCCCCCCTTCATGAAGGAAAGGGGGACCAAAGATGGATACAGTTAAAAAATTTATTGAATAACAATTAAAATTTACATAGCTATGGCACATCCAAAACATAAACATTCGAAGAGTAGAAGGGACAAGCGCAGAACGCACGACAAAGCCGTTGTGCCTACCCTTACCACCTGTTCCAATTGCGGGGCAACCGTCAAAATGCACACCATTTGCGGCGAGTGCGGACACTACCGAGGGAAACAGGTAATAGAAAAAGAGATTGCTGTTTAAACAGCCCGGTAAAAAGATCAGAAAATTCTGATCTTTTTTTTTAATTTTACACTCCTTGAATTATCAACTAACCAGGTAAAATAATTATCCCGTTATGAAAATGACACAGAAACCCACACAGGAGACCCCCTCCCAGAACATTAACCTGATCAGCAACGGCACCAGGATTTCCGGTGATATCCATGCCGAGGGCGATATCCGGATCGACGGGTACGTAAAAGGAAACATCAAATCCAAAGGCCGCCTGGTGATTGGCGCCGCAGGAAGTATAGAAGGAGATATCCTCTGTACCAACATTGAAGTTTCGGGGAATTTCAAGGGCAAGATTTCGGCCTCCGAACTGCTTACCCTGAAATCCACCGCCGTGGTTGCCGGAGATATCATTGCCACCAGGCTGGCCGTGGAACCCGGATCGATATTTACCGGCACCTGCCAGATGGGTCCTGTGGAAAAAACCGCTGAAGAACCCCGGAAATCTTAAATGGAAACCCCGGTCCGCCGTTTCCTCCTGCGCCTGCTTTTACTTACAGCCCTGGTCGCCCTGGCTGGATTTGTCCTTTTCCGGTTCTTCCTAAGCAAATATTACCATCCCCTCTTTTTACCGCTCCTGCTATTCGTGGCATTTTTCTCCTTTATCAGCTTTTTCTGGATTGTCAAAACCGCACATAAAGATACCGGCAGATTCGCCCGGGCAAGCATGATGGTGACCATGGTCCGCCTCTTTGTCTACCTGTCCATCGCAGTAATCTGTTTCCTGACCATCAAAAGCAACGCCCTTGCCTTTGTGATTTGCCTTGCAAGCCTTTACCTGATCTATACTCCATTCGAAGTTTCCGAACTGTCGCGATACCTTCGGAACAGTACAAAAAAGAATACGGCCCGGCCCGGGGAGAATTCCTTTACTTTATCAGATCAGGAGAATAGCCATAAACAAAATTGACTACATTTGCCGGTGTAAGACAGTTATTATCTGTTCCGATCATGAATCAAGCCGGGAAACTACTATTTCTTTGTCTGTTCCTGATCTTCTGCGGAATGGTTTTGCATGCCGCAACGCAATCTCCCGAAAATGTCACCGGGACCGAAACAGGACATGAAGCCGCATCGTTCGATGCCGGCAAGTATGTCGTTGAACATGTGTCAGATGCCCACGAATGGCATATCGTCACCTTCGGAAAAACACACGTCTCCATACCGCTTCCCATCCTGTTATATAGCAAAACCAGCGGACTCCACCTCTTCCTTTCCTCCCGGTTCCAGCACGGCCATTCCGCGTATAAGGGATTTGCCATCGCTACGGAAGGTCAAGAGGAAGGGAAAATTGTCGAAGTAAACGACGCAGGGGAAATCATTGGGAAACCCTTTGACCTTTCCATCACCAAAACCGTGGCCGGAGCGTTGATTTCCGCTGTTATCCTGGTGCTGATTCTTCTTGCCGTTGCCCGAAGCGCTGTCAAAAGCAGGGGGAAAGCCCCCTCCGGACTGCAGAACCTGATAGAACCGGTCATCCTTTTCGTACGGGATGAAATCGCCATCCCCGCCATCGGAAAGAAAAACCATGAACGGTTCCTTCCCATCCTGCTTTCCTTATTTTTTATAATCCTGATCAATAACCTGTTCGGCCTGATTCCCGTTTTTCCGCTCGGCGCCAATGTTACCGGAAACATCTCCGTTACCCTAGTCCTGGCTTTGATCACTTTTTTTATCACCACCTTCAGTGGGAACAAACATTACTGGAAAGAAATTTTCAACCCCGATGTGCCGTGGTGGATGAAATTTCCCGTCCCCCTGATGCCGTTTGTAGAGTTCTTCGGCATGTTTACAAAACCTTTCGTACTGATGGTCCGGTTGTTCGCCAACATGATGGCGGGACACCTCATCATCACGGTGTTTGTGAGCCTGATCTTTATTTTCGGAAACCTCTTCGGAAGCGCAGGCGGACTGCTGATCAGTCCTGTTTCGGTGCTTTTTTCCGTTTTCATTATGATCCTTGACATATTGGTATCATTCATCCAGGCCTATGTTTTTACCCTTTTATCGGCGCTCTATTTCGGAATGGCTACTGTAGAACATCATTAAATAATTGATATACAACTTAACATTTGAATTATGACAACGTTATTTGTTTTATTGGCTGAAGTGGCTCTGGCTTCTTTCGGAGCGGCCATCGGAGCGGGAATGGCGACCATCGGGGCAGCAATGGGTATCGGACGCATCGGACAGAGTGCCATGGAGGCGATTGCCCGTCAGCCTGAATCGAGCGGCGACATCCGTTCCACCATGATCATTTCGGCAGCCCTTATTGAAGGAGTTGCCTTTTTCGCGGTGATTACCTGCATTCTGGTGATCTTCCTCGGAGAAAATTAATATAGGAGATCCTCCCTGTCAGGCTGCCTTCGGGAAGCCGGAGGCGGAATCCTTTTTATTCCGTTATTAATTTATACTGTTATGGGCTTAGTAACTCCAAGTGCGGGAACCATATTCTGGATGGTCATCATTTTCGGGGTGGTGGTCTTCATTCTGGGCAAATTCGCCTGGAAACCCATTCTGAATGCGCTCAGGGAACGGGAAGAAGCCATCCGTGATGCGCTGAATTCCGCGGAACTGGCACGCCGTCAAATCGGCGACCTCAAGGCCGAGCAGGATCTTATCAGGGCTGAAGCGGTAAGGGATAAGGAACAAATCCTGCGGGAAGCCAGGGACATCAGGGACCAGATGATTTCGGAAGCCAGGGAAAAAGCAGGGCAGGAAAGCGCCAAACTCATGGCACAACTCCGCGATCAGATGGAAAATGAGAAAAATATGGCCTTGGATGAAATTAAACAACAGGTAGCTGAGCTTTCCGTGAAAATCGCCGAAACAATTCTCCGGGAAAAACTGGACAATACCCCGAGCCAGGAAAAGATTATCAGTGCCCAACTTGAGGAATTTAAGCTGAACTGAAAGGATGAACCAGAGCAAGATCAACGTGAGGTATGCGAAAGCGTTCTTCTCCCTGGCCAGGGATGCCGGAGAAATGACCGCCCTTCACGATGATATGAAAAAAGTGTACGCCCTTTGCCGCGATTCTGAAGATTTCATGCAACTCTTGCATAATCCGGTAGTTAACGTCTCTCAGAAAAAGCAAATTCTGAAGGATCTCCTTAAGCCGCACGTACATGAAATGACTCTCAGGTTCATCCTTCTGATCGCCGAAAACAACCGGGAAACAGAACTTCCGGGTATTTGCCGTAATTTCACGGAAATGGTGCGCAGGAACAAGGGAATCATACCTGCCACAGTCACCACTGCTGTTGAAATGAGTCCCGGGATCCTGGAACAGATCAGGCGCATTTTGGAACAGGAAACCGGAAAAACCGTGGAATTATCGGGAAGAGTAAATTCCGCAATCCTGGGAGGGATGATCCTGCGCATCGATGACCTGCAGTTTGACGGCAGCATTTCCACCCAGCTGAAAAAGATAAAAACTGCCATGTTGGCAAAATAAAGAACCTAACAGATAATATAAAGATGCTATGGCTGAAATAAGACCGGCAGAAGTCTCAAGTATAATCAGAAAGCAACTGGAGCATTTCAGGGTGCAGGCCGACCTCGACGAAGTGGGAACCGTCCTGCAAGTGGGGGACGGCATTGCCCGCATACACGGGCTTTCCCATGTGGAAGCAAACGAAATGATCGAGTTTGAAAGCGGAACAAAGGGAATAGTACTCAACCTGGAAGAGGATAATGTCGGTGCCGTATTGCTGGGACCGTCGGAATCGATCAGGGAGGGAGATACCGTAAAAAGGCTGAAAAGAATTGCCTCCATCATGGTCAGCGAAAAGGTGATCGGCCGGGTGATCAACACCCTGGGAGAACCCATCGACGGAAAAGGGCCCATTACGGGGGAACTGTTTGAAATGCCCCTGGAAAGGAAAGCGCCCGGCGTCATTTTCAGACAGCAGGTGAAACAACCGCTCCAAACCGGTATCAAGGCCATCGATGCCATGATTCCCATCGGTAGAGGCCAGCGGGAACTCATCATCGGGGACCGGCAAACAGGCAAAACGGCCGTAGCCATTGATACCATCATCAACCAGCGCGAAAATTACGAAAAAGGCGAACCCGTTTATTGCATTTATGTTGGTATCGGCCAGAAAGGCTCAACCGTGGCAACCCTGGCTTCCATCCTCGAAAAACATGGGGCCATGGATTATACCACCATCGTGATGGCTTCGGCATCCGATCCCGCCGCCCTTCAATTCTATGCCCCCTATGCCGGTGCAGCCATCGGGGAGTATTTCCGGGATACGGGCCGTGATGCGCTGATCATCTTCGACGACCTGTCAAAACAAGCCGTCTCCTACCGGGAAGTATCCCTCCTCCTGCGCCGGCCTCCCGGAAGGGAAGCCTATCCCGGCGATGTCTTTTACCTCCATTCAAGACTGCTGGAAAGGGCAGCTAAAATTATCGAATCGGACGAAATCGCCGCCCAGATGAACAACCTCCCGCCTTGCCTGAAAGATAAAGTAAAAGGCGGCGGTTCCCTGACCGCTCTTCCCATCATCGAAACCCAGGCAGGCGACGTATCGGCATACATCCCTACCAATGTTATTTCCATTACCGACGGACAGATTTTTCTGGAAACCAACCTCTTCAATTCAGGCGTCCGCCCTGCTATCAATGTCGGAATTTCCGTGTCCCGCGTGGGAGGATCCGCCCAGCTGAAAGCCATGAAAAAAATCGCGGGAACTCTGAAACTAGACCAGGCACAGTTCCGTGAACTCGAGGCCTTCGCTAAATTCGGCTCCGACCTCGACGCATCCACCCTTCGGGTCCTTGACAAAGGCCGGAAGAATGTGGAAATCCTGAAACAGGGCCAGTACCAGCCCATGAAAACAGAACATATGATCGCAATTATATACTGCGGAACCCAGGAATTACTGCGAAAGGTGCCCGTCGAAAAAGTAAAACAGTTCGAAACGGAATTTCTGGAATTCATGGACCTGAAATACAAGGATGAACTAAAGAGCCTGAAATCGGGCATACTTACTGGGGAAATTGAAAAGGTGCTCCGGAAAGCCGCTGCGGTAGTCGCAGAGAAATTTGGTTCCGCATAATAACCGTCATCTCTTATTATTTCTGAATTATGTCAGGGCTGAAAGAAATACGTACTCGCATCGGAAGCATCAAAACCACCCGTCAGGTGACCAGTGCCATGAAAATGGTTTCAGCGGCCAAATTGAAAAAGGCGCAGGATGCGGTGATTCATTTCAGGCCTTATTCTTCAAATTTCAAACAACTTCTGGAATCGGCCATTAAGAACTTCAGTGGCCTGATTGATAGTGAATTAACGAAACCCCATGATCCCGTCAGAATTCTGATCGTGCTGATCTCTTCGAACCGGGGTCTTTGTGGGGCCTTTAACGCTGCGGTTATCGGGAAGGCCTCTGACCTGGTGAATGAAAAATACCGGCAACAGGCTGCGAACGACAATGTCAGTTTTCTGACAATCGGGAAACAAGGCGAACGTTTCCTGAAAAGCCACAAGATCAAAGTCTCCCGGAACAAAAACGACCTGCTCGACAGGCTGAACTTTGAAAACGCGTCCGAAGTGTCTGCTGAATTGCGCGATCTTTACCTAAAGGGGGAATACGACAGGATTGAACTGGTTTATAATGATTTTATCAATGCTGCACAATATATCCAATCCACGCAGACTTTTTTGCCGCTTCAGTTTCCTGCACCTGATGAAAATTTGTTGCGAGGAGACATTATTTTTGAACCCTCACCAACAGAAATTGCAGAGGTGATGTTTCCTATGTGGCTCAATACTATGTTTTACAAAACCTTGCTGCTCTCCTGTGCTGCCGAACACGGCGCCCGCATGACAGCCATGCACCAGGCCACCGATAACGCCACCGATCTGCTCGGGGAACTGACCTTACAATATAACAAAGCCCGGCAGGCCGCCATCACCAAAGAGATCCTCGAAATTACGGGGGGTGCCGAAGCGCTTCGCTCATGAGCCGATCCCTTCAGCGATTTTATATTTTCCCATTTGTTTCTTTTTTTAAAAAAGAAAATTATTTTTGTAGCCGCTACGTGGAAAGATTTGTGATTGATTGCAACCACTAAAAAATGCTAAAACAATCCGGCTTTTGGTGCCGTTCACATTATCTCCTGTAGTCATTAATTGTTGAACCGTGCCGGCGGTTGCTGGCATATTAAATTATGGATAATGAGCTATTTATTCACTAGTGAATCTGTATCGGAAGGTCATCCCGACAAGGTGGCAGACCAGATTTCTGACGCTTTGCTGGATCATTTTCTGGCCTATGATCCCAACTCAAAAGTAGCCATCGAGACCCTGGTAACCACCGGGCAGGTTGTCATTGCGGGCGAGGTGAAGTCGAATACCTATGTTGACATTCAGGAAGTTACGCGGAATCTGATCAAAGAAATCGGATATACCAAAGCGGAATACCGTTTTGACGGGAACTCCTGCGGAATTTTTGTGGCCATACACGAGCAGAGCGGTGACATTAACCGGGGTGTGGAACGGCAAAAACGTGAGGACCAGGGTGCCGGAGACCAGGGGATGATGTTCGGGTATGCCTGCAAGGATACCGATAACTACATGCCCCTCGCCCTGGAACTGTCACACCGGATTTTGATTGAGCTTGCCGCCATTCGCAGGGAGGAAAACAGCCCGATGCCTTACCTCCGTCCCGATTCCAAATCACAGGTGACCATCGAATATTCCGACGACCATCATCCGATACGGGTCCATACGATCGTGGTCTCCACCCAGCATGATGAGTTTGATGATGACCTGCCCATGCTGGCCAGAATCAGGCATGACGTTATCAATATCCTGATTCCTAGGGTGGTGTCACAACTTCCCGAACGTTTGAAAAAGCTCTTCAACGGCGAAATCCAGTATCATGTCAATCCCACGGGAAAATTTGTCATCGGCGGCCCTCACGGAGATACCGGCCTTACGGGAAGAAAAATCATCGTAGACACCTACGGGGGAAAAGGAGCTCACGGCGGCGGCGCCTTCTCGGGGAAAGATCCCTCCAAGGTAGACCGTTCAGCAGCCTATGCAGCACGCCATATTGCGAAAAATATGGTGGCCGCAGGGGTCGCCGATGAAATCCTCATCCAGCTGGCTTATGCCATCGGGGTGGCCCAGCCCGTCGGCATCTATGTGAATACCTACGGCAGAAAAAATGTAAATCTCAGCGACAGCGAAATCGCCCTGAAAGTGAACGAACTTTTTGACCTTCGCCCCGCCCTGATTGAAGACAGACTCAAATTGCGAAATCCCATTTACCGGGAAACAGCAAAATATGGCCATATGGGTCGTACACCGCAATTATCCGAAAAGAAATTCAATCCCCCCTACCATACCCCCAAATCAATGACCCTGGAGTTGTTCACCTGGGAAAAACTCGATTATGTAGATAAGATCAAAGAAGCTTTCCTCTTGAAATAATAACCTGAATTTGCCGTATCCTAAGGGTGCCTGCAGGTGAAATAACCCTGCACGCACCCTTTTTTCAGACTTTGCCTTTGATTTAAGCCGCCATAGTGTAACTTCTTGCGCGGTTTTCACGAATACTTTGGCAACAGTTTAAAACAGACCGCCATGAACAAGAAACTTCTGACCATTGCAACACTGCCCTTTGTAAAAGCACAAATGCTGAAAACCCTGCTTGAAAAAGAAAAGATCGAATGCGTCCTGGAAGACTTAAACCTTCTTGAAGGCACCTCAGCCATGGCAGTCCGCGTCCAAATCCGTGAAGATGACCTCGAAAACGCTTTTCCCATCCTGGAAAAGTTCCTGGGAAAATCATCCCCCCGGCATCCTCCCCTGAAAGAATCGGAACGCCAAATCCTGGTACCTGTTGATTTTTCAGATTATTCCCTCAAGGCAGCCAAAGTCGCCTTTGACATTGCCCGGAAAGTGAATGCCAAAATGGTCCTCTTTCACGCATATCCCAATCCCATCGTTTATTCCGTTCCCTTCAGCGATGTATATGCTTTTGACACTGGACTGATGGCACATCTGGAGAATGCCGAAAAAACGGCGCAGGGCCATATGGAAACCTTCCTGAAGGAACTGATCCGGCTTTGTTCCGCTGAGGCCTGGAGCGGTGTGGAAACCGAATACATCATCAAGGCCGGCGATGCCAGGGATGACATTCTCTCCTTTGCCCACAGGCACCAGGTCATGGTCATCGTAATGGGAACCCTGGGAAAGGCGGGAAAAGAACTCGACATCATCGGAAGCGTAACTGCCGAAATTATCATTTCTGCCCGGGTTCCCGTGCTTGTCATTCCTGCTGAAACACGCGCAGATATCGCTGAGAATTTTCATAAAATCCTCTATGCCACTAACTTCGACGAAAAAGACTTCGTGGCCATCGAAAAACTGATGCGGATCATCAGACCCTATGAAGCGGAAATCCATTGTGTCCATGTGGGCCGGAGCGAAGAGCCGGTGTGGGACATGGCCCGGCTGAAGGGAATGAAGGATATTCTGCGTTCAAAATACCAGGATAAAAAATTCGAATGCCACCTGATTATCGGAGAAGACATTTTAAGCGAACTGCAGAAATTCATCTCGGAACATCAAATCGACGTCTTCTCTCTTACTACCCGGAAAAGAAACATGCTGGCAAGGATCTTCAATCCGAGTATCGCCCGGAAAATGTTGTTCCACACCACCATTCCGCTCCTGGTGTTTCATGCCTGACATCAGGAATCTCCCGTTTTGTCTTTTATATAACAGGCAGCCGTATGCGCAATGGCATCCGGAATGCTTCTGTATCTGAACCCAAACAAACGGGTGATCTTCGATCCGTCAAAAAAGACTTCCGCATTGGAATTTGTCAACGCTTCCCTGGTAATCAGGGCAGCCTTGCCGATTATCCATGACCATAAGGCCGCTGCCCTCCATGCAATTGCAAGGAGGAAGCCGGAAGCAAAATATGGAGGCGCCGGTTTCCCCAAAGCCGTGGCGATCTGCCTGAAAATATCACGATAGGCAACATTTTCTGCCGAGATCAGGAATTTCTGGTTGACAGCTATTTCAAAATTTTTGCTGTCGGTTAACAACAGCATGGTATCCACAACATCCCTGACATCGACAAAACCGGTAATCCCGCGGGTATAAAACTTTAATCCCCTGTCAATCAACCGGAAGAAGGTGGTGCTCCCGCGATCCCAGTCACCGGGTCCTATGATAAAGGAAGGATTCACCACGACCGCTTCCAGTCCTTCTTCCACGCCCCGCCAGACTTCCGCTTCTGAAAAGAATTTGCTTTCCGAATATCCTGAATTTTTCCGGGAAGGTACCCAGCCGGTCTCTTCCGTCACCGCCATCCCGTCGATTGTTGTACCCAACGCTGCATTGGAACTCACATGACATATCCTTTTCACCCCGCAGGAAATCGCTGCATTTACCACATTGGCTGTTCCTTCGATGTTGTTGTAAAGTATCCGTTTCCTTTCCCGGCTTTCAAAAGAGACAACGGCTGCGCAATGATAGATCAGCTCCACCCCCTGAAAACCCTTCTCCAGAGAGTATATGTCATGGATGTCCCCCTCCACCCACTCTATCCTGCTGAAAAACCTTTCGGGATCAGGGACATAATACCCAAAGACCTTCTTTACCCCGTCAGTACGGCTGACCTTACGCTTCAACGCACGCACCCTGTCATTTTGCCGGACAAGCGACAGCAACAAATGACTCCCCACTAGTCCAGTACCTCCTGTTACAAAAATCATAGAATGATTCAATAAGGTGGCTGTTTCCTGATCTCCACGTTACGCATGATCCTCCCCTCTCTTTTTCCAGGGTGTCTCCGCCCTGGCACCAAACCTGCGGGCACTGATTTTCAGGATACGAACCCTGATAACCCCTACATTGAAAATGGACGGAGCGTTGAATTTAAAAGAACGCGAGCTGTATTGGGCCATTATTTTTCCCATGCACTCCTCCTTTTCATCTGGATTCTCTACAAATTCCGCAATCCCTTCCACCAGAACCGATTGCGACTTGACCCGGTAACTGCAGCCAATATGGGCATCCTGCCATGCCAGTTCCTCCCCAAGGGTCCAGTTCAGACATACCTTCGGATTCTTCTTCAAAGTATCCCACATCCGCCCCGACTGCGCGGAATGTAACAGAACAGAATCCCCGTCAAGGGCAAAATTCATAGGCAGCACATAGGGCTGCTCACCCTTACACATGGCAAGGTAACAGGTCTTGCAGGAACGAATGATCGTTTCCATCTCACTCCTGTCCTCGATTTTAATTGTACGCATATTCAAACTCCTGAAACGATTTCCTAAAATACGGAATAAATGTGATTCCCGGTTACCGAAGCCACCTCTCTTTTTTACCCTGACTTCAGCTAAAAAAATGTACTTTTGGAAATTATAAGTACGTACTATGGAACAATTCACCACACGACAGAATAAAATAGCCCGGCTTATCCAAAAGGAGATGGCCGGATTATTCCTCAGGGAACTGAAATCGGAATTCAACAACCTCCTTATCAGCGTCACGGTTGTCCGGATTACTAGCGACCTGTCGCTGGCACGATGTTACCTGAGTATCTATCCGCCCGAAAAGGCGAATGACACAATGAACCATATAAAACATATAACCAAAAATATCCGGGGTTTGTTAGGAAACAAAGTAGCAAAGCAACTACGTATTATTCCGAACCTGGAATTTTTTATTGACGACAGTTTTAATTATCTGGAAAATATCGACCGGTTGCTGGAGAAATAATCCCCGGCCGGCAAAAATACAGAGCGCCCTTGAATTTGCCTTTTTTCATAGCCAAGCGGTATTTGATTTCCGGTAAGAAACAGCATATCATCAACATCATCTCGGGAATTGCTGCCACGGGGATTTGTGTCGGGACATTTGCTCTGGTGGTTGTATTGTCGGTTTTCAACGGATTCGACGGATTAATCAAGTCTTACTTCAGCATCCTGGATCCCGACTTGAAAATGGTACCTGCCCAGGGGAAATTTTTCGATCCCGACTCGCTTGCCAGCGGCGTTCTGGATGACATTCCGGGAGTTGCAAGCTATGCCCGGGTGATTGAAGGGAATGCCCTGCTGACTTATGAGGGGAGGCAATTCATTGCCTCCATGAAGGGGGTATCGCAGAATTTCAGTGAAATCACCGGGATCGACTCTCTGATTGTCGCCGGCGGTTTCCGTCTTGAAGCAGGCGGTGAAAGTCTTGTTGTCGCAGGACAGGGTGTGGCTTCCTATCTGGGAATAAGCCTCAATTTCAACGAACCCATCCGGTTTTATGTTCCCCGGAAAGGGTTGCGTGCCTCCTTCTCACCTGAAAAAGCATTAAATGAAGCACTTGCTTTCCCTGCCGGAATTTTTGCCCTCCTCGAAGAAGTCGACGCCACCACGGTGTTTGTTCCCCTTTCGTTCGCAGCCTCCCTTTTTGAAACGGGAAACCATGTCAGCGCCCTGGAGATCAGACTTGCCAATGGAGTGCCTGAAAAAAAGGTGCGAAGGGAAATTCTGGAAAAATCAGACGGACAATTCCTCGTGAAGAATAAATACCAGCAACATGACGCCCTGTACAAAACCATGAAAACGGAAAAATGGGCAACTTACCTGATCCTGGCATTCATCCTGGTCATTGCTTCCTTCAACATTCTCGGCAGCCTTTCCATGCTGATCATTGACAAAACGGAAGACATCACGATTCTGCGCAGTATGGGGGCCTCCGACCCTCTTATCAAAAGGATTTTTCTGCTTGAAGGCTGGATGATTTCCCTGGTGGGCACCCTTGCCGGCATATTGCTGGGAATTGCCGTTTGCCTGGTGCAGATCCGTTTCGGACTTATCAGGCTTCCCGGTGAAGGATCCTTTGTCATTTCTGCTTATCCCGTTGATATTCAATTTCAGGACCTGATCCTGATCTTTACCGTGGTTTTGACCATCGGGTTCATCGCTGCCTGGATTCCTGTCAGCTACCTCTCCCGGAAGAAGTTGCAGCTGAATCCTTCGGCCCGTGAGTAAAGTCAAATTTTTTTGCTATTTTTAGTAAACCATATTCCTGAAAAAAGTACCCGAATGAAAGCGTTGGTTAAAAGCAAACCAGAAAAAGGCATCTGGATGGAAGAAGTTCCAATACCGGTGCCCGGCCCCAATGATGTTCTTATAAAAGTAAGTAAATCAGCTATTTGTGGTACTGATTTACATATTTACAAATGGGATGAATGGGCACAGCAGACCATCAGGACCCCGCTGATCATCGGACATGAATACATGGGATACGTCGTGGAAACCGGAGCGGAGGTAGACAATGTGAAGAAGGGCGACCGGGTGACCGTTGAAGGGCATATCTCCTGTGGATACTGCAGGAATTGCCGCCGGGGAAGGCAACATATCTGCGACAATACGATCGGAATCGGTGTCAGCCGGGACGGGGGATTTGCAGAATATCTGGCAGTTCCGTCAAAAAATGTACTCCACATCGATGCCCGGATTCCAGATGAAATCCTGTCCATTCTCGATCCTATGGGGAATGCTACCCATACCGCCCTTTCATTTCCGCTGCTCGGTGAAGATGTGCTGATCACAGGTATCGGAGGCCCCATCGGCGCCATGGCCGCCGCCATCTGCAAATTCGCAGGCGCCCGAAATATCGTAGGAACCGACCTCAGCCCATACCGACGCAACCTGGCTATGAAAATGGGAGCCACCCTGGTCCTTGATCCTACCCGGGAAAACCTCCGCGAAAAAATGACCAACCTTCATATGGTGGGCGGATTTGATGTTGGACTGGAATGTTCCGGTTCTCCTGTTGCTTTCAACGATATGGTGAATAATATGTACAACGGCGGAAAAATAAGCCTTCTCGGACTCCTTCCATCATCCACCCAAATCAACTGGAGTAAAGTGATATTCAAGGGTTTGACCCTTAAAGGTATCTATGGAAGAGAGATGTATGAAACCTGGTACCAGATGGAGATGATGCTTCTTACCGGCCTTGACATATCAGAGGTGATCACCCACCGGTTCCCAGCCGAAAGATTCCAGGAAGCCTTCGATATCATGGAATCAGGAAACAGCGGAAAAATCATCCTTGACTGGAATGAATAATCCCTCCCGATTGAAAAGGGGAATCGTCATAAAATCAACCGGCAGCTGGTTCACCGTTAAAGATGATAACGGCCTGAAATATGAATGCAAAATCAAGGGCAACCTCAGAATCAAGGGATTAAAAACAACGAGCCCCGTTGCTGTAGGGGATTATGTCGATTTTGAATTTCTGGAAAAAGAGAGCAGCGACCGGCCAATTCCGCTCGGACTGATCTACAGGGTTCATGAACGGAAAAACTACATCATCCGCAGATCCCAGAACCTCTCCCGCCAGGCGCACATCATCGCCGCTAACATAGACCAGGCTTTCCTGATCATCACCATCGCCTACCCGGTCACTACCACCACTTTCACCGACCGCTTCCTGGCATCGGCCGAAGCATACAGAATCCCTGTAATCCTGGTCTTTAATAAAACCGACCTGTATGACCAGGAACAAAACAAACAACTTGAAGAGCTGTCCCGCATCTACCGGAAAATCGGGTACACCTGCCTTCATACCTCCGCAACCACTGGGGCTGGACTGGATGAACTTCAGAAATACATGACAGAGAAAATCAGCGTTTTCAACGGACACAGCGGTGTGGGAAAATCAACCCTGATCAACAAACTACAGCCAGGGCTTGAACTGAAAACACGCGAAATTTCAGATTATCATGAAAGGGGAAAACATACCACCACTTTTTCAGAACTCCATGAACTCTGGTTCGGCGGTTACATTATCGATACCCCCGGGATTAAAGCCTTTGGCATGCTTGAAATGGAAGCCTGGGAAATCTCCCATTACTTCAGGGAAATCTTTCAGACTTCATCGGAATGTCAGTATAACAACTGCTCGCATACTCATGAACCCGGCTGCGCTGTCAAAAGTGCAGTTGAAAAAGGGGATATCGCCGTTTCGCGGTTTGTCAGTTATCTCGGACTCCTCGAAAGTGACCAGAAATACCGGCCGGCTTACTGAAAATGTTCCACGTGGAAAAATCGGGACGCCATTTGTTATAAACCTTTTTCTGCCGCTTTGATTGAACCCTGGAGGCTGACCGTTTCAGACCAGGCATTCTCCGGCCATACATTTTGTTAAACAAAAGGTTATTATCCTGATTATAAACCTATTGGAAACATTAATCGTTCAAATTTGTTTCCTCTTCCGGCCCTGTTTCCGGGTTGTTGCTGAAATGTTGCAAGATCAGCCGGGCTTTAACGGCACCTGTTTCTGCACAGAGCTCCTCGAAGGAGCATTGGCGTAAATTCTTGACCGATTTGAATTTGGTCAACAGTTTCCGGGAGGTGACGGGTCCGATCCCTGCAATCTCGTCCAGTTCGGAAACCAGGAAACCCGATGATCTTTTTTGCCGATGAAATGTAATACCAAACCGGTGGGCTTCGTCGCGAAGTTGCTGAATCAGTTTGAGGGATTCTGACTTTTTATCGAGATAGAGGGGAATCTGGTCTCCCGGGAAATAGATCTCTTCGAGTCTTTTGGCGATTCCGATGATGGTGATATCTCCCCGCAAACCGAGTTTTTCAAGGGCCGAGGTGGCAGCCGAGAGTTGCCCTTTGCCCCCGTCGATGACGATCAATTGCGGGAGGGGTTGGTTTTCATCCAATTGTCTCCGATAGCGGCGCGATATGATCTCTTCCATGGAAGCAAAGTCATCGGGGCCTTTCACATTTTTTACATTAAAATGGCGGTATTCGCGTTTTGCCGGTTTCCCGTTGATAAAAACCACGCAAGCCGCAACAGGGAATGACCCCTGCAGGTTGCTGTTGTCAAAACATTCAATTCTTACCGGAAGATCCTTCATTCGGAGGTCCTGTTTCAATCGTGCCAAGATCCGTTCATAATGCCGGAGCGGTTGTGAGCCGGAAACTTGTCTTTCTTTCTCGAGCCTGAAATACCGGGCATTTCGTTGTGATAGTTCTAGCAATTTTAATTTATCTCCTTTCCGGGGAACCTGGAATTTTACATTTCTCAGGACAAAGTCGATATTAAACGGGACAATGATTTTGCGGGCGTTGCTGTAAATTTTCTGTCTTATTTCGACAATCGCTTGCAGTAAAAGGTCTTCCTGCGTCTCATCGAGTTGTTTTTTGATTTCCAGCGAATAGGTTTGCACGATCGCGCCCTTGATGATTTTGAGATAATTGACCACTGCCGAGCGATCATCGGCATCGATGCTAAAAACATCAACATCTGTGATATGATTGCTCACCACCGTGGATTTGCTCTGATATCTTTCAAGTGCAGCGATCCGTTCTTTGATCATCTGTGCTTCCTCATACCGGAATTCTAAGGCATATTGCCGCATGAGGTTTTTCAGCTTCCCGATGACGGAGGAGATATTTCCTTTCAGGATATCTCTAATTTCCGCGATTCCCTTGTCATAATCTTCAGGGGATATTAGGTTTTCACATGGACCTTTGCAATTTCCGATATGATATTCGAGGCACAATTTGAATTTTTCCCGTTTGATATTTGCTTCTGTGAGTTGATGGTTGCAAGTTCGCAGCCTGTATAGTTTTCTGAAGAATTCCATGAGTGTGCTCACGGTGAGCCATGAAGTAAAGGGACCGAAATATTCAGATCCGTCCCGAATCACCTGGCGGGTTTTAATTACCCGGGGATACCGCTCATTTTTAATGCACAACCAGGGGTAGGTTTTGTCATCTCTTAGCCGGATGTTATAGCGAGGCTGATATTTTTTGATCAGGTTGTTTTCCAGGAGCAGGGCATCTTCTTCCGAATCGACCACCATATGCCGTATTTCGGCAATATTGCGGACCAGCATGGCTGTTTTCCGGTTTTCGGGGGTTTTGGTAAAGTAGGAGGCTACTCTTTTCTTGAGGTTTTTAGCCTTTCCAATATAGATGATCATCCCGGTATTGTCGTAATATTGGTAAATTCCGGGCAAATCGGGTAAAAGCGAGATCACCCCTTTCAGGTAATCCGCGTTTTTATTGGGAATGGTCTTTGCCAAAGTATGCTCCTATTCGTATTTTACCAGGATATGAGGCCTGTACTCCGCCAGTTTTTCTTTCAATGGGGTTTTAATGAATTCCAGGTCACAAAGGAAGCTGAAGTATACGGATCGCACATGCAATTTCTCTACCAGTTGGAGTGCTGCGTTGGCTGTTCCGCCCGTAGCCAGCAGGTCATCATGGATCAGAACCACGTCTTCGGCTTTCAGGGCATCCTGATGGATCTGGATCATATCTGTTCCATATTCCAGCGCATAGGACATAGAAATGGTGGCAGCCGGCAGTTTTCCGGCTTTGCGGATCGGAACGAAACCCGCCTTCAGTTGGTAGGCCAGGGCCCCCCCGATGATAAATCCCCTCGATTCGAGCGACACCACTTTCGTTATCCCCCGCCCCTGAAAATAACCAGCGATGTTATCCACCACCTTCCTGAAAGCTGTGGGATTTTTTAACAAGGTGGTAATGTCGATAAAATTGATGCCGGGTTGCGGAAACCCGGGCACCTGTCTGATCTGTGCCTTAAAATCCATGCCTTTTGTATTTAAATTGTTCCACGTGGAACAATTATCGTCCCAATAAAATTAATAAAATATTGATGTCCGCAGGTGATACCCCAGGAATGCGGCTTGCTTGCCCAATGGTCCGGGGTTTTACGGTCGATAACTTCTGTCGGGCTTCAATAGAAAGCGAAATTAACTTCGTGTAATCAAACTTCCCTTCAATTTCAAGGTTTTCCAACCGCTTCGCCTTATCAGCAAGGGTCTTTTCCCGATTGATGTATCCTTCATACTTAACCCTGATTTCAGCCGATTCGAGAATCTCACGAAACCGTTCGCCAAAATCCAGCTTTTCAATAAACTTCCTAAAAGGTTCAATGTGCTCAACCAAGTCAAATATCGACACCTGGGGACGAAGTAAAACGTCGACCAATTTAACAGGGTGCTTAAGGGGCGAAGTCCCTTTAATTTTAAGTAACCCGCTGATAAACAGTGGTTTAATGCTGAATTTTTCAAGAAATCCAACCACCTCGTCCCGTAATCCAATCTTTCTTTCTAGGAGTTCCAACCTTTCCCCGGAAGCCAACCCCAATTGATGGGCATTCCTCGTCAACCTTTCATCTGCATTGTCCTGTCGTAGTAAAATGCGATATTCCGCCCTACTGGTAAACATCCTGTACGGCTCATCAACACCCTTTGTGATCAAATCATCGATCAAAACTCCGATGTAAGCTTCATCCCTTCCCAAGACGAAACCATCCTGATTTCCAAAGGCTTTCAGATGCGCATTAATGCCTGCCATCAAACCCTGAGCCCCCGCCTCTTCATACCCCGTGGTGCCGTTGATCTGACCGGCAAAAAAAAGATTACCAATCAATTTTGTTTCCAAGGTCGGAAATAACTGTGTAGGATCAAAATAATCGTACTCAATGGCATAACCCGGTCGGTAAATCCTTGCGCTCTCAAATCCAGCAATCCGTTGCAGTGCCTGGTACTGGATATCCCACGGAAGAGAAGAAGAAAAACCATTAAGATAATATTCATGGGTAGTTTCCCCTTCCGGTTCCAGAAACAACAAATGGGACTTTTTTTCAGAAAAAGTCACAAGCTTTGATTCAATACTGGGACAATAACGGGGTCCAGTGCTTTTTATCGTTCCATTGTACATGGGAGAATCATCGAAACCTGATTCCAGGATCCCATGCACCTCCAGGTTTGTATAGGTTATCCAGCATGAACGTTGTTTCAATCCTGATTTAATACTGGGTAAATAGGAAAATTTGTATCCGTCTTTCTCCCCCTCCTGCTCTTTCAAAACGCTGAAATCAACTGATCTACCGTCTATCCTTACCGGAGTTCCCGTTTTCAACCTTCCAGTAATAAAACCAGCTTCAGCCAACTGATCACTAATTTGATAGGAAGCAGATTCCCCCATTCTTCCCCCTTCTATCGTGCGCCTTCCAACATGCATCAAACCATTCAGAAATGTACCATTGGTGAGTATCACCGTTTTCGAAAAGATCTCAACACCTAGCAGTGTTTTTATTCCCTTTACCCTCCCCTTTTCCAGGAGTATCCCAGTGACAGTATCCTGCCACAATTCTAGGTTCGGAATATTCTCAAGCACATTCCTCCATTCTTCTGAAAACCGCATTCTGTCTATCTGGGCCCGCGGACTCCACATCGCTGGACCTTTAGATCGGTTTAACATGCGAAATTGGATAGAGGTAAGATCAGAAATAATTCCAGAATATCCACCCATCGCATCTATTTCCCTAATTATCTGACCCTTGCCAATACCACCTATCGCCGGATTGCAGGACATCTGGGCATATTTGGTCATGTCCATGGTAACAAGCAACGTCCGGGATCCCAGATTTGCAGCCGCCGCTGCCGCTTCACACCCGGCATGCCCCCCGCCTACTACAACAACATCATATGCTGGAAACATTGTGCTTACAATTCAATATTACAATAATCAAGGTAGTAATTCTCCCTCTTCCTCATAACCTCAATTTCTTTCTCTCCCTTATCATTATATCCCAGCAAATGTAATACGCCATGAATAATTACCCGCATGAGTTCATGCATAAAGCTAACTGAATAAATCTTACTGTTTTCCCGCACACGGTCTGCGCTGATATATAGTTCACCGGCAATTTTTCCCTTCCCGCTGTTGTCAAAGGTGATAATATCGGTAAGGTAATCATGATCCAGAAACGACTTGTTTAAATTCAACAGATAGTCGTCGGTACAAAATATAATATTAATCTCTCCGATAACGTGTTTTTCATCTCTGGCTATTTGCCTGATCACTCCCCTGACAAAAACCTGTTGAATACGAATTCGCGGAACATCCACAAAATAAAACTTAATCGTCTCCACCTAATTCTATCTTAAATTCAATAATGCTCCCCTTTTGCCTGAAGTCCGTCCGGTCAGAAATCTTTTTAATAATATAAATACCTCTCCCGGTTTCCTTTTTCAAATTTTCAAGGGCGGTCGGATCAGGAAGATTCTCATAATCAAAACCATCCCCCTGATCAGAGATCCTGAAATAAAGAAATCGTTTGCAAGAATAGCTTTGAATTCTGACTTGCTTTAACGGATTGAATTTATTCCCATGTATGATTGAATTGATCACGGCTTCGTTCACGCATAATAGAGCTTTGAAAAAAATATCAGGTTTGACATCATTTTTAATAAAAACTTCCTTTAAAAAATGCTCAACCTGGCATAATTCCAATGTCTCTGACGCTATTTTAATTTCCATTCGGGAAAGTGGCATGGGAGTTGAATTTTTCAAGATAATTTTTAAACTTGTCTTGATAAAAATTATTTAGCTTCAAACTGTTACGTTGAAAATTCTCTAAGGTTATGGTTCTCTCCTGAATCTTTTCAAAAAACAGGGCAGGATTGCTGTAAAAGGTTTTATCGGCAGTATTGGATTCTCTTTTATTCTCCTGGTCCCTTTCCATTTCCGATTTTTCAGCTTCCAGCAACCTAGTAAATATTTGATTCTGCCGGTGCACAAGGTTTTGCCCAATCCTTTTGTTCATGATTTCCCTACGGTTTTGCTCCAGAAACTGGTCAACCTGTTGAAGCTGTTTTCTGGCGTCGTCACCGATATTTCCGTTATTCATCAAATCACGCAGCATTTGTTGCATCATCTCATGTTCCATCAGCGATTGGGCCATTTCACGACTCATCTTCCCGCTATCGCCTTTCTTCATCTGTTCAATCATCTTTTCCAACTGGTTTCGAAGATTTTCTGATTGTTGTTTAAGGGAACCCATTCCCCCACCCTTTCCTTTTCGACAATTCTGATCGCCGGCCTTTCCTTCCGCCATCTGTTCTTCCATCTGCATAAGCGCATCGCTGAGAATCAGTGCCAAATTGTTAACGGCGGTCATCACAAGCTGTTGATTAACGCCAGCCTGTTTATAAAAGCCTTCTCCCATAAGTTCCACTGACCGAACCAGGTTGATTTCAAGCGCTAAAAGTTCATTATTCACCACATTGCCAAAGGCAGCAGTTCTTTCTCCCAGTGCATAAATTGAATCTTTAATGACTTGGGACTGTTCCACAAGTTTTCTTTGTTCCCGGCTGAATTCCCGCATAACGGGATCCCCATCTCCCGCTGCTTTAACCCCCGACAATACCTCTTCCTGACGGATTGAAAATAAAACCAGGTTCTTCAGAATCTGCTTCAGATTTTGAATGTTCTCCGAATTCTCCTCCATTTGGTTAGAATCAATCATCCGCTGCATGGCAAAAGCCAGGTTCCCTAGTTTTTTTCCTGTTTCCTTCATGCTCTCTGAAGAACGCCTTTTATTTTTCTTCCCTAGTTCCAGCAGGGAATTATTCATATTATCCTTGATTTCTCGGAATTCTTCCTTAAAATCATCAAACAAGTAAGGTTCTTCTAATTCATTGTTCCGATCAAGAATGCCACTCAACTCCTGCTTTATATCTTCAATTTCCAATATATTATTTTCTTCATTTTTGATACCAGAATCAAAATCATTTTTTTCCATCACCTCATTGGCCAGCTGTTCTTCTTTTTCCTGAAGCAATTCCACCCTATTGACAATCTGTTCCAACTCCTGCTCTATTTTGATCTTTTTCAGCATCTCCATATTTCTGTCCAGTTGTTTAGAAAGGTCTTCAAAAGAAAAATGCATTTTTTTACTAAGTTCATTCAGCATTTTACTGTTAAAGTCTTCTGCCAGTTTACTGAATTCTTCAAGCAATTTTCTTAATTCATCAGTCATTACATCCTCAAGCAAATCCTGTATCTGCTCCTGTTTTTTCAGAATTTCATCACTGACTTCATTAAACGTATTCTGGTAATTATTAAATTTTCTATTCCTCTTTTCTATTTCATCCAGAATGGATTCCAAAATATTTTTTTTATTCACTACATCTTCTACCAATTGGTTCCTTTCCCAGTCCGAAAATTTGTTATCCATATTTTTCTTCTGCAATTCCAGGATATCATTTTTTATTTCACGAACCATTTTTTGGCTCTCTCCAATTAATTTTTCAATGTTTTCAAACTCTTCCTTCTGCTTTCCACCGATCATTCCCTGGTCAGGAAACAAAAAGACAAAACTATCAGAGGTTGTTGTTTTGGGACCATTTACCTGATCATTATCGGTAACGGAGAAGTAGTAATCCATTCTGTCCCCAATTTTAATATAATCCTTAAAATCAACAGTATAATAAAAATCCTGGTTGTTCAGTAATGGAACAAAAGGTATAGAAAATGAGCTATCTTCTGCCTCAATATTTAAATGAAATTTAAGACCCGAAAAACCATAATCGTCAAAAATACTACCCTTGAAATAAAAACGGGTCATTCTTACTGAATCCTCCGTTCTAAGAACCTTAATTTCTGGAAAATAATCCTCAGTAACAGATATCACAAAGTTCATTACAGATTCAAACTCCGTTTTTAAATTTCTTACCAGAACTTCGTATTCAGTTGGCTTTTTAAACTGTCCGGTCACAGTAAAATTCCTGTCATTTATTTTCTCTCCTTGATAAAATGTACCTTCTTTAATTCTAATTATTAGTGAATCTGTATCAAAACAATTAAAATTCCAGGTAACCAGGCTTCCTGCCGCAATTTTAAGGTCCCCGATATTTTCAAGTTTCATACCCGGTAAACCAGTATAAGCCGGAGGATTTATTTCTACCGAAAATTCATTTATAACAGGTATCGGAATAACCTTCAGCTCATAATTAACAGAATTAAATACAAGGTCGGTAAAATAAAACCCAACAGACCTCAGTACAGAGGACAATTCATATTCAAACCTATTATTACCGGTATATTTCATCACAAAATTGTTTCCACCGATATTGATAAAAACAATCGAAGGAATATTTTTTCCCCGGCATTCAACCTTCACAATAAAATTTTCTCCTTTTTTTACGATCAGTCCATTATTCAGTAACACAAACTCATAAGGTGAAGGCTTTACAAACTCCCGATTAAAGTGAATAATACGGTTCCCAGGACCTGTAATAACAGAACTATCAATAAAATAAAGGGAAATAACAATAAAAAAACTTAAAATAAGATAATTAAAAAGAGTTAGAAGGTTTTTCATCCTAACAGCTCCCGAGAAATCAATAAACCTGAGGTCATTGATTTTTTGGGAAATGGCCGCTTCGGTAATTTCCCTCGAATAAGCCGGTTCAAAATTATCATGTAATTCTATAATGTTCAAAAGTTTATCTTTTACTCCCGGAATATACTGTCTAATAATTTCAGATATTTTTCTCCTATTCAACACATTTACCATTCCCAGAAATTGCATTGCCGGATAAATCACATACCTCAAAAATACTAATCCGAAAAATAAGAGGTTTGTAAGAAAAAGAATTTTCCTCCAACGTGATGGCATGTATAGTTTATATTCCAGAAAATTAAGCAACAGCCAGGCTCCAATAAAAACCAGTATGGTCATCATTAAACCCCTCAGCACCTGATACAGGGTGTATTTTTTTCTAAATGCCTTAATTTTCCTGTTAAGTATGTTAAAATCGGAATTCATCAATTTCCTAAGAAATTAAAAATCAAAAGTTTAATAATAATTACCCATCAATAAGAATGTTCAAAAATACCTTAAAAATTTGAATAAATTCATTGGTTCTATATTTGGAAAAACGAAACAAATTATTATAGCACTTTAATTTTAAAAAGCAAAGCTGAAATAGTTGTTTTTATTTTTAAAATACCAACACACTTTCTCCTGTTAATTACATCCAGATACCATATCGCCCAACTTATAAACAAATCGTGATAAATATCAATTTACAATTGATTTTAAATGATTTAAAGATTTGGAAATTGTTGAAAAGGGATCAGTAAAATTGTTGAATTGAAGTTAATTAAAAAGGGTAAAAAGCTATTAACACAATTAACATGTTACCATTATTTTTATTTTTAATTTTATATTTTTTAAAAATGATTAAATCACGTAAAATACTTGTTATTGAAGACAATCTCCTGAACCAGAAGATACTCTTTTTTCTTCTCAGGAAAAAGCATGAAATTAAGATTTGTTCTTCGGGGGAGTGTGCGCTGCAATTATTTAAAAGTGAATGGTTTGACATTGTTCTGATGGATTTGATGCTGCCGGGAATTGATGGTTATGAGACTGCAGGGCGGTTGCGGGTTATGGAGAAAAAGTTGTACGGTAAAAGGAAGATGATTATCATTGCATTGACTGCGAATACATTGGATAATGATAGAGATCGTTGTCTGGCAAGCGGGATGAACGATTATCTCCCGAAGCCTTTCAACATGCAAAAATTCAATGATATCCTCGCTTCTTTAAATTTTTCTTAAATGGAAGATATGACCGATTTTCTGGATATCAGGGGAGGTGATTATATTGACCGGGAATTTGACAATCAGTTAAGGCCGTTGTCATTTTTAGAATTCCACGGGCAGGAGCAGACGGTGGAGAATTTGCGGATTTTTGTAAAGGCTGCCCGTCAGCGCGGGGAACCCCTTGATCATGTTTTGCTTCACGGTCCGCCCGGACTGGGGAAAACCACCTTATCCTCTATTATTGCCCATGAGATGGGGGTAAGCATTAAAGTTACATCGGGTCCTGTTTTGGATAAACCGGGTGATCTTGCCGGTTTGCTGACAAATCTGGAATCGCGCGATATTCTTTTCATCGATGAAATACACCGTTTGTCACCGGTGGTGGAGGAGTATCTCTATTCGGCGATGGAAGATTTCAGAATTGACATATTGATTGACAAAGGACCCAGTGCCCGTTCTATACAACTGGAGTTAAATCCGTTTACTCTGGTAGGTGCGACCACGCGATCGGGGTTGCTCACTTCTCCGCTACGGGCCAGGTTCGGCATCAAGTTTCATCTGGAATATTATGATGTGACGGTATTGACAAAGATTGCAAAAAGATCGGCTGTCATACTCAATGTTCCCCTGGAAGATGCAGCCGCCCTGGAAATTGCTTCCCGAAGCCGTGGCACTCCGCGAATTGTGAACGCCTTGTTGCGCAGGGTGCGTGACTTCGCTCAGGTAAAGGGAACCGGTGTTATTGACCTTGACATTACCAGGTATTCTCTGGAAGCACTTAATATTGACAAGTACGGACTTGACGATATGGATAACCGGATCCTGGTTACCATCATTGATAAATTCAGAGGCGGACCGGTTGGCATTTCCACGATTTCCACGGCAGTGGGAGAGGATGCAGGTACCATTGAAGAGGTATATGAACCCTACCTGATCAAGGAAGGGTTTCTAAAACGCACTCCCCGGGGAAGGGAGGTGACAGAATTGGCTTACAAACATCTGGGTCGGGTTCGCTACGGTGATACGCCTACCCTATTCTGAAATGATTACTTTTATTTCGAACATCCGGGGCCACCGTTTTCCGGTGACCAGCAGGTGACCTGTTGAAGGCATCAGCGCAATGCCGTTCATCACATCCAGACGATCCGACTGATTCAGGGGTAGTGTGCCAAGTAGACCCTTCAGATCGACATATCCGGTAATCCTGCCGCTTCGGGCTTCTATGCGCAATATCCGTTCCGATCCCCATACATTGGCCCACAGGTAACCACTGTCATATTCCAGTTCATTCAGGTACTGGTAAATCTTCTCATGGTCGGCAACCTGAATACTCCTTTGAACGGAAAAACCGGCAGGATCAATCCATGTCAAAACAGCCGAACCATCGCTCATAATCAACGATTTTCCGTCGTTGGTCAATCCCCAGCCTTCTTTAGATGCATACCTGAAACTGTCAACAAGGGCAAAATCTGCTAAATTGTAAACAAAACCAATCTGGTTTTTATAGGTGAGCTGGTAAATTTTATCTTCCAGAATGGTAATTCCTTCACCAAAATAGCGATTATCCATTTTTACCGAATTGACCACCCTGCCGGAAGGGAGATTTTTCCGGTAAATGGCGGAAGTACCGTATTCCCCGGTTCCTTCAAACAAAAATCCATTTCTGATTTCCAATCCCTGGGTGAAATGTCCCGTGTCATGCGGAAAGTCGCGAATGACAGTATACGAGTAATTTACAGGCACCACATCGGATAGAAGGGTGAAATTCCGGATCACTACGGCAGAAGAACCGTCGTTTTTCTCCGAAAAGACCCGGAGCGTGTTGACGCCGGTTTCCTGTAATTCGGTGATGGTGTAAGAAAACTCACCGGAAGTCTCAGTCACCAGCAGTCGGTTGTTGAGATAAAGATCGGTCTTTTTCAGCGTTCCTTCCCTTACTTTTGATTTTACACTAACGGTCAGAGATTTTCCGACCACGAGAGGTCCGGAGGAAGGTGTCAGTTCCACCGTAATGACCGGCTTTGACGGACGTCTTGATTTTCCGGCACAGGAACAGATAAAGATCAGTGAAAGCACAACGACCACCACCGACAAAGCGCATTTATTCATACCATCGGATCTATTTTTGATGCAAAAGTAAACAGAACTATCCTGAAATTAAATGAAACGGTTTTATTTTGAATTTTATCTTTGTTAAAAAAAGATTGTTTTGAATCCTTTCAGAAAATTACTGGGAGATACAGCCATTTATGGGATCAGCAGCATTGTGGGCCGGTTTTTGAACTGGTGGCTGGTACCTTATCATGCCGGTATTTTCAGACCCGAAGAGTATGGGGTGGTCAGTAACCTGTACGGATATGTGGCTTTTGCCATTATTCTGCTCACCTACGGTATGGAAACCGGATATTTCAGATTTGCCTCCCAAAGCGATGACCGTGAAAAGGTATTTTCCACTTCGGTCATTTCCCTTTTTACCACCACGTTGTTATTCCTGTCGGTGATGTTTTTGTTCAAGAAGGAGATTGCCACGGCCATGCAATACGGGGATCATCCCGAATTTGTATGGTGGCTGGCGGTTACCGTGGGTCTTGATGCGGTGACTTCCATTCCGTTTGCACAACTGCGGCTGCAAAGCCGTCCCGTAAAATTTGCCGTCGTAAAACTGATCAACATCGCCCTCAACATTGGCCTCAACCTCTTTTTCCTTTCCCTCTGCCCATTGATTATCCAATATTATCCCGAAGGGATAATTAGCAGGGTATATGATCCATCCGTCGGTGTTGGCTATGTCTTCATCGCCAACCTGCTGGCATCACTCTCCACCCTGCTCCTGCTGATGCCCGAAATCCTGTCGGTGCGTCTTGAATTTGACAGCTCCCTCTTCCGGAAAATGATGGGTTACTCTTTCCCCATTCTGGTGATCGGCCTGGCCGGAATGGTCAACCAGAACATCGACAAAATCCTGATCCCCTTCCTGATTCCTGCCGAACAAGATCCCATGTTCCAACTGGGTATCTATGGCGCCAACTATAAGCTGGGAGTGCTCATGAACATGTTTATCCAGGCATTCCGCTATGCCTTTGAGCCCTTTTTCTTTTCCCGCAGCTCCTCCGAAGATACCGAAAATCCGAAAATTTATGCCATAGTGATGAAATATTTCATCATTTTCGGATTGCTCATTTTCCTTGGAATGACCCTTTACATCGACATCGTCAAACTATTGATCCCCCCCGAATACCATCCCGGACTCAAAGTCGTTCCTATCATCCTGATGGCCGATCTCTTTTTCGGCATCTTCTTCAGCGCTTCCATCTGGTACAAACTAAAAGACCGCACCTGGTACGGCGCCTATATCGCCCTAACAGGCGCCGTCATCACCATCCTCCTCAATTTCCTGCTGATTCCCCTCATAGGATATATGGGATCAGCCATCACGGTCTTCATCTGTTTCTTTATCATGATGGTAATTAATTATTTCTGGGGACAAAAATACTACCCCATCCCATACGACCTGAAACGGATCGGCATCTATTTTGCCGCAGCCATCCTTATGTATATTCTGTCACGCTTTTCCGCCCCACTATTCCCGGCCCTTAAATACTTCCTCAATTCACTGCTGTTGCTGGCCTTTCTGGGCATCATTTCAGGCCTCGAAAAAAAGGAACTTCTCTCAATATTAAAAAAGAAAAAAGGATAAAGAAGTAAAAAGTATTAAATTTGTTGCAACCACCGGAAAAGCAGGGTGGTTTTAAAAGGAAGTTTATATGAGCGGTTTTATCATTGCCCTGGCAAGTGACCATGCGGGATTTGCCAGGAAGCAGGCGATCATCGCCTATTTCAGGGAAAGAGGAATTTCTTTTTCAGATCTGGGATGTTTTTCTGATGAAAGCTGCGACTATCCCGAATATGGGCATGCGATAGCCCAGGCGGTGAGCAGCGGTGCTTACCCGTTTGGCATTACCTTTTGCGGAACGGGACAAGGAATCAGCATGACAGCAAACAAACATCCGAAGATTAGGTCGGCGTTGTGCTGGAAACCCGAAATAGCCCGATTGGCCCGGCAGCATAATGATGCCAACATATGTTCTATTCCCGGCCGGTTTGTTACCGATAGGGAAGCCATTGCCATTGTGGACGCTTTTCTGGATACTTCTTTCGAAGGAGGCCGCCACCAGCGCCGGATAGACAAAATCCCGATAGCGTCGTATAAGGAGTAATGTAAAAAGCCGTTGAAATTTCACTCATTCGATGACCGTGACTTCTCCCGCGAAAATAAAACCTTGAAATATGTTGTCTAATACTTGCAAGTACGCATTACGGGCTCTTATCTACATGGCCAAGTATTCCGAAAAAAATACCCGCATCGGGATCCGTAAAATTTCGGAAGACCTCCATCTCTCGTCCCCCTTTTTGGGGAAGATATTACAAAACCTGGTGAAACAGAAACTCCTGGTATCTACTAAAGGACCCAACGGCGGTTTCAGTCTGGCCCGGGAACCGGAGGAGATTTCCCTGTGGGATATTGTGATCAACGTGGATGGCGAGGAGTTTTTCACCAACTGTCTGATTGGATTGCGACCCTGCAAATCGCATGATACCACCACCCCTTTCTGCCCTGTTCATTTTAAATATGAGGAGCTCAGAAAGGACATCGCCCGGTTTTACAAGGAGACCTCCCTGAAAACCATTTCCGAAGACATAGAAAAATTTGAGGACCTGGTCAGGTTATAGCAGGGAAATTCTGTCAATTCGGGTGGTGTTATTCCGGATAGCATTGCTGTTGTAATCCTTCATGCATGGCGGGAATTTACGTTCACATCCCCTTTTGCCGTAGGCGTTGTCATTACTGTGATTTTTACAAGACCACGGAAGTGACACGGCTTTCTTTTTTCAAGGAAGCTTTGGTCGTGGAGGCGGAGCTGCAATCGGATTTTTTGAAAGGGGAACGGGTGAAAACGGTCTATTTCGGGGGTGGCACCCCATCCCTGTTGGGGGCGGAGGACGTGGCCTTTCTGATGGGGACGCTGAGGCGGTTTTTCAAATTAGACCCCTCTGCCGAAGTCTCCCTGGAGGTCAATCCCGATGATGTGGATTCCGGCGTTGCGGAATCCTGGGCGAGGGCGGGCGTCAACCGGCTCAGCATAGGCATTCAGTCGTTCCGTGACAGCCACCTCCGGCTGATGAACCGCCGCCATACGGCCCGCCAGGCCTTTCAGGCAGTGGATTACGCCCGCGGGGCAGGGTTCACCGACATCAGCATTGACCTGATCTATAGCATTCCCGGGATGACCCTTCCGGAATGGGAAAACAATCTCGACACGGCGCTGTCCCTTCCGGTGAACCACATTTCGGCCTATCACCTGACCTATCACGAAGGAACTCCCTTTTTTGAATGCCTCCGGAAAGGAACCCTCACCGAAACCACTGAAGAAGAGAGCCTTTCCCAATTCGACCTGCTGATGAAGAAAACGTCGGAAGCTGGTTTCGAACACTACGAAATCTCCAATTTTGCGAAAAACGGCGCCTATTCCAGGCACAACTGCGGTTACTGGTTTGGTGAAAAATACCTGGGTTTGGGCCCCTCGGCCCACTCCTACAACGGCCTGTCGAGACAATGGAATCTTGCTGACCTGGACCTGTATCTCGAGGCCCTGAAAGCCAGAAAACTCCCTTTCGACGAGGAAGTTTTATCTGAAAAGGAGCGGTTAAATGATTATTTGATTACCCGTCTCCGGACCCGGTGGGGGATTTCCCTGGCTGAAATCCGCAGGGTCTATGGAGACGAGGAGGCTGGGGGAGTTTTAAGGTCTGCCCTCCCTTATCTTCACGATGGTTTTCTGGAACAAGAAGGCGATGTGCTCCGGCTGACTCCTGCTGGGATTCTGATTTCCGACCGGATTCTCCTGGAACTGATCAGGGAATGATCGCCTTCTTACTGCCTGAGGAGGTAAACCCCATCGTCGGTACCTATCCAGAAGCCGTTTAAACGATCCACAGCCATGCAGTAGACGGTGAGGATGGGGAAGTCTGCCGGAGCCTCCTGCCACTGCTCACCGTCAAAAACCGAAATTTCCATTTTTTCCCCGGAACCAAACCCCGCAAGCCAGAGATAATCCCTAAGGTCGGCTTTCAGCCGCCAGGGATGAAAGTCAAACCGCGATTGTTCGGGTAGAATGTTATCCACTTTATCATCCTTCAAGCGGTAAACCTTGTAGTTCATAAAAGAGGAGGAGAGGCCGACATCATCAATGACATAAAGGGTGCTCTGGCTGCTTATATCCATTTCCGTCAGATAATACCCCTCTATGGGTAGCAATTTCCAGTCGTCGCCTGTGATTTCGACCACTTTTTGCCGGGTCACGGTACCGCCGGTGGCGATCCAGGTTTTCTTGCCCCGGCAGACGATACTCTTGATGAGATTGTCAGGGAGGAAGGAGTTCTCGGGGGTGAAAAACAGGAAAGATCCCTCCTCATAACAGCCGGCTCCTCCCAGGAGGTGGGCAGAACTGCTGAACCACACCCTGCCGTTGCTGTCGCAAGCGACGTGAGAAACCAAATCGCGGGGCAGTTTGTGGGAAGCTTGGGTGAAAAAGGTCACTTCCCCCTCCCCGATTCGTGCCAGTCCGGAGGAATGGGTCCCCGCCCACCACGACTGGTCCTGTTCGTTCCAGGCCAGGTCCATGATATCAGAGGAGAGAATATGATGGCTTTCCACACCGTTCCGGAAGAGAAAAACCTCACGGCCAACAGCAAAACCGTAGTTTTTCTCGTCCCTGGCCTCAAGTACTTTGATGACTTTTCCGGGGAAAAGGTGGTCACTGATCTCAAAGTTGACCTCCTTGGGGAAGGACAATGGTTCGTCGATTGAATCCGTCGTGCATCTCGGCTGCAGGAAGGGAGCCAGGAACAGCAGAAACAACAGGAGGTGGTTTTTCATGTCATGGATCTTATTCTGAATAAGATGTATTTCATGGATAAAAAGTTGCGTCCTGAGGGTAGACTTTTTCGCCGGCGATGTACGTCGCCACCACCGTGGCATTCAGGATTTCTTCGGGTGATGCCGTCATCAGGTCGGTGTCGAGGACCACGAAGTCGGCCCATTTACCGGGTTCCAGGCTTCCTTTTTCATTTTCTTCGAACGAAGCTTTGGCGGCCCATAGGGTCATGGAACGGAGGGCTTCTTCGCGGGAGAGGCTGTTTTCCATCTGAAATCCTCCTGTGGGGCAGCCGGTATGATCGGTGCGGAAGACTGCGGCATAGAAGGTATTAAGGGGGAAGATGGCTTCGATAGGGAAGTCGGTGCCGTTGGGAATCCATCCCAGCTGCTGAAGGAGCTGGCGGTAGGCATAAGCCCCCCGGAGTCGTTCTTCCCCCAGCCGTTCTCCGGCCCACTCCATGTCGCTGGTGGCGTGGGTCGCCTGTATTGAGGGCACGACCGAATATCTGGCAAAGAGTAAAAAATCGGAGGGATAGACCACCTGGGCATGTTCAATGCGCCACCGTCTGTCATTTTTACCTCCCAGGAAGCGTCCGTAGGTGTTCAGCACCAGCCGGTTGGCGCTGTCTCCGATGGCGTGGGTGGAGACCTGATAGCCGTACTGAAGCGCTTTGCTGCAGATGTCGTCGTAAAATTCCTGCGGGGCAATCTGCAATCCCCGGTTCCCCGGATCGTCGGAGTAAGGTTCCAACATAAGGGCGCCGCGGGATCCCAGCGCCCCGTCGGCATAAATCTTTATTGTGTTGACCTGCAAACGGTCGGTTTTGTAAATTCCGTTTTTCAGGAAATGGTCGAAATTTTCCTGATCGGGATTGATCATGGCGTTGATGCGGATTTTCAGGATCCCTGATTTGTGGAGGCTGTCCATCAGGAGAATGGTTGATTTGGGCAATCCACAGTCGGTCACCGAAGTGAGGCCGGCTCTGAGGCAGTTTTCCTGGGCGGCATGCAATGCTTTGATCTTCAAATCGCTGCCGGGTACGGGGATCAATCGGGTGACCAGTGTTCGGGCATTATCGATGAGTATGCCCGAGGGTTTTCCGTTTTTCAGTACCACCTCTCCCCCATCGATCCTGATTTCTGCCGTCACACCGGCGATTTTCAGGGCTTTGGAATTGCACCAACCAGCATGGCCGTCGATACGGACCAGATAGACCGGAATATCAGGAAACAGGCGGTCCAGCTCCTCATTGTCAGGGAATTCTTTCACCGGCCAGTCGTTCTGGTCCCATCCGCGTCCCAGCAGCCAGGGTCCTCCTGTCTTCTGAATATGTGCCAGCAACCGTGCATACACCTCTTTGGGAGAACGGGTACCTTTTAGATCGGCATATTCAATCAGGTTGATCCCATATCCCGTAAAATGAGCATGAGCGTCTATAAATCCCGGATAAACCACTTTCCTTTCCATATCAACCACTTCCCGGGCATTGAAACGCCTCGTCATTTCAGCCGTAGTTCCGGAGGCGGTAATTTTTCCGCCGGTAACGACAAAACTTTCGGCCCGTGAAAAGTAGGGGTCAACGGTATAAACCACAGCATTGGTGATGAGAAGGTCAGCTTCCTGCCGGGTGCATCCTGTAATCATGGTGAGGATTAAAAAAATGAGGAGTGCATGGGTTTTTCGTACCATGGCCTGAACTGTTCTGTTCATGCGGTTGGAAACCGTAAATCCTGGTGGAGGAGAAAGCTGAAATCATCAGTTTCACTGAGTTCCAAGGGTTTTTCCCCTTTCCTGAAGATGCGGGCTTTGCGACTTCCCTTCAGGGAGAGCTGGTTTCCTTCGCGGAGGAGCATGGTTCCTTCCCGAAGGCCCAACACCGTAACCCCGGGATTGATTTCCAGGAATTCGAGGATCCTTTGTTCGCGGGTCTCCCCGGCATGGCCGTCGGGGTTGGCATCGAGGTAATGGGGATTGATCTGGAAGGGTACCAGCCCGATGGTGTCAAAGCTATGGGGATCGATGACGGGCATGTCATTGGTGGTGCGCAGGGTAGGGCAGGCTACGTTGGCGCCGGCGCTCCAGCCGATAAAGGGGGTTCCGCCGTATACCTTTTCCCGGATCGCAATGACCAGGTGGTTGTCATGCATCATGCGTACCAGCTGCCACGTGTTGCCGCCGCCGACGACGATGGCTTCAGCCCGGCGAACTGCTTCCACGGGATCGGAAAAAGTGTGGATACCCGTCACCTGGTGGCCGATCTCCGAAAAACGCTCCTGAACTTTCTCTACATAGTCATCGAACGAAAAAGTAACCGCCGCATAGGGAATAAAAAGGGCATTCACCGGCTTATCCCCCAAAAACGCTTTGATTGCCTGCTTCGGATAATCAAGATAGGGCTCGCCAGGCATGGTCGAATTGCTGATCAGTAGTAATCTCATAACTTTCTTTTTTTTGCCGTTTATCGGCAAATTTACGTCTTAATCACGAAGATAAGCCATAATACCCGTATGTTGACCATGAAAAAATGCCTCCTGAATAAAAAATTCAGGAGGCATCCGGTTTTTGAGCGGAAAACCGCGACCGGTAACCATGATCAGTCAAAATTAAAGGTGACTCCGACTGTCAGCGGCCTGATATCAGGTCCTTTCCGGGCTTTAAAGAGAGAGGTCATTCCCAGGTTGGCATACAGCGAAATGGGGCCCATCCCGATACGTCCGGTGAAGTCATATTTCAGGGGGTTGATCTGGAAACTCCTGCGTTCCTTGGCTTTGGCATCAGGGTATTTGATCTTGGTGTGGGATCCGATGTTCAGACCGCCGATTACGCCGGCTCCCAGGATGAGGGGCGTCAGTTTCATCTTCAGGGGAGTGGCTACCTGCAGGATCATGGGAACAGTGAGGTAGGAGACTGCCAATTTTGACTTTTCCGCATCGTCGGACAGCTCAACCGGAATGATAATTCCGGTGTCCTCATTTTTTTTAATGCTCATGTCTGAATCGAACCGGTAATCCATAAAGCTCACCCCCATCCCGGTGACCAGGGCGAAGTTATTCTGTTTGTTGCTGAAACTGAATTCCGCAAAATTGAGGTTGACATTGATTGATTTCGGAGTGTTGATGTCGAAGAAACCTGCCAGGGAAGGGTCGTACTCGTACATGCTGTAATTCTCCAGGTGGAACATATTGGCTCCCAGCTCAACACCTCCCCAGGTTCCGGGGAATTTTTTCTTTCCATGTTTTTCTTTGCATTCTTTGGGCTCCCGGGAGGTTCTGATGTGGGTTCCATCCTCTCCGTCAACCACTTTGAAGATTCTCCTGCCGATCCTGATCCGCACGGTGTCTCCTTCGGAATTGGTAATCACTTCAATCCCTCTCTGATCCCCCACACGGACCCGGGTACCCAGGCTGTCCTCGATGACCGTCACCACTTCCTTGTCAATCACTTTCACCCGCGTGGCCACACTGTCTTCCGATATCGTAACGACCTCCTTGTCATTCACCTGTACCTGGGTGATCACACTGTCTTCCGATACCTTAACCTCTTCTTTTTCCGTGACCGTCACACGCGAGGTGTCCTGTGCCATTGCCGCATAAAAGGTAAAAATGACTGCGATAAGTAAAATAATCCTTTTCATAGTTTTAAATTTTTTGAATTCCGGTGATCGCGTTCCCCGTCCGCTCTGCAGCGGGGAGTTCCGATTCTGCCCGTATGACGGGCAAACCTGGCAAATGTTACAACTACTCCTTTCTGACGGGAATGGAGAGTCCGAGGAGTTTGGTGTCGAGGTTAAAAGCGATGATTTCTCCGTCGGCATTGGTGTTGTAGTTGAATTTTTCTTTTGTCAGGGTGGAGGCCAGTTTAAGACCGAAGCGGGTCACCTTGCTGATGGTGAGGTCATCGAGGTGGTCTCTGATCTCGTTGAGTCCTGTTTTTTCCAGGAGGATTTCATCCAACGGAAGTAATTCAGTTTCCGTATCAGCCAGAAGGGGTTCCTCTGCGGGCGGTATTGCTGCCTTTGCCAGGGTTACCGGTGGGGAAGCAGTTTCGAGCCCTGTTTTCCTGATCACGGGCAGTTCCGGAATGGTCTCCCGGTTTCGGGTGATTGTGGCGGCAGGGTTTTCGGCCGAAGGTGAGAAGGTACCGGAGGGGAGGGGAGAATTGCTTTCTTTGCGGTGGGTATCATGCCTGGCATCAGGCCGGTTATCGGCCATCATCGGCCTCTCTGTTCCCGGAAATGCCGTCTCATTCCCGGGACCGTTTCCGACAGCCTGCCCGGCGGTGTTGTCATCTCCTTTTCCCTTGTTCCGCTCACCACTATTTCGCATTTCCAATTCCGGAAGGGATTCCTGAAGATTCTCCCGATCGGGGGTGATGGTGCCGGTGATTTCGGTTTCCGCCACTTGGGTTTCCTTTCCCGGGAAAATGGCGTGGTTTTCCTGGATGACCCGGACCAGGACAGCCACCAGGAGAACTGCCGCAATTTGCAGGGCCCGGTTCAGGATCAGCCGGATCACCGGCGTACGGAGGAGCTTCTTCTTTCCGGGGAAAACAAGGGACGTATCAGGAACCAGCCGCGTCAACAGGAAAAGATCGGCTTCCCCTCGCTTTTCGGGATGGCGTTGCAGGTAATCTTCGAAACGCTCCATGCCGAAAGGTTCAAGGTCCCCCTCCATGCGGGCGATGGCCGCCTCGTCAAAGGTCTCCGGCAGGTCAAAAACCTCTTTTTTCAGCTTCTCCTTGCCCTCAAAGACCATCCCGCGATCATCCAGCGAAACCGCCTCATATCCGCTCAATTCCTCCTTCAGGTCGGGATTTTCGTGGACGAAACGGATGAATTCATCCATCATCCCCTCTTCCAGGCGGCCTTCCAGGTAATCGAGAAACCAGGATTCGTAATTTTCACGGGTGATCTCCATGGAACTTATATCAAAACATCGATTTTGCCTATGTAATTCTTCAAAAAAAGCCTCGCCCGGTAGATGTAAACTTTCACCTGTGATTCCCCGAGGCCCGTGATTTCCCCGATCTCCTGGTACGAGTACCCTTCATAATCGCGGAGGGTGATGACGATTCGCTGTATTTCGGGGAGTTTGCCCACCGCCTCATTCACCCTTTCCGTCACGTCGTAGCCGGGAGAAGCGAAACTTTCAGCCCTGTCGGGCAGCGTTTCGGCATAAAACATCCGTTTCTCTTTACGCACCCTGTCGATCAGGGTGTGATAAGCCGTGGTGAACAGGTAAGTCTTCACCTTTTCGCCGTTGACCTGCGACACATTTTTCCACAATTTTTCATAACTGTCCTGCACGATGTCCTCCGCGAAATGAAGATCCTTCACGTTCTTCGCCACAAACCGGTACAACCGGTCAGCATACTGGGTAACAGATTTGTTGTACTCCTCGATGGTCATGCCGCTTCAGAAGCTTTTCCCTCTTATGACGGTATTCTCTTCAAAATGTTACATTTTTTATTTTTATCTCCGGGATTTGAACTTTGAAAAGGGAGCGTTATTTTTGCGGTGGTTCCGGTTTTCGGAGAAACAAAAAAAGCGTATCATGACAGAGAAGAAACACAGGAAAATTGTGGTCAGCGGCATCCGGCCCACGGGCAATCTTCATTTGGGCAACTATTTCGGGGCGGTGCGCAGTTTTGTGAAGATGCAGTCGGAATATCAGTGTTATTTTTTCATTGCCGACCTACATTCGCTGACCACCCATCCGACTCCTGAAAATCTGCAGTCGGGCGTCAAGCAGGTGCTGGCCGAATACCTGGCCTGCGGCATTGACCCGGAACAGGCCACCATCTTCATTCAGAGTGATGTTCCCGAAGTGGTGGAATTGTATACCCTGCTGAATATGAACGCTTATCTGGGAGAGCTGGAACGGACCACCTCCTTCAAGGAGAAGGCTCGCCAGAATCCCGACAATGTAAATGCCGGATTGCTTACTTATCCGGTACTGATGGCCAGCGACATCATCATCCACAAGGCCAATTTCGTACCGGTGGGAAAAGACCAGCAGCAAAATCTGGAGATGGCCCGCAAATTCGCTACCCGCTTTAATCACATGTACGGACACCGCCTCTTCCCGTTGCCTAAACCGTTTTCCTTCGACGGAAAAGATATGATCAAGGTTCCCGGACTGGATGGTTCAGGAAAAATGGGCAAGTCGGAGGGGAATGGCATTTTTCTCGTCGAGGAAGCCGGGAGCATCCGGAAAAAGGTGATGCGCGCCGTCACTGACAGCGGTCCCACCATGATGAATCAGCAAAAGCCGGAACCCATCCGGAATCTCTTTACCCTGATGGGCATTGTCTCCTCCCCGGAGACGGTCGCTTTCTTTGAGGATCAATACAACAGCTGCCAGATCAGGTATGGCGACATGAAAAAGCAGCTCGCCGAAGACATCATCTCCTTTACGGAACCCATCCGGGAGAAGATCTTGGCCATCCGCAACGATGAGGCTTACCTGTCGCGCGTAGCCCGGGAAGGAGCGGACAAAGCGCGTGAATCGGCAGCCCGCACCCTGTCAGAGGTAAAAAAGCTCATCGGGCTCAACAGGCTTTGGTAAAGCCATTGCTGCCGATTCCCGGATTTCCGGGCGGGGCCGGGAGGAAAAGCAGCGCGAGGAATTCCGGTGAGCACATTGACTATATCCGTTCTTTGTGTGAGGTAAGCATTAATGTCTGGTCTATGCTTATGTCTGATCCGGTGCTGAAACCCGTCGAACTTATCCCGGTTTCTCGGGATTCGTTTCGTCGTTGCTCAGCGGCGGGGAGTTTCAATTGGTGATTCCTATTTCAGAACCTTCATCCTTTTAATGGCGATATCGTGCCGTGGCCGGTTGTTGCCGTCGGTTTCTACGGCAGCGATTTTGTCGATCACTTCCAGTCCTTCCACCACTTCCCCGAAGACGGTATAGCCTCCGTCGAGGTGGGGAGTCCCGCCCACCGTGGTATAGACTTCCCGCTGGGCCGCGGAGAATTTCATTTTCGGTGCCGCCTGGTACAGGCTGTCTGCTATGGCCTGCAATTCCGCTACTTTCATGTTAAAGGCCTGCTGATTGTTTTCCTGCCGCAATTTTTCCAGTTCCTGCTGTACCGGCGTGAAAACGGTACGCATGATATTTTGTTGAACGCTTCCGTTCATCCGGAGTTCGAGGGTGTCGAGTTCGCCAGAACGCCATACCTTGCCCTGGACAATGTAGAACTGGGAGCCGCTCGAAGCCTTTGCCGGGTTTACCTGATCCCCCTGCCGGGCAGCTGCCAGCGCCCCTTTCCGATGAAACAATTCAGGGACAAATTCCGCCGCTATCGTGTAGTTGGGACCCCCATTCCCCAGCATAACCCCCGGCTGAGCTCCCCTGGAAGAGGGATCTCCTGCCTGGACCATAAATTCCCGGATCACCCGGTGAAATAAAACCCCATCATAAAAACCTTCGCTGGCAAGCTTCACGAAATTATCGCGGTGTAGCGGGGTTTGGTCATACAACTTAACCCTGATATCACCCAGGTCAGTGGTGATCATCACCACCGTACCATCATGTGCCTTCGGCGTCTGACTGCAGGAACTTCCCCAGACCAGCATCAGCAGCATCCCTAATATTGCTTTCGTTCTCATCATCCTGTTTTTGGTTTTACTTAACTTTAGCGGCAAAGTTAAAAAAGAATCAGAATGGAATACCTGTATGTCGATGATGACCTTCATCTCGAAGAATTAAAACTGTCGCATTCCGCGATGATCTATGAAACCATTTGGGAAAACAGGACTTTCCTGCGACGCTGGCTTCCCTTTGTTGACCAGACCCGCACACAGGAAGACACCCGCCGTTATGTCAGCAGCATCCTCTCGGAATCGGAAAAAAAACAAAATGAAGTGTTTACCATCTGGTACAAGGGAGAATTTGCCGGACTAGCGGGATATAAAGAGATGGACTACGTCAACCGCAAGGCGGAAATCGGCTATTGGATGGCCGAAAGAATGCAGGGAAAAGGGATCATGACCCGTACGGTACGGAAAATGATCGACTATGGCTTCCGCAACCTCAACTTCAACCGCATCCAGATCAAGGTGGCTGTCGGAAATGCAAAAAGCGCCGCCATCCCGCAACGCCTGGGTCTTGTCATGGAAGGCGTTGAAAGGGACGGGGAATACCATTCCGACCGCTATTTTAACCTGGAAATTTACAGCATTCTCCGCAAAGAGTGGATCGCCTCCCTGACCCGGTCCTGAACCCGAAACCGGCAAAAGAATGGCATTTCCGTTACCCTGAGGTTCTTGAGATTATCCCTTCCTATGGTTAAAAACTGTTAATCGAAGGAAGTTGTATTTAAAAATGAATATATTTGACCCAAAAATTCGTTTGTTCGATATTTGAAACTCCCCGCTGCAGAGGAGTGGGGAATCCGATTTCGTCAAGGACTTTTTTAGTGTTTTGTACGCTTACCCCGTCGCAGAGCGGACGGGGAATGCGCGCACCGAAATTCAAATTACGGAAATCGACAGGTAATTGAAATCAAACTATGGAAAACAAAACGATCAGAAGAAACCTTTACCGGGTTTTGCGCAAAACAGGGGTCAGGAAAGAAGACATCTCCCTGGATGCCAAATTCAGCGAAGATCTTCACTTTGACTCCACCGACTGGACCATTTTCACCTATTATCTGGAGCATATTTTCAAGGTGGATGTGGAGGATGAGAAGTTGAAAAAAGTAGAGAGTGTAAACGACACGATTGATTTGTTAAAGGAATCAGCTTGACAGAATCAAGTAGTAATAAAACAGGGGGTGAAGAACACCCCCTGTTTTATTTTTCTCCCCACCGGTAGGGGTGATGAACAAACCGGGCCAGGTTCACGATGCGGTTAATAACAGTCATGGCAGTTTCTTCGGCGGTGCGTGGTTTCGAATAAAAGGATGGATTGGCGGGGCAGATGATACCTCCCGCGAGGGTGATCGTGCGCATGTTTTCAATATGGATCAGGTTGCAGGGGGTTTCGCGCGGCACCAGGATAAGGGTTCGACGCTCTTTCAGCATAACATCTGCGGCGCGGGTGACCAGGTCGTCGGAGATGCCGTTGGCGATACGTCCCAGGGTGCCCATGGAGCAGGGACAGACCACCAGGGTATCCCAGTCGGAAGAACCGGAAGCAAAAGGGGCTGTGAAGTCATCGTTTTCATACTGCCGGAAGGGGGGGGGTGGCGAAAAAGCTTTTTCCAGCTCATATTCCCAGATACGGGCAGCGTTGGCGGAGAGCATCACCGCAGCCTCTGCCACCTGTTCCTCCAGCCGGGACAGGGTTTCCATGAGCAGACGGGCGTAGATCGCCCCGCTGGCCCCGGTGACGGCAACGATGATCTTTCGCTTCATGTTCATTGTCGGGGTTTCATTTACCTGTTAAGCTGGTAATAAACGGCCAGCGAAATCACGTTGTTGAACTGGTTCTGCCGCCAGTACCAGAGGTCGTTATCGGGTTTTCCCCTGACGGGAAGTACCGAATAGGCCAGACGGAGGTCTATTTTCAACTGCTCTATCACATCAAACTGAAATCCCAAGAAAGGCTGAAGGTCCAGGATGTTGAAAGGCTTCTGGTCTTCAGGGGGAAATTTGCCGTCTTCGTTGATTTCCTCGGAACTCAACAGATAGCCAAAAGAGGCCCCCCCGATCACAGATATCAGTTCGCTGCTTCGGAACCCCGCATATACCGGAAGCTCCAGATAGCTAAGCCGCATGATGTATTTTTCGGGCACCGGATTTTTGGGATCCATTTTACTGCGGGCACCTTTTTGGGAAAATTTCAATTCCATGCCGCCGAAAACCGCGGGCATCAGGTCGGTCTGCACCCATGCCCCGGCGAGGATCCCGGGTTTGTGATACCCCTTGTAGGTGTCTCCCTCTACCTGGGTTCCGTTGAAACCGGCCAGCATGCCACCATCAAACCGCTGCGAGAAAACAGCCGTGGTGACGGCAAGAAAGAAGAAGAGAAATAGCGTTTTTTTAATCATCTCTCTGTCAATTTAAATATAAAATTTGCCTGATAATTTCATGCCAGCTCCGGGTTGCGCTTCCAGGCTTCCGGACCGGCCACTTCGGCTACATCGTACTGCTTCAGTTTTTAAAATTACAAGTTCCCGCCTTATTTCCATAAAAGGGGGTGCTAATTTTTTAATTTTGTTGTATGATTGACCGGGTGACTGTCGAAAGGATTATTGATGCCGCTGAAATAACAGAGGTGGTTTCCGATTTTGTTAACCTGAAACGGAGGGGGATCAATTATCTGGGATTGTGTCCTTTCCACAATGAAAAAACCCCTTCTTTCACCGTTTCCCCGTCTAAGGGAATCTTCAAATGTTTTGGATGCGGCAAAGGAGGCACCGCTGTCAACTTCATCATGGAGCACGAAAGCCTAACCTATCCCGAAGCACTCAAATACCTGGCACGGAAATACCACATCGACGTGGTTGAAAAGGAGGAGACGCCCGAAGAAAAACAGCAGAAGGACGACCGTGAAAGCATGATGATCGTGTCGGGATTTGCCCAGCGTTTTTTCACCCGTTATTTGTGGGAAGAACCCGAAGGGCGCCAGGTGGGGCTCAGCTATTTCAGGGAACGGGGATTCCGGGATGATATCGTGAAGAAATTCGAACTGGGATTTTGTCCCAGCGGGAAGAGCATTTTCACCGAGGCGGCGCAGAAAGAGGGCTACCTCATGGAATTCCTCGAAAAAACGGGGCTTGCCATCAGGCGGGAGGAGTGGGTACGTGACCGGTTCGCCGGGCGGGTCATGTTTCCCATTCACAATATTGCCGGGCGGGTCATTGGATTTGGCGGCCGCATCCTGAAAGCGGAAGCCGACTCTGCCAAATATCTCAATTCCCCGGAATCGGAGATTTATCACAAGAGCCGCATCGTTTATGGGATCTTTCAGGCAAAACGGGAAATTGCCCGGGCTGACAAATGTTTTCTCGTCGAAGGATATACCGATGTGCTGTCGTTTCATCAATCGGGCATCGAAAATGTGGTGGCTTCTTCGGGTACCGCCCTTACTTCCGACCAGATCAGGCTGATCCGCCGGTTCACCAGCAACATTACCATCCTGTATGACGGCGATGAGGCGGGGATCAAGGCCTCCCTCAGGGGGATAGACCTCGTTCTGGAAGAGGGGATGAATGTGAAAGTGCTGCTGTTTCCCCCGGGGGAAGATCCCGATTCCTTCGCCAGGAAGCACAGCTCTTCGGAACTCCTTCAACATATTGCAGGAAACGAAACTGACTTCATCAGGTTCAAAACGGCGCTGCTCCTCCGTGATGCCGGGAATGACCCCATGGCCCGGGCACGCCTGATCACCGACGTCATCCGCTCCGTGGCCGTCATTCCTGATTCCATCGCCCGGTCGGTATACATCAAGGAATGCAGCAAACTGCTTGGGGTCGAGGAAACGATCCTTTACAGCGAAGTCCGGAAAATCCTTCGTGCCAAAACAGGAAATCCCGCTTTTTCCCCATCTCTCGAAACCCCCGCAAGAACCCCCCGACAGGTCATCTTTCCCCAGGAAAAACCCGGCGAACTCGATACCGAGGAACTGGAACTGCTGCGATTCCTCCTGAAATATTGCAAAATCCCCCTCTTTGAACAGGAAGAGGACGATGGTAATCTCCCGGGGATCATTTCCGTCGGAAATTTCATCATCTCACAACTTACTGAAAGTGAAATCGTTTCTAAAAAACCGGTATTCCAGACCATCTTTCGGGAAATAGCTGAAAGGCTCGATGATCCTGATTTCAACCCCGGGAAATATTTCCTTTTCCACCCCGACAAAATTGTGAGCCAAACGGCCAGTTCATTGCTGGCGGAGAAATGGGTGGAAAGCAAAAGATGGAAGAAGGCGGGAGCTTTTACTGAAAAAGAGAGTGACGCCCTTGACTGGCTGGTCCCCCGGATTGTGAACGAATATAAATTGAGAAAGATCAAGGAAATGCATCTCCGGCTCGAAGAAGAAATCGGCTCCCTGCAAACCACCGGCGATGAAAACCGGTTGTTTGATCTGCTGGCAAAAATCCACAATCTGAAAAAGCTGGAAAAATTCCTTTCCGACAAATTGGGAAATCGGACGATCAATTGAATTCTGCTGTCTTACGGGTTGTTTCACTCCCGCCGTTAGTCTCCCGAAACATTAATAAAGTGTTGATAACTAAAAATATCTTTAAGTTACGGGTCATATTTTATAAGATATGAAAATATAAATTTAAAGTTAATTATTTCAGGCAGGTGACAATTCTATCAAGTGTCTGTTTTAGCGTATATTGGGAACAGGAATTGTTAGGGAAAGGAATACGGGGAATTTAAAAACGGATTGAAAAGCAGGAACAGGGGAGTGAAATGGTTAAAAGTATTTAAATATCAAGAATCAAAAACTATTTTTGCGTCACGAATTTAAAATGAAAAGTTGTATGAACACACAGGTTAGAAAACTCTCAGTATTCATGTTGTTACTGGTTTTATCAGTAACGACGGCATTTTCACAGGTTACGACCTCGGGTATGACCGGAAGGGTGGTATCTGATTCGAACGAGCCGCTTCCGGGTGCCACGGTAGTTGCGGTACATACGCCGTCGGGCACGCAGTATGGTACCATCACCAATGCAGAAGGCATTTATATTATTCAGGGGATGCGTTCGGGCGGACCATACGATGTAAACATATCCTTTGTGGGAAGCCAGACCGTCAAGGTAACTGATATTACCCTTCGTCTGGGCGAGAATTTTGTGTATAACGCTGTCTTAAAGGAGCAGATCACCGATTTGGGTGAAGTGATCATTACTGCGGGCAGAAATCCCATATTAAACAGTAACCGCACTGGAGCATCCATGAATGTCAGTTCCCGGGAATTGCGGATGCTGCCTTCCATTTCGCGGGGGGTTTATGATTTTGCCCGGCTGACGCCACAGGCGAGCGGCAATTCCTTCGGAAGCCGCGATGGCCGTTACAACCGTTTTACCATTGACGGTGCCGCCTTCAACAACAACTTCGGCCTCTCCAGCAGTCCGCTACCTGGAGGTACCGCACAACCCATCTCCATGGACGCTCTCGAAGAGGTGTCGGTGAACCTGGCTCCCTACGATGTGCGTCTTTCCCAGTTCACCGGCGGCAGCATCAACGCCATCACCAAGAGCGGTGACAACCAGTTCAAGGGAAGCGTATTTTCTTACCTGAGGCCCAAATCCTTCACGGGCAGCATGGTGGGCGACATCGAAGTGCCGGGTGCAAACGATCGCAGCAACAAAGTGCTGGGATTCACCCTCGGCGGACCGATTGTTAAAAATAAACTCTTCTTCTTCGTCAACGGGGAGTATGAAGATGAAATCGCTCCCAGCAACGGGTGGGAACCCAGTACCGACGGTGTTGCCAATATCGAGAAAAACATCTCCCGCACCACCCAGGCCGACCTCAAAACCATGAAGGATTACCTGATGAATACTTACAAGTACGACCCGGGGGATTATATGAATTTCAAATCCTTCCCCTCACAGAACTATAAGATTCTGGCCAAACTGGACTGGAACATCTCTGACGTGCATAAATTTTCACTGCGTTACAATACGCTGAAAAACAGCAGCAACAGTCTGACCAATGCCAGCAGCGGCCCTCCAGGGGTGACCCGGTCGAACTTCGCCCGTGTGTCTGAAAGATCGATTGCCTTCTCCAATGCCTTCTACGGATCGGAAAACAAAATCGATGCCTTCTCGGCTGAATTAAACAGCCAGTTCAGCTCCTCGGCCTCCAACAAATTCCTGGTTTCCTACACCAAGACCCTGGATCCGCGCCGTACCAGCAACAGCGATATCTTCCCCTTTGTGGAAATTTACAAGGACGGCGATCCTTATATGGCCTTCGGTTATGAATTGTTCTCTTACCGGAACCAGGTGATCAACAATACCTTCTCTTTTGTCAACAACTTCACCTATATGGTCAACAAACACGCCCTTACGGCAGGCCTTGCCTATGACAACATTTACGTGAACAACTCTTACATCAGGGAAGGAACCAGTTTCTACCGGTACAATTCCATGCAGGATTTCATGAGCAACGCCAAGCCGGCAGCTTTTGGGGTCACTTATGGTTATGACGGAAAAGCTATCGAAGGCGTGGAGATGAGTTTCGGATTGGCCAGTGCCTACCTGCAGGACGAACTTACCGTCCGGTCCAATTTTAAGTTGACCTTAGGAGCCAGGTTCGATTTACCCCTCTACCACAACAAACTGGCCGACAATCCGGCCATTTCGGAAAATCTGGAATCACTGAACGGTTATAAGCTCAATGTAGGCGAATGGCCCAACAGCCAGTTGATGATCAACCCGCGCGTCGGTTTCAACTGGGATGTGATGGGGGACCGTTCCCTACAGGTACGCGGGGGTACCGGACTCTTCTCAGGCGTTCTGCCCTTTGTATGGTTTACTAACCAGCCCTCCTCCTCGGGTACTGTCCAGAGTCCGGAAATCGGTCTGACGGCCGCCAAACTGCCCGATGATTTCCGTTTTAATCCCGACATGCAGGCCCAGCTGAAGAAATATCCCACCCTCTTCCCCGGCACCATGGCGGCCACCCTGCCTTCAGGATCCACCATCGCCGAAGTGTCGAAGGATTTCAAAATGCCGCAAATATGGCGTTCCAATCTGGCTGCCGACATAGAACTTCCCTGGAATTCCGTCTTTACTCTGGAAGCCATCTTTACCAAGGATGTCAACGCCACGGTGCAGAAAAATATCAACCTTCCCAACGCCCAGACCATCTTTGCAGGGGTTGATAACCGTCCCCGGTGGACCAGCAAGACACTCAATCCCGCTCTGTCATCGGCCATGCTGCTCGATAACTCCAGCAAGGGATACCAGGCTTCCTTCACCGGCCAGCTGACCAAAAACTTCTCCCACGGCTTCTCCGGAATGGTCGCCTATACTTACAATATGGCCAAGGACGTAACCGCAAACCCGGGATCAGCAGCCTACTCAGCATGGACCAGCAACCTTAGCTACAAGTCCCTTAACGATCCGGAACTGAGCTTTTCCAATTTCTCGATTCCTCATCGTGTTGTGGCTGCATTGAGCTACAGGATTGAATACGCCCAACATTTCGGAACCGCCATTTCGCTCTATTACAGCGGATCTTCCCAGGGCCGAGCCACTTACGCCTACAGCAATGACATGAATGGCGATGGTGCCTCAGGAGACCTGCTCTATGTCCCTAAAGACGCCAACGAAATTACATTCGCCACCTACAACAAAATGACCCCCGCTGACCAATCGGCAGCTTTCATGGAATTCGTGAACAAAGACGAATATCTCAGCAGCCGAAAAGGCAAATATGCCGAACGTTTCGGCATCGTGGAACCCTGGTATAACCGACTCGACGTGAAGGTTATCCAGGATGTCTTTACCAACATCGGCACCGACCGAAGGGGAACCCTCCAGTTCAGCCTCGACATCGTCAATGCCGCCAACCTGATCAACAACGAATGGGGCGTGTATAAGAAACACGGACTGGCAAACAATTACAGCGTCTATATGCCTCTCCGCTATATCAGCTCAGATGTCAACGGAACCCCGTCATTCGGACTTAATGCTACCAGCATCGATGATTTTAAGTCAAAAACCGAATATGTAAATCAGGCAACCACATCAAGCACCTGGGGAATGCTCTTCGGCATCCGTTTTATCTTCTGAAACCCGGGGATGAAATAAACCCGTTGATAATAATTTTTAAAAGGCCGGCCTGCAAAGGTGCGGCCTTTTTTAATTTGTTGATAATTAACGCTTAATTGTTGAGAGCTTTTTGTGCATGGCGTGTCATAAATTTGCAATGGTAAAAGTCTTCAGGACAAATCGTTATGAGATGTAGAAAAATAAATACTAAAAAAACAGTACTATGTGATCCAAGGTACTATATATATTATATATATTTGCAAAGCCCACTTCATTGTATCGAAAGGTATAGTTTTTAAAATAGTTCTTTGCGGTTGTAATGAACCGGGAATTGGAGATACAAACAAAAAAAGAGGTATGATTCGCGACCGGAGGCCATGGGCAGATAGCGGGAGCTGCCTCGAAGCCGGAACAGTTAAACAAAAGAAAGGAAACAAAATGAACATTGAAAACACAAAAGCGCAAATGCGGAAAGGGGTGCTGGAGTATTGCATTCTTCTGGTGCTCGATGGCAAGCCGTTGTATGCCAGCGATATTATCGCCGAGCTGAAGGAAGCCCGCATGATTGTGGTGGAGGGAACTCTCTACCCGTTGCTGACCCGTCTAAAAAATGACGGCTTGTTGACGTACCGCTGGGAGGAGTCATCGCAGGGACCTCCCCGGAAATATTACGAGCTGACGCCCGATGGCCGCACCTTTCTGGGAGAGCTGGAAAAATCGTGGTATGAACTGGTAGAAGCCGTCGGTAAAATCAAAAATCACAAAGCCTGAGAAAACAGAACGATAACTATTAAATAAACAGAACAATGAAGAAGACATTCACCATCAATATCAGCGGGACCCTTTTTCACATTGAAGAGGATGCTTATGAACAGCTGCTGGAGTATCTGCTGAAACTGAAAGAACATTTTGGAAGCGATGTTGAAGGCCGTGAGATTGTGGCCGACATAGAGAGCCGCATTTCGGAGTTATTCACCGAAAAGTCCAAAGGGGAGCAGAAAGTTGTAGTCAGCGCATGGGTGGACGAAGTGATAAAGACCATGGGGACTCCTGAAGATTTCAGGGAGCAGGGGGAAGCGCAGGAGCCTTTGGCGGGAAAGACAAGACGTCAGAGGAGGCTGTACCGCAATTTCGACAACCGGGTTATCGGAGGAGTTTGCAGCGGATTGGGCGCCTATTTCAATATGGATCCCCTGGTGATGCGAATCCTTTTTGTCGTCCTTTTCTTTGCCCAGGGGATTGGCCTTCTGGTCTATCTGATTCTCTGGATCGCAGTTCCCGGGGCGCGAACCACCTCCCAGAAACTGGAAATGCGGGGAGAAGAAGTAAATATTTCCAATATCGAAAAGAGCATCCGGGATGATGTTCAGGAGTCCAAAGAAGCTGCCCCCGATGGTGTGGTTTCCGAACCGCAACCTTTGCGGAGCAAACCTGTTTCCACGGGTGAACCGGTGACCGACGTCATGAAAGGGATCCTGAAGGTCTTTCTGAACGTCCTGGGCATCTTACTGATCCTGGCTGGTTTCTTCGGACTGATAGGACTGATTTCGTGGTTGGTCGTCGGGCAGTCTTTTTTTTCGTCGTGGCCTGAAATGTTTGAGGTTGACGGAACGGGGCTTATGGGTTTCCTCTCCCAGTTTATTTCCCGGGCAGGAGCTACCTGGGGGTTGGTTTTTACCGGCCTTCTGGTGGGGATTCCCCTGCTGGCAATGCTATATGTAGGATCCAAGCTGGTGTTTAACTACAAATCGAACATCATGGCCATCGGACTGGCAATGGCAGGGATCTGGCTGATCGCCCTGGTGGGGCTGACAGGCGTTGTGGCACGCGAAGCCGCCAATTTCAGAACCACTTCCAGCCTTACGGTTACTGATACCCTCAAAACTTCCCCCGAAAAAACCATGAATCTCCTGCTGGCGGAGGACAAATTCGACGAATTCAGCGACCTGGACCTTGACATAGACCGGTTCAGGGTGGTGATGGTGGATGACAAGAGCCAATTGCTGGGAAGACCCCGCCTCGATATCGCAAAATCCTCCACCAGCGAGGTGGTTATGGTCGTTAAGAAACGGTCACGGGGACAATCCCAGGCCGAAGCCAATAATAACATCCAAAAGATTATCTACAATTATCAGGCGACCGATTCCGGCATCATCTTCGATCCCTGGTTCATGGTCGGAGAAAGCGGAAAATGGCGTGATCAGAAGGTGAAGATCACCCTGAAAATTCCCGTGGGAACGTCGGTATTTCTCGGGGAAGAATTGAAAGAGATCATTGATGACATCGAAAACGCCGAAGAGATGTGGTATGGTGATATGATCGGGAAAAGCTGGGTCATGTCGCCCGAAGGGCTTACCCTGCCAAAAAGTCTTGCGGCAAAGAGCGACAGCATACAATAGTTTTCAACATAAAGGCGCCAGGACGCGAAGAGAATATTTTGTACCTCAGTGCCTTTGTGTGTGATTTCAGAAATAGCAGTAGATCAGGTTTTCGTCTTCATAGAGCCGCAGTACTGCATGGGCTTCTTTCACCTCTTCAAAGGCATGGAATCTGCCTGCCAGTTCCTGTTCCAGGAGGACTCCCTCTTCAGGTCCGTAATAATTACCCGCAATTTGCGCCATGACAATCCTTCCCTTTTCCACCGACAGGGAGATATCCAGTTTAAAACCTTCCGGGTTTACGTGCCGGCAGAAGGTGTACGCGGGCGAATATCCGAACTGCCATTCCCGGGAGGCGAATTTCTCAACGGCCAGTTTTCTGATTTTCGCAATTTTCTGTTCCGGGAGGGCATACATCCGGTTATCAGGATCCCCGGAGAGCTGGTAATCCAGAAGTTTCCCGATGAATTCGCCGGGGGTCATAGGGTGGGGGAGGAATTCCGAAATATTGGCCACCGTGCTGGGAATTGACGGGACGGCTTTTCCGGAATATCTTCCCGGAACCACCCGGATGGCCTCTCCCAGGTTGGCCAGGTCGCTGCTGAAAAGCAGAGTGCCATGGTGAAGTACCCGGTTTCTGAAAATGTGTTCCGCATTTCCCGAAATTTTCCTTCCTTCCACCAGCAGGTCATTGCGCCCCGAAGTCTCCGCAATGACGCCCATCTGCGCCAGGGCCCCCCTGACAGGTTCCGTGAACCTCTTGAAACTCACTTCATGAGCTCCTGCAACATTTTTTATATAGGTGAAATTGACGTTCCCCCGGTCGTGAAATACCGTGCCTCCCCCTGAAATCCGCCGGGCTACCCCGATTCCCTTCTCCCTGACATGGCGGTAGTTGATCTCCCCCATGGCATTCTGGTGCTTCCCCACCACCACCGTGTCGTAGCTTTGCCAGACCATGAAAATGTCATCGCCGTAATTTTTAAGCAGAAACTCTTCCGCCGCCAGGCAGAAGTAAGGGTCTTTCTCAGTCAGGTGAATGCACAGCATGTCCCGGTCATTTAGGTGTTCCGAAGATATGCATTTTCGGGGTTGTTATAAACAGGTCGTTTATAACGGCTCGGGTGTAACCCGAGCCGTTGATGCACAAGACCGGAAGTGCGAAGCACGGACGGATTGTTCAGATTGCGCATCAACTCTGGGATAATGCTGATCGGCGGCATAAACGTTCCGGTGGTGTTGGCCACCCTTCTCAGAACATAATTTTTTCCGTCGGGGGTAAGCCGGTAATTGCCGCTTCCGTCTTATTCCCATTCCACAATATCCGCTACTATTGTCAGTTTTTTATCAGCTTTGTCTTATAATTTTTTTGAAAGAATAAGCTGTTATGCTGAATAAAGGTTCAATTGTACCCGATTTTTCTTAAACTTGGAAAAAAAACGATGAGGGTGGTTATTCAGAGGGTTTCCCGATCACAGGTAGTGGTTGAGGGAAAGGAGGTTGCACTGTCGGGCCCCGGATTGCTGATCCTCCTGGGGATTGAGGAGTCCGATACCGGGGAGGATGTGGCGTGGCTTGTCAAGAAGATCGTTCAGCTGCGCATTTTTAATGATTCCGCGGGGGTGATGAATCTGTCGGTAAGCGACATGGGGGGTGATGTCACCGTGGTGAGCCAGTTCACGCTCCACGCCAATGTAAAAAAGGGAAACCGTCCTTCCTATATACGGGCGGCGCGGCCCGAAACTGCCATTCCGTTGTATGAACTTTTTCTGGAACAGCTGGAGGAATCCCTTAGAAAACCGGCAGGGAGAGGCATTTTTGGCGCCCACATGGAGGTTTCACTGGTCAATGACGGCCCTGTGACGATCATTCTGGATACCAAGAACAAAGAATTATAGGACGATCAGAGGATTGGAAAGATCTGGTATCAGAGGATCAGAATTATTCTGATATTCTGGTATTTTTGTACAATGGAAGTGATAACGATATGTAAAGCACAACCATTTGCGGATGGCTGGATCAGGAAGTGCGGGGTCCGGTATTTCAGTGAGTTGACCAACATGGCGGTTTTGACCGGGGAGGTGGGGGAATTGGCCGGCATCATAGCATGCAAGTATGGAGACCAGTCGTAATAAACCTTCGGATTATGGGAAGGACCAGGCTGATGAGATGGACAATGACAAGCTAAAATAGAAAAACATGAATTTTCCAATCTTTCCTTTCTCGGCCGGGGAAGTGGCTGCGGAAGCCTGCCGTCATTCTGCCGGAAGTTCGGAAATGATGACCGCTGACAATTTCAGGCGTGCCTTTTCCTGTATTGATCTGACCACCCTGAACGCCACCGATACGGTTTCACATGTGGCGTCTTTCACCCAAAAGGTGAATCTTTTTGAACGCGAGTATCCGGGCATTCCCCCTGTGGCGGCCATCTGTGTCTATCCCAACATGGTCGGCGTGGTGAAGGAAAACCTGGCTGTCGGCGTGGTGAAAGTAGCCTCCGTGGCGGGCGGTTTCCCTTCGTCGATGACTTTTGCGGAACTGAAGGCCGAAGAAGCCAGGATGGCGGTATTGCAGGGTGCCGATGAAGTTGATATTGTGATGCCCCTTTGGGCGTTTCTCGGGGGGAATGAAGATTATTGCCTCTCCGAAATCAGAAAGGTGAAAATGGCGATCGGGGATGCCCATCTGAAGGTGATTCTGGAAAGCGGCATCCTGGCCGATCCCGAAAAAATCTGGAAAGCCTCTCTGTTGTCGCTCGAAGCGGGTGCCGATTTCATCAAGACCTCCACAGGGAAGACGGCTGTTTCGGCAACCCCTGAAGCGGCGGTAGTCATGTGCCATGCCCTGAAATACTGGTATGACACCACTGGGCAAATGCGGGGTTTCAAACCTGCCGGAGGAATTTCCTCTCCTGCCGATGCCCTGGTTTACATGACGTTGGTCCTGAACATCCTGGGGGAAAGCTGGCTTGATAACCGGCTGTTCAGGATCGGCGCAAGCCGCCTGGCAAACAACCTGCTCAGCGAAATCACGGGAAGGGAAAACCACCACTTTTAACCCAACGGTGGCATCAATACCTGCCTGTCGGAATGCCCGTAAAAACCCAACATCCGTTATAGATGAAACATCAACCTGTTAAACCTGCTCCGGCCGGGATGATGAATCATTCGGATATTACCTGTCCTTCATGGAATTACCCAATAACGTGATAAATTTGTACTGATGAACAACGATAAAAAGCAAAGTGAAAACCCGGCGGGCCGGTGGCCGGTGAAGGTGCAACCTTCGGTAAATACCGCTGTTCTGGAAAAACAGATGACCCTGGCGCCTGAAAGGTGGAAACAGGCTTTTGACCTGCTGAACACCTGTGGTTTTTACAACCTGGATCCGGGTCGTTATGAAATCGACGGAAAGAACCTCTTTTTCATGGTGAACCATTATGTCACCAAAGCGCCTGAAGAGGTTCTCTTTGAAGCCCACCGGGAATATGCCGACATACAGTATGTTTTTGAAGGAGAAGAACTCATTGGTGTGGCACCCCGTGAGGAGGGAACGGAGACGGTTCCCTACGATCCTGAAAAGGACATTGTCTTTTACGAAGTGACTGCTGCAGAGAGCCACCATGCATCACCGGAACGGATCTTCATCCTGTTTCCGGAGGACCTCCATCAACCCGGGGTGATGGCCGGCCTGCCCAAGCCGGTGAAAAAGGTGGTGATCAAGGTGAAGCTGGAAAGAGACTGAGGTTCAGTACTTTCAGTTTTGGCAAGGATAGCGCGTTCATGCCATTAACCTCAACCTCATTTTATCCGTTCGGTGATGTAGTTCATCAGTGAGATAAGGGAAGTCCGGGCTTCGTTTTCAGGAAATTCCACGATGGCACTGATTGCCTTTTCCCGGAAGAGGTTCATTTGTTGTGTGGCATAGTCGATGCCGCCTTGCCGGACTACCATTCCGACCAGTTCCCGAACGGCGTCCCTATTTTCATTCTTCCGTTTGACAAGACGCAGGATCCTCAGCCTTTCTGCCGGCGATGAATTGTTCAGCAGGTACAGCAGGGGAAGGGTGATTTTCTTTTCCTTGATGTCATTTCCTGTGGGTTTGCCGATAATTCCCTTTTCCTGGTAGTCAAAAATATCATCTTTGATCTGGAAGGCAATGCCGGCATCCTGTCCGATGAGGTACATTTTTTCGATGACCGTTTCGTCGGAAGTGACTGAAGCTGCGCCGATGGCCAGGCTGGTGGCGATCAGTGAGGCTGTCTTTTTCCGGATGATATTGAAATAGGTTTCTGTGTCGATGTCGAGTTTCCTGCTTTTTTTGATCTGGAGGATTTCCCCTTCGGCCATCTCCTGGACAGCCCGGGAGATCAGGTTAAGAAATCTGCATTGTTTGTACTCCAGTTGAAGGAGGAGTCCCTGGGCCAGGATATAATCCCCCACGAGAACGGCCAGTTTGTTCCGCCAGAGGGCATTCACCGAAAAAACGCCGCGCCGTTCATACGACTCATCCACCACATCGTCATGGACCAGGGTGGCCGAATGAAGGAGTTCCACTGAACAGGCCGCCACCTGCGTCAGCTCATTGGTCTGTCCCAGCATGGCTGCTGACAGGAAGACAAACATGGGACGCACCTGCTTCCCCTTGGTGCGGTACATATAATTCAGGATGGTCCCCAACAAAGGAACGTCACTTGTCAGCGACTTCCTGAAAAAAGGTTCAAATTCAGAAAGTTCCCTGCGAATAGGAGCTTTTATCTCATCCAGCAAACTCATCACTTGGTCTGTTTAGAACAACGGCACTCCGAATTCCGGCGAGCGAATTCCCAATTGGCTCTGCCGCGAGGAATCCGATTCCGTAGAGGACTTTCCTATTGTCTTGCTCGTTACCCCGCGGCTGAGCCGACGGGGAAACGAATCCCGGAAAACCGGGATGAGTTCAGCAGATTTCAGCAAAGGATCAGCCATAAGCAGAGATCAGGCATTAATGCTTACCTGGCACAGAGAACAGATGTAGTCAATTCGCTCGCCGGAATTCAAAAAAACACGGAATACGCGAAAATTATGGAGCCAAATTAGCAAAAAACAGCTGTAAAGCAATTCTTTTGCATAAAAGAAGATTATTTCGGGGATTGCCCTGGTATGGGCGAATTCGCCAAAGGGGACGGGCAGGAACTAAAATATGTATATATTTGTATCCTTATACCTGCTTTTATGGAAGACAAAACCATACCCGATATCGAGAAACTGAAAATCGCCGCCGGAATCCTCAAGTCGATAGCCCATCCGATGAGGATCGCTATCCTCAACCTCCTGAAAGGGGGGAAGAAGATGACTGTGACGGAAATCCAGGAACTTCTGGGAATAGAACAGGCATCCACCTCCCATCACCTGGGGATCCTCAGGGACAGGGGCGTTCTCTCTTCACGCCGCGACGGCAAAAATACCTGGTATTACCTGAAGAATGACATCCTCAACCAGGTGGTCGATTGCGTGAACCGTTGTACATGCACTGACCAGGACCCGGAATGATTTTCCTGCAGAACAGAATCTCCTCGTTCCTCCTGGGGAAAAATTATGCGGCCATGTGCCTGTATCCCTTTTTGCTGGTTAACAGGAACTTTGACATTTCCCGTTTCCCGGAGACCATTAACCATGAAAGGATACATGCCCGGCAACAGATCGAAATGTTGTGGATTTTCTTTTTCCTCTGGTACGGTACCGAATACCTCTTCAGGTTTCTTTTGTACCGTTCGCATAAAAAGGCTTACCTGAACCTTTCCCATGAACGCGAAGCTTACCGGAACGCCGGAAACCCGGAGTATCTGCGGTCGCGGAAGTTGTTTGCCTGGTTTAAATTTCTGAAAAGCGCCAATTCCTGATATGACAAAACTTCTTTTTGCCACCAACAACCCTCACAAGCTGGTTGAGATCCGAAGCATGCTAGGCAGCCGTTTCACGGTATTGAGTCTTCAGGACATCGGATTCAGCGGGGAAATCCCTGAAGACCGGCCGACCCTGGAGGAGAATGCTTCTAAAAAGGCTTTTTTTCTTTTCCGCCGTTGCGGGTGCGACTGTTTTGCCGACGATACCGGACTGGAGGTAGAGGCCCTGGACGGAGAGCCGGGGGTTTTTTCCGCCCGGTATGCCGGAGAAGGAAAAAATGCCGATGACAATACGGCAAAACTTTTGCAAAAAATGGCTGAAATAAAAAACCGGCAGGCTCGTTTTAGAACTGTCATCTCGCTGATCTTTGACGGAGAGGAATTTCAGTTTGAAGGGGTTGTCAACGGCGAGATCATTGATGAAAAGAGGGGGACCGGCGGATTTGGCTACGACCCGGTTTTCATGCCCGAAGGATCGGAACTGACCTTTGCGGAAATGCAACCGGTGGAAAAGAACAAAATCAGTCACCGGGGCCGGGCTCTGGAAAAAATGGTGGAATTTTTACTCCGCAGGGCGTAAAGAACCAGCGACAGAAAGGAACAGTATGAAAAGGGCATTCTATATTTCACTTCTGATGGCAATGGCGATGGGTGCCATGGGCCAGCACAACCGGGGTTCCTGGCAGGAATACTCCTCGTATGTAAGTGCTACGCGGCTGGCCGATTCAGGCGATCAGATCTTTTGCGCCGCCGGGGGCGGACTTTTTTATGTGGATGCTGAAACCAGCAGCATCAATAAGATCACCGTAAACGACGGGTTGAGCGATGTCGGAATACAAATTCTGGCATGGGACGACAAGCGTAAAACTTTGCTGGTGGCTTACAAAAACAGCAATCTGGACCTGGTCACCAGCGACCGGATCATCAACCTGAGCGATATTAAGCGGAAACAGCTCACCGGCGACAAGACGGTTTACAACATACACATCAGTGAGGATGAGGCTTTTCTGGCCTGTGGTTTCGGCATCGTTGCCATCAACCTGACGCGTAATGAAATCAAGGGGACTTACGTGATCGGAGAAGATGGTTCCCAGGTCAGTGTGTTTGATGTGGCAACCGATGGAGCGGTCATTTTTGCGGCGACAGAAAAGGGAATCTTGGCGGCAGACCGCGATCATCCCAATTTGCTGGACTACCGCAATTGGCAGCGGGTGGGCGATATTCCCCATCCGGAAGGGAAATTTAAATTTCTGACCCTTTTCAACGGCCGGTTGATTGCTGTTTATACGCGGGATCAGTGGGATGGGGATGAAGCCTATATGTTGGATAACGGAACATGGCGGCGGATTTTAACGGAAGTGCCCTATTTTGTTGATCTGGATGCCTCTTCCGGTTTTCTGGCGGCCACGGCCCGGGAAGAGGTTTTCATCTATGACAAATCCCTTTCCGTCGTTCGTCGATTTCGGGAGTACAAGACCGGAAACCCGGCGATTACACCCATAGAACCCCGGGGATCGCTGGTGGCTGCCGATGGTTCGGTATGGGTCGCCGACTATTTGAACGGACTGATCAGGGTGAATGGCGGGCAGGATGAGCAGTTTCTCCCTTCGGGTCCTGTGAGCAACAACATATTTTCCCTCACTTACTTCAGGAACCAGCTGTGGATTTCAGAAGGCGGCCGTACCGATCCCTGGAACAACCAGTTCAGAACTCCTCTTTTTCAACGGTTTCAGGAGGGAGAATGGCGTTATTACAGTCCGAAGGAGTATCCTGAAATGAAAGGTTTTTTTGATATCGTCCAGGTGGTTGTGGACCCGAGGGATCCCGGTCACTTTTTTGCCGCCAGTTGGGGCGGGGGCGTCCTGGAATTTAAGGATGAAGAGTTCATCACGCGCTACAACAACATGAACAGTCCGTTGCAGACAGCCATTCCCGAGCAACCGCAGGAACCCTATACCCGCATTGGCGGGATGGCCTTCGACAGCGAAAGCAAACTCTGGATCACCAATTCGCAGTCGTCATACGGTCTTCACAGCCTCAACCATGCACGGGAATGGAAGAGTTACGAACTCACCGAAGTTTCCGGGTTTGAGTTTACCATCGGGCAACTGATTATTACCCGTAATGATGACAAGTGGGTGGTCGTCCCCCGCGACAAAGCCTCTGCAATGTATGTGGTCAACAAGAACGGATCCGCCAAAAGATCCCTCTCTGTCACTTCTTATTTCAACAACGGGGAACTGGTCATTTACAACAGGATGAACGACGTCTATTCCATCGCGGAAGATCTTAACGGTGAAATCTGGGTGGGCACATCCAAGGGGATCGCTGTTTTTGCCAATCCCGAACGGGTGTGGAAAGATGAGGAGTATTATGCCTACCAGCCCAGTCTGGAATTGAACGACGGGATTTATCATCCCCTTCTGGAGACCGAAACGGTTACTTCCATCGTGGTCGACGGGGCAAACAGGAAATGGCTGGGAACGCGTAATTCCGGGGTTTATCTCGTTTCATCGCGGGGCGATACCGAAATTCTTCATTTCACTTCGGAGAACAGTCCCCTGTTGTCAAATACCATCACCAGCATGGCCATGAATGAAAAAACCGGTGAACTCTACATCGGCACCGACAAGGGACTGATCTCTTACCAGGGTGATGCTCCCCCGGGAAAGGAGGACTATTCGGAGGCCTACGTCTACCCGAATCCCGTGCGGGAGACCTATACCGGCAATATTACCATTACCGGTCTGTTACAAAACACCGACGTGCGCATCACGGATATCGCTGGCAACCTGGTTTTCAAGGGGAAATCGCTGGGAAGCAACGTCGTCTGGGACGGGAAAAACCTTAACGGAAACCGCGTCAGCACAGGGGTTTACTTGATCTTCTGCGCCGACGCTTCCGGAGACAAGACCTGCATTCTCAAACTTTTGTTTATCAGATGACCCGAAACCGCCCGCTTCCTTCATGCGCCGATTGATGAACGTACGATCCGAGAAAAATGCTTGAAAAAACCAGGGGCATTGTGCTACATAGCACAAAATACGGTGACAACAGCTTGATTGTCACCATGTATACCGAAAAATTCGGCAGGCAGTCCTACATGGTGAATGCCACCCATGGCCGCCGTTCGGCAAACAAAGCCTCCGCCATGCAGCCCCTCTTTCTCCTGGAAACGGAATCGTACCAGAAGAAAACCCGGGAATTGCAACGCCTGAAAGAGAGCTCGATCTGGCATCCCTATGTCTCCCTTCCCTATGACATTCATAAATCCACGCAGGCTATCTTTCTGACGGAAATCCTCTGCAAAATACTGCAGGAAGAGGAGCCAAACCCCGATCTTTACGATTTCCTTGAAAACGCTCTCCTTTTCTTTGACACCATGGAAGAAGGCGTTGCCCTTTTCCACATGTGGTTCCTGGTCCACCTGTCGGCCTGGCTCGGAATTTATCCCCTGACCCGACACTCCCCCGACAAGGGATGGTTCGACATGAAAAAGGGGGTGGTCGTAGACCGTGAACCGCTTCATTCATCCTTTATGGATCAGGAAACCACGCACCTGTTGATCACTCTTCAGTCGCTGCAGGTCATGGACCTCTTCCGGGTGAAAACCACCAGAAATCAACGTAATATCTTGTTAAACAAGTTAATGGAGTATTATTCCCTTCATTTCGGAAATCTGAATCCGCTGAAATCGCTGCAAATTCTAAAAGAAGTGTTTGACGGTTGAGCGATGAGAATAATGATTACCTTTGTGGTAATCTAAAAACCCACCTGACATAGTTAACGATTCATTTTAAAGCGTAAGTTTTATGCAATCCAAAGTACCGGATACACAAGGAAGTTTTTTATGGAACATGCGGAATATGGCCATGGGCAAGGGCGCCATTGACATGTCCCTGGGGATTACGGAGTTTAACTGTCCCCCGAAACTTGCCGGACTGGCGGGATCGTTCGTAGAGCACCAGTATAACAACTACGCCCCTGTCGAAGGGATTCTTCCGTTACGTGAAAGAATCTCGGAGCAGTATTTCAATCAGTACGGAAAGCGGTACGATCCGCAAACAGAGGTTACCATCTGTGCCGGCGTTTTCCAGGCTATTTCCACGGCCATCACTACCGTTGTTAATGAAGGCGAGGAAGTGATTATTTTCGAGCCTTCCTATACGGCTTTCAGCCCGATGGTCAGGCTCAACGGAGGAACCCCCGTAATAATGCCTCTGAAAGAACCGGGTTTTAAAATTGAGTGGGAAGACCTGCGCAAAATGATCAGCACCAAAACGCGGATGATCATCGTGAATTCTCCGCACAATCCCACGGGTACGGTTTTGGGGAAGGAAGAGATACTTCAGTTGCAGCACCTGACCGCTGGGACCGGCATTTACATCGTGAGCGACGAAACTTTTGAATATCTTTCTTTTGATCAGGATAAACATTTGAGTCTGGGGGAATTTGAGAACCTTGCCAGCCGCAGTTTTATCATCTCCTCTCCGGGTCCCGTTTACCACATCAACGGATGGGGATTGGCCTGGTGCCTGGCGCCGGAAAACCTGATGACGGAATTCCGGAAAATCCACGAATTCGAAGTATTCAATGTCAATGCTCCGTTTCAGCATGCCCTGGCTGCTTACATGGAATCGGAAAACACAGCCAATGAGATAACCGAATTCTATCAGGGGAAACGCAATTACTTCAACCGGCTGCTGAAGGGATCGCCCTATATCCTCCAACCATCGCAGGGAAGCTTTTTTCAGCTGGTGAACTTCCGGAATATTTCCCAGGAACCCGACCAACTCTTTGCCAATCGTCTTATCGAAGAGGCGGGTGTCGCCGCCATGCCGCTTTCGTTATTTATGCATAAGGGGAAAAACACGGAATATCTCCGTTTCTGTTTTGCCAAGAAAAATGAAACCCTCGAGGAGGTAGCCCGCCGGCTCATTGCCTTCGCCGAAAAGAATAGAAAATGAAATTTTTCATTTTTTATTCTTAAAGACAATAGCTTCGTAGGTAAATAATTCCGCCGTCTTCCATCCTTCCCATCCCAGTCCGGCTTTGTCGCGCGAACAACGTCCCAGGAATTCTTCCCTGTTCCACCCGTATTTTTGCGCCACCTGGGGAAGGAAAGTCCCCGAGGAGAATCCCGATTTTATGTAGATGCCATGTTTTCCCATGATGATCTCTTCGGGGGAGTGGATTCGCTTCAGGGGAGTCAGCACGGAAATTTCCAGGATCATATTCTCCAGTTCATCTGTTTCAGGTGGATTGAAGCGGTGGTCCTGAGCAGCGGAAAATGCGGCCTGGTTTACCACTTTTGCCAGGGGATCCCCGCTGTTAAAGCTTCCGATGCAGCCGCGCAGTTTTCCGGAGATATATATGCTTACGAAAGCTCCGGCGGGTTCCGAGAGACGTCCTTCCTGGGGAAGCTCTTCGGGGAGGATCCGTTCGCCGGTGATGACTTTTTTCAGGATGGACTGTTCCGCGATCTTCAGCAACTCTGCTTTTTCCTCTTCGGAAAGAGAGAATGAAGATTCTTCTTTTCCAAAAACGGCCACGGCACTGTAGCCCACCACCCGGTCACGGTCGCCGTACATGGGTTCATCGCCCGAATTCCGGTAGTCAACCCAGGCATAATCCACTTCCATGCCCGTGGTGATGTTCAGAAGCGTGAGTACCGACGTCCACCCGCAGAGCGAAGTCGCCAATCCTTCGGTTTTCTGTTTTCGGTTCTCCTCGAGAACGGCAAGCAAGTGCGCCGGGGAATTGGCGAGAATGGCTTCCGTGGTAATCCTGTCGGTCTTCACGGCATCTTCATAGCTCGGATAATGAGATAGGTCGGAGCTGATGACGAAGAGGTTCCCGGGGGTGAAAAAAGGACGGAGGGTATCGGCCAGACTTTTGCATTCGGCAGGTTTTTGGGTTCCGAGGATGATGGGAACCAATAAAAAGGAGGGTGTCAGCTTCTCCTGGAGGAAGGGGAGCTGCACTTCGAGGCTGTGTTCGTCGAGGTGGGCCTCTTCCCGGGCGGTGAAGAGGGGGTTTTGTTCCGTCAGCTGCCGGCAGGTATCCCTGTCGACAGCTACTTCGCCCAGGGGTGTTTCATAATTCCCCGACATGAAAAGAGCGGCTCCGGGGAAATGATAACGGTGGCTGGAGGCGATCACAAAAACCCGTTCAGGGGAGACGGTGCCTGAAATCTGGCTGAAAGCTGAAGCGGCTACGCCGCCACTGAAGACATATCCCGCATGGGGCACGATAAGCGCCCGGGGAACCTCTCCGGGACGTAAGGGAGGTTTGGCATTCACAAACAATTCACGGACCTCCTCCCGGAGTCTTTTTTCCGTTCCCGGATAAAACCGGCCCGCCACAGCAGCCTGACGGTTCATCGTTTTTTTGGGGCCTGAAGACATATGCATTGCTTTTTATCCTGAATGTGTACGGAAAAAAGAGAATCAGGTTTTGTAAGGAGGGGGGAGATTGCCAAAATTTACCTACCTTTCAGGAGAATAATCCAAAACCTTATAACTGAAGCGTAAAACTATGACATCTACCTTAAAAATCAACCGCCGCAGATTTCTGGAGACGACAGCTGCGGCAGCGGCAGGTTTCACCATCCTGCCGCGGAGCGTATTCGGAGGACGTGGACACACCGCTCCGAGCGACCAGCTGGCCATTGCTTACATCGGCTGCGGCACACAGGGTCTCCGCGAGATGACCACCCTGATTGCCGATCCATCCGTCCGGATTGTAGCGGTCTGCGATCCCAACAAGTTCACTACCGACTATGTCGACTGGTCGGCCAACGGACTGAAGAACGACATACGCCGTGCCCTGGGGGATCCCTCCTGGGGTTCCAAAATGAGCGGCATTCCCGGCGGCAGGGATGTGGGGCAGGAATTTGTTCAGAAGTATTATGCAAAAGCAAAAGGAGTATCGCGGTATAGCTGTCCGTCGTATGCCGATTTCAGGGAGTTGTTTGAGAAGGAGAAGGATTTCGACACCGTGAAGATCATGACCCCTGATCATCTGCATGCTGCCATTGCCATTGCGGCGATGCGGAAAGGTAAACATGTGGTGACACACAAGCCCATTGCGAACCGGATGAACGAAGCGCGACGGACCATTGCCCTGGCGGGGACGGCGGGAGTGGGGAGTCACTTGCTGGCGTGGAGCTACTGTCCCGGATACGACACCATCAAAGGGTGGATCGATGCCGGTTTTATCGGCACCCTTCGGGAGATCCACAACTGGTCTAACCGTCCGGTTTGGCCGCAGTGGCAGGCCAACCCTTCTGAGGTCGTGCCGGTGCCCGGGGGATTTGACTGGCCTCTTTGGCTGGGACCCGTTCCCGACAGGCCTTACCATCCCCATTATACTCACGCTGTCTTCCGTGGGTGGTATGACTTTGGCGGAGGTAGCATCGCCGACATGGGTCATTACAGCCTCTTCCCCCTTTTCCTCACCCTGGGAATTCAGGAGCCTTCCGTCAGCGCTGAAGCTTATGGCACCACAACCTCCATTCTCGACAACGGGGTATCGCGGGGATTGAAAAATGATGTGGCGTTTCCGCTCTCCTGTATGATCCGTTTTCATTTTACTGCCGGGAAGACCCTGCCGCCCTTCGACCTGATATGGTACGACGGAGGAATGCGTCCCCTGGTGCCCGAAGAACTCCGGTCGGCAGGCAAAACCCTCTCCCCCGAAGGGATGATGTTCGTGGGCGACAAGGGAAAAATCATCAGCGGCTTCCGGGGTGAAAAACCGGTGCTGGTGCCCGAATCGAAGATGAAATGGCTGAAACAGGAGGAACAAGAAGAAGAGGGTCCACGCGGAAACTCAATCTGGATCGATGCGTTCCGGAACGGGACCCCCTCACCGGGAAGTTTCATCCATGCCGGTCCGGTAACCGAAACCATCCTGATGGGAGCTGTGGCCCTTCAGGCCGGGAAGATCGTGGAATACGACGCTTCCGCCATGAAAATCACCAACCTGCCCGAAGCCAACAGGTTCCTCACCCGCGAATACCGGCCGGGATGGGAGCTGTAATATTTGTAACACGAAGACACGTAAGAACGAAGAGAAAATTGGTGATCGACAGAATGCTTATTTCGGATTTCGGATGGCACCATGGGTGTACGTATGACAGCACAGGAAGAATCCGGACCCTTCCGCCAAAAATTGCAGTTGTGACTGCACATGACGATAAATTACAGCATCATTTTTACAGCGAAAATAACGGAAGCTAAATTTTACAACCATTTTACGATGAATATGAAAAGTATTTCAAGAAGAAAATTTCTGGGCGCGTCGCTGGCTCTCGGGGGAGCCGCGATGGTCACCCAATTGCCTTTCACCCTGCAAGCCGTGCCGGCGGGAAAAATGTATAAACTTCCCCTGGGATTTCAGGTGTGGACGATCAGGGAGGAGCTGTTGAAGGACTTTCCAGGTACCCTGAAGAAAATGGCCGGTCTCGGCTATGAAACCGTGGAGATGTGTTCTCCACCGGGGTATGGCTGGACTCCTTTGATGAAATATTCCGGCAGGGAGATGCTTATGGTCATTAACGATGCCGGACTGACATTTGAGAGTACCCATTACGGGATGGCTGAGTTACGTGATCACCTCGACGACCGTATTGCCTTTGCCGCAGATTCGGGACAGAAGCAGATTATCCTCTCCAGTTTCGGATTACCCGGAAATGCCACCATGGATGATTGGAAAAGGGCGGCCGACGAGTTAAACGAGATTGGCCGGAAGACCAAAGCCGCAGGCATCCAGACGGGTTTTCATAACCACCACGGCGAATTTGAAAAGATGGACGGGGTGTTGATTTACGACGAACTGCTCAGGTGGTTGGACCCTGACCTGGTAAAGATGCAATTTCAGGTTGCGGTGGTCAACATAGGTTTCCGGGCGGCCGATTATTTCAACAAATATCCCGGGCGGTTCATCTCAGCCCACCTGGCCGACTGGTCTTTTCTGCAGAACAAGAATGTGGCCCTTGGCCAGGGCGTGGTCGACTGGAAAGAATTTTTCAATGCTGCTGGAAAGGGGGGATTGAAAAATATCTTTGTCGAGATGGATCCTGGCACCTTTGAGGAGAGCGCCCGGTTTTACAACCAGGGATGACGGTTCAATCCTGTGCCGGGACCACCAGGCGGTCGCCGGTTCCCCCGATCATGATCCGTTCCCAGTCTTTTCCGTATCCCGGAAATTTCGGGGAGGGGGGTATGTTTTTGCCGTTTCCGTTGTCTAGGAGGCGGCGCCCTTGGGTGACTTTCATGTTGCCGTCGACGTATTTCATGAAGAGGTAGTGGTAAAAGGCTTTCCAGTCGGCCACCAGTTTATTCCCCGTATAGACCGAATAAGCTGTAACATAGTCGAAGGCGGCACCGGGATTCCGGAGGTAAAGTTCCCCTGCATGCTGGTCGACCATGGCGGTTTCGGTGAAGAAGCGGTTTTCGGTCTCCGCCTGGAGTTCTTCAATTTCGGGGTGAATACTATTGTAGCGGGTGTAGGCCCAGTTATTGACTTGGCTGAAGGTCCAGAATGCCGACGTTTCCGACCAGGAGATCATGGATCCGTTTCCCACGGCATAACTTTCGGGGACCTGGCGTATGCCGCAGTACATGGGGGCGTATACGCAACCGTCGGCATCGTCGACGCCGAACCAGAAGATGCCTCCCACGGGGTCGGGGAGTCCTGAACGCGATTGGGCCACGAAGCTGTATCCCGTTTGCTGGGTGGCCACGGCTCTTTCGTTGAGGTAGGTGACGCTGTCGACGGTGAACTCCATGGGGCGCCAGCGGTAGGGGAGGGCGAAGGGTCCCGCTCCCGGGTCATGGCGCATGTCGAGGGGAGTATCCTCGTAATGGTCGCGCATGGCGGCCATTACCTGCTGCAGGGTCACCGGCGCATCGGGCTTCACCCAGAGGGGAAGCCTGTTGGAGACGAAACCGTTGGGATTGGGGCTTTTGTCAATCATCGACGGGTGACGGTCAAAGTTGCCCATGACATAGCGGGTGTAGTCATCGTTTTCGCGGATCTCTCCGCTGATCTTCCTGAAGAAGGACCATACGCGGGCGTCGCAATAGCGGGCGCCTCCGAAATTCACGGGATTGTAAACATCGGAAAAACTGAAAGCATTGTCAGGACCTTTATAAAAGCCCTGTTTTTTGGCAAAGGAGATAACATCAGGGGAGTGGTAGACGGTCTGGGTGGCGTCGTCCCAGTTGTTGACCTTCTGGAAGGGAAAGGTGGTGATGCGTGCCTGGTTGGCGTGGCCGCTAACCATGTCGTCGGGGATGCGAAGGGCCACCCATACGGCTCCCTTCTCATATTTCCCTTTGCCGATGATTTCCATGATCCAGGCTTCATTCTTATCGGAGATGGACAAGGACTCTCCGTGGGAGGCGTATCCATATTCTGCCACCAGGTTGGTGATCACCTTCATCAGTTCGCGGGCGGTTTGGGCGCGCTGAAGGCCTATCTTCATCAGGGAGCCGTAGTCGAGAATGGCTCCCGGCTGTGACTGCAGGGAGTCATGACCTCCGAAGGTAGTCTCCCCGATGGCCACCTGGTGTTCGTTCATGAACTGGATCACCGAAAAGGTATGAGGAACTTCGGGGATGGTACCCAGAAGGCGGCCGTTTTCGTAGTGGTAGATTTCGCAGGCCGTTCCCGGGGCGTGGTCGGCGGCGGGATAAAAGGAAAGAGCACCATAGCGGGTGTGAGAGTCGGCGGAATAGGTGATCATCACCGAACCGTCGCTACTGGCCCCGCGGGTGATGATCAGGTTGGTGCACGCATGGCTGTCACGCAGCAAAGCCAGGAGCGCCACTCCGGCAAGCATCAGGAATATCTTCATTTTCATGGTAACCGTTTTTCACAAAAATAAAAAAATCCGGGTACCGGCAGAAACGGAACATTCGAGATGGCCGGACAAATTGAGAGTATTACAACAGATTAGCGGGCTTTCCCGCCCACGACGAGGAAGGGCGTTTCTCAGGGGCCCCGCAGGAGCCGGGTAAACACACGGTCTTCGGGATCTGAAAAGAGCATCAGTATGAATAGTGCCAATGCCTGAAGTATCCTGGTCATTGCCGTTTTATTCTGGTCAGTTACGGACATAGTATGCAATACCATTTGACATTCCCCGGCATGTGGCGATGTTTTATGCCTTGAATGTTGGACTTACAGAAATAGTCAATGCGCTCACCGGAATTCAACAATACGTATATCAATCTGCAAAATATTGAAAAGAACAAAAACTACGGAGCCACCCCGCAATTTTTACAAAGTATCCAAAACTTCAGGGAAATTTTGCTTTTTTCCGGTCGTTTATAAATATATTTGAAAAAATCAAAATAAGCCCGGCTTATTTACCAATCCAGATTAACGCATATGAAAAAACTAATCCGGTTGAGCCTGATTATGATCAGTTGCTTTGCATTGATGGCCCTGATGCCGGAATCCAAAAAAGCAACAAAACCGATTTACCTCAACACGGCGTATTCTTTCAGGGAGCGGGCCGCTGACCTGGTTTCACGGATGACCCCCGAAGAGAAGCAGAGCCTGTTGGGCAATACCATGGCTCCCGTGCCGCGGCTGGGAGTGGGGAGCTACAATGTGTGGGGAGAGGCGCTCCACGGGATAATGGGCCGCAACAACAACAGCGGAATGACGGCCACCTCGTTTCCCAACAGTGTCGCCGTGGGATCCACCTGGGACCCTGAACTGATCAGGCGGGAGACCTCGGTAGTGGCCGATGAGGCCAGGGGTTTCAATCACGACCTCATTTTCACGCTTACCTACTGGTCGCCGGTGGTAGAACCCGCCCGTGATCCACGGTGGGGACGAACTGCCGAGACTTTCGGCGAGGATCCCTTCCTGGTATCGCAAATCGGGAAAGGGTTCATCCAGGGGATGATGGGGGATGACCCGCTTTACCTGAAGTCGGTTCCCTGCGGAAAGCACTACCTGGCCAACAATACTGAATTTAACCGCCACTCCGGAAGTTCCGGCCTGGATGAGCGGGACATGCGGGAATATTACCTGGCGCCCTACCGGACACTCATCCGGGATTACAATCTTCCTTCCATCATGTCGGCGTACAATGCCGTGAACGGGGTGCCGGTATCGGCCAGCCAGTTTCTTATCGACACCATCGCCCGGAAGACCTACGGTCTGGATGGTTATGTCACCGGGGACTGCGGCGCTATCGACGATATGGTACGGGGTCACAACTTTGCCAAAAGCAATGAAGAAGCTACGGCCCTGGGACTTCTTGCAGGGGTTGACACCGATTGCGGAGGCGTTTACCAGAGCAATGCCCTCAAAGCCCTGGAGAAGGGTTTGCTCACCATAGGAGCCATCGACAAGGCGCTGGTCAACATTTTCACCATCAGGATGCGGATGGGCGAATTTGATCCTCCCCGGAAGGTCCCTTATGCAGGTATAAAACCCTCCATAATCAACGATCCTTCACACAACGACCTGGCTGTGGAAGTGGCTGTCAAAACGCCGGTGCTTTTAAAGAACGCAACGGTGGCCTCCACCGGAAAAATGGCACTCCCCGTCAATTTGAAAAATGTGGGAAAAATCGCCGTTCTGGGACCCCAGGCCGACAAAGTGGAACTGGGAGATTATTCCGGTCCCGTGGAACCCGAATTGCGGATTTCACCCCTTCAGGGAATTCAGGAGTTTATTAAAGCGAATGGGTTAACAACGGAAGTGGTTTCCCGTTCTTCGGGAAATACCGAAAGAAGGACCGATTTCTTCAACGTGACCAGTTTTTCCACCGTCAATACTGATGGGAGTACGGAAGAGCGCAATGCCGCGAAATTCAATGCTTCGGCAAACGGCATCATTGTGTCGGCGCGCTTCGGACAGGCTTCGATGCGGGGGATCAAGGACGGTGACTGGACCGCTTATAACAACATCGACGTTACCCATCTCGATTCTATCAGGTTTCAGGTGTCGGTGAGCGGTGACGGCGGTATCCTCGAAGTGAGGGAAGGTTCCGCGACGGGCAATATCTTGGCCACGGCCAGGGTGATGCCTCCTTCCTCGCGGGGAGGTGCTGGGCTCCGCGGTTTTGGCAGGTCTTCAACGCTCTCCGTCAAAACCGAAACCCTGGGCATCACGGGTCCCAAAACCCTGGTATTGGTATACCGTGAAGCGGAGGTGCCGGCCACCGACAAGGAAACCCTCGACATGGCCGCATCGGCCGATGTGGTCCTCCTCTTTGTGGGTACCGACCAGAACACCGGAAGGGAGGAGTCGGACCGTTTCTCCCTGGCCCTTCCCGGCAACCAGAATGAACTCATAGAAGCTGTGGCGGCGGTGAACCCGAATACCATCGTGGTCATGCAAACCATGGGAATGGTAGAGGCGGAATCGTTCAAAAACAATCCAAACATCCCCGGAATGATCTGGACGGGATACAACGGCCAGGCACAGGGCACTGCCATGGCGAAAATCCTCTTTGGCGAAGTAAATCCCGGAGGAAAACTGAACGTTACCTGGCATAAATCGGTGAGAGACCTTCCTGAATTCAACGATTATACCCTCCGGGGCGGGAGGCACAACGGGAGAACCTACTGGTACTATGATAAGGAGGTTACGTATGAGTTCGGATACGGCTTGTCTTATACCACCTTTGAATATGACAATTTCAGCATCAGCAGGAAAGAGATCACGCCCAACGACAAGGTTACCGTTTCCGTGGATGTGAGAAATTCCGGAGAGATGGACGGGGATGAGGTGGTACAGGTCTATGTCAGGACGCCCGATAGTGGTGCTTCCCTGGAAAGGCCCATCAAAAGGCTGAAGGGCTTTCAGAGGGTCACCATTCCGAAGGGACAGACCCGCAGGGTTTCCGTCGACATCGATTGCGAAGAGCTCTGGTTCTGGGATCCCAAAGAGGGAAGGATTACCTTTGACCCGGGCAGGTATGTTTTTGAGATAGGCTCTTCTTCCAAAGATATCCGGGGAAGTGTGGAAGCTGTCATGCGCGGCGTCTACCGGCCTGAACTGGCGACGGTGGTGGCCGAAACCGGCGTTGTGGTGCTGCGGCCTGGTGAGGAGACGCAAACCAGCGTCACCGCCTGTATGTCGGACGATAGCTTTTATGATATCGCGAAGGCGAAGGTGACCTACCGGAGCAACAATCCCGCGGTGGTCACCGTCAGTGAAGACGGCAGGGTGAAGGCCACGGGAGTCGGGGCAGTTACCGTATTTGCCGACGTAACCGTAGAAGGTAAAACATTGTCAGGCAGTTTTCCGTTGAAGGTGATGCCCGATCTCACCCCTGCCTCGGTTACTGTGAACGGGAAAAAGATTCCCGGTTTTCTGAATGAGGTAAAAGCTTACAGTTACCTTCTGAAGAACAAAGCCAAGATTCCCGTGGTGGCGGCATCAGTCGCGGGAGAGGGGATTTCGGTGGAGATAGAACAGGCCAGGGGGATCCCGGGGACGGCCGTCATTCAGTTCATCGACAACATCACCCTCGAAAAGAACAGCTATTATCTCAATTTCGATGTCGCTTCGGGGAGTGATGAGTTCAACGAGGTCTCCGTGGGTCCGCAGTGGGAATGGATCAGGGAGAATCCTGCGGCGGTGAGCCTCTCCAAAGTTGCCGGGTCTCTCTCCATCACCAGCGAACCGGGAGATGTGTCGGAGGGGACGAACAACGCCCGCAACCTTTTGTTGCAGAGTGCGAACAACGACTGGACCATTGACACGAAGCTGACCGCCTCCAGGATTCCCATGCAACCCGAGAATGGCGGGATCGTGGCTTACCAGGATGACCATAATTTCATCAAGCTGATGTTCAGGGCCGTGATCAAGACCTCACGGGGAGGAGCTCCCGGTGCCAGGATGCAGCCGGGCACCATCGACCTGATCATGGAGGAGAATGACATCGTCAAATCGATGGGCTCTTTCAACCTCACCGAGGAGATCACCGGCGAGCGGCCCCTGTATCTCAGGCTGACGAAACAAGGGAGCCTTTACACGGGGTATTATTCCCTCGACGGTGCCTCCTTTGAGAAGCTGGGGAGTGTCGATATGCTGCTGAAAGATGTCAGAGCCGGATTGATTGTTTGTGACGGGGTGGTTACTCAGTACATGAAAAGTACCTTCTGGTTCGATTCAGACACCACCAAGCCGCCCACTCCCTGGGATGTCTCATTTGACTATTTCAGGATCGTGAACGGCGGAATAAAACCCTAAGTGAAAATAAACGGCCGCCGGATCGCCGGGATTATTTCCGGTAGTCCGGCGGCCTTGTTATGACCGGTGACCGGGACGTTGGCGTCGTGACCGGTTATCCGGTTCCCGGTGTACTTACAGGTGACCCGGCCGCCAGCGTCCTTATCGGCCACCCGGTGGTCTCCGGGTTATTGCTTTTTCAGGAGCCTGATATAATAGACGGCGCCGGCGGTGCTTCCGGGTAAGGCCCGGAATTTCACCCTGATGTGGGATTTGCCTTGCACCATGGCATCGGGAATGTCATAGAGGACCTCCTGAAACCTGCTTAGGTTCCATCGGCCGGTATTGTCCTCGGAGAGGAGTTTTTCGTCGTCGATAAAAATGTCAAATTTCCGGTTTCCCCATTCGGCACCCCAGTAGCGGACCATCAGGCTCAAGCCCGTTTCCGAATCTGTGGACATGAGATAGCTGAAAAACCCTTCGTTGCGGGCATCGCGCCAGAAATGATCGTGGAACGTTCCGCTGGTGGACCGCTCGCGTTCCATCCGGTGATCGGCTTCGGGTTGCTGTTCCCCGGGAGCCACGAAATCCACGGTTCTTTTCTGAAGCTCCATCTTATTTTTCTCCTCAATTTCCAGGGAATCGAGGTAGGAGACGTACTGCGAAGGGGTGAGCCACATCCAGTAGATCATGTACCGGGAATCGTGGATCCGGGCAAAAGGCTGAAATTCCGGGTGGGCGTTGTTGGTCATCTTCAGTTCCGGGGCGGTGAAGGTGAAGGGTTTATCTTTTGCGGTGATGATTTTTCGGGCAATCTCACCGGGGCTGTCGGCGATAATAATGGGGGCTTTGTCTACGGGGAGCCTTTCGCCGCCGGCGATATGGGACCAGCGTCCGTCATCGGCCATCAACCCTTTCAGATCTTCATTGCCTGTTTTTGCCCCCAGCAGGATGGGACCGTGCATAAGGGCGATGTAATTGGGAACATTGGGCATGGGCTCCACCGAAGTTTGCATGGGCAGGACAATCTCCACACGGTCCCCTTTTCTCCAGGTTCTTTCAATGCCCACATACGAGGCGGGGCGGGCATCATAACCGAAGTGTTCCCCGTTGACCAGGATCTTCAGCGCCCCTTCCTTCACCCAGCCAGGATAGCGGACCATCAGGGTGAATTTCGATTTTCCTCCGATCACCTTGAGCGTGGTGGTTTCCTCGTCGGGGAACCGGGTTTCCTGCACCATTTTCACCTTTTTATCGCGCCACCGGAGTTCCGAGGGCACAAAGAGGTTGACGAAGAGAGAATCGTGCTGCCGGGTATAGATAAACTGGTTGTATTTGCTGTGGTTTTCCATACCGCTGCCCACGCAGCACCACATGGCCTGGTTGGGTGCTGAATACACCCGGTAATGCCGGGGCCGTGCCGGGGTGAAATAGACATAACCTCCGTGTTCAGGGTGTTGGGTGGACAGGATGTGGTTGAACATCGTGCGTTCGTAGAAGTCGGCATAGCGTGCCTGGGGACTGACCCGGAAGAGCGCTTCGGTGAGCTTCAGCATGTTGTAGGAGTTGCAGGTTTCGGGTCCTTCCACGTCGTCGACAAAATCGGTACACGAGGTCACGCTGGGAAAGTGCTCCCTGCGGCTGTTCCCGCCGAAGGCAAGGGAGCGTTTACCGGTCACGGTCTCCCAGAAGAAGGTGGCCGCCCTGGCATACCGCTCATCACCTGACAGTTCGGCAATGCGCTGAAAGCCGACCACTTTGGGCACCTGGGTGTTGGCGTGCTTGTTGTCGAGGTTGTCGCGGCCTTCAGCCATGGCGTCGAGCAGCATGCGGTGAGAGAAGCGTTTTGCGGCTGTCAGGTATTTTTCATCCCCGGTCATCAGGAAAGCGTCGGCAAAAATTTCGTTCATGCCGCCGTATTCGGTGTCGAGCATCGACTCCATCTGGCGGTCGGTAAGCGCCGAAGTGATGTTGATGCCCCAGTCGCAGAATTTCAGAAAAATCTCCCGGGCGTCCCTGTTTCCCGTAAACAGCCAGGCGTCGCGCAGTCCGGCATACAGTTTATGCACGTTGTACCAGGGGACCCATGCTGCGCGGTAAGCCGTAAAGTCCCCTTTCCGCAGGGTACTCCAGATCTTTTGGCTGTTGGGTGCACCCCCCACGTATCCCTTTCCCCAGTCAGGATTATTTCTGCCGTTGGCTTCCTGGCAGCTCTTCAATTCCCTGATCATGTAAAGCATACGTCTTTTGCATTCCCGATTGCCGGTGGAAGCGTAGTTCATTGCCAGGGCCGAAAGGTAATGGCCGCCGACATGACCGTCGAGGCCTTCCCAGTTGGGGTACAGGGTGGCCTTTGCAGGAAGACCCGCCTCCTTGCGGAAGGGGGCTATCAGGCGGTCGGTATCATATTCGAGCAGAACGCGGATATTGAGATCCCGGGCATGTTGAAAAAACCCCTCCAGCAATGTAACATCGCCGGAGGGGAATGTGTTGATGTAAAGATTTTCCTGCGCCACGCCTGTGAAACAGATCAGGAGGCTGACAACTGCTGCGGCTGTAATTTTTATGGTGCGGGAATTGCGAAAGGTCATAGGCTTTGTTTACTATTTGAATATCCGTTGTGCGAATTCGTACAGGCTGCGTCTCCAGGTCTGCCATTCGTGGGCGGTCTGGGGAGAGACATAGAAATGGGTGTTCATGCCCGCATTTTTGAGAGCTTCGGTATTTTCCCTGGGGTCACCGCCGAAACCGGCTCTGCGATTTTCGAGTTCGCGGCTTCCGAAGCTGACGAAGAGGAATTTTATTTTTTCCTTGAAACCGGGGGCATTGTTGACATCTTCAAGGCTGTAACTTCCGCCGCTGAACATGCCGACATGGGAGAAAACCTCAGGATTGGCCAGAGTGATAGCACGGGTTTGCATGCCTCCCATGGAGAGTCCGGCCATGGCGCGGTGAGGTTGATCGGCCAGCGTACGGAAGTTGGCATCGATCATGGGGATGATATCTTCGAGGAGGGTTTTGCTGAATCCTTCGGCAAAACCTGCCATTGACCTGAATCCGGCAGGGCGTTCACCCTGGCGGGGACGTTCGCCTTGCGGGGGGGCGGCTTGTTGGGCCGGCCGTTCCATCCGGGGCATTGCCCAGCTGCCGTTGTCCATGACGATGATGAAGGGCGTGGCTTTTCCTTCGGCGATCAGGTTGTCCATGATCAGGTTGGCGCGCCCCTGATTCGACCAGCCGGTCTCATCCTCGCCCCCTCCGTGCTGAAGGTAGAGCACCGGATAGCGGGTGTTCAGATTTTGGTCATATCCGGGAGGCGTATAGACAAAACAACGCCGCATGGAGTTGCTGCTCTTTCCAAAATAGTGGATTTCGCGGACCTGGCCGTGGGGTACATCCTTCATGGCATAGAAATCCTGGTCTTTTGCCGGAATTTCAACACCGCTTCCCCAGCGACTGGCGCCGTAAAAGTAAAGACTTCCCGGATCGGGCACCGCAGCACCGTCAACCCAGAGCTGATAATAATGGAATCCCTCATCCTGGGGAGCCGATTCACCGGTCCAAACCCCTTTGTCATCCTTCACCAGGTCGTATTTCACGGCACTGATGTCAAGCTGTACCCTGTGTGCTTCAGGTGCTGAAATTTGTGCACGCACCCTTCCCTCGGAATTGACCTGAGGGAATTGCTTGCCGGGCTGATTGATCACGGAGGGTTTGAAATCTTCCACCACCGCCGGCGGGGTGTCCTGCGCTACCACCGTCCAGGCAGTGACGGCGAGCAGCAGAATCATGATTACGTAATTTTTCATAGGTATAATGCTTTTAATTGTTTAAAGATAATGATAATTCACTGATGCAGGGGAAAGGAAAGTATATGAGTATATAAAGCCGATCCCCGAATTAACGGGAATCGGCTTTTACAATACCGAATTGTTTCCTGACGATCTATTCCCATCCCGGATTTTGAACCAGGTTAGGATTAATGGAAGTCACACTGAAAGGATAGGGGAACCAGTCGTGTTTCCCTGCCACGTAGCCAGTTTGTTTACCTTCGTTAGGCTTTGAAAATTCAACATATCCTCTGTGGGCAGCCTCGTTTTTAGTAAAGAATGCATCTTTAAGGGAAGGAATATTTTTTCCTGCATTCTTCGCTTTTTCAAATTCACCCCAACGTTTCATATCAATCCATCGTGCACCTTCACACCACAGCTCATAGTTTCTTTCTTTCTTGACTTCATCCAAAGTCAATGCGGAACTGACATGTTTAGATCCTGCACGTTGCTGAACCTTCCGGAGATACTGAAGACCATCGCCATCGCTTGTTTGGGCACAAGCCTCGGCATACAGAAGAAGGACATCGGCATATCTTGCCACTATGAAGTTGTTATACCTATACGAAAAAGTATGCAGCACATCTTTAGGCGTTGCAATATGCTTTTTCTGAAGGTAACTGCTCTGCCCGTAAAGGCCATCGATATTTGAGATTCCTCTGTTTTTGTCAGCGAGCTTCTGTTCTTTTGTCATGCTGTTGATGTCTCCGTTATCGCTGGGCCATTCCAGTTCGGTAATAAACTCCTCATAGGTGAGCATGGTGGCTTTACGGCGATAAGAATCTCCATCATTTGCCGCGAACTCATTGGCGAAGTTTTGTTCAATGGCCAAACCGCCCCATCCCTGAGCAGCCATATATTTTGGTTGTGCTGCGAGACGGGAAGTTCTCCATCCCCAAATGTTCATTTCCATCCAGGTAGAGCGTTGGATTTTTCCGCCCCAGTCACCGATGGCGGCATTTTCAGCGATATTCGACTCGAAAATTTTCTCTTCGGAACCGTCACCATCAATATGGAAAATATCGGCCCATTCTTCACCGGGAACAAGGTCATATTTGTTTGAAGAGATTATGTTTTTAAAGGCTGTTTTTGCATTGGCATAGTCCCCTTTGTACATGAGGGCCTTTCCCTGGACTGTCCAGGCAAAACCCTTGGTGATTTTAACAGCGCCATCCTTATCATCCTTACTTTTGCGTTCGTCGAGATATTTGACAGCATCAGCGCATTCATTGGCACACCACTGAAGAAGAGCCTCATGCCCATCGGCATAGTTTGTCGGTTTGTCAGTGCCGGAAAGGATGTGGTCAACAAGAGGAGGGTTGCCCCAGGCCATTGCAGCCATCATATGACACCATGCGCGCATCACCCTTGCTTCCGAAATACAACGGTCTTTGACTGCACTTTCCCCGTATTTGAAATTATCGATAATAAGGTTTGCGCGATAGATAACGTAATAGAAATGATTGTAGGCAAGTTGGACAACCGGACTTTGCGTGTCAAAACGGAACTCATTGATGGCGGCTACCATATCATTGTCTCCATAAAATTCTCCTGCTGCGAGAATATTGTCAGCGGGGTAGTTAAAAAGTATGTTGAGAGGAACATAGATATAGGCACCGTCATAACTCGCGATTTGTGTGGCGAAATGAGCATACATGGCGACAAGAGCGGACTCTGCGTCTGCATCGGTTTTGTAAAACGAATCTACGCTAATAACGCCCTTCTGCGGAATATCGAGCTTCTCCTCACTACATGCAGTGAATAACAACACGAGTAGCAAGGGCAGGATATATTTATTCTTTTTCATATGTCTAAGAATTTTATTAGAATGTAATATTTAAGCCGAAAATAACCTTCTTCGATTGAGGATATGTTCCATTATCATAACCTGCTGCCGAAGCGCTGTTGTTGGAAGCAGTTGCTGTTTCAGGATCAGCTCCCGGGTATTTAGTGAAGGTAATGTAGTCATCCAACGATACATAACATCTCAGCCTGTTGATAAGCACCTTTTGGGTAATCGAAGCAGGAATGGTGTATCCCAACTGTATCTGTTTAATCTTAAAGTATGCTCCGCTGAACATAGAAGCCGAAGATCCCCAGAAATGCCAGTCAGAAGACACAGCCTTGGGATCAGGCATAGAGGCGCCTTTGTTTGTTGGCGTCCAGGCATTGTCATAATAATACTTCAGAGAGTTACGCATTGGAGTATCAGCGCGGTAAAACACAGTGAAGATATCATTGCCTCCTACGCCGTTACCAAATATGTTCAGGTCCACTCCCTTATAAGCGAAGTTCAGGTTAATGCCGTAAGTGTAATCGGGAATTGCTTTTCCGATATAGGTCATGTCAGCATCGGATATAACGCCATCTGGTTTTCCGGTTGCAGGAGAAGGCAAATCTTTGAGTTTCGCGGCACCGGTTTCAGCGTCAACACCTTCATACACATAACCTCTGAAATACCAAATGGGTTGACCGACCTCGAATGCCGAGTGAATCGGGTTGTTGGTTCCGTCAACACCGCCGGTGGAACCGGTAAGGCGCGAAATGGCGGGATCGAGATAAGTAACCTCATTGTGCAGCGTAGAGAAGTTCGCGTTGATGGCGTAGCTGAAATCATTACCGATCTTATCCTTCCAGCCGGCTTCTAATTCGAAGCCGCGGTTAAGAACAGAACCTGCGTTGACAACGGTACTGGAAACACCAATTTCCGGAACAGGGTTGATGGTCACAAGAAGGTCATTGGTCTTTTTGTTAAAGTAACCAGGAGATAAAGAGAGTCTTTCATTCAGGAATCTCATGTCAATACCAAAGTCCAGCTGTTCGGAGGTTTCCCATTTGAGATCGGGATTAGCAAGGCCCGAAGGTGCAGAACCATAAGTGGGAGCACCATTATCGACTCCATATTGATACCATGCGCTGTTGTATGCGATGCTTGTGCTATACGGATAATTGTTCAGTACATTGATATTTCCATTTTGTCCCCATGAACCACGAAGTCTCATGAAAGTGATTGGAATCACGTCGGCGATACCCGCAAAGAAACTTTCGTTACTGATGGTCCAGCCAGCAGAAAAAGAGGGGAAGTAGCCCCAACGCTTTTTTTCTGACAATTTGGAAGAGTCGAATGCATCGGCACGGAAATTACCCTGGATGGTGTACTTGTTGGCAAACGTGTAGATCAAACGTCCGAAATATGAGATTTGCGTTGATTTGCCGGGCGAATTGTTGAAACTCTTGATCGTCTTTTCGCTACCGTCTACCACATTACTTTTTACATAATCAAGATAGCGGAAGTTCGGTGCGTATCCTGTCAGGATATCGGGACCGGAAGCACTGGCAGAGACGTTATCGGTATTATTTTCGGTGTAAGACATCCCGGCCATGGCTGTGAAGTCATGCTTATCGATGTTAAGATTATAGTTGGCAAAGTTTTCCCATTGGTAATAGAAGTTGGTATTTGCATTTGCCGAGATGTTGTAATCATATGACGATGCCTGCGGTGTAGCAAAATAGGGGGTGTTGTAACTGTGAACGTTGTTTTGTCCCACCCTGTAGCCGAAACGGGAGGTCACTACCAGTCCTTTCACAGGCTTGAGGTTTCCATAGATTACGCCGCGAAGGTTGATTCCTTTATTTTCCCGGTCTACCCGGTCTCTTTGAAGCAGCGGGTTTCCGCTGTCGTCGGTAATATACTTTGAGGTAGCATAGTAGAGACCATTGGAAGGATCTTTAAGAATAGGCCTGCCTGCATCATAAGCCTGCTTCATGGCTGCAGAGAACTGATCGGGCGTGGCATAATAAACAGGGGTCAGCGGATCAAGGGTCATCACGGAGTTCATTACTGAACCGTACTGCGACATCTGACTGACCGATTGTGTTGACCAGTGTTCGATGGAGTTGTTGGTACCTACCTGTAACCACTCTTTAACATTGTAATCAGCATTAAGTTGAGCAGTTAGACGTTTGTAAACATCCTTGTCGCCTTTAACCATTCCGTCATTATTCACATAATTGATGGAGGTGAAAAAATGTCCCTGGTTATTTCCGCCCTGGAATGTAAGAGTATGCTGCGGGCTCCAGGAAGGTTCGAACACCACATCAAACCAGTCGGTGTCGGTTCCGTCATAATTGTTTGCTGTCAACTGGTTTTCGATAGGAAGACCTGACATCTTCTTGTATTCGATAAAATCTGCGGCTCCGAAAATTTCCGGTTTTCTGGCAAGGCTTTGGCCGGTGTACTTCAGATCATAAGAAATGCTGGAAGCACCTTTTACTCCCGATTTTGTTGTGATGAGAATGACTCCATTGCCTGCCTGGGCACCATAAATAGCGGCCGAAGCGGCATCCTTTAATATTTCAACGGATTCAATCATAGACGGGTCAAGATACTGGATGTTATCAACCTTGAGACCGTCTACAATCAAGAGGGGGCCGATGTTGCCCGAGTTTGAAGAGTATCCGCGCACGCGGATGGTGGCCGCCTGCCCGGGAGCACCGGAATTGCTCAGAACCTGAACTCCGGAAGCCTTCCCCTGAAGGGCAGCGGCTGCATCACTGGTGGCCAGATTCCGGAGGGATTCCGCGCGCACTGATGAAATAGCACCGGTAACGTCACTCTTTTTTACGGTACCGTAACCTACCACAACGACTTCACTCAGGTCAGAAACGACAGTAGTCATTACCACGTTGATATTCCGGCGTCCGGCAACTTCAATGACCTGCGTTTCCATTCCCACAAATGAAAAAGTCAAAGATTTGTTCGCACCTTCGACATTGATCGCGTAAAGACCATTTGCGTCGGTAATCGTACCCTGCGTAGTTCCTGTTACAATCACAGTTACTCCGGGCATGGGAGAACCATTCTCATCCTTAACAGAACCATTTACGGTTAGTAATTGCGCATAGCTAAAGAACGAGAAAAACAACATGGGTAGCGCCAATAGCGCCACCTTCATTAATCGATTTTGTTTCATAGATTAAAAGGTTTAAGTCTTTTGACACAAAATTATCCCTGACTTGAGTTTATATGTTTTCGATTTCAGGTATTTGATATCTGATTTTAGATAAAAAAGCCGTTTATCCTGATTTTTGTCATCCCTCAGGTCAATACGAAAGGGCTTCCTGCACAAAGTAGGGATTACCCGAACAGGTCAGTGGTTGATTTTCCGTAGAAGTTTTTAAATGCCGTACAGAAATAGCTCACGCTGCTGAAACCGCACAATTCGCTGACCTCGGTCACGGTGTGTTGGCGTATTTTCAGCAGGTCGTAGGCATGACGGAGCCTGATGGTTTTTATTAACTCGGTAGGGGATTGGCCGGTGAGTGATTTGGTTTTTTTATATAAAAGGGAGGCGCTTACGTTCATTTCAGAGGCAAACTCATCTTTTCCGAAACCTGGATTGGCGATGTTCGTCCAGGCTACTTCCACCAGTCTTTTGACAAAATTATCGTTGATTTCGTTTGCAAACAGCTGTTCCTGAGTGTTGTTGTTCAGCATTCGCATAGCTTTTTCGCGCACTGTTTCGCGATTGCGGATGATGGTTCTGAATTTCTGTAGCAGCAGGTTGAAATCGAAGGGTTTGGTGAAGTAGTCATCGGCTCCCAACCCCAGTCCCTGTAGCTGCTGGGCCCGATCGGTCAGGGCGGTGAGCAGGATTACAGGGATATGGGCGGTTTCGTTGGTCGATTTTATCTGCCGGCACAGTTCAAAGCCATCTTTGCGGGGCATCATCACATCGGAAACGATGAGATCGGGCGACTGGGACACAATCAGCTGCCATGCCTCTTCTCCGTCCCTGGCAACGCAAGTGGAAAACTCCTCCCCGATTTTATCCGCCATATAATTGCGCAGTTCGTCGTTGTCTTCCACGATCAGAATGGTGAGCTTTTTCATGCTGGTGGTTTCGTGGGGGCTTTCCGCTGCCGCCGAAAGGTCACTGGCGCCATCGGGGAGGGGATAGGTTTCTGCAGAAGCGGGAATTTGTTCTTTGACGTCCACCTGCCTGTACGGAATCACAATTTTAAAGAGGCAACCTTCATTTTCTTGGCTTTCGACCGAAATGGTGCCTCCGAGAATGGAAACATAATTTTTTACCATCAGAAGCCCGATTCCCGAACCCACGATTTTTGCGTTGATGGCATTTTCGCCACGGTGAAACTCTCTGAAAAGCTTCCGCTGGTCCTTTTTGCCGATGCCGATTCCGTTGTCTCTGACGGTAAGGGACCACCTGTTTTTCTCTCCCCTGAATTCCATGAAGACCTCTTCGTCGTTATGAGAATATTTGACGGCATTCGAAATCAGGTTATCGATGACTTTTTCCATTTTGGACTCATCGACGGCAGTGACGTAACTTTCAGGAGAGGCGGAAACATGGATTTTCACACCTTTTGTTCCAGCCAGTGATTCGGCCATCAGTTTTCTTTGGGTTATCAGTTTGACCACATCGGTCATGGTCAGGGAAACGATCTCCCTGCCGACATCCACTTTTTGAAAATCCATCAGCTGGGTGATGACCGAAGAGAGTTGCCGGGCCTGGTTAACGGCGATTTGCAGGTGATTTCTTCCCTTTTCCGACAGATTTTTCTCCTGAGCCAGTTCTTCTACGGGAGCCTTAATCAGGGTGAGGGCGGTCCTGATTTCATGGGCGGTATGGGTAAAAAAACGAACCTTCTCTTCGGTGTGTTTTTGTTTCAGGTTGTGAATGTAGTAAAGGAGCAGCATGGTCACAATACCGGCAGCGGTGAGGATGACCAAAATGATAAACCATGATTTTTTCCAGAAGGGCGGGATCACCCTGATTTGGATAGACCGTTGGTCCAGAAGCCGCAAGAGAGAACCGTCGTACAGTTTCACCTGAAGGGTGAATTTCCCGCTGGGAATATTGGTATAGGTAATGATGCGGTTTCCCGAAGGTGTTGACCAGTCGTTGTCAAAGCCGTCGAGTTTCCATGAAAATTTAGCTCCCTGAGATACCAGAAGTGGGATCAGTTCAACGCTTAAGGAATTCTGGAAATATTTCAGGTCGATGTTTTCGAGTTGGTCAACGGGTACCCTGAGGTTGAAGACTGAGGAATCGCGTATGGTGCGGCCTGCCACGGTAAAATCCTGAAAATAGATTTTTCCCCGGGCGATGTTTTCGTTGAGGGAATCGGGGGTAAAGAACAGGGCGCCCCGGCTGGTTCCCCATGCCAGTTTTCCGTTTTTCAGGGCTGTCACCGCCCCTTTGTTGTAGGATATGGAGGATTGCGGGGATAGCGACGAGAAGGTAAGGGCGGTTTTTTCTTCGGGATCAAAGCGGCACAACCCGCTTTCGGTGCCCAGCCACAGGTAGTTCCCCGCCTCGATGAAGCAATTGACGAAGTCGGAAGGCAACCCCGACTTCGTGGTGTACTTCCGGGTATCTCCTGTTTTGGGGTCATACTCCACCACTCCTTCCCCGCTGGTGCATATCCATATTTTATCGCCTCTTATCAGGAGGTCTTGTACCACCAAATCCGTCAGCAATTTTTTTATGCTTCCGTCCTGTTTGTTCAGAAGGGAGAGGCCATAGCTGTGGCCCACCAGAATATGTGAGGGCGAGAGTTGGGCGAAAGAACTCACCGGTTCATCGGGATAGGTGGTGAAGGTGTTTTTCCGGATGTCGAAACAGGCATACTGTCCGTTGATGCCGCCAATCCAGAGGTTGTGTTCGTCGTCTTCGAAAATGTCGAAGATGAAATTGCTGATCGCGGGCGATCCCGGGAGACCTTTCCCGTACCGGGCAATTTCCCTTCCCGTTTTTCTGTCGAGGAGGTAAACCCCCGAAGAATAGCTTCCTGCCCAGATTCTTCCCTTGTGGTCCTCGCACAAGGCGAGGAAAACCTGCGCCTGTTTCATATTATTATTGAAAAGGGCCTTCCAGAGCTCTTTTTCTGGATCCCAGATCCCGATGCCATTGTTGGTGGCGAACCAGATCTTTCCGTCACTGTCTTCCAGGATGCCATTGACATCGTTATTTACCAATGAGTTGACATTGTTGGGGTGATGGACGATTTGGGTGACGACGGGTGAAGAGACATCATAAAACGACACTCCTCCTGAAATGGTTCCCACCCACACCCGTTTTCCGGGTTCGTAAAAAATGGCGTAGACCCCGTTTCCAGGTAACGACGCCGGATCGTCGGCGCTTTCCTTATAGACATTCAGGACCCTGTTGCCCGTTTTATCCAGTTCCCAGAGCCCTTGTCCGTCAATGCCCGCGAGAAGTGTGGAATCGGAATTCTCGACGATGGCCAGGATGGGTTGTTTCGGAATCACCCCCGTCAGGATCCGGGAAAACCGGTTCGTGTTGAAATTGTATTGCATCAATCCGTTCGACAGCGTTCCCATCCAGAGGATATCCCGCTTCCTGTCCAGGAAAAGGGATGAGACGGAAAAGCGGTCTTTTTCGTTATTCCGGTAAACCGTTTGGAATTGAAGGGTCTCAACGTCGATTTTCATAATCCCTTCGCAGCCGGCGACCAACAGGTTTTGGGGATCATGCCACATCAGGGAGGTCCTTTCCCGGAAGCCAGTCTCTATCTTCTCCAGTTTTCCGGCATGATACCTGTACAATCCAATGTCCAGGGCAATCCAGTAATCATTTTTCGCATTTACCCGAAGGGAGTAAACGTCAAATTCTTCATTGGGGAGAAGCTTATTCAGATTTAAAAGGAGGTCGAAACGGTCGTTCACAGGATTGTAACCGAACACCTTTCCGTTATTTGTGTAGGCCGTCAATCTGGAGCTCTCATACGTCAGCCATACCATGAGTACCCCTTGTGTTTCTTCTGGAAGCTGATAAATGCGGTAATCATCTTCGGTCAGCCTCATGATTCCGGTTTTTGAGGAGGCCCAGATGAAGCCTTTATCGTCCTGGCAAATGGAGTTGATCACCCTGACGGAGATGCCGTATAACGTGTTTACGCTATTGAACTGAACGGCAGAAACGTGGGCCGGAAAGAGCAGGATAACGCACCAGAACAACAGCAGTTTCACCACCGGCGACAGGACCGGATTCATCACCGGGCCTACAGCCGTGGATTTCAATATGTTGTTCCTCTTGTCGGGCATTCTTGTTCCTCAAGGTGTTTAAGTGTCTGCCATTTTAAAGGTACAAATTACCAATTACCAAAAGTGATAAAAAAATCAGGATTTTCAAATTTCTTGGAGAAACGTACTGTTTTTTCCGGTAGGCAACTGAATTCCGGCGAGCGCTTACCCCGCCGCAGAGCAGCGGGGTAAGCGAGCAAGATACTAAAGAAGTCCTCTACGGAATCTTAATTCCGGCGAGCGCATTGACCCGATCAGTTCTCTTTGCTGTTGCACCATTCCGGATGAATTGCTAATATTGTCATCCGAAATTCCCGGTGCGGGTTATGTGACGATAATCATTTTCAATGAATTCTGGCGAGACAATAGAGAGATCCTCTATGGAATCGTATTGAATACATCCGTTCTTTGTGCCAGGTAAGCATCATGGCCAGGTCTCAGTTTATAGCTGATCTGGTGATGTAACCCATCGAACTCATTCTGGTTTTCCGGGATTCGTTTCCTGTTGGCTCTGCCGCGGGTCGGGATGTTTCATTCGCGCAGAACGGGTGAATATGAACCACATAAAAAAGGAGAAATGAAATATCCATGCATCATTTATGCACCAACCGGTATTAAATTGCGAAGCTATTCTTTGCGACTGCTGAAACGGACAACAGCCGCAAAAATAACCACATGGATATTACATCTGTTTCACGGATTTCACCATAGTAACTAAATAATTTAAACAGATGAAACAATTCTGTTTACTCGCTATCACTCTCAGTCTTCTGTGTTGCCGGCAATCGCCCCTCCCGGTTTCCGGAAAGGGAAAAGAGAGCGTCACGGTCAAAACGGCTGACGGGACCCTTTCTATCTGTCCCATGGCCGGTAACGCCGTCAGGATCAAATTTTTTGTAGAAAGAGAACCCGCCGTCCCTGAGTTTGTATTCACCGAAGGACACGATGTTCCCGGGTATGAGGTTGTCGAATCGGGAAAAACGATCAGGGTTTTGCTTGAGAACATGGTTGTTGAGGTGAACCGGACCACCGGTCATCTCACCTTTACCGATCGTACGGGAAAGATTCTCCTGCGTGAGAAACCGGGATCGCGACTGTTAAGGCCTGATTCGGTCATGGGCGAACGCTGTTATTTTGTTGAGCAGGCTTTTGATTCTCCCGGCGACGAGTCGATTTTCGGGCTGGGTCAGTTTCAGGACGGGTATTTCAACATCAGGGGAATAAGCCGCAGGTTGACCCAGGTCAACAGCCAGATCGCCATCCCTTTTATATATTCCGGCAAGGGGTATGGCCTCTTGTGGCATCAGTACGGATTAACTGATTTCAATCCGGCCGGAAATTTTGTGACGCTCACAAAGCAGGGCCGGGAGGAGGGCGGCGATGTGGCAGCCGAAGTGACCACTACTGCCGGAACACAAAAAGTATTGCAGAACCAGTCGTTTTATCGGGGTACATTTTCAGTTCCCGTTGAGGGCGACTATTCGCTCTTTCTTGATCTGGGCGGCATGGGCAACCGGCATTACGTTGTCGTTGACGGTCATCCTGTTCTTGATCAGAGCAACATGTGGCTGCCTCCCTGTGCCGGGACTTTGGTTCACCTGAAACCCGGGGAACATGAGGTGCAGTTGGTCTGTAAATCCGATAACCAACCTGCCTTGTCCTGGAAGCTGACCGATCAATTCACCACATTCCGCTCTCCGAATGCCAGGATGATCGATTATGTGGTATTTGCCGGGTCAGCCGACGAAGTCATCGCCACCTACCGGACGCTGACCGGCCATGCCCCCCTATTTCCCAAATGGGCTTTCGGGTACTGGCAATGCCGGGAGCGTTACACTTCGGCAAGCCATCTGACGGAAACTGTAAGGGAGTTTCGCAAACGGGAACTTCCCATGGATGTGATTGTGCAGGACTGGCAATACTGGGGCAGCAAAGGGTGGGGCGTTCCTCAGTTCGATGAAAAGAATTACCCCAACCCGTCGGAGTTCATTCAAGAACTGCATGATTTGAACGCCCGTTTCAACATCTCCATCTGGTCGAATCCCGATAAAAACTCTGAAATTGGAAAAGCCTATGTTTTAAAAGATCGCTTCATCCCCGGAACCAAATGGCTGGATTATTTCAATCCGGAAACCCGGAAAGAATACTGGAATACTTTGAAAGAGAATATGTTCGACCATGGTGTCGATTCGTGGTGGATGGATGCCGTTGAACCTGAGAACGATGCGTTGAAGGGTGAAAGAACTCATATCGGACTGGGCGATTTCTACCGGTTGACCTATCCTCTGCTGGTGAGCCGGGCCGTGTACGAAGGCCAGCGGGAGGCGACAGATGACAAACGGGTTTGCATTCTGACCCGTTCCGCATTTTCAGGACAGCAGCGTTATGGCGTCATCAACTGGTCGGGCGACATCGGCGGCAACTGGGATGCCTACCGTCGTCAGATTGTCGCCGGGTTAAACTTTTCTTTGAGCGGGTTTCCCTACTGGACCACCGACATCGGGGGATTTTTCCGTCCGGGGAGGGTGCAGTACACCGATGAGAAATATCACGAACTGTTAACCCGGTGGTTCCAATGGGGGGCTTTCAATCCTATTTTCCGGATGCACGGATACCAGAGTGAAACCGAACCCTGGAAATTCGGTGAAAAGACGGAGAGCAACATGCGTAAAATGCTGCATCTCCGCTACCGCCTTCTGCCATATATTTACTCCGAAGCGTGGCAGGTGACCCACAAGGGTTCGACCATGATGCGTCCCCTGGTTATGGATTTTGGCGGCGATACCGCCAGCGTGAAGCAGCCGTATGAATATATGTTCGGGAAAGCATTTCTGGTAGCACCCGTTACCGAAGCAGGCGCAACACAAAGGGATGTCCGTTTGCCGGAATTTCCATTGTGGTATGACTTCTGGACCGGTTCGGTTTTCCGGGGCGGCCAAACCATCAGGGCCAATGCGCCGCTTGATAAAATTCCGTTGTTTGTGAAAGCCGGATCCATCGTTCCCATGGGGCCCATCGTTCAATATGCAGGAGAAAAGGAAAAGGAACCCCTTGAAATAAGGATTTACGAAGGTGCAAACGGTGAGTTTACCCTTTATGAAGACGAAGGAGACAACTTCAACTACGAAAAGGGGATTTATACTACCATTTCTTTCATCTGGGATGATGAAAACAAAACCCTGACAATAGATGACCGCAAAGGATCATTTCCCGGAATGCAGGCTGAACGGAAATTCAACATCAGGCTGGCATCCCGGAATAAAAAAGCCAGGGTTGATACAACCGGAGGGTTCGACAAAGTAATAGACTACAGAGGCAGGAAAGTCATCACTGTATTCCCATAGGGGTAATCTCACAGCACAGATACATTCTTTCGGCGGCTTTGTCAGACCAGGTGCCAGCTTTCTCTGGTCCCTTAACCTGGATACTGGATTCCAGCTGCCTCTTAAACCAGCTGCCAACTTTCGGCTGGCTCTTAAACTGGCTACCAACTTCCGGCTGCTCCTTAAACCGGTTACCAGCTTTCTGTTTCTCCTTAACCCGATTGCCGGCTTCCCGGTGTTCCGTCCGACCGGTAAGGAACTTCTGTCTTTCCGCTTACCGGAAGGGTGAACGCTGTCAGAGTTCCCTGATTTTGATGCTGCGGAACATGACGTGGTCGCCGTGGTCCTGGAGGAGGATGGGGGTTTCGGGGGTCATGCCGAAGTTTTCGAATTCGACATATTTGCTGCGGGCCACCAGGGCGCGGTAGATGTTGTTGCCGCGGGTGTATTCCACCACTTTGCGGCCGTTGAGCCAGTGTTCCACGCGGTTGTCAGGGCAGAGGACGATGGTGCCGCGGTTCCATTCCCCGGGTTTGTTGACAAAGCGGGCTTCCTTTTCGGCCGGGATGAGGTCGTAGAGGGATGCGAGTGTCCGGTTTCCGACGACTCCCATTTTGGCATCGGGATGGCGTTCATCATCGAGGATCTGGTATTCCAGTCCTATCGAGGGTCCGTTGTTGCCGGTGCCGTATTTTATGCCGCTGTTGGCCCCCGGGGCGAGGTTGAAGTCGAATTTCAGCTCGAAAGCCCTGAATTTTTGGTTGGTGACGATGTCACCGCCCCGTTGTTTCTCTACCGCGGAAGAGAGGACCACCAGACTGCCGTTGTCTACGGTCCACCCCTTTTCAGGAAAGGCTCCTCCGTTGGCGCGATTCCATCCGTTGGACGTTTTCCCGTCGAAGAGGAGCCGGAAGCCTTGTTTTTTCTCAGGTTCACTGAGGTTGTTGGGGATCAGGTTGACCACGGTGATGTCGTCGAAGGGTGCCGGCTGCAGATTGCGGGTTTTGATGCGGATGTTTTTCCATCTGATTTTCCGGCCTTCCTCTTCTTTGGTGTTTATGGCATGGACCTGGAGGGCGATAAACCCTTGTGGGGTCATGTCGTCTATGACCCAGGCTACCGGGATGCCGTTCAGCCAGGTGCGGATGCTGTTTCCGATGCACTCGATTCTGAAATGGTTCCAGCCGCCTGCTTTGAATGCTGTTTTAGATGCGGGGTTGAGGTCGTTGGTGTAGAGCCATCCCCGGCGGGCTTCGTCGTAGATGCCCCCCGACCAGGCCCTCGGCGAAGGATCCACCTCGCACTGGTAGCCGTGCACCCTTCCATCGAGGTAGTCGGCTTTGCTTTCACTCCGGAACTGGATGCCCGAATTCATGTCCGACCCAACCAGCAGGTCAAGCTCCAGGATGAAATCTCCGTATTCCTTTTCGGTGACCAGGAAAGAGTTGGGGGTGCCAAAAACGGTGGTGCCCACAATCTCGCCTCTGACCACTTCGTATTTTGCTGTTCCGTTGAGCTGTTTCCAGCCTTTGAGGTCTTTTCCGTTGAACAGCTTCTCCCAGCCGCCCTCTTTTCTTGCATTTGTGGTTACGGCACACAACAGAACCAGGGAGAGTAACAAAAACTTCTTCATAGGTTGGTAATTTTATTTGTTTTCCGTGAATTCCGGCGAGACAATAGAGAAGTCCTCTACGGAATCGGATTGACTACATCCATTCTTTGTGCCAGGTAAACATCATGGCCAGGTCTCAGCTTATAGCTGATCCGGTAATGTAACCCGTCGAACTCATCCCGGTTTTCCGGGATTCGTTTCCCCGCTGCTCTGCTGCGGGGAGTTCCAATACGCAATATTAGCGAAATGTTTTAACCGGTTAATAAAGTTAGACAGGAAAAAATCACACTGCCGTTGTTCCATGCCACAATCAACCAATTTTGTTACTTTTAAGACCAAATAAAACGGCTCAGAGTTTCCTGAATAATTATGCAACACAAATCATATTCCATCCTGTTCGTTTTGTGGACGGTCCTGAGCATGACGCTGTTTTTGACTACAGGATGCATGCTTAAGCGGTCTGCGACCGTTCACCAACCTGATTCTTTCACACTGCGCTTCAATGACGAAGGAAAGTTTAAAATTGCCCAGTTTACCGATATCCACTGGGAAAACGACTCCCTTGAAAAATGTGCCGATGCCTCCCGGCTGATCAGGCATGTTCTGAAAGAGGAACGACCTGATCTGGCTGTGCTGACGGGTGACATCGTCATACAACCTTCCGAAGAAGGGTGGAAAGCAGTCACGGCGCTCTTTACGGAAGCGGGGATCCCATTTGCGGTGGTGATGGGAAATCATGACGATGAGTCGGAATGGTCGAGAGACCGGATTTTTGACTTCCTCGAAACCATTGGCGGGTTTGTGGGAAGCAAAGGCCCTGAATCAATTTCCGGGGTGGGGAATTACATAATCGGAATCCGGTCTGCTGCGTCAAATACTGCGAAATCCTCCACTTCCGCATCCTCCGGCGCTGCGGCTACTTCCTTGTCGTCTGACACCTCCGGCACTGCGGGCACCAGCTTGTCCCCTTCCTCTTCGTCTTCTTCCACTTCCTCTACCCTTGCCACAGCCATCGCCTCCTCTGCGTCTGCCTCTTCTTCGTCAGCCTCCAATGACTCGTCCGACCTCTCAGTAACCTCCGGCAAAGCAGCTTCTGCTATTTCCCCTGCCTCCCCCGGCAGTACGGCCGCCCTGCTCTACTTCCTCGACTCCAACAGTTATGGGGGTGATGAGAAAATCAGTACCTATGGCTGGATCAAATTCGACCAGATTGCCTGGTACCGGGAACAAAGCCTCAAAATGACGATCCTGAACAGCGGAACCCCCTATCCCGCCCTGGCATTTTTCCATATCCCACTGCCCGAATACAAAGAAATTCCCGGAAAAGAGCAAACCATGGGCATAAAAAAGGAAGAGGAGTGCAGTCCGAAGATCAACACCGGCATGCTGGCCGCCTTTGTAGAGATGAAGGACGTGATGGGTGTGTTTGTGGGGCACGACCATGACAACAACTACATCGGGATTCATAAAGGGATCGCCCTGGCGTACGGACAGAAGACAGGATTCAGCAGCTATGGCTCCATTGGCCGGGGTTCGAGGATCATTGAACTCCGCGAGGGGGAGCGCAGCTTCAACACCTGGATCCGAACGCTGGAGGGCACCGCCTATCACTACAACTACCCATCAGGGAAATCCTTCCGTTAGGCAAGCTCTTTCTAAAGTTCAAAGGAGACGAAGAGAGCGATAAAATGTTCAATAAATTTTTATACTGGATAAAATATCCTGAATTTATCCAGTATAAGCTCCTATAATGGTTAGAAATGTTATTTTGCAGCAAAAAGAGGAAAAGGAAATGTTGGCAGGCATACCCTATCAGCCGCGCCTTTCCCCCAGGATTCCTGCTGACTTTCTCACATCGGGACTCATCAATTATCTCAAAACAGGGCCGATTATCGGAAAACCTGCTCTTTGTGGAATTAATCAGGCGGAATTTCAAGCTGGGACCTGACCTGTTTTATTACCGGACAAATAACGACAAGGAGGTTGACTTTTTATGCAGAAAGGGACATCAGATTGTCCAATTGGTGCAGGTATGCTTCGACCTTTCGGACCCCAGAACATTTAAACGGGAAATGAGCGCTTTGGCCACAGCGGCGAAAGAGCTTTTTTGTAATGACCTGCTGATCTTGACATGGGACCAGGAGTTTTCCAGGGAAGAAAATGGATATTCGGTTTCCATAAGGCCTGTTTGGAAGTGGTCATTGGACTAATTCCTTGTCTATTGGCGTTGAATGAGGTGTGGAGCATTCCTCCGGAATATCGGGTGACCTGATCTCCGTTGCCGTCGTAGCGTTCATCGCTGTCGCCGGCCAGGTCGGGTTGTTGTACTCTTCAATAATCGCTGTACAATCCGGGTTATCATTTAAAGAGTTCAAGGTATTCATGAAACGCGTAAATTTTGTTCCGCTGAGCACCTGTGATCTCTTTCAATATCCCCAGTTTTTCCAATTCTTCCAGCAGTTTATAACTCGTGGCTTTCGATTTCCCGGTTATTTCACCGATCCTGGTGGCATCGGTCATTGGCTGGTTGTATAACGAATTAACTACTTTCCTGGCTTCATTGCCTCTGCTCCCCAGTGTAGTAATTCTGGTTTCAAGGTTTTTCTGCAACTGTAAAATACTATCAAAGGTTTTTACCCCCTTTTGTGAAATCTCAATCACTCCGGTGAGAAAAAACTTGAGCCACTGGTCGATATCATGATGGGTGCGTACCCTCGTGAGATTATCGTAATACAACATTCTGTTCCGTTCAAAAAAATCAGAAAGGTAGAGAACAGGCTGTTTCAGAATCCCTCTGTTAACAAGATAAAGGGTGATCAGTAACCTTCCAACCCTGCCGTTACCGTCAAGAAAGGGATGGATGGTTTCAAACTGATAATGAATGATGGCAATTTTCAACAGATCGGGCAATGGATTGAGTTCATCATTGGCAAAAAATTCCAGGTCCGACATCAGCTCCGGGACGGAGGTATGCATTGGTGGTATAAAAACGGCATCAGAGATAGATGCACCTCCAATCCAGTTTTGGCTCGTACGAAATTCTCCCGGATTCCTGTGTTTACCCCGCACCCCTTCCAATAATACTTTGTGGGTTTGTCTGATCAGCCTGGACGAAAAAGGCAGGGTACGCAATTGAATTACAGCGTCATTCATGGCATGAATGTAATTCTGCACCTCTTCCCAATCGTCCTTTTTTTCCGCGGCCACATCCTTTTTCTCCAGAAAGGCTTCCTCCAGGTTAGTCCGGGTACCCTCAATCTTTGAGGACTGGGTGGCCTCCCTGGCTATGTGCATCCGGATAAAAAGTCCGATATCGACATATTGAGAATACATATCAAGTCTTCCCAGCGAACGGTCGGCAGTACTCAACAAATTCAGCAATTTCATATCATCCACCTGCCATTCCCTGTTAATCGGATGCGGCTGAAAACTCTTGTAGTATCCCTGGTTTACATACACCCCGGCTTTAAATGACTTCATGGCTATCTCCCTTGTAATTTTTGGTTGAAGATAAGAATAAAAAATTTCTTAGTTTAGTTTTTTGCCATTTTTTAGACTAATGAAAATGTTAGTCTGATTTTTCAGACTAATTCCATCATAACAAACAATCGGACAAATCCCCTTCGTTCAATGTCGATCTGAGCGATTATAAGTTGTACATAAACGATGCAGGACTTCTCACCATGAAATCGGGAATGGCCGTACAAACAATCCTTTCAACCCTTAATGAGGACGCCATGTTCCTGGGGATGATCAGCAAGAATTACGTAGCCCAGACTTTGGTCTGCAATGGATTTCCGCTAACCTGGTTTAGCTGATCTTATGCGCAGCGGCAGCGATCGCAATATAGATAACGTTATTATTGAAACATAGAATGTTACCCGTTAATCAATTCAAAATAACCTTTATCAACGTCATAGTTATAAATATCGCCTGTTTCAATTACATAATACCACCCGATAATACTTAATTTGTCGTTGTTAAAACGTTCAAGGATATAGGGATAAGTAAATAAATGATTTATTTGTTCCAGCACATTCATTTGTTCAGTCATCCATTCCCGTTCGGCAAAGGTGGCTTTGGGGAGCATTTGCATTACTCTGTTTTTTACCGGACGTGCTAATTCGAGCCAAAGGTTAGTATGAGCCAAATCCTTCATTTGTTCTTCGGTTTTATACAACGATGCACAGCCTCCACAATTTGAATGTCCACAAACAATAATATTCTCAACTTCCAAAGATAGGACAGCGTATTCTATAGCAGCACTGGTAGCCGGGAAATTATTTCCCTTTTTATAAGGAGGGATGATGTTTGCAATGTTACGTATAATAAATAACTCGCCTGGAATTGTGGATGTTATAAGCGAAGGCACCAAACGAGAATCAGAGCATCCAATAAAAAGGGTATGAGGTTTTTGCGCATTACTTAAGTCACCAAATAAGGCTTTGTGTGTTTCAAAATCCTTTTTCCTGAAAGAAATTGCGCCATTATATAAATTTTTCATAATTCTGATTTTTATTGTTAATCATGGGTGTTGACTATTTTTCTTTTGTCGGTTAACTCAGGCGTATTGCTCCGCCCTTGTCACCGGAGAAACGTGCCTGAATCTTTCGATTCACACGCAAAATGAATAAAGCGGTGGACAAAAGGAGTGTCAATGTATCAGAATGGTTCTGAACATCTGAAGCTACGGTTGCCGTGGTAATTTTATCAACCTGATTTCAGGGATATTGACCGAATTAAATCAAAATCACCGGGTAAAACAACACAGTTAAGAACGCAAGTCGTTAATAATCAAATTAATAATTACTATTAAGAATCAACTAATTACCGCACGTTTCATGAATCAGTCCCCATATTTACCCATCGGATCGGTTTTGATCAGAATGGCGTCAAAATCATTTCCCTTCTTTTGTGCGCCAGTAATAATCAGGCTTCCGTCGTTTTCCCGAAGGATATTGGTGCCAAACTGGTCGCCGGGAAGTTGGATTTCCTCTTTCCGGAGCAAAATTGCACCACTTTTATCCATCCAGAAAAGTGCTATATCGCTGTCGGTACCATTAAACACATGGCTCATTACGAGGAAACCTTCAGGGACGGTAAGCAATCGTGGGGGAAATTTAATCACATCGGCAGTTCGTGTTTTTCCTGGCATATCGACATCGCAATTCAGCGGAGTTATTTCATTGTCGACATTTTTAAGGTTTATCTCACTGAAAACGGGATCCCCATAGATTTCCTTGGCCGAAAGGATGTAAAAATTTCCATTTTCCAGTTCAACAAGGTCGCAACCCCGGATATCCATATTGGACCGCATCAGGTGCATTACTCCATCCCCAGCCGCATTCACCTTGCCAAAGATTATTTCGCGAGGAGAGTTGGAATCCTTGTACCAGGTGCCGGTAATGGCAAAACCGTTGCCCGACATCGGAATCACACGGGTTGCCACCTTAAGACCGATATACCTGAAGGTCTTTCCCCGCGCGATCACCGGCTTCCCGTTCGTGTCGGCCTTCTGGAACCAAAGGTTGGCTTCCCCTTTATTATTGACAAGATTGGCCACAATTCCCACTTCATTTTTTCCGTTCAGAGTCATCCAGAGGTCTGAAAAACGGAAACCGGGATCGTTTGTATTGTTGTACACGACAGAAGGTTTTTCAACGTTCAGTTTCTTGTCGGCAAGAGAGATGGTCAAATCGTTGGGTTCATTTATTCCTGCAAGAATATATCCTTTGTTACCGGGGCTTTCCACCATATCAAAATAACTCCCGCTGATCTTTTTTTCAGAAAATTTCTCTTCTTTACTGTTGATAGATACGAGGGAAGAGCTATTTTTCCCTTCATTGATCAGTAAGAGATACTGTCCGGGGCCTGTGGCCAGCAGGGCTTTCCCGGTTTCATCCGAATTCTTGTTCCCAAACGTTTTCAGGAAAGTGGGATATTTCATAGAAATTAAAACTTCCTTGACCGTTTTGTCGGTTTTACCGGTTTTTGAAGAGGTTGCCTCAAGCGTAACCATGTAGGTGCCTGGGTTTTCAAAACGGTGTACCGGGCTGGGCCCCGTGGAGCTGTTGTTTTTGCCGGATGCAGGATCTCCGAAATCCCATTTGAATTTATCGGCATTCCTTGATGAATTGGAAAAGATAACATCTACCGGGGCATATTTCCCACCGGAAGAAAAGCTGAATTCTGCGACCGGTGAAGCCACGGGCTCCAGAATATTGACCTTTCCTGTAACCTGATGACTTTTCCCCGTATTCTTGTCCAGTACCGTCAGGGTCACTATGTATTCCCCTGGTCTTTCGAAGGTATGTTTTGGATTCTTCTCCTCAGAGCTGTTGTTTACTCCCGATCCGGGGTCGCCGAAATCCCACCTGAAAGAAGTGGCATTTTCGGAAGTGTTTGAAAAACCGACCGTTGCGGGTCCGGTAACTGAATTGTTGTCGATTGTGAAGCGGGCAAGAGGAGGTTTTGCCGCTTCGGTTACAACAACATCTGCGGAATAGGAATGGGACGCTCCCGTTTCATTCTTCACAGTCAGGGTGACCTTGTATTTCCCTGCCCGGGAATAGCTGTGCGACGGATTTTTTTCCGTGGATATATTTTTACTCCCGGAGGGTGAATCACCAAAATTCCAGGAATAACTGGTTGCATTGGCAGAGTTATTTATAAATCGTACCGTTGCAGGAGCGATTTCGTTGTTGTTCTCTATTTCAAAAGCGGCTACCGGCGATTTACGGCCTTCGGTGATGATCACCTGGCTGGTAAATAGGTTGCTTTGCCCCGTTTTACTGCTCGATGCTTTTAAAACCACAGGGTATTTGCCGGGAAGAGTATAAGTGTGGACAGGTGATTTTTCAGTTGAATAATTTTTCTCCCCGGATGAGGGGTCCCCGAAATCCCAATCATAACTGTCGGCATCGGTCGAGGTATTGACAAAAATGACTGAGGCAGGGGAAATCACATTGTTGTTCTCAATTTTGAAGCCGGCAACGGGAGGTTTTGGGGGACCGGCGACAGTGACAAAATCTGAAAATTTGCTGCTTTTGCCTGACTGCTCGTGGGTGGCAATGAGGGTAACCTCGTATTTCCCTGCATTGGAGTATGTATGTGCAGGATTAGAATCAGAGGAAGTATTTGAATTCCCGGAACCTGGATCCCCAAAATTCCATTTATAAGAATCAGCATCGGTGGAAGTGTTATTAAATACCACAATCGCAGGTGCACTCTCCGAAGAAAGGGTAAATACAAAACGGGCTACAGGTGTGGATGGTGCTGCGATGACCACCTCCTTATCCACCTGGTCAGTTAATCCGCTCAGGGAACTTTTAGCCTTCAGGGTTACCCGATAGGTGCCGGCTTTTTTATATTTAAAGGAAGGATTGGCTTTTGAGGAGGTATTGTTTTTTGCGCCGGCCGAAGGATCCCCGAAATTCCAGGAGAGTTGGTCCGCATTTTTTGACAGGTTGGTAAATCTGACTTCGTAGGGTGCTTTTTTCCCGGTAATCTGAAAACTGAAATCAGCCTTGGCAGGTTCGTGCTTCTTAATTTCAACACTCTGGTAAAATGTGTTGCTGATGTCAAGCAGGGAATTTTTCCCTTCAAGGATGATTGTGTAGGTACCTCCGTTCTTAAAGATATGCGAAGGATCCTTTTCGGTGCTGAGGTTGTTCATCCCCGACTCGGGATCCCCGAAATTCCACCGGTATTCATTCACATTTGAGGAGCTGTTGCTAAATTTCACCTCACAGGGGGCATACCCGTTGTTGCTCAAAGAAAGGATCCGAAAAACCACCTGAGGTTCACTCAATTTGTAAGCAAACAAATTGACCTTGACCTTGCTGATATCTTCCCTGAAATCATTCTTATAGTACCATACGATCGATTTCTCATTTCCGGGGGGGATTTTGCTTCCGTAATCACCATAGACCGAGTTTACCTGGACCTTTTCCCCATTATAGGTAATCATGAGAATAACATCATAAAATTTAGCTCCATCAGGGGCGGGAGCATCATAGGTGATCAGCATCTTATCATCCGAAATTTCCGTTTTAACATTCACGGCATAGTTCTGCTGACCGGAAAGATGGTTGACCGACAGAAGGAGGAAAAAAGTGAGAAAGGTCAGTAAATGTTTCATGGCGCCGGCTTTTTGAAAAAAATCAATCTGCGATTTGTTCCGTTTATTCATTAATAATAAATACTCTGTAAGGAAGAAGGTTGACCGATTCCAGTTTTAACCTTGTCAGCAATCCTTCAGTTTTCTGTTCCAGATCCTCCCCTGAAAGGGTGCTTCGGGGGTCAAGGGTCAGGCTGATATCAACAGAGCGGCACAAGCCCTTATTATGGTCATGATGCAGATAAGTACCCTTGCTGATATCGGCTTTAAGCAGGTCAGATCCAAAATGTTCGTAACAGAGCGCTTTGATATCCTCAGGGGTAACAACCCGTCCTTTTGAAAGGAGGGTTCTCCTCAGTTTGTTCATTCTCTCCTCTCCTGTCAGTTTCCGTTTACCGCCGCTGGTGGCTGTAACAAAAACGACGCTGTTGGGATCAACTTCATTGGCACGGTGAACGGTCATTCTTGAGTCTGCCCTGATATTGTTCCCCATTTCACCGCTGGTTGACCAGAACTGAACAAAGGCTCTTTCAAAATTTGATTTTGAGTTAAGCATCACATAAGGGGTGGATTCCCTATTGGCATTCGTTGTATCAAGCCGCTGTTTTAACCTTGTGATGATCTGATCAAGTTGTTTCAGTTCCGTTGAAATCATGTCCGTTCCCAGCAGTGCAAACGAAGCACGTTCATCCCTGATCAGTTCTGTCAGGTGGTTTATTGCTTCAGCTGCATCAAGCGAATCGAACCGGGCAACACCTCCCTGCCTGATCCAGTAACCGTCATCCGCCGAACCATTGCTTTCAAAAGATTGCAGGGGCTTGAAACTTCCCCCTTTGGAATCGGTGATATTTCTGATATCAAAGAAAAGATCCTCGGTGTTTAAAGGAATGATATTTAGTCCCTTGGTGAGGATTTGCGAGAACTCCCTGAGTTCCCTGTTGATGACCGGGAAGCAATTTATGGAAACCACCAGGGCAGATATCATTTCAGGAGTAACCGGATAGGGCAAACAAAGCTCAATCCACAACAAATCTCCCGGGATCGATTTCAGGATATGGCCGGGGAACCTTCTCCTGATTTCTTCAGGGATTGAATCAGGCTGGGCAAGATGTTTCATCGAATAATTCCCATTCTCCAGAATCACGAACCTTTTCCGGTATAAATCATTCACATAGCGACAGATCCTGAATGAAAGATCATTCTCTTCTTTCAGCATTTCATTCAGGGCATTGCGGGGGAGTTCCGGTTCAGTTTCAAATCCTGGCCTGAAAACCACCTTCTGGTTATTAATTTTCCATGTTCCCGAAAGAAGCGCATTTAACATTCGCTCTTCATACTGTTTGTTTTTTAATGCAAACATCAGGGTGAGCCCGTCAAGCCTGTCGATCAGGGGGTCGGCTTTTATGCCGATAAAGAGTTTTGACAAGTCGGAAGGGATATGGGAAGAGGCGGTTCCTGCCGGTTCCTTGTATTGCTCAGATATTTCAAACAACTGCTCTCCGGCAGCCAGATATTTCACTTCAGCCCGGAAAAGATGAATCTCCGTCGTCGGAGTAAAATAGATGCTTTTATTCTCGTATTTCGTCTCCTTGTTTATACTCCGGGTAATTTTTCTGGTATGGCAAAATTGAGAAGTCTCGCCGATGGCAACCCGCGGCTGCAAAGGCTTGGCCCTGGCAATTCCATGTGCCGGCATATGGTTGTATCCATGCTGGTTGAAAAGGATATCCTGTAATTTTCCAAGTATCCGGGAATCGGTTTTTTTTATTTCGGTATAGACAGCATACAGTTCTTCTGCAAGGGCTCCCAAAATCATCCCTACAACCGGGTCAAACGAATTAACATCCTGGGCATCGGTGAATCCCCACAAACCCGAGGCTGTTCTGATCATCCTGCTTCTGATGGTATCTTTTGAATCTGCAATCATTGTGAATGAATAACTTTACATCATGAATAGGAAAGAGGGCCGATAAAAAACATTTCCTGGTGTTTAAACGCTTCATTGGTTTTTTCAATGGTCCCTGTTACGGAGATCATAATCCGCGTTTTTATTCTTTTATTTTTGATCCTTGTCGAAACTTCCACCTGCTCAAGTTGTAAATCCACGTTCACCTCGACCAGCCTGGGTTCATTCTTTTTGATGGTATTCTGCAACGATTTCCGTAGTTCTTCCCTGAAAGAATGGGGATTATAAATATTCTCAAAGTCAAATTTCCAGATATCGCATCCGAAGGAAGGATTGTGTCTAACTTCACCGAAGGAAGTAATATTGATCAGATGGATCATGTTGTGGATGGAATCTTTCAAACTGATCCTCTGAATTTCGGCTTTGTGCCTGACATCGCCGAGTCGTAACGGGATATTTACAAATGAAACGAACATACCTCCCCTGAAAATCAATCAGCCAGAAAACTGCGTTTCGTAGTATTCTCTTTTACGAAAATATTGGTTTCCTTTTTCTTTCCAATAAAGGCGAGTGATTCTAATTTGGAAAAAAGAGCTGTCATGATCTGAATAAATTCCTCGAACTGATCGACACTTCCGGAAATATCCCGGTGGTCATATCCAAAGTTAACACAATAAACCAACAATTTTTCAAAATCTCCCTGTTTGAGTTCCGACCAGTTGGTGAAATAATTGATCATCTCCTCTTTTTGCGCCGCTGTATTTGATTCGATGGTATTCCTCATTACGCGTGCAAAAGTGGCGATATTCCTGAACAGGTGCAGAGGGGGACGGTCAGGAAGTTCCCATCTGACAGCCAACAGCGTGGTATTGAGGTATCCCAGCAGGTTTTCGGAAAGCAGTAAAACCGAGGTGGCCAGCGAGGAATCCTGCCCCTTTTCCTTGATTTTGCCAATAATGCTTAACAGATAGATCTCCATCTGATTGAAGAACTTTTCCACTCCTGCATGAAACAGGGTTAACCTGGGATGGCTTCTTAACGACATGGAAGAGGGGATGTAATCATCGAAAACCTCCACACGGTCAGGTTGCACCAACATTTTCCCGATAAACATGGAAAAAGGGGTTATCCCGCTCCGGGCAACCTCTTTTTCATGAAAGATCGTAATTTTATAAGAGGGGGAAGAATTTGGGAAGCGGGGCGGTTCCTCCTCCCCGTCCAGATCACCCACAGGAACCCGGTCAAACAGATCAACCGATAATACGATATAGTGGATACCGCTCTCCTCCTTTTTTGAATTTTCGATATAGGTGCTAAGATCAACAGAAAATTCCCGCGGATTGATATTTTCAAGAATTTCAATCCTGGCCCCTCCCTCGGTAAGAGCCCTTACCTGAAAGAGGGTTGCTTTAAGAAATTTCTGCTTATCCACCTTGAACACCGCTTTAAAGGAACTCTCTTCATTGTTCCTGACCGGAATCAGTCCATAATTGTAATTCGTCAGAAAACAGCCTGCAGTATCCTTCAGCTTATCTTCAAAAGCATTTTCCTGTTGAACAAAATGCTCTTTTTTCATCTTCATCCCGTTAACCCAGTTAACTGTCGGGTATTTTAATGGTACCGGCATATTTTAGAATTTCTATGGTTTATATTACATTATTGAACAATTGAATTATAACCGAGACAAGTTACTTTTATTTCATCGGTATCCCCTAAAATAAAACTCCCGTCCTCCGTGTTCAGAAGATACCTGGTTTCCGTATCCACCCCCACGGGGATGAAGAAGTCATAAAAACATTTCAGAAATTTCTCCATCCCCCCGTTTTTTATCAGTTCGTCGGTCCGGGAATGCCGGACAGGACCAATTCTGATGATGAATTTTCTTAAATCCCCACTCACACGGTTTCCGCAGACCGAATCAAACCCCAGATATGAACTTCCCAGAATACCGCAAAACCGCAAGGGATCCTCTTCATCCACTCCGGCAGAAATATCGGCAGAAGTGATATTCACCATTTCATTAAGAATAAATTCAAGACTTCCGGAAGTAAGTTCAGAAGACCCCGCTATCCGGTGTACCAGAGGCAGCAGTCTGACCATCCGGTGAACATATTCTTCCGGTAAATCCTCACTGATATTCCAGAAATCAGGAACCAGCCCCATGATCATTCTGGAAAACAAATCCCTCCCCAGCTGATTTTCACGGTCACTCAACCTTACTCGCTGGTAAAAAATTTCATTTTCAAAAGGTTGGAAAAAGCTTCTGGTTTCTTTTTCTTCCATTCTGAGTTTCATGGAGTCTTTGGCCATTTCTTTGCCCGAGACAGAGTCCTTATCCTGGTCGCTGTGGAAAATGGCTTCAGGCAACATATCGTAGATTCCGTCCCGGTTCAGGTGCAGCAATACTTTCTGATCGCCTGTTTCAAGCTTTGCCACATCAGTTAATGCAATATCCCTGCTCCACGATCTCTGCAACTGTCCCTCATATGAAATCAGAAAATCCTTCAGTTCATTGCCTCCATACATAATTGCTGCAACGAGAACTTCCGCCTTCAGATCAACAGGAAGCTGGTTGATGAATTCTGATATTTCAACGGGTTTTGCCAATGGTAAAGGTTTTATCACAAAAGTAAAGAAATCCCTCTGATTTATTGCCTTTGGACCGTTAAATTTTCAGTGGACTGAATCATAGGGAGCCTCTCTTTAAAAGTGAATATATCCCTGTGGAGAAATCTTTACCGCAAATTGTTTGAGATAAGTGCAACAAAATAAAAAAAGATGCTTAAATTGATGCACGCAAATGATGTTAAACAGGTCTCCCTATGAATGGTGATATAAGTGCTTGGTTTTCAGAGGAATTAAAGAAAGTGGTCAACATTGCTCAATCTCTGGCGAAGGAATATTCGCATGAGAAGATTGGTCCTTCTCATCTTTTGAAAGCCCTTTTTCATAAAGAAGCAGGTCTCACTGATTTTCTTCTGTCGCTCGACAAGGACATCTATTATCTGGAAGAGTGGGCAGAGGTAAGGATGGAAAGCAGCCTGAAATCGTCCAGGGCGGGTGAAACTCCTGTAGGCGATGAACAGTTCAAAGCCGTGATGCGTGAAGCAGACAACATCAGGCTGAAACTTTCCAAAGAGGAGCTCGACCCGGTATGTGTACTGGCAGCTCTTTGTATTCCGGGGGTTGGATTCACCTACGAACAACTTAAATCATTCACACTCACGCAGCAGGAAGTGCTTGATGCGCTCACCTCCGCCAAGGAACTGCAACAGGTAATGGGAGAATCAGGGGGCGTGTCGCCTGCCAAAGAACAAAAAACAAAGACCGGTGTTCTGCTTAAATATTGTATTGACAAGAATGAACTTGCCCTGCGGAAAGCCCTGGATCCCATCATCGGCCGTGACAGAGAGCTCAGGGCTGTTGCCGAGATTTTAGGGAGAAGGTCAAAATCAAACGTTCTTGTAATCGGAGATGCAGGAGTTGGTAAAACCTCCCTCATCAACGGATTCACCCAGATGGTCACCGAAGGGAAAGTCCCTGACAACCTCAAGCCTGCCAGGATCTTCGAACTCGATTTCGGATCGCTGGTGGCAGGAGCCTCCTACAAAGGAGAAGTTGAAGACCGGTTGAAAAGCATCATCAAGGAGGTTCAGCAATTCGAAAAAGCCCTCCTCTTCATTGATGAAATCCATATGTTGTTCGACCCGCAGGGGGGTGCCTCAGGGGCGGTCAATATGCTGAAACCTGAGTTGTCGAGAGGAAACCTGACCCTTATCGGAACCACTTCCATCGACAATTACACCAAATTCATCGAGACCGACGAATCTTTCAACCGTCAGTTTGAGCTTGTAAAAATAGGAGAACCCGATGAAGCTGCCGCATTGAGGATGGTAAAGGAAATCATCCCTTCTTTTGAAAAACATCACGGGTTGAAAGCCGGAGAAGAGGTAATCTCAGAAGCCATCAGGTTGTCAAAGCGTTTTCTGAAAGAAAGGGCTCTCCCCGATGCAGCAATTGATCTGATCGACCATGCTATGGCAGGCCTCCGGCTGATGAGCGACATATCCTCCTCGAAAATTGAGGAGCTAAAACAAAAACTTGAGGAGATCAAACCCAAGGAGGGTGACGAAACTATGAGAAATGAGCTGGAATGGTTTTACAGCGACTTGAAAAACCAGATCTCCCCTATTCTTTTTTCCAAGCTGAATGAGGAGGAGAGCATCCAGCAATTCGATTCAGGAACAAATATTTACGATTACTGCAAAAAGATACTGGCTTCACTTGAAGAGCATGCCGGGAAAAAAATAGAGGCTCTTGACAAATCGGATATCGGAGCGATCGTATCTGCCCGCACCGGCATCCCTCTTGGAAAAGTCCAGAGCGGGGAAAGGGATAGGTTGCTCAACATAGATCAGCACCTCAAGAAAAGGGTGGTTGGTCAGGACCATGCCTTGAAAAGCATTGCTGAAGCCATTCTTGAGTCACGTTCAGGACTTAAGAAAGCCGGCCAGCCCATAGGTTCTTTCTTCTTTCTGGGACCTACCGGCACCGGTAAAACCGAACTGGCAAAAACGCTTGCGGAATTTCTTTTTCAGGATGAAACATTTCTGACCCGTTTCGACATGTCGGAATTCAAGGAGGAACATTCAGCAGCTCTCTTGTACGGTGCACCTCCGGGATATGTTGGATATGAAGAAGGAGGCCTCCTGGTGAACAAGATCAGGCAAAAGCCTTACTCTGTGGTGCTGTTCGATGAAATTGAAAAGGCCCACTCTTCGGTTTTCGACATCTTCCTGCAGATTCTCGATGAAGGGAAACTCCATGACCGGCTGGGCAAAGAAGGCGATTTTTCAAATGCCATCATTCTTTTTACTTCCAACATTGGAAGTCAGTATATTGTGGATTCTTTTGAAAAGGGGGAGATTCCGCCGTCGGATAAACTGCTGGAGATTATGAGTAACTATTTCCGCCCTGAATTTCTGGGCAGGTTGACCGAAATTGTACCCTTCGCGCCCATTAGCAGGGAGAATGTTGTTAAGATATTTGAAATACACCTGAAAGGAGTTTACAAATCGTTGCAGGACAAAGGTATACTTCTTGAAATGGACCCGGAAGTGAAAGAAAAACTTGCTTTATCGGGCTTTTCACCCAGATATGGGGCCCGGCCCATTGTGGGAGTCATCAGAAACCAGTTAAGACGTCCCCTCTCCAGGATGATCATTGCCGGAGAAATTGGCCGGGGATCAGTAGTAAAATTGTCACTTTCGGACAATGGAGAGGTAACTTGGAACGTTAAATAGTTTGAACAGGGAATTATTAATCATAACAAACAAATAATACTTAATTTATGGAAACATATGGAATAGGCGGCACCGAGGTGAAAGGGGATGCCAGTGAAGCTGTTGGTGATATCCCGCAGAACCGGACGCTTCTCGTTGAAAAACTCACTGCAGAACCACCGGTCAAGCCGCAAGTAGTGGAAGGACTGACAACCATCGAAGAGGTATTCGACAGGTTCAAACCTTCCGTGGATATTGAATTTGAGGATTCAGAAGGCAAAGGCAGGGAAGAACAACTCTCTTTTCGCGGTCTTTCCGATTTCGGGGTGAAGGGGATAGTCAACCAGAGCGCTTTTCTCCAGGGACTCACGCAGCAGAAGGAACAGTACCTGAAAATCATCAAACAACTGAAAAGCAACAAATTGCTGCGGAAGGCACTTGAGAATCCGGAAACACGTCAGGCCGTACTCAACGCAATTTATGCAATGAGCAAAGAGATAGAACAGGCACAATAATATTTAAAAACAGAAATATGGCACTCCAGGAAAAATCAAAACAAAATATTGAGCAATACAGGGAAAAAGTAGCAGAAAAAATCGGTGCTGTTGAAAAACCCGATGAATTGTTGGATACATCCATCAACCAACTGGCGAAAGTAGGAGGATTTGATCTGCTTGAATCTACCCTGGACGGGGTTCAGAACCTGAATCCCGAAAGAAAAGCCAGGAAGAAAATATTCCTGGCGGAAGCAGAGCGTAAAAAAGAGCGGGAAGAGCTCATGAAAACGCTGCAGCTTTGGGCTGCCGTCATCAACTCTTCGGAAGATATTTCCGCGATGATTGAGAATTGTGAGGCCAATGCTGAAATTGCGGACAAAACCCTGAAGAACAATCTTCAGACAGCCATGGAAGCGACCCGTGAACTTGAAAAATCGTACCGCTCGGTAGCACTTTTCTTCAAGAACACAGGCCTTGCCAAAGTCAAAAACATCAGTTTCATGAATGCTGATGCCGAGCAGTTGAAAGATCTCGACGACACCCGGTTTATCGATGCTATCAGAGAGGAACTGGTTCAGAAATATGACCGCCTTGACCTCAGGGAAAACTACAGTTTACTTGTTGTACCGGGTTATCTCGGATCTAATAAGGTGATTGAAAAATGGGCCAAAATTGCCCATGAGAACAAAGTGATGCTGGTGACCGATTTTGAACATCTCGACACCCCTGACGATGTGATGGAACTTTTTGAAGCCAGCAATCTTACGGGAGGGGATGCCTACCGCTCCAATGTGATCATGACCTGTAACTGGCTCGTCGGACGCGACAAATTTGCCGAAGTCGGCGAGGAGGAAGCTCTTTATGTCCCGCCATCCGGAGCATTAGCAGGGAACATCTATCAAACCCTGATGTCACAGGTAGCTGCGGGTAAAAAACACGGGAGTCTCAGTGAAATCGACGGGGTGAAATTCGATCTTAAAAAAAGCGAAATTGCCAACCTCGAAAAACTGGGTCTGATCCCCATGGTGAATGAATATGGGAAAGTGATGGCCTTTTCGGCTAAAACTCTGTTTAACGGCGACAATCTGGGTTTGCAGACCTATTCCGTTGTTAGAGTATTTGATTATGTGACCAAAGTACTGATGGATTTTCTCAACAGGAGGGCTTTCGAGAATTTCAACGTAAAAACCCGTAAAGAACTTCTGGGCCAGATTACCCGCTTCCTCGACGATATCACAGGACCCGGTAAACTGATTGAGAAATTTTCAGTGAGACGTTTTGAGCAGGATCCCGTACAAAAAGACCGTATTTACCTCGACATCCATATGACCCCTTACTTTCCGGCCAAAAACTTTATGATCAAAATGGACGGTCAGAAGGGAGATGACGGGAATGAATGGGATACTGAATATGCACAGAATTAAAGGAAACAATTTCTTTATGATAACCTTTTAAAAAATTCACAATTATGTCATTTAAAGCAAAACTTGAAGTAGATGGCAAGGAGTACAGAGTCGTCTACTGTAATTACAGTCTGAAACAATTCGTCGATGACACAGGTCGTCCTTCATCAACAGTCAGGGCAGGGACCATTGATATTATCGTTGAATCGACCGATGACACCACCCTTTTTGAGTGGATGTGCGACAGCTATATGCGGAAAGACGGAAAGATCACCTTCAACAAAAGGGATGAAGATGCCAAAATGAAGGAGCTCGAGTTTAAAGAAGCATACATGGTGTCGTACAAGGAATCGTTCGACAACGCCGGAACCGGTGCCATGCAGGAAAAATTTTCCCTTTCCGCCCATTCAATCAAGATGGGGAACGGGGAACATGAAAATGAATGGGTGATGTGATCACGCTGATCTGACAGAACCCAGATTGCTGAACCGGGGCGGGAAATGGTTATTCCGGCTCCGGATATTCTCTTGTCTGACTGGTCGGGGGAAAAGATCCCGGGGACCTGTTCATACATTTGACACTATTATATCCAAACTTTTAAGATATGTCCATTACTGCGAGATTGCATATAGAAGGCCACAGTAAGGAGAAAGAGGGCATCCGGGTGCTTTCCTGTAATTTTGGCTTTCGGCAGGATGTAGATGCACGTGGCATGCAAACATCACGGGTGAAACCGGGACTCATCAACCTGTCGGTGAAGGGAACCGAGGATGCGGAAATTGTACAGTGGATGTTCGGACAGGATACCATGAAAAACGGACGAATTTCCTATTCCGGTTTCACGGAATCCGGACCCGTCAGAAAAGTGATCTTCCAGGATGCGGTGCTGGTTAGTTACTCCGAGAATTTTTCTGACCAGTCCGACATCATTCTGAACCTGACCATTTCAGCCAGAAAAATCACAATTGCCGGGGTTGATTTTGAGAATTTCTGGTCTGACAAATTAAACAGATAAACAATATTGCCATGGCATTTTTGTCTGAAATCGAGGTAACGATCGACGGGGAACAATTCAGGGATTTTATCCGGATCAGCATATCCCAAAGTCTGTACAAAAACGGGCAATTCACAATGGTCTGCCGCTTCGATGCGATGGAAGATCCGGACACCTTCCTGATTCAGCAATCCCATAAAATGCTCGGCAAGCTGGTTGTTATCAAAACCAAAGCCAGGGAATTCAATGAGGATGAAACAAAAGAAGCTCAGGTATTCCGCGGAATCATCACCCATGTGACAGGGGCAAAGACCGGTATGGCTGAAGGAAACCAGATCATTCTCCGAGGAGGCAGTCCTGAAATTCTGCTGAACAGAAAACCTGTCAGCAGGGTTTGGCTGGATGTGTCGCTGAAAGATGTGGTAAGCCAAATCCTCCAGCCATACGATGCCTCCCTGCTCAACCCTAATATTGAACCGCGCAACAAACAAAAATTCAGCTATATCGTCCAGTATGAGGAAAGTGATCTGGACTTCTTAAGAAGGCTGTCGGTCCGTTACGGCGAATGGTTTTATTATACCGGTGAAAGACTGGTGTTTGGTGAATTGCTGAAAGATAATGTGGATCTCACCATCGGTATTGACGCACAGGAAATGAACTTTTCTGTATTGGCCAATCCCCTGAATTTTTCCATCTGCTCTTCTGATCTCCTCAACCGGGAATTGTATGAGGCCAATAACGGAATGACCAATGTCGACTCCGATCTGAACAGTTACGGGAAAGATGCAAAAAAAACTTCCCTCGACCTGTACCCTGAAAAGGGAAATGACTATTTTGAACATATCAGCATTGCCGAAAGCGATGTGAAGGACAAAATCTCCATGGCCGGGGAACTTATCGCCAAAGCAGATGCCATTAACCTTACCAGGATGAAAGGATCCTCAAAAAATCCTTTTATCAGGATCGGCTGGAACGGGAAATTCAAAATTGTAAAGGAAAAAGAGCGGGGAGTGGTTGATTATGGCGAATTCTCATTCACGGCAATCAATTTCCTTTTCGATAATATATTGAATTACTGGAATGATTTCCTGTGTACACCCTCCACTACCACCATCCCTGAAAATACCGACCCCTATTATGTCACAAAAGTGCATCCGCAGTTGGCTGTTGTGAAAGACAACAAAGATCCCGAAAAACTGGGCAGGATCAAGGTATGGTTTGCATGGATGCCGCAGGATCAGGTTTCCCCCTGGATCCATATGATCACTCCTTACGCAGAAAAATCTTCCGGCTTTTATTTCGTTCCTTCCATAGGTACCGCTGTTCTTGTGGGTTATGAAGCGGGCGACATTGAACGTCCGTTTTGTATGGGAACCCTTTATGAAAAAACCCTGCCGCCCGAAGCTGCCTGGGCAGGCAATTTCAACGACGACAATGCAAAAATCCATGCAATCAGGACTTTCAGCGGCAATACTGTTGAATTTCACGATGCCGATGGGGAGGAAAAAATCAGGATTTACGATGCCGGAGAGGAAAACGAAATTGTATTAGACAGCGCCAACAAAAATCTGAAAATAAAGGCCAGCGGCAGTATGAATATCGAGGTTGCCGGAACCTTGAATATCAGTGCCAAGAACATTAAGATTTCCACCGAGGAAAATTTCACCCAGCAAGCACAGGGGAAAGCCTCCATGTCAGCCGACATGGATATTGAAATCAATGCTGCCGCTAACTATAAGATCAACGCCGCCCAGAACCTGGAATTGCAAGCGAATGGCGGTTTAAAAATAAACTCCGACGCATCTGTGGAGATCAGCGGCCTTACCCTGAAAGCTGATGGGAAGACCAGCGCTGAACTTTCATCGGCGGCGCTGGCAGTAGTAAAGGCAGCTATGGTAAAAATCAATTAATGCTCAGCTTTAGGAAGTATGTTCCCTGCCGCGAGAATTGGTGATATGCATGTTTGTCCGATGGTTACCGGGTTGGTTCCACATGTAGGCGGACCTGTGATGCCTCCGGGCTGGCCGACGGTTTTGATTGCCGGCATCCCGGCTGCACGGGCTACCGACATGGTCACCTGCACCGGCCCTCCCGACGTGATCATTATGGGATCCTCTACCGTTCTCATTGGCGGAAAGCCTGCCGCAAGGGTGACCTCCACCACTGCCCACGGCGGAACCATCACCCTGGGCGCTCCTACTGTGCTTATCGGGGGACCATCAGTGGTCCTGAATATCAAACCCCTGGTGGTAAAGACCGGCCGCCTGGCTTCTTTCAAGGATTGGCTCAAATGTGCCTTCTCCAAGGAATATAAATTCAGCGACCATATTACTGTAAAGGGAGACCTGGCTTTCCGCCTGGAGACAAGAGAAAACCTCCGTAAGCTCTATGGTACCAATTCCGGCAGAGCCTTGCTGAACTCCTTGGAAACCAGCGGCAATAGCGTTAAAATCCATGAATGTGCCCACGGGAATGACGCTGCGGGGGATGGCCCCAACTGGGCCGATCCGGACCTTTTCAACGGACGTGGAAAAGATGCCTACGTCAAGCACAATCCGTACGGCGGTCCTTTATATAATAACGGCTCTGCCTGGGACAATCCCGATCCTGCTGTTACCCTGGGACATGAACTCACCCATGCCAGCCATATTGCCAACGGCAATTTACCGGGAGATATCACTAGCGGAAGTAAGGTCCCCAATGATCCTGTCACAGGATTGCCTTTAACCCGTGCACTTGAAGAACGGAGAACCACAGGACTGCCGGGCGATGCCGCCCATAACCTGCCCGATTACTCGAATGAACCCTTTTCGGAAAATGCCATACGCAATGAATTGGGCGAACCTCCAAGAACCAGCTATCTTAATCCGGATCAGAATTTATGGTAACCTTGTATATCATGATCGCAATCAACCTGCCTTTGGTTTTACAAACCAGCATCGTCAGAGAAAAGAATAACTTCTCCATCACCTATACCATACGGAATGATTCGGAGAAGCTGGTTTATCTGACCAACCTGAACGTGCGTTCCACCGATGAAAAAGGAGCGGTGCCTGACCCCTCCGTGGTTGAAATATTCCCGGAAAAGGATAAGCTGCACATCAGTAAAAGAAAACCCGTGGATCCTTCCGACCGGTTTTACACCCCTAAGCCTTATTACGTTACCCCTTTGCCGCCAGGTGACACCTTTCGCGAAACGGTGTCGTTGCCGCTTCCAATCCTGCTGATGGCTCCTGAAATGAAAGAAAAAAAGAAAAGGGAGTGGCTGAAATTTGACAAAATTTACTTTAGCTGTGGCTATTTCATCGGAAATGAATTCATCGAAGCAAAAGAAAAAACGGTTGCCGGGAAACGGGTATTTGTACTGGCTGCAACCGACCGGATAAAAAACCTTCAGCCTGATGAAAAAGTTCCCCCCGCCGAGGAATTATATATAACCTCCGGGATAATTACGGTTGAAAAACCTGTGGAAGTGGTGATCGATACACCGGGAAAATAATCCGCTTCTCGCTCCTCCCGGGGAAACACATCATCATCGTTTCCAGAATACCCGGTATAACCCTGGCCAATCGTTCCACCGGGAGAAAATCACCGATCTCTTTGCCCCCTGTCCTGAAGGCCAGGGATCGTAAACCCTCACCAGGGTTTCCTCTCCCGATGCGTTGATTCCTCCCCGGATACCCGCCAGAACCACCCAATGACCTTCACTGCCTTCCCCCTGAAAAAAAGTACGGGGATTCTCCGGTATCTCTACCATGGCCGGACCTTCGGCCAGGATGGGGTATATGGCGGCCGGCGTCAGTGACTGGGAAAAAAGCTGATACTCCAGTCCAAACGCAAAAGCAAATTCTTCCATCTTTTCATAAGCTGCCTGATAGGAATATTCCGGGTAATTCCTGAGCCCTTCCTCAGAGAACAGGGTTGAAGGAACCCGGTTAATCACCTCCGGAATACTCGATTGGGTAATCATAGCGGTACAGGCTGCATAACACTGGCTGTCATTTTCCTGTGCAATGAAAGGAACCTGGTGCAGTATCGGCCAGATTTCCTCAGTACCCATTAAAGCATTCCAGGTGGTGGCCTCCACCACGCCGTCTTCAATCAGCCATTCCGACCGCTGGAACTCCATCACCGCCCTTTCTGTTTCTTGCCCGAAAAACCCATCCTCAGGCAACCAGAAAGAGGATATCTGCCGCCGTTTCAGTTTCATCTGTATCTCTTTTACCGGCTTACCCGAAGAACCCAACTTGTACTCAATCCTGGCCATTCTGATCTGTAAGTATTCAATAATGTAAATTTAAAAAGAATTACGCTAAGAATTTCAGGTATTCAGCAAAAATCCTGATTTTAAGGGAGGATGATTTGCAGATACTCCATGAATAAATAGGCTTTCATTATAAAAATAATGATAATAAAAGGATTGGATTATATTCTATTCTTTCCTATTTTTACAAAACCATTGTGAAAGAAATATAAAATATGAGTTCTACGGGTATGACATTGAAAATTGCGGCCCTGGTTGCTCCCATGATATTTGCAGGGGGCATTTTTATGGTTTTGTTCAAACGGATTAAAGCTCTTAAAAAATATGGAATTATCTCCATGCTTTATGTTCTGCTGATTTCCATGCTTCTTGCCATTCCCACTCTTTTGAACCTGTTTGAATTGAACATCCGGGATATCCTCCTGCTTGTTTTTGCGCAGGTCTTCATTCTGTTGCTGGGTATTCTGCATGTGAGCACGACAAAATCTACCCTGCCCTGGTACAGGGATCAATCTTTCAGCATGCAGTTGCTCTTTGTCATTTGCATCTTGTTACTTGCCTATTTTTTCAGCAACCTGTCGCTCTCGTTTTTATCCGGTGCGAGGCTGCACATTGTATGGTATTTGTCATTGCTCTGGTTTTTAATTCCGGTTCTTTTAAATCAGACCGTTGAAGAACTGCTGAAAGTTCCTCCCAGGGTTTATAAGGAGTGGTATTATCCTCTCGGGCAGAGTATAGATGATCCAAGTGATGAAGAGCTTGAAAATCCGATTGTGATCAGCTTTATTTTCAGAAAGAACGAAAACAGCCAGGAGCTTACCACGTTCCGGGCCAAGGCGCCCATTGGAATGAAGCTGGGCCGTCTGTTTTACTTTTTCATCAACGATTATAACAGTAGGCATCCCGAGGGGCTGATCTCATTCCTGGATGAGGAGCGTGAACCCTGCGGATGGGTATTTATGAAGAAAAAGAAGTCTCTTTTTGGAGGGGAGGAGGCTTTGGATCCCGACGACCCGATTTATATCAACAGCATCAGGGAAAACGATATTCTGCGATGCTATAGAATCAAGAAAAACGAAAAGGAATAAAAAATGGAACCATTGAATAAAAAAGAGCGGGCCAACGCATTCAAAAAAGTGATCGGTTTTTTTGTGCTATCCTTTGCGCTGGCCATTTTTGTGGGATTCACCACCATGAATGTCAATAAACTGGCTGAATCAAAATCGATGAACGAGCTTAAAAAGCTCAAGGATAATCTGAAGTTCCAGCAGGACATTTTTGCCCCGAACATCGATCAGGCCACAAAAATAATGGCCAAAGTTCCAGTAGCAAAAGAATCGGGTGAAAACAGCGAAATCCTTCACCAGGACATTGCCACGCTGCTCAGCACCACAAAAAACAGCACATCTACGGATGAATCCTGGGAATCGAAGATGTATCAGAACATTCTGAAAGTATATTCCGACCTTCAGCTTGCCTATAAAGAACAGACAAAACTCAAAGAGCAGTTGGATGACTGCATGAACAATACCCAGGGAAGCGATGTTCAGCTTCAGCGATGCCTTGACGAAAAAAGGAGTCTTCAGAATGAACTGACCATGCTGAAACTTACCGGGGGAGGCGGAGGCGGCGGAGGAAACACCGCTGAACTTGAAAGAAATCTGAGAAATGCCAATGAACAACTCCGGCAGTGCAAACTGGAAAACAAAAGCCTTCTGAGTGAAATTACAAAACTGAGAAACAGGTAGTCTCCCCTTTTATCCGACAATTATGAATCCTTACCAGGATCCCGGGCAACAGGTCAATAGTTCGAAAACGGCAGCGATCATGATGGTCCTCCTTCTGATCGTTGTTGGCTCTGTAGTTCTCCTTATTTACTTTTTCAAACCGAAAACCAAGGATTTTGACACCAAAACCGGAGAGGTAAGAAATACCCCGAAAGAACATATCGAAGCCATCGATCCCCAAATCCTTAAAATATCCAATCTCTCGGCAGAGATAGAACTTTTCGATGAGCTTTTCGATGAGCTTGTCTACGCTGAAACCCCTGATGTCAACAGGATCGGTGACTTTGTGAGCCATTACCACGATTTTTCCTCTTTGTATGCCGCTGATGGGGAAAGGCTGAAAACAACCGTGACGGGTGAGGATGAGGATACCACCATAATAAGTTTCGCCCGCCAGAACAGGTATCTGAAAAGCAGTATATCAGCACTGCTCCTCTCCATTGAAAAGAAGAAAAAAGTCTTTATGACCATTCCTGTTACCTTTCCCATGGAAAAGAATGTTGCCAGGATTGTATCAGGATTTGGCCCGCGCCAACATCCCATCCTGAAGGAAATGAGGATGCACAGCGGAATTGACATTGCCGCTCCGGTCGGTACAGCGGTAGTGGCAGCAGCCAGTGGAAAAGTGATTCTGACCGAAGAAAAGCCGGGTTACGGCCGAAACTGCATCGTAGAACACCGGTTTGGTTATCAAACCCTGTACGGGCATCTGGTGAGGCTCGTGGTAGGCAAAGAGCAGTGGCTCCAGAAAGGAGATGTGGTTGGGTATGTGGGGAACACCGGACTGAGTGAAGCTCCCCATCTCCATTACGAAATCAGGAAGAACGGGAAACCCCTGAATCCTTCCTTCTTCATTTTTGAGGGGCTTAATAAGGAGGAATACAAAGAAATTATTACCCTCGGATCAAAAATCAACGAAGTGCTTTCGTTCTGAAAGAATCCGGCACACAGAGATGTTTTACCCTCCCTGAATCAGATAATATAGCAGTCAACATGAATTGTATAATTATGATAAGCCAGATTTAAACAGCGGAGTAAAAAGGCTTGTGGTGTGTGAACGGTTAATGAGCCTTCCGGAATATAAACCAAATATTCCGGAAGAATTTTTACAAGAAAGAGATGCAATTCTGAAAGAAATGGAAAAGGAGGATCTGACGTTTTCCAGGATTCGGACAAGTAGTGAACGGACGAATGAATTAATTGATTTTATGCAAGTTTTTTTAAATCGAAATCATAACAATAAATAGTATACTTATTATCATACGATTAACTCATATCGTTAATTTTCATGGAAATTGAAAACTCGTCTAGAATATTGTGGAGTATTATACTTTTTAAATATTCGATGACTTCACCATATTATCATAAAAGAATTCAGGAAGTAACCTGTAATTTAGCCTTTTTCGTCTGCAATTAATTTCAAGATATCCATTCTTTAACAAGTTAATCCATGAGTTTCTTTGTTTACTATCCTCTATATATAACAATGCATCAAGAACACAGTTGATGCATTGTTCATCAGAGCCATGATTTGCTGATTCTCGTTTATCGACACCATCAGCTTTAAAGATACATGATTGTACTCCACAGGGCACATGATTTGATTTATCTTTCATCTATGTAAACATGAAATAGGAGTAAGCCAATAATCCAAGAAAAACAAATAGAATTACCAACAGCATTTACAATAGTTCGTTAAAAACAATGTTAAATAATTGATAATCAACAAAATAAGCTGTAAATAAATTTGTTTAAGTCCATGATAATCAGTAAATTAACGGGATTTTCCAAAATCTTCGTTAACATGAGAATCAGGGACATTAAACCTTACAGATCATTAATTATCAATACATTAGATAAAATATCAAAATTAAACAAACGCAGGAAAGATTTCCTGTATGAAACAATCATTCTGTTCCTTTCCATCAAGGGAAGAATTTACTTTCTTCAACTTTCCAGGTTTGGAACGCATTGCGAGCAAAGGTACAGGATGCAATTCGAAAAACCATTTGATTTTATCGGTTTTAACAAAGAATTGGTACAATCTCATGGCAGCGGGCATTATGTGATAGCTTTTGACCCAAGCTACATTGACAAATCAGGGAAAAAGATACCTGGTGTCGGATGGTTCTGGTCCGGCTGTGCAAACCAGGCCAAATGGGGACTTGAAATTGGTGGTATCGCTGCCATAGACATTGATAACCATACTGCTTTTCACCTTGAATCGGTCCAAACCCTTATTGCTGCTACACTTTGTTGTGGGCATGGTTTTTTTTGATTCACCAGGATGAAATATGGTCTATATCCTTTCCACTATATGAACGAATTATACTCAATGCATCTTCGAAGTTTTTTGTTTTCCCGATGTCATATTTATCATCAGATATAAATCCAACTTTTACTTTATAAACATAATAAGTTCCATCATAGTAACTTACTTTAAATAAGTTACTTCCTCCTCCTTTTACAACAACCTTTTTCGCTTCCATAGTGTGAATTTTAATGTTTGTGCATACTTTTTTTGGGATTTTAAGCATTCTCCATTATTAAATTGGTGGCATGTAAAACTCAAATGGTTTCACATGCCACATTAAAATTACTTACGAACACCGCTGCCTCAGCATTAAAAAGGTCGTTTCACAGCCCGGATTTGGGGGTCAGCATGGTCCGGATTATCTATCAAGAGACGGACAGGAAATAAAAGTAGGAGATTATATTTCTTACGGTTTCGATCCGAGAAAGAAAGGGTTTCCTATAACGCAAGAATTTATTGATAATCTCAAAAAAGTAACAGGATTTAAGGAAATCGGAGGAGTATTATATCCAACCTATGAGATAGATAAGACCAAAAATTAACATAGATATGCCAAAAATTGGCATTATCCATCAGATCAATATACTATTATTCCCGATGCAGAAAAATTAAAAGGAATAAAACCAAAAGAACAGCCAAATGATAATATCGAGAGGCTGGACAGGTTTAACGCCAGTCATGTTCTTACTCCCCTGGAAAAGGCTATCTCGCGGAGCACGAAATCGAATTTATTTGTTGATGAATCTTTCAACTTTAAAGAGGGAGAAATAAACAACGATTATGGAAGCAGTGAAGCCGATCAGGTTTCCCTGAAAGCAATTGAAACCGTATTAGAGAAAGGCGGTATCCCTGTCGAGTATGTAAGCGCGGAAGAAGCACAAAGAAAGCACGAGGAGGTAAGGCAAAGAGAGAGTGACGCGCAGATGAAGTTCGCGGATACGGGGAAAGAGTTTGACCGCGTACAGAAGGAAGCCGTTGCCAACAAAGGGTTGGTTATGCCTAATCTGAATAGCGCGAGCGTGGAAGTGGTAAGTGTGCCGATGCATGATTTTAGCGGTACAGGCAAGCAGGCTATTGATAAAGCCAAACAATGGGCAAGCAACAACATAGTCGGACAACATACAGCGAAAAGCGGGACAGTAGATGAATTTACTTACAGTATTGACGAAAAAGCAATCGACAAATTCTTATCGCAATCAGCTACCCAAAGTAGTGAAAATTTAGGCGTTCATTTGGCTGTGTTGAAATCACTGCCTACTGTGATAGATAAAAGTATAGATACTGAAGTTCACGCTGATTACATAAAAGACAAAGGAGTAAGATGGTCAGAGAATGGTATCCATAGTACAGACACCCTTATCCATAGGTTTTATGGGGCTGTTTTAATAGATGGAAATATTTATCGTACAAAAACCACTATAAAAGAAAAACGCAACTCTGATAACAAACCCTATACGTATGAAGTAACAAAGGTTGATTTAGTTATAAGTGGCTCTACAACGAGCGATGCACTAACTAAACCAACCCTTGAAGTTGCAAAGTTACTGCAAGGAGTTGAGAAATCCTACGATAAGGGGAAATATTTGTTGGATGAGAGCCCCCTAACCTCTAAAGGGGTAATGGAGAGTACTCTGCTGTTTCGCATCGTAGGCGAGATAGGTACAAGCCGTATGGAAGGCGCTGAAAAGGTGCTTGCTGATTTGAGGGTAGCGAGGGAAATGGAAAATGGTCAATCTATCGAAAACGCCGCCGACTATTATTTCTCACAAATACCCGAAAATTTAAAAGTAGAAGCCCGGAAATACAATCGCGCACAAGACGAAGAAGCAATTGCTAAGATACAAGCTAACCGCGAAGCTAAACGAGCGTGGGCAGACTACATTAGGGCGCACGAACATTTAAAAGAGTGGCAATCATTAAACGAACAAGAACAAAAGAAACGTATTCGTCTTGCTACCGGATGGGAACGTGGTGCGGACGGTAAGTGGAGGTATGAGATACCGGATGAAAGATTTACACCTGAATTTATAGCATCACTCGAAAAATCGTCTGAAAGATATAAAGATGAAAGAACACAAGAAAGATATACATATATCGGAGAAATATACGGTGAAAATTCAGAGTTACTAAAAATATATCCAAATCTTTCAGAAGTTTCTATTAGAATAAATATTCATCCTGACAATAAGGATGAAGGGTATTTTATGAAAGGAACGGAAGGTGATAAATATACATTTGGCACATCCGATGAAATAGAAGTAAAAGCCACTTCAATAGAAAAGGCTCAATCTATCCTTACACACGAAATACAACACGCTATACAACACATAGAGGGTTTTGCGAGGGGTGGAAATGTGAATGAATTTAAGAAAAAATACGCTGAATTAAACGAGCGTGTGGATGATTACAACAAAAAACTATCCAAAGCATCGAGTAAGGGCGAGAAAGAACTATATGCTCAACTTATGAGTGAGAAAATGGATGTTGTAAAAGAAATACAATCTTTACAAGACGAGTATGGTGTTGTTGGAGTGAAACCGTATAATAATCTTGCAGGCGAAGTAGAGGCACGTAACACTGAAACGCGTAAAGATTTCACACCCGAACAGCGCAGAGAAAAACTATTGCAAGAAACAGAAGATGTTGCGAGAGCGGAACAAATAGTTTTGAGGAATACTGGATACCAAAGCAAAGGTGAATACAAGGAGAGTTATAACTACGTGGTGTTTGACGAAAACGCGCTGGAGATTGAAGAACATATTCAATTTCTCTCCCGTCCCGTACACGTTGGGAAAGACGCGGATGGGGCCACGGTAGTTTACGGATGGACCGAAAACGGTAAGGTTTATCTTGTGAAAGAGCGATTGAATCCTGAAACGCCGATACACGAGTACAGCCATATTTGGGATATTGCCCTGCAAGAGAACAACCCCGAACTGTGGAAACACGGCGTAGAGCTTCTAAAACAAACCAAACTCTGGGACGAGGTTAAGAACGACCCGAACTATTCGCACTTGAAAGACGACAACCAGGTAGCAAGCGAAGTGAAAGCAAGGCTGACCGGGAAGAAAGGCGCGGAAGTGTTTGCCCGAATGCAGCAGGAAGCGAAAGAGACAGGCGACACCGGGCTAATAGCCAAAGCGGACAAGCTTATCCACGATATTAAACAGTGGCTGAGCGATACATGGCATTGGCTAAAAGAGACGATGACGGATTGGAGCAGAGAAGAGATTGAAAGGGTAACGCTTGACGACTTTGTGAACATGACGATCGCGGATATGGTAAAGGGCACCCCTCTGTCCCCTAAAGGAGAAGAGAGCCGCAATGCATTGCGGCTGTACGATGCAGTTCCGAGTGAGGAGTTGGCGGAAATAAAAGAGCGTGCTATTTCCGACGGTACGTTTATGAAAGCCCCCAACGGGCGGCCTACCAACTTAACCGAAAAGCAATGGTTGCAGGTAAGAACACCGGCATTTAAAGAGTGGTTTGGGGATTGGGAGCTGGCTAATAAGCTGCGGATGATAAATAACCTTGCACCCTTAACTGTCAAAGGAAAAGAAATCAGCAATGATGAAGCTGAAATTATCTATAAGTCGTTATTGAACGGTAAAAACAAATTAGACAATAGAGAAGTCCGATTTGTAAATTCCACGTTCGGAAAGATAATCAGACATAAAGGGTTTGATGTAAGGCAAATAATATCCCAACTTAAAGAGATTTTTGACAACTCTGTTCCTATTCTATCAGAAACAGTACAGGTAAAAGAGGGACATAAACAACATTCAAACCTCAAAGATTATCATCACTATTTGGGTAAGATAAGTTTTGACGGACAAGAATATTATGTGCGATTTACTGTACAAGAACTTACTCCAAGCTGGAAAAGACGAGAGCGTATAGGACAAAGCCAATTACATAATACAGCAATATCGGACATTAATATATACAAAAAAAGCGACCCGTCCGTAACCACCGAAGATTATTCCATCGGCAACGACAACCGCGATCGCTTTGTTGACACAAAGTTACAAGAATTTTTTGAAAAAGCAAGGGAGGCGCAGGAAAATACGTCAAAGGTAGTGGATGAAAATGGAGAGCCGTTGGTGCAAGCTTTATCTGAATACATGCACGACATTGAAAAGTTAAATACAAGTAATTCAACTGGACAGAGCGACGATATAAGGTTCAGAAAAACATCTACTATTGGCTTCTATTCAACCGTTGAGGACGCGTTAGAAAAAATTACCCAGGAAAAAGGCACCCCGGAACAATTCAAGGCCATGCTTCTTAAAAACGGGGCTAAACAGGCTGAAATGGACTGGATGGGATGGGATGAAGAGTTTGCAAATCAGAAGTCAGTAACAAAAGCCGATATTCAGCAGTGGATTGATAAGAACAGAATCGAGGTAGAAGAAGTAACAAAATCAGACGAAAAAATCCTTGTTTCGGAATTAGGAAAACTGAAACTAACAGACGATCAAATACAAACATTAGAATACAAAATGATTGCGTATTATCCGGAATATGATTATATAAAATCCTTAATCAACGGAGCTAATGTATATGTTGATAGAAGCGGGGTTGCCCTGTTAGATGAATCATATATTGAAGATATAGAAGAATACGAGGATAATTATGATAAAGTAGCTAATTTACTTTCAAAAATAAACGACAGGCTCAAAAAAGAAGTAATTGGTACAGAAAAAACAGAATACCCTCAAGCCACGACTTTTAAAGGAAAGAACTACAAGGAGTTGTTGCTCACGATGCCAGCCATCCCTATATTTGAAAAATGGGAGCCAGTAGAAATTAAAAATTCAGGGAAATACTTTCTAAAAAACAATAGGAAGAAATATAAAAGGGAAGGAAACATAATAGAATACCCCAATCTTGCAGAAGCTGAATTAAAAGCAAAAAAATTAAACAGAAGGAGGGCATTCCATTATAATGCTTATTATAAATCCTCTCACTGGGACGAACCTAACATTCTTGCTCACATCCGTTTCTCAGAAATAGAGCAGAACGGGGAGAAGATATTAGCTATCGAAGAAATACAATCGGACTGGGCACAGGAGGGGAAAAAGAAGGGGTTTGACGTTGAGATAAAAACAAACGCTCAAACTAATCTTGATAATTACAGGTTGACATTAGATCAAAAATATAATAGCAATTGGGATAGCGAAATAATAACAGAAGAAGAATATAATGAATTATCAAGATTAGAGGATTTAACCGAAGAAAGCATAGACTATGACCAAGAAAGGAATACTACTATTGATGATATGCCCTTCAAAAAAACAGACCAGTGGGTAAATCTTTCACTCCGGAGGATGATGCGCTATGCCGCAGAGCACGGGTTTGACAGGATCGCGTGGACCACCGGGGAAATGCAAGTCGACAGGTATGATTTTAGTAAACGGGTAGACCGGATAGAATATAAAGTAAAACCAGGAGTTCTACCAAACTCAAAAAGCTATTCATTAAATGTTTTCGACAAACAGGGCGACCTCGTGAAGAGCGAACAAGACTTAAACGAGGAATACATAGAGGAAATAATAGGGAAAGAACTTGCCAATAAAATAGCAAACGGGGAAGGATACTCAAAAGGCGATAAAAAAGTTCTTTCCGGGCTTGATCTAAAAGTAGGCGGTGAAGGTATGAAAGCCTTTTATGACAAGATCATTCCTTCAGCGGCCAGCAAGTTGGGGAAACCGTTTGGAGCCAAGGTAGAGCTTATAGAAATTGACGGTGCCGATGAATCAATTTTGAATTTCCCGACGAATGAAATTTTAACGGTTCAATCGCTTCCAGTTACCGAGAGCATGAAGGAAACCGCCATGAACGGGGTTCCTTTGTTCTCATTAAACAGGAATAAAAACTTTACTCGTGTTGACGACATAGAGACTGTAAGAAAAGCCATTCAAAACCTCCAGGACAAGGCTGTAAACGCCAAGCCCCTGTTCATGTATTCCAGCGAGGAAGAACTGGGCCGTCACCTTGACAAAGCCGGAATACCAAGGGGGGCTGCCAGGAAAGCATTAGCGGACGGCAACACAATCGGGTTCTATGATGAAGGCCGGGGAGTTGTTTTTATTGATCTCCGCAAGGTAGGAAGCGTTAAAGAGGGAGTTGCAACCTGGCTGCATGAAATGGGCATACACGCGGGACTGAGAAATATTATCCCCGCCGAGCAATTTGACAGCTTCATGGAGGATATTTACGACCTGTTCGAGAATAACGCCAAAACCTATAACGAAAATACGAAAGACCAATCTTCAAAGGCTGCAAAAAAGGTATGGGATGCCGTGATGGGTTCCTCTGCATACGACAAGGTATCCAAATCCCAAAAGGGTGAGGAAATGTTAGCTTACTTCGGCGAGAGGTATTCGCAGAGCGCGGCAAGAGGAGACATGAACCTTGACGACAGGAGTATATTCAGGCAGATCGTTGAGAAGATCACCAATTTGCTCCGGAAGGTATTTGGCCTTACTCCCAAGCAACTCACCCTGGAAGATGCTGAACTGATTGTAAAGGGAAGCATAAGAAGCATGTTTGCCACGGGAACCAGGCCCATTGATTCCATCAACCAGGTTCAGCAGGAAGGTAAATTGAGACCGGACGGGAAAATTGAGTACAAGTTTACCCCGCTTGAAAGAGCAATAAATAAGGCGGTAGGAATAAAAGCTTCGGGGATGATTGAAGTTGACGGAATTATGAGGCCGACAACAAACAGCGAGGGGAGACCTATTGCAACGACACCGGAAGGACTAAGAAACTTTTGGAGATGGTTCTCTGATTCAGAAAAGGCAAAAAGGATTGAAAAGTTAAAAAATAGCAGTCCTGTAGAACTCTCATATTCAAACGAAAAGTCACTTCCTGAATTTAGGAAAGAAACATATGAAAAGGGGAAATATCTAAGAGGCTCTTATGTAAATAAAGATACCGGTAGGGTCATAAAAATAAACAGGAAAAGCCTTGATGAAATAAGAAATCATTCATACACAGAATATGACGCAGCTTCTATTTTATTTATTCCTGAGTTTATTGAAAGATCAATTCTTATTGAACCTAATTCTGTAAATGATAATCCTACAAAATCATACATAAAATCATATGATTATTTTGTACTTGGAGCAAAAATTAATGGAGAAGACTATACGGTAAGGATTTCCATTGCAAATACAAAAGACGGTGAAGCCTATTACGATCATGGCTTAACAAAAATCGAAAAGGGAAAACTGATAGACTTTACACGCTTATCGAATGCGCTTGACATCCAAAAGTTACCCCTTTCAGACATCAAAGATAAGCGATTACTTTCAATTTTGCAAGTAAATACATCAAAAATTGTTGACGAACAAGGAAAGCCAATGGTGCTATATCATGGTACAGGTTCTGATTTTAATGATTTTAGATATACCCAGGATATCGGGTTTCATTTTGGTACCGCTTTCCAATCTTCAAATATAGCAGAACTATACGAAGAAGGAAGTGTCATGCCTGTGTATCTTAAAATTAATAATCCATTAAAAACGAAGGATGCTTTCGCATGGTACCACATACGCCCAACAATGAATGTGCTAATAGATTCAGGTGTTATTACTCAGGATGAAGCTGATGCCATTCTTTATGATAAACTGAAAAGTGAGAATGAAAAATTAAAAGATGTCAAAAAAATACTTTCTGAAAAAGGATATGATGGTATATTGTATGAAAATGTAACAGGTGAAGGAGAAGGTATTTCATATATTGTTTTCTCCCCTGACCAGATCAAATCTGCAACTGGAAACAACGGGAACTTTGACCAGAATGACTTCAATATTCTCCGAAGGACTATAACAACCCCGCTTGAAAATGTAGTCCAAAATGCTGCTGACAGATATGCCGAAGACAGGGCCATAAAACGTACATGGGACGAGACCAGGGATCAGATGATCCAGTTCTGGAAAGATATCGACCTCCCTATAAAAAGGCTTCAGGAGGAAATAGTAAGATTAGGAGGAAAATTATCAGACAACTCCAACCCGTACCGGGCCATTGACCTGGCAAAGGGGAGACTGGAATCGCTCTACACGAGGTATTTAAATAATAAATTCAATCCTGTTTTAAAGGCTATTGCCGATATTTTGAAAACAGGGATAAGCGGGGCTGATATTCTACCTTACATGATCTCGAAACACGCTATTGAAAGGAACCCCGATCTAAGACAAAATGAGATTAATGAACTTGTTGAAAAATTTAAAAAGAGTTATCCTAATGCCACGCAGGATGAAATTGATATTTTCCGTATTGATATGGAAAATGAGCTCAGGGATAAAGACTATTCCGGGATAATGCCTTTTGACAAAGACAAAGAAGGAAACAGCATTAACGGTTTTAAGAACCCGGAAGAACTTGCACGGGCCATTGTTAACGAATTTGAAGCAAGATTCGACACGCCGGAGAAAAAGCAACTTCTGAAAAAACTATGGGATGCCAACTATGAAGCAGGACAGGAAACCCTTAAAATATGGTTTGACGGTAACTCCATGAGTAAAGAGGAATACGATTACCAGAGAGAAAGATATAAATATTTTGTACCCCTTAGAGGATGGAGAGAAGGACCTGCAAACCAACTGATATATCATAAAGGAGAGGGTTTTAGCAAATCGCTTATTCCTGACTTGTGACGTTTTTGGCAATTTTGAAAAATCAGTTTTTTAAGTTCCACATTATAAGTTATTTAAAAATAAAAAAAGATGAAAATACCGCACTAACGCATATTTTTGCGGTATGTTTTCGG